>Ga0209694_1000004_pt1 | contig 591450 bp, 485 predicted proteins | sample GluameincwithD2O_FD_187499 | JGI IMG/M metagenome (GOLD analysis project Ga0209694, IMG submission 187499) | Mouse cecum microbial communities from Vienna, Austria - Glucosamine amended microcosms incubated with D2O (SPAdes) (version 2) | ecosystem: Host-associated > Mammals > Digestive system...
AACTCTCTCTTTTTCGTTTTTTATGCCTCAAGGCGTTAACCCTGAAAGCGGATGCAAAGGTAAGCACTTTAAGTCAACCCACCAAATGTTTTTGAAGAAAAATTCACGTTTTATAGGAAATTTCAGCCAAAATTGATGTAAATCAAGAGAAAAGAGAAAAACCAATCTAAAATATGTATAACATCCCTTTAAAAGGTTAGAACTTTTATAAACTAAATAGACACGAATAATATATAAAGTATTCTTGTTTTCAATACACAAAAGGGAATGGCATATAAAATATGTACTTATTATTAAATATCCAACGAAAAATATATTATCAAACACTTTTTCCGTATCTTTCCTCTAAAGAAAGAGATTATTTTTTTATGTCAATTTGAAAATCTCACTATTTATACGTACATTTGCATACAAAGAAGCCTTATTCCGGCGATTATATAATATATAGAATATAAATATATCTAAAAAAATGACATACGAATTTATCATACGCATTTTCGTTGCCGCTGTCCTCGGCGGTCTTATAGGTTTGGAACGCGAATACCGTGCAAAGGAAGCCGGATTTCGAACCCATTTCCTTGTTGCCCTCGGCAGTTCATTATTCATGATATTGTCACAATACGGATTTGACACACCGCTCACGATCCTGCAAAAAACGTCTTTCGACCCATCACGAATAGCATCTCAAGTAGTCACCGGCATAGGATTTATAGGCGCAGGAATAATAATATTCCAGAAAAACGTGATACGCGGCCTCACCACAGCTGCAGGCTTATGGGTGACATCCGCCATAGGCCTTACATGTGGAGCCGGACTATACATATTAGCCTCAGCCACAACCATCCTTGTACTGCTATGTCTTGAAGTACTCAACGTTATACTGCAACGTTTCGGAACAAGAAATATTTCGGTAACAATAACCTCCAAGTCAAAAGATAATATAAAAGGGATTTTCAAGCTAATGAAAAAAGAGAGTATTGAGGTATACTCATATAATATGAAAGAAAGAAATGTTTCCGGCATTCATACATTCGCAGTAACAATGGAACTGAAAATGAGACGTTATAAATATGAAACAATACTTTTCGATATCATCAGTAAATTTGAAGGGACAGAACTTGAAAGTATGGAATAAACTGTTTCATGAGAATAAAACGTGAAGTTCATAAAAGGAGGGTGTATCAAAATAAAGGAATCTTGATACACCCTCCTTCTTATATCCAACGTATCGTGACCATATCCCGTCCGTTCTCTATTTGCATTTACGATACCATTCATTCAATGCACCGCGAGGCACACCTTTACCGACAGCCCTGTCAAGCTCTGTACGTGCATCCTTTTTTCGTCCCATCCGTATGAGCAAATCGGCCTTTGACAATATGAAATCCGTATTTCCCGGGTCCAATCTGCAAGCCTCAGCCCAATCGTACAACGCTGCATCATGAGCTTTCAGTTCCGTCTCCAGTCCGGCACGGGCTGCATAGGCAACGGCACTGTCCGGGAAAAGTTCCACAAGCCGGTTCATCCTGTCCATCGCATCGGTCGAACGTTGCAACTTCGTATAAATATGAGCCAATCCAAGCAAGGCTTCCATATTACGCGGAACTATTTTCAAAAATTCCTCATAATCATTACGTGCCAAATCGTAGCGCCTAAGATGTGTGTTGGCATATGCCCTGTAAAAGAGCGCGGCCGGATTTGCAGGATCACGTCCCAACACCAGCCCATACTCGTCCACCGCATATTGCCATTGCAGCAGCTCGAGATTAATCGCAGCCTTGCGCAGATGCAAGTCAGAGGAATACGGAGAGGTTTCTATCTGCCTATTGACTACAGAAAGCGAATCACGCCATTCGCGGGGTGTCTGTGCAGAAACACCTGCTGCACCTGACAACATCACGGCCGCAATAATATATTGTCTTTTCAAATTCTCTATGCCTTTCTGATATAATCAACAATCCATGCACCCACTTCTTTTGTTCCGTAAGCGGCACCGCCTTCCACCTGTATTTCGGGCGTACGAACATTATTATCAAGCGAAGCATCCACAGCACGGCGTATCAGTGCACCTTCATCTTTAAGGTCGAAATGCTCAAGCATCATGGCAACAGAAAGAATCTGGGCCAACGGATTGGCAATGTTCTGTCCCTTTGCCTGCGGCCAAGAACCGTGCACAGGTTCAAACACAGGCGTGCTCTCGCCTGTGGATGCCGACGGCAACAATCCCATGGAACCCGATATACAACTACCCTCATCGGTAAGAATATCTCCGAAGGTGTTTTCCGTAACCATCACATCAAAGAACTTCGGCTCAGCGATCATACGCATCGAGGCATTGTCCACAAACATATAGTCTACGTCAACATCCGGATACTGAGGTTCCATTTCCTTGGCAATCTGACGCCACAAACGGCTAGAAGCCAGCACATTCGCCTTGTCGACCACTGTGAGATGGCGATTTCGGCGACGGGCATATTCAAAACCCACTTTCAATATGCGCTCAACCTCAGGACGTGTGTAATAATTGGTGTCGTAGGCCTTGTCATTGTCCTGATACTTCTCGCCGAAATACATTCCACCGGTAAGTTCACGTATACAGACAAAATCAGCACCGTCAACCAAATCCGCTTTCAGCGGCGACTTGTGCACAAGACACTTGAATGTCTGGACCGGTCTGATGTTGGCAAACAACCCGAGTTTCTTACGCATGGCAAGAAGTCCCTGTTCGGGGCGCACCTTGGCTGTAGGATCGTTGTCAAACTTCGGGTCGCCAACGGCTGCAAACAACACTGCATCCGCATCACGACATACTTCATATGTCTCCTCAGGAAACGGATCGCCCAACTCATCAATGGCATGCGCTCCGCAAAGGGCTTCCTTGTAAGTCACCTCATGTCCGAACTTGGATGCAACGGCGTCCATCACGGCAACGCCCTGTTCCATTATTTCCGGCCCGATACCGTCACCGGGCAAAACAGCAATTTTCAGTTTCATATATTCTTTTTTTAGGGGAGTTAAAGGAGTTAACGGGAGTTATCGCGGCTGCGCCGCTCAAGAGTTAAAGACGTATGCTGCAAGATACGACAAACCCGTGAAAATGATACATCTGACAAAGCTATTGTCTTTAACTCTTATAGCGACCACAGGGAGCGGTAACTCCTTATAACTCCTTTAATTCCATAAATTAATTTATATCATATTCAACATCTTTATAGTGGCCTTTATGGCTGCTTCCGTCTGGTCGGCATCAAGCCCACGCGTACGCATCAGTTTGTCACCGTTTCGCCATGTAATCACCGTCTGTACGAGCGCATCGGTACGACCTCCGGGCGGAATGCTTACGGCATAATTGGCCAACGTGGGGAATGTGCGGTCAAGTTTGTCCTTGTATATCTTACGCAATGCCTTCACAAAAGCATCATACTGACCGTCTCCAGTTGCATCGGCAGCATATTCACGCCCATCAATCTCCACCTTAACACTGGCTATGGGCTTCAGTCCGTATGCCAGCGAGACCATATAGCCCATCAGCTTCACACGGTCTTCCGACGCAGTGTGCTTTAACACGTCACTCACGATAAACGGCAAGTCCTCCTGAGTTACCACCTCCTTGCGGTCGCCAAGTTCCGTGATTCTGCGCGTCACTTTCTGTGTCTGTTCCGGGGTCAGTTCAAGCCCCAGTTCCTGAAGATTACGCGAAATATTGGCCCGTCCGCTTGTCTTGCCGAGAGCATACTCACGCTTACGTCCGAAACGCTCAGGCACAAGGTCGTTACAATAAAGATTCTTTTTGTTGTCACCATCAGCATGAACCCCTGCCACCTGCGTGAACACATTTTCGCCCACTACAGGCTGATTGGGGGCTATAGCGATACCCGAGTACCCCTCCACCAGCCTGCTCAGATCGTTGAGTCTGTTTTCATTTATACTTGTAGTGGCATGAAACTGATCTTTCAGAATCACCTGGACACTCGACAACGGCGCATTGCCGCAACGTTCGCCCAAACCGTTCACCGTCACATGCAGGCCCTTGGCTCCACAGAGCACGGCACCGAGCGAATTGCTCACCGCGAGATCATAATCGTTGTGAGCATGAAAATCAAAGTGCAGGTCAGGATAACGTTTCAGCATCTTTCGAAAATACTCTATGGCCTGCAACGGATTCATGATACCCAACGTATCGGGCAGCATAAACCGCTTTATCCCCGTATCGCGCAACGCATCCACCATACTATATACATAATCCGGGGAATCTTTCATTCCATTGCTCCAGTCCTCAAGATACAGGTTTACGTCCATCCCCTTACCGGCAGCATAGCCAACCGAACGGCGTATCTCCTCGATATGTTCGTCAACAGTCTTGTGCAGCTGATGAGTGCAATGTTTCAACGACCCTTTTGCCAGAAGATTGACAACCTTTCCGCCACAACTGTCAATCCAGTCAATCGACAGGCGACCGTCGACAAATCCCAACACTTCCACCTTGCCGAGCATTCCTATCTGATTGGCATATCGGCATATCATCTTCACGGCATCCTTCTCACCTTCCGACACCCGCGCCGATGCCACCTCGATACGGTCTACATTTACATCCCGAAGCAACATCCGCGCAATCTGCAACTTCTCATGAGGCAGAAACGACACGCCGCTGGTCTGCTCGCCGTCTCGCAGCGTGCAGTCCATAATCTCTATGAACGGTTGTATTCTGTGATAAGTCTTACCTACTTGTTGCACTTTTCCCATTGTTCGATTTTATCCTTATTCTGTATCAGATAGTCGATATCATCGAGGCCGTTCATAAGACAATGTTTCTTATATCCGTTTATTTCAAACCGCTCGCTCCTCCCGGTAGCCTTGTTGGTCACTGTCTGACACGGCAAATCAACCTCAACCTCCATCTTCGGATCGGCAGCAATGCTTGTGAACAGTTCGGCAAGGAAATCCTCACTCACCACTACCGGCAGCACGAAATTGTTCAATTCGTTGTTTTTGTGTATATCAGCAAAGAAACTGCTGATGACCACACGGAATCCATAGCCCGCAATAGCCCATGCCGCATGCTCGCGACTCGAGCCCGACCCGAAATTTTTTCCGGCCACAAGTATGCAGCCCCCGTATGTAGGGTCGTTTAGCACAAAATCTTCTTTCAGACTGCCATCCTCATTATAGCGCCAGTCACGGAAGAGGTTTTCACCAAATCCTTTCTTGTCAGTAGCTTTAAGAAAGCGTGCAGGTATTATCTGGTCTGTATCCACGTTCTCCAAAGGCAGTGGCACGCATGTACTTTTTATTATATTGAATTTCTGTTTCATATCTTTTTTATTTTTAGGAGTTAAGAAGTATTCGAGGAGTTAAAGGAGTTAGAGAAGTTACCGCTCCCTACGGTCGCTCAGAAGTTAAAGACGTATGCCCCAGGATACGACAAACTTGTGGGAATGATACATCCAACAAAGCTATTGTCGTTAACTCCTAAGCGACCGTAGGGAGCAGTAACTCACCTTAACTCCTTCAACTCCTAAAGCAATTCCCTCGGATCCGTTATCACTCCCGTCACAGCTGCGGCTGCGGCAACGAGCGGCGACGCCAGAATGGTCCGGGCCCCCGGTCCTTGACGTCCTTCAAAATTGCGGTTGCTTGTCGAGACGGAATATTTGCCGGCCGGAATCTTGTCGTCGTTCATCGCCAGACAAGCCGAGCATCCCGGCTGACGTATGGCAAAACCGGCGGCCTCAAGAATCTTGTCGAGCCCCTCCTCGCGTATCTGACGGTCAACGGCCCACGAACCGGGCACAAGCCAAGCCGTGACAGAGCCGGCCTTGTACCGACCCTTGACGAGAGAGGCAAAAGCACGAAAATCTTCAATACGCCCATTGGTACATGCACCAAGAAACACGTAATCAATCTTCCTGCCGAGAAGTTGTTCTCCCGGTCTGAATCCCATATAGTCGAGCGATTTCATAAACGAAGCCTTGCCGGCCTCATCAATGGCGTCGAGCGTGGGTATCGACTGCGTGATGCCCATACCCATGCCCGGATTGGTGCCGTAGGTCACCATCGGTTCTATTTCAGCGGCATCGAAATGCAGTTCGCTGTCAAACACGGCGTCATCACCGCTTTTCAGTGTCTTCCAATACTCCACAGCCTTATCCCAGTCTTCACCCTTCGGAGCAAACTCACGGCCACGGATATATTCAAACGTTGTCTCGTCGGGAGCGACGAAACCGCCGCGCGCGCCCATCTCTATCGAGAGATTGCACAGCGTCAGCCGTCCCTCCATAGACATGTCACGCACCACGCTGCCTGAATATTCCACAAAATATCCTGTGGCCCCCGATGTCGTAAGTCGCGACATAAGATACAGAGCCACATCCTTGGCCGTCACGCCACGTTCCAATTTTCCATCGATGGTGATACGCATCGACTTAGGCTTCTGCTGCAATATACACTGCGACGCCATCACCATCTCCACCTCACTCGTGCCTATGCCGAAAGCCACAGCACCCATCGCACCGTGTGTCGACGTATGCGAGTCGCCGCAAACTATCGTCATGCCCGGCAGCGACAAGCCTTTTTCGGGCCCTACTACATGGATGATGCCATTGTCGGGCGACAGCATGCCGTAGTGCGTCAGTCCGAATTCGGCGGCATTGGCCTCCAATGTGTCCACCTGCTTCTTCGACACCGGATCTGCAATAGGCTTGTCTTGATCGTGCGTCGGAGTGTTATGGTCGGGCATACAGTAAATCTGCTCCGGCCTGAAACACTTCAGTCCTCGGGCCCGCATGCCGTCGAAAGCCTGCGGCGATGTCACCTCATGACAATAAAGCCTGTCTATATACAACTGTGTGGGACCGTCGTCGGCAATCTGCACCACATGTCTGTCCCAGATTTTATCAAATAATGTGTTCATATTTCTTTCTTTTTATAGGAGTTGCTTTTAGGAGTTATCGGGAGTTAAAGAAGTTATCGCGGCTACGCCGCTCGGGAGTTATAGACGTATGCTACAGTATAAGACACACTCGTGGGAATGATACAACATCCAACAAAGCTATTGTCTTTAACTCCTGAGCGACCGCAGGGAGCGATAACTTCCCCTTAACTCCCGATAACTCCACCCATTTCCCTATTTAAACTTGTTTATACAATCGATATACGCCTCTACCGATGCTGTGACAATGTCCGTATTGGCACCGAAACCATAGTATACACTGCCATCGTGCTCCACCTGCATATGCACCTTGCCCACATCGTCAGAACCTTTGCTGATGGCCTGGATGGTAAATTCCTTCAGCGTCATCTGCTTGCGGATAATCCTCTTCAGCGCCTTGATGGCTGCATCCACCGGACCATTACCTGTCGAGGCCTCCTCAAATTTCTGTCCGGAAATGTCCAGACCTATACTGGCCACACTCTTCACTCCCATGCCTGTGGTCACCTGCAGAAAATCGAGCTTCACCGCACGGCTTGCAGCAGCGTCGGCACCGGCCAGCATAAGAATGTCGTCGTCGTTCACTTCCTTCTTCCGGTCGGCCAGTTTCAGGAACTGCTGATACAGAGCATCCACACGCTCATCGCTGTCCACATTGACTCCAAGCACTCCCAGCCTGTATTTCAGTGCAGCCCGACCAGACCGTGCGGTAAGTACTATAGAGTTGTCGTCAAGTCCCACATCTTTCGGATTCATTATCTCATATGTCTCAACATTCTTCAGCACACCGTCCTGATGTATTCCGCTCGAATGTGCGAAAGCGTTGCGGCCGACAACAGCCTTGTTGGGCTGCACAGGCATGTTCATCAGGCTCGACACCATACGGCTCGTGGGATATATCTTCGTTGTGTTTATATTGGTTTCTATATCTATATGTCTGTGACACTTCAATATCATAGCGACTTCCTCAAGCGACGTGTTGCCGGCACGTTCACCTATTCCGTTTATCGTCACCTCCACCTGACGTGCACCATTCAACACTCCGCTGAGAGTGTTGGCCGTAGCCATGCCGAGATCATTGTGACAATGTGTGGAAAGAATTGCACGTCCGGCAGACAATCCGTCCACACGCTCCATCAGATACTTTATCTTCCCACCATACTCCGACGGCAGGCAATAGCCCGTAGTATCCGGAATGTTTACCACTGTAGCACCGGCTTTGACAACCGCCTCGACCACCCGGGCCAGATATTCATTGTCTGTGCGTCCGGCATCTTCGGCATAGAACTCCACATCCTCCACATAACGGCGTGCATATTTCACCGCAGCCACCGCACGCTCTATTATCTCCTCACGGTTACTGTTAAACTTGTATCTGATGTGCGGGTCGCTCGTGCCAATACCGGTGTGTATACGCTTGTGCTTGGCATAGCGCAACGATTCGGCGGCCACGTCGATGTCTTTCTCCACAGCCCGTGTCAGGGCGCAGATGGTCGGCCATGTCACAGCCTTGGATATCGCTATCACCGAGTTGAAATCTCCGGGGCTCGATATCGGGAACCCCGCCTCTATCACGTCAACCCCCAACTGTTCAAGTTGCTTGGCAACCTGAATCTTCTCAACCGTGTTAAGCTGGCATCCCGGCACCTGCTCGCCGTCGCGCAACGTTGTATCAAAAATAAATAATCTGTCGCTCATATTGTATTTCCTTTATTCTGTACGTTAAAAAAAGAACCTTCCCCACATCCGAAGTGAGAAAGGTTCAATATCTATTGCAAAACACAGCTACCGACACACATTTCCACTTCCGTCCACTCTGCGCAGTCGGATAATATTAATAATGTGTAGAAGGTTGAAGCCGTTCATATCTTCTTGAATTAAATTTCTAACCAGATTGTCCATTTCGCTGCAAAGTTAAACATAAATCAACGAACGAACAAACAAATCGTAAGATTTTTAATCCGAAACATGTCAATTCTTTATAAATACCGGTTTGCGGACTACATTTCGCAACGTCCGGCCTACAATTCTTCAAGCATAAACGCCATGTAAAAAGGTATGGTAAGCACAGAGCCGGTACGCCCTACATTATAGTCGCCACACTTCACAGCATGCAACACTTTATATTTCTCAGGATGATTAAGCAACGTTTTCAATGATTTGGCATTACCGGTACGTGCCTTACACTCCACTGGGACACATTCACCTTTATATCTAATCACAAAATCTATCTCCAAACTGTCTGTTTTCTGAAAATAATACAACTTTCGCCCCATCTTTCCCAATATATCAGCCATGAGATTCTCATAAACAGCACCTTTGTAACTGCCCATATTTCCATTCAATATATCCGATTGCGTGCCATCGTCAAGCATACTTATAAAAAGTCCGGTATCGGTCATATATATCTTAAAACAATCATATATAGCGTTACCGCCCAACGGAAGTTCTGTTATAGACAAGTTATAACAGCGCCTCACGATACCGGCATCCTCTATCCACTGCAAACTGCTGATATAATCTTTACTTCTACCGCCTTTCCTTACTACAGAATAAGTAAATTTCTTGTTGTCTTTGCTCAATTGTCGCGGAATAGACTCAAAACACTCCCTGATTTTCGACTTATCTTCAGAACGTGCATATTTTACCATATCCACCTTATATTCATCCACAATATTGCGCTGCACCGTCAACATCTGGTTTACATCATGGGTATTCAAGAACGTTTTTATAGCTTCAGGCATACCGCCGACAATGACATACTCCAACAGCAACTGCCGCATACGGTGATGAATGGCGTCAGGCACCGGAATCTCTTTCTCCAAGGACATTCTCAAAAATCCGAACGTAGCGTCAGGGATATTATTGGCCCACAACCATTCTTCAAAATCCATCGGGTACATATCAACAATATGTTCAAAACCTACAGGCACAGACGTTGCCTCCTCCTGTTCCTGCATCTCACGCGACTTATACCCATTCACTCCAAGCAACGAACCGGTACATATCACATCATATCTGCCATCCTGCTTAAAAAATTTCAACGATGCCCGCGCCTGCGGACAATCCTGTATTTCGTCAAAGATGATACACGTCTTATATGGAACAAACAGTGCACCGGGTATGGCTGCTGATATTACCATCGTAAGATAGTCTACATCCAACGAACCGGTAAACAGTGAGCACAACTCCTTCTTTTCATGAAAATCCATATAAATAATGTTATCGTAATTCAGTCGTGCAAACGCCTTGACCGAACTTGTTTTGCCACACTGACGACAACCTTTGATTACCAACGGCTTCCTGTCTGCCATGCTTTTCCACTTATTCAAAAAGACTTCTATCTTTCTTCGGTACATATTTGTCTGATTATCTGATTGTTATTTTGTATTCAAACACTTTTACGGGCCACTTTTTATTACAATACCACACTTTTACGGGCCACTTTTTATTACAATACCACACTTTTGCGGGCCACTTTCGGTACAAAAATAAGAAAATATAATGATTAAAACAACTTTTCGATGCGAAAAATCCATTCCCGCAGACATAAAAAAAAGCAGCTACGAAACGTATCGTAACTGCCTCTTGATTCAAGTAGCGGGGGTGGGACCCGAACCCACGACCTCCGGATTATGAATCCGACGCTCTAACCAGCTGAGCTATCCCGCCATCGTTGTTTTGCGGGTGCAAAGGTAATACATTTTTTTAATTCAGCAAAACTTTTGGTGAAAATATTTGTTTTCAAAATAAAATTCGTATTTTTGTGGCGTCTAATAAAAGTCTTAGACCTTCGTAACGCTAACTAAAACATAAAAATGGATAAGCACAAGATAGTCCTCGAATATCCTTTGCAAACAAAATCGGAAAATATCGTATGGCAGCTGATAGGTACGGCTGAAAGACTCGGCAAATGGATAGCCGACTATGTGACAAGGGATGGGGACACTATGACTTTCACTTGGGGAGAAGTGTGGACACACAACGACACAAAGGTGGCACTAATCTTAGACATACAGCCCAACCGATACATCAGAATGAAATGGGACTATATAGAACATGAAGACGCATACTGGGAAATTCGAATAGAAAAGAGCGATTTCACAGGCCACCTTGCATTGATAATAACCGACTTTGCCGACGACGGTGACAAGGATTATCTGCAAAACCTATGGAACGACAATATGAAGCGCCTCCACGAGATAAGCGGTTTCTGAACCAAAGCCGCACCTCCGTCCAATATCATTGCCGGGTAAATGCTGTAGTTCTTCCTATACGCACTATAGCTGCACACAAATATCTTTACTTTAACATATGTTAAGCGGTGTCTGCGTGCCTTTTTTCTCCCTACGTCTCTAAAACACCCTTTTTTGTTCCAAAAGGGATGCGCTGATTATCAGCGCATTACACCAGCATCCGTTTGTAAGAAAAGCAGAGAGGGCCTTATAACCTTGCAATAAGGGCCTCCCGACACTGCGACGACGGCCTTATTGCAATGCGAAACGGCCGTTACGGGAATGTCGGGAGGCCCTTACGGCAAAATTTTCACACCCAAACTGCATGTAAAGAAAGCAGAGACACCCTCACGGCTTTTCTATTTCAACAAAAAATAAAATGCTTTTTTTCAGAATAATAAGGACATTAAGACATGTCTTTTCGACAAAACAGATACTCGGCAGGATTCCATACCGCGTTTTCTCGCCATGGAAGAGATGAAACAACTTTTCCACCTGATCATTTGGCTTGCACGGTTGTCTCCGGCAGGGTGGTACAAAGTTAAGTATACATTATGCAATAAAGATAAGTTAGTCAACAGTATTAAACTAGAACGCGCACCAACGGGGCAATAAGCACATAGCCCCGTTGGGGCGCATCCATCCGGGGTGCATCTCCAGAGTCATATCCGGGGCGCATCCATCCAAAGCGCATCCATCCTATGTCCGGATGATAATGTAGTTTAATTTTGTTGGCTAACTTAAAAAACTAATGGGTATTATTATCATGATTAGAGTTTATTGAGAATCGCTGATTTCTGTCATCAATATTGTACAAACTATAAATACGCTTACCAACATTGTATGTCTGTGAATGGTCCTCAAAGCGGATGCACCGGTGTGCATCCCTACAAATGTATGAAACCGATGTGTATTCGCAGAATCGTTACGACCAATGAAGCCATATACTAAAAAAACACAAAAAACATACGCTCTCTGACATTTTTATACTAATTTTGCAAACCGAAACGCCTTTACAGGCATCACCTTATATAATGTTTCGCATTAAGAAATTAGACATATTCATCGTAAAGCAGTTCGGACTGTTGTTCGTGGGCACATTCTTCATCTGCCAGTTCGTGCTGATGATGCAATTCCTATGGCGTTATGTCGACGAATTGATAGGCAAAGGACTGTCGATGGAAGTGTTGGCACAATTCTTCTGGTACATGGGCCTCATGCTCATACCGCAGGCTCTGCCCCTCGCAATATTATTGTCATCGCTCATCTCATTCGGCAATCTGGGCGAAAGTTCCGAACTCACCGCCATCAAAGCCGCAGGCATATCGCTAATACAGACATGCCGCTCACTCATAGTATCGGTCGTGCTGATAGCCTGCTGCTCATATTTCTTTCAAGACGTAATAGGTCCCGAGGCCAACAAGTCGTTCCGCCAGCTCCTCCTGTCGATGAAACAGAAAAGCCCCGAACTCGAGATTCCCGAAGGCATATTCTACGACGGCATACCGGGCAGCAACATCTACGTACAGAAGAAGGACCTCAAGACAGGCATGCTCTACGGAGTGATGATATACAGAATGAACGGCGGCTACGAAGACGCAGCGATAATACTTGCCGACTCAGGCATGATGCAATCGACCGAAGAGAAGAAACACCTGTTGCTCACGCTGCACAGCGGAGAATGGTTTGAAAACATGAGGTCGCAGGACATGGCCGGCAGCGCCAGTGTGCCCTACCGACGTGAAACATTCGCTACCAAACGGATAGTGCTCGACTTCGACGGAGGATTCAACATGGCCGATGCCGCAGGAATATCGTCAAGCGCACAGGCAAAAAGCATGAAGAGAATACTGCACGACCTTGACTCTATCCGTATCTACAACGACAGTGTGGGACATGCTTTCTACAACGATGCCAAAAACACAACCTTCTTCATACCGCAGCCGCATACGGCTGAAGACTCCGTGAAACTGGCCAAGGCCATTGCCGATGACAAGACCGAACTCGACTCGATATTCCAAAAGATGAGTATCGACGACAAGCAGGCTGTAGTAAAGGAAGCCATGAACACCGTCAGAATGAAGACATCGGAAATGGAAATGAAGGGCGACTATTCGTTCGACCTCAACAAAAACGTGCGCACACACCAGATAGAAGCCATCAACAAGATCACACTCTCGCTATCCTGCATCATCTTCTTCTTTATCGGCGCACCGCTCGGCGCCATCATACGCAAGGGCGGCCTGGGACTGCCGGTAATAATATCGGTACTGGTGTTTATCATATATTATATCTTCGAGAACTCCGGCATGCGAATGGCACGTAACGACATATGGACGGTATGGTTCGGAAAACTGATATCCACCGCCGTGCTCACGCCAGTTGCAGTGTTCTTCACCTACAAAGCCAACAACGATTCGGTGGTGTTCAATGCCGACCTGTATATCAATATGATACACACTATATTCGGCATACGCACAAAACGCAACATATCGAAGAAGGAAGTTATAATAAACGACCCTGACTACACTGTCGACGCCACACGACTGGAAGAAATCAGCAACAAGGTAGCCCGGTATTCCGCAGAACACAATCTGCTTAAGGCGCCCAACCCGATAAGAGTGTTCTTCCACGAAGGCGACGACCAACAGATAAAAAACATCAATGCCGAATTGGAAGAGGTGATAGAGGACTTGTCCAACACGAAAGACAATGTCATCCTGAACGAACTCAACAACTATCCCGTCATGGCCACGCATGCACACACAAGACCGTTCCGCAACAAGTGGCTCAACGTTGCCACAGGCATAACAATACCGTTGGGCATCTTCTTCTATCTGCGAATGTGCCGTTTCCGTCTCCGCCTCATGCGTGATCTGAAAGCCGTGCTGCGCACCAACAGCGCCATAAAGGAAAGAATAGGGAAGATGGAGGCACAGGCCGATCCATCCACCGGCAAAAACAGCAAAATCAACTAAAACCAACGATATGCCCCAATCCAAATTAAGCAAAATAGAAGATGCCATCGCCGATTTCAGAGAAGGCAAGTTTGTCATTGTTGTCGATGATGAAGACCGCGAGAACGAGGGCGACCTCATCATCGCAGCCGAAATGATAACTCCTGAGAAGGTCAATTTCATGCTCAAGCATGCCCGCGGAGTGCTCTGCGCACCGGTTACACTGTCGCGATGCGCCGAACTCGACCTGCCACACCAGGTGGCGGACAACACATCGGTGCTCGGCACACCGTTTACCGTAACAATAGACAAGCTGGAAGGATGCACCACCGGAGTGTCAGCCGCTGACCGTGCCGCCACCATCAAGGCACTGGCCGACCCGACCTCGACCCCGCACACTTTCGGACGCCCGGGACACATCAACCCGCTTTATGCACAAGACAACGGAGTTCTGCGCCGCAGCGGACATACCGAGGCAAGCATCGACCTCTGCAAAATGGCCGGGCTGTACCCCGCCGCCGCACTGATGGAGATAATGAACGACGACGGCACTATGGCACGTATGCCTGAGCTGCAAAAAATGGCAGAAGAGTATGACCTGAAAATCATATCCATAAAAGACATGATAGCCTACCGACTGGAACGCGAGTCGCTCATCGAAGTGGGAAACAAGGTGGACATGCCCACACGATACGGGCATTTCAAGCTCATACCGTTCCGGCAGATAAGCAACGGACTTGAACATATGGCCTTGATAAAGGGCGAATGGACCGAAGACGAACCGGTGCTTGTACGCGTACACTCATCGTGCGCCACAGGCGACATCCTCGGCAGCATGCGCTGCGACTGCGGCGAGCAGCTGCACAAAGCAATGGAAATGATTGAAAAAGAAGGAAAAGGCGTCGTCATATACATGCAACAGGAAGGCCGCGGAATAGGACTGATGAACAAGATTGCCGCATACAAGTTGCAGGAAGAGGGCTACGACACCGTTGACGCAAACATACATCTGGGCTTCAAGCCCGACGAACGCGACTACGGCTGCGGAGCACAAATGTTGCGCAAGCTCGGCATACACAAGATGCGACTGATGACAAACAATCCCGTAAAACGTGTCGGACTCGAGGCATATGGCATTGAGATTGTAGAGAATGTACCTATCGAAGTGACACCCAACAAATACGATTTCCGCTATCTGCAAACAAAAAAAGACCGCATGGGGCACACGTTGCACCTTTAAACGGGCAGCACAATGTTTAAGTAAAAGTTAAAAATTGACAGATTTCTTTCTAAAAACAGAATAAAATACTTAATTTTGCAGTTGTTATAATACAATAATACATCAAATATGGCACAACTATCAGACCGCTTGCAAAGGCTTGCGCCTTCAGCAACATTGGCTATGTCGCAGAAAAGCTCGGAAATGAAAGCCAATGGCATAGACGTAATCAACATGAGCGTCGGAGAACCGGATTTCAACACTCCCGAGCATATCAAGGAGGCTGCAAAGAAAGCTGTGGACGAGAACTACTCAAGATATTCGCCCGTACCGGGATATTCAGATCTGCGCACTGCCATTGCCGAAAAACTGAAAAAGGAAAACAATCTCGACTATACCACAAATGAGATTCTCGTGTCAAACGGGGCAAAGCAAAGCGTGTGCAACACACTGATGGCACTTGTCAACGATGGCGACGAGGTGATAATCCCGGCACCGTATTGGGTGTCCTACCCACAAATGGTAAAACTGGCCGGAGGCACCCCCGTAATAGTGGAGGCAGGATTCGAACAGAACTTCAAGATGACTCCCGGACAACTCGAGGACGCCATCACGCCAAAGACAAAAATGATAATACTCTGCTCGCCGAGCAACCCCACGGGAAGCGTATACTCATGCAAGGAATTGGCAGGATTGGCTGAAGTGATAAAGAGCCATGAAGATCTGTTTGTACTGGCCGACGAGATATACGAGCACATCAACTATGTGGGACGGCACGAAAGCATAGCCCAGTTCCCCGGAATGAAAGAACGCACCATTATCGTAAACGGAGTGTCAAAGGCTTATGCCATGACCGGATGGCGAATAGGATACATCGCCGCACCGGAGTGGATAGTAAAGGGATGCAACAAGCTGCAGGGACAGTATACCAGCGGTCCATGCTCGGTAAGCCAGAAAGCGGCCGAATTTGCATATACGGCAAGCCAGGAATGTGTGGAGGAGATGCGAAAGGCTTTCGAGCGCCGTCGCGACCTCATCGTCAAACTCGCCAAAGACATTCCGGGACTTGAGGTCAACGTACCAGAAGGAGCTTTCTACCTTTTCCCGAAATGCAGCAGTTTCTACGGAAAGACAGATGGGGAAACCGTGATAAAAAGTTCGTCAGACCTCGCAATGTATCTGCTCGAAAAAGGCCATGTGGCCACTGTAGGAGGTGACGCTTTCGGCGATCCGGACTGCTTCCGAATGAGCTACGCCACAAGCGACGAGAACATCGTGGAGGCTATGCGAAGAATCAAGGAGACACTCGGACAGCTGAAATAAAACCGGTGCTTCGGGTAAATATTAAGGTTAAAAGATGCTAAACGGCTTCATTGTCCGCTATAAATTACTACCTTTGCGGATAGATTAAGATAAAACAGCATCTAAAACAATCATTTATCAAGCACATTCGCACATATCAAGACTTTACAATAATAACTTAAATTTATAATAACTAAAAAATTAAAAAAACAAATTATGGCAACAACAACAAAGGCTGCAGCCCCAGCCAAAAAATCATCGGGCTTTGGAGGAGTTAAGGACGCATGGATTATCATGGCTATCTGCTGTGTAATTGCTTACTGCTTCTATTTCTTCGTACTCGGTAATCCTGACAACTTCGTAGGAGGAGACCCTAAAGGTCATCCACTGCCCGGAAACCTTATGGGTACTGTATATAAAGGAGGTGTCGTTGTAGGTGTGATCCTGACATTGCTTCTCTCTGTTATCTGCCTCGGTGTTGAGCGCTTCTTCGCTCTGAAGAGTGCATTCGGAACAATGAACCTTGCCAAGTTCACAGCACAGGTTAAGGCTGCCATCAAGGCCGGTAAATTCGACGAGGCCCAGTTGCTTTGCAACAAAATGAAGGGTTCGGTAGCAAACGTGGTTTCTGCTTCACTCGCTGCATACAAGGACGTTGAGACAAACCACACGATGAAGAAGGCTCAGAAGATTGCCAAGATTCAGCAGGCTCACGAAGAGGCTACCCAGCTTGAGATGCCTACTCTGCAGATGAACCTCCCCATCATCGCAACAATCGTTACACTGGGTACTCTTACCGCTCTGTTCGGTACTGTGTTGGGTATGATCGGTTCGTTCCAAGCTCTGTCTGCTGGTGGTGGTGCTGACTCTGCAGCCCTGTCTGCCGGTATTTCCGAGGCCCTCGTGAACACGGCTTCCGGTATTTTGACATCTTGGTTCGCTGTAGTTATCTACAACTACTTCACAAACAAGATCGACAAACTTACATATGCACTCGATGAGGTTGGTTACACAATAGCAACGACATACGACGTTAACCACACAGACGAGGTGTAATTGTTTTACCTTTTAATTAATCTATAATAATGGGTAAAATAAAAATAGAGAAGAAAGACATCTGGATAGACATGACCCCTATGTCTGACGTGATGACGCTGCTTCTGTGCTTCTTTATGTTGACATCAACATTCTTGCAGCCGGAACCGGTAAAGGTCAACACGCCAAACTCGGTGTCGGAAGTCAAGGTTCCGGAAAAGGATGTATTGAACATCCTTATCGGTTCTGACGGAAAAGTCTTCATAGGCACTGACAACAAGAACGATGTAGTGGCTATGCTTCAGACTGTCACAGACAAATTCGGTGTAAAGATTAACAAAGAGCAGCTCAAGAACTTCAAGGACAACAGCTCCATAGGTGTTCCTCTGAACATGTTCTCGGCTTACTTGAGTCTTGAACCGGAAAAGATGGCAGAAGAAATCCAGAAGTATGGCGTTCCTACCGACAGTATTGACGGAGGAATGAGTGAGTTTCAAGAGTGGGTGGCCGCTGCAAAAGAGGCTAACTCGGACATGAAAATCGCCATCAAATGCGATGCCACGACAAAATATGAGGTTGTAAAGACCGTTATGTCGGAACTTCAGGACATGAACGAGAACCGCTACCAGCTTATCACTAATCTTAAAAAGGAGGGCGAGTAATGGCAAAGAAAAAAGCAAGCAAGCAGAAGAAAAAGCAGACCCGAGTCGACTTTACGCCGATGGTGGACATGATGATGCTTCTTATCACGTTCTTCATGCTCTGTACAACCTTGAGCAAGCCGATGTCTATGTCACTGACTATGCCTGCCAACGATCAGAATCTTGACAAGCAGGACAAGTCGGTATCAAAGGCGTCACACACTATAACTGTTTATCTTGGCTCGAACGACAAGATTTATTATATTGCGGGACTTCCCCAATATGATAATCCCGAGTGCATCAAAGAGACGACATGGGGCAAGAACGGAGTCCGCGACGTGCTGTTGAAGCACACCACCGAGGAGGGTATAAACCCCGTTGCACGTATCTTGATGGCCAAAGCCAAACTTGATGAAAGGAAAAGTGCTCTCGGCTCTACAATGACCGACGAACAGTATAAGGCTGAACTCGCAAAATTGAGGGACGGTAATGTAAACGGTGAAAAGATTCCTGTACTTACCGTTGTCATCAAGCCTTTGGACACTGCCAACTATAATAATATGGTTGAAATATTGGACGAGATGCAGATTAGCTGTATTGGTAAATACGTCATTGACAAGGTTAACGAAGACGACAAGAAACTTCTTGATCTGAAAGGCGTTAAATAATCAATGACCAATAACAATTAAAAAGAAGAACTATGTCAAAAGTAGATCTAATAGACAATAGCTGGGTCGACCTCGTCTTTGAAGGCAAGAATAAGGAATACGGTGCTTACGTGCTCCGCAAGGAAACAGGTAAGAGAAACGTAAAGGCTATGGCTGTCGTTTTTGCGACAATCCTTGCCATCTTCCTTTTCTTCATTGCCAAAGTGGCCATCCAGAATGCGATGCCTAAGAAAGTAGCCGTAACAACCGATGTGGAGCTGTCAAGTCTTGCACAGAAGAAAGAGGCTAAGGTTGAGCGTAAGGAGCCTGTCAAGGTTGAGATGGAGCAGCAGAAAGTAATCGAAAAGGTAAAGAGTTCTGTTAAGTTCACCGCCCCGGAAATCAAGAAAGACGACGAGGTGAAGCCTGAAGATGAATTGAAGTCTCAGGACGAACTTGCAAAAACGACAACCGCCATCGGTTCTTTCGATGTGAAAGGTAACGACGAGGCTGAAGGTGAAGTGCTGAAAGCCAAAGAGATTATTGCAGAAGAGAAGCCGAAAGAGGAAGAGAAGCCCCTCGACATTGCCGAGGTGATGCCATCGTTCCCCGGTGGAGACGCTGAGCTTATGAAATGGCTGAGCAAAAACATCAAATATCCGGCTATCGCAGAAGAGAACGGAGTGCAGGGACGCGTCATCGTAAGATTTGCCGTAGGCAAAGACGGTGCCATCCATGATCCGAAAGTGCTCAGAAGTGTGGACCCGTCGCTCGACAAAGAAGCCCTACGCGTGGTCAAGGCCATGCCCCGTTGGATTCCCGGTAAGCAGAATGGTGTGGCAGTAGCCGTATACTTCACTCTGCCTGTGACATTCCAGCTGCAATAAATAGAACCCAAATGTAATCAAATGATTAGAAATCTGTTCAACATATTAGTTGCAACTACTCTGGTTCTGAGTTTTACCGCGGGATGCAAAAGCAAACCCAAGAAAAACCAACGAACCGATACATATTCATCAGGGACGATTAAATTCGTCTCTGATGAAAGTTTCAGACCTATCATAGAAGAAGAGGTGCAGATTTTTGAGCACATCTATCCTCAAGCCAAACTGATACCGGAATACACCAACGAACTCGACGCCGTGAATCTGCTGATGAAAGAGAAAAGATATCTGGCAATCACGTCGCGTAACTTCACCAAAGAAGAAGTGCAGAATCTGAAAGACCGCAAATTCCTGCCGGTGGCAATACCGCTGGCCTACGACGGTCTCGCACTCATTATAAACAATGCCAACCCCGACTCCATTATCTCCATACACGACGTGAAGGAAATTCTCAGAGGCAACCTGAACAAATGGGACAAGCTGAATCCCGAATCGAAATTGGGCGACATAGAGGTGGCATTCGACAACAAACAGTCGAGCACGGTGCACTATTGTGTAGACTCTCTGCTCGGCGGCAAACCCATAAACAGCCCTAACATCTATGCAGTAAACAAGTCTGCAGAAGTTATAGACTTCGTTGAGAAACATCCCAACTCAATAGGAATCATCGGTTCCAACTGGCTCAACGACAAGCGTGACACAACCAACGTCACTTTCAAAAGGAATATAAGGGTAATGGCGGTGAGCAAGCTGAATCCTGCAACAGCAGAAAACAGCTACAAACCGTATCAGTACTACATATATACAGGGTATTATCCAATGATACGCACCATATACGCACTCCTCAACGACCCGATCCATGGACTTCCCTGGGGATTCACCAACTTCATTTCAAACGACCATAGGGGGCAGCTTATCATCCACAAGGCCGGTCTTTTGCCATACAGAGCCAACATGCAGGTAAGAGAGGTCAACGTGAGTACGGAATAGGAATTGGAGCAAATGCCGTTCAAACGCATCAGATGCGAAATCGCAATATGACTAAACCGAATAAAAAACATACATAGAAATAAACAGAAAGAAACAAATATGAAAACAAGCAAGTATTTATTGATAGGCACAATGCTGATAGGACTCAGCATGCCGGCAATGGCACAGGATAACAAAACCCGCATAGACGAAGTGACAAACATCATAAAGAGCAAGCCGGCCGATCTGGCAGACCAGTTGAAGCAAATCTACAAGCAGAACAAGAAAAACCCCGAGGTTCTCTGTGGAATAGGACGCGCTTTCTATAACATGAAAGACACCACAAATGCAAAGATATATGCAGAATATGCATTGAAAGCAAACAAAGAATACGGTCAGGCATATACACTTCTCGGAGATATCGCCGCACGCGCGGAGGATGGAAATGCTGCAATACAAAACTACCAACAAGCCATCTATTTCAGCCCGAAAGAACCGGAAGCATATTTCAAATATGCCACGGCTTATCGCAAACTGAACCCCAGCGAAGCCATATCAAAGTTGGAAGAGTTGCGTGTTCAGCGTCCTGACATTGCCGTCGATGCACTCATCGGCCGTATCCACTATTCGTCCAACGACTTTGAAAAAGCAATAAGCAGCTTTGAAAAAGTGGACATGAACAGCATGGAAGAATCGGACCTCACCAACTATGCCATGTCACTATGGTTTACACAGAAGTATGACAAGAGCCTTGAAGTGGCAAAGGCCGGTCTGAAAAAACTCCCACGCGACGCCGCTTTCAACCGTCTTGCCATGTTCAACTGCACCGACCTTAAGGACTACGACAATGCACTGGCATATGCCGACGCTTTGTTCAACAAGTCGGACAGCGCCAAATTTTCTTACTTCGACTACACATACTATGGCAATGCCCTCAGTGGTGCCAAAAAGCATACCGAAGCCATAGAGATGTACAAAAAGGCTCTCGAACAGGAATTTGACGACAAGACAAAACGTGCAGGAGTAATCAAGCAACTGTCGGAAGGCTACAAGCAGAACAACGACTACGAGAATGCCATCAATACATATCAGGAGTTTTTGAAGACAGCCGACAAACCTTCACCAACCGATATCGCCGGACTGGCACAGCTCTACACACAACAGGCCAATACTTTGGAGGGCGAAGCAAGAACAGAGGCTTTCAAAAAAGCCGAAAACGTATATGACGAATTGGAAAAGGCTTACCCCGATGCCCTTGAATTTGCAACAATGTGGAAAGCCCGTGTCAACGCATATATGGACCCGGAAACCAAAGAAGGCTTGGCCAAGCCGTTCTATGAGAAGCTCGCCGGATTAATCGAACCGAGAGCAGAAAAAGACAATGCCGACAAAGCCCGCCTCGTAGAGTGCTACAGATATCTCGGATATTACAATCTGCTGAACAACGACAAAGAAGCATCCATCAGCTATTGGAACAAGATTCTTGAAATAGATCCCGAGCATCAGCAGGCCAAACAAGCTATTGAAGCACTGACAAAGAAGTAATATACCTTTTCCGCCCGACAGAATGGGCAAAATGATATAACAGTAGGGACATATTATCGTATCTGCCCGCATACAACACTTATGCCGCGGACAAATACGAAAATATGTCCCTACTCTGTTTAACGGCTTCCAGCTCTCTGCTCTTTTCTACTGAGTTCAGTTATCTACTTCCACACAATAACAACACATATGAGAAGCGGGGCCCGTCATTACTGACAAGCCCCGCTGTGTTTTTACGATAAAAATCCGGTTTATCCCAAGCTGATAGCCTCAGAAGGACATATATCAGCACAAGTTCCACACTCTGTGCAAATCTCAGGATTGATAGAATACTTCTCACCTTCTGAGATTGCTCCTACCGGACATTCATCTATACATGTACCGCATGCGATACAATCGTCACCAATAACGTAAGCCATAATCAAAAATGTTTTTATAAATTAATACCAATAATTTAGTATGCAAATGTACTAATTTTAATTAATATACACCCATTTTAAGGTAGATATTTAACTAATTTATACTAAATCGAAATAAAAATGTATATAATAAGTGGACAATAATCACGTTATTAGAATAATATGAAAAGAATACTCATACTTATACTCACAACAGCCATAACGATAACAGCCGTAGCACAGGAACGCACTGCCCAAAACAAGCCGTATATAGACCTGCGCCCGTTACATTTTGGTATTCTCGTGGGTATGCACATGCAGGATATCGAGTTTCAGAATGTAGGGCCGCAGACAATTGTCAACGAAGATGGTACGGAAGAGACACGCACCATTTTATGTGATGCAGACAACTGGAACCCCGGATTCAGTGTCGGTGTAACGGCAGAGGCCCGCATCAGTACACATCTATCGGCACGATTCACTCCCACTATGCATTTCGGAGCAAAGCACCTGATGTTTCATGACTTGTCGCGGCCGGACGAGAACGGCAATCCTGCACAAGCCACTCAGGACCTGAAAACCACATATATATCCATGCCCTTTGACCTGAAATTCAGCGCAGAACGCTTCAACAACTACCGGCCGTATATAATAGCCGGCGTCAACCCCACGATAAACCTCACCGGCAAAGACCAGGATTATATACGTCTGAAGCGATATGACACGTTTGTTGAAGTTGGATTCGGCTGTGACCTTTATCTGCCCTATTTCAAACTCATCCCCGAACTGAAGTTCTGCTACAGCCTCAGCAACGGTCTTGACACCAAACACGCCGACGAATTACAGGACGCCGGCATGCGTGCTTTCACAAACTCCGTAACCGCCGGCCACAACAAAATGATTGTACTGACATTCTACTTCGAATAAAGCAGCATCATTTCTCCAGCTTCATAACCATCTTTCCAACAAAGATGCCATGCTTGCCATTCTGATCTACAGGAATATTGCGCCCATCATAGTTCTTCACCCACTGCAAGTCCTCGAAATAAGAATGTGAATGTCCGCCAAGCACAATGTCAATATTACGGCTCACTGACACCAACGTCCTGTCATCGGCATCGCCTTTTACACCCCATCCGAGATGTGACAGACAAACCACCACATCACATTTCTCTTCAAAGCGCAGTTTGTCTGACACAGTACATGCCACATCGACAGGATTGAGATACTTCACACCCCTACAATTCTTCTCAGAGACAAGACCGTCAAGCCTGGGGGACACACCAAACACACCAATCCTTAATCCGTCACGTTCCAGCACCACATAAGGCTTGACAATGCCATCCACGGGCGTACCCTTAAAATCATAGTTGGCACAGACAACGGGAAAATCAGCCTTACGGAAAAGTTCTGCCATACGCTCCAACCCGAAGTCAAACTCATGATTGCCTATCGTGACCGCGTCGTATCCCATCATGTTCATAAGCTCAATCTCAACCTTACCCTCAAACAATGTATAGAAAGGCGAGCCTTGAGAAAAGTCACCACTATCAAAAAGCAGCAGGTCGGGATTCTTGGCCCTCTCATCCTTAATCATCGCCACACGTCTCAAAAATCCTCCGCGTCCCACTTTCAGTGTATCCTTCAGATTCGCACTAAGCGGCAATACCGTACTGTGCGTATCGTTAGTATGCAGAATCACCAGCTCCCTTGTCTGAGACATTCCCGACAGTGCCACCGCACAGCACACCGTCGTCATAATAATTATATTCTTCAATATGTCCATCACTATATTCTTTAATATAAAAAAATGCTTTTCGGCTTTCTCCGCCAATATTACAAAACACATATGGCAGCCCGGCCCATTATCTCATTCATTCCACCACTATACGGCCTTCAACCCGACTGTCTACAATCTTCCCCTGCGCAGCCATCTCCTTAAAATAAGCCGATATTATATATCTTGTGTCATTACTTTTATCCTGAGGCGAGTTCAAATCGGTTCCCTCACCAAACTCACACATATTATCATTACCCTGTACCAGATAGTCTATCGTGGCTATGCGATAAGATGCTTTAGGGTCGATTTCCTTGCCGTGCAACCGCACACTTTTCGGAATCCTGTTACCATACCCATCATCACCTATCACCATTTTCACACCATGACTCACCCCCTCGCCTCCGACGACGGCTATACTGCCGAACAATCGTATCAGAGACTCACCCGACAGAGTGATAAAGCATATCTTATTCTCAAACGGAGCCACCTCAAGAACATTGCCATAGGTAACCTTGCCTTCTGGTAGTGCCGCCCGTATTCCCCCTATATTGTATATACCCATTACCGGCTTCTCGCCATAGTTCTTTCCTGCCCACACCAATATGTCGGCCAACAGGTTGGACAACGGGCTCTCGGGTCTCGAGGCTTCCATATAACGGGCTGAATATCCCATTACCGGACTCATCATACTGTCCACCACCTGACGATAAGGCGCCAGAAAAGCCTGTGCCGCACTGTCAGGCATGGCATCATACACGGAATCAACCAATATGCGTGTACGCTCAACTTCCGTCACCACATAGCTACCCGACGAGCATGAGGTTCCGCTCAGTGAAACCGCGGCCAATCCAATATAAAAAAGTAAATCTCTCATACGTTATACCATATTATTATGACTAATACAAATCCGCCCGAACCCAACGGACGATACTATAAGGGATACGTCATCATGACTCCTCCTCATACAGGATGATGCTGCAAACAGCATCTACAGACAATGATACAAGGATTCCCCATGATGCAAAATTAACAAAATCTGACATAATCCGCAAAAAAAGCAGTCTAAAATTGCGTATGCCAATAAATTATATTACCTTTGCAGCGCTTTTCGGCGTAATCGCTGACGGGAAGTTACGTGTTGCCTGTTATGTTGCGTTGGAACGATAAGAACAAATTTAATTATTAAAAAAATGGATTTAATTAAAGTTGCTGAGGAAGCATTTGCAACCGGCAAAAAGTTCCCGGAATTCAAGTCCGGTGACACTATTACTGTCGCTTACAAAATTATCGAGGGTACAAAAGAGCGTATCCAGCTCTATCGCGGTGTTGTAATCAAGATTTCAGGCCACGGTGACAAGAAGCGTTTCACCGTCCGCAAGATGTCGGGCACAATCGGTGTAGAGCGTATTTTCCCTATCGAATCGCCCAATATTGACAGCATCGAGGTCAACAAGGTTGGTAAGGTTCGCCGCGCCAAGCTGTACTATCTGCGCAAGCTCACAGGTAAGAAGGCACGCATCAAGGAAAAGCGCACCAATATCACAAAGGCGTAAGGCAGGGCTCTCAAACGAGATAAAAAGGAATATCCATCATCCGATTGGTATTCCTTTTTTTTTATGGAACGCCCACAGATTGTGTTTATACTGCTACGTGAGTCGCGCAACATCGTTACTTAGGCCGCGTAACAAGCCTATGTCATCATCGTCTTCTTTCCAGTCCTCAGACATACTGAAACCTTTATCGGCAAACAACTCCGCCAATCCGGAAATCTGCTTGAGACGCAACAGTTCATCCTTGTCCATACCTATATTGCGCATAATCCATGCATCGGACATACCTGCATGCGACAGCTCAGCAACGATATTGCTCATCAGTTCCACACTATGCATGCCACGTGCACGGTTGTGACGTATGGTCGATGCCATGCGGTCGGATATATCCTTGTCTATCACCACCACCGGCAACAATCCCCTTTCACGCTCACGGATACGCTCCGAGGTCTTCATCACCATATAACGGTGATATCCGTCGACAATTTCATAAATGTCGCTTTCTTTCAAATAATAGCACACACACGGCATCGTGTAGCCATCTTCCCATATCGACAACTCTAACAGCTTCATTTCCGGAGGTGCCACCGTATTAGGATTGTAGGCATTCGCCACTACTTTTTCTATCGGTACCGCAAATACATTGTATACCGGACTCTTATAATTTTCCATGAGTTATAGATTTATAAATTTTCATTACCCTCTCTTTCTGCTCCTTTTCCTTCTTGGTCATGGCAAAACCCATATACTTACACGCATGGTCGTTCTTCAGTATGCAAATGCACATACGCTTGTAGGTAGGTATTTCCTTGAATTCCTCTATATCTATGTCGTCGAGATACTCCATTCTCACCGGCAGTTTGTCAGTGCGATAAGCCGACGGGCCACCAACATTTATCGGAATCCCGCGCTCACGCAACTTCTCTACAGTCTCCTCACTCAGACAACCGCCGCGTTCACGCCAGAAACGTATGCTGACATCCAGTTTCCTCTCATAGTTACGACGTGTCTCCTCCGGCAGCGTGGCAAGCAGAAACTCCATGTAGCGCCTCCACGAAAATCCTGGCGGACATTTCACGGACCTCCACCCCATGGCAACCGTGCTACCATAGGTACCGGCAAAATTAACACCATTGACACGGCTTACCATGCGCCCCCACATGTCAGGATCAATCACACGGTATACGGCAAGAGTGGCAATGGCCTGTGATATGAACGGACTGGCCACTCTCTGGCGGCCGATAGGTATGCCGGCCTGATAGTAAAGATCGTACAACCGATTGTAATACCACCCGAACCTGCCATTAGCCACCCATATGTCCGATGTCTTCCAATCGTAAATGGGATAAGCATTGTACAACCGTCCACCAATGTTATGCGTCCATTTGTAGTTTCCGAAACGCCGGTAGTTTTTGTCACTGTGTATGGCCCTCCAACGGTTGAAGCTCTCCTGCGTACGTATGCCCACAAGACAACATACGCTACGGCAGTGTTTTCGCCGTTTCAGCCACGGAGCAAACAGCAACTGAAAATCATAGTCCCAAAGCTCATCATTGAAAAAATCAAAATCCTTTGACGTATAGCAGTGCTCCGGCATCTCCCTGACCCATATTTCACGCTTGGACTCTTCCCATGGCCGCCAATAAGACTGATACATGGAAGTGCACGAAGCCACCTTGAACGGTACACAGCAATGATATGCCTCAATGACATCGCTATCGTCCGCCAGTCTTCGCCTCACATAGTCGGTGGTCTGACTGTATTGCACCTCATAGTCCATGTGCAACACACCAAGTTTGCGCCCAGGCAGATTACGCCGTATATACTCTACACACAGATTAAGCAACACGCCGCTGTCCTTACCGCCGGAAAACGAGACATAGACATAATCGAAATTATCGAAAACCATCTTCAGCCTCTCCTGCACAGCCTCGTACACATTGAGACGACGAATCATGACACGCCTCCCCCTTTCGTCTTCGGTCTCACCATTTTATTGTATTTCGTCCATTCCTTGCATGAGATGAAGCCATGACGGCGATAATAATCCACATGCCTGTTATGTACCATGGCCGTGACACATTTGTCAGCATGTGAAATGACATGTTCCAACAAGCCGTCCAGCACAGCCGGTTCGTCTCCTTTTATATAGTAGTTGTCTATGTATGGTCCGGTATCTGTACTCTTTACAGGGATAAATCCTACAACAGTATTACCATCCAAAGCTATATGCCACGTATACTGTGGGGTAGTCTTGAACGGATAGTTGTTGTTCTGGCGCAGCACTGCCGGACTCATCACCAGACGTGCAACCAGCTCATAAAGCTTGTCCTCTGTTCCTTTCAAGCTTATTATATCCATAAGTCTGTCATTCTGTTATTGTCTGCAAATTTACATCAAATCATCGAGATAAGGTTTATTTGTCCGACATTTCAGCAACTCTGTATACACTTCTCAGGAAAAAAGAGTAATTTTGCAGCAGAAATATTAAACCTTGTTATTCATACATACGTATATATGAAAGAATTAGCCCTAAAGTACGGATGCAATCCGAACCAAAAGCCCTCGCGCATATTCGTGACTGAGGGTGAACTCCCTATCGAAATCATCAACGGCCGCCCGGGATACATCAATTTCCTCGACGCCCTCAACTCATGGCAGCTCGTCAAGGAACTCAAAGCCGCCACCGGCCTGCCCGCAGCAGCATCGTTCAAACACGTTTCACCCGCCGGAGCAGCCGTAGGCCTGCCGTTGAGCGACACGCTGAAAAAGATATACTTCGTAGACGACATCAAAGCCGAGCTCTCGCCGATAGCCTGTGCCTACGCCCGTGCACGCGGTGCCGACCGCATGAGCTCATACGGTGACTTCGTGGCCCTGAGCGACACCTGCGACGCTGTCACTGCCACACTTATCAAGCGCGAGGTGAGCGATGGAGTCATTGCTCCCGACTATACCCCCGAAGCTCTTGAAATATTGAAAGACAAACGCAAAGGCACATACAACGTTATAAAGATTGACCCTGCTTACGTACCCGAGCCTGTGGAACGCAAACAAGTGTTCGGCATAACTTTTGAGCAGGGCCGCAATGAAATCGACCTCAACGACCCGACTCTGTTCGAAAACATACCCACCGACAACAAAACATTCACAGACGAGGCACGCCGCGACCTGATAGTTGCTCTGATCACACTGAAATACACACAGAGCAACTCCGTGTGCTACGTAAAGGACGGACAGGCCATAGGTATCGGTGCCGGACAGCAGAGCCGCATCCACTGCACCCGCCTTGCCGGCTCCAAAGCCGACATCTGGTGGCTGCGCCAGCATCCCAAAGTGATGTCACTGCCGTTTGTCGACGGCATACGCCGCGCCGACCGCGACAACACTATCGACGTATACATCAGTGAAGATCATGACGATGTGCTTCGCGACGGCACATGGCAAATGTTCTTCAAAGAGCGTCCCGAGATACTCACCATGGATGAAAAGAAAGAGTGGATAGCCAAAAACACGAAAGTGGCCCTGGGCAGCGATGCATTCTTCCCATTCGGCGACAATATCGAGCGTGCCCACAAGAGCGGCGTGGAATATATAGCACAAGCCGGCGGTTCTGTGCGCGATGACAATGTAATAGACACTTGCAACAAGTATGGCATTGCCATGGCATTCACAGGCGTAAGACTTTTCCACCATTGACAATTTATCCCGATTGCTGCGGCTCCTCCGAATAACCATACACTATATCACCGGGTAACAAAGGAGGAGCCGCAGAAATATATTACCTTTTAAAAAACTTATCCCACTACATGGACATAGACGACATAATAGCCGGCGGCGGAATAATGTTCCGTCCGGCACGCAAAGAAGACAATGGCAACGGCAAGGTAAAAACCAAGGCCAAAAAGAAAAAGTACATCACCGGAGCACACGGTAGCGGTTCGGCCCGTCAAAAAGCAAAATACCGCGAACAACGTGCCAACAGACACAAAGGGAAATAAAGAAACAATGGCATTGTCAAACCGTGCAAGAAACACAGATATCCGAAAACAGACACAAGCCATTTGTCTTCACACTATTTAATATTCGTTATACAAAATTTACCCCCCCGAAAAATTTTTCGACTTTTATTATCTAACTTTGCAGCAGAATGAATCTGCATGACATGTATACAAAATATCCATTGCTACGCTACTGCCATATTATGTTGGCAGCAATAATTGTTGCCGCAATGAATTGTATACCTTCACATGCAAAAAAAGCCACCCGCAACGTACAAGACAATGACACCATAGCCACAGCACTGTACAACAGGATGCGGGGCAAGTTCAACACAAAAGACCAGATCGAATTTTACAGTCTGGCAGACAAATACCGCGCACACTGCCTGAAAACCGGACACATGCACAGATACTACAACGGCTGGCAGGCAGAAATAATGTACGATATCAACTTCAACCATTTCTACCGCGCAATGAAAAAGACGCTCAAGATGTCAAAAGATATTAAAGAGCGTAAATGCACCGACGAACTTTACAACGCCTCTTATCTCATCGGAGTGATATACTCGCTGCAAGGCAACACAGGACTGGCAAAGAAGTATTTTCACAAGGCCATCAACGAGGCAGGAACAGGCGATTCCCTGAAAACCCTGCATATATACAAGGACCTGGCCAACGTAGAAATGGACGACGAACCTGACAAGGCTATGGCACACATCGACCGTATTATACGTATAACAAAAGCCTCGGATTTAAAATATGAATACTGTGATGCCATAGCATTCAAAGTGGTATTGGGCTTCGTCATGCACGACTGGAATACAGTAAGGAAATACTATGACGTATACATGAAGATACGCGACGAGCACCGTAAGGATTTCAGCACCACATACTACACATACGTACAGATATGCAAACATGCGGCAGACAAGGAATGGGACAAGGCCATATACCTTACAGACAGGCTTACCAACATAGACAAATATAAATTCAAAGCCGATATATATGAGATTTCAGGCAATATGAAAGCAGCCTGTAAGGCTCAAAAGGACTATATACATCACAAAGACTCCGTCAACAGCACAATCATGGTGCAGGAACTGACCAATGCCACCTACGAGATTGAATCAATCTTCACACATATCAGAAAAGAAGAGGCCAAAGTGATGCGCATAGCCCTTGTGCTCACTATATTCATGGCACTGGTGATAATAGCGGCACTCATCTTCGTAATCAGAAACCGCAACCGCTATCTGCGCGAACTTTGGAACAAGAACAACGAATTGGAAAGATTGCGCAGCAAGGCTGAAGAAGCGGAAATAATGAAAGAAAGCATATTGAAGAACATGAGCCATGAAGTACGCACACCTCTTAACATCATAGCAGGCTTCACCCAGATTCTCGGACAAAGCGACGCCAACCTAAGTCCGGAAGAATGGAAGGACATAGCCGCAAGGGTGACGGAAAGTTCGAACAACATAGTGAAAATAATAAATGACCTGCTCTACATATCGTCAAAAGACAGCATCAACTATACCATGCGCAACGACAAAGTCGACTGCGACGAACTATGCAGCAGATGTATGGAAAAGTTCTGCGACGCCAAAGCCGACGGAGTCAAGATGACTCTGAACAGCAGTCTGCCCGGCGGAATGAGAATCAGGACCAATGAGGACGGTCTGTCGAGAATAATGGAATGTCTGCTCGACAATGCCTGCAAATTCACGGAACATGGCAGTATCAGAATAAATTGCCGACTGACAGACAATAGCAGAAATGTGGAAATAAGCATCACAGACACCGGATGTGGCATACCAGAAGAAATAGGGGATAAAGTATTCGATCCGTTCTACAAGACCGATACCGATGTCGACGGTCTCGGAATAGGCCTGATTCTCGCACAACGGATTGCCTGTCAACTGGACGGTAACATAACCCTTGACAGAGATTATCACGATGGTGCACGATTTATACTCACCATCCCCGTCGGCAAAGAATGATATGAAAAAAGCAGTGCCTTATACGTTGTTGCCACGCATATCCGTACCCCACATCATTTTCTTGCGTAATGTGTCAAAATAGCCTGTACCGGTACGCTTGACCACTTTCACACTGTATGGAGCCTTGCTCAACGTAAGGCGCGTGATATCATGACATTTTTCCGAACGCCCGTCAATAGCCACAAGAAACGTATGGCTGCGACTGTCCACTGCGAGCGAAATCTCTGCGTCGTCCGGTATCACAATCGGACGGATGTTCAGACTGTGAGGAGCCACGGCCGTCATCGACATAACCCGTGTGCCCGGCACAATTATCGGTCCGCCGTTTGACAACGAATAAGCTGTGGAGCCGGTCGGAGTACTTACGATAAGGCCGTCGGCCTGATATGTAGTGAGATATTCACCGTTGACAGAAGTGTGTATGGAAATCATCGAGGCATTGTCACGCTTCAATATGGCCACATCATTGAGCGCGCAGTTGCTGCCCTCAAAGGGCTCACCATCGGTCTCCACCTTTATCACCACACGGTTTTCCACAGCATATTCACCGCTGTGCAACGCCTTCAGACAATCGTCAATTTCACCGGTAGTCACGTCGGTAAGAAATCCCAACCGCCCCATGTTCACTCCTACAATAGGTATACTCTTTGCCCCCACACGCCCGGCAGCCTTAAGAAAAGTACCGTCACCACCCATTGAAATGACGAAATCCGCATCAAAACAGTCACCGTCAAAAACATCGGCATCAGCCCCGACAAGCATTCCCGATGCCTTAAGAAAATCATAATATTCCCTGTCTATGCACACACCGGCCCCGAAAGAGGCCAACCCTGCAATGACTTCCCGGATAGCTGTCGACTTTTTTGTCTGATATGTATTGCCGAAAATGGCGAATCTGAGTTTTCGTGAGGTCATAAAATCCATGTTTTCTGTTTCTTTATCCAAATGTAATGCCGTTATTTGACAAACATTTCGTATTTTTGCCGGTGAATTAATGTTGCAAAATTACGTATTTTTGGCGAGACCCGAATACAAACGAATCAAAATAAAACTGAAATGACAAAATTAAGCGTAAACATAAACAAGGTGGCCACCCTACGCAATGCACGGGGCGCAAACAATCCGGACGTGCTCAGTGTGGCGACCGACTGTGAGTTGTTCGGTGCCGAAGGAATCACAGTACACCCCCGTCCCGATGAGAGACATATACGCTACAACGACGTAAGAGACGTCAAATCAAGAATAACAACCGAACTGAACATAGAGGGAAATCCCACTGACAAATATATAGACTTGGTATTGGAGGTGAGACCGACACAAGTAACGCTCGTACCCGACGCCGAAGACCAGCTGACATCAAACCACGGATGGGACACACGCACACATCGCACTTTCCTCACCGACGTCATCGGGCGTTTCCGTGAAGCCGGCATACGCACATCCATATTTGTCGACGCTGACCCGGAAATGGTGGCTTGTGCCAAATCCTGCGGAACAGACCGTATAGAACTTTATACGGAGCCATACGCATCGGGCTACTCGGCCAACCGCAAACAAGCCATAGCACCCTTCATTGCCGCGGCCGAAGAAGCACGCCGGCAGGGACTCGGCCTCAACGCGGGCCATGACTTGAGCCTCGTCAATCTGGCTTACTTCCACAAGTGCATCCCCTGGCTCGACGAAGTGAGCATAGGCCATGCACTGATATGCGACGCAATCTACATGGGTCTGCGGGACACAATAGCCATGTACAAGAAATGTCTTGAATGATACAGCTACACGCAATACGGCAATCGTACACAGAAAAAAACATCACGGCAATTGAAAGCCGTACAAACACTATAAAACAAAAAAAACGACTATGGCAAAAGCATACGTATTTCTGGCCGACGGTTTCGAGGATATCGAGGCTCTCGGCACCATTGACATCCTGCGCCGCGCAGGCATCGAGGTAAAGACAGTGAGCATAACCGACAGCCACACAGTGGAATCGGCTCATGGCATGAAGGTTGAGGCAGACATACTTTTCGAGAAAAACAACTTCTCTGACGGCGATATGCTCGTGCTTCCCGGTGGGATGCCCGGAGCCGCCAACCTTAACGCCCACGACGGACTGCGCAGCGTGCTACTGTTGCACGACGACAACAAAATGCGCATAGCAGCCATCTGCGCCGCACCTATGATACTCGGAAAACTCGGTATACTGCAAGGCAGACGCGCCACGTGTTATCCCGGTTTCGAGGAACATCTCGACGAAGCCACATACACCCGTGAGCTCGTAACCACCGACGGACACATCACCACTGGAGAAGGACCGGCAGCAACATTCGCATTCGCATACGAGCTGGTACGGTTGCTCACCGGCGACAACACTGCCGACCGACTGGCCGACGGCATGATGTACACCCATCTTATGGAAAGCCGATAACGGCATCTGCATAAAAACGTACAAGAGAGTGTACCGGACCACGACATCGCCACAACTTGGCAGAGACGCGGTGCTTCGGAAGCACAGAAAAAGTCTTTTAGAGAGCGTTTGGGCCTGTCGCAGGCACAGTTCCCGGTGTCTTCGAACATATACTTCGCATAGCCCGACATACTTTTTCAGTGCTTCCGAAACACCGCGTCCCTGCTAAATTGCTGCAAATTCCAAATTACAAAACACTGGCGTCAGGATGATGTTTTGTCTTGTTATTTCTGAAATTTTAACTTTTCTTTTTTCCCGAAATAGAAAAGCCGAAAGCCCTTCTCAGCCCCTTTGACACACCTTTTTGGCATGGTCAACATGCCGTAAGGGCCTCCCGGCACTCCCGCAACGGCCGTTTTGCACTGCAATAAGGCCTCCGTCGCAATGCAACGACGGCCTTATTGCAAGGTGAAAAGGCCCTCTCTGCTTTCTTGACAAATCCATACGTTCGTAACGTTCTGATAGTCAGCGTCTCCCATTTGAAGCAAAAACAACTGTTTTCGGAGCATTATCCGAAAATCACAATTCGGATGTCGCTTAACATACGTTAAAGTAAAGATATTTATAAATACACAACACATCTGTGCAATCCGTGCATAGCCGCAATAACGAAACGGTTATTTCATAATGTTCTAATTTAGTCTACACAATCAGTTTTAACCGTCATGTTCGGTGAGAATCTTTGATTTCATCCCGCATTTTCTCGACATAGTAGAAATGAAATGAGTTTATTCAGCTCATTTGGCTTAACGAAAATATTGGATTTCATACACCGATTTCTCGACATGGTAGAGATGAAACAAGTTTTTGTTATACTTAGTCAGGTTAACGAAAACATTGGATTTCATACACCGATTTCTCGACATGGTAGAGATGAAACAAGTTTTTGTTATACTTAGTCAGGTTAACGAAAACATTGGATTTCATACACCGATTTCTTGACATGGTAGAGATGAAACAAGTTTTTGTTATACTCAGTCAGGTTAACGAGCTCCTATGTTGTCGCCCCGCAGGGGCAACAAGCACATAGCCCGGGGCAGAGCGTAGCGACACCCCGGGTTTTATGTCCAATTACCCATTCGCCATGAAAGGGCAAAAGCGTTAATTATCAAATACTTACAACCAACACACCCATATATTTTTATGCTTTTGCCCTTGCAGGGCGCGGGGATTGTCGATGTATGATTCCCGGGGTGCCGCTACGCTCTGCCCCGGGCTATGTGCTCGTTGCCCCGTTGGGGCGTATCCATCCAGAGCGCGTTCATCCTATATCCGGACGATAATGTAGTTTGATTCTGTTGAACAACTTATTAAAATACAGAATATGACATTGTTGCAATTGAGTAATTTCGTATTTTAACGACTCCGCTCATATAACGTTCATTTTTGAGATAAAATATAAAAAGTCAATTATTTAAATATCATACAGTTATTGCTAAATTTAATGCTATTTTGATACTAAAAATGAACCACAAATTATGGCCACCCTACCCGTTGGGGCGCGTTCTAATTTAATACTGTAACTAACTTAATATATTTTTTACTATGATTTCAGAAATGAACGACAAGTTTTGGATGCCCTACCCGCTGGGGCGCGCAAATACATCTTTTGCTCCAGTTTATATAGTGTCATGTTATACTTTTCCATTATTCCTTTCATACAATACACTCTTTCTCATTTCTTTGTTGTATCTTTCCTCTAAAGAAAAAAATCATATTCTTTCCTCTAAATAAAAAATCATATTCTTTCTTCTAAAGAAAAAATCATTTTCTTTATCCTGTCGGTGTATAATCTCGCGATTTTATTGTACATTTGCATAAGACAGCAAGCAGACGGCAATCTGTGAACAAGTTCATATTGCGCCCGTTTGCACTGTATGTGCATTAGAGAAACAAACTCTCGCAACAACAAAAACCGATAAAACAAAATGAAGAGCAGCGACTACATCATAATCGTGGCGGGCGGCAAAGGCCTGCGCATGGGTAGCGACATACCCAAACAGTTTCTGCCTGTGGCCGGACGGCCCGTACTGATGCGTACGATAGAACGCTTCCGTGAATATTCGGCCATACTGAACATAATACTCGTGCTGCCACGGGCACAACAGGACTACTGGCGACAGCTGTGCAGCGAATACTCGTTCGACACAGACTACATGCTGGCCGACGGTGGAGATACACGGTTCAATTCGGTAAAGAACGGACTGGCACTCGTCCCCGACGACAATGATGGTGTGGTGGGAGTGCACGATGGCGTACGTCCATTCCCCTCGATTGAGGTAATAGACCGCTGTTACAACGAGGCACGCCGTAGCGGAGCGGCCATACCCGTAGTGCCCGTGGTGGAGACACTACGCCACACCACCGGCGGCACCGTGCCTCGTGGCGACTACCGGCTGGTGCAGACGCCGCAGACATTCGGCACAACCCTGCTCAAACGCGCTTACCGTCAGGACTATACCGACGGCTTCACCGACGACGCTTCGGTGGTGGAAAATCTCGGCCACCCCATAACACTTGTGGATGGCAATAGAGAGAACATCAAGATAACGACACCGTTCGACCTTGCCGTAGCCGACAGCATTCTGTCTGCCGACAAAAACAGCAAGCAGCATTCTGCCGGCAAGAAATAACAACATCCCCATAAACCACATGAACACGCCCACCGTTTCACACACATCCGCAGGGAGCATCGAGGCCACCGACATACAGTTTCTGCCCGGTGTGGGCCCTGCCCGCAAGAAGATACTGAGCACGGAACTCGGCATCAACACCTACGGCGACATGCTCATGAACTTCCCATACAAGTATGTTGACCGCAGCCGTGTATACACAGTCAGGGAACTGACCGGCGAAATGCCCTTTGTACAGATATGCGGCCGGATACTCAGTTTCGAGACCTTCGATATGGGGCCGCGCAAGGAGCGCGTGGTGGCACACTTCAGCGACGGTACGGGAGTGATGGACCTGACATGGTTCAACGGCGGTCAATATGCCAAGAAGACATACAGGATAGGCACACAGTATGTGGTGTTCGGGCGCCCGACGGTGTTCAACGGACGGGTAAACGTGGTCCATCCCGACATTGACCCTGCCGACACGATGGAACTGTCGTCGATGGGGATGCAGCCTTACTACTCCACCACCGAGGTGATGAAGAAAAAAGGCATAACATCCCGCGTGATGGAACGGCTGACGAAGACACTCGTAGAGAAACTGCGGGAGCAGCTGCCCGAAACGCTGCCTGAGTTCATGACGGCACGGCTGCACCTGATGGGACGCGACGAAGCCCTGCGCACAATACATTACCCGAAAGACGCACGACAGTTGGAACGGGCACGCGTGAGACTGAAATTCGAGGAGCTGTTCTATGTACAGCTCAACATCGTGCGGTATGCCGCCGACCACCGCCGCAAGTACCGCGGCTACGTGTTCACGCATGTGGGCGACAAGTTCAACACCTTTTTCCACCGACACCTTCCATTCACACTCACCGAGGCACAGAAGCGCGTGATACGCGAGATACGCCGCGACACCGCCTCCGGACGGCAGATGAACCGTCTGCTGCAGGGCGACGTGGGCTCCGGCAAGACGCTCGTGGCCCTTATGTCGATGCTAATAGCACTCGACAACGGTTATCAGGCGTGCATCATGGCTCCGACAGAGATTCTGGCCGAGCAGCATCTGGCCACCATACGCGATTTTCTCGGCACGATGGACATACGCGTCGAGCTGCTCACGGGCATCGTCAAGGGCAAGCGCCGCAAGGAAGTGCTCGAAGCGCTGTCCGACGGCAGGATAGACATACTTGTGGGAACGCACGCCGTGATAGAAGACACTGTGCGATTCGCACGGCTGGGCATGGTCGTGGTGGACGAACAGCATCGCTTCGGCGTGGCACAGCGCGCACGGCTGTGGAGCAAGAGCGACAACCCGCCCCACGTACTCGTGATGACAGCCACTCCCATACCGCGCACACTGGCCATGACGCTCTACGGCGACCTCGACGTGAGTGTGATAGACGAACTGCCGCCCGGACGCAAACCTATAGTAACCTCGCACGTCTTCGACAACCGCATGGCAAGCCTCTACGACGGCATCCGACGGCAGATACGGCAGGGACGGCAGGTGTATATCGTGTTTCCGCTGATAGAGGAAAGCGAGAAAATGGACTTGAAAAACCTTGAAGACGGATATGAGACGCTACGCGAGGTGTTCCCCGAATTCAGCATGAGCAAGGTGCACGGACGCATGAAGCCGAAAGAAAAGGAGGTGGAGATGCAGAAGTTTGTGAGCGGCGAGACGCAGATTCTCGTGGCCACGACGGTGATAGAGGTGGGCGTCAACGTGCCCAACGCCTCGGTGATGGTAATCCTCGACGCACAGCGTTTCGGCCTGTCGCAGCTGCACCAGTTGCGCGGACGTGTGGGCCGCGGTGCAGACCAGTCGTTCTGCATACTCGTCACCACCTACAAGTTGAGCGAGGACACGCGCAAGCGCATCGACATAATGTGCGACACGAACGACGGCTTCCGCATCGCCGAGGCCGACCTCAAGCTGCGCGGACCGGGCGACCTTGAGGGCACGCAGCAGAGCGGCATGGCCTTCGACCTGAAGATAGCCGACATTGCGCGCGACGGACAGATAGTGCAGATGGCGCGCGACGAGGCGCAGGCCGTGATAGACGACGACCCTATGTGCGAAAAAACGGCATATGCAATGTTGTGGAACAGGCTCAGGGAAATGAAGAAGACAAACATCAATTGGGCCGCCATATCATAGATTGAAGTGTTAAAATACACATAAAACGTGTTAATGTTGTCCATAATTAACGTTAACGTTGCTTTATTATAAAATATTTATTATCTTTGCAACGTTCCTATTGAGAACAGGCTCATAATCCGTAAGTATAATTGGATTATAATTATATACGGTGAGCCCCATTCACAACACCGATAAGCGAATCAAAACCTAATTATGACATTTAAGAAACTTAAAACATTTGCAATATTGGCACTCGTATCCATAAGTTCAATCCCGACTATGGGGCAAGACTTGTTGGCACGTCAGGCACCGATAGACCGCAAAATGAAAGCAGTAGACTCCGTCGCACTCAACCGACTGATAATGAACGAAATGCTGGAATCGCCGGCTGCCGATCTTTATGAAGATTGGGAAAACAAATATGCTCACCGCGCTACCGAACTTCCCGACTCGTTCCGTATAGATTTGCGTGGCTTTTGCATGCCGACGACCAGCCGTGTACTCACATCAAATTTCGGAGCACGCTGGGGACGCCAGCACAAAGGACTGGACGTGAAAGTGTACATCGGTGACACCATTCGTGCTGCATTCAGCGGCAAGGTCAGAATCGTGAGATATGAGGCAAGAGGATATGGAAAATATGTCGTAATACGACATTACAACGGTCTGGAAACAATATACGGCCACATGTCGAAACAACTTGTGACAGAAGATCAGGAAGTACGTGCCGGCGAACCTATCGGTCTCGGAGGAAACACCGGACGAAGCACGGGTTCGCACCTGCATTTTGAAACACGTCTATGTGGCGTGGCCTTGAATCCCGCATTGATGTTCGACTTTAAAAATCAGGACGTAGTGGACGACTACTATATGTTCCGCCGCAACTCGTACGAACATGAAGGCGCCTTGGCTACACGCCTGCGCGGAGTGGGATCCGGAAAATTTGAAAATGGCGACGATATCGAACTTGCGACAGCAGCCCCGGCAGCATCCTACGCTACGAACGTACGTTTCCACAAAGTCAAGTCGGGCGAAACCCTGTCGTCGATTGCCCGCAAACGCGGCACCACCATTGACGCCCTATGCAAACTCAACCGCATTGGCAAGAAAATGCGCCTGATGCCGGGACAGATATTGAAATACAACTGAACAAAAGTAAATCCCAATATTAATATGTATTGAGTTCAAAGGGAAACCATCAAAAAATAAAAGTCATGTCCAAAGGCATGACTTTTATTTTTTGCAGATATATACCTACGGAATTTGGATTGATTATCCATAATAAATATCATACTCTGTCTATCACCTCGCAGATATCTGCGAAGATGCGGTCAAGCTCACCCAATCCCTCGATATGATGGTGAGTGCCATCGGCCTTATACCAGCCGATGAGGGGTGCTGTCTGATTGTGATAGACATCGAGACGCTTCTTGATGGTCTCTTCGTTATCGTCAGAGCGTCCGCTCTGCTTGCCGCGGTTGATGAGGCGCGCCGTCAGCTCATCCTCGGGCACATCAAGCTCTATCATGGCTGCGATGTTGTGGCCGCGCTCGGCAAGCATCGTCTTCAAGGCCTCAGCCTGCGGTATGGTGCGTGGAAATCCGTCAAATATAACGCCTTCGTGATCCGCTCCGAAACCATCATAGACACTGGCCAGAATATCTATCATCAGACTATCGGGAATAAGCTGTCCCTTGTCTATATATGATGCAGCCGTCTTGCCAAGTTCCGTTCCGTTTTTTATTTCATTACGAAGTACATCGCCAGTCGATATATGACCAAAGCCGTACTTCTTAATCATAAGTTCGCTTTGTGTTCCCTTTCCTGAACCGGGAGCACCGAATATCACAATATTCTTCATCTACTTATATTTGGTTTTCTACTTTTTACCTTAACTATTCCTTATTATATCCTTTCAATCCTCCCTTATCGTATAAATATCTTTCAGGTTCCGTCCCTGCTGGTCATAATCAAGACCGTAACCAAGAATAAAATCATTGGGTATGCTGAATGCCACATACTCTATGTCAAGCGATGCCTTAAGTCGCTCAGGCTTGAGCAACAATGTACAGATATGCACAGATTCCGGATTGCGGGTACCGAGGCTCTCTATCATTCGCTTTATAGTAAGACCGCTCTCCACGATATCCTCCACTATTATCACCGTACGGCCGGTAAGATTTTCGTTAATTCCAATCACCTCCTTGATTTTTCCCGTCGACGTGGTTCCTTCATAAGAAGCAAGTTTCACAAACGAAATCTCACATGGGATTGTCATCTCGCGCATCAGGTCGGCAGCAAATATGAACGAGCCGTTCAGCACTGCGAGCAAAAGCGGATTACGGCCTTCCATATCCTTGCTTATCTGCTCTGCCAAAGCCTTCACACGCTCCTTGATTTCCGCCTCAGGAATAGATGTTTCAAACATCTTATCCTTGATTTTAACTATACTCATAGTACTTTTTAAAATATTTTGCCACAAAATTACTAAAAATCCATCAAAGTATAGCCACCGATTAGCATTAATTTTGTATTTTTGCCGTATGAAGATTTTCACAAGTGCTCAGATACACGAGCTTGACAAATATACAATAGAACACGAGCCTATAGAATCGATAGATTTGATGGAACGTGCGGCCAAGGCCATAACTCATGCCATAACGGAAATGTGGCACAATGACACACCGATGGTGGTGTTCGCCGGTCCGGGCAACAACGGCGGTGACGCTCTTGCTGTAGCAAGGATGCTCGCCGAGGCCGGCTACAGCATATCTGTATACCTGTTCAACATCTCCGGCCATCTGTCGGAAGACTGTGCAACAAACAAGGCACGGCTTACTGAAATCAAAAAGATAAAAGAATTCATAGAGGTAACACAAGAGTTCGACCCTCCGCAACTCACCTCGGAAACACTTGTCATAGACGGTCTTTTCGGTTCAGGCATCAACAAACCGCTGGCCGGAGGATTCTCGTCATTGGTGAAATATATCAACGCCTCGCCGTGCAAGGTGGTGAGCATAGATGTCCCGTCGGGGCTGATGACAGAGGACAACACATACAATGTAAGGGCCAACATAATACGCGCCGACGTGACACTTACACTGCAACAACCCAAACTGTCGTTCCTCTTCGCCGAAAACCAGATGTTCACAGGCTGGCAGAAAGTGCTCGACATACGCATAAGCAGCGAAGGCATAGAGAAAACCGATGCTCATTACAACATAGTTGAAGAGCGCGATGTGAGATGCATGCTACGCGGACGAAATTCCTTTGCCCACAAAGGCATGATGGGCAACGCACTGCTCATAGCCGGAAGCTACGGTATGGGCGGAGCGGCAATACTTGCCACCAAGGCTTGTCTGAGGGCCGGTGTCGGGAAAGTAACGGTACATACCCCAAAAAGCAACAATATAATAATGCAGATATCCGTGCCGGAAGCCGTGATACTGCCTGACTCCGAAGAGACAATATTTTCGGAACCGACAGACACCGAAGACTACGATGCCCTCGGCATAGGACCGGGACTGGGCACGAGCGAAACAACGGCAATAGCACTAATTGCACAGCTCAGACGCACACAATGTCCCATAGTAGCCGATGCTGACGCCATCAACATACTGGCCAATCGCCGAGCATGGATACAGCAACTGCCCAAAGGTATTATCCTGACACCACATCCCAAAGAGTTTGACCGTCTGGACGGACACAGCACCGACAGCGGCGAGCGACTGGCAAAAGCATGCAAGATGGCCGAAAGGATTGGAGCATATATCATACTGAAAGGCAGATACTCGGCACTATGTATGCCCGACGGACATGTGGCATTCAACCCCACAGGAAACGCAGGCATGGCTACTGCCGGCAGCGGTGACGTGCTCACGGGCATTATCACGGCCCTGCTCGCCCGAGGCTACAAACAAGCGGAAGCATGCATAGTGGGAATGTATCTGCACGGATTGGCAGGCGACATCGCAGCCGAGGAGCTGGGTATGGAAAGTCTCACGGCAGGTGATCTGATAACATATCTGCCAAAAGCATTCAAACGATTAAACGACTAACAAATCACATAAAAAATTATGCGAAAACTTATTGCAGCAAGCCTTATCATGCTCAGCAGCATGACATCCGCCCAAACACAAATAAGCAAATACCAGCCTGGCGTCACTCCCGAAGGCGCCATATATTTCCTGCCGAAAACAGCGTTACGAATCGTAGTACAAGTAGAAAAGACGACATATACACCGGGGGATTTCTGTAAATATTCTGAAAGATACCTGCGAATGAAAAATGTAGAGCAGGAACCATATGTAAGTTATAAGGTTACATCTATCACTCCTACACCTTTCGGTGTAGCCGACAAATCAAAATGCTATGCCGTAAAGTACAACCAAAAGAACGCCACAGCCAACATCACACTTGCCGACGACGGTACACTGCTGGCCATAAATGCCGACGCCAGACAACCGGAAACACCAACAAAATTCATCCCCGCCCCCAAACCAAAAGATGTAAATCCACGTCTGTTCATGAGTGAAGAAATATTGGCTGCAGGGAGTACCGCTAAAATGGCCGAACTGACAGCACTTGAAATATATGATATACGCGACAGCAAGAACCAGCTCACACGCGGACAGGCCGACTTCATGCCGAAAGACGGAGAACAATTGAAAATAATGCTCAACCAGCTTGACGTACAAGACCGCGCCCTTACACGGCTCTTCACCGGCACTGTAACCAAAGATACGGCAGAACACGTATTCATCTACTATCCCGACAAGGAGGTCAACAGACAGATACTCTTCCGCCTGTCATCACACCTCGGACTTGTAGACCACGATGATCTATCGGGTATTCCTTATTACATCAGCATCGAAGACATGCACAGCGTACCTGTAAGCAACATGTCCATAGATAACAGCAAGAAAAAGGGAAATGCAAAAGACATACAGGACGGTATCTATGTAAATGTGCCCGGCAAGATAAAAGCGACAATAATGAAAGGCAACGACAGTATTGGTAGCTTTGAGATACTGGCAGCGCAGTTCGGAACCACCGAACTGCTGAGTGGAGACCTGTTCAACAAGCGTTTCACCACCCATCTTACGCTCAACCCGACAACCGGCTCTGTGGCAAAAATTGAAGCCGAACAGCCGAAATAAAACGTCTGGACGAATACAAACCAAAGAAGGTCCCGCCTCATTCTGCTATAGAGGCGGGACCTTCTTTATTTGTAATTTGTTTCGGAATTCTATTCTATTAGTCGAGCTGAGCGAGCTTGTTGTCGCTGCCAAGCACATTCACAATCTTGTGCTTGTACATCTCCTCCATGAGGTCGCGTGCCGGACCACAATACTTGCGGGGGTCAAACTCAGCCGGCTTCTCTGCCAATGTCTTGCGAACGGCAGCGGTAAAGGCCAGACGAGAGTCAGAATCAATGTTAATCTTGCAAACCGCACTTGCAGAAGCCTTGCGGAGCTGCTCCTCCGGAATTCCTACTGCATCAGGCAACTTGCCGCCATACTGATTGATCATGTCAACATATTCCTGAGGCACAGAAGAAGAACCGTGAAGCACAATGGGGAATCCCGGCAACTTCTGCATAATCTCGTCAAGAATATCGAATGCCAATGGCGGGGGTACCAGACGGCCTGTCTTCGGGTCGCGTGTGCACTGCTCGGGCTTGAACTTGTAAGCACCGTGAGAAGTACCGATAGAAATAGCAAGAGAGTCAACGCCTGTCTTTGTAACGAAGTCGATAACCTCCTCGGGCTTTGTGTAGTGAGACTCTTCAGAAGCAACCTCGTCCTCTACGCCGGCCAACACGCCAAGCTCGCCCTCAACGGTAACATCATGAGCATGAGCATACTCAACAACCTTCTTGGTCAGAGCCACATTCTCATCGTAGGGAAGAGAAGAACCGTCGATCATTACGGAAGAGAAACCCATGTCTACACAGCTCTTGCAGAGCTCAAAGCTATCTCCGTGGTCCAAATGGAGCACCACTTCGGGATGATTGCAGCCCAACTCCTTTGCATATTCCACAGCACCCTGTGCCATGTATTGCAAAAGTGTCTGGTTTGCATAGTTGCGCGCTCCTTTAGATACCTGAAGGATTACCGGAGACTTCAGTTCGGAAGAAGCCTTGATGATGGCCTGCAACTGCTCCATGTTGTTAAAGTTGAAAGCAGGGATAGCATAGCCACCGTTGATGGCTTTCTTAAACATCTCGCGAGTGTTCACGAGACCCAATGATTTATAACTTGCCATAATTTAATATATATATTGATGTTAATTAGAAACTTCCGTTTCTTTCACGACCGCAAAGTTAGCATTTTAATTCGGCAACGACAAAAGATACAACACTTTTTAATGCCGGTAATTCCTAAAAAAGACAAATACGATAATGTCTTTTCAGCCTTTCGGTGAAAAATGTAAAACACAGTTTGCAAACACCCACGCAATACAACTTTCACACCGGTACTATCGCGGCATACCGATATCTTTCACTCTGTTTTCAAAGTTACCACGTCCGTCAATAGCTCCGTTCTTTACCCTCGCACGATAATTGTATATGGTGTTAACCGAATAGTGCAACAATTCGGCTATTGTCGAACTGTCGCATATACCAAGACGTATCAACGCGAATATACGCAATGTTGTGTTGAGATGTTTCCCGTCGCCCCCGGCAATGCGCTCTTCCGGCTTCAACAATGCGTTGAAATCATCGATAAAGTTGGGAAACATGTGCAGGAAAGCCTCGTCAAAGTTACCGTAAAGTTCTTCTACCTCACGTTCCTTCATCTCACCCGACCTCGTCATCAGCCACAAAGACTCATATTCACGGTTTTTCAACATTTTGTTAACACGCTTGCGAAAATCATCGTTCCTGTCTATATAGCGAGAACACAAACGCATGAAACGACCGATATATTCATCTTTCACACGGGTCTGCTCATTTAGCTGCCGCACAGTATTCTTCATCTGCCGGTTAGCTTCATCCAGACTCATGTTGACCTGACGCAACTCGTCATTGACCTCTGACAACTGCACACTTTTACGGCTCAATTCTCCGTGTGCTGCTACCAGTTTGTTACGCTGCCGGGCCACATAGACCAGCAATCCAAGCAGTGACACCGCCATCACACAGACCAGCGCTATCAATACACGCAGCATCATATTTGTACGCTCGGTCTCTTTCTGATAATTCTTGTCTATAGACTGTAATACCGGTGATATCTGCCAATTGCGCATTCGTGTGCCAAACTTCACGGCCGACTCCCACGCAAAACCTATATAATCGTATGAACGGGCCAGCTGTCCCTCCTGACTGAGCATATTAGCCAATTCCCACAGTGCAGCCTGATCCATCACAGCATTTCGCACATCACTTAATGCAGCTTCAGCCAACCAATATTTGGCCTCGTCAATAGAATGGCCAGCCCTCTTATAGTCCATATATCGATAGAAAGCAACTATGGCATATTCATGCGATCCTTTGGTCACACGACTCAACCTTAAATCGTTAATTGCCAAAGCCTGCTCTACATCATCTTCGGCATTATACTTCATTTCAAGCCTTTGTTGATACTCATCACTATTCTTGTCCAACACTCCAAGCGCCAACTTTGCATACCTTTCCGACTCCGCTCTATAGCTATCCTGCTGACGGCCGGGAAGACCGTAATACATCAGTTCGCCGTAAACATGGGCATAAGCCTGATAATATTCACCCACGACCGCCGGCTGTAATCCGGAAATGTCTATGCTACCGAGAATATCAAGCGATTCTGCATACATACCCGTAGTTGAGCATTGGAATGCTTGCATACAACGGCAACGCACACTCTCGTCACGCTTGCCAAAACGCTCAGCCAAACCTATACAACGACCTATAACAGACATTGCCGAGTCGTTACGATAGGATTTATACTCCATGAACAACAGCAGTTCACGTTCATACCGATCACTGTCGGTACGTGCCACTGCAACAAGCCGACACAAACTGTCTATACGATGTTCGCGTACATTGACATACTCTTCAGAATGCAAAATAGCCTCGTCGAGACACCGATATAAAGAGTCAAGCCTATCGTTGACCGCATTTACCTTGCATGCAACGGCCACCAGTATAAACATACATATTATTCTATACATAAAAACATATTTCAGTTTGATATTTTCTGCAAATATAATAAAAATAACGAAATTTATAACTGACAGAATAAGGAAATATCTTTCATTTAAAAAGAATACATGAAATAAATGCCAACAAATAAGCCACAATAATTATTTTGACATTTCAATATAACACAATTACACGACAATAGGGACAGAATCTTATTTTTGTCCACCTATAACATATTGAAAATCAACAATAACGTCTTGGACAAAAACAAGATTATGCCTCTACTTACCGTATGAACCGCGACATATCATATAACTTCTCAAAATGAAGCTACAGTCAACCATCAATTACATTTACTTTACAGAGATTGACGGCACTAAAGTAATCCTGCTGCGTTTGACGTCGCGACTGTTCGGACCAACCATCACTTCAAAATCGCCCGGCTCAAGCACATATTCAAGATTGGCATTGTAGAACTTAAGCATGTCTGCCGTTATGTGGAACGTCACATCACGGCTCTCACCGGCTCTGAGTACAATGCGTTCAAAACCTTTCAGTTCTTTAACCGGACGGCTGATTGATGCCACAAGATCGCGTATATATAGCTGGACAATCTCCACAGCCTCGCGTTCTCCTGTATTTTCCACACTTACAGTAAGGTCTATGCTGCCATCGGTACGCATTGACTTGGCGCTGAGATGTGGCTCTCCATATGCAAATCTGGTATACGTAATTCCATATCCGAAAGGATAGAGAGGGTCATTGCGCACGTCGAGATAGTTACTCTGATATTTATAATATTGTGTGGCACCCTCACGGACCGGGCGCCCGGTACTGAGATGGTTATAATAAATGGGCACCTGACCTGTAGACTGCGGCATAGTCATAGTAAGACGACCCGCAGGCGTCTTGTCGCCAAAAAGCACATCACAGATGGCATCAGCCGCCTCTGACCCTCCAAACCACACGTTCATGATGGCATCTACATGCTCCTGCTCCCATGTAAGCACTGTGGGACGGCCCGAAAAGTTAAGCAGCACAACGGACTTACCCAGTTTTACAAGTTCGGCAAGCAGTTCACGCTGGACATCGGGCATCTCAAGTGAAGCCCTGCTCGAACTTTCGCCACTCATGTCGGCACACTCACCCATGGCACACACTATGACATCTGCTTTGGCTGCAACGGCAAGTGCTTCGGCCTTCATTCGTACATCATCGCCACGCGGTATGGTCTTGCCAAACTCTGAGGCCGTCTGAAGTTCCTGATCGGCCGTGAGATTACAGCCTTGAGCGTAAAGCAGTTCACCGCGACCATCAATAGCTTTGCCCATTGCCTCACGCAGAGTCGCAAAACGCTCCGGCACATAAGCCACACACCATGTGCCGGCCATGTTGGCACGAGTATCAGCCAACGGACCTATAAGAGCAATCTTTCCACGTTTTTCCAAAGGCAGCACTTCTTTACCGTCAGCGGAACGACTGTTCTTCAACAGCACGAATGTTTCGGCGGCAATATCACGGGCTGCTTTTCTATTAGCTTCGGTAAAGATGTCACGGGCACGACGTTTGCTGTCGCAATACTTATATGGGTCGGCAAACAGACCGAGCCTATACTTTGCCTCAAGTATACGACGGCAAGCAACATCAATCTCCTCCACGGATACTTTACCTTCGGTCACCGATTGTTCCAATGTGGTAAGAAATCCGGCTGAAACCATGTCCATATCGGTACCTGCACAGAGAGCCTGAGCGGATGCTGACTTTAGATCGGCACTAACGCCATGTCTCAGCATCTCACCGACCGACTCATAATCAGTGACCACAAATCCACCGAAGCCCCACTCCTTGCGCAACACGTCATTAAGAAGCCATCCGTTGCCCGTTGCCGGCACTCCGTCAACCAAATTGAATGACGACATCACACTGCCTACACCGGCATCAACAGCTGCCTTATAAGGAGGGAAATATTGATTATACATACGCAAACGGCTCATATCTACCGTGTTGTAGTCACGACCGGCCTCAACGGCTCCATACAATGCAAAATGCTTCACGCAAGCCATGATGTTGTCCTCACGACTGTAGTCACCCTGATAGCCGCGAACCATCGCCGCTCCTATCAATCCGCCGAGCCACGGATCTTCACCGTTACCCTCCGATACACGTCCCCAACGCGAGTCAACACATATGTCAACCATCGGACTATATGTCCAGTTGATTCCGTCTGCACTGGCCTCAAGTGCGGCAATGCGTGCCGAACGCTCTATAGCATCAAGATTCCAACTGCACGACAATGCAAGCGGTATAGGGAATATTGTCTCGTAGCCGTGAATGACATCCATGCCTACGATAAGCGGAATACCCAACCGGCTTTTCTTTACGGCCAACTCCTGTAAGGCACGTATTTTTTCCGCTCCTTTCAAATTAAAGACACCACCTATTTCCCCAGCAGCTATTCGCCCGGCCACTTCTGTGTTCTGTACAGAACCGGTTGTTATATCTCCAGCCACCTGCAGATTGAGTTGTCCAATCTTTTCGTGCAACGTCATCTTCGACATAAGTTCGTCAACGAACTCACCCATCGGTTTCTTCTGTGCAACGGCACCAATCGCTACAAACAGTGCCGCTATAAATATGAATAACTTTTTCATAAGTTTAAATTTTTTAGACTCTAACAGACATTGTTTTCTATTAGTTGAACGTGTCGCAGGCAGATATATTGCCTGCGACCGTTCTTCATCGTCTCCTGAATACATCCTGTTGATAAAAATTTTTCTACTAACTTACACTACTGAACTATACAATATTCTATTAAAATATCTGCCGGTAAAACCGATTCTATGTCATCTGACCAATCTGAAAACCTTCTTTGAAACGATTTTGTCCGACGACGTTCCTATATGGGCTACAAAATCTCCCGGCTCCGCCACCCAACCGTTTACACGGTCGTCGTAGAAACAAAGCTCCTCACGCCCAATCGTAATACTGACGTCACGGCTCTCACCCGGCTCAAGATAAACTTTGGAAAACCCTTTGAGTTCTTTCACAGGGCGCGGCAGAGAAGACTTGACATCACTGATATAAAGTTGCACCACTTCGGCTCCAGCACGTTTGCCTGTATTAGTAACATTAACTGTAAACGTAATCCTCTCGTCACCGCTAATTTCATCTTTATCGACACTCATGCCGCGAAGCCTGAACATTGTGTAGCTAAGGCCATGACCGAAAGCAAACATCGGCTTCGTCTTCTCCTTCTCCATCCAACGGTAACCCACAAAGATGTCCTCCTTATATTCTTCATCAATTATTTTCCTGTCGCTGCGCCATACTCCCGGATACGCTCCAAGTTTATGTACTCCCACATCATTCAAAGAGACAGGCCAAGTGAACGGCAATTTTCCCGAAGGACAGACATCACCGACAAGCACTGATGCAAGCGCCTCACCGGCCTCGGAACCAATAAACCAGCCCTGAACGATTGCAGGAACCTTGCTTCGCCACGGCATTGCTACGGCATTGCCCGAGATGTTAACATATATCATATTCTTGTTGGTTCCGGCCAATGCCTCCACTACACGGTCCTGACCGTAAGGCAGTCCGTAGTCTTTCCTGTCATGACCCTCACAATCCTGATAGTCGCTCTTGTTAAGTCCGCCGAAGAATATCACATAATCGGCACACCTTGCCTTCTCCACAGCCTCGTAAATAAGTTGCTCCGGAGTACGATGGTCGACAAGATTCTGACCCGTTGTCACCCCGTTATACGCTCCGGTAGTATCTCCTACATATCCACGGGCATAGTCGACATCGACACCAACCGAAGCCAGACGGGCCTTTAAACCGTCAAAAGGAGAAATTTCCCTCTGAACTTTAAGCGACGAAGAGCCACCTCCAACAGTCATCATCTTTATAGCATTCTCACCGACAACAAGGACCTTACGGGCTTTGGACAGGTCGATTGGCAGAACATTTCCATCGTTCTGCAACAATACTATACCCTCACTCGCCACACGCAATGCCGTGGCATAATGCGCCTCGGAGCACAAAAAGCCATGAGGACGGTTGCGGTTCATGGTTGTGCGGAAAAACAAACGCAATACACGACGTACCTTATCGTCAAGTTCCTTGACGGTAAACTTTCCTTCGGTTATAAGCCTCAAGTATGGATTTGCCAGATAATAGTTGTCATATGCATTTGTTGCACCCATCGTAAGACCATCGGTCCACGAGCCGAACTCCATATCGAGACCATTCATTATGGCTTCCTCGGTATTGTGACACCCTCCCCAATCGGACACCACCACACCGTCAAACTTCCAGTCTGTCTTCAATATTCTGTTGAGCATTATCTCGTTGTGGCAATTGTGTTGGTTCTTGTACAAATTGTATGCACCCATTATGGCCCATGTGCCCGCCTCGGTGACAGCCGCCTTGAACGCCGGTAAATAAATCTCGTGCAAAGCACGGTCTGAAACAACGACATTTACCTGATGACGATACTCTTCATCATTGTTAAGAGCATAATGCTTTACACAGGCAGACACACCCTTAGACTGCAAACCTTTAATATAAGGCACCACCATACGCGATGCCAACAACGGGTCTTCACCCATATACTCAAAATTACGACCGTTAAGCGGAGTGCGGTAAATGTTTACCCCCGGACCAAGTATCATATCCTTGCCACGATAAAGTGCCTCCTCACCAAGAGCCTCACCGTAAATAAGTGCCATTTGTGGATTCCATGATGCGGCAAGACATGTCAGCGCAGGAAAGGCCACACACGAGTCGTTAGTCTGTCCGGCCTGTTCCCACTCGTCCCAAAGCACGTCGGGACGCACACCGTGAGGCCCGTCATCAGTCCAAAAATCTGGAAATCCGAGACGCTTGACACCAGGCGAACTGAACTTGCTTTGAGCATGTATCACGGCTATCTTCTCTTGCAGTGTCATGCGCAAGAGAGCATCGTCTATCCTCTGCTCCACCGGTTTCGTCTCGTCGAGATAAACAGGAAGCTGCTGTGCGTCTGTTGTTGCCACTACGCTGAAGGTAAGCATGGCTGATATAAAAATTGTCTTCATAATCACTATTTCTTCAGTCCCATTGAATTTATATATCCATCCTGCGGCTTGCAGTTGCCGAATTTAGAGTTCTCGATGAACTCACGCAGCAGTTTCTTGGCCGTTTTCTGATCCGGACGGGCCGCACGTATATCGTTGAACGTTGTACGTTCGGCTTCCGAAAACTTCACTATAACGCTGTCCCATCCTTCCGGACGTGTGATGCCATTCATACACGAACCGTCAACTTTCTTGTAGGGCCAGAAAGTGTAGCCGATGTTGTTGTCTTTCATCACCTTTACAAAATCAGCCTGCCACTCATCAGTATTGTGTCCTATCTCACCCATATACATGGGCACCCCCGTCCTGTTGCGGAAATCAATATATTCCTTTATGGCCGGAGCCGTAGCATCACCGCCATAACGATGGCAGGTATACATAATATTACTATCGAACTTCCAGTCCTCGAACATGAAAAAGTCGCTGTTCCAACGTGCACCGCCAAGAATGACAATATGATTTGTATCAACTTCGCGTATAGCTTTGACAGCACGTTTGTAGAGTGGCTCTAACTTTTTGTTGAGTTCATCTTTATTCTCAAAATAATGTGCGATAGGCTCATTCATAATTTCATAGCCAAGTATCACAGGCTCGTTTTTATACCTATCCGCAATAGTGCGCCATATGTCGCAGAACTGTTTCTGCGCCGTCTCGCTCTCAAAGAGCCACGGATAACCATAGCCGTCATCGATGTTGTCGCCGGTCTGTCCGCCCGGACAGTCGTGCATGTCGAGTATTAAGTAGAGGCTGTTATCACGGCACCACTTCACCACACTGTCCACACGGTCAAATCCGTCCTGAGCGGCAGTCAGTCCCATATAATCCTCATCGGTGAACAACTTATAGTTGAACGGCAGACGTATGGTGTTGGCACCCGTCGAGGCAATAAAGCCAATATCGTCGGCGGTGATGTAGTTGTCCTTGAACTCGCACCAAAACCTGTCGGTAGCATCAGGACCGACCATCTCACGCAACATCAGGTCTATCATCCACGCACTGTTGGTGCGACTGAATCCGAACATATATCCTTCGGGATTGAGCCAGTTGCCCAGATTGGTACCTTGTATGAATAGCTTTGTTCCGTCAGGCCTTATCAGGTCTACGCCCCGCACCTTTACGAAACGGGCCCCTTCGGTGTGTTCTTCGGCTGTACATCCGAAGAGGACGAGCAGCACTGTTACTATGAGCAATATATTTTTTCTTATCATAACGAATGTCTTTAATTGTGATAGTCAGATTATGGTAGCAAGCAGTAACTGCTTTTTCGGGAATATGCGGATGTCGTCTACCTCCATCGTAACCGGCAGACTAATTTGTCTGCCTTTGACTATGATCAAATACAGTCTAAATATGAATCAAAAATATCCAAATTTATTTCTTGGTTTCGGGAACATAGAACCAACTCTCGGGAACACTCCGGCGCTCACTCATCCACTCCTGTGAAGGATCTACGGCGATAATCATCGGTATCTCCCCTGTCTTCGGGAACATTATGTTGTTGTAGACCTCTTTGTTCTCGTTCTGTCGCACCTGAACACGAATGTTATGCTTGTTCATGTCCCAACCGCTAACCACATATTTCTCGTTGGGGTCAGCTCCCAACACGCCGGCATGCTCTTCAAGCTCTGTATTGCCAATGGTAAGTTTAAACGGCAGTTTCCCGGCACGGTCATATAGAAAGGATTGCCCAGACTGCGGTTGTCGGTTCCTTCCTCCAAAGTCTCCTGCATCCAGGCGAGCGTGTTGTTGTCCACCTCATACCAGTCTCCTTCGGTAAAGCCGCCCTCTCCTGCACGTGTCATGGCTTTCTGGCCTTTGCTTGTTCCAACGAGTCTGAAGTCACTCTGCTTGTGACTGTAGTCCCAGCTCTGGTTCATGTCAATATTGACATACTTTTTCGCGAAATTCTCGGCATAAGAAGCCTTTGTGTTGTTCTCTACGGCATTCTCGTCGAACAAATCCTTGCTTGAGCATGCTGTAAGCAATACAGCTGCGCCCAACAGAATCAGGTTGTTTATGTTCGTTTTCATCTTTATTTATTATTTATTTGATTCTTATTTTTTCTGAAACACACGTATATAGTCCACTTCCATCGTCACAGGCAGCGCACGATCGTCAACGCCGTTCATTCCGCCCCACATTCCGCCCCACGCAAGGTTGAGGATGGGATAGAAAGCATAGTGGAACGGCCACTGGTTATGGTCCGAACCCATCTGTTCACGCGTTACGGCCAGCTGCACCTTGCCATCGACATAAGTGGTTATCTTGCCAGGCTCCCATTCTAGTGCGTAGACATGGAAAGCGCCTTCGGCATCGGCTATGGTCATGGCGTGGGTCTTCTGCGTACCTTTGGTATGGTTGTAGTCTTGCGTGTGCAGCGACGACGACACCTCGTTGGGCACACAACCCACCTCTTCCATTATGTCTATTTCGCCACACATAGGCCACGGATTGGTGCTCCAGTCGTTACCCACGGGCATCATCCAGAATGCGGGCCACGTGCCTTTGCCCGAGGGCAGCTTGATACGTGCCTCGAAATAGCCGTACTGCCAACCGGTGCCGACATGGGCATAAACGCGGCCGGAATATACCTTGCCGTTTTCCTTGAAGCAGTTTATCCGCAGCGTTCCGCCCTTTATCTCGGTCACGTTCTTGCCGCCGGGTGACTTATGATACACGTAATTCTGCAGTTCGTTGTTCACCCAACCTGATTTCTGCACCTCGTGAGTCCAGTCGGAGCCGTTCAGTTCGGTGCCCTTGTCAAACTCATCGTTCCATACCAGTTTGTAACCGGGTATGGGACATGTTATCACACTGGGATCGGGCACGCCGTCGCCACCGGCCTGTACAACGGTTATTGTCTCGCGGGCCGAACCGCACATGATGGTCACGGTACCCGTACGTCCGTCGAATCCGGTGTTCTTCTGCACCATGACATTCACCTTTGTCTCATCCGACACCGAGTTCTTCGGGTCTATACTAATCCAATCCTCACTGACTATTGACGTCCACTCGTGATTGGCAACGACCGTGACAGCCTGCGAGCCGGCATTACCGTCAAAATCCAGCGACTTTGAACTCACCGTAACTGACGATTCGGCAGCACTTCCGCCGTCGTCGTCGGAATCGCTACCGCATGATAATGCCATCAGGGCGAGCGGCATCAGAAGCATGGTTATAATGAACTTCTTATACATAATCACGCATCGTTTGTCCTTGTTTTCTTACTTTCCTTAAAACAGAGAGGATGTGTCATGACGCCCGCATGGCCGGAACGGGACATATCAGGTATCACGACACACCCTCATCTATACTCTATTCACTTTCTCAATCCACTTTCGAGAATACAATGTTGCTTACTTTAACCTTAGTGCCGCCGGGTGTGCCGCCGAAGTCGAACACCAGCGAGAGCGCATGAGCATCGTTAAGTTTCAGCGTCGCGCCCTTTGCCGTATAAACGAAAGGCTTGTCGGCTGTAATGGGGTGACGACCGTCGAAGAAGAAGTTGCCATCATGCTTGGTTCCATCCGGGCCGTCAGTCTCCGTCAGTTTAATCGTCACGCCTTCGGGCGAGTCGTTGTCCATCTCTACTGTGCAAGAGAAGTAGTAGGTCGATGCAAGCTCTGCCGTGAGCGAGGTGTTGATGGCCACCTGACCCTGCCACTGGGTACCACCGATGCCGTCGGGAACGGTAAACGTATAAGCATTGCCGTCACGTGCTATTTCCGGCTGCGGGTCAAGAGTGCTCCAACCGTTGTCGGCAAACCATGTCGTAATGTCAATCAGTGACTCACCGCTGTCGACAGTCTTCCAGATATTGGCCGGGTCGTCGTAGAGAACGCTCTTGTCTTCCTCAAAGTATATCTTGCTCACTTTAACCTTAGTGCCTGCCGGCGTGCCGCCGAGGTCGAGAACGAGTGAAAGTGCAGGTGCATCTACACCTTCCTTCAATTTCACGCCCTCTGCCTTGTAGACAAACTGCTTGTCGGCAGTGATGGGATGTACGTCGTCGAAGAAGAAGTTACCGTCTCTTCCGTCTCCGCTTTCCGTCAACTTGATTGTCATGCCGGGCGCGTCATTGTCGGCATCGACAAGACAATAGAAGTTATAGGGCTTATCTCCCTTGGCCGCGAGATTGGTATGAATCTTGACCTGACCCTGCCACCGGTCGCCACCGGTACCCTCGGGTACAACCACTTCAAAACCGTCTTCAGTCACAACCACATCAGGCTGTGTGGGCAGTGTCTGCCAGCCGCCGTCGGCAAACCATGTCTCGATGCCAAGCAGTGAGCCACCTTCAGTCATGTTCTTCCAAAGATTGGTAGACGCATCCACATTCCAGTCGAATACAGCAGCCGGCTCGTCCGGTTCGGTAGGCAGACCGGTGTCTTCGCGGCTCGTCAGAACCATGCGCCATACTATGCCGTCGCCGTCGTAGATAAGCACCAGACGGGTGTTAGTAAGAGCCTCAACACGGAAATACGGGTTGTTGTATGCTGCATCTGAAGATATATAAGGCAGCAGTGTCTCCGGCGCAAACTTGATGAACAGCGTGGGCTCGTCGTTGTAAGTGCCGGGCTGCAGCTCAAACGTCGACGTCTGCTTCGACACAGGAACCATAAAGTCCTGTCCGTCGTTGGTGTTGTATTCGGGGAAGATGGTACAGTCTTTGTTTACATATACCGTGCCGCCCTCACCCGGATCATACGTGTAAGTGCCCTGTGTGGCGGGGTCTGTGGCAGAGTGAGAGAAAGATATTCGGTCGTCATAAACGCCCCAATCAGCCTTGTCATTTACTCCGGCAGCCCACCAGTTTGAGCCGTCAGAGCCGGGTTCACCACATCCCATGTGTCCCACCTCAGTGTAGTCTACGCGCCACTCTTTGCCGCAGAGCTTGTTGTAGTACACAGCATCATAGTCAATCTTGGTCTCGTTAAAGTGGAACGAGCCTGTCAGCGAGCCTTGCGACTGGCCGTTGCGGTTCATCAGCTTAACCTCAAGCTCGTGGGTACCCTCTTCCATGCTGCTGTAACTGGTCTTCGGAAGTATGGAATACATCTTGCCGTCGAGATACCACACGGGATAGCATCCCTTGAAATCTCCGCTGAGCGAGAAGACGGCAGTATTTGTCTCCTGATCCGTTTCCACTTCAATGGTTCTGTCTCCTATCACGGGAAGACCGTTCTTGTCGGCGCCACTGAACTCATCGGGCGAGCAAGCTGTAAAAGCCAGGCCGGCAACGAGCGGGCAAACCATATATTTCAATATACTTTTCATATACATTATCTTTTAAAACGGTTATTAATAGTCATTCTGCTTCAATGTCGGGTCAGCATCGAGTTCTGACTGTGCCAACGGTATATGCTTCTTGTTGGGAGTCCACGTATTTGTACGATATCCATACTTGTCCGGCTTCAGATAGTCGGCAGCCTTGCCAGAGCGCACAAGGTCGAAATAACGCTTGCCCTCGCCGCAGAACTCGAAGTGGCGCTCCTCGATGACATTGTCGATGGTAGCCTGGTCTATGCCCTGCAGGTTGACGCGGTTGCGCACCTGGTTGAGATACCTTGTAGCCTCTGTGCGGTCACCGCCGGTCTCAATGATGAGCTCGGCTGCGTTGAGCAGTGTCTCGGCATAGCGGTAGATGCGCTTGTTGTTGTTATAGTTCAGGTTCTTGGATCCGGAGCAGTTGGCCACGGAAGAGTCTTTCGGACGATATTTTCCAAGCCACAGACCGGTGTCCTGATAGCGCTTTGTGTAGTTGTCGCCAAACTCGCGCACATCCCAGATGGTAGCATCGCGGCGGATGATGTCGCCGGCATTGGTAAACATCTCATAGGTTTCCAGACGCACGGGCAGGAATCCCCAGCCTTCAAGACCGTTCCATCCGTCGCCACCCTTCCAGCTGTTCGGAGATATCAACGTGGGAAGCACCGAACCGCCGGCGTTCAGGGCTGCATCGCCCCAGTCGCGCTGTCCTTCCGCATCGTTGTAGTTGATTTCAAAGATAGACTCCTCGCACCATTCGCCGGCCTCGGTCCAAAGTTCTGCGAAGTCACCGTGCAGGTCATAGTCTTTCGACTTTATCAGCTCCCTCATGTATGCAAGGGCCTGCGGATAGCGGTTGCGGTCGTTCTGATACATCGTCATCTCGGCATAGAGCATGTAGGCCATGGCCTGCGACACGCGTCCGGCCTCGTTGTCCGCCCAGCGCATAGGCAGCACGTTCGACTTGATTATCTCTTCCAGCTCTGGCAGCAGACGGTTGTATATTTCGTCTGCATTTATCTGCGGTGCAGTATAGGGCATCGAAAGGTTCTCGAGGTAGAAAGGAACGTTGCCGTAGTAGTGCCACAGAATGTTATAGTAGTACACTCGGAGCAGACGTGCCTGCATTTCGCATGAGCGTGAGCTCTTCAGGTCCGGGTTCCACGAGCAGTACTTGATGGCATCGTTGCAGCGCTTGATGCCCGAGTAGAAGTCGCCCCAGAGCGTGGCGAGTGTGTTGTTTCCGTCGGCCTCGAAGTTGAACAGCATGTGCCAATGCTTGTTGTCGTTGTTGTCACTGCCCCCAACCCAGAAGTCGTCGCCCATTATTTCGGCATCTACCGTGAGGTCGTTGTATGCCACGTTGTCCCAGTCAGGCCAGTGCAGCGGGGCATATGCCGCCGTGAGAGCCTCGTTGAGGCGCTTGTCCGTGTTGTAGTATTCCTCCAGCGGGTCGCCGTCGGGCTTCGTTACCGTAAGGAAGTCGTCGCTACATGAAGACAGTACGAATGCCGAGGCGAACAGTCCTGCTATGATTGCTTTATTGAGTTTCATAATCTTAACGTTTTTAATTTGGTTTTACTTTTTAGAGTGAAATGTTGAAACCTACAGTCCAGGTACGGGCCTGCGGATAAACTCCGTAGTCTACACCGAGCGATGTGCCGCTGGTTCCTATTTCTGGATCGAAACCCCAGTACTTTGTCCATGTAACGAGGTTCTCAGCCCTCACATACATGCGGAAACGCTCTACGCCTACCACCTGTGTGAGTTTGCGGGGCAGTGTGTAGCCCAGTGTGATATTCTTCAGGCGCAGATATGAGCCGTCGCGCACATAGAGGTCACTGACCACCCAGTTGCTTGCGTCGCCGCTCTTCAGTATAGGCACTCTGTTGGATGTGCCTTCGCCGGTCCAGCGGTCGAGAATCCATGTCGGGAAGTTGGCCGACGAGATGTCCGAACGGTATGTGGCGTCGAATACGTCCACTCCGCTCACGCCCTGGAAGAACACGTTGAAGTCGAATCCTTTCCACTCGGCATTCAGGTTAAGACCGAAAGTCCAGTCGGGTGTACCCTTACCTATTTTCGTACGGTCGTCCGACGTTATCTTGCCGTCGTTGTTCGTGTCCACGAAAATCATGTCGCCCGGCTGTGCGTTGGGCTGTATCATCTGTACATCGCCCGTCTCAGGGTCGGTCCATGTATAGTTCTTTACCTGCTCTATGTTCTGGAACACGCCACCGGTCTTGTAACCGTAGAAGAAGGGGAACGGCTGTCCGTTCTCGGCCCGTGTGCCACCGTCTGTAAACTGGCTGATGCCCCAGTTGAGGAAGCCGGTGTCGTTACCGAGATTTTTCAGGGTGTTCTTAAGATAAGAGGCGTTGCCCTTCACTGCAAAGCGTGCATCGGCAATGCTGAACTTATAGCCGAGCTCAAACTCCCAACCCTTGTTCTCCATATCGCCGACATTGGCCAGAGGGCGCTGCTCGCCTACATACGAGGGTATGGGCATGTCGATAATCATACCGTTTGTCTTCTTCACGAAGTAGTCTACCGAGAATGTCAGCGCGTTGTTGAAGAAACCGAAGTCGATTCCGAGGTCAGTCTGCTCACTCTCTTCCCACTTCAGGTCCTCGTTGGCGAGGCGTGTGGCCTTCGAGCCGTAGTCCATCACGGCAGTCTTGCCGAAGTAGCTATTGGTGTTGCCACCGGTATATGTCAGCGTGGTATAGGCAAACTCGCCGATGTTGTCGTTGCCGTTCTTACCCCAGCTTGCACGGAACTTCAAGTTAGAGAGCCAGTTCTGGGTGTTCTTCATGAACGCCTCCTTGTGGATGTTCCATCCCACCGATACCGACGGGAACGTACCGTACTTGTTGTTGGAACCGAAGCGGCTCGAGCCGTCGCGGCGTACCGTAGCCTGGAACATGTACTTCTCGTCGAAGCTGTAGCTGAGGCGTCCGAAGTAAGACGACATGTGATGCTCCACATACGGGCCTCCGCCGCCACCGCCCTGGATGATTATCTTGCCGTCGTCGCCTATGGTGGCGATAGAACCGGTAGTGTAATTGAGGTACGGCTTGTTGGGGTTGACAAGGTTCCACTTCGAGAACGACAGGTCGTCGCCTTTCTCTTTCAATGCCGACTGTCCGAGCACTACGCCAATGGTGTGCTTGCCGATGGTCTTGTCGTAGGTAAGAGTGTTTTCAACCTGCCACGTAGACTTGTTACCCTTGTATGCGCCGGCAGACGTATGACCGTTACCGGTGTTGTTACCGGAAAGGTAGTAATTTCTGACCTGTGCCGACTCGTTGCCCCAAAACGACTGTTCGGCACTCCACGAGAAATGATACTTCAGATTGTCGTAGAGCTGCAGGTCGAGTGAGAACTTAGGCATTATCTTCTGCGACCAGTTGCGTGTGGGGTGTCCTTGCATCATGGCGATGGGGTTCACCTGCTCGTTGTACGAGCCTACGAATCCGGGAATGGTGTAAGGATTTCCGGCAGCGTCGGTGTAAAGGTCGTAAGAGCTGTACTGGTCTATCATCTGCTGGCCCGGGCCGGGCTTTCCGTCGGCATTAACGCGGTTGAGCGTAACCGGCAGCGTGGGTGCCAGATAGAGAGCCGAACCCAACGGAGAACCCCATGTCGAGTTGGCATCGACACCGGTATTGTGCACGCGCATGTAGGATACATTGACACCCAAATCAAGTTTGTTGAGGAAATTGCGCTCTTTTGTGGCGTCGATAAGATTATAGTTGGTATTGCTGCGTATGGTGAGGCGGTCGTAGTTGGACTGTCCGTAGTTTCCGCCCACAATACCATCCTGTGAGAAATAGCCCAGCGAAAGATAATAGTTGATTTTATCTGAAGCACCGCTCACCGACACATCGTGCTGCACTATAGGGGCATTGTCGTTGAACAACAGACTCTGCCAATCCGTACCGAAACCGTTGATGGTATTCCCGTTCATGTCTGTCAGATTCCAGGGATCGGCAAACTCGGGCAGCGGTGTCTGACCGCCGTTGATGGCCTTCTCGTTCTGCAGCACGGCATAGTCGGTCGCGCCGGTCACGTCACGCTTCTTCCATGCGCTCTGCCAGCCATACGAGAAGTTGTAATTAATCTGTGCCTTGCCGGTCTTGCCTTTCTTAGTGGTGACAAGAATCACACCGTTTGCGGCACGCGCACCATAGATGGCGCCCGAGGCGGCATCTTTCAGCACCTCGATTGACTCGATATCGTTTGGATTTACAGACTCCATACCATCCTGATCCGTAGGCATGCCGTCAATAATATAGAGGGGCTCGGTATTGTTGATAGTACCGATACCGCGCACACGTATCATAGACTTGCTGCCAGGCTGTCCCGAAGATGACGTCACATTCACACCTGCTGCCATACCCTTCAAAGCATCGTCGGCACGAAGACGGGTCTTGCCTTCCAAATCGTCGGCGCTCACCTTGGCAATAGAGGCCGTAACCACCGACTTCTTCTGTACCCCGTAACCTATTACAACAAGGTCGTTAAGCACCTGTGCATCGCTCTGAAGCACAATGTGCATATTGGTTTTCACTCTCACATCCTGAGTTTTGTAGCCGATGTAAGAAACAGTCAATGTGGCATCAGACGTCACAGCAATCTTGAAGTTTCCGTCGTAATCGGTAATAGCACCGTTCGTCGTTCCCTTCTGTACCACGGAAGCACCGATGACAGGCTCATTGTTCGAGTCTACCACGACCCCCGAATAGGTCTGCTTCTGTGCATAGGCTGCCATCGACATGAATAACAATGTCAACAGCATGAATAGATACCTACTTTTTTTCATACGTTTTGGTTTTTATTGTTTTAAGTTAGTGAATTAACAGTTCCATCAGGTTCTTGACAATCACTGTCGTTTTTGTTTAAACGATTACGGTACAAAGATAAGACAAATAATAACTATCTGAGCATAGTATCAAAAAGTGGACTATTTTACCCCCCCCGAAAAATATTTCGGCTGATTATCAATACGTTACAAACTTAAGTATATAAAAAAGAGTGGATGAGATATAGAGGTGTACAATTAACATTTATATGTTTCCAAGTCATTTTTCCACCTTTTACAACCACACAGAATGCCGCAAATATCCAAATTTCGAAGTCATTGACTTTTAAAAGATGCAAGACCCATTACTTACTCTAAGCGTACAACTACAATCACCACAATCTATTCCAAGTCAGTCAACAAAAATAATTCCTCAAGGAATTTAAAGTCCCCGAAACAGATTAAAAGTTAGTCAACAGAATAAAACTACATTCATAGTACGGATATAGGATGGATACGCCTTGCCTTGAAAAGGCAGCAAGCACATAGCCCGGGGCAGAGCGAAGCGGCACCCCGGGAATCAAACATCGACACCCAGCGCCCTAAAAGGGCAAAAGCATAAAAAAACATACAATACATAAACTTCATGAGTTTCCGTATTTTCTTTACAAAACACTTCGTCGTACGCCGCAAAATTGACTTTTGCCGCCGACAGCCCGAAAAAACGCGATTTTGCATCAAAACAGGAAGCACTGACAATCAGCGAGTTAGCAGCATTACACCGAAAAAGCGACATGTAAAAAAAGCAGAGAGGGCCTTATCAGGTTGCAATAAGGCCCTTACGGCAGTGCGACGACGGCCTCGTTGCACTGCGAAACGGCCATTACGGGAGTGTCGGGAGGGCCTTACGGCAAGAAAATGACATCCGCAACACGTGTCAAGAAAGCAGAGAAGGCCTCCCGGCTTTTCTATTTCAAAGAAAAAAAGATGCGGAAAATTAAGAAGAAACACAACTTTTTCCATCTATTCGGCATATAGCTTCACTGTCATATCCGGACTCCACAACTCACATTCAAACCAAAAACCACGCCGACAGCAATGCCAGACATCAATATGCCTGCTCGTGCACGCCACTGACGGCACGTCCGCTCGGTTCGTTCTTTCCCTGGAAAGCCTCATCCCACTCAAGCGCCACAGATGTGCTGCAAGCCACTCCGGCTTCGCTGGGCACGCAACGGGCAGCGCTGTCTCCGGGAAAGTGTTCGGCAAAAATACTGCGATAATAATATTCTTCCTTGTTCTTAGGCGTATTAATGGGAAATCGCTCTGCGGCATGAGCCATCTGCCAATCGCTGACAGCCTCGGAAGTAATTTGCTTGAGAGTGTCAATCCATGAGTATCCGACACCGTCGCTGAATTGCTCTTTCTGCCTCCAAGCCACTTCATCGGGAAGTATGTCGGCAAAAGCCTCACGTACTATTTTCTTTTCAATGGTATGTCCGGGACACATCTTGGACACCGGATTGATGCGCATGGCGACATCAAGAAACTCCTTGTCGAGAAACGGCACACGCCCCTCCACGCCCCATGCCGACAGGCTCTTATTGGCACGCAGACAGTCGTAAAGATGAAGTTTGCCCAACTTACGGACCGTCTCCTCATGAAAATCCCGGGCTGTAGGAGCCTTGTGGAAATAAAGATAACCGCCGAATACTTCATCGGCACCCTCACCTGAAAGTACCATCTTGATGCCCATCGACTTTATGACGCGCGCCAGCAGATACATCGGAGTTGAGGCACGCACGGTGGTGACGTCGTATGTCTCGATGAAGTATATTACGTCGCGGATAGCGTCAAGTCCTTCACGGACGGTATAGTTTATTTCATGGTGGACAGTACCTATACGGTCGGCCACAAGCCTGGCTTTAGCCAGATCGGGAGCACCTTTAAGTCCTACCGCGAACGAATGCAGGCGCGGCCAGTAAGCCTTGGTACGGCTGTCGCTCTCGATGCGTCTCTCAGAGTATTTCTCGGCAATGGCCGATATCACCGACGAATCAAGACCGCCCGAGAGCAACACCCCATATGGCACATCGGACATCATCTGGCGCTTCACGGCATCCTCAAGGGCTGTGCGGATGGCAGCCGTATCGACGGCATCGTCCGTTACAACATCTTTCACGGCATCATATTCCATCCAATCGCGACTGTAATATCGCTTCATGCCCGGTGTGCCGCTCCAATAATAATGCCCCGGCAAAAACGGTTCGTAGCTTTCGCACTGTCCCTCCAGAGCTTTCAGTTCGGAAGCCACATAGACCGTCCCGTCGCTGTCGCGGCCTATATACAAAGGTATCACACCGATTGGGTCGCGGGCTATCAGAAACTCGTCACGCTCTTCGTCGTAAAGCACAAAGGCAAAAATGCCGTTAAGATCTTCAAGAAAGTCTATGCCTTTGTCACGATATAGCGACAGGATTACCTCGCAGTCGCTGCCGGTTTGGAAGTCGTACGATCCGGCATAACGGCGGCGTATTTCCTGATGGTTGTATATCTCACCGTTCACCGCCAGCACCTGCCTGCGATCTGAAGAGAACAACGGCTGGCCTCCCGACTCGGGGTCGACGATACTCAGACGCTCATGAGCCAGTACGGCCGAACCTCCACAGTATATTCCGCTCCAGTCCGGACCGCGATGGCGTATTTTACCGCTCATCCGCAATGCCTTGTCACGCAGTGCCTGGGTCTGCTGTTTTACATTAAGGATAGCTACTATTCCACACATAATGGTATTTTATTTGAATGAATATTACGGTCATGCCGCCCGTTTTACGGCTCCAGCGTAAAGCCCACCACCATATAGGCTTTCTGCGCACACGGATTGGCCGACACCCCGGCAAACACCGGCACACTGAACTTATCGGTCATCTGCAGTTCCTTGACGGCTTTCAGCGAGACATTGGTCACGGCAAAACCGTCAGTCGAGTAGAAAGAAGTGGCGTAGGGCACTGCGCCAACCGTTGCAGTCCAAGACAATCCGCCAAGACGGAACGGGACATTCACCTCGGCATAGCTGCTATATGCCCGCCCACCATTGTCGTCAAGGCCGTCGTTGCCTGCAAAATTGGTATACCACTGCACTGAGGCCGGACCGAAATCGTAGCCGATATTGGCCTCGAAGACATGGTTGGTGGAGTGCGCCTTGTACATGAAATAACGGTTCTTCGGGTCGCCTCCGTTGGCATTGAACCAATAGTCGGTCAGTCCGATGTTCAGCCCGCCAATAGTGTAGGAAAGCGTGAGGTCAAACTCTTTGGTGTCGCTGGCCTCAGCCAGTCCCACACTACCCCATGCCGTCAACGCCAGACCTTTATACTCCACACCCAATGTAGGCTGCAGCGATACGTTGCCCAAATCCTGACCACGCCAAATGTAATTGTTCACGATGTCGGTCTTTATAACTGCCGCTACCTTGTCCTGCGCCTCCGTCACTGTTGCTCCGAAAAGGAGAATTGCCGTCAAGACAAATGATTTTACTGATTTCATAACAATCTTATTACTTACTACTTACTTTATATTCCATTCTGATTACAGTTCCGCCCGGATATACCGGCGGATATTGTTTCCGGTACGGCTATACACGTCAGTTGTAACAGCTCTCGCCATGTTCGTAGACGTCAAGTCCCTCCTCCTCAACACGTGCGCTGACACGAAGGCCGTGGATTTTCTTTATTCCGAAGAATAGTACGACACCGCATACGGCAGCCCACAGGTCAATGACCAGCACACCGAAACATTCGGCACCGAAGAATCCCCATCCGTTTCCATAAAAAGCACCGTCGGATGTGGAAAGCAATCCGGTCATCATCGTTCCCAGAATACCGCACACACCATGAACGGACGAAGCTCCGACCGGATCGTCGATATGGAGCGTATGGTCGATAAACTCAATGGCAAATACCAGCACCACGCCACAGACAATACCGATGGCGACGGCTCCTAAAGGCGAAACCACATCGCAGCCGGCCGTAATACCGACCAGACCGGCAAGCACACCGTTAAGTGTGAGTGAAAGTGACGGTTTGCCATACCTGAACCAAGTAACGAACATTGTAGCCACTCCACCTGAAGCGGCGGCAAGATTGGTGGTCAGGAATACATGCGATATAGCCACGCGATTAATTTCGCCCGATGCCGCCAACTGACTGCCGGGATTGAATCCGAACCATCCGAGCCACAGTATGAACACTCCGAGAGATGCCATGGCCAGATTGTGACCGGGTATGGCACGGCTTTCACCATTCTTTCCATATTTATCTATACGCGGTCCCAAGGCCAAAGCTCCTATCAGAGCCAATACTCCACCTACACTATGGACTATGGCCGAACCGGCAAAATCATGAAATACATAACCGAAGGTTTTCATCATAAATGAATTGGAGGCATCATTGCACAGCCAGCCGCCACCCCATGTCCAATGTCCCTCTATAGGATAGATGAACAGTGATATTGCCGCACTGTATAAAAGGTACATGGAAAACTTGGTGCGCTCGGCCATCGCTCCGCTGACAATGGTTGCCGATGTGGCACAGAAAACTGTCTCGAAAATAAGGAACCCCTCAACGGGAAGGTCACCGTTATAGAAAGAGAGAGAGCCAAAATTGGGCATACCCACAAAGCCGGCACCATCGGAACCGAACATGAAGCCGAAGCCCACAAAGAAAAAAAGCAACGAGCCGAACATAAAGTCGACAAAATTCTTCATCAATATGTTGGCCGTGTTCTTGCCACGGGTAAAACCCGCCTCACACAGGGCAAATCCAGGCTGCATCCAAAATACCAGCATTGCCGCCAACAGCATCCATACTGTATCAAGTGATAATCCTAATTCATTCATAATTATAAATATATATTGTGTTTGTGTTGTTTTTTTATTTGTTTTGTGTCGTATTACTTGTTCCTTCCACTTCCCGGCTACTTCTTGTCACGCAGGACTGTATCACCGTTCTCACCTGTGCGAATAGACCAAGTATCAATCATCTCGCTTACAAAGATTCGCCCGTCACCCACTTCCCCCGTGTGAGCCACGTCAAGTATAACCTTTACCGTAGGATCGACAAACTGGTCGCGGCAGACTATGGTAAGTGCCATACGTTCTATAACATCAGTGGAGTATTGCACACCACGGTATATACGTTCCTCACGGCTTTGCCCTATACCGTGTACACTGTGATACTCGAACCAGTCTATATCCGAGTTCAACAAAGCTTCCTTTACATCCTCGAATTTCGTTTTCCGGACGATTGCTTCAATCTTTTTCATACCTTAATTTATTTCTTCAGTAACACTTTGACATGCATATACCCGTTTGAGTATACACATTGAAACGTTTCGGTTGCAAAAGTAGTACAAAAGGCGGCAAATGCCACTATATCGCTTTCTGCTTTTTACAAGAAAGAGCCGACGTGTTTCAAATTGTTACTTTTCGTAATACATATATTAAAAATTGTTTCCCCAAAAGCATATAAAACCTTTTTTTGTAACAGACTGGGGATTCTGCAGATTTTTCATGATAAAAACAAGACCTACCTCATTTTCCAACCTGTTTCAACCTGCCGTATCTCTCCAAATTACCGTATATCCGCTTGCAAAATGAGGGAAATTGGCTGTAAAACACAGAAACACCCACATGGCAAACGTTCGTCCGTCAAAAACGAACTGATATCATATAATGTACAAGAATTACAAAACCGCAGCTTTTATTTTGCAATATGCCTGTTTTTCAGTATCTTTGCAAAATATTTATAATATTATCCATTAATATATGGCAGAATCCAATTTCGTAGATTACGTAAAAATATATTGCCGCTCCGGAAAAGGCGGACGCGGCTCTATGCACCTGCGCCACGTGAAATACAACCCAAACGGAGGCCCCGACGGAGGCGACGGAGGTGACGGAGGCAGCGTATACCTGCGTGCCAACCACAACTACTGGACACTGCTCCACTTGAAATACGAACGCCATGTACGCGCCGAACATGGCGGCAACGGCGGACGGGACAAATGCCATGGAACAAAGGGTAAAGACGTATATATCGACGTGCCTTGCGGCACGGTGGTATACAATGCCGAAACAGGCAAGTACGTATGTGATGTGATGCACGACGGACAGGAAGTGTTACTGCTCAAAGGCGGACGCGGCGGATTGGGCAACTTCCAGTTCCGTACAGCCACCAATCAGGCTCCACGCTACGCACAACCGGGCGAACCGATGCAGGAAATGACAATCATCCTTGAGCTTAAACTGCTGGCCGACGTCGGATTGGTGGGATTCCCCAACGCTGGAAAATCGACACTGCTGTCATCGCTGTCAAGCGCACGCCCCAAGATAGCCAACTATCCTTTTACCACGCTTGAGCCGTCATTAGGCATCGTGAGCTACCGCGACCGTCGTTCGTTCGTGATGGCCGACATTCCGGGTATCATCGAGGGCGCAAGCGAAGGCAAGGGTCTCGGGCTGCGGTTCCTGCGTCACATTGAACGCAACTCACTGTTGCTGTTCATGGTGCCGGGCGACACAGACGACATAAAAAAGGAATACGAAATTCTGTTGAACGAGTTGAGCAACTTCAACCCCGACATGCTCGACAAACACCGAGTACTGGCTGTGACCAAATGCGACCTTCTTGATGAAGAACTGATCGAGATGCTGCGCGAGACATTACCGGAAGACGTGCCCGTGGTATTCATATCGTCGGTGGCAAATATCGGACTTGACGAACTGAAAGACGTGCTGTGGCGCGAACTGAACAGCGAGAGCAACAAATTGCAGGACATAATGACCGGAAGCACCGAAACATTGGTGCACCGCGACAAGGACATGACCCGTTTCATGAAGGAAATGGAAGAAGAGGGTGCTATGGACGATATAGAATATGTGGACGTAGACGAAGAGGACATCGAAGACCTCGAAGATGTGGAATATCTTGAAGACTTCGAATACGAAGAGGATGACGAAAAAAATGGGGCCAACAGCTGACGCGCCCGTGCTGCGATACTATGACATAGGCCCGGGGGTGACAGCGTTCAGCACCACACGCTATGGAGGATACAGTAGCGGGCCATACGGCGGAATGAATGTGAACCGGTGGTGCGGTGACGACCCGGAAACGGTGGCCCGCAACATGACTGCACTCGGCAACACCCTATGGCCGGACAAATACAAAGACGGGAAAATCGTCATTCCTCATCAGACACACGGTACGAAGGTGGTTCATGTTGACAGTAAACTGATGGCAATGTCCATCACTGAACGCGACAAGGCATTGGAAAGCACTGACGCACTGATGACCGATATAGAAGATGTATGCATAGGAGTGTCTACGGCCGACTGCATACCGGTGCTTCTGTACGACAACGAGCATAGAGCTGTCTGTGCCGTGCATGCCGGATGGCGCTGTACCGTGGAGCGCATCACAGAAAAGGCCGTTGGAGCCATGACCGAGACTTTCGACACCAATCCATCACGACTGAAAGCTGTGATAGGCCCGGGCATATCGCTTGAAGCATTTGAAGTAGGAGATGAAGTATACGAGGCTTTCACAGATGCCGGTTTCTGCATGGAAACGATAAGCCGGCACAAGGACAAGTGGCACATAGACCTGTGGGAATGCAACCGCCACCAGCTAATCAATACCGGTATTCCGCAGACCAACATTACCATAGACGGAACATGCACTTATGCCAATCACGAAATGTTCTTCTCCGCACGTCGCCTCGGAACTGCCTCAGGACGAATTTTTACGGGCATCATCGTGAGGAGCGCTCACCAAGAACGGCATTAAGACATATGCTATCAATATAAAAAATATACAATAAAGAAATATAATAATATCAATTAAAGAATATTACTGCAAAATGAAACTGAAACATCTATTTATCATTACGGCGGCTTTCATGGTGACAATGACATCGACAGCCAAAGACCAAAATACGAAAACCGGACAGAAAGACGATACAGAGGTAGTGAACAAAGATCCGTTTGCCAGCGGCAAGAAATTCACCATCAATCTTTCCGACCTCAATCCCGGAGAGTGGCACTATCCGCTGCCCGGGGCCAAAGTGATAAGCCAATACGGCAGACGCGGCGGGCGCAATCACAGTGGTGTGGACATAAAGACAAAACCCAATGACAACATTCTTGCTGCTTTCGACGGTGTGGTGACCATGTCACAGGTATATAGCGGCTATGGCAAGTGCATCAAGATTAAACATCCCAACGGCATAGAGACACTGTACAGCCACAACTCGAAGAACCTCGTGAAAGTGGGCGACAAGGTGAAAGCCGGTCAGGTGATTGCGCTGACAGGTCGTACAGGACGCGCCACGACTGAGCATCTGCACTTTGAATGCCGCATCAACGGCCGCACATTCGATCCGGCAAAGATTTTCGACCACGCCAACCACTCCATCAAGATGAATCTCTTAACATTCACAAAAACCGGCAAGGGCATCTCGATAAAGTCGGAAGCCAACTACATGGCGAAAGGTAAATAAAGCCCGCCCGGTACATACAAGCCCAAGTTATTCACCTAAAAAATAAAAGACCTATGACTATTGGAAAAAAGACATTGGCAATGATGTTAGCCACAGCATCCATTTGCATGGCCTCATGCGGCAATAAGAAAAGCGGAACTGATGTTCCCGGAGCAAATGACAGCACCGTTGTAAACCAGCAGAAGGAAATGCCGGCCGAAGGGACCAAGAACAAGCTGAGCACACCCGACCTCACCTTGTTCGGCCTGAAAGGCAATGTCAAGGCCGCAAAAATAATCGGCTCATATCACGACAACAAGCAAACAAGCATGCAACTCGGATACGACGATCAAGGCCGTCTGACACGAATCGACACCTACAATATATCATACGAAAAGGTGGAGAGCGGCAAAGTGACCAACAAGAAAGGCAACAAAGTGAAGCGCGACAAGGACGGACGCATCACAGCCATTGACTGTGCCGACGGATGCAGCGAACAGCAGGGCTATCACTTCCAGTACGGGAAGAACAAAATATCGTACACATTCGACTCTGGAGAATGTACCGGATTGTATGGAGAGGAATTTATCCTCGACAATGAGGGTATGGAAAAAAGCGCCACATGTACAAGCAACGACGAGTATATGAATTGGACTCTGGAGCAAAACTACACCTATACCAAGTTTGATCAATACGGCAACTGGACCGAACGCACAGTGAAGTGGACAAGCACTGTGGAGGAATATGATGATTTTGGCGATGAAGAACAGAACAACAAGGTCGAAAAGACCAACGGTTCGTTCACACAGACCAGAAACATAGAGTATTACGAATAAAAAAAAACATCATACGACAAACGCGGAACGGCATAAAACAGCCCGGTCCGCGTTTGTCATTAGTAAAAAAAAGGGAACAAAACAAATTCCAAACAAAAACAATACAAAACAGGATATGGCAACAGAAATACCACAGGAATGGAACGATTTCTACCTGAAAGACGTATCGTTCGTCAACCTGATGACAAAGCGTATATTCAACGTACTTATCGTGGCCAACCCGTATGACGCTTTCATGCTCGAAGACGACGGACGGGTAGACGAGAAGATTTTCGATGAGTATATGGACCTCGGACTACGCTATCCGCCAACGTTCACACAGGTGAGCACAACGGAGGAGGCGGAGAACGTGCTGCACACAACGAACATCGACCTCGTGATATGTATGCCTGGAAATGCCGACAACGACGCCTTCGATGTGGCAAGAGCCGTAAAGGCGTCGTCGCCTGACATTCCATGCGTAGTACTAACACCGTTCTCGCATGGCATCACACGACGAATGCAGAACGAAGACCTGTCTATATTCGACTATGTGTTCTGCTGGTTGGGCAACACCAACCTTATCCTGTCCATAATCAAGCTGATAGAGGACAGGATGAACATCGACCACGACATCAGAGAGGCCGGTGTACAGGTAATACTGCTCGTTGAGGACAGCATACGGTTTTATTCGTCAGTACTGCCCAACCTGTACAGTTATATCCTGCTGCAGAGCAACCGTTTCTCCACCGAGGCACTCAACCCGCACGCTGCTGCACAACGTAAACGCGGACGCCCCAAGGTGGTGCTGGCACGCTGCTATGACGAGGCCATGGAGATATACGAACGCTATGCCGACAACATACTTGGAGTAATCAGCGACGCACGCTTCCCGATAGGCAAATCGGCTGGGCACGACCTGACCGGCTCCACCCCACTTCCCGCCGGCGGTGCCGGTGGCGGACTGGGCGTGGCCGATGCCGGCCTTCGTCTGCTGCGTGAGATACGCAGGCGCGACGAATATGTACCGCTAATCCTTCAAAGCGCCGAATCTGACAATGCAGATAAAGCACGGGCAGAAGGTTTCCGCTTCGTAGACAAGAACTCGAAGAAAATGAATATCGACCTGCGCAAACTGATGGAAGAACACATGGGCTTCGGTGACTTTATCTTCCGTGACCCCAATACCCACGAAGAGGTGATGCGGGTACGCACGCTTAAAGAACTGCAGGACAACATATTCAAGATTCCCAACGACTCGATGCTATATCACGTGAGCCGTAACCACGTCAGCCGTTGGCTCTGTGCACGGGCGATATTCCCCGTGTCGGCATTCCTCAAGCACGTCACATGGCATAAGTTGCAGGACGTGGATGCCCACCGGCAGATTATCTTCGACGCCATAGTACAGTACCGCAGAATGAAAAACATAGGTATCGTGGCCGTGTTCGACCGCGGCAAATTCGACGCCTACGGTCATTTTGCCCGCATCGGCGAAGGCTCACTCGGCGGAAAGGGCCGTGGTCTGGCATTCCTCGACAACATCATCAAGCGCCATCCGGAATTCAACCGTTTTCCCGGTGCATCGGTGTCGATACCTCGCACGGTGGTGCTCTGCACCGATTTCTTCGACGAGTTCATGGACAAGAACAATCTGTATCAGATTGCCCTGAGCGATGCAAGCGACGACGAAATACTCAACCACTTCCTGCGGGCACAGCTGCCCGACTCGCTGATTGCCGACTTCTTCACATTCTTTGACGCGGTGAAGTCGCCGATAGCCGTGCGTTCATCCTCGCTGCTCGAAGACTCGCACTATCAGCCGTTTGCCGGCATCTACTCAACATACATGATTCCATACCTCGACGACAAGTACGAGATGCTGCGCATGCTGGCCGCCGCCATCAAAGGCGTATATGCCTCGGTGTTCTACAGGGACTCAAAAGCATATATGACGGCAACGAGCAATGTCATAGACCAGGAGAAGATGGCCGTGATACTGCAGGAAGTGGTGGGCAGACAGTACGGCGACCGCTACTATCCCACATTCAGCGGTGTGCTACGCTCGCTCAACTATTACCCCATAGGCGACGAAAAGGCAGAAGAGGGCATTGCCAACCTGGCCCTCGGACTGGGCAAATATATCGTAGACGGAGGACAGACGCTACGCGTGAGCCCACACCATCCGCACCAAGTGCTGCAGACGAGCGAGATGGAGACGGCACTGCGCGATACGCAGACACGATTCTATGCACTCGACATGAAGAACGTGGCAACAGAACTGAAGGCCGACGACGGATTCAACATACTTAACCTGAGGGTAAAGGAAGCCGACAAGGACGGCTCCCTCAACTATATAGCCTCAACGTTCGACCCGTACGACCAAGTGATACGCGACGGCATATATGAAGGCGGACGAAAGGTTATTTCCTTCTGCGGAGTGCTGCAACAGGGCGTATTCCCGCTGCCGGAGCTGCTCCAGACAGCACAGAAATGCGGAGCGGAAGAAATGCGCCGCCCCGTAGAGATAGAGTTTGCATGCAACATGAATACCGACAAGACCGGCGAACTGTATCTGCTGCAGATACGCCCCATTGTAGACAGCAAGCAGATGCTCGACGAAGACCTGCAGGCCATTCCGGACGACAGTTGCCTGTTACGTTCGCACAACTCGTTGGGTCACGGCATCTGCGAGGACGTGACCGACGTGGTTTACGTAAAGACCGACGAAGATTTCACCGCCGCCAACAACCCGGCCATAGCCCGCGACGTGGAGGCCGTCAACCGCAAGTTCCTTGACACAGGACGCGGATATGTGCTCGTCGGGCCCGGCCGGTGGGGGTCGAGCGACTATTGGCTGGGCATACCCGTGAAATGGCCTCATATCAGCGCTGCCCGCGTGATAGTAGAAGCCGGTTTGAAGAACTACCGCGTGGACCCGAGCCAGGGCACTCACTTCTTCCAGAATCTGACATCGTTCGGTGTGGGATACTTCACTATCAACACGTTCAACGGCGACGGCATCTTCCGCAAGGATATCCTTGACGCCATGCCTGCCATAGAAGAGACGCAATATGTGCGCCACGTACGCTTCGAGCGCCCGCTGAAAATCATGATGGACGGAAAGAAGCAGGAAGGGGTGGTAGTTTTGGAGCACTCTTGAACGAGTGCTCCAAAAAGGAGTTAACGGGAGTTATCACTTCAACTCCTTAACTCCCGAAAAAATTAACTCCTAAAAACAAAGCTATCGTCTTTAACTCCTAAGCGACCGTAGGGAGCGGTAACTCCCCTTAACTCCTTTAACTCCTAAAATATGTTTCGCAAAACTTTTCCCCCGGCCATACTCGCCGGTATCTGCATTTCGATAGGTTGCGTGGTAAATCTGCGCACGGGTGGCTTAGCAGGAGCAGTGCTCTTTGCCTTCGGCCTCACGACAGTGGTGTATTACGGTCTGAAACTGTACACGGGCACGGCAGGCTTCATCCGCCGTCATGGCGACTGGCCCATGCTGCTGACAGTGCTGTTGGGAAACATCGTGGGCTGTCTGCTCTCGGCCCTCACCATCGCCTACGCGCAGCCCGACTGCATAGCTCCCGCCACCGACATCGTATCCTCAAGACTCGCCAAAGGCCCTGTGGCCTGCACACTGCTCGCCATCGGCTGCGGATTTATCATGACCACCGCCGTACAGTTTGCCCGTCAGGGCAAGATGCTCGCACTTCTGCTCGGCGTGCCGGTGTTCATCCTATGCGGCTTTACCCACAGCATTGCCGACGCATTCTACTTCATGCTCGCACCCGCTGACATTCTCTTCTCGCCGGCTCTCCTTATCATATATATAGGCGAGGTTGCCGGCAACTTTGTGGGCTGCAATCTGTATAGAGCCGTATTAAAAGTGATGAGTGCAGAGTGATGAGTGCAGAGGTATGATTAGCATTGTTTCATGTAAAAAGCCAAGGACCGATTTCTACCCATTCGTAATCAGTCCTTGGCTTTTTGCTAATCATACCTCTGCACTCATCACTCTGCACTCATCACTCTGCACTCATCACTCTGCACTCATCACTTTTCAGAACTCTGAAATTATAAAGAATCTACTGTCCGCCCAAACGTCCGAAATATTCGATGATGTCATCCCACGTCTTGAACGTGTCCGAACCGAAATCGATGCGGGTGCTCATAAAGTCAGTGGAGCCATTGGTGTCAAGTCCGTCTATCAGATAGTCACCGTAGAGCAGGTCTTTGCGGTTGGTGAGAATAAGACGGTCGTAAGACGCCACTCCCAACGTCTCAAACGTCCACTCCTGCATCTGCCGGGCGTAGTCGGTGTCATTGGTTGGGAGTGATGCCACAATGCGTACGTCGTAATACTCAAGCAACAGGCGGTAAGCCTTGAGCAGGCTGGGCAGCGGACGGCCGTCACGGCCCATCATCGTTTCCTCTATACATATATATACAATGCCCCGCTGGCGGCCATGTTGGCAGTCGTCTATCCACCGAATGACGGGCATCACCGAGTGTATCAGTACACCGTCGTTCATGCGGTGCTCGCCATGGAAGTGAAGTGCCTGACGATAATGGGCGGCAAACAGGTCGTAGGTATGCACCACGGGATCCTCCAGCCCGAATAGTCCCCAAACTTTCTTCTGTTCGTCGGCCGTTATGCCGGAGAAACAATGCTCGCTCATCTCCTGATATTCGGCCTGCAACTGCTTTGTCATCATAAACTCTTTCATGCCGTCGCTCCGCGGGCTGTAAAACGTCACCTTGCCCAACATGTTGTGCTTCAGGATATCGTCACCGATACGAAATGCGGGGTTGAGCAGTATCCGGTCGTAACCACGAAGCATCTCAGCATACATGCCGCCCATCGATGTTCCTATTATCAAGTCGGGCCGTTCCACCTCGCACATCCGCTTGAGCAACTCCATCGCCTCAACCGGATGTATCGGCAGGTCGGGCGCTATCACATCTGCACCGGTCAGCATCTCGCGCAAGCGTGCCACCGTGCCCGACTGTCCCGACGAGCCGAAGCCGTGCACATACATTATCTTCTTGCCCGCCATCAGGTCAGGATATGTCTTTATGTAAGCGTTATCAGTGTTCTGCATATAAAAAGTATCCGTTTCAATATAAGTATATCCGTGTGCAAATATACGAAAAATGCACCACATGCGATGCTTCGGAGAGCAGATTTCGGCGCTTGCACTCCGTTTTCATTCCGGTACAAGGCCGTTGTACTGTCAGTACAAAGCCCTTGAACCGTTAGTACAACGGCCCTGTACCGACAGTACAACGGTCCCGTACCGGCTTCACTGCACCGGAACTGCCACACGGACACGGTAAAAGACGAGTTAAAATAAGCAAAAAACGCCATCCCATCGCACCTTTTCAATACCTTTGCACATCTAACAAACATCTATGACAACAAAGGAACAACCAACCGCAAAGAATCAGCTGATACGATTCTACCAAGACCGCACCGCGGCACTGACAGCACAGATAGCATCGCTGAAAATGCGCAACCGTATATTTCTGACCGCAGAACTCTTGACATTTGCCGCCGCCATAGGATTTGTGGCCGCCTATACCGTGTACGGAAAACTCTGGCTGACGGGCATGGCAGCGCTGACAGGAGTGGCATATATCGTCGCAAGGCGGATGGACGTGAACAACAGTGAACGAACCGCACGGCTGACAGCACGCCGCACCGCCTATGAGAACGAGCTGGAATATCTCGACGGCGACTTCTCGCCTTTTGACGACGGACGACGGTATTCCGACCCGCAACACCCTTTCGCATACGACATGGACATATTCGGTCCGCAGTCGCTATTCCACCGCATCAACCGCACCGTGACCACCGGAGGCAGCGACGAACTGGCCCGGAGGCTGTCTTCACTGCCGGATTGCGATGGAATGGAAGAAAACGGACGGGAAAACATGTTGCCGGAAGATGCAAAAACAAGCCATTTCATCGAGTATATAGAGCAACAGCACAGCATCATCGACCGTCTGGCCGCAGACGAAGAACTGCGCACAGAGTTCGCAGCCCGCAGACAAGACACGCCGACAGACACCGGCGCGGTGTTGCAGGCCCTCGACGACGTACACCGTATGAGGCTTCCGGCATGGGCCGGCTCGAAAACAGCGGCAATCTTTGCATGGCTGTCGCTCGGCGGCTTCTTCACCACAGTCGTCCTGTCGGCATTCTGCTCTCTGCCATCGGGCATACCCACGGCATGGGGCACGCTCCACCTTTTCATCCAGCTCATGATGTGCAACAGGCCGCTGCGCGCCATCGACAAGACCGCCGGCCGGCTTGACAGCGAGTTCAGGGCTTACGGTGAACTGATGGACATACTGACGAAAAACGAAACTGCGGCAAACGCCGGTCCCACTCTGGCAAGTGCCGGTGAGGCTTTCGGATCGTTGCGCCGCATACTCGACGGGCTCGACCGCCGCGGCAACGTGCTTGGTCTGATACTCTTCGACATCTTCATGCTCAGCGATTTCTTCCTCGTGAGACGTTTCCGGCGCTGGCAACAGTGCCATACCGAAACCATCGGACGGTGTATCCGCGAGGTGAGCACCCTCGACGCTCTCATATCCATGGCCACTTTCCGCTACAACGAACCTGAGGCCGGCAGCGCTGAAATTTGCAATTCGACCGACGTGGTGTACGAAGCCCGCGGCCTGTGGCATCCTTTCATCGACAGCCATGCCGTACGAAACGATTTCGACATCGCCGACTCTCATTACTACATAGTCACCGGTGCCAACATGGCGGGCAAGAGTACATTCCTTCGCTCGCTTGGTGTAAACTATATTCTGGCAATGAACGGCATGCCCGTATTTGCCGAAAGTCTGAAGGTATCGGTTTTCTCACTGTTCTCGAGCATGCGCACCAGCGACGACCTGGCCCACGGCATCAGCTATTTCAACGCCGAGCTGTTGCGTCTGAAGCAGCTCATCGCCCACTGCCACCGCCACCGCCGCACGCTCATCATCCTCGACGAAATTCTGAAGGGCACCAACTCGCTCGACAAGCTCAACGGCTCGCGCATGTTCCTCGACGCAATATCGCGCCTGCCCGTGAGCGGCGTAATCGCCACGCACGACCTCGAACTGTCGCGAATGGCCGACGAGCGTCCCGAACGCTTCCACAACTTCTGTTTCGAGATACGCCTGGCCGACGAGATAACATATACATACAAGATTACACCGGGCGTGGCCCGCAACCAGAACGCCACGCATCTGCTGAGGAAAATAATAGAAAAGGTGTGAAGGTATCCCGTTTTTTTTCGTATCTTTCCTCTAAAGAAAAATCATTTTCTTTATCCTGCCGGTGTATAATCTCGCGATTTTATTGTACACTTGCCGTATAAATCCTTAATCCCACTTAGACATGACTCTAAACCAACTGGATTTCGCTATATATTGCATCGGCAGTCTTGCCGAGTACCTGAATATGAACCAACTGACCGTATATCAGAAACTGAAAGAATCCGGCATACTTACAGGCTACATCATCCCCGCATACGATGTTCTGCATACGTACAGCGGCCAGTATATCGTTGACGACCTCGTGTCGTACATGAAAGAGAAAGGAGTGTTGTGATGGTTGTCTATCATGCGTCTTATACCATAGTCGAACATCCCGACGTTTCTTTTTCCAGAGATTCTCTTGATTTCGGAAAAGGATTTTATCTGACCACAATACGTGAGCAGGCCGTCAGAAAAGAAGCATTAAGAATACTTGTTTACGAAAAAACAAACATTCGTTGTCACCTGTTTTTCAAGAAAATATGTCTCTATCCATAGAGCGTCTTAATGGAATTATTCCCTATCAATGCAATAGGATAATAAATTTAGGATAAAATTATATTGTAAATCAAAATAAAATTTTTACCTTTGTAGCCGTGCTTCATGCAAGAAGCACATCTTTTTATTTGCTCAACTTTCCCATACGAACTACCACCTCGAACAGGAATTAACGAGCAATCCTAAATACAAGGAGTTGCGTCATCACGACGCAGACTTCTCCATTTGTATTTAGGGGCTGTGGTAGGCCTGTATGGGAAAATGGCAAGTCTGCGCCGTTTTTTCATGTCCTGGAATTAGCGCAGACATCAGCCAAAGAACAGAAGTATTCACCAAAAAGGCTATGAGCAAATATAAAAAATCCACCGATGCCCAATAACATAGAAATCCATCAAGGATACAAGAATTATAAAATCCTCAATGTCATATCTAAAGACTGACGCTGACGGACTTTTGTATTATATGCTAAAATCAATCATTAATTAAAATAAATTAATATGGAACAAAAAAATTATCTCAAAGTGTTCTGCGCGGCAGCTTTCATTGCTTTTGCCGCTGTGAGTTGTTGGGCAACGGTGGAGTCTTTACACCTTCTGTTGTCTGCGAAAGACAGTAACATTCCTGTTATTTTTGTATGGATTATTACTGTCGGGTTCTTCTTCATTGCCTCTTGGGGGTCTAAGATGATTGTGGATAGTCTTAACAGTCATGTCTATACGGAGAATCCGGGTCTGAAACTTCTTGGTGGCATTTTTATTATGGTAATATTTTGGTTGATAATGAGTATGCCGACAAATACACATACATTTTTCTACAAAGACACTATAAAGGATGTTGCCATTCGTGATTTGGAAAAGACGAATGATTATTTGCGTACACTTGAAACAGATGAGATTGCAATGGCAACCATAGAACATGATTGGTCGGTCTTTGAGACAGAAGTATGGGGTATCTATCAGGAAATCTGTAATGAAGTCCGTAATCCGGCGCGCCCGGGCATTGCTGAATATGTAGAAAATCTGATGAAAAAGCTTGATGGAAAGTTTGGAGTGGAAGTTGGTCGTGTTCAGCCTAAGACAAACAACGTGAAAGGATGGAATGAAGTGTTGGAAGTGTATCGTATCTCGATCGCCAACTTGCTTGAAAGGAAAAAGCCGGAATATATTCGTAGATTTATAGTCATTACCCCGGAAGTGAAGAAAAAAATTCAACTCCACAGGAAGAATATATCCAAAGTACTTGGTGACATTCATAAAATGTCATCTATCAATGACCAAGTAATGGTTAATGCAAGTACTGTTCTGTCAGAGTCTTATGGTTTGATTAATCAGTATTCCGACCATTTGAAATTCAAGGATAACGACCAACAGGTTTATGCCGGTAACACGCTTTCAAAAACAGAGCGTATGCTCAGTGTTTGGGATGTTTGGATGGACTTCTTTGATGGCAAGATAGCACGTGGAAAATTCGTGTTCTGGATGATAATTTCCATACTTATTGATGCAGCCGGATTCATTTTCTTTGATATGGCTTTTAAGAAAGAAGAATAATAACCTTTAAACAAATACAAACATGCCGTTTAATTTCAATGACCCTGGAAATACAGTTGAAATCCAGCAAGAACAACAGACACAGCAGTATCAAAACGCAGACAATCAAGTAGGACAAACTTCCACAGATGCGGCACAAGCTGCTGATTCTAAAATCAAGGGGCTGTCTGATACAGAGATAAAGAACCCTGATACTATCATCGTGACCGTAAGTGACCCGAAAACTCCAATTGTCGTATTGTTTGGCGCAAAGACTTCTGGCAAAACAATGACACTGATACGCCTCACCAAGTATTTGGAAGGAATGGGTTACAATGTTGTTCCGGACCCTATATTCCGTCCTGATACAGACATGTACTACCAGCGTATGTGTAAAGAGTTCGGTACATTAGCCCATTCTGATTATGCCCCGGTTGGTAATGACGTTATGAGCTTTATGCTTGTCAAAGTCATTTCGCCGAGTGGTCGTACACTTTGCCAAATTCTCGAAGCACCTGGTGAACATTACTTCGATTCTGACATACCCGACCGTCTTTTTCCTGCATATATCGAGAATATCAGCCATGCAATTAAGAACCGCAAAACTTGGATGTTCATAGTTGAGGAAAACTGGGGCGGCTCTCAAACTGTAAGAGATTTGTACGCGAAAAAGATACAAGATATGCAACGGAGAATCAAGCCAATGGATAGAATTATATTTACTTGCCATAAAGTGGACAAGTCAAACCATTTCCGTCCTGATGGTCGCCCGAATATATCCGCAATATTCCAAAATATCAAGAATCAATATCCGCACATCTTCGACCGTTATGTCAACCGTAATCCGATTACACGCTGGTTCTCGCCATATAATTTTGACTTCGTGACATTCTCCGCAGGAACATTTAATCCAACCGGTGACGGTAGGCAAGTATATACTCCGGGCGAAGATTTTTATCCTGAACAACTTTGGAGAGTAATCAAGAAAAATATATAATCGCTTAATTGCAAAAAATGAATAATCCAAAATTCTATATTTATGGTGTTCCCGATGGTTTCAACATGCTATCGGGAACTCCTGATGAGATCCTCTACTACCAGTTATTCTACGACACCAGTAAACGAGGTAGAGAAATGAGGATTAATCGCAAGACGAATGGTGAAACTGTGTATTCATATCTGATATACAATTTAGTTTCTTGCAAAGGTCGTGAAGGAGCATTCCTTGGGATGTCGATAGTATTTACCGGTGATGAGTATTGTAATAATCCGGTTTCCCTCAAAGAATTATTTGATGGCGTTTACAATGAGATAATACTAAAATCCGATGATAAGGATAAGATCATTTCCTCCATAAATGGTGCCAATGCTATCGGGCGATTTTGTATATCAAGGTTCGACGAACGGCAAGATATGTGCGAGAAAATTGGACGTATCATAATCAACAATGTTATTGGCGAACTTGCTGATTCTATAAGCACAATAGATGACTCGTTTAACAATAGTAAAGAAGGGCGCATGCTCACCTTGCCCTTTGATGCGGATGACATAAGCATAAGTCAGGCACTGCGTAGTTACACTTGGGTTTCGTTGTCATCAGAATGCAAAGCTACTCCTGTTTCCTCACAGCAAAGTAACTATCCGAAAACACCAGGACATAAAAAGACATATCCAATTGCAGATAGTCAAGATTTACTTTCAGTACATTTTATCAATGAACTTACAAATAAAGTAGGTAGCCATAAAGACTTCATTATTCAAGGTTTGAAAGGTCGTGTTTCTATTGATGACATAATGGCAAAACGAGAAGAAATAAACCATTACCTGAACACGATTGAAGAATATATAGGTAGGCAACCTGTATTGAGAAAATTGAGAGATGACTATATGTCGATCTACAACGAGCTTGACAATTTAAAGCCACAGCAATCAACAACAACGCATACAGAGATGTATACGCATTTTCCTGTTGATGACGATAAAAATAATGATTGGTTTAAAACGTTTATTCAGAAAAATCCGAAAAAAATTATTGCTGGTGCCTGTGCTGTTCTTCTTTTATTTATAGTATTATCTGTAGTTGGTCTTTTGTTATCAGATGATTCCAAATCGACATCAAAATATGACAAAACAGATGAAACAGAAAGAAATTTGTATAACGATACTAAAGGATTGTCAAAAGCTATCGGCGAAGGTGTTAATGGGGAAAAAGGTAATGATGATAATTTTAAATATAAAGAATTTTATGGGTTTCTTAATAGTTACAATTTTAACACTGCTTGGAACATGCTTCAGAATGTTCAAGGTGATAAAAAAGTCGGGCTTAAATTGACATTGCAAATTTCCTATAATAAGTGGTTCAAAGAAGAAGTTGATAACCGAAATAGTATAGATGATTTATTAAAGTTAAAAGATATAATAAAGAATTATGTAGCTTTTAATGACTTTAATGAAAATCATATAAAGTTTATTGAAAATAAGATAGACAAACTGAAAATAAATAATAAGAAAGGAACTGAAAATAAAACAGGTACTGGAACATCCGGTGTGATGATATATCATGCAACTGATGACTATAAATATAAAAAAGAAAATGCCATTTCGGCCAAGGATGGAAAAATCACTTGTAAACGAAATTCTTGCTTTGTGATTGAAGGTACTAATAAGCTTTTGAGAAAAGACAACGGCCTTGAAGTAGATCCGAACAATAACCATCTTAACATACGTGCGACGGAAGTAGGATCAAAACAATTGGAATTAGCTGACAGTATTGTATATACATTTAACGTAACTAATTAATAACAAACGATGAAAACAAAAATATTAGCATTTATATTGGTGGTTATTCCAATATATTCTTTCGGACAAGAAATTTCAGTAGACTCTTTGTTGCAAAAATCAGATAGTATACGTCATCTCTGTAGCCAATTAAAAGACAAAGATAAGGTTAAGGGTTATGAACAAGCTCTTATTTTACAAGATTCTGTTTATAATCTCATGGCAGACTCAGTCCGATATTTCTCTGCATTTGAAAAAGATGCACGTGCCTATCGGTTCTTTGCATGCACAGATTCTTCTGTTTTCTCACATAATTATATAAAGATAGACACCCGCAAGTTACCAAAGTATATGCAGGCACACTATGCGGCAGTCTCAACAATACGCCAATTCGCAGAATGTATTATAAATATGGAAAATAAAGTTGATGCGGCGAAAGCGGATAAAGATGTGACAGATGCAGATAGAAAGAATTTTGTAGCAATCAAAATCAAATCTGGTATTGACAAAGCCAATGAACTGCTTAATCAAATCGACAAAATAAACATGTCCTCCTTCAGTGAAGAGCAGAACAAGTTTTATCACGGTTTGTCAGAAAGATTAACAGACATTCTAAAAAAGTACATATTCTAATTATGAAATACAAAAGTTTTATTATCCCCTTTTGTTTAGTTGCAATAGGCTTTAGCATGGAGTCATGCAAAGGGTGCTCAAACACTAATGACGAAGTGACAGAGTTAATTTCTCCTTATGATGAGGATGACGAATTGGAAATTGAACTGCCGGACGAAGATATTGTGAATGTCTCATATACAGAACAAAGTAATCTAAAAATAGTGCAAGTTCTTATTAATGACCGTATCAATAAAGAAATGATATTTGATACCGGAGCATCATATACGCAGATAACAGTTAGAGAAGCGAACTATCTTTATAACGAGAATGTGCTGACTGATGATGATATTCTTGGTACGGAGAAATTCGGTGATGCCAATGGTAACATCACAGTGAACATGGTTGTGAACCTCCGCAAACTTGTTCTTGGCGGAAAGTTGATACTCAACAATGTAAAGGCTACAGTAGTAGAAAACGCCGATGCTCCCTTGCTCCTTGGACAGACTGTTTTGAAAGAGTTGCCACAGTACACGGTTGATAATGAGAACAATATAATTAAGTTCAAAATCAAGTAGTAGATGAATTATAGTTTATATCTGTTCGGAACAAATAAAGGGACTTACATTCAATACCCTTATGATGGTGAGGAGGCTTTTCTTCGGTCGTTATGTACCGATAAAAAAGACACACGACTGACTATTTATAGAAAAGGCTCTCTCACTTATTACGCCTTTTTGATGCTGTTAGATACCGATTTGTCGCAGGTCTTTGGTATATGTATTGTTACAAACGGGGTGTATATCAAAGACATTAAGGTTTTGCATCAAACTTTTGACAAGATTTTTTCTCGTATTGTCTTCAATGGTAAGATACTCAGATTGACTGGAACTGGAAAAATATCGTATCTCTCAGATAATTTTGCGTCAGACAAGATCGGCATAGAACAGACAGAAATCCTTGCACGTGAAATTGTCAAAGAGAATTTGGATTCTTATGCTGTCCAAACAAAACAAAACTTTTCCGGTTTGATAGCAACTAAGAATATTGCACTTGAAGAAAGAAACTCTGAAATTCTGAGAGCTATAGAACAGAACAACGTTGTAAATATATATTCCGGCGACAATGCCTACTCATCAATAAGCTATGTTAAGCAGACTATTTCCAAATTATACAAAGAAAATAGTGAGTTGAGAGAGGATTATCGTAATTTACAGTCGCAGAAGAAGCAATACAGAAATGTGGTTTTGCTTGCTTTCGCAATTCTTATTTGCGGATTTGGTATGTTTTTCTTATATGACAATCTGAATAGTACGCAGGGGCAACTTGCTAAGGCAAAAAGTACCATTGTTGATAAGAAGAATGTTATTAAGATGTTGAATACTTCGAAAGATTCTCTTCGCTTATGCCTGAATAATGAAAAACTGGAAAAGAGGGATTTGGAAAATAAATTATCGGCAATATTTGCAAGGGTTCCGTTTGTCATAACAAACTGTAGCATCGATGCAGAAGAGATAACAATTGATTATTATGCAGTGGAACAAAAAGATATAACTATTTATTTGAAAGCAATAAACGAGTCAGAACCAGAGGTTGTATCAAACAGCCATTCTGTTACTATATACGAAGGTAAGCATCAATTGAAATTAAAATTTAATTATCGTCTTAATCCTGTAAATTATTATTATGTGAATATTTTATATGACGGTAACGTGATAGGTGGAAAAAGGTGGTGACAAATATTTGGTATTATAAATAAAAGAATTTAAAAGTTGTGCCCGACACGAATATAGGGTTATAGCAATGAATAAAATTGTATTTGCAACATTTTTGTTGTTGGTGTCTTTTGCTTTTATTTCTTGTGATTCTTCTAAGAAGGATTTAAAATCAGAAATAGAAAAAGTAAAAGATGAATGCCCTCTTGATCTGGGTATGGTAGGAGAAATATCGAGTATTAATTATGACGAGGAAACTGATGAAGTTGTTATGACAATGACTATAAATAAAGACTTGCCTCTTAAACTCTCGGCATTGAAACAGCTTAAAAATACTATGAAAAGAACCGTATTAGGCAACATGGCAAAATCAGAATCAAATATGACACTGATGGAGAAGATAGCCAGTGCTGATGCAGAATTTACTATCGTTATGCAGACTGCCGAAACGAATGAAAGTCTTAAGATTAGAATATCGAAAGAAGAAGTAAAAGATATTTCGGCAGGTAATATAGATCCGATTACACCTCGTGAGATGCTGGAAATCATGGTTGTTTCAACAAATGCGCAATGTCCGATACAAATAGATAAAGTTATGACTCTCTCTTCTGTTTCTCTTGAAAAGGATAATTTTGTATATAATTACAGTTTGGATGAAAATACTGTTTCCGTAGAATCGATAGAGGGAAACAAAGATGTTTTGAAGGCTAATATTAAAAAACTACTATTAAGCGGAGATCCTATGATGCAAGAATTAATCAGAACTTGTAAAGAAGCCAATGTCAGTATCTTGTATAGATATATAGGAGATATATCCGGTGATGTATGTATCGTAAAAATTAGTTCGGAAGAATTTTAAATATTGTAAAAAACATTATATGTTTAATTTTTAAATAAAAAACAGAATGGAACGATTGAAGTTTTCTTTACTTTCGGTAATGAGTGTTTTGCTTTTTACGCTGTCGTCTTGTTGCGATGATAATGATGACTATATGGTCGCAACTTTTTCTTTTAGTTGCTCGCCGGACTTGTTGGATTTTGTAATCCCTACAGTGCATTATTGGGATAATAATGGAGTTCAGAAGAATATTACGTTAAAAAAAGATGATTTTAAAACAATATCTAAGGGGTCGGCTACTATAAACCTGACAATAAATGGAGTAAAAACAACGACAACAAAAGAATTTATTGACAATTATTGGAAGTTTAAAAAAAGATATGATGGCTTGGAGGCAAAAGATAAAATATGGGTGACTTATGAGCTTAAGGATGAAAATGTCATTAATCCGGATAAAGTGTACTCGTTCTATCATGGTTTTTTCAATTCTGAATGGTATGTATACTTGGATGATTCGCTTGTTAAAATTTACGAGAAGTCTTCCATGCCAGAAGAAGTAGATATTTCAGGTGAAGCCAATGTACAAGAATATCTTTGTTGTATTGCCAATACAACTGTAATCTTTAATGTTGATTTAGTTGCAAAATCAAAATAGAAATTTCATTGTAATACAGATTCGATGAATTTTATAATACATTAAATTCATAGGACTTATTTCTCGATTATATATAAACAAAAAAGAAATTAGAAGTTGCGCCCGACACGTATTAAGGGTAATCTCTTATGATTTGCATACCAAATAAAGATGTCCCGATTATTATTCCGTTTGGACACAGATGTATAGGTAAAACTCTTATGATTCATCGCCTGATCCGTTATTTATTGGAGGACGGTTATTGTTGTACTCCGGAGCGTACTTTTCGTAATGATACAGAGTATGAGTCAATTTGTAAAGAACATGAAAAAGTACTGTTTCACAAAGGAACGATTCCTGTTGCAACTTTAGATAAAGGAGATATATTGTTGGAAATTCTTGACAGAAAGAATAATCATTGCTGTTATTTATTTGACTGTTGCGGAGAAAGGTTCTGTAATGCAGATTATACTCTTGCTGAGATGAGTTCATATTTGACAGAAATAATAGATAGTCCTAATCCTAAGATTTGGTTATTCATGTATGATGCAGCTCCTTGTTTAGATGAAAACGAACGTTGTGATTATGTGAATGCCATACGTCTATTTTATTCGTCTCTGGATTATAAGAAGAATAAGGCTGTTTGTGTTTTGAGTAAGGCAGATAAATGTTTTGGACTGTTTAAAGCAGGAAAAATAGACAAAGATATTGCATTTGATAAGGCAAATGAACTTTATCATAATTTCATGAAACAATTTGAAGAAAGAAATATAGTGTCAAGGTTATTGCATACGGATAAATGGCAGTTTGTACCTTTTTGTTCAGGAGAAGTTATTTACAAAAATGATGAAAACTATGAATTTATTCCAGGACCAAATGAATTTCCAATGAAATTATGGAATACATTAATAACGAATTTTAAGTAGGTAAGTAAGTCGTAAAAATTAATTTATACTAAGCCGCATAGACAAAATTGATTTTGAGTTCAGAACCAATAGCTGCTAACGCACGTTTTTTTTGCATAAAGCTGGGAATCTGTGGAGAAGTAATCCGCAGATCTCAGCCATTTGCCATAGAATATAGGCGATTATTGAGGTGAGGACTATATAGTGGGGGGGGGAAAGGAAAAGTCCACATTTCTCCCAAACCTGACGAGGTTCCCGCATGAGCCTGCACCTGTAAATGCTTGCATTGTCAAGAACCACAAACGTATTTTTACGGATACGGAACGAAAGTCGGTCAAGAAAGTCGGTGACTTTGTCTACGGTCATATTCTCGGCGGTAGAGAAACCTTCATATTGGTTGCTTGCGGGGTAACTGTCGGGTAGCTGTGGGGCCTATGAAAAGAAGTTTTAAGAATACATGGAAACACAGATACAGCTATTACAGTTTATTGGACAAATTGTCCATAAGCGGTGAAATGGTGAGAGAAGACACCCGAGGCTGATCCCAGCAACAAGACTTTCCGAACTATGGAAGAAAGAACGATGCGGCAAATAATGAAATTATCCAGTATAGAAATCTAAAAAACGGCACAAGAAACATCTGCTTATAATTATTTTGTGTACCTTTGCAGCCGTCAACATAGCAACAACAGAACAACAATCATGACAAAAAAACTAAGACCCGGTTCGCTCTGCATCCACTCCGGATGGCAACCCAAGAACGGCGAACCGATAGAACTGCCGATAGTACAAAGCACAACGTTCAAGTATGACAACACCGAAGAGATGGCCATGCTCTTCGACCTGAAGAAAGAGGGTTACTTCTATACCCGGCTGCAAAATCCCACCAACGATGCCGTAGCCGCAAAGATAGCCGCGCTGGAAGGTGGTGTGGGCGCAGTGCTCACATCGAGCGGACAAGCAGCCAACTTCTACGCTGTGTTCAACATCTGCGAGGCGGGCAGCCACATCGTGGCATCAAGCGAAATTTACGGCGGCACGTACAATCTGTTCGGCGTCACGCTGCGCAAGCTCGGAATAGAGTGCACGTTTGTCAATCCCGAGGCTACGGAAGAGGAGATACAGCAGGCTTTCCGCCCTAACACCCGCGCACTCTTCGGTGAGACGATATCCAATCCCGGCTGCCGCGTGCTCGACATCGAGAAGTTTGCACGCCTGGCCCACAGCAACGGAGTGCCGCTCATAGTGGACAATACTTTCGCCACTCCCGTCAACTGCCGTCCGTTTGAGTGGGGTGCCGACATCGTAACCCACTCCACCACAAAATACATGGACGGTCACGCCACGCAGGTTGGCGGATGCGTGGTGGACAGCGGCAACTTCGCATGGGACGACCATGCCGACAAATACCAAGGTCTATGCATGCCCGACGAATCGTATCACGGACTGACTTACACGAAATCGTTCGGTCGGATGGCCTACACCACCAAGCTCGTGGCACAGCTCATGCGCGACCTCGGTTCAATTGCGGCACCGCAGAACTCGTTCCTGCTCAACCTCGGTCTCGAGACACTCGCACTGCGCATGCGCCAGCATTGCGCCAACGCGCAAAAAGTGGCAGAATTTCTTGAAGCCGACGACCGCGTGGCATGGGTAAGATATCCCGGTCTGCCGACTGACACCAACCACGCTTTGGCCGGAAAATACCTGCCCTACGGCAGTTGCGGCGTGATGGCTTTCGGACTGAAAGGCGACCGCAACACAGCCGTACGCTTTATGGACTCGCTCGAAATGATCAACATCGTAACCCATGTGGCCGACATACGCACCTGCGTGCTGCATCCCGCCAGCCACACCCACCGCCAGCTTTCCGACGAGCAGCTCCGCGAGGCAGGCGTGGCTCCCGATCTCATACGCCTCTCTGTAGGCATCGAAGACGTGGACGACATTCTTGACGACATCCGCCAGGCACTTGACAAAATCTAAAATATAGCACAGGCTGTGTCGAAATACGGTCCATTAAACAAAGTCGGGACATATTCATATTCCGACACAGCCTCATTACCCTATAATCTTATTGACTTTATCCCCTGATGTTATTGACTTTACTCACTGATGTTATTGACTTTAGTGAGTAAAGTCAATAACATCTGCTGCCGGCCACGACACGGCGACCGGATGGCGACCGTTGCTGACGTTTGCAGTAACAGCATGCGCGTTTAACAATTTGTAACCTTAAAACCGAAAATAATCCCGTTAAGGCTTTGTCGTTTCCCCGTTTTGATGTATATTTGTGGTGTTTTAATAACATAATGACAACTGACAAATTCATATAAACCTTTTAAACACAAGATTACTATGGAAGTTGAGAAAATAATGCAGGCCCTGGAGCAGAAGCATCCGGGCGAGGCCGAGTATCTGCAGGCTGTGAGGGAAGTGCTTGTATCGGTAAAGGACGTATACAACCAACATCCGGAATTTGAGAAAGCCAAACTGATAGAACGCATCGTCGAGCCGGAACGCGTAGTGACATTCCGCGTGCCTTGGGTTGACGACAAAGGCGAAGTGCACGTGAACATAGGCTATCGCGTGCAGTTCAACAGCGCCATAGGACCATACAAGGGCGGACTGAGATTCCACCCGTCTGTCAATCTGTCGATACTGAAGTTCCTCGGATTCGAGCAGACATTCAAGAACGCGCTGACCACACTGCCCATGGGCGGCGGCAAGGGCGGATCCGACTTCTCTATACGCGGACGCTCGGACAACGAAGTGATGCGCTTCTGCCAGTCGTTCATGACGGAACTGTACCGTGTGATAGGTCCCGACGAGGATATCCCCGCAGGCGACATCGGTGTGGGCGCACGAGAGATAGGCTACCTCTTCGGCATGTACAAGAAGCTGAAACACGAGTGGAGCGGCGTACTGACAGGCAAGGGGCTCGAATGGGGCGGCTCGCGCATACGTCCCGAAGCCACGGGCTACGGTGCTCTGTACTTTGTCAACCAGATGCTCCGCACCAACGGCATTGACATCAAGGGCAAGACCGTGGCCATAAGCGGATTCGGCAATGTGGCATGGGGCGCTGCAAAAAAGGCGACGGAACTGGGTGCCAAGGTTATCACAATATCAGGACCGGACGGATATATATACGACCCGACCGGACTTGACGACGAGAAGATAGAATATATGCTTGAATTGCGAGCCAGCGGCAACGACATATGCAGCCCGTATGCCGAGGAGTTCCCTGAAGCACAGTTCATCGCCGGGCGTAAACCATGGGAGGTGAAATGTGACATTGCCCTACCCTGCGCCACACAGAACGAACTTAACGGTGACGATGCAGACATGCTGTTGAAGAACAAACCGCTATGTGTGGCCGAAGTATCCAACATGGGATGCACGGCAGAAGCTGCAGAAAAGTTTGTGGCAGCCAAGATGCTCTTCGCACCGGGCAAGGCTGTGAACGCAGGAGGTGTGGCCACATCGGGTCTGGAAATGACCCAAAACGCCATCCGTCTGACATGGAGTGAGGCTGAAGTGGACGAGAAACTGCATCATATAATGAGCAGCATACACGAACAATGTGTGAAATACGGCAAGCAGACAGACGGATACGTGGACTACGTGAAAGGTGCCAACATTGCCGGATTCATGAAAGTGGCCAATGCTATGATGGCTCAGGGCATCGTATAAAGAACGATACTGCCGTGAATCATCTGCAATCAGGACTTTTATCCATAATTTTTGCTTTGACAGGCTTTGTCTCTCTGTACGGCCAGACCATACAGAGAGGTAAAGCCTCTTATTATTCAAAAAAAGCGACAGGAGCACGCACGAGCAGCGGAGAACGGCTGCATCACGACAGTCTGACATGCGCACACAGGACCTACCCGTTCGGCACTAAACTTAAAGTGACGAATCCGAAAAACGGCAAGATGGTATTTGTGAGAGTCACAGACCGGGGACCATACGGACGCGGACGCATAATCGACCTGTCATGGCGGGCCGCCAAGGAACTGGACATGCTGACACAGGGTGTGGCGATGGTTATAGTGGAACCGATGGACACGACGATAGTTCCGTTCCGTCCGAGTGACAACATGGCGCTGCCAGAACTCGACTTCCAGACTTCCGATGATATCATGGACGGCATGCACCCGGCATGGCAGGACATAAAGAAAGTGAACGAGAAACCGGCAAAGAGCATACCTAAGAAGAAACCGTCAGCAATACAACAAAAGAAGAAATAAAAGCATGCCGGAAACATATTAGACGTATAGCTGAAATCCGATTGTCAAGGCTCTTTGCGCGTGGACACATTGATATCAACCGACTGTATCGTAACAGAATCCGAACCGCGTGCCGCACCTACTTTCAGCACAATACCGCCGTCTTTCAGTTTCTTGTCGGCCACAACGGCTGCACTGTATCTCACACCGCGCCCCGGGGCTATGCTCTCCACACGCACTGACGGTGAGATGACAATATGCCTGTTTGCCGTGGTATCGGTCACGAAAGGTACTATATCGTATACCGGAACCGACGAACGGTTCATTATCTCAAACGCCACACGACACTCCTCACCACGGCTGATGGCTCCGTCGCCATCGGCATCGCTGAATCCGACATTGCGTATTTCTATCTGTAAATCATTATCACAATTGCCGTCATGTCTCATATCCTGCAACTGTCCCAAAGACACGGAGGGGTGATGGGCGATGGATTCGGAAGATATATGTATGCTGTCGGCAGCTACAGGATAGCCACAACCCGAAGACGAAGGCGCCGGCTCGAAGATAATGCGGTCGTCACCGCTGTTGGAAGGATCGAACCCGCTATCATCACCACTATACACCACACCTGCGGAACTGTCGTAACCACGATGCTCACGACGGGCCGCGCGCTCCTCGCGCTCACGCCTATAGGCATCATACTTCTCCTCCCGAGCCTTTTCTGACGCATGTCCTATGGCTGCACCCACAGCCGCGCCACCGGCCATGCCTACCAATGTGCCTATATCGCTGCCGCGGTATCCGCCCGAGATGCCACCTATGGCAGAGCCTATAATCGACCCGAACATGGCACCTGCATTGGCACCCTGCTCAGTCGTGCTGCAACTGCTTACAACCAGCAACAGGCATACGGCTGATACAAAACCCTTTCTCATCGCTGTATGTTTTATTATATGTGCAAATATAGCCATTTTTAAGAAAAGAGCAATGGAATTTTCCCGTTTTTTAAGTAGGGATTACCCTAAAGCGAAACGTTACGCTAACCGGATAAAATCACTTCCCTACACGGAAAACATCTTCTTTCTTCAACTCAACCACTCTGCCATAACGAGACAGGGCATCCATGTCGAGTTTGCCACAGTTGCCAACAACCACAGTAACGCGCTTGGCCGGACGCACACACTCATCGTAGAAAGCCGAGATATCAACTGCGCCAAGCGTCTCAAGAGCTGACATGGAAGCACGCGCCGGATCGGCAGAGTAACCACCGGCACGCAACCGGGCCACATGGCGCCCGATGTCACGAAATGCGGGACGGTTGTTGTTGACCGAATGAGCCATGGCCTGCTTCACAGCAGCCACATTGTTCTCACGCAACGGCATGGCTGCAAACAGGGAGTCAAGCACACCAAGAGCCTGCATGGCCTTATCAGACTGTGTGCCCATCACGGTCTGATAAGCCACAGGAACATCAGGATGGCGCATAAATGACGGTAGCTCTGCATCGCCATAAGCATAATAAGCCAAGGAACGGAACTCGCGGATATCCTGAAACATCAACGACGACATGCCACCACCAAAATAACGGCTCCATAGGTTGAGACGTGCGCGTGCGGCAACAGACGGCTGCGGAGGCAGCTGGTGATAAGTGCCGATGATGGTTTGACGGGCTGACGGACTGTCATAGACATATACCACAGGCTCGTCGTATGAAAGCAAAGGCCGGTAACTGTCGGTCTGCGGACGTGATACGGTGTCAATCGGCAACCAACGGCACACACGGCTCTCAACATCATCCACGGTCAGCGTACCACTATACACGATGCTCAGTTCGGTATGCTGCAAGTCACAAAATATGTCGACAAGCTCACGACCGCTCATCCGCTTCAGCATGTCGGCCGTAAGCCGACCCAAATATTTGGAACCATCGCCATATGCCACCCGTTCGAACAACGCATCTGCTATTGCAGCGTTCTCACGGAAGAAAGTGCGTTCTGCTATACGCTCACTCATAACAAGTTCGTCAAACTTGTCCTCATCGGCCTTGACAGTGGCGAGAAGACTGTTGAGCAGCTTCATCGTTTCGTCAAATGCGCTGTCAAAACCTTTGACGGTTATGGTGAAATCTGCATCGCCGGCTTCTACCGTAATCTCCGAGCCAAGCCGTTGCAAGGCGCTGCCGAACTGATGGCGTGTAAGAGAATCGGTGCCGAGATCACCGATGTATGACGCCACGGCTTCAAGACGATTGTCGGCAATGGTTCCGCGATGGTAAATGAGTTCGAGGGAGAAAAGATCGTTTACGGGATTATCCACCGTGTAAAGTGTGACGAGAGGACGCAGAGGGATGACACGCACATCGTTGTCGAAATCTATGAAACGCGGTTTGGCCGTCACGACAGGCATCTGCTCCAGACGCTTGGCATAATCCGAACGTACACCAGTGTTGGCCGGTGGCACAGGGGTGTATCCGGGCTGGCTGACTTTATCCTTGGCATATCGGCCGAAACGCTTGGTAACCTGCAAACTGCCTCCACTGAGATACTGACGGGCCACGCGCTCTATGTCGGTGCGAGTAACCGCCTGCACACGTTCGGGACGGCTAAGCACATCGGCCCAACTACGCCCACGGGAAAAGGCATTGACCATCATCGAGGAACGCACGGACATGTCCTCAAGCTCTTCCTTGGCTTTGCGCAGTTCCTCGACTTTGAGGGCTTCAAGCATCGCATCGTCAAAACAGCCGGTGGCGAGTCTGTCTATCTGCTCACGGCAAAGGCGGGCGGCCTTCTTCTTTGAACCGAATGGCAGGCGCGGAATGTATCCATAGCCAACGAGGTCATCGTCGCCCGACAGTCCCACCACGCCAGCCATTACACCCATCACCTTGTGGGCATGCTCAAGCGAGTCGAGCAGACCTGTGCCCGAACTGTTGGAGAGCAACAACATGGCCAGTTCTAAAGGGACATGATCGGGGTGTGTCGCTTTAGGTGCACGGAAAATATGGCCCTGCGCCTTTATGACGGGGATGGGCACTTTGATGTCAAGACGGTCAGAACTGCCGAAAGGACTCTGCACCACCGGTGTACGCAAGGGAACATCACCACGGCGCAGACGTCCGAAGGTACGCTCAAGCAACGGAACGATTGTATCGGCACAGATGTCGCCGCAAAGCATCAACCCCATATTGCCTGCCACGTAATAACGATCGAAAAATGCCTGCATCTCCGACAGACGCGGATTTTTCAAATTCGCGGTACTACCGATGATCGGGTATTCATATGGCGTGCCGGCGAAAACACGATTCTGCACAGCCTCCAAGGCCGGCACGAGCATATTGTCGGAATACATGTTCTTCTCCTCATAGACCGTCTCAAGTTCGCTTTGGAAGAGACGGAACACAGGATTGAGCATGCGCTCGCTGTTGAGTTCGGCCCATTGGGCTATATACTGTGGGCTGAAAGTGTTGTAGAACACAGTCTCATCAAGCGATGTATAGGCATTGAGTCCCGTACCGCCATAACGAGAAATAAGATTGTTGAACTCGTTGGGTATGGCATATCGGGCAGCCTCTATGCTCAGACGGTTGATATCTTGCTGTATCATACGACGACGGCTTTCGTCAACGGTCTGTGACAGACGGTCGTAACATGCGGCTATGGAATCGAGCCAAGGACGTTCGCGAGAATAATCTACAGTACCGATATTGTCGGTGCCCTTGAACAGGATATGCTCGAAATAGTGGGCAATACCCGTATCGGGACAGTCACGCGCACCTGCTTTTACAACCACGGCACCATAGGCTTTGGGCTGAGTGTGGTCTTCATTTATCCACACGGTAAGTCCGTTGCTCAGCATCAGCTCTTTCACCTGCAACATGTATGGGTGTTCCGACTTGTCATCACCTGGTCCGCAAGTCCCTTTATCAGTCAATCTGCCCGCTGACAGCAAAAGGGATACCGGACAATATGATGATGCAAACGGCTGACCTACAGCAACAATGACACGAAGCCAAATCATAATGATGGTACATGCTATGTCTCGTAATACAGAATGATGGGATGTGACGAATCGTCTTTTCTTGTTAACCATGTTTTCACTGCTTTATGTTTAGTTTGTGCAAAAATACGGAAAAGTATGTAAAATGTATATACATATCACATTTTTATGTATCATATATATATTTATAACTAAAGATTACATTTTTAAACACCCTACAAAAACTTGACTCGATTTCTGACTTCATTCATCAACCATCAAACATCACTGCATCAGAATAGCTGCAAACTGATTTTAAAACTTATCAAAAAAGCATATACCACAACATTCAAATGACAGATAATAAAAAAGAATGGCTATATTTGTGGCACATAACCCCTAAAATGATAAGACTATGAAGAGAAGTTTTCAGGAAGCATTAGTTAACAGACGGAGTTACTATAGACTGTCAGACAAATCGCCGGTAAGCGACAAAAAAATAATTGAAATGCTGAATCTTGCCATTCTACACGTACCGTCAGCGTTCAATTCACAATCTTCACGCATGGTACTGCTTTTCGGCGAACATCATCGCAGACTGTGGGATATAGTAAAAATGGAACTGAAAAAAATTGTATCGCCAGAATCCATAAAGAATACGGAAAGAAAAATCGACAATGGATTCCGTTCGGGATACGGTACGGTACTGTTTTATGAAGATAAAACAACCGTGAAACAACTACAAGACGAAAATCCGATATATAGTGAGAGATTCCCCACGTGGTCGCAGCAAACATCGGCAATGCACCAATTTGCAGTATGGACCATGCTGGAAGACATGGGGTTCGGAGCATCTCTACAACATTACAATCCGATAATAGATTGCGCGGTACGCAAGGAATGGAACATCAGTGGAACATGGGAATTGATAGCACAAATGCCCTTCGGTTCACCGGCAGAAGATATGCTACACAAAACATTTCTGCCAGAAGAAGAACGCGTACTGGTGTTTGGAAAATAATGACCGGACATTTCATGATTGTTGCTATATTCTTGTGTAAACACAAAAAACGGGTCCAACCGGATTAAACCTGTCGGACCCGCCCTATCGGATTCACCAAAATTCTATTTATTCAGCTTTTGGAGCCTCCTCTGCTACGGGAGTCTCTGTTTCTGTTGTGGCAGTCTCTTCAACAACAGCTTCTTCTGACTTTGTTGACTTACGTGAACGGCGTGTAGCTTTCTTCTTGGAAGCGGTTGTCTTAGCCATATTCTCATCAAAGTCAACAAGCTCAATGAAGCAAATGGGGGCAGCATCACCCTGACGAGTACCCAATTTAATGATACGGGTATATCCTCCGGGACGATCACCTACCTTTGCAGCTACTTCACCGAAAAGTTCCTTCAGAGCTTCCTTGTTCTGCAAATAACGGAACACTACACGACGTGAGTTTGTTGAATCGTCCTTAGAACGAGTTATCAAGGGCTCTACATACTTCTTCAGAGCTTTAGCCTTTGCAACAGTCGTAGTGATTCTTTTGTGCATAATCAGCGATATTGCCATATTTGCAAGCATGGCACTACGATGAGATGCAGTACGACCAAGATGATTGAATTTCTTGTTATGTCTCATTTTTTAATTATTCTTTATCCAATTTGTATTTAGAAATATCGGTTCCAAACGACAGATTCAGACTCTCGAGCAAATCATCAAGCTCAGTGAGCGATTTCTTACCGAAGTTGCGGAACTTAAGCAGATCGGTCTTATTGTATTGTACCAAGTCGCCAAGAGTATCAACATCTGCTGCCTTAAGACAGTTGAGGGCACGAACACTTAAGCTCATATCCACAAGACGTGTCTTGAGTAACTGACGCATATGCAGAACTTCCTCATCAAATTCCTGATTGCCATCAACATCCGCATTCTCGAGAGTGATTTTCTCATCAGAGAACAACATGAAGTGGTAAATCAAGATTTTGGCCGCTTCTTTCAGCGCATCTTTCGGGTGAATGGAACCATCCGTAGTCACTTCCATAACCAGTTTGTCATAATCGGTCTTCTGTTCAACGCGATACGGCTCTACTGAATACTTAACGTTACGGATTGGGGTGTAAATAGAATCGATTGGAATTACATTAACATCGGTGCAGAATTCCCGGTTTTCATCAGCGGGCACATATCCACGACCTTTGTTGATAGTAAGATCAATCTGCATTGAAGCTTTGGAGTCTAAATGACAAATCACTAAATCCGGGTTTAACACTTCAAATCCAGTCAGATACTTACCGATATCACCAGCCTTGAATTCGGTAGAATTCTCAACCGTGATACTGACTTTTTCGTTCTCGAACTCTTCTACTATTTGCTTGAATCTCACTTGCTTGAGATTCAAGATCATGTTGGTGACATCCTCCTTTACTCCAGATACGGATGAAAACTCATGCTCAACGCCGGCAATGCGAATCGTATTAATCGCATAACCCTCGAGAGATGAAAGAAGAATGCGGCGCAAGGAATTACCTATAGTAACACCGAAGCCAGGCTCTAACGGACGAAATTCAAATTTGCCGAATTTGTCATTAGCCTCCAACATTACGACTTTATCAGGTTTTTGAAATGCTAATATCGCCATTAATTCAATGATTTTATTTAGAGTATAACTCAACGATTAACTGCTCCTTGATATTCTCAGGAATATCGGCACGCTCTGGCTTGTGCAAGAACTTACCGCTCTTTGTATTCTCATCCCATTCTATCCAAGGATACTTGCTGTGATTAAAGCCTGCAAGAGCTGCATCGATAACCTCAAGAGATTTGGATTTTTCACGAACAGCAATTATCTGTCCCGGCTTTACAGCATATGAAGGAATGTTAACAACTTTTCCGTCAACTGTAATATGTTTATGTCCGACAAGCTGACGAGCAGCCGCACGTGTTGGAGCTATACCCAAACGAAAAACAACATTATCGAGACGACACTCAAGATTCTGCAGCAACACCTCACCGGTAATACCGTCAGCCTTAGCAGCCTTCTCAAACATATTACGGAACTGACGCTCAAGTACTCCGTATGTATACTTGGCTTTCTGCTTCTCTGCCAACATGACACCATACTCAGACATCTTTCTGCGACGGTTATTGCCATGCTGTCCGGGAGGGAAGTTTCTCCTGGACAAAACTTTGTCTGCGCCGAAAATGGGCTCACCAAAACGACGCGCAATTTTTGATTTCGGTCCTATATATCTTGCCATAATTATTATACTTTTTCTTGTTTCAACAACATTGTACCTGTGAACTATACTCTTCTTCTCTTCGGAGGACGGCAACCGTTGTGTGGCAGCGGAGTGACATCAACAATCTCTGTTACTTCAATACCAGCACCATGTACGGCACGTATAGCAGATTCACGTCCATTACCCGGACCTTTAACGTATGCTTTTACCTTACGCAAACCGAGGTCAAAAGCAACCTTTGCGCAATCCTCTGCTGCCATCTGGGCTGCATACGGAGTATTCTTCTTAGAGCCACGGAATCCCATCTTACCTGCAGAAGACCAAGAAATCACCTGACCCTCACTATTTGCCAAAGATACGATGATATTGTTGAAAGAGCTATGAACATGAAGCTGACCCATAGCGTCAACTTTTACATTTCTTTTCTTTGAAGCGACTGTTTTCTTTGCCATAATTCTAAATTCTCAATTTGTAATTACTAATTATTTAGTGGCCTTCTTCTTGTTAGCAACAGTCTTTTTCTTTCCCTTGCGAGTGCGAGCATTATTCTTTGTACTCTGACCACGAACAGGAAGACCGTTACGATGACGAACTCCACGATAGCAACCAATATCCATCAGTCGCTTGATATTCAACTGGATCTCAGAACGGAGATCACCTTCTACTTTGAATTCAGCACCGATAATTTCACGGATCTTGGCAGCCTGATCGTCAGTCCACTCGCTGACCTTCAAGTCGCGGCTCACGCCGGCCTTATCCAATATCTTTGCTGAACTACTTCGACCTATACCATAGATATAAGTCAATGCGATTTCGCCACGCTTCTCCTGGGGCAAATCTACTCCAACAATTCTTATTGCCATTTGTTAATAAAATTAATTAAATGTTTGTTTGATAATTAACCCTGACGCATCTTGTACTTCGGGTTCTTCTTGTTGATAACGAACAGACGTCCCTTACGACGCACAATCTTGCAGTCAGCGTTACGTCTCTTCAATGATGCTCTTGTCTTCATATTATGTCTATCGTTTATTTGTATCTAAATACAATTCTTCCTTTTGTCAAGTCATAAGGACTCATCTCAACCTTAACCTTATCACCAGGAAGTATCTTAATGTAGTGCATTCTCATCTTACCTGATATATGTGCGATTATCTGCACTCCATTTTCAAGTTCTACACGGAACATTGCATTTGAAAGTGATTCAATTATTGTCCCGTCCTGCTCTATAGCGGATTGTTTTGCCATGTCTTCAATATAAATTTCCTTCTATTTTCTCTACTTCTTCAAACGAAGATAAAATTTCTGCCTTACCCCTACGAACAGCCACCGTATGCTCAAAATGAGCTGCCGGCTTTCCGTCACGTGTACGAACTGTCCACTTGTCAGGCATCAGCCATATCAGCCGATTTCCCATTGTAACCATCGGTTCAACAGCAATACACATCCCATTTTTCAGCATTAACCCCTCATTACGGTTACCATAGTTTGGAACCTGAGGCTCCTCATGCATATCACGGCCTATGCCATGTCCTGTCAATTCCCTTACAATTCCATAACCATTATTCTCACAATGTTCCTGAATTGCATTTCCGATATCTCCAAGATGCTTTCCCGCTACAGCTGCTTCTATTCCCAAATAAAGAGAATCTTTTGTAGTTTTCAACAATCTCTTTATTTCAGATGAGACTTCACCAACACAAAATGTATAGCAAGAGTCTCCGCAATACCCATCAAAAACCGTGCCACAATCTATAGAAATAACATCCCCATCGCGTAGCACTGTCTTATTGTCAGGTATTCCATGAACTATGACATCATTGACAGATGTGCAAATACTTGAAGGGAACGGCTCACCAAATGGATTTGGAAACCCTTTAAAAGCAGGTTTTGCTCCATTATCCCTAATGAACTCATCTGCAATTTTATCCAATTGAAGAGTCGTTACCCCTGGTTTTATATGTTTTGCCAATTCACCAAGTGTCTTCCCTACAAGCAGACTTGCCTGGCGCATCAACTCAATTTCATCTTCAGTCTTCAGAAATACATTCATCTCCGAAGCAAAATTCTAATAGGCAGCCATACCGCCACGACCATGCACACGTCCTGAGTTCAGCAAACCGTCATAATGGCGCATAAGCAGATGACTCTCTATCTGTTGAAGTGTATCAAGTACCACACCGATAAGAATCAACAGAGATGTTCCACCAAAGAACTGAGAGAAGCCTTCCTGCACATCAAATTTTCCAATCAATGCCGGCATTATAGCAATGAAAGCAATAAACAATGAACCGGGCAGCGTTATACGTGACATCACTGTATCTATATAATCAGCTGTATCCTTTCCCGGTTTTACACCGGGTATAAAACCATTGTTACGCTTCATATCCTCCGCCATCTGAGTAGGATTTAACGTAATAGCAGTATAGAAATAGGTAAATGCAATTATCAAAAGTGCAAATACCACATTATACTCCCAACTATGATGATCCATCAAAGGACGGAAAATAGCATGAAAGAATCCCTCGGAACCGTCAGTTGTCGAATACTGAACTACAGCCAATGGAATAAACATCAAAGCCTGAGCAAAGATAATCGGCATTACATTAGCAGCAAACAACTTCAACGGAATATACTGACGTGCTCCACCATATTGCTTGTTGCCTACAATGCGCTTTGCATACTGCACAGGAATCCTTCGAGTACCCCGTACAAGCAAAATAGCAGCACATACCACAGCAAACAATATCATAATCTCAATGAGGAACATAACAAATCCACCACCAGAAATAGCTGTAAGGCGAGAGCTTATCTCTTGCACGAAAGCCTGTGGAAGACGAGCAATGATACCAATCATGATTATCATTGAGATACCATTACCGATACCCTTATCCGTGATACGTTCACCCAGCCATAGGATAAACATACTTCCTGCAGCCAAAATCAAAGTAGCCGTAATCATGAACATAGGCCAAGAAATGCCCGTAGCAATGGCATCACCGGCTTGCATCCTAAGATTTATCAGGTAACTCGGTGCCTGAAACAGCAGAATACCTACCGTCAGATACCGAGTATACGCACTAATCTTTTTGCGACCGCTTTCTCCTTCACGCTGCATCTTTTGGAAATAAGGCACAGCGATGGCAAGAAGCTGCATAACGATAGAAGCTGAGATATAAGGCATGATTCCCAATGCAAATATTGAAGCATTGGAAAATGCTCCACCAGAGAATGCATTCAGAAGTCCCATCAGACCATTCCGAGTCTGCTCCTCAAGTCCAGACAACATGGCAGGATTGATACCAGGAAGTACCACAAACGAGCCCAAACGGTAGATAGCCACAAAAAGGATTGTAATAAGGATACGCTGACGCAAATCCTCAACCTTCCAAATGTTCTTTAGTGTCTCTATTAACTTCTTCATTATCTTTAAATTATTGTTGCGTTACCACCTAATGCAGTTATAGCAGCCTGAGCAGTCTTAGAGAAAGCATTTGCCTCTACATCAACTTTAGCTGTCAGTTCGCCGTTTCCGAGAACCTTAACAAGTTCCTTGCCATTTGTCAGACCAGCAGCAACGAGTTCCGCAATTCCGATCTTAGCAAGATTCTTTTCCTCTGCAAGTTTCTGTATAGTAGACAGATTAACAGCAAAGTACTCCTTGTGGTTGATATTTTTGAAACCTGCCTTCGGAACACGACGCTGTAAAGGCATCTGTCCACCCTCGAAACCAATCTTTCTCTTATAACCGGATCTTGCTTTAGCACCCTTATGTCCGCGTGTAGAGGTTCCGCCGAGACCAGATCCTGGACCACGACCGATTCTACGACAAGAGTGTGTAGAGCCTTTTGCCGGCTTTAAATTATGTAGTTTCATAATCGAATCTGTTTTTTATTTGAATAATTAGTCTATTACGGTCACTAAATGATGTACCTTGCGTATCATTCCACGGAGTGAAGGAGTGTCTTCCTTTTCCACGACCTGAGAAATCTTGCGCAATCCTAATGCCTCAAGAGTACGCTTTTGGTCTGCAGGAGCACCAATTTTACTTTTAATCTGCTTGATTTTAATTGTTGCCATATTCAAATCTCCTTATCCTCTAAAAACCTTGTCCATACTGATTCCACGTGTACCGGCTATAGTGTAAGCATCTCTTATCTGAGTCAGTGCAAGAATAGTTGCCTTAACCAAGTTATGAGGATTGGAAGACCCCTTTGACTTAGCAAGGATATCTTTCACACCAACACTATCAAGTACAGCACGCATAGCACCTCCGGCAACCAGACCCGTACCAGCAGCGGCAGGCTTCAGAAATACCTCTGCGCCTCCGAAATGTGCCTCCATCTCGTGAGGTATAGTACCCTTAAGCACAGGCACCTTAACGAGATTTTTCTTAGCTGCCTCAACACCCTTTGCAATAGCTGCAGTAACTTCTCCAGCCTTGCCAAGTCCCCAACCGATAATACCGTTACCGTCACCGACAACGACAATAGCTGCGAATGTAAAAGTGCGACCTCCCTTAGTTACTTTAGTAACACGGTTAATAGCAACCAATCTGTCCTTTAATTCAACATCACTATTTACTTTAACTTTGTTCATTGCCATAATCGTTTAAAAATTAAGTCCACCTTTACGTGCAGCATCTGCCAGCTGCTTCACGCGGCCATGATACAGATAACCGTTACGGTCGAAAACTACTGAAGAAATACCAGCCTCCAAAGCCTTCTTGGCAACGAGCTCGCCTACCTTCTCAGCCTGCTGGATCTTCGGCATGGCCTCAAGACCCATCGAAGAAGCCGAAGCGAGAGTCGTCCCGTTCAGATCGTTTATAATCTGAACGTAGATCTGCTTGTTGCTACGGAATACACTCATACGCGGACGCTCTGCCGTACCGAACACTCTTTTGCGAATTCTGTACTTTATCTTAATTCGTCTTTCTACTTTCTTTGTTGTCATAATCGTAAATTATTAAAGTTACTTAGCTGAAGCTGACTTACCAGACTTTCTGCGGATAACCTCGCCTTGGAACAGTATACCCTTGCCCTTATAAGGTTCAGGCTTACGGAAAGTACGAATTTTTGCACATATAAGTCCCAGCAACGCTTTGTCGCACGACTCAAGAATAATGATAGGATTTTGGTTTCTTTCAGATTTTGTCTCCACCTTCACTACATCGGGAAGCTGCAAGAAAATCGGGTGAGTATAACCGAGAGAGAACTCTATAAGGTTGCCCTGATTCGATACGCGGTAACCAACACCGACCAACTCCAGCACCTTTTTGTAACCCTCACTCACACCAACGACCATGTTGTTCACGAGAGCGCGGTACAGACCATGGAACGCCTGCTTCTGTTTTGTTTCAACAGGGCTATTCTCATCGATCTCAAATACGATATGACCATCAGCTATCTTAACGATGATTGACGAGTCCACTTTCTGTGAAAGAGTGCCCTTAGGACCTTTCACGCTCACCACTCCGTCAGCATTCTGAGTAACCTCAACTCCAGCAGGAATACTAATTGGTAATTTTCCTATTCTTGACATAAACAAATCCTCCAATTAATATACATAGCAAAGAACTTCACCACCGATCTTCAGTTCAGCAGCCTCTTTGTCTGTCATTACACCTTTGGATGTAGATAAAATTGCAATACCTAATCCGTTAATCACTCTCGGCATGTCCTTGTAACCAGTATACTTACGGAGACCTGGTGTAGACACTCTTTTAAGGCACTTGATAGCATTCTCCTTTGTTGAAGGATTGTACTTCAAAGCCACTTTGATTGAACCCTGAGGACCATCCTCGATGAACTTGTAGTTCAGGATGTATCCCTTCTCGAAGAGGATCTTCGTAATCTCCTTCTTCAAGTTTGAAGCCGGTACTTCGACAACACGGTGATGAGCCATGATTGCGTTTCTCAACCTCGTCAGATAATCTGCTATTGGATCTGTCATAAAAATAAATTTTAATTAATCGGGACAACCCCGACAATATTAAATAATAAAAAATCTCGTGTGCGTATCCTAATTACCAACTTGCCTTCTTTACACCCGGAATCAGACCGCTTGATGCCATCTCACGGAACTGTATACGAGAAAGACCGAACTGGCGCATATATCCTTTAGGACGTCCTGTTATTTTGCAACGGTTGTGCAGACGAATTGGATTAGCATTCTTCGGGATGCTCTGGAGCTTACGAGCTGCCTCGTAAGCCTCTGCCAGATCATCGGTAGTTGCAATTATCTTCTTCAATGCCGCACGTTTCTCTGCATAACGGGCAACCAGCTTAGCACGCTTCACCTCGCGGGCTTTCATTGATTCTTTTGCCATATCTATTAATCGTTTTTAGCGTTTTTAAACGGCAGACCAAAAGCTTTCAACAAAGCATATCCCTCTTCGTCTGTCTTTGCTGACGTAACGAATGTGATATTCATACCCTGAATGCGGTCCACTGCATCGATATTAATCTCCGGGAAAATAATCTGCTCCTGTATACCGAGAGTATAGTTTCCACGACCGTCAAACTTGCTCTCAATACCCTTAAAGTCGCGAATACGAGGCAAAGCCACACGCACAAGTTTCTCAAGAAACTCATACATACGCTCACGACGCAATGTCACCATTACGCCTATAGGCATCTTCTTGCGAAGTTTAAAGTTAGCAATATCCTTCTTCGAATATGTGGCAACAGCTTTCTGACCTGTAATGGCAGTAATTTCATTGATGGCCACATCTATAATTTTCTTGTCCTGTGTAGCATCGCCCAAACCCTGATTAATCACGATTTTCTTCAGTACAGGAACTTGCATCTTTGAAGAGTAGTTAAACTGCTTCTCCAGTGCCGGAACAATCTGCTCCTTGTATGTATTCTTAAGTTGCGCTGTATTCATTACTTAATCTCCTCTCCAGATTTTTTTGCGATACGTACTTTTTTGCCATCATCAGTTTTCTTGATGGCGACACGTGTAGGTTCTCCTGTCTTCGGGTCTACCAGACTCAAATTAGAGATATGTATCGGAGCCTCCTGCTTAACAATTCCACCCTGAGGATTCTTTGCTGAAGGTTTGGTGCTCTTAGACACCATATTAACACCTTCAACGATTGCACGCTGCTCGTCAACAAGCACCTTAAGCACCTTGTGAGGTGCAGGGTACTTGCCATTCTGTCCCTTGCGGTCCTTGCTGTTACCGGCAATGACAAGCACCATATCGTCTTTCTTTATTTTCAACTTAGTCATTTCTTGTCTCTTTATTAAATGTTAAAGAACCTCAGGTGCCAGAGAAACCACCTTCATATTGACTGCACGCAACTCACGGGCCACAGGGCCAAAGATACGACTACCACGTATTTCACCGGCATTGTTCAACAATACACACGCATTATCATCGAATCTAATATAAGAACCGTCAGCACGACGTATTTCTTTCTTTGTACGAACAATCAAAGCCTTCGATACTGCACCTTTTTTCAAATCACTTGATGGGATGACATTCTTGACAGCAACGACAATCACGTCACCAACACTTGCATAGCGACGGCGCGTTCCGCCCAACACACGAATGCAAAGAGCCTCGCGAGCACCGCTGTTATCACATACTGTAAGTCTTGATTCTGCCTGTATCATAATTACTTAGCTTTTTCAACAATTTGAACTAATCTCCATCTCTTGGTCTTACTCAAGGGACGTGTTTCCATAATGAGCACTGTGTCACCAATGTTGGCCTCATTTTTCTCATCATGGGCATGATATTTCTTTGTCTTTTGGACAAATTTACCATAAATAGGGTGCATCTCCTTGAACTTAGAGGCAATAACAATGGTTTTATCCATTTTGTTGCTGACAACAACACCCTGTCTTGTCTTTCTTAAATTTCTTGTTTCCATCTGGCCCATTATTATTTGTTAAGTTCTCTCTGACGGAGTTCTGATTTCATACGTGCGATATTACGACGAGTAACCTTAATTTCCGACGGATTCGCCAGAGGACTAATTGCATGGTTCAGCTTCATTTGGTTGTACTTTGCAACCTCAGCCTCTATCTTCTCTGCCAAGTCTTTGGTCTCGAGCTCTCTTACTTCTTTAATCTTCATAATTAAGCGTTTTTATCGTAATCACGTCTAACAACAAACTTTGTCTTCACCGGAAGTTTCTGCGCAGCGAGACGCAAAGCCTCTTTTGCTATATCAAATGAAACTCCTTCAACTTCAAAGAGGATACGGCCTGGAGTAACAGGTGCAACCCATCCTGCGGGATCTCCCTTTCCCTTACCCATACGTACGTCTGCAGGCTTGCGTGTAATAGGTTTGTCCGGGAATATGCGGATCCAGACCTGTCCTTCACGCTGCATGTAACGATTGACAGCCACACGAGCTGCCTCTATCTGACGGCTGTCAAGCCATTTGGCCTCAAGAGTCTTGATACCGAAAGAGCCGAAAGCCAGTTGTGTACCTCTGTGGGCATTACCTTTATTGCCACGTCCATCTTGAGGTCTTCTATATTTTACTCTCTTAGGTTGTAACATGATAGCTTCTTACTTTAAACGATTATTTATTCTTCTTATTACGGAACTTTCTGCCACCATTGTTACCTGCTGAGCGGTTGTTGCCTTTCTCTTGAGTGAAATTAGGTGAAAGATCACGCTTTCCATAAACTTCACCACGACAAATCCATACCTTAATACCCAGCAGACCAACCTTTGTAAGAGCCTCGGCCTGGCAGAAATCAATGTCTGCACGGAATGTATGCAGAGGTGTACGACCCTCCTTGTACATTTCCTTACGTGCCATTTCAGCACCGTTCAGACGTCCTGTAATTTGAATTTTAATACCCTCGGCACCAGCGCGCATCGTGTTTGCAATAGCCATTTTTATAGCACGGCGGTAAGCGATTTTGCCCTCCACCTGACGTGCTATGTTGTTGCCTACGATTGTTGCGTCGAGCTCTGGCTTCTTAACCTCGAAGATATTGATTTGAATCTCCTTGTCATAGAGTTTCTTCAATTCTTCCTTCAACTTGTCGACATCTTGACCACCTTTACCAATGACAATACCCGGACGAGCCGTGCAGATAGTAATGGTAACCAGCTTCAGTGTGCGTTCGATGACAATGCGAGACACGCTGGCTTTTGCCAAACGCTCGTTAAGATACTTACGGATTTTCTGGTCCTCAACCAAGTTGTCTCCGAAGTCCTTGCCTCCAAACCAATTTGAATCCCAACCTCTGACAATTCCAAGACGGTTGCTAATCGGATTTACTTTCTGTCCCATTCTACTTTTTATTAATCATTAGTTTTAGCATCAACAAACAGAGTCACGTGGTTAGAACGCTTGCGGATTCTGTATCCGCGGCCCTGCGGTGCGGGTCTCATTCGTTTCAAAGTAACACCTTCGTCTACGAAGACCTTGGTGATGTAAAGTTCACCGTTCTCAGCCTTGCGATCATTCTTTGCCTCCCAGTTGGCGATAGCCGAACGGAGAAGTTTCTCTACGTCAGCAGCAGCGGCTTTTTTTGAGAATCTCAGCACACCAAGTGCACGATTCACTTCCATGCCACGTATCATGTCCACGACATAACGCATCTTACGCGGAGAAGAAGGAACGCCTTTCAGTTTAGCAAAATACTGTGTTTTAAGGGCTGCCTTTCTTTCTTCAGCCTTAATATGTTTTCTTGCTCCCATTATTATATTCTTTTTATTTCTGGTGGATTTACCCGTCTGTTACTTCTTGTTACCTGCATGGCCACCGAAACGACGTGTTGGAGAGAATTCTCCGAGCTTGTGTCCTACCATGTTCTCGGTAATATAGACAGGAATAAATTTATTTCCGTTATGAACTGCAACAGTATGTCCCACAAAATCCGGGGAAATCATTGAAGCTCTGGCCCAAGTCTTAACGACTGTCTTCTTGCCGCTCTCATTCATTGCGAGAATCTTCTTCTCAAGCGACACGTTGATATATGGACCTTTTTTTAATGAACGACTCATAATTTCACTTAGTTAACTTAATTACTTACTTGCTCTTTCGATAATATACTTATTAGAAAGCTTCTTAGGTGCACGTGTCTTGAGACCCTTTGCATACAAGCCCTTACGTGAACGCGGATGGCCTCCGGACTGACGTCCTTCACCACCACCCATCGGGTGATCAACAGGGTTCATAACAACACCACGGTTGTGAGGACGACGGCCAAGCCAACGAGAGCGTCCTGCCTTACCGGACTGCTCAAGAGCGTGATCCGAATTACCGACACTACCGATAGTAGCCTTACAAGCACTAAGAATCTTGCGTGTCTCTCCTGAAGGGAGTTTGATTACGCAATAGCTTCCTTCACGAGAAGTTAACTGAGCGAAATTGCCGGCCGAACGAACGAGCAAAGCGCCTTGTCCGGGACGTAATTCAATGTTGTGAATCACGGTACCTACGGGGATGTTGGCAAGAGGAAGAGTATTACCAATCTCTGGCACGGCCTCTGCACCCGACATCACTGTTGCGCCTACTTGCAATCCATTGGGAGCAATGATATAACGTTTTTCACCATCAGCGTAGAACAACAAAGCAATACGAGCCGAACGGTTCGGATCGTATTCGATTGTCTTTACAACTGCTGGAACACCATCTTTCTCTCGTTTGAAGTCTATCATACGATACTTCCTCTTGTGACCGCCACCCATATAGCGGACGGTCATCTTACCGGTGTTGTTTCGACCACCGGTAGAACGTTTACCGTAAACGAGAGATTTCTCTGGCACGGATGCAGTAATTTCCTCGAACGTGCCAATAATCTTGTGTCTTTGACCCGGAGTTACCGGTTTTAACTTACGTACTGCCATTTTTTATTCTTGTATATTGCTATAAAAATCTATAGTATCGCCCTCTTTGAGAGTAACGATTGCTTTCTTGAACGCATTCTTTTGTCCTTTAATCAGACCAGCCTTGGTATAGCGAGCAGAACGCTTGCCGGCATAACGAATTGTGTTCACATCGATAACTTTAACGTTATACAGACTCTCGACTTCCTTCTGAATCTCAATCTTGTTGGCCTCAGGCTTAACAATGAAGCCATATTTGGGAGTAGCCTTCTTGGTTCTCTCCTCACCTTTCTTTGACTTCACCCTGTAAGTCCTATCCACAGAAGACTTGTCTGTAATCTTGGTCATCTTCTCAGTGACCAATGGTTTTATAATAAATGCCATGTCTTTTTGTCTCCTTTATTTGTTTAAGATTCCGTCGATTGTCTTCAGCGAGTTCTCTGTCATAACGAGTACATCGGCATTCAAAACTTTATACGCATTGAGGCCTGATGCGAGCATAACTTCGGCACGCTGCAAATTACGAGCTGACAAATATACATTTTTATCTGTTTCCGGCAAAACAAAAAGCATTTTCTTACCGTCTACTTTAAGATTTTTTGCAATATTTACGAATTCTTTAGTCTTTGGAGCCTCAAAAGAGAAATCCTCAACTACAACTATTGCATTTTCCTGAGCCTTGTAAGACAATGCACTCTTACGAGCAAGAACTTTTACTTTTTTATTCAGCTTGAAACGATAGTCACGGGGCTTTGGACCGAATACGCGGCCACCACCGACGAGTACCGGTGAATTGATATCACCACGACGAGCACCACCACCGCCTTTCTGGCGACCAAGTTTACGTGTAGAACCGGAAATCTCACTTCTCTCCTTTGATTTGTGTGTACCCTGACGCTGATTAGCGAGATACTGCTTAACGTCCAGATAAAGAACGTGGTCATTAGGTTCGATTCCGAAGATAGCCTCGTTCAGTTCTACCTTTCTTCCGGTCTCCTGACCATTGATATTTAATACATTGATTTCCATTATTTCTCAATTAATACAGTTGAACCATTGCAACCGGCCACACTACCCTTCACAAGAATGAGATTATGCTCCGGTATCACCTTTAACACTTTGAGGTTCTGGGTTGTCACTCTTTCATTACCCATGTGTCCACCCATGCGCATACCCTTAAATACCTTTGCGGGATAAGAACATGCACCGATAGAACCCGGCTTACGTGCGCGGTCATCCTGACCGTGAGTGCTCTGGCCTACACCACCGAAACCATGACGTTTCATAACGCCCTGGAATCCCTTACCTTTAGATGTACCTACAACATCAACAAATTGAGTGTCACTGAAAATATCAACAGTGATGGTGTCTCCGAGGTTATATTCCTCGTCAAACTTGAACTCGGCCAAGTGGCTCTTCGGTGTTGTTCCGGCTTTCTTGAAGATTCCCTGCATAGGCTTTGTAGTATTCTTCTCCTTAGCCTCGCCGAAACCCAGCTGAACAGCCTTGTAACCGTCTTTTTCGACAGTTTTTACCTGTGTAACAACACAAGGACCAGCTTCGATAACAGTGCACGGTACATTCTTACCGTCGGCACTGAAAACGGATGTCATTCCGATTTTTCTTCCAATTAATCCTGGCATTTCAATTAATATTAAAATATATTATAAAGTTTTCTTCTTCAGCGTATACCTGTACTATACCTTAATCTCTACTTCCACACCACTGGGCAACTCGAGTTTCATCAGAGCGTCGACAGTCTTTGCAGTAGAACTGTAGATGTCAATAAGACGCTTGTAGTCTGAGAGCTGGAATTGCTCACGTGCTTTTTTGTTAACGAATGTACTGCGGTTCACAGTGTAAATACGCTTGTGTGTAGGCAATGGAATAGGACCGCTGATTATAGCACCCGTAGCCTTAACAGCCTTCACGATTTTCTCTGCTGACTTATCCACTAATTTGTGGTCGTAAGATTTCAGCTTGATTCTGATTTTCTGACTCATTTCTATTTAATTGATTACTGTTTCTCAATCTGAAGAAAAGAAGTACGCTGCTTAAGAGTCATTCGCTAAGCAGCGCTTCTTCTCTTTCTGTTATAATTATATATCTTCAATCTTTATACAAGATCTGCACGTCCCTTTGCTTCCTCAAGGATAGCCTTGGCTATAGAACTTGAAACAGCCTCGTGGTGATCGTACTCCATTGAACTTGTAGCACGTCCTGAAGTAATAGTACGCAGAGCGGTAACATAACCGAACATCTCTGCCAGCGGAACCATTGCCTTCACAATACGTGCACCGCTACGTGCCTCTTCCATACCCTGCACCATACCACGGCGCTTGTTCAAGTCACCGATAACGTCGCCCATGTTCTCCTCCGGAGTAACTACCTCAACCTTCATGATAGGCTCCATCAGCACAGGACCTGCTTTCGGACAAGCATTCTTGAATGCGTTGCGTGCGGCAAGCTCGAACGAAAGCTGATCGGAGTCAACCGGATGGAACGAACCGTCGAGAAGTGTCACCTTCAAGCCTGTAACAGGATAACCGCCAAGAACACCGCTCTTGAGACAATCCTCGAATCCCTTCTGTACTGAAGGAATGAACTCCTTGGGCACATTACCACCTTTAACCTCATTTATAAACTGCAAGTCGCTTTCCTTGTAGTCCTCATCTTTCGGGCCGATGTTAACGATGATGTCGGCAAACTTACCGCGACCACCCGACTGCTTCTTGTAAACCTCACGAAGATTGACTTCCTTGGTGATAGCCTCCTTGTAGTTAACCTGCGGCTTGCCTTGATTACATTCAACTTTGAACTCACGCTTCAGACGGTCAATGATGATATCAAGATGCAACTCGCCCATACCCGAAATAACGGTCTGTCCGCTCTGCTCGTCAGTATGCACTGTAAATGTCGGGTCCTCCTCAGCCAATTTGGCAAGTCCGTTGTCAAGTTTGGCAATATCGGCCTGACTCTTCGGCTCTACAGCGATAGAAATCACAGTATCGGGGAATGTCATCGACTCCAATACGATAGGCTTGTTCTCATCACAGAGAGTATCACCCGTGCGGATATCCTTGAAACCGACACCAGAACCTATATCACCTGCTGCAATTTCCTCTACAGGATTTTGCTTGTTCGAGTGCATCTGGAACAGACGGCTCACACGCTCTTTCTTGCCCGAACGCGGATTATAGACATACGAACCGGCAGACACCTTTCCTGAGTAAACGCGGAAGAACACCAAACGGCCTACATACGGGTCGGTAGCAATCTTGAACGCCAAAGCCGACGTAGGCTCATCCTCTGACGGATGACGAACTTCAGCTTCCTCTGTATCCGGGTTCGTTCCTTCGATTGCAGGAGTATCAACAGGTGAAGGGAGGAATGCGCACACATAGTCAAGCATAGTCTGCACACCCTTATTCTTGAATGAAGAACCGCAAAGCATAGGAACACACTGCAAAGAGATGGTACCCTTACGGATTGCTGCGATAATCTCATCTTCGGTTATCGATTCCGGATCCTCAAAATATTTCTCCATCAGCGACTCGTCAAACTCAGCAGCTGACTCAAGCAATTTCCCGCGCCATTCATTACACTCATCAACCATGTCTGCAGGAATATCCTCCATGGAATACTCAGCTCCCATAGTCTCATCATGCCACAGAATAGCCTTCATCTTGATAAGGTCCACCAATCCCTTGAACCGTTCTTCAGCACCGATAGGACAACAAAGGTTAACCGGGTTTGCGCCCAGCACTTCTTTCATCTGCTTGAGCACATCATAATAATCGGCTCCAGAGCGGTCCATCTTGTTGACGTAGCCCATACGGGGCACATTGTATTTGTCCGCCTGGCGCCATACCGTCTCAGACTGCGGTTCTACACCGCCTACCGCACAATATGTTGCCACAGCACCGTCAAGCACGCGGAGCGAACGCTCCACCTCAGCGGTAAAGTCAACGTGTCCCGGAGTGTCAATCAGATTTATCTTATACTGATTGTTCTTATAGTTCCAAAAACATGTTGTAGCAGCAGAAGTGATGGTTATACCACGCTCCTGCTCCTGAGCCATCCAGTCCATGGTTGCCGAGCCGTCGTGAGTCTCACCAATCTTATGAGTCTTACCTGTATAGAACAGGATACGCTCTGAGGTTGTCGTCTTTCCGGCGTCGATATGAGCCATAATACCAATATTACGGGTCAAATGTAAATCGCGATGTGCCATTGTCTTTTTCCTTTATTATATTGATATTGACCTATTAGAATCTGAAGTGGGCGAATGCACGGTTAGCCTCGGCCATGCGGTGCATATCCTCCTTGCGCTTGTATGCGCCACCCTGACTGTTGAAAGCGTCCATAATCTCTGCGGCCAGTTTGTCGGCCATAGTCTTACCGCTGCGCTTACGTGCGAAAGCGATCATATTCTTCATAGATATGCTCTCTTTGCGGTCGGGACGTATTTCTGTAGGAACCTGGAATGTGGCACCACCGATACGACGGCTTTTCACCTCCACCAGCGGAGTGATATTGTCGAGGGCGGTCTTCCATATCTCAAGAGACGATTTCTCCTCGTTGGCCATCTTGTTCTTAACTGTGTCAAGTGCGTTGTAGAAAATCTCGTACGACTTGGTTTTCTTACCGTCGTACATCAGATGATTCACAAACTTCGAGACCTTTTGGTCATTGTAAACGGGATCCGGCAGGATCACACGCTTCTTTGGTTTTGCTTTTCTCATTTTGTTGTTAAATGAAATAATTCTGCTTGGGGCTGTTCCTTTTTTGTCCTTCAACGTCCTCTCTCGGGCATTTACTCAACCTTGTCGTAACAATTCTCCAGCAAAACGATTAAAAATTTGTTGTTTTATCCGGGCTTTACTAACCTTCTCCGGTTATTACTTCTTAGCCTTCGGACGTTTTGCGCCATACTTCGAACGGCGCTGTGTACGGTTTGCGACACCGGCGGTATCAAGCGTACCGCGAACAATGTGATAGCGCACACCGGGAAGGTCCTTCACACGTCCACCGCGAACGAGCACGATAGAGTGCTCCTGCAGGTTGTGTCCCTCTCCGGGAATGTAGGAGTTGACTTCCTTCTGGTTTGTCAGACGCACACGGGCAACTTTACGCATTGCCGAATTAGGTTTCTTCGGGGTTGTTGTATACACACGGACGCAAACGCCACGACGCTGAGGACATGAGTCCAATGCGGGCGATTTGCTCTTGTCAACAAGCGCCTTTCTACCTTTTCTTACCAATTGCTGAATTGTAGGCATTTTGTTAATGTTTTAAATTATATATATTTCGTATTATTTTCAAATCGTTACAATACGGGCATTATATACCCATATTCGGGCTGCAAAGGTACTAAATAATCCCCAAAACACACAACATTATATAAACGTTAGATTACTCAAAATAGCAGTTTTAACATAAAATAACCACAGTTAACCAATATTACAATCACAAAATTACGAATTTCCAACATTCAAATAATAAAATCCAACGGCAACGTACGGCAAAATCTGCCGTCGCTGCCGCTGTCATAGTAATAGATTATGTATAATAAACAGAGAGTTCAACGCCCCATCAACACCTTGCGTGCCTGCCCGTTCTGCTTTACGATATACAGTCCTCGGGGCAGATTGCCGGTTGCGGTGCCCTTTGCCTCAATCCGGCGGCCGTCGACGGTGTATATTTCGTCGGTTCCAGCCTGCCCTGCCGCAACCGTCGTCCCGATGATGCCTGCCGATGTTCCCGTGAGCAGCGGGGTCTCGACGATTTCGAGGAAGTGGTTCCAATACTCTGCGTTCTCGTAGTTCTTCTTTGCACCCACAGGCACAAAGAGACGGGATGCATGCATAGGCCAATAGTCGAACATGGGCGCTCCGAACGGGCCTTCTTCCGCATAATAATCGTCATAGGTGCCGCTCATCTCCGATACAAAGACAGGAGGCGTCATGCGGTTCACATACAGGTCAACAGCCAGATCGGTCTCCGGACTCCAATAGTTGAATCCCAACGACCATGGCTCCAGGACATCAAGGGTTGACGGCAGCACCATCGACCTGACAGCCCCGCACAGTCCGAACGCCTCGGTGTCTATCCTCCTGCAGCCCTCCGGTATTACAAACATGCTGTCGGGAAGTGTGCCCTTGAAAAACCTGAAAGCGGTATGGCAGATTTTCTCATAGCTCTCGGGCATCACAAGATGGCGCACCGATGACTTTGCCAGGAAAGAGCCGGGAATCTCCCTTACCGTCTTTGGCATTATAAGATAGTCAAGCTTGCTGCTTGATATGAACATACGCTTGCTGGCATCCACGTCAAGACCGGAAAAGTCGATGCTGTACAGCCGTCCGTAAATGGCGTTATGGCGCAGCGTTTCAAAGTCTCCGGCGTTCAGCACGCCGCTTATCTTCATCGAGTCCACGCACATATAGTCGCTGCCCATGATGTCTTTCAGGGGTTTGCTGCCGTCAAGCTCGAGAGTCATCGTCTTGAACGCTGTGTCATCCTCACGCACCTCACCGAACGAGGCCCAGCCGTCCTTGCCGCGATAATGCCTGCCGCATCCCGGGGCCACATGCAGGACAGCGCCATGGGGCAGACCCGAGAACTGCCAGCCCATTGTCTCGTCATGTGGCTTGTCGCCATAGAGCACAACATTTTTCAGATTATTGCAGTTATGGAAAGCCCCGCTTCCAATCTCTTTCACCCAGTACGGTATTGCGATGGCCTGCAAGCCGCAGCTGCTGAAAGCAAGGTTGCCTATCTTCTCCAGATTCACCGGCAGGGTTATGTAGCGCAGGCCGTTCATGTACAGGCTACCGTTACCCCCGTCAGCCGACTTGCGCGGGGCACCGTTCACCATGGTCGGGAGAAATGCGGCGGAGGGTATTTCCGTCTCATATCTGCATTGCGACATGTCGATGCCCGTGAGCCGGCCATTTTCGCAACAGTCGAGGAGTGCCGATGTCCAGCCGTAAGGCAGATGGACATCGGCTGAAATGACAAGCGAATCCACCCTGTAAAGGTCATCGCCGAGAACACGTTTCAGCTCTGTCCTGAAATTGTTGTCGCTGCCGATACCATAATGTATGCCTTTCACCAATTTTGTTTCCTGAGCTGTAGCCGTTGCTGTCATCAATGCCGACAACAGCAACATCAATGTTATCTTCTTTTTCATAAGTTTTTTTCATTAAGAAATTGCTCATGCGCCTGATTGCAGGCCTCACCTGCCCATCAGCACCTTGCGCGCCTGTCCGTTTTCCCTTACGATATACAGTCCGCGGGACAGGTCCACTGCCGCCGCGCCCCTTGCCACCATACGTCCGTCGGTGGTATATATGCCGTCGGTATGTCCGGTGCCTGCCATCGGTGTTGTCATGATATCTCCGATGCCTGCCGACACTCCCGTGAGCATCGGAGTCTCGATTATTTCCATGAAGTGGTTCCAGTGGTCGGTGTTCTCATAGTTCTTCTTTGCCCCTACAGGCACGAAGAGACGCCAAGTGCCGGTCCGGCATATGCTGCCATCGCAAGAACCGACACATCCGAACGGACCGTTTTGATGGCCGGTGTCGATTAAATAATCTGCCTCTTCAAAATATTGTGTCAGCTCCGGGGGAAACATCCGGTTGACATATAGGTCGACCTTGAAATCGGGCACATAATGATCCCCGGTGAGAGCCAGCGAATGTGGCTCGAGAACTTCCATCGTGGAAGGCAGCACAATCTTGTTGATGGTCCTGCAGCTGTAGAACGCCTGAAAATCCAGCTTGCGGCATCCTTCGGCGACAGTGAGCGTACCGTCGGGGAACGCCTTGCAGTATTCGAATGAGCCGACACCTATCCTGTCATAACTCTGCGGCATGGTAAGATGCCGGACTTCCGAACGTTCCAGAAAACCGTGGGGTATCATTTCCATCCGATCCGGCATACGCAGATAGCTGATGCTGCAAAAACACAGATTGCCGTCTTCCCCCATCTCACAACCGCTTAAGTCAAGACTGGCCAAGTGTCCATACTGAACCTTTTCTTTCAACAAAGCCAAATCTTCCGCACTGAGCATGCCGGTGACATGTACGGAGTCGACATCAAGCCCCGCCATATCCACCACATCCGTGAGACTCTTGCCAGCCTCCAAGTTAATGTCGAGACTCTTGAAAAGCGCATCCTCCTCACGCACTTCGCCGAATGATTTCCAGCTGTCCGAATTACGGTAATGTCCGCCTAGCCCGGGGCAAACATGCAGCACCGCGTCCGGCGGCATACCGGCAGCAAAGGCATTTCCGTCGGCATCCCCGCGCGGGTCACTCCCCCTGAACGCCACATTCTTCAGATTCGCACAACCTGAAAAGGCTCCCGTGCCGATGTTATCCACACCCGTCGGTATCTCAACACATTCCAGACTGGTATACGCAAAAGCGCTATCGCCAATCCAATTTAGACTGCCGGGCAATGTTATATATTTCAGGTTTATGCGGCGCGGGGTCACGCCATCATCCTCCCTATTCTTCGACATAAAAGAGTTAGGCACGATTCCCAACAGTCCGGTGTAGCGGGACATGTCTATACCTGTCAGACGGCCGTTTTCGCAACAGTCTCTAAGAAGTTCCATAGCGTCATCGTCAAAACCGTAATCACTGATTATCACTATTGAATCTATTTCATACCGGTCGTTGCCAAGCCTGGATTCAAGGGTGTTGGGATATCCACTGCCATTAGCCTCTATCACCTTGGTTTTCTTCTCCTGAGCCATAGAAACCACAGACATAAACGCCGTAAACAGAACGATGAATGCAAGTGTCTTTTTCATAAGTTTCATGTTTTATTAATAATTATGTTGGCTAAATTTTGCCGTTTGTTTTTCTTTTCAAAGATAGACAAACAATCCCGAACGGCAAAGTTTTTTCACTCGTTATTTCACGAATTTTTTTATTCCGGTCACGTTCCCGTTCTGAATCATCGTCACCTGATATATTCCCGATGGCAGGTTCATGGCAGGGATGGCATAGCCGGAAGCACCATTTTCAATGTTATAGTATGTTGCCGGAGTGCGGCCGTCTGACGATGTCAAGCACAGCTTTACACCACCCGGCACAGCCTCATAGAACCTGACATCCACGGCATCTGTGCAGCTCTGTGTGTCAACAGCCTTAATTGTCGATGTCTCGGCCGTCACGGGTGCAGAATCGCTTATGGCACCGTCGCTGACGGATTCCGCTCGGACGGTATAGCTTGATGCCGCTCCTGACGGCACCTCGAATGTGGCACCCGTGCCGACAACCGCTCCCGTGGCGTCATACCATTTGTAGATGACATCCTCGTCAACATTGGTAGCCTCAAGCATTGTCTTGCCGTTGCTCTGCATATTGGCACTTATCACCGGATTGATGGCAGGACGCGGTTCCTGAATTATTCTGAATGACTCTCCGCCGACACATTTTCCTGTCACGCTGTTCACCAGTGCCACGTCAACATCGTACTGCTTTCGTTCGGTTATGGCCTTATTGGCAAAAAAGTTACATGCCAACCCTATTCTGCCACTTTGGTATGGCGCCATCTTCAACCTTTTTAGCTTGCTAACATTGCTTTTCAGCATGACAGAGTTTTCCTTGTTCTTATCCAACTCCACGTACTCGCCACATTGGCCGCCTTTATTCCATGACTCGGTTAGGTCAGATGACAAATTCATAGACACATTGGCTTCTCTAAACAACAATGCGGTGAGGACAGTATCGACAAGACATATATCATATAATTTTTCTTCCAGTCCCCAATTTGACAAACTTACACGCATGGAATCAGAAATCGACACTATTGACAGATTGCTCTGACCAAGCTTGTTTGTTTTCCAAACCTCCACTATCCTATCTTCATCCACCGGCATTGTACCGGACTCATACGCATCTCTTATGTAAATAAGCGTGCACATATTAAAATCTGGTTTTGACGCTTCTTTATAGTCTTCTTTATTGAACGAATACCAAAAACAATTTATACCGCTGCCGCCTGCGGGTATAAAATCAAGCGGGATGCTTCCCAATGTTCCACCAGTATGCTTTAATGTATCGCAATCTTCATCAATCCTGCCTTTCCAGCCATCCAAGTTTATTGCAACATCGGATTTTGTCCAATACCCCCTCACCGTCTGGTCGCCTTTTGTATAGTCTTTAACACCTCTGTTACGAACCTTGAAATATACAAAAACAGGTTTGTGTTTCTCTATTATCAACTTTTCTGACTTTTGGTTTTCTTCTCCATCCTCATTATTTCTAAGCCATATATAAGGATTGTTCCAAAAAGCATATCTGTCATGAACGAACATAGCACCATAACGATCCTGCCAGTACGGACGTGTTATCAAACCTATTGATTTTCCCTTCTTATACGCTTTCGTCTTCAATTCCGACACAAGCGGTTTTTTGTATTCATCAAAAACAAGATCTACCGTAGGCGGGATATACGCAAGAGACAGATCCGATGCCACTGAATTGGTAAAATAGTTTATCTGTGGCGTCTCCGAAACAAACTTTGTTCCGTCGTTGGCATAGAAGTCGTGTTTTGCCGCATACAGCTGTGCATCCGCAATCGGGATGTTCTCCCCACAATCCAGTTTTTTGCCAACCGCGTCATAACCGTTCAATGCCGACGTCCAGTGATACAGGAATTCATTGTACGGCAATGTCTTGCTGCAATACGACCGCTCTGTCTCCGAGCAAGCCGTGGCAATGATACGGTTGGTCTTCTGCAGCGGCCCGATGAATCCGCCCGAATAGCACTGCCCCATCACTACGCTTATGAAACCGGCATTTACAGGATCCAGATAAGAAGCCAGCTCTTGCGGATAGAGTTTCACACTGTCCCAAAGATAGATAAAAGATGTTTTCTTGGCTTTATCCCATCCGCCGTGGTCTGTCACAAAAAGCATCAGATGGTCGTTGTCAGTCAGTTTCTGTGCCAGTTCACCGAATATCTGCTGCAGATTCTCTTTTGTCGCGGCATATTCTATGTCAGGCTGTCCGTCGTCGTCAAGGTCAAGCGGGGAAGATACGAAATCGCCACTTATAGGGTTCATGTCCGCTCCCTCATCAGCACCGTCAGACATCACCACCTTTATATTTCCCTTGGGAATTTCATATCTGTTACGCAAAGTCTTGTATATGAACGAGCAGTCGTTCCAATAGTTCTCCCTGTTGGCTGTCGGCGACATTCCTCCGTTCAGTATCACCGCATAGGTATTTCCAGCGGCCACATTGGGGTCGTTCGACTGTATCTTCTCCACAACGGGCTTCTTCGCATTGGTACCATATCGGTCGGGCTTTAACACGGGCCTCAACTCCACATCTGCCGGCGGGCATACGGAATCGATTATTTCGTATGTTGAAATATTATTGGTTTTAGGCAAATATACATATTTACAGGGATGCTCCCAGCCGCTACCAGGCTCTTCATCAACAAAAACCACCCAGACAGGTTCCGCTCTTTTCAAGGTCGGAGTAATAACCTTTGACGGCATTACACGGTTAGATTCACCTAAATAATAGTCGTAAACACAAGCCGTATCGGCCAGCATTCTTCTGACAGACTGGACGATTCTGTATTCTGCATCCATAATGGATATTTGTGCCTCCGCAGCCACGCAGCACAGCAACAATACAAACAATGAATATATCTTTTTCATCGCTTCTGCATTTTTCAGTTACCATTTGCCACCACCGAACTTGCGTACGCCACCTGCACACTGCTGTTGAGCAACGATGCATCTTCCACGTCGGCATTGGCATTGTTTATCATAAACATCACCTCCTCCGTGTATTCTGCAATATCCACATTGGCATAATTGACAACATACAGATACTCTGCCACAAAGTCTATATAGTCGGCATCCTCAGGATTCAGTGATGTCAGCTTGCCGCAATACTCGTCAAACGTCATGTCTGACGAATCTATGGAGCGCACCACATCGGCATCGGCGGCTATGGCAGCCTTCTGCATGCCGTTGAGCCTGTCGGCGGCAGCATATCCGGTGGATGTATCAAGCATTATGCTGTCGGCACGGGACAGCAGACTGGCCGATGTCAAAAGATTGCTGTTGTTGTCCATATTATACATCATGCCCTCCAGATGATTGTGATAATAGCCTATACTGTCCGAAAACGCGGGAGCCACGCCTGCTATAAAGACCGTAGGATTTGACAATTCCACACGCTTCGAGCCAAACAGCCTGTCTGTAACGGCCTTTACAAGCGAGCTGACTGCCGCTCCAACGAGCCCGCCGAGCCATCCGCCATGACGGTAACCGCGTATGCCGCCCTTGACGTCGGCAACAACTATCTTCATCTTCAAGTCGGTGGACAGTTCCGGATTGGGCATCCAAGGCTCCTGCGAAGCACGCGTCACTCCGTAAACATTCGCATTATACACTTTCAGGCGTTCCGTCAGTTCCTTCACGGTCACAGTCTTGTTATTTTCCTGATGCAAGTCCACTCCTGCTGCAACATCTTCCTGGCTGCAAGATGACAGCAGACCTGCAGCAAACAATGCTGCAAATCCAAATGTTAAAATCTTGTCCCGTTTCATTTCTTTGTTGTTAATGTTATAAATTTTATTTTATGGTACCACTCTTTTCTATTCATTGGTTATGGTCGTTTCTATGCTTCCACGTCCTTCCACATCCACACGAACATAATAGTCACCGCTTTCCTCGTCAGTCATGATGTAATTCAGCGAAGAACCTTTACCCACATTGTCACAGTCCGCATAAACCAAAACACCGTCTTTGTATATCTGCACATCTACATCTTTATCTCCACCGTCATTGGCAATAATAATTGTGTTTGTAACATTGTCATAGCTCATAGAAATGGAATCGGACTTGTGAGTGTTCTTATTACCACTACTACCAACCAAATCCCCATGAGTTTTCTCTATCTCTGCTTCTATTGATCCATACGATTTACATAACTGTGACATAATAAAAATGCCCACAAAAACGACAATAAAAATCTTTTTCATCACTTTAAATTTTATTGGTTATTCATTTATTTTTTGCCTTTAGGTGATAACAAAGTTATAAAAAACCAATCAATATTTCCAAATAAATTAAGTATACATTTTTTAACAGTGTTACATCGTTGTTTTTGTTAAAATCCTTATTATCAACACTATAACTAAAATAAAATGTTAAAACACCCCTAAAATTGTAACGTTTATATTTTGCTCCATTTTTACACATCAAGAAATTTTCATATATTTGCACCTCAGAAACAAATGATAATCATTATGAACAGAATACTGTTTTTACTCATATCTGCATTTACATTTATCACCTACGGATGTGGCGACAGCGCATGTTACAAGAAACTGATAGAGGTTGACTCACTGACTGAAAATGATCTAAATGACTCTGCAAACAAAATAATACAAATAATTGAAAACACATACAACATAAAAGACGGGAAAGAAAGAGCATATTACAGCCTGCTTAAATACCAGTTACTATTCAGAAAAAATCGAATAAATAAAAACGTTCATGTAGAGGACAGTCTTATAAACTACAGCATTTCATATTATTCTGATAATGAAGATGCTCGAAAATTAGCTCTCAGCTATTATCTTAAAGGAAGGATGAGTAAAGAAAAAGATGCTATACGATATTTCAAAAAAGCAGAATTTACTGTTCAAAAGACAGATAACAACTTCCTTAAAATGCGAATATTCAACTGCATAGCTTTAGCAAACTTAAAAAATGAAGATTATAAAACAGGATTGAAATTTGGATTAAAATCTATTAAATACGGACAAAAAGCCAATGATACAGAAACACTAATTTGGTGCTATCTTACAGTTTCTGATTTATATGGATACATTCATAAACCTGATAGCTGCATTTTTTTCGCAAACAAATGCATTGACTATTTAGACAAAGTTCCACTTGCACAAAAAGCATCTATATATATAAATGTTGCCGCTGCTATCGAAAACACAGACACAGCAAAGGCTAAAGAATACGCTCTAAAGTCATTGGAAATAAGAAAATCCAACAGTGCTTATCAGATATTGGCAAAATTAGCAAGAGACAGAAAAGACTACGCCCAATCAGAAGCATACTTGGAAGAAGCTCTGAAATACAGCCCGAGCGTCGACTGGGAAGCATTCATACTATATGAACTGGCACAGACCAAGGAACATATGGGCAAATACAAGGAAGCAAACATAATATCAAAGAAAGTAATAAAACTCCGAGACAGCGTAGAACATATACATGCCCGAGACAGCATAAAGGAAATACAATTGGCCGCAGAGCTCGACAACAAGAAGCAAAGTGAAATGAAAGCCAAAGACGACTACACAGCTATAATTGTGGTTGTACTGACAACCATCATTGCCATCACTATTGCAGCATACGCCATAAAAAGACGCAAACACAAAAAGTCAATGGACGTCATTGAAAACATGGAAAAGAACATGGAGAACATGGAGAAAGACATCAAGACAATGGAAAAACACGTGGACAATGCAGAAAAGCAGATGGACAAGTACAGGCACAACATAAAGAAACTCGAAGAAGAAAACAAAGAAAAGGAAAAGGAAATAAATGCAGCCGGCAAAGAGACAAGAAAACAGCTGGCAAAACTGAAGAAGGAAACGGAAAAGGCAAAACAGAAAGAGACGGAGCTATACCAAAAAGGATTCGACATATATAATAAGGTGAAAAACGGAACAAAAATGCAAGGATGGGACAATGAAAAGATGAAGAGTATTGTCACATTCTACACCACCATCAATACAGACTTCAAGAAACAAACAGAACAAGCATACACCGGGCTTACAGAATACCAATACACCATACTCATCATGAAAGACATGGGACTTAACAACAAACAGATTGCAGATGCACTCGGTACGAACGACAATGCCATACGCACAATGATATCAAGGATAAAGAAGAGACCGGCAAGTGACAAAAACGCATGAGAATATGAAACAGAGTTTTATACTCTCTATATTTAAAACAACAATCTATCAGCTGTATAATACAATTCAGATGTTAAAACGCCCCCTAAAATTGTAACGTTTATATTTTACTACATTTTTACACATCAAGAAATTTTCATATATTTGCACATCAGAAACAAATGATAATCATTATGAACAGAATACTATTTTTACTCATATCTGTACTCACATTTATCACCTACGGATGTGGCGACAGCGCATGTTACAAGAAACTGATAGAGGTTGATTCACTGACTGAAAATGACATGACCGATTCAGCAAGCAAAGTAATAAAGACTATAGAAAACACATACAACATAAAAGACGGGAAAGAAAGAGCATATTATAGTCTGCTGAAATACCAACTACAATTCAGACAAAACTACATAAATAAAAACATTCATGTTGAGGACAGTCTTATAAATTACAGCATCTTATACTATTCGAATAATGAAGATACACGAAATTTAGCTCTCAGTTATTATCTTAAAGGAAGGACGAGTAAAAATAAAGAAGCCATACGATATCTAAAAAAATCTGAATTTATTGCTAATAAAACAAACAATAATTCTCTAAAGATGAGAATCTGTGGCGCTATATCAACAATAAATGTTGATAATGAAGACTATAAAACAGCTCTTACTTATGGATTGAAATCCATAGAATATGGTAAAAAAGTAAATGATAATGAAACATTAATACAATTTATGCTAAATTTATCGTCTATATATAATAATGTTGGAAAATATGACAGCGCTGTTTTTTTTGCAAACAAATGCATTGATTATTTAGACAAAGTTCCACCTACACAAAAAGCATCCATATATATAAATGTTGCCGCTGCCATAATAAGATCTGATACTATTAAGGCTAAAGAATATGCTCTAAAGTCATTGGAAATAAGAAAATCTAACAACGCCTATCAGATATTGGCAAAATTAGCAAGAGACAGAAAAGACTACGCCCAATCAGAAACATATCTGGAAGAAGCTCTGAAATACAGCCCGAGCGTCGACTGGGAAGCATTCATACTATATGAACTGGCACAGACCAAGGAACACATGGGCAAATACAAGGAAGCAAACATAATATCAAAGAAAGTAATAGAACTCCGAGACAGCGTAGAACATATACATGCCCGAGACAGCATAAAGGAAATACAATTGGCCGCAGAGCTCGACAACAAGAAGCAAAGTGAAATGAAAGCCAAAGACGACTACACAGCTATAATTGTGGTTGTACTGACAACCATCATTGCCATCACTATTGCAGCATACGCCATAAAAAGACGCAAACACAAAAAGTCAATGGACGTCATTGAAAACATGGAAAAGAACATGGAGAACATGGAGAAAGACATCAAGACAATGGAAAAACACGTGGACAATGCAGAAAAGCAGATGGACAAGTACAGGCACAACATAAAGAAACTCGAAGAAGAAAACAAAGAAAAGGAAAAGGAAATAAATGCAGCCGGCAAAGAGACAAGAAAACAGCTGGCAAAACTGAAGAAGGAAACGGAAAAGGCAAAACAGAAAGAGACGGAGCTATACCAAAAAGGATTCGACATATATAATAAGGTGAAAAACGGAACAAAAATGCAAGGATGGGACAATGAAAAGATGAAGAGTATTGTCACATTCTACACCACCATCAATACAGACTTCAAGAAACAAACAGAACAAGCATACACCGGGCTTACAGAATACCAATACACCATACTCATCATGAAAGACATGGGACTTAACAACAAACAGATTGCAGATGCGCTCGGTACGAACGACAATGCCATACGCACAATGATATCAAGGATAAAGAAGAGACCAAAAGAACAGTCGCAACAAAATAAAGAATAAACGTCAATCTCTCAAATCATAGTTTTGTCAATATCATATTTTACCTATTCTATTTACACAATCGCATTATATAATTCTTTTATGACCGCAAGAACTAAGTTAGTCAACAAAATTAAACTACATTATCGTCCGGATATAGGATAAACACGCTCTGGATGGATGCGCCCCAACGGGGCAACGAGCACATAGCCCGGGGCAGAGCGTAGCGGCACCCCGGGAACAACACGATTGTACACACTCGCCCTGAAAGGGCAAAAGCATTAATTATCAGGTATTTACAGTTTATATATTGTATGTTTTTATGCTTTTGCCCTTGCAGGGCGCGGGGATTGTCGATGTATGATTCCCGGGGTGCCGCTTCGCTCTGCCCCGGGCTATGTGCTCGCTGCCTTTTCAAGGCGCATCCATCCAAGGCACATCCATCCTATATCCGAGTGATTATGTAGTTTAAAGGCATTGTACCAACAGTACAAGGGCATTGTACCAACAAGTACAAGGGCGCTGTACCAACAGTACAAGGGCGCTGTACCAACAGTACAAGGGCATTGTACCAACAGTACAAGGGCGCTGTACCAACAGTACGAGGGCGCTGTACCAACAGTACGAGGGCGCTGTACCAACAGTACGAGGGCGCTGTACCGGCAGGAGTAACGGCTATTGAAAATGGAAAGCTATATTCACACCAATTCCAAAGCGTAATACTGGTAGTCGTGAAGCAATGTTGTGAGAAACGCCGCATCATCCCGCTCGCGCCGGGTAATGGAAAGATAGCCTTGGATCTTGGCCGACAGGCGGGCCGCCTGATCGGCATTGTATCGCTCTGAGCCGTAGAGCGTCTTGCTGATTACATCGGCCTGACGCAGCGACAGACGGGCCGCCTCAGGATATACCGGCCGATAGTTGCGGCGGGCATAGTCAAACTCGTCGAGCGAGATGTGCAGCCGCTTATAGCCCGAAAGTTTGATGACGAGCGTGCCGGCAGCCATGTCGCCGAGCCGGCGGTTGTTGCGCGTGCAGATGATAAACAGCAGTCCGATGCAGCTGAAGTGCAGGTCGACAAGCAACAGCAGCCACCGCAGCAGATAGTCGCCCACACCAGGCGTGGAGCCGTCGGCCTTGACCACCCGCGTCTTCATGGCCATCTTTCCCAAAGTCTGGCCGTGGTTGAACGTCTCAAGCAGGAAAGAATAGAACACGGCCGGCAAAACCACAATCAACCAGGCTACAACCGTGAACGTGTCTCCGAGGCCGGAAATCCACCTTCCGAAGATGAACGACACCGATACCAGATATACCACAATGACTATCATGTCGATGACACGCTCCGCAATGCGGTCGCCTACACCGGCAGAAGTCTGTGAAATGCGGACGAACTGTCCGGTAATAATGTCGGATACTGCCATAATTTTATTGGTTTATTTTGCAAAAATAAGAAATTTTCCTTATATTTGCCATCGAATATATGAAAGAAATTATCTTTATACGCAATAATATAGATAAGTGGCAGCAGGCCGAACTTATCATGGACGACACCTCGATGCACTCGCCCGACGAGCTGGCCGACACATACATACGGGTAACGGCCGATCTGGCCTTTGCCCGGACGCACTATCCGCAGTCGCGGGTGACGGAATATCTGAACAATCTGGCATCGGCCATCCACAACGAGATATACAGCAACAAGAAAGAGAAGTGGTCGAGACTGATAACATTCTGGACCCGCGAAGTGCCCGTAGTGATGTACAGCGAGCGCCGTCTGCTGGCCGTCTCGCTGCTGATAATGCTCGTCAGCATGGTGATAGGCGCAGTGTCGCAGGCCGCCGACCCGGAGTTTGCCCGTGTAATCCTCGGCGACAGATATGTGGACATGACACTCGACAACATCTCCCGCGGCAAACCGATGGACGTATACTCCGGAGGCAACGAGACAGAAATGTTTCTCGGCATCACCTTCAACAACATCGGAGTAGCCCTGCGCACATATGTCATGGGCATCTTTACCAGTATCGGCACCGGATGGATGCTGCTGTACAACGGCATCATGCTGGGGTGTTTCGAGACGCTCTTCTGGCAGCACGGCCTTCTTGGCGAGTCGGTGCTGTCGGTGTTCCTGCACGGCACACTTGAGATTTCGGCCATCGTCGTGGCCGGTGCCGCCGGTCTGGCCATGGGCAACGGATGGCTCTTTCCCGGCACTTACCCGAGGGGCGTGGCTTTCCGGCGCGGTGCGCGGCGCGGCATGAAGATTGTCGTGGGCACGGTGCCGCTGTTTGTCGTGGCGGGATTCATCGAAGGATTCATCACCCGCCACACAGAACTGCCCGATATGCTGCGGGCGGGAGTGATAGCGCTGTCGGCGGCTTTCGTGATATACTACTTCGTGGTGCTGCCACATAAAACCATTCGCTTCAGAAAGACTAAATACCAACAATATGCAAAGACAAAAGATTGAACTCTACGCAGAACGGACGTTCAGCCGCAAGCTGAGCGACACATTTGATTTCCTGTCGGAGAACGGCAAGGTGCTGTTCAAGTTTCTGGCATACCTGCTTCTGCCGGTCAGCGCCGTACAGGCATTAGGAATGAACTTTTATGCAGGAGACGTAATATCCATAATTGACAATATAAATGCCACAGACCATGCAGACTTCATCATGCATGCCATCATCGGGTATGCCATATTAATGCTGTCTATAATGACGGGAGCGGTTCTCTCTTCATCATTGGTATACGGACTCGTACGCCTCTACGGCAAACGGCAGGAGCGGCTGCAAGGCATCACCATGAGCGAAATGCGCCCAGTTCTGCTGACCAACATATGGCGGACGGTCAAAATGGGTATAGTAATAGCAATAATCATGACTATGGTCATTACGTTGTTAGCGGTTGCTGCTGTCGGCCTTGGTGAAGTAGCCGGTCTTGGCAATGGAGCTGCCGTACTAACGGTATTCATCGGAATAATCGCTGTTTTTGCATGCGGTATACCGCTCGCGCTCACACTTCCTATCTACCTCATAGAAGACGATTCCACCCTTTGGGAATCGCTGACGAAAGCCTTCAGGCTGGGATTCAAGACATGGGGCGGAATATTCGGTGTGCTGTTCGTCATCGGATTTATAGTCCAATTCATCCAGGGCGTGTCGACCATGCCATGGTATATCATGTTAATATTCAAAGGTGTGTTGCTAAGCAGCGACGGGGCTGCGACGATGGTAACTTCGCCGGCATATACATTCGGCATGTATCTGTTCGGTGTGGTACAGGCGTTCGGCATGTATGTGGGATATACCATAATATACGTCGCCACCGCCATACTCTACGGCCATGCGGCAGAGAAGACAGACGGCGTGTCGGTGGAGAGAGACGTGGACAACTTCGAGCAGATGGGTGACGACAATGACGACGACATGGCCCTGTTTGACTCTCCCAAACCTTAAAAACACACTTATCCGAATATGATTGACAACGCTGCCGACACACTGCGCCCCGACACGACACTGCTGAAGACATGGCGTGAGGACGGCGACTACGACTACGCACGCGAGATGATGCAGTCGGACTTCAGCCTGAGCGAGTGGATACTGAGACACATCGACCGGCTGTTGTCAGACATATTCGGCAGCCGGCTATACTACGACAACCGCACGCTGATATGGATATCGATAGGCGTGGTGATACTCGCGGCCATATGCGTGTTCATCTACCGCAAACGGCCCGGGCTGTTCGGAAGCTCCGGGCGGGTTGCTACGGAATATAAGGTGGGCGAAGACACTATATACGGCATAGACTTCGCCGCAGAGACCGAGGAAGCCATGCAACGAAAGGACTATCGCGAGGCTGTAAGGCTGACCTACCTGCACTGTCTGAAGCAACTGACCGACAGGGGGCTTACGGACTGGCAGCCGTGGAAAACCCCGACGGAATATGCCGCAGAAGTGGGGACGCATGATTTCCGGGTGTTCTCCAATCACTTTCTGCGCGTGCGCTACGGCAACTTCGCCGCCACGGAAGCGCTCGCCCTGGAAATGCAGCGCATGAAAGACCGTATCGTAAACGCAAGCCGCAACCATGTGCAAAGCTGTGACAACGGCACGGAGAAAGGAGGAACGCGATGAAAGGCAGCAAAGGCTTCGCAATAGGCTTTACGATATTCATCCTGCTGCTATTTGCCGTGCAGCTGAACATGCCGGGAAGATTCAGCTGGGAACCGACGTTCGCCAACAAGGACAGAAATCCTTTCGGATGTTATGTCTTCGACAGTATCATGGCACAATCGTTGCCACAGGGATACTGTGTGACAAAAAAGACATTGTATCAGATATCCACCGGGCGGGAAAAACGTAACGTGCTCATAGTGACCGACAAATTCCAACCCGACGCAAACGACCTGAAAGCCATAAGGCGCATGGCCGCAAGGGGCGCAAAAGTGATGATCGTGGCCGGAGGCAACAGCACGTATACCGCAGACAGCCTGATGCGTGACAGCATAGGGGCTGTGTTCAAAGGGTTCCCGTACTTCAGCATCAACGGTCTGAAGCAGAAAATAAAAAGCGACATGGAACACGCTCTCGACACCATATACTGGCAGCAGAACGACAGGGTATACGGCAAGGGCGCATACACGACATACTCGATGATGACAGAGAGCCATGTAGGCAATCTCACCGCATTGAGTTTTGACACGCTTGCCACGAGCCGCACACATCTGAATCCGTTGGCCATAAGACGGAGCTTGGGCAAAGGTGAGGTCATACTGGTGGCCACACCGCTGCTCTTCACCAACTACGGCGTGCTTGACGACAACACCACCGGATATGTATTCCGGCTGATGTCGCAGATAGCCGACCGCCGTGTGATACGTACCACGGCATATATGAAAACAGCCGAGGAGCTGGAAGCCGAGCAGTCGCCGCTAAGGGTATTCCTGAAAAAGCCGCCGCTGCGCACGGCCCTGTATCTGGCGCTGGCCGTCATAGCCCTGATGATAATATTCGGTGCACGGCGCAGGCAGCGTATAATACCGGTGGTGGAACCTCCGCAAAACCGCTCACTCGAGTTTGTACAACTCATCGGTACACTATACCACCAGAAAAAAGACCACTCGGACATCGTACGGAAGAAGTTCGGATTCTTCGCCGACGAACTGCGCCGCCTGCTCCTCGTCGACGTTACGGACAAAACAGCCGACAACCATACTTTCGACATCATAGCACAACGTACGGGCATGTCACGCCACGAAGTGGCGGACATCGTCACCGACATACGCCGTGTGGCCGACGGAGAGATGGAAGCCACTGAATATGGCGTGAGACTGTACATCGACAACATGAACATGATAATAGAAAAGATAAGTTAGGGGGATAGAGGAGTTAAAGACATATGCCTTCAGGAATGGAGATGTACGATACATATCAAAAAGACACATTATATAATATGGAACAGAGAACAGACATGACAGTATTCAGCAGCAAAATACAGCAGCTGCGCGACTGCATAGCACGTGTGATTGTGGGACAGGACAAGGCGGTGGAACTCGTGCTGACGTGCATCCTCGCCGACGGGCACGTGCTGATAGAGGGTGTGCCGGGAGTGGCGAAAACGCTCATGGCACGGTTGATGGCACGACTGACAGATGCCCGTTTCTCACGTGTTCAGTTCACACCCGACCTGATGCCGAGCGACGTGCTGGGCACCACCGTACTCAACATGAAGACATCGGAATTTGATTTTCACGAGGGCCCGGTATTTGCCGACATCGTGCTCGTGGACGAGATAAACCGTGCTCCGGCCAAGACGCAAGCCGCGCTGTTCGAGGTGATGGAAGAAAGACAGGTGACGGTGGACGGCACAACCCGACGCATGGGCGATGTATATACCATTCTGGCCACACAGAACCCCGTGGAACAGGAAGGCACTTACAAGCTGCCCGAGGCGCAGCTCGACCGTTTCATGATGAAGGTGACGATGGACTACCCCACAGAAGAGCAGGAAGTGGAAATACTCGAACGCCACAGCAGCAACGCCGCTTTCGTACGACTTGACGACGTCTCGCCCGTAATAACGCTCGGCGAGCTGTTGCAGCTGCGCTCGATGATGGATGCAGTGGTAGTGGACCGCTCGCTGCTGCAATACATAGCGGGTATAGTAAAACAGACACGTACATCGCGCGCCGTATTTCTCGGAGCGTCACCACGCGCCGCTGTGGCCATGTTGCAGGCATCAAAGGCATATGCACTGCTGCAGGGACGTGACTTCGTGACTCCCGACGACATCAAAACCGTGACACCACCAATATTGCAACACCGGCTGATACTCACGGCCGAAGCCGAAATGGAAGGCTACTCAGCACTGAAAGTGGCACAGAAACTGATAGACAAGGTGGAGGTGCCAAAGTAAAAACGGCGGCCGCCGGCAACAAAAAGAAGAATAGGTTATGTTTCTCACGCAAAGATTTTACATAGCTGCCACGGTGGTGACAGTGGTTATCGCTGCCGGCTATCTGGCTATGCCGCTCTACACATTGGGATTGACGATGCTGGCGGCACTGGTCTGCGGTGTCGTCGCAGAAAGCGTGATGCTGTGGAGCCGCAAGGGGATGGACGCACGGAGACGGTGCGCCGAACGGTTTTCGAACGGTGACGACAACGAGGTGATACTGCGCGTGGAAAGCCGATACCCGTTTGGCGTGAGACTGAACGTGACGGACGAAATACCGGTGATATTCCAGCGACGGGACATCGACTTCCGGCTGACATTGCCGCCACGCGGTGAAAAAGCCATAACATACAGTCTGCGACCGACGAAACGTGGCGTATACGGATTCGGAATGATACGTGTGTTTGCCACTACTGCCATAGGACTGGTACAACGACGATTCACATGCGGACATAACGAGGACATCAAGGTATATCCGTCGTATCTCATGCTTCACCGCTACGAAATGCTTGCCATCAGTAACCGTCTGACCGACCTCGGCCTGAAAAAGATAAGACGTGCGGGAAACAACACTGAATTCGAACAGATAAGAGACTACGTAAGGGGCGACGACTCACGCGGCATCAACTGGAAAGCGACGGCACGACGGCATGAACTGATGGTAAACGTTTATCAGGATGAACGTTCGCAACAGGTCTTCTCGGTGATAGACAAGGGCAGGGTGATGCAACAGGCTTTCATGGGCATGACACTGCTCGACTACGCCATCAATGCATCGCTCGTGATGTCGTACGTAGCTACAATCAAGGAGGACAAAGCCGGAATTGTCACTTTCTGCGAACGGTTTGACTCTTACATACCCGCATCACGTCGCACAGGGCAGATGCAACGGCTGCTCGAAAGCCTGTATGCCCAGGAGACATCGTTCGGCGAAAGCGACTTCTCTGCTTTGGTCAGCGGTATCAACACCAATGTGAACAAACGCTCGCTGCTCATTCTATACACCAACTTCAGCGGCATGACATCAATGAAACGCCAACTGCCATATCTCCATCTGCTTAACAACCGTCACCGACTGCTCGTGGTGTTCTTCGAAGACCGCGAACTGAAAGACTATATCTCCAGCCGGCCCGACACAACCGAAGAATATTACCGCCACGTGATAGCGGAGAAATTTGCCAATGAACAGCGTACTATTGTCTCCGCACTGAAACGCAACGGTATAATGAGTGTGCTCACCACTCCGGAAAACCTGTCTGTGGATGTAATAAACAAGTATCTTGAAGTGAAAGCAAGAGGGATTCTTTAGGAGTTTTTATTCAGAAATCAAGAGGTTTCTTTTTTTTTTTGGGGGGGTAAGGGCAACCTGAATAATTCATGGGCATGCATTATTGAATAGAACAACTGAAGTCCGGGCATGAACAACGGGGACGCCATGAATGATAACGGGAACATTTAACGATAACGGGAAACCTTGAATGATAACGGGGAACCTTGAACGATAACGGGGAACCTTGAACGATAACGGGGAACCTTGAACGATAACGGGGAACCTTGAACGATAACAGGGAACCTTGAACGATAACAGGGACGCCCTGAAAGGGCTACAAGCACATAGCCCGGGGCAGAGCGAAGCGGCACCCCGGGATTTATACATTCCATTCCACTGCGCCCTGAAAGGGCAAAAGCATAATATATATACAATACAAAAAAAATGTAAATATCTGATAATTAACGCTTTTGCCCTTTCAGGGCGAATGGATTCAATTGAAATTTCCCGGGGTGCCGCTTCGCTCTGCCCCGGGCTATGTGCTCATTGCCCTTGCAGGGCGCAAACATCCAAAGCACACATATTCATTGTATACAAATTCATGACATAAACATTCATTGCACACAAATTCATGGTATACAAATCCATGACATAAACATTCATTGCACACAAATTCATGGTATACAAATCCATGACATAAACATTCATTGCACACAAATTCATGGTATACAAATCCATGACATAAACATTCATTGCACACAAATTCATGGTATACAAATCCATGACACACAAATTCAATGTCAATATAAGTGAATCATTTCAAATGTAAAGCTCTTGGCTATTCTATTCAAAATTGTATGCGTATGGATTATCCAAGTTAAAGGATGTTTATATCCTTTGAACTCCATCAAACCTCTTGATTTCCAAGTCTCAGGCTTCTCCTTTATTGCCTACATTGAAAGGAGCTATTGTGCGCGGACCTTGCTGGCCCTGGTTCTGAATCTTTATCTGTCCGAACTCCTTCTCATAACGCACAATGTTCTCCTGAAGCGCCATAAGCAGGCGTTTGGCATGTTCGGGTGCCAGAATGACACGGCTGCGTACCTGTGCCTTTGGCACTCCTGGCAGCACTCGGGCGAAGTCCAGCACGAAGTCGCTGCTTGAATGAGTTATTATCGCGAAGTTTGCATATTCTCCCTGTGCAGTTTCCTGCGGAAGTTCTATCTGGAACTGTCCCTGTTGCTTGTTTTCGTTTTCGTTCATAATTATAATTGTTTTAAATTAGGATTGTCGCTCTCACAAAGGTAATACTTTTATCGTAAACGACAAACTGTAGCTGGAATAAACCTGTCCATTTAACGTATGTTAAACACTGGCAGGGGACGCAGGAATGCCAAGATACTCAAAAAATCTGTCAGGCCAATAGTTCATAATCAACTCATCGGGAAAATCCGTCTCAGCCACAAGAGGCAGCAACCGGTCATAGTCGGCTATCTGAAAAGAGATATGGGCATCGCTACCCATGATGACGGGAACATGATGCTGCTTGCACAGACGCAATATCTTGAGATTATTGTCGCGGGCCATGAGTTTTCCACGCACGGGAGCAAGCGAATGATTGTTGATTTCGAGCAACGTATGTGACTCGGCAGCCGCATGCACAAGCGGTTCGAAATGAAGCGGGGCTGTGCCGTCAGCCGGATGGCTTATAATGTGAATCTTGGGATGACGTATCGCCGCAATCATACCTGCGGTGTTGTCATCGGCTGTTCCTCCACTCCAGCAGTTGCTGTGTATACCGGCTATGCGCAGATCGAGCATGTCAAGATATGAATCGTCGAGGTCGAGCGTACCCCGAGTGTCAAGGATATTAATCTCGCAACCCATCAACAGACGCACTCCATACATGCTGCGCGGCACCACGTGCATGTTGCGAAAGTAAAGCAAGGGGCATGTGCCTGGTATGCTCGGGCCGTGTTCGGTGATTCCCAGTACCTCGATTCCCTTATCGGCCGCGGCACGCGCCATCTCCTGCAGACTGCTATAGGCGTGTCCTGAGACCACCGTATGTGTATGCACGTCGAGCAGTGGTCTTCTGACAGCGACATGATTTGCTGAATGCTCCATATATGTAATGACTGTATATTTCCTGCTGTAAAGATAACAAAAATAATACAAATGTGGAAAAAGGGATACCGCATACAGCATTTTATTAAAGATTATTTTGCAGATAACGGAAAAAATCATATATTTGCAGCGTCTATTCCCGACAAGGGGATGTGGCACACAACATTGAACATAATAACAAATGACAATCAAAGAATCAAAAACCAACAAGTCAACACGCCGCGCGGCTTCCTGACGTAAAGCCTTTACGGATAATTTGACTTGACTGTGATGACGGCGCAAAGGGCATTGGATATATGATGTCTGCGTGTGCCGGCAGTATGGTTTATTGGCTCTTTGACATTTTTTGCATACCGTCTTTGCCAACGACATGGGAAGGCAAAGAACAATCAAACCAAGATTCTTTCCATCAACCGGAAATATCCGTTGACGGAAAAATCCACCAACTCAAGATTTCCGATATCAGGAAATTGAAAACCAAGAACAGGTATTTCCATTTTTCAAACTTTTAAAAATCATTTGTTATTATGAAGAATCCCATTTTGCGCTTCTGGCTCACAGACGAGTGCAACTACACCGTATCCGAATACTCCAACCACGGACTGACAACAGAGATATGCTTCGGCCAAGAAACAAAAGGAATAAAGAGCATAGAGCTGCGTGCCTTCACCGATGATTATCACTACATGGGACGGGTGAAAAAACTGTTCACCCCCGACAAATACATCAGCCGCAGCCGGATGGACCTGGTGTCGGTAGACGAGTGGGACAACGGAGTATACTACATTTTTGTATATATCAACAACGAGCCAAGCATGTTTGCAAAGGCCGAGCTAAAACTGTTCCACTATCTGCCGTACAAGGTTGAACTGGCATCAATCGACAACAGCGAACTGCTCACCGACGATATAAGGCAACACACCATTGACCGCACGGACGACTATGCCATCCCCCACCCCAAAAACACCGGCTACAGAAAAGACTTCAAAACGGAAGACGACGTGACCGACGACACGGAGATCCACGCGAAAGGCGAAGAAGAGAAAGACGCACTTGAAACAGCAATCGAAAACTTTATAGCCAAAGAATTGGACCAGCACGACGAAACCGATAACACCACATCTCCGGAAGTAAAGGAAACTGAAGAAACGAAAGAAACTAAAGATACGAATGAAGCGCTCCAACCGTCGGCCGAGGAGGAACTGGAAAAGATGGTGGGGCTGGGCCGGCTAAAAAATGAGCTGAGGGACGCGCGGCTGATGGCCATGTTCGAAGAACGGCGCAGAGCTCTGCACCTCGACACCACGAAAGAACGACGTCATCACATGCTCTTCCTTGGCAACCCCGGCACAGGAAAGACCACCGTGGCACGTCTCGTTGGCAGGATGTACCACAAGATGGGACTGCTGTCGAAAGGGCACACCGTAGAGACGGAACGGTCGAAACTGTTGGGCGAATATATCGGCCAGACCGAGAAAAACACCGCCAAAGCCATACGTATGGCACGTGGCGGAGTGCTGTTTGTAGACGAAGCATACACTCTGGTGAACAGTGTGTCAAAAGAAAACAACGACTTCGGCAAGGAGGTGCTCAACGCCCTGCTCACAGTACTTACCGAACCCGAACCCGACATGATAATAATCCTGGCTGGATATGAGAAACAGATGCAGACAATGCTGAACTTCAACCCCGGGCTGAAAGAACGCTTCCCGCTGGTGTTCCACTTCGAGGATTACACGGCAGAGGAGCTAAAGACAATAGCCCGCAACCTGTGCAAGGCCGACAACTACACCCTGACGCCCGAGGCCGACAACGAACTGTGCCGGCTAATAGAGAGAGCCGAGGCACAGCGCGACGAATATTTCAGCAACGGACGATGGGTGAACAACCTCATCCGGCACGGAGTGATAAAGAGCATGGCACGGCGGGTGATGTCGGCTCCCCACCGCGATGACGACTGCAATCTGTTTGCCACCATCGAGGCATGCGACGTATCCGAAGCAGCAAGCGCATTCTTGAAACAGCCGGCTCCGGCCCCCATGCGCATAGGATTCACAGCATAGATATGAAAAAGCAGAGGCATGGCCCATTGCACTGCCACACCTCTGCTTTTATATTCTCTACGCACACAATGTCATTGAGTGGTAGTTCGCATTATTTATGTAATATTGTTCAGTCCTTATTCTCTACAACTGCCTCAGCTGCGAAGTCGATAACGTTCTTGCGGTTGGCCTGAATGCGGTCATACTCTTCTTTGGAGCCGACAATAATCTTCTCAAATTCACGCAGACCGGTACCGGCAGGGATAAGGTGACCGCAAATAACGTTCTCTTTCATACCCTCAAGACGGTCTACCTTTCCGCGGATGGCAGCCTCATTGAGCACTTTGGTGGTCTCCTGGAACGATGCTGCCGACATGAAACTCTTGGTCTGTAGAGCAGCACGTGTTATACCCTGCAGAATCTGAGTAGACGTAGCCGGCACAGCATCACGCACCTGAACGATGCGGAGGTCACGGCGCTTGAGCGACGAGTTCTCGTCGCGCAACTTACGGGCGGTGACTATCTGTCCGGGATGCAGATTCTCACTGTCTCCGGCATCGGTCACCACTTTCTTGCCCCAAATGCGGTCGTTCTCGGCAGAGAAGTCGAGCTTATCCACAACTTCCTGCTCGAGGAATGCCGTATCACCCGGATCATTGATCTGAACCTTGCGCATCATCTGACGCACGATAATCTCAAAATGCTTGTCGTTAATCTTCACACCCTGCAAACGATACACATCCTGAACCTCATTCACGATATATTCCTGTACGGCAGTAGGCCCCTTGATGGCCAAAATATCGGCCGGAGTGATTACACCGTCGGAAAGCGGGGTTCCGGCACGCACGGCATCGTGCTCCTGCACCAGAATCTGCTTGGACAACGACACAAGATACTTGCGCTGCTCGCCGGTCTTGGATGTAACGATTATCTCACGGTTACCACGCTTTACCTTACCCATCGTCACCTCACCGTCAATCTCGGAAACGACAGCAGGGTTGGACGGATTGCGAGCCTCGAAGAGTTCGGTAACACGTGGAAGACCTCCGGTGATGTCACCGGCCTTACCCACGGCACGAGGAATCTTGACAAGCGTCTCACCGGTCTTGACAGTCTGACCGTCTTCTACGACAACGTGACCTCCCACAGGGAAGTTGTATGTACCTATCTTCTCACCTGAGGCATCGAATACATCGCATGTAGGCACCTTCGATTTGTCTTTCGACTCGGTGATAATCTTCTCTGTCAGTCCGGTGGTCTCGTCTGTCTCGGCACGGAATGTAACACCTTCTATCACGTCGTTGAACTTCAGACGACCTTCATACTCAGTCACGATAACGGCGTTGAACGGGTCCCACTGGGCAATCTTGTCACCCTTGGCTACAACATCACCTGTCTTATAATAAAGCGAAGAACCGTAAGGAACGTTCATTGTAGAGAGCACGATATTGGTGTTGGGGTCAACGAAACGGACCTCACCCAAACGGCTTACAACCATCTCACACTTGCGGCCGTCCTCGTCGAACGGTACAGTACGCAACTCCTCAAACTCAAGTTTACTGTCATTCTTTGCCACAATCGAGGCATTGGCGGCTGCATTGGCAGCCACACCACCGGCGTGGAACGTACGTAGGGTAAGCTGGGTACCCGGCTCACCGATGGCCTGAGCAGCAATCACACCTACAGCCTCGCCTTTCTGAACCATACGACGTGTTGCAAGGTTACGGCCGTAACACTTCATGCAGACACCATGTTTGCTCTCGCATGTGAGCACCGAACGAATCTCGACACTCTCGATAGGCGAATTTTCTATACGCTGTGCTATAGGTTCCGTGATTTCCTCACCGGCAGGAAGTATTATTTCACCTGTTGTCGGATCTACGATATCGTGTACAGACACACGACCAAGAATGCGCTCGGAAAGAGTCGATATGACCTCGTCGCCATTCTTCAATGCCGTACAAACAAGTCCGCGCAACGTTCCACAATCTTCCTCGTTGATGATGACGTCATGAGAAACGTCGACAAGACGACGTGTAAGATATCCGGCATCGGCCGTCTTCATGGCTGTGTCGGCAAGACCCTTACGGGCACCGTGGGTCGAGATGAAGTATTCGAGTACCGACATACCTTCCTTGAAGTTGGAAAGAATAGGGTTCTCGATAATCTGCGCGCCTTCGGCACCGGCTTTCTGCGGTTTGGCCATCAGTCCGCGCATACCCGAAAGCTGACGAATCTGGTCCTTAGAACCACGGGCACCGGAGTCGAGCATCATGAATACGGCGTTGAATCCCTGATCGGCCTCGGTCATCTCTTTCATCAGCACATTGCCGAGGTCGTTGTTTACGTGGGTCCATGTGTCGATTACCTGATTGTAACGCTCGGTATCGGTGATGAATCCCATATTGTAGTTTTCCGTAATCTGACGGATTTCCTCATTACCCTTTTCAACAAGTGCGGCCTTCTCTTCAGGAATGATAATGTCATCAAGGTTGAACGAAAGTCCGGCCTGGTATGCCATGCGATAACCGAGGTTCTTGATTCCGTCAAGGAATTCGCATGCTTCGGCAAAACCAACCGTCTTGATAACATCGGCAATGATGTCACGCAGACTTTTCTTTGAGATTACCTTGTTTACGAATCCTACTTCCTCAGGAACTATTCCGTTGACAATCACACGACCCACAGACGTCTCAACCATGCGGTCTACAAGATTGCCGTTCTCGTCAAGGTCTTTTACTACAACTTTCACCTGAGCATGAAGGTCACATTTTCCTTCGTTATGGGCAATGATGGCTTCCTCGGGACCATAGAACGTGAGTCCCTCACCCTTTGCTCCCGGACGAATCTTGGTGATATAGTAGAGTCCGAGCACCATATCTTGAGAAGGCACGGTAATAGGAGCGCCATTCGCAGGATTGAGGATGTTATGACTCTGAAGCATCAGAATCTGTGCCTCGAGCACGGCCTCGTTGCCGAGCGGGAGGTGAACGGCCATCTGGTCACCGTCGAAGTCGGCATTGAAAGCCGTACATGCCAACGGATGCAACTGAATGGCCTTGCCTTCGATAAGTTTAGGCTGAAAAGCCTGAATACCAAGACGGTGAAGTGTCGGGGCACGGTTAAGGAGCACGGGGTGACCCTTCATCACGTTCTCAAGAATGTCCCATATTACCGGTTCGCGACGGTCTACAATCTTCTTGGCACTCTTAACCGTCTTCACGATGCCACGTTCGATGAGCTTACGGATGATGAACGGCTTATAAAGCTCGGCTGCCATCAACTTTGGCAGACCACACTCACCCATCTTCAATTCAGGACCTACGACGATAACCGAACGTGCTGAATAGTCCACACGCTTACCGAGAAGGTTCTGACGGAAACGACCCTGCTTTCCCTTCAGTGAGTCGGAAAGTGATTTTAGCGGACGGTTGCTGTCGCTCTTCACTGCACTGCTCTTTCGTGAGTTGTCGAAAAGGCTGTCTACTGCCTCCTGCAACATACGCTTCTCGTTGCGGAGGATAACCTCGGGAGCCTTAATCTCGAGCAGACGCTTCAAACGGTTGTTACGTATGATGACACGACGATAAAGGTCATTGAGGTCAGTTGTGGCGAAACGACCGCCATCCAGCGGAACAAGCGGACGAAGTTCGGGGGGGATAACGGGGATTATCTTCATTATCATCCATTCCGGACGGTTCACATCCTTGCTCGAACGGAACGCCTCCACCACCTGCAAACGCTTTAATGCCTCATTCTTACGCTGCATTGACGAGTCGCTGTTGGCACGGTCACGCAGTTCATAAGACAATGAGTCGAGATCAATACGTGTCAGCAAATCATAGATAGCCTCGGCACCCATTTTGGCAATGAACTTGTTAGGATCACTGTCGTCAAGATAGTCGTTCTCAGGAGAGATATAGTTGTCAAGTATATCGTTGTATTCGTCCTCTGAAAGCAAGTCATACATATTGGAGCCTAAAGCATCGTTGCCTTCAGCGTCCTTACGTCCGGCCATCAGACCAGGCTGTATAACTACGTAACGTTCATAATAAATGATAGAATCGAGTTTCTTAGTAGGCAGACCGAGCAAATAACCAATCTTGTTGGGCAATGAACGGAAATACCATATATGAGCCACAGGAACAACAAGCTCTATATGTCCCGTACGTTCACGGCGCACCTTTTTCTCGGTCACCTCTACACCGCACCGGTCACAGACGATGCCTTTATAGCGAATACGCTTGTATTTGCCGCAGGCACACTCATAGTCCTTTGTCGGACCGAAGATGCGTTCACAGAAAAGGCCGTCACGCTCGGGCTTATAGGTACGGTAGTTGATGGTCTCCGGCTTGATAACCTCACCAAAAGAACTCTCAAGTACCTCTTCAGGGGAAGACAGACCGATGGTGATCTTGGTAAAATTACTCTTTATCTTTGAATCTTTCTTGAAAGCCATATTTACTTTGATTGTATATTGTTATGTAAAGAGTTTACTTTTATTAATCGAGGGTAACACTCAGACCAAGTCCCTTTAGCTCATGGAGCAACACGTTAAGAGACTCCGGTATACCCGGTGTCGGCATGGGTTCGCCCTTGACAATTGCCTCATAAGCCTTGCTTCGGCCCACAACATCGTCAGACTTGACAGTAAGGATTTCCTGAAGTACATGACTGGCACCGAATGCTTCGAGTGCCCAAACCTCCATCTCTCCGAAACGTTGTCCACCGAACTGAGCCTTACCTCCAAGAGGTTGCTGGGTGATGAGCGAGTACGGTCCAATGGAACGGGCATGCATCTTGTCCTCAACCATATGACCGAGTTTGAGGAAGTATGTGATCCCCACAGTCGCCGGCTGATCAAAACGCTCTCCTGTCTCACCGTCATAAAGATGTGTGGAGCAGAGATGCGGCAATCCGGCCTTATCGGTCCATTCTGCAAGGTCTTCCAGTTTTGCTCCGTCGAAGATAGGGGTAGCGAACTTCACGCCGAGACGTCTTCCGGCCGCACCGAGAATAGCCTCGAATATCTGACCGAGGTTCATACGCGATGGTACACCCAACGGATTAAGTACCAAGTCTACAGGACGCCCATCCTCAAGGAACGGCATATCCTCCTGGCGTACCACCTTTGACACAATACCTTTGTTGCCGTGACGTCCGGCCAGCTTGTCACCCACACCAATCTTGCGCTTCTTGGCAACATAAACCTTGGCCATCTGAAGGATACCGGAAGGCAATTCGTCACCGATTGTGATGGCAAACTTCTTACGCTTCATCTCGGCATCGAGCAACTTGTACTTCTTCATGAAGTTGATTATCAACTTCGAAATCATGTCATTGGCATGCTCGTCGTTTGTCCAGTTGCTTATCTGTATGTCACCATATTCAAGATTCTTGAGATTGGTCATGGTGAACTTACTGCCCTTTGTGATAATCTCTGCACCGGTATAGTCCTTGACTCCCTGCGACACCTTGCCTTCAGTAAGAGTAAGCAGCTTGTCCACGAGAATATCTTTCAAGTCATCAACCTTTGCCTCATATTCCTCGTCAATCTTCGCCAGAACAATCTTATCCTGCTGTTTTGTCTGACGGGTCTTAATGGCACGGGCAAACAATTTTTTGTCGATTACCACACCCGTAAGTGACGGATTGGCCTTAAGCGAAGAATCCTTCACATCGCCGGCCTTGTCACCGAAAATGGCACGGAGCAACTTCTCTTCCGGTGACGGATCGCTCTCACCCTTAGGAGAAATCTTACCTATAAGAATGTCACCCGGCTCAACACGAGCACCGACACGGATAATACCATTGTCGTCAAGATCTTTGGTTGCCTCTTCACTGACATTAGGAATATCGCTTGTAAATTCTTCCACACCGCGTTTTGTCTCACGCACGTCAAGGGAATACTCATCTACATGTACAGACGTCAATACATCGTCACGAACAATACGCTCATTCAGCACAATGGCATCCTCATAGTTGTAACCCTTCCACGGCATGTAAGCTACAAGCAGATTGCGTCCCAAAGCAAGTTCACCGTTCTCGGTGGCATATCCCTCGGTAAGGATATCGCCGGCCTTCACCCTCTGTCCCTTGCTGCACATCGGACGAAGGTCGATGGTCATATTCTGGTTGGTACGGCGGAATTTGGCTATGCGGTATTCCTTCAACGCCGGCTCGAAGCTGACAAATTCCTCATCCTCCGTACGGTCATAAAGGATACGTATCGTTGTGGCATCGACATATTCAATCACACCGTCACCCTCGGCTGTCACCATCGTACGAGAGTTCTCGCACACCTGCTTCTCAATACCCGTTCCTACAATAGGAGCTTCGTTATGCAGCAACGGCACAGCCTGGCGCATCATGTTCGATCCCATCAGCGCACGGTGAGCATCGTCGTGCTCAAGGAATGGAATGAGCGAAGCGGCAATAGATGCTATCTGCTGCGGCGACACGTCCATAAGGTCAACATTTGAAGGCGGAACCACTGGGAAGTCGGCATCCTGACGGCATTTCACCACATCACGTATAAATGTTCCATCGTCGTTCAGCGGGGCATTTCCCTGTCCGATGATATGATCTTCCTCCTCCTCGGCAGTGAGATATACCACATCTTCATTTTTCAGATTGGCAATACCGTCTTCCACCTTACGGTAAGGAGTCTCGATAAATCCGAGTTCATTAATTTTTGCATAAACACACAGAGACGAAATCAAACCGATGTTCGGACCTTCAGGGCTCTCGATCGGGCAGAGACGTCCATAGTGAGTATAGTGCACGTCACGCACCTCAAATCCGGCACGTTCACGTGACAGACCGCCAGGACCTAAGGCTGACAGACGACGCTTGTGAGTAACCTCGGCAAGCGGATTGGTCTGGTCCATAAACTGTGACAACGGATTGGTACCGAAGAACGAGTTTATAACACTTGATATTGTCTTGGCGTTGATAAGATCCGTCGGTGTGAATACCTCGTTGTCACGCACGTTCATGCGCTCACGGATAGTACGGCTCATACGCGCCAGACCGATAGAGAACTGATTGCTCAACTGCTCGCCAACGGTACGCACACGACGGTTTGAAAGATGGTCGATATCATCCACTGTAGCCTTGGAATTAATCAACTGTATAAGGTACTTGATGATTTCGATTATATCTTCTTTAGTGAGTACACGGACATCCATCTCAGTGTCCAGACCCAACTTCCTGTTTATACGATAACGGCCCACGTCACCCAAGTCGTAACGCTTGTCGGAGAAGAACAGGTTCTGTATAACCTCGCGTGCACTTGCATCATCGGCAGGATCCGCATTACGCAACTGGCGATAGATATAAAGCACGGCTTCCTTCTCTGAGTTACTCGGGTCTTTCTGCAACGTGTTGAAAATGATTGAGAAATCCTGGGCTACTGTCTCGTCCTTGTGGACAAGGATGGTATGCGCTCCACTTTCAAGAATCTCGTTGACATTGTCCTCGGTAATTTCCGTCTCGCGCTCCATTATCACCTCATTGCGCTCGATAGAAACAACCTCACCGGTATCCTCGTCCACGAAATCCTCATTCCAACTCTTCAACACGCGTGCCGCCAGTTTACGTCCCAAGGCCTTTTTCATGTTGGCCTTGTTAACTTTCATCTCCTCTGCCAAATCGAAAATCTGAAGAATATCTTTATCTGTCTCAAAACCGATGGCACGGAGCAATGTAGTAACAGGCAACTTCTTCTTACGGTCTATATAGGCATACATCACATTGTTGATGTCCGTGGCAAACTCTATCCATGAACCCTTAAACGGAATAATACGGGCAGAATACAGCAATGAGCCGTTGGCATGCACACTTTGTCCGAAGAACACACCAGGTGAACGGTGCAACTGCGATACGACAACACGCTCAGCACCGTTAATCACAAATGTTCCGTTGGCCGTCATATAAGGAATCGGGCCAAGGAATACATCCTGAATAACAGTACCGAAATCCTCATGATCCGGATCCGTACAATACAGTTTCAGTTTTGCCTTCAACGGTACACTATATGTCAATCCGCGTTCCAGACACTCATCAATAGAATAGCGCGGAGGATCGATATAGTAATCCAGGAACTCAAGAACAAAATTATTACGTGTATCGGTGATAGGGAAGTTCTCTGCGAACACCTTATACAGACCGTCATTCTTGCGTTCCTCAGGCGGAGTATCCAACTGTAGGAAGTCTTTGAAAGACTTTAATTGCACATCGAGAAAATCCGGAAACGGCATCGGATTCTTGACGCTGCCAAAGTTTACTCTGTTATCTACTAATTTTGAAGCCATAAAATGTTAATCTTGATTGGGCATGCAACGCCCCATTAATCGGAGTCTTGTTAAAGACACAAAAAGGTTAAGAATCTCCTACTTAGAGATTCCTAACCAAGGTTATTCTGTTGTGCACTAATATTATTTGAGCTCAACTACAGCGCCTGCAGCCTCGATAGTCTTCTTCAGATTCTCAGCCTCGTCCTTAGACAGACCTTCCTTCAGTGTAGAAGGTGCACCGTCAACGAGATCCTTAGCCTCTTTCAGACCAAGACCACAAGCCTCCTTAACAGCCTTTACAACCTGCAACTTAGCAGAACCGGCCTCCTTCAGAACTACGTCGAAAGAAGTCTTCTCCTCTGCCTCAGCAGCACCACCTGCAGCAGGACCAGCAGCAACAGCAACAGCTGCAGCGGCGGGCTCAATTCCATACTCGTCCTTCAGGACTGTTGCCAACTCGTTTACTTCCTTAACTGTAAGATTTACTAACTCTTCAGCAATAGCTTTAATATCTGCCATTTTTATTATAATTTTTAATGTTTTTTAATTTGGTTATTTATGACTTGTTGAAACTTTTTCGGCTTAAGCCAAGTTCTTTTATTCAGGACGCTCGCCTAAAGTCTTCAGCACACCATGAATAGTGTTTGCTCCTGACTGCAAAGCTGAAACGACATTCTTTGCAGGAGACTGCAGCAAAGCCACAACGTCTGCGATAAGTTCGTTCTTGCTCTTGAGAGATGCCAATTCCTCAAGTTTATCGGCACCTACGAAGAAGCTCTCCTCTGCATATGCAGCCTTCAAAGCAGGAACGCCATCTTTTTTGTAATCCTTGAGCAATTTGGCAGGAGTGTTGGCAGTCTGCGTGAACATCACGGCAGTGCTGCCTTTCAAGCAACCATAAAGCGGTTCAAAATCAACGTCGGCAGCCATCAGAGCCCTGTGAAGAAGGTTGTTCTTCACAACCAACAGTTTAATTTCACTCTTGAAGCACTTGCGACGGAGTTCACTGGTCTTCTCCGCATTCAATCCGGCAAGGTCTACCAAATAAAAATGAGGATATGCCTTCAGTTTCTCTCCGAGTTCTGCGATGATAGTATCTTTTAATTCCTTTTTCATTTTACGTAACTTTTAACGAGTTATTCAACTGATTTAGGATCTACCTTGATACCCTGACTCATCGTGCTTGAAACAAAGATACTCTTGATATATGTACCTTTGGCAGCAGCCGGCTTCAGCTTGATGATAGTCTGGATGAACTCCTTAGCATTATCGTAAATCTTCTCAGAGTCGAAAGACACCTTACCGATTGATGCATGCACGATACCGGCCTTGTCAACCTTAAAGTCAATCTTACCCTGCTTAACCTCCTTGACAGCCTTGGCTACATCCATCGTCACAGTACCGCTCTTAGGGTTAGGCATAAGTCCACGAGGACCCAACACACGGCCTAAAGGACCTATCTTACCCATGCACGACGGCATTGTTATGATAACATCAATATCTGTCCAACCACCTTTAATCTTCTCGATATATTCGTCGAGACCAACATAGTCGGCTCCAGCTTCCTTGGCTGCAGCTTCAGCATCGGGTGTACAAAGGCAGAGCACGCGTGTCACCTTACCTGTTCCGTGGGGCAGTGAAACCACACCACGCACCATTTGGTTTGCCTTACGCGGGTCAACTCCCAAGCGTACATCAATATCAAGTGAAGCATCAAACTTGGTTGTGGTTATTTCCTTCACCAACTCCGAAGCCTCTTTCAAAGAGTATGCTTTCCCTGCTTCAACCTTATCAGCCACCAACTTTTGATTTTTTGTCAGTTTACTCATTGTCTTAATTGAAGTTATTAATTATTTACCAGGGAACTCCCCTTGTACAGTGATACCCATACTTCTTGCCGTACCGGCAACCAGCTTCATTGCAGCCTCTACCGTAAAGCAATTCAGGTCATTCATCTTGTCTTCTGCGATAGCTCTCACCTGCTCCCAAGTCACCGTAGCGACCTTGTTGCGGTTAGGCTGTGCAGAACCGCTCTTAACCTTTGCCGCCTCTTTCAACTGAACAGCTGCGGGAGGAGTCTTGATTATAAAGCTGAATGACTTGTCTGCATAGTAAGTGATAACAACAGGAAGAATCTTTCCTGCCTTATCCTGGGTTCTGGCGTTGAACTCTTTGCAGAATCCCATGATATTGATACCCTTAGAACCCAACGCAGGTCCTACTGGAGGTGAGGGATTCGCAGCGCCACCTTTAATCTGTAATTTGATTAATCCAGCAACTTCTTTAGCCATTTCTTTTATTAATAATTAATTGATTGTTCAGCCTCACGGACCGTAATCCGATCGACCATTTAAGAAAGAACCGTTCGCACCGTAACAATCACGCCCTATTCTTTCTCCACTTGCATAAAACCTAACTCTAACGGAGTCTTACGTCCGAAGATCTTGACCATCACTTTCAGCTTGCGTTTCTCGACATTCACTTCTTCGATTACTCCACTGAAGCCGCTGAAAGGTCCTTCCGTCACCTTCACCGCCTCGTCAACGCTATACGGAACATTTATTTCAACATTCTCTATAGCAGCCTCCTCAGCAGATCCAATCATTCGGTTGACCTCAGCCTGACGTAGAGGCGTGGGGTTATCCAATCCACCCAAGAAACCAAGAACATTGGGCATGAAACGCAATGTATGCGCGACCTCGCCCTGAAGGTTTGCTTCAATCAGCACATAACCGGGGAGAAAAAGTTTCTCCTTAATTACACGCTTACCGTTACGAAGCACCGCATACTTCTCTGTAGGCAGGAGAACCTGACTTACATTTGAAGACAACACATCATCGTGTTTAATTGCTGCCTCAAGATATTCCTTGACTTTTGCTTCCTTTCCACTAACGGCACGAAGAACATACCATTTCATTCCGGTTTCAGACATCTCAAATAAAAAGATTTAAGTTAGAATGAATAAACAACACTCATGAAATTCTTAAAAATCCAATCCATCAAGAACACCAACAATGCAATGACAAGGGAAGCAGATAAAACAACCACTGCATTGTGTGTGAGTTCCGTCGCGGACGGCCAAGTGGTATTATGAGCAAGCTCGTTGTAACAAGCCTTGCAATAATTTGCTATCTTATTAAACATACGTTTTTTCTTTTTTAGCACGGGATGAGAGGCTCGAACTCCCGACACCTGGTTTTGGAGACCAGTGCTCTACCAACTGAGCTAATCCCGTATAATAGGGCCCTACCACAAAGTAGGAAGCCCTATCTTTTTATATTAGTCCTCGTAGATTTCTGTAATCTGACCTGAACCTACCGTACGACCACCCTCACGGATAGCGAAACGCAGACCAACGTTCAGAGCAACAGCATAGATAAGCTCTACTGTAATCTCTACGTTGTCGCCCGGCATAACCATCTCAACGCCCTCGGGCAGAGAAATTTCACCGGTGCAGTCCATTGTACGGAGATAGAACTGGGGACGATACTTGTTTCCGAACGGAGTGTGGCGTCCACCCTCTTCTTTCTTCAGTACATAGATAGAAGCCTTGAACTTCTTGTAAGGTTTGATCTGACCGGGCTTGCAGAGTACCATACCACGCTTGATTTCCTGCTTGTCGATACCACGGAGAAGCAGACCTACATTATCACCGGCCTGACCCTCGTCAAGGAGTTTGCGGAACATCTCAACGCCTGTAACAACAGACTTCTTGTCCTCACCAAGACCGAGCAGTTCAACCTCATCACCTACATGTATAACACCAGTCTCGATACGTCCGGTAGCAACAGTACCACGACCTGTGATTGAGAACACATCCTCAACAGGCATCAAGAAAGGCTTGTCTGTAGCACGGGGGGGCTCCTGAATCCAAGTATCGCAGGCGTTCATCAGTTCCATAACTTTCTCTTCCCACTTGGCAACACCGTTAAGGGCACCGAGAGCAGAACCGCGAATGATAGGAGTCTCGTCCTCAAACTCATACTGAGAAAGAATCTCAGAAACCTCCATCTCAACCAATTCAAGCATCTCCTCATCCTCAACCATATCACACTTGTTCAGGAAAACCACCAAGCGAGGAACGTTCACCTGACGTGCGAGAAGCACGTGCTCACGTGTCTGAGGCATAGGACCGTCAGTAGCGGCAACTACAAGAATGGCACCATCCATCTGAGCAGCACCAGTAACCATGTTCTTCACATAGTCAGCGTGTCCCGGGCAGTCTACGTGAGCATAGTGACGAGTAGCTGTCTCATACTCTACGTGAGCGGTATTGATAGTGATACCACGCTCCTTCTCCTCGGGTGCGTTGTCAATCTGATCAAAAGACTTAACTTCAGAAAGACCAGCCTTAGCCAAAACTGTGGTGATGGCAGCTGTCAGAGTAGTCTTACCATGGTCAACGTGACCGATAGTTCCAATATTAACGTGCGGTTTGGTGCGCACAAATGTCTCTTTAGCCATAGCTTTTTTATTTATTTATTTTAATGAATAATCTTTGATTTTTGTTTTCGAGCTGTAACTGAGAGTTGAACTCAGGACCTCTTCCTTACCAAGGAAGTGCTCTACCACTGAGCTATTACAGCAAACATAGAGCGGAAAACGGGGCTCAAACCCGCGACCCCCAGCTTGGAAGGCTAGTGCTCTATCAACTGAGCTATTTCCGCATACTCCTTAATTCAATTTTGAGGAGTGGGTGGTGATGGATTCGAACCACCGAAGTCGAAAGACAGCAGATTTACAGTCTGCCCCATTTGGCCACTCTGGTAACCACCCTTATGTTTCATTTCTGTTTTGCCCCTATGTAGATTGACCTCCGTCTATCCTTGAGCTCTTTGAGCCTCTTGTCGGATTCGAACCAACGACCCCGAGATTACAAATCACGTGCTCTGGCCAACTGAGCTAAAGAGGCGTTCCTTTGCAACCGCTACCTTTCGATTTACGGTCTGTTGGAAAACGGTTGCAAAGGTAGGTGTTTTTTTTGAATCACCAAAACTTTTCGGGATTTTTTTTAGTAATTCCTTAATTTTTCTTTGAATTTCTGCAGTTGTACCCTCATTGAGTCTACTCCAAGGTCTAGACTTTCTTCAAAAGTGTCGCTCACCTTTTCAACAAAAAGGGTGCTTCCCGGAACCGTTACCGTAATACTGACCTCCTTGTTTTGAGCCGTTGCGGGTTTCACAACTTTCAATTGCACCTCTACTTTCTTTATATCTTCGTATGATTTCTCCAACTTGGCGATTTTCTTTTCAATAAACGCCTGTAATTTCTCGGTAGCGTCAAAATGAATCGACTGAATCTTAATTTCCATAGTCCCTCCTGTTTTTTAAATTAAAGGTTACGCCCTTGGGTGGGCTTGTTTATAAACTCGCTTAAGCTGCTCGAATGTTGCATGGGTATACACCTCTGTTGTCTTCAGACTCTCATGCCCCAACAGCTTCTTTACGCTTTCGAGCCCGGAACCATTATTAAGCATGGCCGTGGCAAACGTATGCCTTAAAACATGCGGCGTGCGCTTTTTCAGTGTTGAAACCCTTGACAGATTCTTCTTCACCACATTCCGCACCTGTGCCTGAGTCATCCGCGTCCCCTTGTCTGTAACAAAGAGCGCACCGGCACCACCGCCGAAGAGACTGTCGCACATACATATATAATGACGCAACTCCGTCTCCAATTCTTCCCCGAAAGGAATCAAACGTTGCTTATTGCCTTTTCCGCTGACCTTGACTTGCTTGTTGACAAAGTCCACCGAAGCCACATCAAGCCCGGTTAGTTCGGAAAGACGCATCCCCGTAGCATAGAAAGTAACCAATATAGTACGCGCACGAACATCATCAAATATATCGTCACGCCACATCCCGTCACCATCCAACAACTCGTCCATCTCACTTTCTTTAAGAAACTGAGGCAGAGGCTTGCTCTTTTTCGGGCCTTTCACGGCATGGGCAGGATCCCGGCTTACCAATCCCCGGCAAAGTGCAAAACGAAAAAAGGAACGCAAAGCACTCAACCGTCTGTTGATTGAAGTAGCAGTGTTTCCTTTGTCCATCATGCTCTCCATCCAGCCACGGATTATATCGGCATCGACCGAATCCCAAGAGAGATGACTATCCAATCTTTTGTAATACGACTCAAAGAATCTGAGATCCTTCTCGTAGCTCTGCACCGTCTGCTCTGATCTGTTACGCTCGTGGTGCAAGTAGTCCAAAAACTGTCCAATCATCATAAAGCCGTTGCACATTGCTTGTTTTCGGCAACGAATTTACGGAAATTTATTCAAACTACCAAATTTTCCAAGGAATATTTTATTCCTCGGTGTTTCTGAGTTTCTGTACGTAAACGGCGTGTTCCATCTTCAGTCTCTTCAGAACTGACGGCTTGTCAAACTGCTGACGTGCACGAAGTTCTTTCACGACACCTGTCTTCTCAAACTTTCTCTTAAACTTCTTGAGGGCCTTCTCGATGTTTTCGCCTTCTTTTACCGGTACAATAATCATTTGTTTTTTTGTTTTAAATTTTTAAATTAAACTTACAATCCGGGCTTAAAGCCACTTTTTGCGGGTGCAAAATTACAATTTATTTGTCTATCTGCCAAATATTTAGACACATTTCTTTATTTTTTCAATTCCACTACAGCATTTTAGATTTACAAAAGACACGTCCATACAAAAAAACCAAATACATATTGAATGACAGGTGACATACTTTATTTTCAACATAAATAGATTTAGGAGCAAAAGACATTGATTACAGACTTATTTAACGTTAGATATAAGAAATGCGTTACAAAATACTTTTTCTGTACTTTCGTTTAGTTACATCCGTGCCATATTGTTGCAAAACCAAAGAAAAAAATCATACCGGCTTATGTGTAGCGCTGTTTATTTATACGTTCTACCTAAAAAGAACGAAAGTGCTAATTATCAGATATTCATTTTTCTATCCTGCATATGTTTCTATGCTTTTGCCAATGATCTAAGTTTATTCTTTTCTTTCTCTTTATCATCATCCGATAAATACTACTATCAATTTCAGAGTGTACAAAACTGACAATACCAACCATCAATTGCATCATATACAATTTTGCTGCTGATTTCGGATTTATATCCCAATGCATTTATAACACATATGTTTAGCAGAGCCTATATCTTTGGCGATTTAATAGATGCTTTTATTCGCTCTGCCATTAGTTTAGCACCTTTATCTTGTGATTCTGACAAATACCATCGTTTTATAAAGTAATATAAGTTATATTGATAAGTAATATAAGTTATATTGATAAGTAATATAAGTTATGTTGATAAGTAATATAAGTTATATTGATAAGTAATATAAGTTATTTTACTTAAGTTAGTCAACAAAATTAAACTACATAATCGTCCGGATATAGGATGGATGCGCCTTGAAAAGGCAGCAAGCACATAGCCCGGGGCAGAGCGCAGCGACACCCTGGGTATCATGTTCTATTATCCTATTCGCCCTGAAAGGGCAAAAGCATTAATTATCAGATAATTACATTTTTCATATCCCATATATTTTATGCTTTTGCCCTTGCAGGGCGCGGGGATTGTCGATGTCGATTCCCAGGGTGCCGCTGCGCTCTGCCCCGGGCTGTATGCTTGTTGCCCCAGCGGGGCGCGTTCTGTCAGGGAACCTTTTGTCCGGAGGATGATATAGTTTAATTTTGTTTACTAACTTAATTAAACATGTCATTCACAGATAAGACATACTCCGCTTTACATTACCAATACGTCTTTACAACAATTTCTTCTCTTTCATCCGTAAGTATATAAAAAATCTTTGCGCTTATGCACCTTTGAATTTAAATTGAGTATTCGCTTTGGAAATAGCATCTTCCCAGTACATATGAACATTCGAAGACATGAGACAATACGGCAAGAGAATGAGACATCCGGAAACCGTTATCATGTATAGATTCTGTAACTTTGCAGAATAAAGTACACATTACACACACAGAGTATATCCGCAATCAACAAATCCGAAATACGACATGAACAGAAAATCATTATTATTACTGTCAATAGGAATATTCACAGTTCTGACAGCCACATCTGCCGACGTGCGCCAAAGACTGACATTCGATCTCGACTGGAAGTTCAAGCTATGCCGGGACTCATCAGATGTGATACAAACCCTCCGTACACTCGGCATCAGCGACAACCCTTTGTCGGCAACACGACACAACGCCGTCACGACAAAGGTCACCGACGACACCGAACCGGAACAGGCACAGGTAACGGCAAGCGAAATCACAACCTGTACAACCTCCGGACATACCAATCTCAGACAAGGCACATTCCGCAACGTTCAAATCCCCCACGATTGGAGTTCCGAACTGCCATTCGAGCCTGAAATGGGCGGTTCTGCCGGCTATCTTGCCGGCGGACAAGGAATATACGTAAAAGACTTCCGTCTGCCGGCCTCCGCATACAGGCAGAAAAAAGTACGGCTTCATTTCGACGGAGTATACCATCGTGCCACAGTATGGGTCAACGGTCAGCGCGCCGGATATCACGTATACGGTTATACAGGTTTCGGATACGACATAACGCCATTTCTACTTTCCGACGGCCCCAACCGAATCGTAGTCCATGTAAACCGCGAGGAACAGTCGAGATGGTACACCGGCTCGGGCATATACCGCCATGTGTGGCTCGACGTGACCGGACCCACACATATAAAGACCGACGGTGTCTTCGTGACCACAGCCGATGACGGCACTGTAAATATCATGACCGAGATAGACACAGCCGACGCCGACCGTGACAAACGCTTCATCATAACAAACACCATCCTTGACACTGACGGCAGAACAGTGAACAAAGTCAGTGAGAAATGGGACACGGAACGGCCATACCTCTACACCCTCGTCACCAGGCTGAAAAACTCAAAAGGCAAGGTGATAGACGAGGTAAGGACACGCTTCGGCTTCCGCGATATACGGTTTGACGCCGACAAAGGCTTTTTCCTCAACGGAAAGAACATGAAACTCAAGGGGATGTGCCTGCATCAGGACTGCGGAAGCCTCGGCACAGCCGTACCCGAAGAATATTGGGAACGCCGTCTGAAAGCACTGAAAGGCATAGGATGCAATGCCATACGCTGCTCACACAACCCTCCGTCGACGGAGTTTCTCGATATCTGCGACTCGCTCGGGCTGCTCGTCATTGACGAGGCGTTCGACAAATGGAAATCGGGCTACTATGCCCCATTCTTCGACGACTGCGCAGCACGCGACATAGCGGACATGGTCATACGCGACAGGAACCACCCGTCAGTCATCGTATGGAGCATAGGCAACGAAGTGAGCGAAGCATGGAAAAGCGACAATGAAGGCATCGACAAGGCACGCATGCTCAACGACATCGTAAAGAGTCTTGACCCCGGCCGCCCGACTCTCGTGGCATGTCAGCAAGGATTTCAGGACAAGTTCGGCGAAGTGACCGATCTTGTAGGCTACAACTATCTTGAACCCCGAATGATAGCCGACCACCGCCGCCGTCCACACCGTAAAATGATGGTGACAGAAGCATTTGTATACTATTCCGGACTGCGCGAGGACCTTGTGCGCGACTTTGTCGAAGAAAACCCGTGGCACTTTGCCGAAGAGAACGATTTCATTGCCGGTTCGTTCGTATGGGCCGGCGTCGACTACCTCGGAGAATCGTCACCGTGGCCGGCAAAAGGATGGTGTTCCTGTCCGTTTGACATGACGCTGAAAGAGCGTCCGCAGGCTGCGTATTACCATACGGCATGGCAGCCGGACAAGGAGTATCTGAAACTGGTGGTCCGCGACAACTGCTTCGACCAGCCCTCAGGCACCGACCACTGGCAGTATCCGCCAATGGCCGACACATGGGACCTGCCTTATACCGACTCGCGGTGTGTACAGATACGATGCTACACCACATGCGACTCCGTACAGTTCTTCTTCCCGATGTGGAGCAACCCGCAACTGCCTCTCAAACCGCGCATCACAAAGGATTATCCCGACAACTGCATCACCCTGCAACTGCCCGCACGCCGGGGCAAGGTGCTCGCAGTGGGCTACAAGAACGGAGTGGCCGTGATGCGCGACTCACTCGTGAATCACGGTGACGTTGCCGGCGCGAGACTCGATTTCGAGGGTTGTGTCCGCCTGAGTTCCATCCCTGCGGACATGACACCGGCAACATCCGGAAAACACCGTGCCACCGCCACCACCCTGCGACTCACACTCACCGACAGTCTCGGACGCATCCAGCAGATGCAGCCGCGACGTTTCAGCGTAAGAACGGAAGGGCCGCTGCGGCTTCTTGGCGTCGAAACAGGCGACATGCGCCGCACAGACTCATGGCGGACCACTGAGTTGAACACATACTTCGGCGAGGGACTGATACGCCTGCAATCGACCACCCAATCGGGCACAGGCCGCGTAATAGTGGATGTGGAAGGCTTCGACCAACCGTTTGTCAAGGAACTGACAATAGAATAGGCCCACGTTTTTCCCACGATGGCAAAGCCCGTACAGTTTCACCTGTGCACATCCGGCCTGACTAAAACGCCAAGTTTCATCACTACCGGCAGGAATATCACTATCGGAACGATGCTGAGCGACAGGCCACCGATAGTACCTACGGCAAGCGAGAACCAGAACGGCTGTTCGTCGGGGCCGTCAATAAGAAACGGTATCATACCCAACACAGTGGACAAAACAGTCAGCATAATCGGAATTATCTTGTGATTGAAAGCCGTTACGAAGTATTTCGGTCCGTGCTTGCGCTGTATGCCATACTGACATACAATGTATATACCTGCATTCACCGTCAGGCCGGCCAGCAGCACCATAGCCGCGAAACCACCGGTGCCGAACGGCACACCTGTGACATAATATGTAACGAAAAGCCCAATGAACGACACCGGGATAAGCAGAGTGACGGCAAGGGAACGGAGCAGGCTTTCGAAAAGTATTGCAAGAATAAAGAATACTATCACAGCTACAAGTCCTATCAGCCAATATTGCGTTCCGTCATCGTCGTAAGCACCATATGTCTTGTCCAGACAACGGAAACCGACGGGAAACATATTGTTGTACCTCTCCGTTATGTCCTTGATATAACGGCTGGTGTATGTGTACGACCCCAGAACATTGAACGCCACGCGCAACACATATTCCTGGTTGTCTCTCGGAATGATGTTCTTGGCCTTGCGTCTGCTTATATCCATGAATCCCGACGGACGCATCTGACGTTCACCGGTATTTACATACGAGTTTCCCATCTGCCATAGGTCGAACGAATTTACCGATGCGGGATGAACGACCACAGCCATCTGTCTGCCTCCTATGTCTATCTTTTCCGTCTCACGGTCAGCCAGCAGACTCTGAAGTGAAGAATGCACCTCATACGGACTTACACTGTCAGCAGCCATCATGCCATGGTCATACTCCATAAAGAACTCGTCTTCCTGTTCTTCGTGCCCCGGTGTCACTATGGCAAGATCGGCCACCCGCCTGTTATTCTGCATTTCGCGAAGCATATCCTCCGCAAAACGGAAAAGTCGCTCATAGTCGTATCCGGCTATTTCTATGCTGTTTGCCCTGTATTGCAGATTCAGCGAGTTGCTGAATCCCCGATCGCTCACCCCCGATGTGGCCCAGTCGGCTCCGCCTATGGTTATCACCTTTCCTATCACGCGACTTTCCAGAAGATAAGGAAACCCTGTTGCCAGAGCCTCGTCCTTAAACTCGACAACGATTGAGGCACCGCTATGACGAATCGAAGTCTCATAACGCTTTATCTCCTTGAACTTCGACAGTAAAGCCTCGACCTCCCTGACCTTGTCGTTAAGTTCCTGCACGCTTCCACCTATCGGCATCTTTGCACGGATATACAGTTTGATTTCCTTCTCCTTCGGACGGAATGTGTTAGTATCGAGACAGTCCACAAACAGTTTCAGAGAACTGGCAAAAATGGCGGCAAACACCAACAGCACCGTACAACGGACCCACCGTCTCTGCACCATAGCTACATAGCACGAATACCACCGCGAAAACCACACGACAAACCGCGTATGCAGATTTCTCGGTACAAACGTTTTCTTCCTTGTCAATCCAAACTGTGAAACAAGAGCAGGGGTGAAGAACAATGCCACGGATACTGCAACAAGAAGATTTATCATCACGACGACAGAAAAATCCCTCAAGTCATGCCTCAGATAGTCAGGCAGCCAGAATACGACAGTCAGCGCCCCGACAGTGGTAAGCATAGCGGCCAGTATTCCTGTGAAAGCCCTGCGGTCACGGTAATAGGCATAGTGGTCGGCCATGACGATGGCAGAGTCGATTATGATGCCGAGCGAAACGGTTATCCCCGCCATGGAAAACGGATGAAGCCGGATGTCGAACAAACGGTAAAACATGACGGCGATGAGTATGTTGGCAAGCAGAGATACGGTAATTACTGTAAGATACCTCCATTTGAACCCTCCGCACATCCACACAAACATCAACAATATGACCAACGTCAGCGACGAGCGCAGCACAAGTGTGCGGAACTCCTTCATCTGCTCCTCGGCACGGTCGTATGACAGTGAAGCATGAATAGTGAATGCCGAAGACTCCATCACTCTCTTCACCTTGTCCGACACACCGACCACATTGACATCCTTGTCGGCATAGACATTGATATATATGGTATTCATTCCGTTGACACGATAATAGCTGCCCGGCTTCCGCTCACGGATATAGCACGATGCAAGGTTGTTGAGATATACAATCTTGCCGTCTATATTCTTCAGCGGCATCTGTTCAAACCTTCTCCGCTCCTCTTTCGACGACAACAGTAGCGGGACGACCACCTTGCCGTTTTCCGTCAGCACTTCACCCAAAACATCTTCTCTCCCTGAGAAATTGCGTATGGCATCGATGATGTCGGAACTGCCGATGCCGTAAAGCGCCAGCTGCTCCGCGTCATACTCCACTTCCATGTAATGAGAGACGGTGCCCGTTATGTCGACATGATGCACACCCTCGATACGCTCTACGGCATACTTTGCCTCTTTCTCCGCTATCTGCCGCATCTGCTCGCCTGACATATCCGCATTCAGCATATATGTAAGTATCAGCTTCACTTCGTTGTCGTCGCCAAGCGCGGTGCTCACCTCACCGCCTGACACCGTCGGATATGACACGCTTTCGGGCAGTTTGCCCCGAATCTGCCGCAGTATAGAGGCTATCTCGAATTTCGTCGCAGACACATCAGCCTTGGGCTTCAACTCTACCGTGATGCGTCCATTGCCGAATCTGCTCACCGACGATACCTTTTCCACTCCACGCACCGAACTCACCATGGCCTCGATGCGCGATGTGACGTTCTGTTCCACAACCTTGGCCGAGGCATTTTTCCATCTGTAGGATATAGTGAGAGTCTTCCCCTGTTCCGGCCGCGGTTTGTTGCTGATGTCCAACTGCGGAACAAGCGCCGCGCCGATAACCATCAGAACACATGAAACAAGCAATATGGAGAACGAGTGTTTCATCTTTTTCTATAGATAATGTAATACATCAGCGGAACAAAGAACAGACTTACCAGCGTGCCCACTGTCATGCCTGTGATTATTGCGAACGACAGAGGATATTGCAATGCCGACCCCATATCGCCGCGACTCAAAAACGGCACTATGGCAAGCACCGTGGTCAGAGATGTCATGATGATGGGTTTCAGACGGCGGTGTCCCGCCACAACGACAGCCCTGAGCAGCGCAATATTGCCGCTGCAGCGACCCTTGCCATGCCGGCGGTACAGTCTGTTTATGGTGTCGACCTTCAATATCGAATCGTTTATTATTATTCCGCACGCCACAACGATGCCTATCATCGACATTATGTTCAGCGACTCACCGAAAACAAACAGCGCCAGCATCACTATCGCCACATCAATGACAATCTCCGCAAGGATAATCATAGGCTGAACGATACTCTCAAACTGCGCCGCAAGAATGAAATACAGCAACAGCACCGCTACGGCAAGCACCATGAACAGCTCGCCTATCATGGAACGTGACGAGAAATAACCGCCCCGGAATGACGCTTTTACGGGAGAGCCGTCAGTCACCGCCGTGACATATTCCATCATCTCCTCGGATTTCCGGTCTGAAGCATTGTCTATGTTTATCACCGAAAACTCGCCGTCGGCACTTGCAACAAGATGTTTATAGTCTTCACTGCGCGATTCCGTCACGAGATATGCCAAGGGTATGTCCGTTCCGTTGCCATTGGTTATGGTATTGCCCAGCAGCATGCCGCTCTCATTGTCCCCACCGCCTATTACCACCGGCACACTCTCGCCGCCAGTATTTATTTCGTATATATTGCCGGTACCGAGCAGTTCTTTCAGACGTGAATACAGCTGCCTGTATGTCACTCCGTAATATGCCATCTGCTCCGCGTCCGTCCTGTAGCGGATATAGGTTTCTGTCGAAACCGGCGGTACGTCCGTCCGTGGGAACCTCCTTTGCAGCGAGTCCGTCACCATTCGGGTCTGCGCAACTTCGGGTCTGCCACCCTCACGCTTCTGCAGACGAATCTGCAAGTCAGGTTCGCCGGTGGAGAATATCATGTCAAAAATGTTTGCAGCAAGCTCCGACTCCACTTTCGCCTCAGGATAATGCCGGGCAATGTATCGTTTCATCTTTTCCACAGTCACATCACAATCCTCCGCCGATGCGCATTTTATGTAGCACACGGCTTCGCTTCCGGTGATGTTCTTCGTGTGCGACAGCATGAAATCCTGGCCGCCAACCATCGAAGTGCTTGCCTTGACAGATTCTTTCACATGGCCCAACACCTCGTTCACACGTCTGTTGTTTTCTTCCGGAACGATGCCGGCATTCCAGTCTATTGTCACAAGCGCGTCATCGTGCGGTGTCTCCGGCATACGCTCCTTCGGAATGAAAGGCAGCAGAATCACTATCATCACTGCACATCCGGAGAATATGCCCGCCATGGTCTTCGGATGGCGCAACGTGTAGCGCATGCCCTTTTCATAAAAAGACATCAGCCACATATTTACCTTGGAGTCCCTCGGCCGGCATTTCCTGCACAGCAGCAGATGATAGACAGGCACCACGAAGGCCGCCACGGCAAGCGAACAGAACAGGGCAATCGTTATGCCCATGGCCTGGTCGTAAAACAAGGCCCCGGCCGTTCCGCTCAGGAATATCAGCGGGATGAACACCGAACAGGTGGTGAGAACGGACGACAGCATCGGCATTACGACCTCCTTCACAGCCGAATTGACAGTGTGCTCATTGCAAGTTCCCTTCTGCAGAATGTTGTCTATCACGATTATTGCGTTGTCCACTATCATTCCCACACCGAGAATAAGCCCCGACAGCGATATTATGTTCAGCGAGATCCCCATGAGATAAAAGCATAGCAACGTGAGTATCAGTGAAAGCGGTATGGATATTGCGACAAGCATCGGAAGTCTGCGGCCTCCGATGAATACGAACAACACAATACTTGCCATGACTATGCCCAACACGAGATTCCACTCCAGATTGTGCATACTGTATGACAACAGTTGCGTCTGATCGCGTGTTACGGCAAAATGCAGTTCGGGATAGTCGCGTGTGAGTTGCGACATCAGTGTGTCCATGCTCTGCTGCAAGTCGTTCATCTGTGCATCGCTCTGTTTAATCACCGCCATTGTTATGGCGTCGTTACCGTCGGACGATACAATGCCTTTGCGCACGGCAGCCGTCTCCTCCACTTTGCATATATCCTTCAGTTGCAGCAACCGCCCGTTGTGCCGCAGATATATATTCTCTATATCACGGACTGAGAGTATCTGCGAATCGAAGTGGATGCTGTAGCGGTATATGCCGTCCTGCACACTCAATGTCTCCAACACTATGTTGTTGTCGCTGATGGCCTTTTCTATATCGGCATTGGTTATTCCCGACAAACTTTCACGCGCCTCGTCGGGCTGTATCGTTATCCGCGTGCCGGTAAGTCCGCTGTAGTCGACCATGGCAACCTCAGGCAACTGCTCCATACGCTTGCTGATAACATTGCTCACCAGCCGTGACGTCTGCTCGGGCTTGCCTCCGGTCACATCGACATTGAAAGCGGGAATGTCGAGCGCACCTATCTTCATCACTTTCGGGCGTTCCATCTCCTTTGGCATGGAACTCATGGCACGGTCTATCTTCTCGTTCACTTCGATAAACAGCAGACCCATGTCGCTGCCGGGGCTGAACGTCAACGTAATTATGCCGGCATCGGTGCGCGATGTCGATTCCACGTCTTTCAGTCCCGCCACCTGCGACAGCTGACGGCGCATGGGACCGACCATGCTCTGCTCTATCTCGCGGGCGGAGCAACCTTGTGCAGACATCTGTACCACAATGCGCGGCACGTCGATATCGGGCATCAGAGACACCGGTATGCGCCCGAGGGCAAGCACACCGAGAGTGACGATGGCTATCAGCGTCATCGTCACGGCTATGGGGCGGTGGAGGATGGTATGAATCATATTTTTAAAGGAGTTAAAGACATATATAACATAAAGACATATTATTTTATCAGGATCGACAACTCCTTAACTTCCTCTGTCTTCTTTTATCTTCACCTCCGTATCGTCCGCGAGATTGAGATTTCCGGAAGTTATTATTATATCACCCTCGTTCACCGTAGTGTTTTTCCGCTCACATCCCGTTATGGCAAAACTCGTGAGATTGCCGTACATTATGTCGACGTATGTCCATACCGCCCGGTGCGTCTTATTGTCATAGACGAAAACGACATGATATCCGTCACGCTCCACCACCGCTTCCTTGGGCACTACAAACATGTCGGGTACGGAGTTCTCGATGGTCACTTTCACGTTCATGCCGTCCATAAGCCGGTCGGAAGTGTTTTTGATACGCGCCTTGACAGAGACGAGCCCCTTGGCATCGACGGTGGGATTGATTTCCGTCACCGTACCGTCAAGCGACAGTTCGCCATCGACAAACGGCGACACCTTGACCTGCGTACCCGTTCTGACGGAAACGAGCTCGGCCTCCAGCACTTTAAACTCCACATCAAAGAACGAATCGTCTATCAGCGTACAGAACTTGTCGCCGCGCTGATACGGCCGGGCTACAAGGTCGGCAATCCTTCCACCGAACGGAGCTTTAAGACTACAGTCGTGCAGAGCCTGCTCGGCGGTGCGGAGCGCGAACCTTGCCGAGTAGTAGCCCGATGTGACCTCTGCTCTGTGGAGCACTTCAGCCGGCACGTTGTCCGTGATTCCGTCATATCCCAAACCTATCAGCTTGTCCTGCAATTCCACCTTGGCCTTCTCAAGGTCTCTTTGGGATTTTTCGAGTGCCGACCTGCGTTCACGGGTATCCGCCACGGCCAATACCGTACCGGCAGACACCCGCTGTCCGTTCTTTACGTTCACGCTCTGCAATATCTCTCCCGTCTTAGGGCACATAAGCTCGGCACGGCGTATGGCTGCCAGACGCCCGTTGCACAACACCTGTTTTTGGAACGTCTGTCTGCACAACACGGTCGTGTCGACCTCGATTACAGTCTCTTCCCTTACAGCCGTCTGCAAGTCTTCACCCTCGTCAGCCTTTTCGCTGTGGCCAATCACATAAATTCCGTAAGCCATCCCACCGATAGCGGCAACGGCCACTGCAACAGTTCCGATTATCTTTATATATTTCTTCATCATATACATAATTGTCATTTTGTTCTTTTACAGTCTCATCACTTCATCAGCTCATCAAAATCCACCGTAATGTCACGTCCGCTCTGCCAGTCGTGCAGTGTCGATTTCTGCAAGGCATAATAATCGCTCCAAAACGTTTTCAATTGACTGAGATACTGCGCCTTGGCCGATTCCATTTCTTGTTGTGCAGTGTTAAGGTCCGTGACCGATATGGCTCCTGTCTCATATCGCCGGCGTGTAATCTCATACCGCTCTTCGGCTATATCCTGCGCTCGCAGGGCATTGCGGCACTGTTGAGGCTGGGCGTTGAACTGTGTCACTTTCTTCCTCAAATCCTGCATGTAGTCCATGTGTGTCTGTTCCACCTTCGTGCGCACCATATCAAGCCGTGCCTGTGCCATTTTCACCCTGCCACGGCTTACACCCCAATCGAATATCGGCAGCGAGAGCGACAGACCTATGATTTCGTTGTCTCTCAGCCGGCTGTATGCCGCATCCATAGTATGCCCCGTCTGCGTGAATCCCAGTTCGCTGCTCAGCGTCATCTGTATGCCGCGCGACGATTTGGCCTGGGCCAGTTCCTTTTCGGCCTGAAGCATCTGCAACTTCTGTTCGAGCGAGTGCGACGAATTGGTGATGGCCTTTTGCAGCACCTCGTCCACACTCACCGTCATATCAGGCACGGTGTAGGGCGGGATTAGCTCGGCGCGCGAGTAGTCGGTCACGCGCAAGTACGAAAACAGTTCGTACATGGCGTCGTCAAGCGTTATCTTGTTTTTAGTCACAGCCATGCGCGCGTTGAGCAGCGACAGCTCCATCTGCAGCACCTCGCTTTTCGTCGTAGTGGTCAGTGCAAGCCGTTTCTGCGCCACATCATACAGCCGTTCGCGGTCACTCACCGTCTGCATGCTCTGTCTATAGTCCGACTGTGCCGACAGCACGTTGAAGAACAGCTGGGTAACCTTTATCGTTATGTCCTGCAGGGCGGTGATATACGTGCGCTCGGCTATCCGGTATTCCACCGGCGCCGTCTTCTTCTCCCATTTCAGAGTGTTGAACGAGCGCAGCGGCTGTGTATAGCTTATACGCAAAGGCTGCGAATTATACGTTTTCTCGTTATAGGTAAACTGATCCAGACGATACAGATACGACTGCAACGACACCTTACCGCCCGTAGCCGCTATCTGCTGGTCGACGGACAACGTCACGGAATTGGTCATCGTGTTGTTGTTCACAAGGTTCACACGGCCCGTCTTAGGGTCGCGGGCCTCCACCACCGAGTGGTTGAAGCCGCCCAGCTTGCCGCCGATGTTGACCGAGGGCATCAGCTGGGCCTTGAACGAGCGGTACTGCCAGTAGCTACTCATGTACGAGTAACGCGATATCTGTGCGTCGAGGCTGTTCTCGCAGGCTATCGTTATCGCGTCAGACAACGTGAGCTGCTGGGCATATCCTGCCGTACACAGCAAGTACAGCATCACAGTCGACGAAACCTTTATTCGGTATCTTTTTCTTTTCATCTGTGGTTATGTCAATTGATTTTTATTATCACTATTCATACAAATTACATACATCTGCATTCTTCATTTGGAAGTATCCTATAACTTTCTTCACATTATCCAACGAATCAAGAATAAAAACGTAATTCGTACAATATTTCGAAAATCCAGAATTAGAAGATATAAATTTTTTGGAGGTATCTACATATAAATCCTTCGTTGAAATTGTAATTTTTTCAGGGAAAGAGGGTTCTCTTTTACATCTTATCATACATATAAGTGATAAGAGTACAAAAGTAATGGCAAGTAATATATGTGATAATCTTTTCATTTTTTCTTGAATGATAGGATACAAAAATTACTGTTGAAACTGTAATCCTTGGACAATGAATCTTTCAATCGTTCCAATAGTCGGCTCGTTTTTTTCGATTTGTACATTTCCGGATTAAGGAACACATCGGGCGAAATAACCGAATAGAATATACAATCACGGTAATCCATAATATTTGGATTCCAATCAGTGTAACGGCTCACTTTTAATGTGTTTCTCTTTGTATCATACAAAAATATATTGTAAACACCAAAAAAATTACCCCATCCGTATACTGTTCCATTTGCATAATATTCACGTGTAATCTCGTCATAGTCAGTTGCGTTTTTAAAAAACCTCTCGCTAATAACATCCTCATAGGTCGAAATTCTATCGTTATATAATGCAACGGATTTATGCTTTGAGATGTCTGATATTGAGAAAAAATGAAAACAGGTGTTGAAGTTATCGTAATAGCAAACGGTGTCACCGTCTTTTTGCAAGGGGTATCTAACGAATGGCGGTTGGAACATCGGTTTTGGCAGCACACCAAGTTTCCTATCCGTCATGTTGAAATCGTCATCAAAGAAGTATAGCAACGACTCCCTTTCATATTCCTCTCTTCTTAAATGGTTTGTGGAAAATATAAATCCATCCTTTATCTTCAAGATGTTTCTGAAAAACGATTTGTTTGACAACCGTACTGTTTTTATGAAATCCCCATTTGTGCTGTAAACAATCACTGTAGGCAACTCACTCAGTATATATATTCTTTGTTTTTGCTCATCCACCGTAAAATCAACAATGTTCTGGTACTCGCCTCGACCATTTCCACAATCTCCTATCTTCCGGCTGAATTTACCGTCTTTATGAAATGCAAAGAGAGAAGGCATAGCTTTCCGATCAAATATATAGAACATACTGTCCGTACATTGCATTTTCTCGACTTTGCCCAACATGCATTTTTCATTGTTTTCCAATTCTATGACGCTAAAACCGGTGAAGACATCCTGTAGTTCCAAATGCTCTTTGTTGTTAGGAATAGTTACCGTTATATCAGCCTGAATCTGTTGATATTCCTTGCATGAAAAGAATATCAAGGTATACGAAAGGCAATACATAGATGATATGTAATTAAAAATTTTTCTCATCAATTCGTAATCAATTTATTATTTAGTTACCACATATGGGGTTGTTGCAATAGATACTAACCACACAATTCATATAGAGAAATGTCTTTTACGTCTGACCGCGACAGAAACATCAAGGTGTACCGTGATACTGGCATTTCTGTTACGGAATTAATTGCGGTCCAATCGGAGTGCAAGGACAGTGCAGTGTAATTGTAATATCATCGACTTGGTACCATGCCGTGGGGACATACCTGTTCCGATTCTTTTATTATCCACCAGGCATTGCCTTTCATCTCATTTGTCGCCTCCGACGTCACTTTCTCTTTAAAATTGGCTATCATATACGCTGTTATCACGCAGTCATCTTGACGACCCTGCTCCTTGTAGAGCAACATAAGCCGGTACAATGGATAAAGCCTGTTGGGCATGACAGCGAACGCCTTTTTATAAGCTTGTTCAGCCAATTCATACTGCCGCATCTCTTTATAATTGTTGCCGGTCAACACATAGAACATCGGATCGGCACTGCACATTGTTCCGCGACGCAGGACATCGTTACTGTCGTGATAACGCCTCGCTGTGTTCAAGGCCTTGCCGAAGTCGAAAAGAAATTCGGCATTGTCGCTCATCACGGGCAGAAGTTCATAATAGTCCTCGATGAACGCCTCGTTGTGAAATCCGCTGATAATGGCATACTCACTGTCGGCCTCGTAGCTTTCCCTTACCATCCCATATATCTGTTTTCCGGTAAAAGCCAACATACCGGCCATCAACAATGTCTTTATCCTACCGATGGCAAACAGCGCCTTTCCTCCTGACGACTCGCTCCATGCCACCGTCATCACAACTATAATCTTATATGGCAGAAGGTCAAACGGATAGGAAAACATCGAAAATATCAGCAGCGATGCCATGCCATAGAACAGCGGCCGGCAGCTGCGGTACAGCGAAATCATGGCCGACACGCAGAGTGCCACGGCTAATACGGCTCCCGCAACACCTTGCTCAACAAGCGTTTTCAGCAGAATGTTGTAGGCGTTATCTGTCACTCCGGCCGACGACAGGTCGACACCACATTCGTGCATACGCGCCATACCCTCGGCAACGGCATGGCAAAATCCGCCCGTGCCCACACCAAGCCACGGGCTGTCGAGCCATGTGGTAAGAGCTGCCTGCCATATTATCATCCGTCCGTCGGCCGAACCTTGCTTTACGAGATAAAACGCTATGCTCGCCACGGCCAGCACTCCCCACACCGCAAAGCGGTAGCGGCGGTAATGGCGGCGGTATATCCACAGGGCTACCACTGCAAGTCCTACGAAGGCGGCGCGACTCCACGTGGCGGGCAGGACAACAGCCATTATCAGAACTGCAACAGCCAGAACGTGCCTCCACTCTGTATTTTTCAACATCGTTGCAATACGCCCGGGCACAACCGACGGCATCGTTCCGAAAACTTTCCGGTTACCTATCTCCCGCATGGCTGCCAACCCGACGGCCAATCCCATCATCAGATATGCCGAATAGGGACCGGGATTAAGAAAATTGCCCGTAAGCATATATTGCGAATGACGACTCGTGCCGTTAACCATCTGCTCCACGCCCGCCACCGCTTCATAACATCCTCCGGCAATGATACATACAACAAGCATCCACGCCGACATGCCCGCCACGCCGAACAGCAGCCTCAACGAGAAGTAAAGCAAAAACACAACAACCGTATGAAGAAATTCCGTCCTGCATGGATATCCGCCGCCATCCGTCCATATCATGCCGGCATAGAACGCGAACCACACCGTCACCAGCGCATCGGTGACAGTGAACGCCGGCCTCCGACGTGTCATCACACCGAGCACAGCCCCTACGGCAAGCAGCACGACTGTGCCGCCGGCAAGCCAAACCTCGGCTTCGGCCCACCGCCGTTCCACCGGCTGAAAGGTAAGGCAGACAAGCAGCAGGATGATGAGGGCGGCAGTGTATCTACGGACTACAAGTATTGTTTGTGGAATGGTGTTCATTTTGTTATGTTCTTGTTGTATGTTGTTTTTATGATTCTGTAACATTTCATTAATCCTTAGTTGCCTTTATTCTCTTTTTGTGGCAGAACAATTCTTGTCACAATCCCCACAATATACTCCTCGGGCACGAAGCCCCAATAGCGCGAGTCGGACGAGTCGAGCGAATAGTCACCGCAGATGTGATAGTAATTATGATGAAACCGGTGGGTAGTTATACGCCGGCCGTCTGCAAAAACGGCCATGCTGTCCCGATTACAGGTTATCTTTGCACCGGTCTCCCACTCCAGTATACGGCGGTAGAGCACGGCTTCACGCGGGGTGAGAGTTATGATGTCTCCCTTGCGGGGCACATACAGCGGGCCCCAGTCCTTGATGTTCCATGCAAACAGGCTGTCGCGACGAGGTGCCACGTCGTACACCCGATAGTGCTTCAGTTCCTTGACTGTCTTGCCGGCGAGTTGCCGTTGCCGGTCCTCATCGCCCAATTTGCCGCAGTAGTTGTTGTTATGCAAATGGCCGTTTACAGCGCTTAACGTGTCGCCCGGCAGTCCCACCACGCGCTTGCAGTAGACGTGGTTTATCACGAAGGATATGCGCCAGTGGTGTACGGGATAGTTGAACACCACAATGTCGTTGTGGCGTATGCCACGCAGCCCGCGCAGCCGTATGGCCCGCAGCTCCTGCCCGTCGCGTGTGAAGTGCAGGTCGGTGTATAGACGCGGGCCAAAGAGCAGCTTGTTCACTATCACCTTGCTGCCGGGCATGATGGCAGGCGACATCGATGACGACGGCACAGTGAAATAGTCGAACACAAACACCCGTCCGAGCAGCCACAGTGCGTAAAGCACAGGCACAGCCGTGATAGCGTAGAGCATGATTCTAAAAACCTTTCCCATTCTCATCGTCTATTTTCCCGTCCGGTCCTTGCCACAATCCGTTCGGTCTTCAGAATAAAATACAGGTTGGCAGCGGCCATCACCGCCAGCACGGCACTCTTCACGAACGACGACACCGGCGTGAAGTGCACCAGCTCGCCAAAACAGCCGCATGTCTCTATGCTTCCCATCATTGTAGGTAAGAAAAGATTGGTGCCTGTGAGATACACAAAGAAAATCAGCATTGCCAAAAAAGCCATTCCCGTCACCAGGGCAAATCGCCGCCACAATGCAGCGACGCCCACAGCAATTTCCACCGCACAGACCGCAATGGCTATCCCGTAAGCATAGTCGTGCACCCATCCGCCCACATATGCGTCACCATACAGCTGCACCTCCTGCTCGAAGGCACGCAGGCCTGCGGCCTTGAGCGAACCGGAAAGGATAAAGCATCCGGCCAGCACATACCTTATTATATTATTGATTGTGTTGATGTTCATTGTTTCACAGGTTCTTTAGTCATTGTTTTGCAATCACCAATATCGGGTTCAATCCCATTCCCATCTGCTCGGCTGCCGCGATGTCAATGCCAAGCCTTTGCAGGTCCTGCTCTCCCATTTCTTCGACATGAAGCAGATCCATACACGTGTTGCCGTCGCTCACCCACGGCCAGAAAGTGGTCTCGGCCATTCCCGGTATGCGTATGTGTCGTTCCGGGCCGTAACTATACACAGAATTGTATACAACGGTATTCGTCTCCCTTGACACTATCACTTCCTGACACGCCCTTTTCTGTATGATGGAAAGGAAGATGTACTTGTCGGTTATCACCATCTTGTCGATATGGTGCTGCGAGTCGCTGTTCATTTCGCGGTATTCCATATCCTCAATGTATCTTCTCGATGGAGTGTTTTTGCCCTGGTCGAGCGTCAGCTCCACCGACAGGCCTTCGGACGACAGGAGAAACAGGCGATTGTCGAAAGGCAGCTTAAAATACGCGCCGCCGATGCCGTTGCGCAACATTCCTGTCTTGTACATCGACACGCCTATCTTCTCTTTATCCGAATATACGGTATACGATTTCAGCTCTTCGCCATCGGCAGATACCGTTTTCAAGTATACTGTCAACCCGTCAGCAGTGTATTTCCGCACCTCGCACACCATGCAGTCCAGGTCGCTGTTCCATCTTGCCGCCTGCAGCATTTCTTTTTTGCTTGTCAGCCGAAACCGGCCCAAATAATTTCCGTTTATGTCATACTTGTAGATAAAACCGTCACGGGTCCCCAACAATACAATCCAGTGCTTCTTATCGTAATTGGCCGAATTGAGGCTTCCGTGTTCGCCATGCCCCTTGCCAAATGTTCCTATGCGGTTACGGAACTTGCCGTCAAGCGCAAAACGGTAAATGTTGTTCCGGTCCCAGATAAACACGTTTTCGTCATCGGCCGCAAAAACATTCGGAGTGCGCAGAAGACAGTCTTCAGTGGTCTCCAGCGGCACAAAGCTTACGGAAGAGAATATGTCTTCAGTGTCAAGCGAGGTGTCGACATCAATGTCGTACAAATCGATTACTTTCTTTTCCGTATCGCACGAAACAAGAAAGAGGCATATTGCCAAAAGATACTTTATTGTTTTCATCACTACTTTTTTGTTTTAGGATATTACATGTTGATGAAATTAAATTGTCGTAATATGTCATATTTAGAGAATTTATATGTTTCCGATATAAATTTGTTAACTTCTCTCTCCCAAAAGGTTCTCCTACAAGAATAATCTCGTTGTTTTTATTCAACAAAAAAGTCTTGTTGCAGGCTAAAATCCCTTTCAATCCGTTTCTTTCTTCAAAAACCTTTGAATCATAATACATGAGTGGGAAATCCAAAGACAGTCTTTTTGTCATTTCAAATATCTTATCGTCATAATCAGAATGTAAGATTATTATATACGCCACATCTTTATTCAATTCCTTTATTTCCTTTTGCCATAATTTAAGCGTCTTGATGCCACATGATGTACAAGATATATTATCCATGTACGTTATTATTTTTATGTCTTGCTTGATTAAATTGCCCAATGATAATTTACTGTTACAAGGAAGTTCCTTGTAGCCATCACAGAATGTAATTTTCCGGTGTGACAACTCTTTTACTTCATTTATTATTCTATCGTTGTTATTACATGAAAACAATAAAACTGTCATTATAGAGATTATGATTTTTCTATAGTTCATATTCATTCTTATTTTAGTGTATATCTATATAATTTGTTTTCACTGCTTACGGCATAGAGACGTTTTTTCTTATCGTAATAAGCTATGTATATTATATTTTGGTCCAACATATAAGCAGCTTGTAATTGCCCGTTCCAGTCATATAAATGGATGAATGAGCATCGGTTTTCATCGTTTTCTCCGATAATATCTTTATAAAGATTTCCGTCTTTCAATATAATGAAGCAGTCATCATTTACGCATGCAGAAGTGTTGAAATACCTCAAATGTTCTTTTATCGTGCTTTCGCTACCCTCTTGCTCAATAAAATCGTATGTGTAGCAATCCGGATTAATAACGCCCAACATTTTTTTTGTTGAAAAGTCGAATATATTTACAATATCTATAAAGTTAGACACACTGATGGCTTTCGATCCATTGGGTTTTATCCAAATATCACTCGAATAAGCTGCATCAACCATGTTTGTCCATTCTGGAGCTATGATATTGGGGTATATATTCCATTCAAACTTTGTCTTACCGTTCATCATATAGTATTGTGGTGCTATATATACAGCATCACGGGCATCCTTATAACTTACTCTTTTATAGACAAACATTGAATTATCACCGATGTGATAGACATTATAAAAATACCTATCTACATTTTCCTTTATTATATTGGTAAGTATACATTCGTTTGCCTCTACGGATTTTTCTATATCAATAGTTTTTGTGCATAGGCCATCAAGCACGTACAGCAGGGGTGAGCCATTTTTATCTCTTCCGCAGTATACGGCTCGGGGAGTTGCAATAAATTCGTTACGTGCATGCCCAACACGTCCAAAACCAGCAACAACAGAATCATTCTTCATATTCAATACTTGAAAAAGAGTGTCTTTGCTTTTTTGAGTTATGATGAGATAATTGTCAATGTTACTTAAATGTCTTATATCTGAGAATATTTCATTTTCTTTGTTGTAATAGATAGTATCGGTAGGCATCTTATATTTAACACTGACAGTAGCATCCGGATTATAAAACTCGGATGCTTGTTTACAACTACCAAATAACGTGATGCCAATAATGATATATAATAGTTTCCTTTTCATATTATTTGCAATATTTTTATCATAGTTTTGCAAGTACAATCTTTCTGTTTGAGAAAGATTGGAACTTGCAAAACTTTGAGTAGTTCGTCTTAGATATTTTTCTTAGAAATAATAGATATGTCTAAATAGAACAAACCATTAATCTCTTATTTTTTTACTTCTATGACACAAAAGCCTGAAGCAGAATAAGGATCTGCTTTATCTAATTCATTGGGACAATCGTATACTTTTGAAGAATTTGTCCCTTTTGGGCAAATGTATTCATTTGATCCTTTATTTTCCTCGGTCATGTAACATTTCTGAGTGCGGAATTCTCTAATATCACTATCATCACTCAATGCCTCAATATTTTCAGTAAGCAAGGCATCCACTTCGTTTCCGTTCATAACATAAGCCTGATAAGACTTCCAACTTCCTGTTCCCACAGCAACCACGCAGACTAATGCGAGTGTTGCTTTTAAAAATTTTGTTTTCATTATATTTACAAAAAATTATTTTGCCTACTCTTTTATAGATTTTCGGCATACTCTACACTATATTTTGTATCGCGATTAAAATAAAGTCATATCTTGTCATTATCTTTAGTCATCGTCCTGCGGAATCCATGCCGCCACGGATAGTTGATAATATGTTTGAAATGCGGGCCGCGGCCGGAGGTGTACAGCAGTGCCATTCCGTCACTGTTGTATGGATTTCGGGTAGCAGTCAGCACAACTTCGTCCTCCTTGACGTGCGGTTTGGCGTTTATCACTTCTTTTGCAAACGCCCTGACATTATGACAACCGAAATTCTCACCTATGAGCAGCACGTTCTTCTCCGCGAGCATGCGGCGCGTAACCCTTGTGTCGGGCACAAGCGGCATCCGGCACGTCACTGTGTCCCTGTCTATGGGAAGTATTGAGTAGAGATAACTCTCATACTCCTTACGCACGTCTGCCACCAGCTGACGGTAGACAGCCGATGTGTCGGCAGCATTATATACATAAATGAAAGGACGCGAATAGAAGTCGGCCACAGTGGTGTCGTTAACGGGAAATCTGTATTTCACGTGTGTGCGGTGTGCCTTTGTCTTGTCTTTGAAAAAGTCACACGCATCCCGTCCCACAATGAGCCTGTGATAACCGTGATAGCCCTGGCCCGAGTTTCTCCGCAAGGTCAACCGGTAGGGAATGTGATATTTATCACAGTCTTCCACAAGGTCGGCATACACGCTGAAAGGGCTGTGCGTGTCGGCCGGATCGCCGTATATAAGCAGCGGTGTGGCGCGCAGATTTCCAAGCATGGTTTCCGGTGCGCATGCCTTATACACATTATCCTCGTCGTTACGCCTATACACCGGAGCATACAATGCGATGGCGGCAAACAGGTCCGGGTTTTGCGTCGCCATGCGCAGCGCCCTGTATCCTCCGCTGCAGTTGGCGTGCAGGTAAATCCTGTCAGGGTCGATATTGTAATGTTCACGGGCATCAGCGATAGCCAGCCGCATTTCGGCCTCGGCAAAAGGCGTCAGGTCTTCATTGAGCATCATTCTTGCTTCGGGCATTATCACGAAACAGTCGTATCTGTCGGCCACGGCCTGCATATCGTTTACCACAAACTGATGGGATATCTGCGGACTGAAAAACAGATGATAGCGTTTCTCGCTGCACGGGCGCATCACTACCACAAGCGGATATTTCCTGCCACGATCCACATTGTTCGGAGTGACAAATATATATCGTTGCGGGCATCCGTCAAGTTCGGAACGGTAGGTCAGATATTTGAAGTTATACTCATTGGCGTCATTTCCATATGTGCCGTCAATATGCGCGAAGACATGTTCAAGCTGATACGCCAGCCAAGGCATTTTGAACGGATACCACCTGTCTTCCCGCATCTTCCCCGTAACCGTACCCAACTTCCATACGCGGTATAGCAACTGATCGATCTCGTCAGCCCGCGGATGCCCCGTGGACAGCGAGTCGCGCATAGCCGTGAATCTGGCCTCCACATCCTCTATGGCGTATGTCATCACGGGCTGACGTACTGTGTCGCCGCCTATCACCATACTGCATATATAGGCCCTGTCAGCCTTCAATCCGGGAACACAGTACTTCACGATGCCTTTCCTGAGCACCGTCTCCGAAGTCTTGTTACCATAAACATCGCTGAAAAACAGCTTTATATCATTGTTTGTAACGGCCTGATGGTCGTCTGTCAGCACAATGCTGTCGTTGCTGATGACAGGATTAACGATGTTTCCCGTATGCTCTTCGGCATACAGCCCGGCCATGCTCGTGCTGTCGTACAGCGTGGCCTCATACCAATATTTCTTTCTTGCGCCCTGTGCCCTTACCAACAAGGTATTGTCGCCGGCCTTAAGATGAACAGGATATATTTTCATCTCCTTTACATTCACAGGCGTCAGCGAATCACCGTTCACATATTCTTTACATCTCATACTGGTATTCACATACAGGAACAGGTCTTTCGCTCTATCCGCCTTTATGGTGCATGAAAGGTAAGTAACCGTTCTTTCGAGTATTCGCGTGGTGTCTGTGACACCTATGCCGAACACCTCTCTCAAGTCCAGCTGGCCGTATCGGGGATGATACGGACCTTTGTGCCACAGCTTTATCGCTGTATCAGGCTTTTCCACCGGCAAAGAAAAACTGTGGCTGGCAGCGAAATCACGCATCACCACAGAATCATTCTGCATCGTGAAGGGCCCTGCTACATTCCAGTCTTCAAGGCATATCTCCGTGATTTCACTGTCGCCTGCGTAATACACCGCCGTAACAGGCGGCTTGTCGCAAGCATGAAACAATAAGAGAAGCATCAGGCCGAATGTAGCACTGATGCACTTATGTTGGTGTTGATTACGCGCTGTCATGATAGATTATTTCTTATTATCGTCAATTGATTTCTAAAAAAGTTTGGTTGTTTCTTCATTTTTGCAAGGTTACCTACTAATAGTAGGTAGAAAAAAGTTAGTCAACAAAAATGATTCCGTAAAGCGTTTAAAGTCAAAAAAAGAAGATTATACGTATCAATTTTGTTGACTAACTTATCTCTATTCAATTTACATCCAGAGTGTCCCTAGTCTAATAGATTGTATTTGACCATAATCAAATTTTTATTATCACATGACTCATAGATGCCAATCAAAGATTTACCAGTTATTTTCATTGGGCCAAACGGATAACTCAAATGAGTATCAACCATTCCGGAAACAGATGTTTTATCATCTCTATTATATATATTGGAAAGGATAAAGTCTTTTCCGAGAAATTGTGTCAATACATATTTGGAAGATACCAAAGAATACAATATATTTATACCATTTTTCGTTATCAGTTCTGATGTTTTTGACGCAGTTATATCGTTTTTATTTTCCCAATCAAATTTAAAAGCAACATCAACGGTGTCATCTTTCCACTCTTGAATTATATCGGAAACAGGCTCTGATATATAAAACCCATCGTTCCCACTGCTACAAAATATTCTTTCTGTAAGAATGGTGTTGATATTCAACTGGGACGATGCAAAACTGTTTAAGACATTCCCTTTATTATCAGTATGGACAATCCTTTTCAGTTTGTCAGTTGCCGTGAGATTATAAAACAAGAAGCCATCGTCTACTTTCATGAAGTCAATAGCTGTGAATTTGATTTTTATTCTATCCAAGAAATTCAATTCAGCATCATATTCTAATACACAACGCCCACCGAAATCAAGAATATAAACACATCCTTCAAATTCCGATATTGATTTGGGGTCCAAATATTCCGAACGTCCACGACCAATCTTGTTTATACTATTTTTCAATTCTCCTGTGAGAGAATTGAATACGAACACCGATTTGTCCTTATCTAAAATATAGATACAAGAATCATTCATACAAAAATCCTGTATCTGAGACACATAGCACGTGCTATCCACCGAAAGTAGCAATGTATCAATATCAGATATGAATTGACTGCAATCTATTGTGTTATTCTCATATCCGGCAATATCTATCAAAGGTGCTTCCTCCAATATAGATTCCTTACTTCTGCAATTTGTCAGTAGTAACAAAACCGAACTAATAAGTAGAAAAATATAACCTCGCTTCATTTGCTTTTTAATATGAACTTTAGTTGTCATCTGTATGATCTGATGAACAAGAAGAACAGCTATGTGAATGACATTCTGTATTTGAAGAATTGGGATCCAAATAACAACTTGCACTATACTCACCTGTCGGTTGGGTAACAATCTTTCCTTCGTATTCTATTTTTTCATAACAAGGGGTGTGTATACTTGAATATGTTTGGGGGATTATGACATCACCATCTGCCAATGCCTCGACATTAGCCATAAACAATTCGTCGTCTTCAGCGACAGAATAGGAAGTATATGCGTGATAAACGCTTGCGGCAGCTATCATAATAATAAAACCTCCAATGATAGAAAACTTTCTTTGTCTCATAATTTATTAATGTTTAAAGAGTTAATATTTTACCGAAAAAATTAAACGGCAGGATTCGCCTTATGTTGTATCTTTGATTTTCTTTCTTCCAATATGTTATTGCATTTTTATAAAGCATTTCTTTGCCGATGGCTTCAATTATAATTCATATTACATGTTGATGAAGTTGAATTATCATGATATGCCATATTTTTTAATGTGTATCTACATTGTCCTGCCACGGAATTATCTTACTTCGGACCAACTCCCTTATGCCGTAAATCGTGCTTTGGCGACTATGGGTAATAACCTTGTGATTAACTTCAAAGAACATGCAGCTTTATTTTGTTGACTAACTTAAAATAACTCCTTTGATGGATATTAGTAATCTAATTTATAAGTATATATGACATTCGGCTTATTTGATATTATTGCATATAGAATACCTTCTTCTGAAATACAATAATTATCAATTGGAATATCAAAGGTCAAGCGTTGCTTTAATATCCCATCCCATGTCCAGATTTGCATTTCTCGAGGTCGCTGTTCGTTATCCAACTCATAAAAACCGTCTATACCTATTTCTGAATTATTATACATAACGGCAATATATGAACTATTCCATTTTATTTTATAATAACAGTATTCATGTTCATCTTTAATTCGTTTTTTGTTGGTATTCTTTATTCTTATTTCCTCTAATAATTTCCCTTGAAGGTCATAACAACGTATCAAATCACGACATCTGTGAAAATCCCAAATAACATTCTTTCCCTCTGTCCCTGCCGATATTGAACTATTAAAAAAGAAATTATCGTTGCCCTTCAATGCAGGGGCTGCGTAATCTCCAAAACCGGAATAATGTCCGTCTTTATATAATAAATGTTCATTTCCTTTTCCGTCTGTGAATCCAGACGTAATATAAACATCTCTTCCAACTCTTAGAACATGATTCAACGCGTCCGGAATTTTTATTATATGTTCGTTTACAAATTGGATAGTATCTTTTTTTAATAAAAATTCTTTTATTATATTACGTGAAAGTACAAAAAACGAAGAATCTGTATTAGAAAAATAATCATTACGCAAAGATACCATTTCATATTTCGCATGTCCCTTACTTATACTTGAACAGACGTATTCAAAATTGTCACATGAAAATATAGAGACTAAAGAATCTTTTCGTTGAGGTTCCATTATAATTAACTTATCGTTTAATGTATTTATGCTTTCAGGATATACCAAAATTGAATCTATCAAATGAGATTCCATCCTGCAATTTTTTACTTTGTATTCCGACAGGTCGCAAGTACGTTGTTTGGTTGAGCCACAAGACACAAACAATAACAATGGTATATAATATAAAAAAGATAATTTCATAAAAATACTTTTTAGAATTAACACTGAAATGGAGTTGGTCATATTACCATCGCACAAACAGCAATAAAATAGAATTTTTTTCTCATAATTGATTATTGTTTAAATTAATACTTTATTATGGACATTACTGTCCTTTTATAAATATCTTCAAGGTTTTTACTGTTTAAAGGATTACCAACGAACAAAATACTGTCATGCTTATTCAAAAGAAATTGATGAAACTTACTATTCTTTGGAAATTCTCTGTTGGCCGCTCTAAAATAATATGCGGTATCAATATACACATGACTTTTTAGTCCAGATGACTCAATGGAAAGGTAAATATCCATAAGTGATTCAGCGTTTTTAGGAACTACTATAAAAACGTATCTAAGTTTTCCATCATACAGTTTTGCTTCATCTATAAAATCATTCCACATATACATTCTGTCCAATGCACAAGGAGAACATTCTGAAGAATCGACATATACAACAAATCGCAAATCCGGTTCAACACTATCTACAATAACTGTATCAACAGCCTGTATCCTACATTGCATCTTGTTTAAACAAAGATTTATAGGATGAGACCGCATTTTCTCCAATGTCTCTTTTACAGAATCTTCTCCGCTGTCACATCCCGACAGCATTGCTATGGCATTTATTATAAGACAACTTGCCAAAACAAAAATAATATATTTTTTATACATCGCTTTCTTTTCAACTTTTTATTGTTTATAAAGATTAATTAAAACCGACACTTCTGTTCCGGCGGTCGGTTTCACCATATATCCATTGTATAAATACATGATGCCGAATATTTCGGGAAAAAGATGTGTGCCGGAAAAATAAAAAACTATACGGCACACATCACGATAATCATGGTATCAGTCCTACTACTAAACTATTATTTTACAGAGAAAAACTGCAATACAACTCACTGGCCAAGCCATCGGCTGCAACAACGCTTATAGAATGGTCATGCGGGCTGTTTCATTTGGTTATCTATATTACTATATCCCCATAAAAATAATAACCACCGCGATACAGACGTATCTCGTATTCACCGGCAAAGCCGTTCGGAATCTCCACCGTCTCGGCACTTTCGAGCACCTCGGATGAATATACAGTATAACTGTCTCCGTTTTCGTATTTTGCCACTAATTGAATCTCGTCGAAAGAATATCCGTCCAGATATACCGTATGTCCGTCCATGTATATGGATGGTATCTGCATTGGAGATCTTCCGATGCCTGTGCCCTTTTCTATCGGATTTTCATAAAATACACGCAAATCTATATAGATGCGATTCTGACCTTTATCGACAAGGTCTACATTCACTGCCACATTGTCCTTATTGTCCGCTGTCACATTTCCGGCAAATGCCGACATTATTAAAAGGCATGTAGTTAATAATTGTTTTCTGTTCATGTTTAATGATCGTTTTAAATTTTGTACAAAAGTAACAAAAAAGAATAAATTTCCCAAATAATCTTTATACACATAATACACACCTCCGGAAAACAACTTTTACAACCTGTTTACACTCAATGCGTTACGTACAATAATACACAAAATACACAGCAGCGTTATTTTAGCATTTTAAGTCTCGAATCGAGTTCTTTTGTTCCCGATTTCTTAAAAAGTTTCATGTTTATACAACTTCTTATGTTGGTTATACGCTGCAGCGATATGTTTAAGAGGACGGCTATTTCCGACGGAATGAAATTAAGCCGTATCATCGCACACACTTTGATTTCTCTTTCTTTAAGTTTGTATTTCGGTAAGGTTATAATATTATAAAAATCCGGAAGAATGTTTTTTGTGAGCGCAATGACGGCAGACAGTTCCTGTTCCGTAGCTGCATCTCCCTTTGCTGCAAGTAAATGTAGTTTTACTGCGACCTCGCTGTTTCTTAGCGTCCGCTCGTTTTCTGTAACATCATTATCAATACAACAGTCATGATAGGCGGAGATGGATTTTTTCAATTCCTTTATTTCGTTTTCCTTTACGGCCTTGTATTTTTCGAAATCCGATTCCATCATCTGGAGATCACTTGCAGCCTTGTCGCAATCGGCCCAGATGCCATTGTACTTCCTGTTCATTTCTGTATATGCCATACGCTGTCTTCGCATTCTTGCATTGTACATCCTATACGGTACTACTATAGCAATGACGGCGAAACATATCACACATATAATCAGGAAGCGGTAATTGTCGGCATCTGCCGCCTTGTCCTTCGCTGTCTGTTGGGCTTTGTTGTAGTTGTACAGTGCCTTTGCCTTGTTGATTGCTTCCGCCGACCTTACTATTGCCGACGAGTCGTTCATCCGGCAGAACAGTCTCGCGTATTTTACTACAGAATCTGCCCGGAGCTGGTTCTCATAGTATGCCATAAGCTCGCGGTATGCCACTTCGGCACACTGTATGTTGTCCTTGAACTTTATCAGTTTTTTCAGATACATGTATGCGGAGTCTGCCTGTCCTACGGCGTTGTAATATCTTGCCTTTGTCCCATAGTACGATTCCTTTCCAGCCTCTATGTTCCCGTCTGTATCAAAAAATCCGGAATAACGCTCATAATAGTCCATGCGCGTCTTAGCCTTGTCATATTTCTTCCGGTGAAGATATACATCTATCACAGCCGGAAGATGGCCTGCCGCAAAATCCTTGCGGCCGAGCCCCTCGTACATCCTTACCACGTTGTCGGTTATGCTGATGACAGAGTCCATTTTGTACATATTGAAATAGGCGTATGCTTTCAGGGCATAAGCGTTAAATGCCATTATCGTATCTTTGGCTTTCATGGCGGTTGCATAAGTGTTCTCCCACTCTTCAAGTTCATATTCCGGAGAGCCCATTTTGTTGAACAGTGTTCCCATCTGTCCGTGTATCCTGCAGAGTGTATGCCAGTCGCAATCACCGGCTGTGGTGTCGGCCAGAGATACTGCCTCGTGGTATTGATCAAGCGCCATGGGCGCGTCATTAAGGTCGCGGTATACACATCCCAACAGATAGTGTGCCGTCATCCGCTGGCTGCGGTTTCCGTGGCGGTCGTACCACTCGGCCACGGCTGCCATTGTGGAATCTGTGGTGAACGGTACGAACATCTTGTTTTGTGCCTTTGCCTTCAGCAGCTCCAAGCGCATGCGCAGTGCCTTGGGCAGGCTGTCGGGCGATGCACATACAGACGACAGCATCGTAAAAGCCGAATCGGGACGGCTTTCCATCAATAGCTCTGCGGCATCAAGCAACTGTTCGGATTTATGCCTGTCAACACATGCAGAAATAACTAAAATTATGAAAACAACAAACGGTAATATATATATTTTTTTCTTCATATCTGTTTTCTGAATCAAAATAAAAAATTTATTTTGCAAAGATAATATAAAAAATAACAAAATACATACACCGGCAGGATATTTCGTGGGAAAAGTGTGAAAAATTAAAAATACAGGCAATTACATCGCTTCTGTATATTACAGTCATTTACATGTCTGCACCACAGGTTTTATATTGGGCATAAACTGTTCAGGCAAGCGGAAACAAATAAGGGAAACCGATTAGACGATTTCCCTTTTGTTGTATGCTGTTTGTTGTTCTCTGAAAGGTCTGAGCTTGCCATATATATTGGGCCTTTTTTTCATTATGTCATGGAACATTTCATATATTCTTTTGTTTTTTAGCGGATTACCTACCAATACCACTCTGTTGCTTTCATCCAAAATGAAAGTTTGACTTTATATAAGTTGGTCAACAAAATTATAATTCTGCTTTTGATATGAAGGCATGAATTTGTTTTTGTATTGATTGTTGTCATTACTGATTATCAATTATTAGGACATATTCATTGTAATTTTAACTTCTCTATAAACTCCAGATATTTGTTCTCCATATCCATATTTTTTGTAGGATTTCCAATAAATACAATCCTATTACCTTTATCAAGAACAAAACAATGGTATCTATTCTTTTTAAGAATAAAAGGATTTACTTTGGAAAATTTATATTCAGTATCTATATATATAGGATATAGCAGCCGACTGTCTAAATAATTAGATTTGAATTTATCTTCGCTTCCTTTAAGTGGAGAGAATATAAAATAATAATCCATATTTATACCAAAAGCCTCTGTTTTGGAAATAATGCTATTCCATATTGTCAGTCTTTTTAACTCACAACTTGAACATTGTAATGAATCATGATATATTATGAATTTATAATTCTCATTTTTATTTTCCGAATAAGTTCGAATATTTCTCTTTGGTTTGAATACAGTCATGTTTTCTATAGGAATACTTACTTTTACAGATTTGAGAAATTCATACTCTTCATCCATTTTTCTTTGTCGGAAGGCATAAACCATGTGTATCAATACAAGCATGATACACATGATAATACAGATAAATGTTATTTTAGAGTGCATTTTACAATTATAGGATTATTGTTTTCTGACAGTAGTTCAAATTTCCGAATGTCCTTGTCATCAATACCTTCGCCTTTGTATTGCCTGTTACTTTCCAGCTGTTTCTTGATATTTTTAAGATTGGCTGTAAAAGTTGCAAACAATGACGGCTCTACCTCAAAATAGCATATTCCATTATCGACAGTCAAAGGCAGAACTGTAGGCATATTCATTATTCCACCGGCTTCGTCTATAACCTTGATTCCACAAAGATCGTTTCTCAAATTATATCCTGCATGTACCTTACCGCCATATTCTTCTTTATCTTTGATGCACAGATAAAGAAAATCCCGACATATCGTAGTGACAAAACATCGTTTGGCCTCAAAAAATCTTGTGCAATAAGTGGTGTTCTTGTTTCTATGCAACATTTTACGAAACTTATCTTCATTATATCCAAACCAATCTTCAGGAATCCCGTTCTTTCCGAACGACAGATGATAGCGCGGAACGAGTGAGTCGTTTCGAAGTTCAAATATGTTTGATGAATATTCCGTGTGACAAAGAAGTTTTCCGTCACATTTTGAAAATATACGATTGGAAGACCTTTGGAATTCTGTAATGGTATTGTATTCATCAAACTCTTTCTTTATCTTTCCATTTCTATCCATTATGAAATATTTGAATGAATACGGACGGTCTTTTATTTCATATGATTTACAAACCGCAATGCTGTTACTGTCAAGAACCTCCAAAGTTCCATGCCATTGTTCCGACTCTTTTTTATTCACCAAATTTCCCTTTATGTCATAATATAGCAGGGCTTTTCTGACATTATCCCAGACTATCACCTGTTTATTATACGGATCATAGGCAATATCTATAGGACGCACATATTCATTCTTTTGATGTCCCCGTTCTCCTATCTTATTCATATAGTGTCCGTCACGGTTATAACGGACAATAATTCCATTTCTCCTGTCGAACACAATCATATCACCATCGGGCGTTACAGCCAGTTTTTCAATCATACCTACAGTTGAGTTAAAAGTATCTTCCAATGGAATATATTCTACCTCAGAGAATATATCGGAGCAGGCGATAACGGAAGAATCTTTTATGTCGGAGATATTTATTACCGTACAGCCTTCTAAAATCTCATCCTCTGAATGATAGAAAGTAACCTGTTTATTGCTACATGAGGCCATGACATAAAACAATAAACAAAACGAAGAAATATATAGAAACTTCATAATTGATTTACTTTATAATGAATTAGTCAGTTTGTTACAAAATGTCAACAATTATTTTCTTTCACAATCAGTAGAATCACAATGTGGTTCTGTTCCATCCTCTTCATCATATGTGCAAGAAATATAATGCCCTGGATACGTGGTTGTTTTTGTTGTACTTCCCGATTGGGCACCAATTGTCACATCTGCGATACCTTTAACACCAATAGTCAATTCTCCACTTACACCACCTGAATTTTCCGTTTCTGTTATTTCGCAGTCTAAATCTTCTTTAATCCATGTGTTTTGGTTATAATACTTTATAGGATTAGTAATGTGTGACAACCAACCGCTAATATCAATGTCACTCAATGCTTCTACATCTCCCAAAAGTAACGATTTGGCATCGTTAATACCGTTGTTGTGTGTGGAGTAGGCTTTCCAACTTACTGCTCCCATTGCAACAACGCAGACTATTGCGAGTGTTGCCTTTATAATTTTTGTCTTCATTTTACATTTGATTTTAAAAATGAATAAATTACCGACAATATCAAGCGGCCGGATTCGCTTTTGTCCTGCTGTATATGACAGCAGGTGATTTCCCTAACGGCTTTCTCGGAATTTTGGCCACAACGCAGTGATAGAGTGCAGCGTGTGCATAGCCAATCCGAGGAGGGTAAAAGGGTGTGCCGGAAAACGCGAAAACTCCGGCACACACCACAAACGTCTCATGGTATTTGGCTTTTGAAAAGCGATTGCTTTTTATTATCGGCAACGATTTCTTGAAAAAGTTTGTTTATTTTTTCATTCTTTACAGGATCTCCAACTAGCAATATTTTCTTATCCCCATTCAATAAGAATGTATGAAATCTCTGGTCGTTTGGTATCTGCGGATTATTATGATGGAAAGAATTTGAAGAATCCAAATAAATGGAAGTTGCAAATTTCAAAGACCTTACTGTAAACATAAAGGTATTCTCATCTTCTTTTTTAGGCGAAAAAATAAAGCAGAAATCGACATTATCAGACATTTTCTTCGATTCATAAATAAATTCATTCCAATAGTGTAATTCACTCAGTTTACAAGAAGAACAAACAAAAGAATCGGCATAGACAACCCAAAGATATTCTTTTGTTTCATCCATATTACTTTGTGTAGTGGAATCTTTAGTATTGCAATATACCAGTTCCATTTTATCTTTTGACAGATTTACCGGCCTGGACGTCATCTTCAAGATTGTCTCTTTATATCTCTCATTATGATTACAGGCACTCATGCCAATGATGAACAGAACAGTGGAAAATACCCATTTAATATGGCGTTTGCCTATATCGTTATATTTCATAATAAACCAAAGTATAAGTAGGTTTAAAAAAACAAAATTTTATTTCTTCATCTGATAAAAAACCAGCACAGTATTACCATCTTGCATATATTCAACCATGTTTTCTGGTATGCCGCCGGTAGTTTTCATGAACTTCAGCATCGTTAGGTTGATATAACCAATGATGTAGATGTCACTTACATGCAAAGGTACCATAATGTCCTGCACATCACGACTGTTCTTTTCGCAGTCGTTTATGCCACCGTCCTTTTTCATCAAGTCATAATATATCACACCTCTCTTCCCTCGGTTGTACACCTGTCCTATCATCTTGTTGTTGACAAACAGCGGACACTCCTCGGTATAGACATACTTGCTTTCGTCACCGCTTTCTGTCAACTTCACATAGCTGTGCTGTCGTTCCCGAGGGATGTTCCTGCCGTCGAAGTCGAGACGGTATGTTCCTGCGTTTTCACCATCAAGGGTAAATTTATAAACAATATCATTCAGTGGACGGTTATAGTATATTGTATCATTGCACTTCTGAAAAAGATTGCCTGTCAGAAGGTCGGCTTTGTTGTCTTTATCATACTTGAGAAGTACATCCTGTATCTTGAATACAGAATCTGTCAGACAAAGCTCTTCGCCGCCATTGTCACGCCCGAGGCTGAAAAGAAACCGGTTGCCTTTCAGCGTCACAAAGCCATCGCCGTTGAAGTCTGTCTTGATTGCCTTCGCAAATTTTCCGTCGTGCCCATAAAGCAACATCTTCTTCTGCATCCTGTCGTACAAGTACACATAGCTGTCGTCTACATCAAAATCAAACAGACGTATATATTCTGATTTGGACTTTCCGCGGCGGCTGTATTTTCTTATGTAATTGCCCTGCATGTCAAATGCAACAACCGTATTCTGGCCGAATTTGTCAAACACGTAGATGGTATCATTGTGTATCAGCAGTTTGCTTATAGCATTGACCGAAACATGGTCAGCCTCGTTGAGTTTTAAAAAATCTGTAAACTCAACAAAATCAGAGCTGACACTGTCATTCCGTTCTATATTGAAATTCAGTGTCTCGGCTTCCTGTTGGATTTTATTGTCTGTGCAGGCAACAAAAGATAAAGATAGTAATATAACAAATATTTTTTTCATATCAGACTGTTTAAATTTTATAAGAGCATTACCACCCGCAACAACAGATTTATCTATATGTCATGATGATGTAATATATCGTGAAAAATATGAAATAATCCTTTACGGGTGATAATACTCCGCATTTTTACTTATTGGCAATCATCAACACGGTGTTTCTGTACATGGATGACTGTTTGTACAAAGGCACCACTTGCCTTGCCCGCCACCATTGCATTTGAAAGGAGTTCCAGGTCCGGTATTAGATGCAGATACATCACCATCAGCCAATGCCTCGACATTAGCCATTAACAGATCGCCGTCTTCAGCGGCGGAATTGTGGAGATATGTGTGGTATGCGCCTGCGGCAGCTACCACAATCATAAAACCTACAACAAATGAAAATGTTTTTCTTTTCATATTTGAAAAATTAAAAAAATGAATAAATTACCGACAATATCAAGCGGCCGGATTCGCTTTTGTCCTATTTGTTTCTGCTGTATATGACTGCAGGTGATTTCCCTAACGGCTTTCTCGGAATTTTGGCCACAACGCAGTGATAGAGTGCAGCGTGTGCATAGCCCCAATCCGAGGAGGGTAAAAGGGTGTGCCGGAAAACGCGAAAACTCTGGCACACACCACAAACGTCTCATGGTATCAGGCTTTTGAAAAGCGATTGTTTTACAGTGGCGATGCCTCGCCTCTGCTCATTCTGCTTGACGAAACCGCATTATAAATACGATGCGTTCTGTTTTTTTATATTGTTATATCTCCATAAAAATAGTACCCGCCACGGCAGAGACGTATCTCGTATTCATCTGTGATGTAATTCGGGATTTCTATTGTCTCAGCATCTTCGGCCACCTCGGATGAATATACGGTATAATAATCTCCGTTTTCGTCTATTGACACTAATTGAATTTCGTCGAAAGAATAGCCGTCCGGATATACTGTATGTCCGTCCATATATATGGATGGTATCTGAACAGGAGATCTGCCGATGCCTTTATCTATATTCGTCGGATTGTAATAACCTACATGCAAATCTATACGTATGCGGTTTTGGCTCACACTGGAAAAGTTTGCATTCATTTCGGCAGCGCTGTTGGCTGTCACATTTCCGGCAAATGCCGACATTATTAAAAGGCATTGTAGTTAATAATTGTTTTTCTATTCATGTTTAAAGATCGTTTTAAATTTTGTACAAAAGTAACAAAAGAGAATAAATTTCCCAAATAATCTTTATACACATAATACACACCTCCGGAAAACAACTTTTACAACCTGTTTACACTCAATACGTTATGTACAATAATACACATAATACACAACAGCGTTATTTTAGCATTGTAAGTCTCGAATCGAATTATTTTGTTCCCGATTTCTTAAAAAGTTTCATGTTTATACAACTTCTTATGCTGGTTATACGCTGTAGCGATATGTTTAAGAGGACGGCTATTTCCGAAGCAATGAAATTAAGCCGTATCATCACACACACTTTGATTTCTCTTTCTGTGAGTCTGTATTTCGGTAAGGTTATAATATTATAAGTTAGTCAACAAATTAAACTACATATCGTACGGACAGAACGCGCCCCGACTGGTAGGGTGTCCAAAACTTGTCGCTCATTTCTGAAATCATAGTCAAATAAATATATTAAGTTAGTCAACAGAATATGACATTGTTGCAATTGAGTAATTTCGTATTTTAACGACTCCGCTCATATAACGTTCATTTTTGAGATAAAATATAAAAAGTCAATTATTTTAATATCATACAGTTATTGCTAAATTTAATGCTATTTTGATACTAAAAATGAACCACAAATTATGGCCACCCTACCCGACGGGGCAACAAACACATTGCCCGAGGCAGAATGAATACGGATGGAAGATAGCCCGCCTTTTATTCCAACAACCACTTCCATGCAGGAATGACTTCGATTTGTTTGCCGTTATCTAACGAGACTGTACCTTCTTCATCATAAGTGACAATTACCATACGACGCAGTGACAGAAAACCATCCAATTGTTTCAACGCCTTGGTTTCACGCTCAAATGTGTCCAGCATTCCATCACCATAAATGGAAAAAGAGGCTTGGACGGCATAGCCTTCGTCGGCAACCAAGAAGTCCACTTCAACATTCTTGTTGTAGAAACACAGGGCGTCACCATACAACTTGCGCAGATGGATGGCGCAGAGATTCTCCAGCAGGGCAGTCTCTCCGCTAAAGAGGAAGATGCTCAGTAGACCATTGTCAACAAAATAATGTTTTTTCACAGTTTCTTTCTCAACGAACTTGGATGCATAGTTTTCCAATGAGAACAGCATACAAGCCTCCTGTGCATAGCGCACATAGTCGCTTACAGACGAAACAGCAATACTGGTGCCAGTGGAGCGGATGAGGTTGGCAATACGATTATATGATATGGGCTGCATGACATTCTCCGCCAACCGTTTCAAGGTCAACCGCAGTGCCAACTCGTTCTTTACCTTATTACGCTGGATGATGTCACCCAAAAGTATCTTTTCATAAAGGCCGTTCAGCCAGTTACGTTTGTTGCGGAACAGCAGCAGTTCCGGGAAGCCTCCCCACTTTATGTAATCCGTAAAGGCCTGTTGGACTTTGGCACGTTGCTTGCCGTACTGCCACTCTTTTTCTAACAGGACACCTTTTGACTCCAAATATTCAGCAAAGGTATAGGGGCATATGAGAGCATCAAGGAATCGACCACCGAGAACAGTCTGTATGTCTCGGCTCAACATCTTAGCGTTGCTGCCCGTGATATAAACATTGTATTTCTTGTTGGCCAGACGGCGGGCAAAATGTTCCCATCCTTCCACGTTCTGTATCTCGTCGAAGAACAGGACAGGAGTACGGCTGTAAACCGACTGATAGGATTGAAGAATAAGGTCGAATTCGTTTGCGGTCATTCCCATCAGACGCTCATCGTCGAAATTGATATACACCATGTCCTCCAACTGCCAGCCAGCAGTTATCATTTGCCTGGCACGCTTGTACAACATATACGACTTACCGGCCTGTCGAACACCAACCAGCACATAGCGGCCGTTCTCCTCAAAGTCGAATGGACGGTCATAGAGTTCCACGTCTCTTATCTCCTCTTGTCCCTCATGAATCAGGATACGGAAAGTCTCTTTCGTTATTGCCATAATAGTACCTTATTTATTGACATCGCAAAATCGTTGGCAAATGTAATATATTTGTTTGATACAAACAAACAAAACTGCATGTTTTTGTTTGACACAGACAAACAAAACTAAAATATTGTAATTTGACCACGAGTGAAAAAGACAAAGTGAAGAAGATAGTAAACATATCGCCATTCTGTCGAATAACAAATCTGATAGGTGTACTTCTCTTTGATTCCTTCTAAGTTAGTCAACAAAATTAAACTACATTATCGTACGGACAGAACGCACTCTGAGTAACGCTTAAAGAATAAGTTGGTACAATTTGTTCGTTTGTTTACGGTCGTCCGCCGCATGTCTTCCGGTCTTAATATATTCTAAAAATATAGAAATCCTATGTCTTCTTTCGATAATTTTTGTTATTTTTGAAAGGAATTATGCATATATCGATAATGAACGAACATATATCTCTTTGGGCTAAGCAAACAGGTGTTTTGCCAGTGAATCTGCTTCACTGTCAGAATGCAGGTGTACTTAAATACGCTATGTTGGATGGTGACATCAACAATTTCTGTCTTGACTATTCCAATAGTCAGGACATGGATGCCGATAGTTACAGGCAACAGGCATGGTCGTCAAATATGCGTAATTACATACGTGTAGCAGGGGATGATGTTATGTTGTATAGTGTGGGAAAAAGCTCTCCTGAACGTATTTCCAAAAGCCTTGTGCTAAATAACATGGAGAAATTCTATCAGTACATTTCTCCGAAGCAGGACGTACCAACTGTTGAAGGCATCGTACCCTTTATCATGAGAGAATTTCGTGGCATCAGGAATTGGTTGCGTGAAGAGAATAGCGCAGAGCACTCTATGACAGCATTGTTGTACCTGTTAGCTTCAATGAGAGTGAAAGGCAACTTGGATACAAATAAACTTGCAATAATGGGATTGCCTGATAATACTTTGGATATTGTCAATGGACTTCCGTCTATGGAAGAACTGCTTCGGAACCTAAAAGAAGGTATGAATGGTTTCTTTCCAGATGTCTCCTTACTTCTACGTCATGCGGCAGGTCAACTTTTTGAAGAAGCAAATTATATTGCAAAATTCAATCCGCAGTTGAACCTGTTTACAAATTATGACATCAAGTATGCCTATGACCCTCAGAAGTTGGGGGCATTCTATACCCCAACTTATTTGGCACGCTCCATAGTTGAGAAAGTTATAAAAGAAAGTCATATTGAAGACAAGGAGGAAATATCCATCTTGGATCCAGCTTGTGGTTCTGGAGAGTTCTTGGTTGAAGCCTTGCGCCAATTGAAGACTCTCGGATTTGCGGGCAAGGTAAAAGTTTACGGATGGGACGTGTCTTCCGTGGCTATCAATATTGCTAATTTTGTACTCCAATTTGAAAAGGAAGAGTGGAATTATTGTTTGGAATTGCATATTGAGGAACATGATTCTGTAGTATGCAATTGGCCTAACGTGGACATCATCCTCATGAACCCTCCATATAGTTCTTGGGAGCAATTGAATGAAGAACAACGTGAGTCTGTCAAGAAATTGATGCCAAAGGGAAAGCCAAATCTGTCAGGTGTGTTCTATTTGAAAGCAGTAAATGCTTTGAAAGAAAATGGTATCATCGGATGCGTTATGCCGACCTCTTTCTTGATAAATGACTCGACTAAAGAACTCAGAAAGATTTCCAAAGAAAAAGCTATGCCGTTCTATATCGGTCGTTTGGGAAGTTTCGTTTTCCAAAGAGCATTTGTTGATGTATCTGTCGTGATGGCAAAGGTTAGAGCTGATATTGATGGAAACATAACCATGTTGTGGACAGACAATAAGGGAAAGCTTGTGCCTGATGCCTTGCGAAAGTTGCGCATGATAGATTACGGTGCAACATTTCCATTGAACATGGAGAATGTAAGCATCTATCAGCAAGAAGCCAAAAATGTATTGAACAAAGAAGTCTGGATGCCTCTGTCTTATAAAGAGATGAAGGTAAAAAACACATTGGACGGGTTGATCGCTTGTGGCGTGATGGAATGTGTCAAGGATGTATTTAGCGTAAAACAGGGCTGTCGCACTGGAAACAACAGTCTGTTCAAGATAAAGAAACAAGAGTTCTTGGCAATGGAAGAGGCAGAAAGGGTTTATTTTAGACCGTCCGTTGACAGTGACAGTTTGCAAAACAACATTCTTCAAGATGAGTCATACGTGTTCTTCCCATATAACGAGAATGGGTTGAATATTCTCAGCGAAGAAGAACTCAAAGATAAAGTTCCTACGTATTATCAGAAAATAATAGGTTCAAAAGAATCCTTGGCCTCTCGTGCTGGTGGTGTTAGACAATGGTGGGCGTTGACACGTCCACGTGATTGGCAATTTACACCGGAGATAAGATTAGTGTCTGCAGAATTTGGTAACTCATCCAATTTCTCGATTGATGAGTCCGGTCGATTCGTTGTAGAAAGAGGTTTGGCATGGGTGCCCAAAGACAAGCAAATGCCAATAGATAATCTCTATGCCTATCTTGCGATATTATCATCAGGGTATTTTAACACTCTGCTTGCAATATATTCCAGACAATTGGCTGGCGGAAATTGGTTTAACTTGGAAAAGAAATTTGTCGATCAGATTCCGTTGCCAAGATTTTCAGACAATGAGGACTTTACGCTACAGCTTCTGGCAGGATATGGCAAGAAGATAGCATCAGGAGTTAGATTCGACTACTACAAATGTGAACACTTAGTAAGGGGGCTCTATGGCTGCTAAACAAAACACACCACCCTTTGTTAGAGGCGTCCTCCAAAAACTAAAGGTGAAAATCGGGCAATATTGCAACTTGAATGCGAAGGAGACATACGGTAATGATTCTGTCTCCTATACATTCATGGACTACAATGCTGCTTCCGCTACATTCCAAATGGTAGGCACTCATGATAAATATGTTCCGATAATAGCCATACGAGAAGGATTTAATTTGTATGCTTCTATTGGATACACTATCAATGGAAAGCAGAAAAAGCCAGTTGTTTCGAGCGTTTCCTTTCAAGTGTTTGATATGGAAAGGCTGTTGTTTAGGGCGGAATGGACAGAAGAGCCTAAAGAAGACATGCCACATCCCCAACCTCATTGGCATTTTCATCCTTACTCACAAAGTGGAGCAAAGGAAGAAAAGCAGTCTAAGAGATTTGAGGATACATTGCAAAGCGGTTTCCTGAATACTTTGGATGAAGAAGAGAAAAAAGAAAGGATTGACATTACCGATATGCATCTGACAATGGACTACAATATAGCTTCTGATTCTTATGAAAAAGTATGGGATGAAACAAGAATACAGGAATGGGCTTATAAAACCATTGATACACTTTTTGAGGAACTTGACTTTGTTATAAGCAAAGGACATAAAGCATAAAAATCCCAATATCTGTAAGTTGATTGGCCTACGGATTGGGATTATAAAAACATCAGCGGCAGGCTTTGTCGGATCCACCGCTAAGATTGATCTGACTGGAAAATTACTTTGAAATTTGAATTAAATCTTCACCAAGAACAACTGATATTTTTGCAAGTGTCCTTAAAGTAAAATTGTGCTGACCAGAGAGCCAGCCCCATTTATCATTTGTTCAATATAAGCCAGAATAACATTTAGGTCTCTTGCTAAATCTGCCTCATTTTTTGAACTTTTCTATAAACTTCTCAAATTCAGAATAGGCCTCATTCTCAAATACAAGAGAAAAGAGGCCATTCTTTTCTGTTTGTTGAACTTTACGAAATTTTGGTGGTACAAAGTTACGTATTACATCTGTTTGCTTTAGAGCAAGGGCAAAAGCATAAAAAACATACAATACACAAACTGTAAATACTTGATAATTAATGCTTTTACCCTTGCAGGGCGAGTGTGTACAATCGTGTTGTTCCCGGGGTGCCGCTTCGCTCTGCCCCGGGCTATGTGCTTGCTGCCTTTTCAAGGCGCATCCGTCCTTATGTCTACACATGACGTACTCATTCTTATGCCACATCAGACGTATTTATTCTTATACCATATTTGACGTATTTATTCTTATACCATATTTGACGTATTCATAATATGCGGGGTCTTCTTTTCTAATTTTGGGACATATTGACATGTATGGGTATTTGCATCCCGATACACATTATATTCTGTATTATTGTCATGTTAATTCTGAAAATTTAACTTTTCTTTTTTCATGAAATAGAAAGGCCGGGAGACCCTTTCTGCTTTCTTTCACACGTTTTTTCATACGCTCAACTCACCGTAAGGGCCTCCCGACACTCCCGTAACGGCCGTTTTGCATTGCAACTACGGCCTCGTTGCAATGCAATAAAGGCCTCGTTGCAAGGTGATAAGGGTCTCTCTGCTTTCTTGACAAAGGCTTATGGCTGTAACGTGTTGACAGTCAGCGCTTCCCATTTGAAGCAAAAATCATGATTTTCGGGAGCTTGGTCAATATTTGCGATTCTGATACTGATTAACACATGTTAAAGTAAAGATTTATACATATTCCTGTATATTTGCACTTTTCAACAAGAATACCACAATAACCGGTCGTTTATATATATGTTTGCTTTTGTCATGACATATTGTTGATTGTCATAATCATATAAATGCCACAACAACGTAAAGGAAGACGGAAGCAACAATATCACCGGTTGATTGTCATAATCATATAAATGCCACAACAACAGTAGGTATGTAGAGTGCTCCAATCAGATTCCGGGAGTAAGATTTGCCATAAACTTCTCCCTGTCCACAATGAAGCGCAGGTGGGTGGCCTCACCGATGATGGTATGCCCCTGCCGTGCCACAATCTTGAAATACAGTTTCTTGCCGTCTTTTCCGCTAAGTTCGGCCGTGGCTTCCACCGCTGTGCCGATGGCTGACGGGCGCAGATGGGACGCCTCGATATGTCCGCCCACGGTGGTGGTGCCTTCCGGCAGATGTGGTGCTACGGCAAGCATGGCGGCATTTTCCATCAGAGCGATCAATGCCGGTGTGGCCAGTACGGGCATGTCGCCCGACCCGAGGGCGATGGCGGTGTTGTCGTCGGTCACGGTAGTGTGGCTTGTATGTATCAATCCTTTTTCAATCATAGTCTTTTGTTATGTTTTAATTACTTTATCCGGTGCACTTCTTGCAGATTTGTTGCGTTGTCGCTGCAAAGTTACGCCTTTTTTGTCGATATGGCTATGTCGTGTCTGATAAAAGTCGTATCATTACTTGTCGATAATACTATTTCTTCATTCTGATGATGGTGTATATCATGATTTTTGTCTAAATTTGCATACAAATAAATGTAAGCATGAAAAGAAAATTCACCGTCGAGGCACCGGACGGTGCCACTCGGGTGTTGCTCCACACGTGTTGCGCTCCTTGTTCGTCGGCCATTATCGAGTGTATGATGCAACACGGCATCACGCCCGTGATATATTATTGCAATCCGAACATATGGCCTGAAGAGGAATATCGCATACGCAAGGACGAATGCACGCGCTATGCCACGGCGTTGGGGCTGGAGATAGTTGACGACGACTACAACCATGATGCATGGCTTGGCTGTGTTGCCGGACTTGAGCACGAGCCGGAGCGTGGCGGCCGTTGCGTGCGCTGTTTCGAGATGCGGCTGGAGCGCACCGCCCGTTATGCCGTGGAACATGGTTTCACTGTCATTACCACAACGCTGATGTCAAGCCGGTGGAAAAGTCTTGACCAGATCAACGAGGCCGGACGTCGTGCCGTCGCACGCCATCCTGGCGTGGCGTGGTGGGAGCAGAACTGGCGCAAGGGCGGGCTGAGCGAGCGGCGGGCGGCTATCATACGCGAATACGGATTTTATAATCAACAGTATTGCGGTTGTGAGTTCAGTGTAAGAATTAAGGATTAAAAAAACAAGAAAAATATGGCTTTGATAAAATCAATAAAAGGTCTCACACCCAAGTGGGGGCGTGAGTGCTATTTCAGCGAGAATGCCACGATTGTTGGCGAAGTGACTATGGGCGACGAATGCTCTGTGTGGTTCAATGCCGTGGTTCGTGGCGACGTGGCACCGATAACGATGGGCAACGCCGTCAATGTGCAGGACGGTGCTTGCATACATGTTACCAACACCACCGGTCCCACCGTCATAGGCAACAACGTTTCGATAGGCCACAATGCCACCGTACATGCCTGCACCATCCGCGACGGTGCTCTTGTTGGCATGGGGGCTACATTGCTCGACCATTGCGAGGTTGGCGAGGGGGCTGTGGTGGCTGCCGGCGCTCTCGTCCTTCAGGGCACGAAGATAGGCGCGCACGAGATATGGGGCGGTGTTCCGGCCAAGTTTATCAAGAAGACATCACCCGGACAGGCCGAGAGCTTCGGTGCCCATTATGTGGAGTATTCGAAGTGGTATCTGGAGGAAGACGGAAACGCGGAAAACGGTAATTCCTGACCGGCTTTTTGTGCGTAACAGTTTGGCGTATTTATTTTAGTGTTATTTATTGACGGGTAAGTATTTTAATTTTGAATAAGTTAGTCAACAGAATAAAATTACATAATCGTCCGAACATTGGATGAACGCGCCTTGGAAGAACTCACTCTGGATGAACGTGCCCAGGAAGAACGCGCCCCGCAGGGGCAACAAGCACATAGCCCGGGGCAGAGCGTAGCGGCACCCCGGGATTTATATCCAATTGCATATATTCGCCCTGAAAGGGCAAAAACATTGGTAATCAGATAATTGCGATTTCTATATCCATATGTTTTTATGCTTTTGCCCTTGCAGGGCGCGGGGATTCCAACACATGGATTCCCGGGGTGCCGCTTCGCTCTGCCCCGGGCTGTGTGCTTGTTGCCCCTGCGGGGCGCATCCATCCTATATCCAGACAATAATGTAGTTTAAATCCGTTGAACAACTTATATTAATTATAATGACTAATCTATATTAACTCTGGTGACTAACCTATATTAATTATGATGACTAACTTATAAAAAAAATCCGGCATACGCACATTGTTCGTATGCCGGACTCATATCATTATACATTCTCCCGTGCATTGCGGGACACCCGCTTAAAGGTTCGGGTTGATCTTGCTCCACTCGGAGATGGCGGGCACGATGTTGAGCGTAACGAGCTCGTCGCGCATCTTGCACAGATGCTCATAGCTTGCATCGAGCTTGGCATTCTCCTCGGCAGTACCCTGAGGCACACGATATGTGCAGCCGTCGGCACCGAGAGTGGTGTCCATAGCCATCATGATATGGTTGTATTTCTCCGTCTGGACATATGTGCCCACAGGGAAACGGAAAGGCTCGCCACCCATTGCCGAACGAATCATCTCGACAGACAGATATGACGGACTCTGGAACGAAGAGCGGCCACGCAACTTGATGATGGCGGCACCACCCTGTGTCACATCCTTCTTCATCTGCTCCCACTCCTCAGCGGTAAACTCATCCGTGCCGAGTATATCTGTGAGTTTGCGGCCGGCCACCTCAACGTGTGAACCGAACACTGCCATCTGCTCGCCGTGACCGCCGTATGTGGCGCAACCGGTGATTTCGCTCTGCATCACACCGAATTTCTTTGCCAATGCGCTCTGAAGACGTGTGGTATCGAGAGCGGCAAGCGTTGTCACCTGACCGGGTTTCAGACCGGAATAAAGCAGAGTAACAAGACCGGTAAGGTCGGCAGGGTTGAATATTATCACCACGTGTTTGACATCGGGGCAATATGACTTGATGTTCTTGCCCAGTTCCTCGGCAATCTTGCAGTTGCCGGCCAGCAGATCCTCACGTGTCATGCCCTCTTTACGTGGTGCACCACCTGAAGATATGATGTACTTGGCGTTTGTAAACGCTTCCTTGACGTCTGTAGTGGCTGTGATCTTCACATTGCCGAAACCGCTCTGACGCATCTCCTCGGCAACACCCTCTGGTGAGAACACGTCGTAAAGACAGATTTCACTTGTCAGACCCATCATCAAAGCCGACTGAACCATGTTTGAACCAATCATTCCGGCAGCGCCGACGATTGTAAGTTTCTCGTTAGTTAAAAATGCCATAATCGATTATTATATTAATTAATTCATTCTAAAATGTCATCCGATAGTCTTAAATACACGGCAAAGTTAGCAAAAAAATGTGTATCGGCAATTGCAGACACACACTAAAAATGTTATTAATTTATAAACAACACTTTTTACACATTGTTTATATTGCCTCGTAGGCTAATTGCAATGTACGGATGGCATAATATCGGCAATTGTTTTGCCGTTATGATTTAAATTAATATATTTGTACCGTCATTTCACAACAAAGGCCGCAATACGGATATATCGCTACATCAAGAATATCACAAAGCCGTATCCGCAAAGCAGACTTATATAAAAAACACAACAAACCTATGAGCGACAACACGAAAGAACAAGTAAGAGAAAGACTTGCCGCACTGCGCGAAGAGATGAAGCGCGAAAGCCTGGGAGCCTTCATATTTCCAAGCACCGACCCTCACAACGGAGAGTATGTGCCTGAGCATTGGAAGGGACGCGAGTGGATAAGCGGATTCGACGGATCGGCAGGAACGGCAGTGGTAACCATGAACGAGGCCGCGCTATGGACCGATTCGCGCTATTTCATCGCTGCCGGAGAACAGCTGGACGGCACTGAGTATGTACTGATGCGCGAACGCATCGATGGTACACCCACGATAGCCGAATGGACAGGACGTAAACTGGCAGCCGCAGGCGGCCCTACAGAAGTAGGAATAGACGGTATGGTGACACCGGCCGACGTTGTGGAAGCACTTAAGGCCGATCTGCGCGCACAAGGCGGACTGACGCTGCGCACCAATTTCGACCCTCTCGGACGAATATGGCACGGCCGGCCGGCCATCCCCACAACCCCAATCGAGCTGCATCCTACGGAATATGCCGGAGAATCGTGCGCCTCGAAGCTCGACCGGGTCAGGACGGCACTGCGCGCCGTCAACGCTGGCGGCATGCTCGTGTCGGCTCTCGACGACATTGCATGGACGCTCAACCTACGTGGTTCCGACGTGCACTGCAATCCGGTTTTCGTCAGCTATCTGCTCATCACACAAAACAGGACAACACTGTTTGCCGACCGGCGCAAGGTGGGGCCCGAGATCGAGCAATATCTGAAAGACAACAATATAATGCTGAGAGAATACGGTGATATCCGTGAGGCTCTGCAACGATATGACGAATACAGCATAATGATGGACGGAAGCGAGACTTCGCATACATTGTACAACAGTGTCAGATGCAAGGAGAAAATCAACCGTCCGTCGCCAATAACATCGATGAAATCGATTAAAAACAGCACTGAAGCCGAAGGTTTCCGTAATGCGATGGTGCGTGACGGGGTTGCGATGGTACGCTTTTTGCGATGGCTCAGCCCGGCTGTGGCAAAAGGCAGCGAGACAGAAATGAGCATCGACCGCAAACTTACGGCATTGAGGGCAGAGCAGGATTTGTTCCGCGGAATATCGTTCGATACCATCGCAGCCTATCAGGAGCACGGAGCAATCGTACACTACGAAGCTACACCGGACAGCAACATGCCTCTGCGCCCCGAAGGCCTGCTCCTGATAGACAGCGGGGCGCAGTATCTCGACGGCACAACGGACATAACACGCACAATTGCCCTCGGGCCGGTGACAGAGGAACAGCGACGCGTGTACACCTTGGTATTGAAAGGACACATACAATTACAGATGCTGAAATTCCCGCGCGGGGCAAGCGGGACACAACTCGATGCCATAGCCCGACGCGATATGTGGGCGGCGGGACTCAACTACATGCACGGCACGGGACACGGCGTAGGCTCATACCTTAACGTGCACGAGGGGCCGCACCAGATACGCATGGAATACCGGCCGGCACCTATACAGCCGGGAATGACCGTCACCTGCGAGCCAGGCATATACCTCGAAGGACGCTTCGGAGTGCGCACGGAGAATACGCTGCTAACCGTGCCATACATGACGACGGAATTCGGTGAATTTCTGCAATTCGAGACTCTGACTCTCTGTCCCATCGACACAACGCCCGTCATGACGGAGATGCTTACCGACGAGGAACGCCGGTGGCTCAACGACTATCACGCCACTGTGCGCGAACGGCTCACTCCGTATCTGGACAGCGATGACGCCGAGTGGCTGCGCAAGGCTACAATCGAAATAGGCTAATCACGGACCGTTCTTATCCATTCCATCACATTGCTTGGTGCCATACCGGCATCAAGCAATGTCTTCATATAGTCCATTGCCGGAGCGACATGGGCAAAATAACGACGGTAACCGGCACAGAGACAGTTAAGTCCGGGATTGCCGTAACGGTCGTGAATGAATCTGTTTTTGGGGCATTCGCCATGACAGGCGAACAGCCACCGGCATTCACGGCACTGTTGCGGTAACATGGAACGTTTGGCATTGCCGAAAGCAGTCTGCCGCTCACTGTACATCATCTCGGTAATCGTGGAAGTGCGTATGTTGCCGAGCCGATATCCCGGAAATACAAAATGATCGCAACTGTACAGGTCACCGTTAAATTCCATAGCGGCAGAATGTCCGCAAACAGGAGCAAGCGAACAGATGCCCGGCGGCACTCCCGCCCAGTTGGCCAAAGTAGCGTCGAAGATCTGCACGAACGTTTCGCCGACATCGTTACGTACCCATTCATCGAAAATTCCGCAAAGGAAAAGCCCCCATTGTTCCGATGAAACGGACGTTTTTGTAAGCCGCCCGCCTTCTGTCATTCCCGGCATAAGACGCAGGGCATAGCTACCGGCATCGGCAATACGCTCCACTACGGGTGTGAACTGGATATACCGACATCCTATATCGCGGAAAAAACGGTAGAACTCTATGGGATAATCGGCATTAATACTGTTGACCACGGCCATTGCGTTCCATTCCACTCCATACCTGTCGAGCAGTTCGATGCCGCGCATCACATCATGAAACGAGCCGCAACGCATAGCATCGTGAAAGCGCTGCGGACCGTCGATGGACACGCCTATAAGAAATCCATTGTCACGGAAAAAACGACACCATTCATCGGTAATCAGGGTGCCGTTGGTCTGAAGACAGTTGTCTATATGCCGGCCCGCGGCATAGCGCTGTTGCAGAGCGAGCGCACGCCGATAGAACGACAACGGACGAAGAAGGGGTTCGCCGCCATGCCAGGTGAACAGCACTTCACCGGCTGTCTGCGCCTCGATATATTGGCGGGTAAACAGTTCAAGAAGTTCGTCTGACATGCAAAAAACGGCGGTTTCATCGTACAACCGCCGCTTTTCAAGATAGTAGCAATAGCGACATGAAAGATTGCAGTCGGAACCGGCAGGCTTCAGCATCACATAAAAAGGACGAGCAAAAGGGCGGCATGTACTCATATTCAATACTATTTGTCATTTACTTTATATTCGGTTTCTTGTTTCCAATTCTCGTCTTTCCTAAAATTCCACATACGGTTCGAGACGGCTTATGGCATCGGGAGTAAAATCACGGTGTAAATGCAAATCCTGTAAACTGTGCAGCGGACCATACAAACGGCGGTAGTCTTCGATGGCCTTGGCCTGATGAAAGGTGATATATGGGTGACGGCACATCTGCAGCACCTTAAGTTTGTTGAGGTTCATACGTCGTGTCTCGGGATTGCTTATTACGAAATATTGCTTTGTCTCTTGTGGAAAATCGTCGATTTCATCGAGCTGTTCCACACTCACATAACCGCCAAGACGCTCACCGTATGCCACTATCATGCTGGCAAAGACAGGCCCGATGCCGGGCACACGGCGGAGCATGGCTGTATCAGCCGTGTTGAGCACTATCCGCTCGTCGGGTGTTATCTTTGCCGGATACCAAATCGTATCGCGCACGGAATGTCCGGCTTCGGGCAAAGATGACGCCGGGAGGAAATCGGGAGATATACGTATGTACGGTTCAAGCCGGCGATACTGACCTACTGTCAGACCGTAGAGACGGGCAAAATCGGCTGGCCGCCTGTAAACGCCTCCACGGGCACGGTACTTGTAGATATTGCGCACCTGCCACGGTTGCAGGCCAAGTCGAAACAACGATGTACTGTCGACTGTATTGGGATCGAACGGAAATAGCTCGGATGCATGTTCCTTTACATGATAATACGGCTGTGTTTTACGATGGAATGTACGTTTTTGGAACATTAAGGTATCTTCCGTATCATTTAATGTGTCTGCAATATCAGTCCGTGAAAGTTCTGTCGAACCGTCTGTTCCCGAATAATATACAACGGAAAGCCCGGCCAAAGCCATAATGAGCAGTGCCATTATGGCCTTACGGTCAGACTTATGGTACAGTGTTTTGCGCATTGGGATTATATCAGTCCGAACTGGTGCAGGAATATGAGCGTGATGAATATCGGACAGACATATTTAACTGCAAAAAGATAGACATGGAAAAGACGGCTGCGGAGTGTGCCACGGTTGGTGAACTCGTCACGCACAACCTTGTGGGGAGCGAACCATCCGACATAGACACATGTAAGGAAAGCACCGACAGGCATCAGCATCTGGGCCGTCAGGGCATCAAAGAAATCCATCAGCGACCGACCGGCAAGGTGAAGAACAGGCATGGCACCCACCGACAATGAGCTGAGCACACATATCAGGCCGGTACAGACCGTGACTATCCATGCGGCATGACGGCGGGGCAAGTGTATCTCCTCATGGAAGAACGCCGTACCTATCTCGTGCATGGAAATGGTTGATGTAAGTGCGGCCAACGAAAGAAGCACGTAAAACAGCACGGAGACGACATATCCCACCACCGGCAATGATGCGAATGCTTCGCGAAACACATTGGGCAACGTGATGAATATGAGCGAGGGGCCGCTGTCGGGACTTATTCCTACGGAAAAGGCAGCAGGAAATATCATCAGACCGGCAAGAACGGCTATCACCGTATCTATCACGGCTATCTGACAGGCCGAACGCATCAGATTGGTCTGGCGGCCGAAATATGATGCGTAAGTGCAGAGACATGCCGTACCGAGACTGAGAGAGAAGAACGCCTGACCGAGAGCTTCGAGAAATACCTGCGAATCTACCTTGCCGAAATCGGGCTTCAACAGAAACTCCACGCCTTTACCGGCACCGGGCAACATGCACGAGGCCGCTACAAGGACTATGAGCAGAATAAAAAGTGTGGGCATAAGCATTTTCGAAGCACGCTCTATGCCACCACGTATTCCGTGCACTATCACCCAATGTGTAACAAGAATGAAAGCCAGACCCCACAAAACGGGTTTAACCGGATCGGAGGAGAAAGTGAAGAAATAGTCCTGCACATATTTCATGTCACCACCGAGGCTGCCCGTCAACGACGCTGTAAGATATTGAAGGCACCAGCCTGCCACAACAGCATAGAAGCCGAGGATGATCATAGATGTTGCAATGCCCATATATCCAATGGCGCTCCATCCTTTTCTGCCAGACAGATTGCCATAGGCACGGGCGGCATTGGAGGCGGAATGACGCCCGACGATAAATTCACTGACCATGCCTGGGATACCAAGCAAAAGGATGCAACCTATATAGATAAGTATAAAGGCTGCGCCACCGTTCTGTCCGGCCATAAACGGAAAACGCCATACATTGCCGAGACCGACGGCCGAACCCGCCGTGGCAAGTATAATACCGAGTCTGCTGCCGAAACTGCCTCTTTCTGATCTTGTCATTTATATCTGTTTATTCGTTTATTGATATTCTACTTACAAATATGTAGTACGGCGGCCTATTCATGTTCCGTATTTACCAAGGTTGTCATATTATGCCAAACTGATGGAGAAATACAAGCACTATACACACCGGACAGACATATTTCACACAGAACAAATAGAAATGGAAAAAACGGCCGTGCAACGTTCCGTTGTTGGTATACTCATCGCGCACCACTCTGTGCGGGATATACCAGCCGACAAACAGACAGGTCAGAAAACCGCCTATAGGCAGAAAGATCTGTCCGGTAACGAAATCGAACACATCGAACAGCGGTTTGCCGAAAAGCTGCAGACCGTCGAAACGACCGAGCGAGAGCGAACACAAAGCGCCTATGACCGAACATGTTGACGTAACGATAACTGCTGAGCTACGGCGAGTGATACGACACTCTTCATGAAGGAACGCCGTACTAACCTCGTGCAGCGATATGAGAGAGGTCAACGCTGCCAACGACAACAATACATAGAACAGTAACGATATGACAAACCCTACAGCCGGCATTCCGGAAAATGCCTGCTGAAAGACATTGGGCAGGGTGATGAAAATAAGCGATGGACCGCTGTCAGGACTGATACCTACGGAAAACGCGGCCGGAAATATCATCAGGCCGGCAAGTATGGCCACAAGACAGTCTATAACGCCTATCTGAACAGCCGAAGCTGCCAGATTGGTATGCCTGCTGAAATAAGAAGCGTATGTGCAGACACAGCCCATACCGATGCTAAGAGAATAGAACGACTGTCCGAGAGCACCGAGAAACATGTCACTGTCGACCTTGCCAAGGTCGGGCCTGAACAGAAAAGAAATGCCCTTGCCGGCTCCCGGCAGCATACACGCAGCCACCACAATGACAAGCAGAAGGATGAACAATGTCGGCATCATCAGCTTCGAGGCCTTTTCGATGCCGCCACGCACACCACGGACAATGACAAGATGGGTTATTATAAGAAACAGCACTGTCCATACAATGGGTTTTACCGGGTTTTGAGAGAACGAAACGAAATACTCCCTGATATATTCCGGATTGCCGTCGAGATGGCCCACAAGGGATGCGTATATATATTGCAGACACCACCCCGACACGACAGCATAATAGCCGGTGATGAGAAATCCCGTGAGCACACCGAGATATCCGACAGCCGTCCACGGCCTGCCACCGCTGAGTTTGCCATAGGCACGGGCGGTATTTGACCGGGCATTGCGACCAATGATAAACTCGCTGACCATGCAGGGGATACCCAACAGGAGCACGCAACCGATATAAATGAATATGAACGCCGCACCGCCATTCTCACCGGTCATGTATGGGAAACGCCATACATTGCCGAGACCGACGGCCGAACCCGCCGTGGCAAGAATAACGCCTATCTTGCTACCGAACTTAGCTCTCTCTAATTGTGCCATTATAAAACTTTTACTGTAATTCTGTTGCAAAAATATAAAATAATTCTTACTTTTGTACCAAAATAGTAACTTAATATGCAATATTCATATCAATTAGTAAGAAAATATCCCGTATCGATAGTGTTATTCCTCGTCATTTGGTATCTCTCGTTCTTTAATCCGCCCAAAACCGAACTTGACGAAGTGGCGTTTATTGACAAATGGGTACATGTGATAATGTACGGCGGAACATGTTCCGTGCTATGGATAGAATATATAATGAAGCACAAAAGACTCAACATACCGAAACTTATGCTGATGGCATGGCTCGCACCAATCATCATGAGCGGTATTATCGAACTCTTGCAGGAATACTGCACTGACGGGCGCCGAAGCGGCGACTGGATGGACCTGGCCGCCAATGCCACCGGTGTGACACTGGCTATGGCTGTCGGAATTATAATATCAAGAATAAAAAATATCGGCAGATGATTATCATTTCCGAGACGTCCCGCTCTTTGGAGAATAATATGTGCCGAGACTTCCACCCCACTCCTTGAACGGCTCAGCCCGTAGACGGGAATTATAGAAGCGACGGTCGCCGGTAACCTCTTTACCGATGAAATCGGGCTTTTCAAACGTTTCATCTTCCGATTTCAGCTCTACCTCAGCCATCACAAGACCGGCATTGTCACCATAGAACTCATCCACTTCAAATGTATGCGGGCCACTACGGACGAGCCATCGCGTCTTGTCAATCACACCCGGCTCACACAGACGGAACAACTGTTCGGCCTCGTCGGGCGTTATCTCTTTTTCAAATTCATACCGGCTCATACCGGCAGCATCGGAAGGCCCCTTGATTGTAAGAAAGCCGCAATGACCACGCAGACGCACTCTTACCGTACGCCCGCTGTCACTGCAAATATATCCTTGCCTGATGCGGCTGCTGTCATAAGCAAGTTGCTTATAGCTGTCGTCAATCACCAGAAACTTCCGTTCTATCTCCAGGCCGTCCATTCCCTGCGTCAAGCCATTATATACATCGAATAAGCCATAAAGCACAATGCAAGAACCACAAGAACGGCAAAAATAATCTTCACTACGTTCTTTCCATGTTCTGCCTGTCGTGCCTCATAAGCGGCACGACGCGGATTTTCCTTTTTGTTATTCTTCTTCATAGGTCGAAATTGTTTATTAAGTTATTCAAGATTTCTTTCAGATTATAATGATGAAATAGCGTATATACCCAAATCCAAGGCTTCAGTCTTCGTCATTCACGGGAAATTCCATCAGATAAGCCTTGATGAAACCGTCAATCTTACCGTCCATCACACCGTCCACATCCGTTGTCTGCCAGTTGGTACGGTGGTCTTTCACACGACGGTCGTCAAAAACGTAGCTGCGTATCTGGCTGCCCCACTCTATCTTCTTCTTGCCGGCTTCTATCTTGGCTTGCGCCTCGAGACGCTTTTTCATGGCACGATCGTAGAGCTGGGATTTCAGAAGACGCATGGCATTATTGCGGTTTTCAAGCTGCTTGCGGCTCTCGGTGTTCTCGATGAGAATTTCTTCCTCCTCGCCGGTATCAGGGTCCACATACTGATAGCGCAGACGTACACCCGTCTCAACCTTGTTGACGTTCTGTCCGCCGGCGCCCCCCGAGCGGAACAAGTCCCAACTTACGCGCGCCGGATCGACATACACCTCAATAGTATCGTCAACAAGCGGCGACACGAACACACTGGCAAAACTCGTCATCCGCTTACCCTGTGCATTGAACGGAGATACGCGCACCAGACGGTGCACGCCGTTCTCACTCTTCAGATAGCCGTAAGCATATTCACCGCCCTCTATCTGCATGGTCACACTCTTGATGCCGGCCTCGTCGCCATCCTGCAGGTTGCTTATGGTCACCTTGTGTCCGTTGGCCTCGGCCCAGCGCTGATACATACGCATGAGCATCTGGGCCCAATCCTGACTTTCGGTCCCCCCGGCGCCACTGTTTATCTTCATCACACAGTCCATCGGATCTTCCTTCTGACGCAGCATGTTCTTCAGTTCAAGACTTTCGATGGCCTCGAGGGCACGGCGATAGTCGGTGTCGACCTCTTCTTCCGTCACCATCTCGTCCTTATAGAAGTCGAAAGCAAGTTGCAGCTCGTCGGCCGCAAGACGCACTTCGTTGTAGCCGTCGATCCATCGCTTTATACCCTTTACCTTCTTCATCTGCTCCTCGGCCCGCTTGGGGTCCTCCCAAAAGTCGGGCGCCTGAGTACGAAGGTCTTCTTCTTCAAACTCTATTTTCTTTCTGTCAATGTCAAGATAGCGGCGCAGTGCCTCGGCGCGCTCCATGACGTCTTTAAGTTGGTCTGCTGTTATCATAAATTATCCCTCATACATCCTGTCAATCTCCGCCTTATAGTTCTCGTTGAGCACCCGCCTCTTAATCTTAAGTGTGTTGGTAAGCTCGCCACGCTCCATGCTGAAATGATGCGGCAGCAGTGTGAAGCGCTTTATCTGCTCATAATGGGCCAGTTGCTGCTGCAACGTGTCTATGCGGTCCATCATCATTCGGTATATCTCGTCGTTGGCACACAGGTCCTCGCGTCCTTCAAAGGCTATACCGTGCTCGCGGGCATACTCCTCAAGCAGACGATACTCCGGTATGATCAGCGCCGACACAAAGTTACGCTGGTCGGCTATTATGGCAATCTGATCTATAAACCTGTCCACAAGCAGCTTCGACTCTATCATCTGCGGAGCTATGTATTTGCCGTTCGAAGTCTTGAAAAGGTCCTTGATGCGCTCGGTGAGAAACAGCTCGCCGTTCTTCATATATCCCGCGTCGCCTGTACGGAAATATCCGTCGTCGGTGAAAGCCGCCTTGGTCTGCTCCTCACGGTTGTAGTAGCCTCGCGTGATAGTCGGACCTTTGAGCAACACCTCACCATCGTCGCTTATCTTCACACTGATGCTGTCTATCGGATATCCTACCGAACCGAGAGTATACGGTTTGCCCAAATGATTGCAGCTGACTGTGGCCAGGCTCTCCGTCAGTCCGTATCCTGCCAGCATATTGAGCCCTATGCTGTGGACGAACTCCTCTACATGTGCCGATATCGCAGCTCCGGCAGTAGGGAATATGTTGGGATTGGTCAGTCCCAGTTCCTTCCGCACCAGACTGAACAGCGTATTGTTTATCATCTCGTATTCAAGATGCAACGCCATCGGCGGACGTTTGCCACGGCTCAGATATTCGATATTGTGCTTGCGGCCCACGGCCAGCGCATTCTTGAACACCTTGCGCTTCACAGCATTCGCCGACTCGATCTTCTCCATCACACCGGCATACACCTTCTCCCAAAAACGCGGCACGGCGCACATGCTCGTGGGATGGGTCTCGCGCATCGACTTCTGCACCTCCTGCGGATATGTATTTACAATAAGCGTAGCACCCTCAGACAAGCTCAGCAACGTCCACCCTTTTTCGAAAATATGGGCGTATGGCAGGAAATTGAGCACACGGTCGCGATCTGTCAGCGGCACGCAATGGTCATTGGCCTCCAAAGCGGCATTATACTGGCCGTGGCTCAGCATCACTCCCTTGCTGTCGCCCGTGGTGCCGCTCGTATAGAGAATATTGGCAAGGTCGTCGCCGTTGGCCTCCTTGTACAGATTCTCCACCTCCGGCTGCCGTGGCAGGCCTTCGCCGAATTTGAGAAAATCATCGAAATAAATGGCGTGGGGGTCGTGATTGCTTATACGGACCGCGCGGTCGAAAATCACGATACGTTCCAATGTATGGCACAATGTACACACACGGTGTGCCTTGTCGTACTGTTCCTGTTCGCCGACAAATAGTATACGTACTTGCGCATCGTTGATCATAAATTGTATCTGCTGTTCGCTGCTCGTCGCGTAAAATGGTATGGTGACAGCCCTGACTCCCCATGCACCGAAGTCAGTAAACAGATACTGTACGCAATTCTGCGAAAAGACGCCTATTTTCTCCTGCGTACGCACTCCGAGATTGAGCAACGCATTCGACACTGTCTTCACAGTATGCGAGAACTCATTCCATGAATACGATTTCCATTCCGAGCCTCCAAAGTCCTTATAGACCATGACTTCACGGTCGCCATACTTTTTTGCCTGCTCATGTATCATTACCGACAGGTGGCTGTTTGTCTGCATAATAAATATATTTTGTTTTATGCAAAGGTATGGGAAATATGGGAAAACACAAAATTATTACGATGATATTTTTATCAGTTCAGAGTGATGAGTTTAGAGTAAAGAGGTATGATCACACTATGTATCATACAGCTATGAGATTATACGATGCAGAGGCTAATCATACCTCTTTACTCTAAACTCATCACTCTGAACTGAATATCATTTGCTCTCCTTGGGATAACTCACCCTCGTATGGTATATCATTTTCAATTTGTCTATCATTACCGTCTTGGCATATGCGATGTCGCGGAACGTGATGGGACATTCGCGGAAATGGCCGTCGGCCAACTGCCCGTCGACAAGACGGTTGACAAGGTCGCGTATCGACTTCTCCGTATAGTCGGGCAGCGAACGCGATGCCGCCTCTACGGTGTCGGCCATCATCAATATGGCTTGCTCCCGGGTGAACGGATTAGGCCCCGGATAGGTGAACAACAGGTCGTCAACGGGAGTGTCGGGGTTTTCGTTCTTGTATTTCACGTAGAAATATTTCGTCTTACCCAAACCGTGGTGAGTGCTGATGAAATCCTTTATCACCGTCGGCAGATTGTTCTTTTCCGCCATTTTCAGACCTTCGGTCACATGACTTATTATCACCTGTGCGCTGTCTATATACGACAGGGCGGCATGAGGATTCACACCCGACTGATTTTCAGTAAAGTATATCGGTGAAACCATCTTTCCGATGTCATGATACAACGCGCCTGTACGCACCAGCTGGCTGCTCGCCCCTATCTTGTTGGCGATGGCCGCAGCCAGATTGCCCACCTGTATGGAATGTTGGAACGTACCTGGCGCCTCCTCGCTCATACGCCTCAGCAGTGTGTTATTGGTGTTGGACAGCTCGATAAGCGTGATGTCCGATATGAATCCGAATGTCTTCTCCGCCACATAAAGCAGCGGATAGGCAAAGAGCAGAAGCATACCGTTGATTATCATATAATTATATGTACTCATATCAAACTCGGCAAGCGTCGATATATGTATCAGGTCAAAAGCGGCGTTCATGGCCATGCTCACCAACGTCACCACCACAGCCGTCTTGAAAAGTTGCGAGCGATATTGCAGTTCGCGCAGCGAGTATATGGCGGTGAGGCCGGCCACCGACTGCACCACGATAAACTCAAAAGGACTCTGCAACATGCAGGCACAGATGAGAATCATCGTGAAATGGGTGATGAAGGCCGTCCGCGAATCCATGAACACGCGCGTGATGATGGCGACGATGGCATACGGAAGGATATACACATGACCTATGGTGTTACGTATCAGCAATGACGTGAGCAGAGCGAAGATGATGATGAGCGAATAGAGCATGGCTATACTGCGCGGTTTCTCGAAATAGTCGCGGCGGAACAGGCTCAGATAGATGGTGAAACAGATGATGAACAGCGCCACGTATATCGTCTCGCCAATCAGCGTCAGCCCTATCTGCGTGGTGCTGTGGCTGCGGCGCTCCGTCTCGGCGCGGAACGACTCGAGCACCCGCGCCGCGTTTTCGTCCACGATGTCTCCCCGTCCTATTATCTTCTGCCCGCGCTGCACCACTCCGCTGGCCAGCGGTATGCTGTTCACGATGTCGTTCAGACTGGCGTCGCTACGCTCCTTGTCGTAAACAAGGTTGGGGATGATATAGTCGTTCAGGTTGCACTTCTGAAGCACCTGCCGGTGCTGCTCAAGCAGTTCGTCCACAAAAAGCTGCTCGTATGCCTCCTTGGCCGAGCACAGTTCGGTCACCTTCACGCTCACGGCATTCTTGCCGTTGACCACCCTCACCATCTGCGACGTGTCGGCTTTCAGCCGGTCATAGTCGTCCGAGTTCATTATGCCTCTTCTGTAAGCACGCCTCAGCCGGTTGGCGATAATGCTGATATAATCGTCGGAAAGCCCGGGTATTCCATCAGAAAAGTCGGACACGAACCGACGCACCTGCCGTCCCTCCTCCTCGGTGTTGTAGCTATAATAAGGCTCGTACTGCCTCATCAGGCTGTCGCGCTCTTTCTTTATCGTCTTGTCCGACTTGTATATCGGAAAGTCGAACGGAGCCGTCAGATCGCTATAACGCCACGGCTTGCCCTCGTCTATGCGCAGATAGCTGCGACGCTCGCTCGGTATGGCCCATATTATCACTGCCACCGTACCGATGATGATGGCGGCCCTCGTGAACAGATTACTCCACGTTATGTCTCCCTTCAAACTAAAAAATCCCATGTCTGTCGAATTGATATACAAGTTTGTGCGGGCGAAATTAAACAAAAAAAACGAGAAAACGGCTCTTCACGGCAGTTATTATGTTGGTCAACAGAATTAAACTACATTATCGTTCGGATATAAGATGAACGTGCTTTGGATAGATGCGCCCCAACGGGGCAACAAGCACATAGCCCGGGGCAGAGCGTAGCGGCACCCCGGGAATCGACATCGACAATCCCGCGCCCTGGATGGATGCGCCCCGCCGGGGCAACGAGCACACAGCCCGGGGCAGAGCGTAGCGGCACCCCGGGACTCAAACATCGACACACCCCGCGCCCTGCAAGGGCAAAAGCATAAAAATATATGGGATGTAAAAAAATGTAATTATCTGATAATTAATGCTTTTGCCCTTTTAGGACGAATAGGACAATTGAACATGACACCCGGGGTGCCGCTACGCTCTGCCCCGGGCTGTGTGCTCGTTGCCCCGGCGGGGCGCATCCATCCAGAGCGCGTTCATCCTATATCCGGGCGATAATGTAGTTTAATTTTGTTGACTGACTTAATATATTTATTTGACTATGATTTCAGACTACTTCACCACGACCTTCCTTCCACCAACCACATATACACCGGCCGGCAGATTGTCGATGTCGTCCGAAACGCGCCGGCCGTCAACCGAATATACCGGACCGGCAGCGGCGCCAGCACCGTTGTCCGTGTCATATATACCCGTCGGCGTGGTTCCGGCAATGCGTATGCGGCTCTTGGCACCGGCTGTCTGGGCCGATACTGGCAGTTCAAGATAACAACGGAAAGGAAGCAACTTGCAGTTGTTGCCTATCTTGACAAACTCTCCTGTCGCGGCATCATAGCCATAGCGCCATACTCGTCCGGTAGAACTGATAGTGGTATTGTCATAGTTGCCGTGCATGGCAATGTCGCCCGCACGTACAATGTTAAGAGTATCAGTAGGATTAAGCCGAACGTTTTCAAAATTCTCAAAAACAATTTTCTCATCAGAATAGGAATGACGAATCAAGTAAGGGGTATTGGCCTCAAACTTTGTCACCTCGGCATACGTTATGGTTCCATTTGCTGCATCATAGTTGTCGAGACGTGCCACTTCAACACCCGATGCCCTAATTTCGGCAAACTGCTCGTCAGACAACGCCACAGGCAGTATCACCGTACTCCACTGACCGGCCGGAAAATAACGATGGAAAAGGAACTCACTGACATCGGCACGACAGCCTCCCATTGCATAAGCATCGTAGGGAAAACCGAACGATGACACACCGTAAATCCAATCTTCGCTACAGAGTACCATAAAATCGCATTTCCAAAAAAGTCCGCCGGTCCCGTCGCTTTCAAGATAGAGCTTGTTTTCATAATTTTTCGAGAAGTCATCCCGAGACACCGTATATATCAGCGCATTGGGATTCTTGGGCTCAAGCATGAAATCCCCGACCGAATACCCGCCGATATTAAGCATGTTGACGGAAACGACGCTGTCGTTGGTCTTCAAGTCATTGTTTATAAACCCGAGGTCGGTATATATGCCGTCAGAAGTGTCGTAGCCGCCGAGAGCGAACAGTGCCACATTGCTGCCCATGGAGTCATAGCAGGTAAGCAGAGGGTCGTTGACAATGCCGTCGGGATATACCGATTTCACCTTGTCGTCCTCTATATAAGCAAGCACCTGATTGGTAAGGTTGACCATGGCGGGGCTTTCACCGTCCACGGTACCGCCAAGTCTGTTCATGGCAAGGAACAACACGGCACCGCTATCACCGCTGAACACGGTGTTGTCAGACGAATATACCACCACGCGCAGCGTGCCGTTGGGACGCATGGCCATCGTTATGCTATGCGTCGGGAGAGTCCCGCCGCCAAGTCCGCCGGGCTTCAGCGCCCTGCCGGTGAAATCATACAGGAAACCGTTGGTCTGATCGTTGACAAACTCAAATGTCCCGGGCTTGGCCACGTCACACTGGAAAGCGTTGACCGGCACACCGTCGTTCTCTATACCTATGTCGATACCCCAATATCCGTATGTCTCGTTGTAATATATCTCAGATACCGTCATTGTCGCTCCGGCCGTGGCACGGCATACGCCCAGCACGGCAAGCAGACAGAATATGAATATCTTCTTTTTCATAATCGTAATCTTTTAGTTCGGGTTTCTTTATTGGTTTGCTATGCGCCTCGCCAGTTCAACGATGTCGGCAACGGTAATACGGCCGTCGCCGGTAAGGTCGGCTTTGCTTATCTGGATATGTGTACTGTCTCCGTCGGATATATACTTGGACAGTGCCACAATGTCGGTAATGTTCAGACGACCGTCTTCATTTACATCTCCAAGAATATGTCTGTCGACAAACTGTATCCACGATGCGCTTGCACCGGCATTTCCCGCAAATCCGTCGGTGGCTGTAATGCCGGCGGTCTGCACCGTCAGTACATAATATCCGTCGTCCGATGTCACCTTGTCGAGCCCGAGAACAAACTCGGTGTCATTCACCTTGGTTATCACCATCCGGGATATGTCGACAGTCTCGCCCTGGCACCTCAGTTCCACATCGTCAACCGTGAATGTAGTCTCATCGACTGCCTTGCTGAATTTCACGCCTACCGACTTCAACTGCGAAGTAAGAACCTTACCGTCATCGGGGACACCGTCAAACGCTTCCACTACGAGTTCTGTCTCCGGCTTTGGCTCAAACGTAAGGATATAAGTCTCACGGCCTGCCAGCTCTGCAACAGCATGCAGACGACACTCGCTGACGGGGTCCTTGCCGTCACGCAATATATAATCTGTAAGCCAGAAATTATCAACAGGCATTTCAATGCCGTCACTCTGGCGGACAACCGACACCAGCTTTTGTTTGCCGGCTGTCAGATCCGTTGACGAGCCATAGTTCCATCCGTCAGCTGACGGTATTACCGTAACGGCATACTCCGTTTCGCTCCGTCGCGTCATCTCTACACAAGAAGCGGTAACGACATTTTCCTCCTTGCGCCCGTCGGTGAAATATACCATATCGGGCATATCCTCCGAATCGACAATATCGTTGACAAGGAATCCGCGGATTGCAGGCGAGGTCGTGCCGTTTGCAGTAAAGCCATGTACCAGCTCATGGACAGACACATTGTCAAGCAACGACAGGTCTTCATTGCCATAGCTTGTCACATGCGTAGCCTTCACATCATAGTCTGTGAAGTGGCCGAGCAGCGAACTCTGAAGCCACCACTGGGCATAAACGGTAGAATGGGCTGCGATTGTTCCGAAATCGGTAGTCACACTTTCCCCTAAGGCAAGTGTCTTGTCGTCTCCGTTAAGTTGTGAACTCAGCAACTTGAAATCAATCAGCAGTCCTTTTTCGTTGTCCACAATCTTGGGTTGTTCCGTCATCATACGCACGTTGGTGGCGTCACCATTGCCCTTGTTGCTTATGAGCAACGCAAATTCCGCCGGCCGGCACGGTTCCACTACATCAAGGGTCAGCGGGTTGTCACCGTAAACATCACGCTGCATGAAGTATGTAAGGTCAAGATTGGGTGACGGCTTTACGGTCAGTGTCACGGGGTAAAGGTCGCGGGTGACCTCCAGACCGGTGAACGGGTCAATGTATACGAGCGAACCTCCAAACGAATAATCCCTGTCCGTCTCAAGGGCGGCATACTTGGTGGGTATGAACACTATCGTTGCCGTACCCGTTTCGTTGGCAGCGAGCGACCATCCGCCCGTCAGGTCCAAATCGCCGCTGAAACCTTTCAGGCTCTCCATGTTTATCTGGAACTCATGGGATGTGGCCAACGTACCCTCATCGTCACGGACTTCAATATTCAGACGGACTTTCTCCATGGCCTTTTCCTCGTTACCGTTGAACACGGTGAGCGTACCGCGGAATGCCTGGCGTGTCATGGTCATCGTCTGGGAAAGCTGGAGGGATATGCTGGCGCAGACAGATTTCTGCCCTCCTTCCAATACCTCCTTCATCCCCTCGACGTGCTCTTCCGTATAATCGGACGGCATGGAATATCCCATATCACTGAAATGGCTGCGTGTATCTTTCATTATCCGAATATCATTTGCCAATCTGGACGCGATATCGTCAGGAAGTCCGTCGGTCAAATACCGTTTGCGGCGTTCAAAGAATTGCCTGTACAGTTCCATTGACAAAGCCTCGGGCTTATACTTGACCACATCATCGAACTCCGCGGACTTGTAATCTACGGAATCTATGAGCACACGCATTTCATAGAAAGATACGTCATCCCATTCCTTCTCGCTTCCCCATATCACACCATTGATATTGGCAAATGCCTCAAGCCGGGTGTGAACTACGCCCAGTTCCTTCATCACAGATTTCAGATAGTCCTTACTACCGGACTGTCCGCTGCGTCTTGGCATGAATTCAATCTCCGAGCCGTTCGTGAGATGGTCACAGGCGTGGGCGAAATCGTTCGCACATGAAGAAATATTATTTGCCAGACCTATCAATTTCAACGAGCCCTTAGCGCTTTTCATAGCTTTGGTATATTCCGAATCGGTAAGCTGATTACCATTACCGGCCGATTGAGCAATAGCAATGTCAAGAACCTCCTCAACGGCATTGGTTGCCGATACGTAGGACTCATATACATCTCCAAAAGTCCTTTTAGAATCACAACTTTCGTCAAATCCGGATGCTTGTATCTCTACAAGATCATGGAAACTGTTAATATTAGCCTGTGCACCGGAGACATTTTTTGCAGCCTTTTTAGTGGGATCATAAGGTGCCAGTATCTTATCTAACGGAAGACCGAAGAAATAGCCGAAACATTTCAATCCGGCAATGGCCAGTCCCTGTTGGCACGGTTCACAGCCTGTGTTTACACGCTCTATAAAATTGTCATCATCGTCTCCATGATAATATTCCGGACCATCCTTTTCATCTTTATCATTGGGATCTTTCTTCGGGCGTGATTTTGGGGGAACCGGATCTCTCTCATCAAGGCTTCCAGGTGGATTTGCAGGTCCTGGGCCACCATGATCATAAACATCACCTATGCAAGTCCTCAATTTAACCGGCCGGCCATAACAATGCCATTTCCTGTCAAATCCGCAGTCCCAAAAATACTTTACATCCATCGTGAAATAACAACGGGAGCCTTTCTTCTCTCCTGCTTTTCTCATGGCTTTTTCCACCGAGCCGGTATTCTTCGTCACCTTGACAGGAATCAATACACTCTGTTGCGGTGCGAGTTCAAACAGTTCGTCATTATAATCCAAAGCCTCGAAAGTCAGTGTCTCGACACCTTCCGGCAATATCAGTTCCACGTCCTGTGCCGTTATCAGCCCCTTGTTTGTCAAGACGGCATTGAACATCAACGACTCACCCGGCTGCAATTCATCGGCCTCAATTCTGTCGGGAACGGACAGTTGCACTACAGGTACAGGCACATTCGTCTCATATTCCACCTCTGTCACGATGTCGTACTCATCCTCAACATCAGTCTCTTCGACCTTCCAGTCCACCGTTATGGCTCTGAAGCTGAGGTTTACCACCTCCTTGGTTACAGTCCCCGGATCGACAAGGATATTGTTACGATACGAATCATGCTTGTCTGCCGTGACGCTTACGCTATAGTATCCTTCCGGCAGTTCAACAGAATAAAGTCCGTTGCCGTCGGTAAGTCCCTGCGCTATTACAGCACCGGTCGTGGGATGCTTGACAATGACCTGCGCCCCCGATACATGAGGAGCCTGAGGTGTATAATATGTGTATTCGTCACATACATCGACAACCAGCGTTCCTGTCGACTCGGACACAGGCTCTATGCTGTAGTCCAAAGCCAGTCCTTTGCCGTTTTCACAGTTTATTCCGATTATTCCCGTTACAGGTACATTAAGCTGCATCTCGTCTGTCGGAGTAAATCTCAATACAGCGGTGACCGACTCCCCGTAAGCCAACGAGGCCATCTCCGAAGGTGTCGCCGTGGTCATCCAACCGGGAAGCGCCAGAGTTATCTTGCCGGTTTCTCCCTTGCCGATATTCGTAATGGTGACAGGATAATCTCTCGAAGTGCCTTTGACCATCGTAGTACTGATGCGCGATACGTCAGCCTGCAACTGGCCTTTGGCATTTCTGCAATAATAGAACAGCGTTGTCTCTACAGACGGGCCTTCCGCCGTTTCCACCACAATCTTTATCTCTTCCCAATCATCGCCGGGAGAGGGCGTTTCCGACAATATCGAACATTGCACGTCAATACCTTTTCCGCCGTCTATCCTGTCCGGGCAAACCACATCGACGGTGCAATGTTCCGGTTTTGACAGTACGGTCGCCCTTACCCCCGTAAGCGGCAACGTTCCGGAATTGACAAACGGGACGTTTCTTTCATAACGCTCGCCTGCAACAGCCTCACAGGTGATGACCGAACTTGAAGAACGCCTGAAACCGTAGATATAGGCAGCGGCCATCTCGCTTTTCAGATTCTCACCGGGATAACAGGCTCCTATGGAGAAATGTCCCGTCTGAGACCGATAAGGCTTATATACCGCGGTAAAGTTCCCTTCGGCATCCGTTGTCGCCGTAAGGGTCTGCCGCAGACCTCCGTTGACGATGTATACCTCAACTGCCGACTCTGCCGTCACGTCACCGGCAATACGGCCTGTTATCCGCATTTCCTCGCCCGGTTGGTAAACGGACTTGTCCGTAGATACCGTCGCGCTGAAAGGTGCCACCGTCTTTACCCTTATCCGCTCCGACGTATTGTTGGCATACAGCAGCTCCTTTACCGACTTGTCTTCATTGACAACGGCATAGACTTCGTAAAGCCCTATTGCCGCAGGCATGGATATCGTTTTGGTCAGTTCCGTACGGGCACCGGCAGGAAGCGGTTGTTGAAGATACGACACCGCCACCGGATCCGGGCTGTTGCCGACATACAGTTTCACTTTAACCGCATCCGGCAGTTCCGCCGCACCGACATTTTCCAAAGTCAGGGTTACATCCACGTCTTCTCCCACCCGGATTTCCGGATTTGACACACTTATACCCGTTATCCTGGCATCGGGCAATGTCCGGTCGGTCAGCATCACCCAACAGGTGCCTTTCGAATAGCCGTTGCTCTCTATGGTGAACACGACAGTCTTGCTGTCACCGGAAAGAGCGTTAGGCAACGCCCTCACCACTATATCCGCGGATTTCGCTCCTGCCGGAATGGTGACATTGCGGTCGTACGACAATCCTTCGTCGTTATCGGCGCTCACCGTAACCTCCAATGCCGTGTCCGTACCGGTATTGCGCGTAACCGTAAGAACCACCTCACCACCTTCAAGCAAGGTTGACCTTGACGACATGACGCCCAGGGACGGACCGTCGTCGTCTATTATCTCTATCGCCTTGGTAACAACCCCTACGCTGCTTCCCTGTGCCGAGCAGCTGCACGAAGAGACATAGACCGCTGCCGTAATGTTCACAGCCCTGTCACCGTCAACATTTGCATTGTCGACAACGCCCAAGGTGAACTGCACTTCATCCACACCTTTGTCAAAGACAATGCTCTTACGTGAATAATAAATATCGCCGGCAGAATCGTCACTGAGCAGTACGGTCACTTTCTTGTCCTTGTTAGTAAGGCGTCGCAATGTTGCCAGAACGGCAGCAGGACCGGCCGACTCGCTTACTGTAGCCGGAGACAATTCAAGATCGATTGCAGGCAGGTCGTTATCATCCAAAAGCACGATACACTCTCCGCCGACATATTTGTCGGCAGAGACTTTGAAAGCCACGCTTTCCTGCAACTCCACATTGTCATTGTCAACAGCCTTTACTTCGACCGTCGCCGTTGTTTCTCCCGCCGGTATCGTCAGCGACGACGGGAAACTGAAACGCTTTGGAAAGTCCGTACTTACCGTAACGTCCGTCGGAGACACGGAAACACGCTGCAAACTTATAGTCAGACTGAACGTCTCGCCCTCTGTAATATCCGCTTTTGAGGGAGTCACCGTCAGTTGCGGATACTCATCGTCCTCCACTTCCATCACTCCCGAGACCGCATCATAGCCATCGCCGGAAGCCTGTATACAGAACGTTCCGGCATCGTCCAGCACGTCATTGTCAGCTACACTGACATAGAAATACGCACCAGACTGACCAGTCGGTACCGTTACCGTCGCAGGAATCACAAGACGCTCGTCCCCACCCGTCTTTTCAAGAACGAAAGTCTGGCTCTCCGCCCAGTTGCCGCTTCTTGACAACCGGCAGCGCACCGCAGTGGCATTGTCTTCCTCCAAAGCTCCATCCGGCAATGTCAGATACAGTTTCTTACCCACGCCAAGGGTATATCCGGACGTCTCCGATGTATTGTTATTTTGAAACTCCGGTGCTTCTCCCGAATCGGAATACGGAACGACAGTGACGCTTATCTTCGCATTGCCGTCTATTCCAAGCAATGAAGACAAGGCTATATCGGCTTCACGCGATACGCTGCCGCCTACGGCAAGTCCGTCCGTTTCGTGATAGAATGTCCCGAGCGATACCGTCTTTCCCGTTTCAGACACCAGCGACACTCTCTCGCTCCATCCCCCGGTAGCGGCCATGTTTCCTTTGTTGCTTATCCTCCATGCCACCTGCAGCGTGTCTCCCGGCATCACGTCTTTTGCCGCCGGGCGAATATCGGTCACTATGAAATCGGGACTGCGCGATACTTTCACCGAAAGGGACCCTGCCACCGGCTCCGCCATCGGAATGACGGTGACGGCATCGGCCGCAAACCGCGTATCGCCACCGGCCGTGACCGGATAAGTGCCGGCAGGACAATCGTCCGCCACCGTGAGCGATACGCTGCACAGTTCGCCCGACGTACCTTTGATCGGTGCCGGAGGAGAGGCATAGAACAGTATCGTAAGGGTGCCATCGGCCTTATGCCTGTACTGCAACGTATGGCCGGCAGAGCGGGATTCGCCCATCGTTACGCCGCCGACAGACACACCCTCCGGCAACCGAAGTTCTATCTGGCCGCCGGCAACCGCCGACTCATTGTCCAGAAAAACCGGCAGAGAGACTGTTCCTCCCTGCATGGCTTCCACTTTACCCACCGTCAGACGGTTGGTCTGTGCTCCGAGCCGCTGCGGCATAAGACAGCACATCAGGCTGAAAAGCAGCAGCGGCCGGCACAACATATTATATATCAGTTTCATACTCATCATCATTTCCGGATAAATTTAGTGCGGACAGTCCTGCCGTCCTTGTTTATCTCTGCTACATACGTGCCCTGTACAAGCACCGGTATGGATACAAGCTCATTGTCACCGCCTATGGTGGATGCGGCTACAAAGCGGCCACCGGCATCGTAGACCGACAGCGAGCCGCCGCCGGCGTTCAGCACACGCAGGCCGTCACTCTCGACGACAATTGCCGGACGGCCGTCGGCAAGGCCGCGGACGGCGGTGGGCGATCCTACCGTGAGGCGGCCCGGAGCTATGCTATGGTCTATGGCACGCATGTCGCCGGCCACCATAACCACGTTCTCGGGAACCACAGGATAACTGCCCTCATCCATATTGACGGGCAGCACGGCCCTCACACTGAGCTGACCGCCGACGGGCCGCAAGTCGGAAGAGTATGCCAGCAGAGTATAGGTATTGGCGGCGGTTCCGGCTTTGCGGCCCACAACGAGCCCTTCGGTGGCTGTCTCCAGCTCCACACCCTCGGGCATGGTGACGTCAAACTGCACTCCACACGGACGGCCCGCACCGCGCAATGCGAAATTGAGATACACCTCCGTAGCATTTCCCGCGTCGGCATCCATGGCCGTCAGAGTGACGTCATCGGCAGCGCCTGCGGCCGCCTGTCTGGCTGCACGCCCTGTGGCATCGTCGCCAAGGATGATGCCGGCTATGCCTATAATGTCGGTCACGTCGATACGACCGTCGGAATCGATGTCGGCTGTCAGCCTGTTCCACGTCGGGAAGACGCGCCCGAAGATATGGTCAACCGTACACAGGATGTCCATTATGTCCACACGCTCGTCCTTGTTGACGTCGCCAAGCAACAGCGAGCCCGCACCAGGCTCGCGCAGAGCGAACGTCTGCACGGCCTCGCTCACACAGCCATGCGCGTTGGCATAGCGATAGCTCATTGTATAACTTCCGGAAGCGTTCTCTTTGGGAGCAAACACCGAAGCCTCACTGCCATTGATATAATATATGCCTCCCTCGGGCATACCGCCGGAAAGTATGAAGTTGTCCTCAGTGGTGTACACGGGGAACAGCGGTGCCAGCGAAACCTCCGGAGAGGGGTTCACCGTGACGGTTATGGCCGGTGACGTGACCGTATTCACCGGACTGCACGGGTTGGACGACAGCACCGTCACCTGCACCCGGTCACGGTCGGAAAGCGTGCCGGTCAGCAGCGTGTCGCCGGTGGCGCCACGCACCACCTCGCCGTTCACCGTCCACTCATACTCCGGATAGCCACCGGCATTGAAGGTCTTGGCCGTGAACATAACGGTATCGCCCGAACAGCTTGCGGACACCGAGGCATTGAGCCTCACCGACGGATCAGCGGTATCGAGCACCACCACCGGTTTGGTACACGTGGTCTCGCAGTCGCCCACGGTCTTCACCGACAGCGACACCATATACTCACCGGCCTTGGCATACGTGTATACGAAATCGTCGGCACCGGTGGCATCGGCCTTGCCGTCGCCGTCCATATCCCACGAGTATACGGTTTCTTCCGTGGCGCCACGGGTCGTGTTGGTCACGGTGAATTTCTCACCGCGGCACACCGTGTCGGCGGGCAGGCTGAAATCGGGTTCGGCATTGATACAGAACGTACGTATGAGCGGACTGCCCCACACTCCGCCGGACCGCGCACGTACCACGAGCGTATGGCTGCCATACCCGGCGTACGATTCGATATCGGTGTCTACTACGGCCACGTCGGTACCGGTGAAAGGCAGCGGTGTGGCAAGGCCGAAGCCGGGATCTTCGTCCCAAAAATACTCCACGCGGTCGATTACACCATCTGAGGGAGAAACAGCAACCATATAGCGGTACGTGGGAGACCAGCCGGCAGTGTTGCCGACACGAACGCCAAGCATGTGCAGGCCACGACCCAAACCCTCGGTAAGTACGTCCATTGACAACACGGCCTCACTGCCGATAACATCGGGAACGGCATAACGGGTGGCAAGGCCGAAGCCGGGATCTTCGTCCCAAAAATACTCCACGCGGTCGATTACACCATCTGAGGGAGAAACAGCAACCATATAGCGGTACGTGGGAGACCAGCCGGCAGTGTTGCCGACACGAACGCCAAGCATGTGCAGGCCACGACCCAAACCCTCGGTAAGTACGTCCATTGACAACACGGCCTCACTGCCGATAACATCGGGAACGGCATAACGGGTGGCAAGGCCGAAGCCGGGGTCATCGTCCCAAAAATACTCCACACGATCAATTACACCATCTGAGGGAGAAACAGCAACCATATAGCGGTACGTGGGAGACCAGCCGGCAGTGTTGCCGACACGAACGCCAAGCATGTGCAGGCCACGACCCAAACCCTCGGTGAGAACGTCCATTGACAACAGGGCTTCACTGCCGGTAACATCGGGAACGGCATAACGGGTGGCAAGGCCAAAGCCAGGGTCATCGTCCCAAAAATACTCCACACGATCAATTACACCATCTGAGGGAGAAACAGCAACCATATAGCGGTACGTGGGAGACCAGCCGGCAGTGTTGCCGACACGAACGCCAAGCATGTGCAGGCCACGACCCAAACCCTCGGTGAGAACGTCCATTGACAACAGGGCTTCACTGCCGGTAACATCGGGAACGGCATAACGGGTGGCAAGGCCAAAGCCAGGGTCATCGTCCCAAAAGTACTCCACGCGGTCGATTACACCATCTGAGGGAGCTATATTCTGAGCATGCAGCGAAATTACAAGCAGACACCCCAAACCACACATAGCCAACCACCGGACGCATTGTCTCTGTAGGCGGTGTGCATTATTCATTTTGAACCTTTATTTTCAGTTTAACGTTGATTTTGCCGTCAATGGGCCTATCGGAAACAACAGCATTCTCTACATAAGGCAGGAAATGAGGATGTCCGGAAACCACATACGGAAACATTCCGTCATAAGCACCGCAGTCACAACCATTATAACCGTAACCTTTAGCAGGGCTGTCCGCCTTCAGTCTGTAACGCTCTTCTTCCGTTCCTTGCATAGTAAACACATCCTCGGGCTTGGCGCCAATGAACTTGTTGTCGGGATGGTCGGCAAAAGCATGGGAAGCATCGGTACTCAACACGTTGTTGGTTATCGTATTATTGTCGGAAACAGAGACGTTGGCTATAGTATAGTTGCTGTAACTATCCGTCTGCTGGTCTCCGTCAGTAGCGTATTCTGTAGATGTGTTCAGTATTATGTTATTGGAGATTTTACTGTTTTGTATGTTAGTTAGTAAAGCACCTTTCTTTGAACACAAAATTGTATTGTTCGTAAAAGTTGAATATGAAAAATTATCAATTCTACCTTTTATTATACAATTAGAAATATCCACATCTAAAACGGTTCCTCTTTCATGAATCAATTCACCAGAAATATAGCAAGAATTTATTTTAATATTATTAATAGTGGTGTATGAGTCGCCAAGGTTAATGCTCCCCACCACCTTACATCGCTCTATTACGATATTGCTTATTCCTTTACCACCATATATATATAATGAATTTAAATAACATCCCTCTATCTTAACATTACTACTTGTTATATGAAGATTTATCAACGTTTCTTCGGTTACATTTTTCAGATTATATCCCGTACCTATTATAGTTACGGACTTTCTAACTTGCTGTGATGAAGTTAAAAGACATCCCGGATCAAGATAAAGAGTATCACCATTCAGTACGTCACTACTTGACGTAGCTTTCTCTATACTCAGAAAATTGGCCTTGGCTTCAGGCTTCGAGTTGATTCGCCATGAGCGGGCATCAACATTATTACTAAACAATGACAGCCCTATGGCTGCCATTGCTGAAAAAAGGATTCTTTTCATTATATATTATTTTTTCTTTATTATGAACTAAATTTACATCTTTCCTGACCGCCATCACCAGCGGCTCCTGTCTATATCGAGTTTCACGGTTGTAGTGCCTGAGCCACCGCAATTGCGGCATATGCCGGGATTCTGCGCACACTTACGGCATACGGACGGGTTAAGGAAACCGTCGCCGTCACAGTATTCGCACACACCCGTGCCGTCACACTTCACGCATGTGTGCTCCGCAGTGTCGGTGCCGCCACCGAACATAGCTCCCATGAGGCCGCCAAGATCCATACCGCCCATACTGCCACCACCGAACATATCGCTCAACACCTGTCCCTGAACAGCATTGCCGTCCACTTGTATCGAAGCGGGGTCCATACATATGACACTCGACCCTATCATCGGCTCCTCCTTACCGGACCCGAAGTCATACATAGACACCATAAAGTTAAATGATGTGGGCTTGTTCTGCAAATCGATCCATCCGTATGGAATCCTAACCTCCACCTCGCATGAATAACTGTTTGACGGCACCTGTACGGGAATGAGGTATCCTGTAGCGCCGTTGCCGTCGGCCTGTCCTTCTCCATTTTCGTCAAGCACATCAAACGACATTATAAGACGCTTTCCGGCCTGACCCTTAACAGTCATAGCCACTGTGCCTATCAGGCTCATGCCAGTATTACTGAGAAATATGCCCGCATCGCGCATCCTCACCACCGGCTTGCCCATACCGACATTGTTTATCACCATTCCTGTAACGCTGACAACATTCTCTCCTTCAAGCGCCGTTATTTTCGTGGGGCGTACCGGAACGTCCACCGTCTTCCCCTCCGCATTGGTTGCGGTTTTCCTGCGGCTTTGTGTCTGCGTCGACGAGCTGCCGACGTTCGACCGGGGTGTTTTCTGACCCGTAGATTGCCCCTGGCCTGCCATCTTCAGCAGGTCGAGTAATCCTTGCGCTTCCAACGGCTGTATACCCCCAAAAAGCATTGCCATCAAAGCGATGACAAAGCATGTCTTGTTTGCCTTTGTTTTCATTTCACTTTATGTTATTTTATGAGTTTCACAAAACGGGTGCCGTCCTTACGTGTCACAGCGACAATGACGGGAGACAGCCCATGCTGTACATCTACTGATATTTCCTGTGATCCCGCGGGCCATACGGCAGCGGCACGCTTCACACCGTCGACAGTGACAATGTCGACACAGGCCTCACCGATGTTGTCGGTACGGGTTAGGACAATGCGGCCGGCCATACGGCGGATGCCTACATCCATAATGCTCTTCACCTCCGCAACTCCCGCATTCACAGTTACGGAGAAAGGCGTTACAGTGAAAGGCAGCCAATTGCCTGCCGCGGTCCTGATTCTCACCGTAAGCGAATGGTTGCCTACTGCCATACCGGCCGTGGGCACGATAAACGCAGTCTCGGTTTTGCCGCTGATGTCGATGGCATTGGCTTTGCCCTCACCGGGGTCTGCATCGACAAACCATTCGGCTCCCGCCGCATCCAACGGCTCGGCCACATAGAGCGGCGATGTCAACGTGGGCGACCACTGGCCGGAAAGGCTGCGGCTGCGCACACAGATGAGGTGCATGCCCGACGACATTCCTTTGGTAGAGATTACCAAGACGTTGCTCCCCGCCGAAGCCGGCATGCTTGTGCCCTTGCCATAGCCCGGATCGGTGTCTACAAACCATTCGGCAGCGGCCACATCGGTCTTCGGAGCAAACACATATATGGGTGAAGTCAGCGTGGGCGACCAACGGCCCTCACCGTCCGCGCTGCGTATGCCAAGCAGATGCATACCTGCATCAAGCTGCGACGTGCGCAATGTCAAGGCGTTGTCTCCCGCCTTGGTTGTTTCCTGCGTTGCCTTGCCATGACCGGGGTCTGTATCGAAGAAATACTCAGTAGTGAGCTGTCCGTACATATCCACCGCTGCCGTCAGCAACACGCAGGTAATAAAATGTATGCGTTTCATCTTGATGTTCCTATCTTAACCGTTACCTTCATTTCATTGCCCTGCGCAACAGATACGGGAACTGTTATATCCTCGATATACGGACCGGGAGCTATGCCCGAAATCACATACGGGTCATCACCGGCAAAGGCACCGTGTTCGGTGGAGATTTCTGCGTCTTTTGTCATATATACGGTATCCAGATTGCCTGAATACATTGACTTTTCGATATTGTTAACGTAAGTGTTTCGTTTGTCATTATTATTAGAAGCTCCTATATTATATTCAAATACACAACCATCAGTATTCCATGGATCCAAGTAGTACTTGAAAGTATTGTATTTCACCACAGAATTAACCATAGAAATAATGTTCTTCATCTCATATGTAACAATATTGTTGGTTATTTGTAGATTAGAAGGACGTGGGTCTGTATGGCCACCTATTCCTCCAATAAAATTCTGATGAATAATAGCTCCTTTTATGCCAGAACCTATGTCCACTCCTGTATTACATCTTGTAACCACACATCCGTCCGCATTACATTTTATAGTACGGGCAGCAATAGAAGATACTTTCGCTCCGGAGGCGGTCATATTAATAGTACCAAAACTGGCTGTCTGCATTCCTTCCTGAATAATCCCGTTGTCAATAAGCCAATATCCCGGACCCTGAAGCGTCACGGTCTTGTTTATCTCCACATCACCGTAACTGTCTGGCGAAGCATCCACCATTATCACGTCACCGTCCTCGGCTGCCTCGAGTGCATCCTTTATTGTAGAATATGGTGCTGTGCTTCCGTTCACGTTGCTCACTCTGAGAATCTTCGCATTGGCACACACTACTGATGCTACAACACACAAAATAACTGCCAGTCTTTTCATTGTTTCAAAAGTTATAAGTTTATACTGAGATTATTGTTTAATGTACGGTATGACTTTTCACTATCATTTTTCGGAGGATAAAATCCGGTTTCTTGTTGTAAATTTAGCACTTTTTACAATCTTATACAAATGGTATTGCAGGCTATTTTCACCGGAAGATAAAAAATTAGGGAAAACCCAAGGCTTTTTATTAGGGTTTTCCCTAAGTAAAAAAAAGCGATACCCGATGGATAACGTTTTTTATGTAAGTCCGTCAACAGAGTTAAACCACATTATCGTCCGGACATAGGATGTGTGCGCCCTGGATGCGTCGCAATCTTCTGCAAACTTAAAGAAAAGGCAGCAAGTACACAGCCACCACGTTAATGTGCATTCAGCTATCCTAAAATGTCGATAAGTTCGTAGATGGATGCGCCTTGAAAAGGCAGCAAGCACATAGCCCGGGGCAGAGCGAAGCGGCACCCCGGGTATCCATGTGTTGGAATCCCCGCGCCCTGAAAGGGCAAAAGCATAAAAAACATACAATACACAAAACTGTAAACACTTGATAATTAATGCTTTTGTCCTTTTAGGGCGCGGGGTGTCGATGTTTGATTCCCAGGGTGCCGCTTCGCTCTGCCCCGGGCTATGTGCTTGCTGCCTTTTCAAGGCGCATCTGTTCAAGGCGCATCTGTTCCTATGTCTACACATGACATACTCATTCTTATACCACATCAGGCGTATTCATCCTTATACCATATTTGACGTATTCATAATATGCGGGGTCTTCTTTTCTAATTCTGGGACATCTTGACATGTATTGGTATTTGCATTCCGATACACATCTTAGTATGATTTTGCGTCGGAATGCACGAACTTGACATGTATGGGTATTTACATCCCGATACACATTATATTCTGTATTATTGTCATGTTAATTCTGAAATTTTAACTTTTCTTTTTTCCCAAATTAGAAAAGCCGTGAGGCCCTCTCTGCTTTCTTGACACACGTTTTTTGCATGGAAAACTTGCCGTAAGGGCCTCCCGGCACTCCCGCGAGGGCCGTTTCGCATTGCAACAAGGCCGTAGTTGCAATGTAATAAGGGCCTTATTGCAAGGTGATAAGGGTCTCTCTGCTTTATTGACAAAATGTCTCTGTCGTAACATGCTGAATATCAGGGCTTCCCTTTTGGACTGAAAATCGTGTTTTTCGGAACCTTGTCTGTAAATAGGACTTTTGTTGCTGCTTAACATATGTTAAAGTAAAGAAAAATCATATGTGTAAAAGCAATAATCAAGGTTCATGTTTTTATATGTCTAACTTTACGAAATTTGGGTGGTACAAAGTTACATATTACATTATAAGTTAATCAACAGAATCAAACTGTATTATCCTCCGGATATAGGATGGATAATGCTGTTTGATTCTGTTGACTAACTTACTTATGTTCGGGACAGAGTATTGTCCCGAACTCAAGCTAATATTTCAGGACATTGGCCGACACTTTCTTATATTGTGGCATAGTCACGCCAATGGGAGCACCTATATATGTAGGGTCGCATACAACATACTTCTGCCCGCCAACCATGACGAAATCGCCATTGACACTTTCATTGAAACGCACGGCAGTGGCAATATGGTCAGGATAGTCAAGCAAAACGACATCAAGCCCGAGAAGTTCCCTGACCAGAAAAGAATAGAGGATTGACCTGTCTTCACAGTCGCAATAAGGATAATAGAAAAGCTCTTCCACAAAGAAAGGCTTTTCGTAGCCGAACTGCTGGCCGTCCGTAGCATATTCAAAACCTGTCTGCACAAAATTTATCAGTATATTGGCGGCCTCTGCCTCTCCCTTGCCCTGGATGCACGGACGTAAAGATTCAAGCAACGGGGTTTTGACTTCCGAATTGACAGGAGCGGTGAAATAGACACGGTAGTCGCACTGCGGATACAACTTGTAGAACTCCATAAGCGAATTGGGTACTCCGAGCGTTACGGTCACGTCTTTACTGTCGTTCGTATGCGTAGAACTTGTAATCTTGCCTGAAAGATTCGGTGCACTTTTCAGGACCATGCCCATCTGCTTCCTGGCTTTTGCCGCATCCTGCTGGCACATATAGAACTGGCAAGGGTCACTCTGCGACATGCAATAGAATTTTTGTCCGTCTTTCACAAAGAACGGATGCGCATATACGGAACAATCGGTGGCGACAAAAAGAAGCATCTGGTTCGCTCCGGCCTTGCGTGCCATCTTTGCCTTGTAGCCCAACTCGTTGAAGAGGAATTGCTGCATCACTACAGCATCGTTGTTGTTGGCACAAAAAGATTTTGTCACCGCCTCAACCAGCAGATACAGCCCCCAATCATTCAGCCGTAGCTCAGAAATCACTTGCCTGAGATCTGACAGCAATGTCTTGTAATCGCTTTTGCACAATCTTTCGTATGCATCGGCAATGTCATTTTCCTTCAGTCCGCTCAACGAGCAACGACCTTTCAATCCATCACTCATATAGTATGTCATGCCTAAATACGTAATCCTGCTGCGCCCCTCACCTCCAACATGCAGAGGTGTGGACGGAGCCGGCTTAACGGCCGGTTTAGTCGGAGTTACTGACGGTTTCGCCACCGGCCTTTCAACCGGTTTGACCGGTGTGACGACCGGTCTGGCCGGTGCCTCTACAGGTTTCGTGACAGGTTCGTCCTTGGTTTTTTCCCCGACAGAAGGAACCGGCTTGTCCTTGGGCTTTTCCTTGACAACAACCGGTTTGTTCTGCTTTTTGGCCACAACCTCCGGCTCGTCAAATGTAATATCCTCGACATCGTTAATCTTTACGACCGGCTTTTGCTTGCCTTCGTTTGAAGTCAAATCCAATATTTCCTCAATCGTGAGACATACGGGCTTTTCATCTTTTGGCGATGTCTTCTCATCGTATTCAACAGGTTTGACCGGTTCCGGTTCTATCCTCTTCTCTACCGGCTGTTCCGACTTGAACTCCTTCCACGGGTTACGCAGGAAACTTATGAACTGCTTGTTCGCTTCGTCAATGAAATCGTCAAACGATTTCAGCTCACTATTCATAAAACTGTCAAAATCGTCATCTGTCTGCGCCATGGACACACAAGGACAGAGAAACAGCACCGTCAAAATAAATCCTATCTTCTTCATGATTGTAAGTCTTAACAATATTGGATAAAAAAAGCGGTAAAGATTGCCTGCAACCCGAAGTTACACGACAGCCTTTCCCGCTAAGACACGGAGTCAATACTCCTCTACCGGCTCACCGATGAAATCTTCAACCTGCTCGGAAAGATCTTTAAGCGCGGCCTTCTTTCTTGCCTCCCTGGCAGCTTCCTCGCGTGCTTTCTTTGCCAGTTTCTCATCAATGCTCATAAAGACATTGAACTCTTTCTTACCGTCTTTATCCCTGACCAGCACAAAATGCTGCTTCACAAGACCTGAGATCTTGGTATTCACACCCGATTCGTATGCAGCGCCGAACTTGTCGATCTCTTCGTCCATTGCCGTGGATGCATCTGAAGACATTACCGACTTCATCTTTCCCACCACCTGGGCTTTTGCACGCGAAGCATAGCTCGTGATACCGTTCATGATGGCATTCTCGCGGCCAATCTTAGGATTTGAGCCGACAGCAATTCCTATAAGTTCGATTCTGTTCTCTTCATCTTCCGCGATGTAATTGCGGTACTTTGTCAAGGCAAATTCCAAAGTCGACGTGCTGCCCAACAATGTCCAGCCCTCTTTCTTAAGTTCCTTAACTCTTTTCTTCGCATCTTTCTGCACAGCTTTAGACTGGGCCGAGACTGTGACAGATGCTCCGAACGCCATGGTAAGAAGCATCACGAAATACATAAAACACTTTTTCATAATCATTTCTTTTTAATGTTAATATATGGAACCGGCATGCACATCATGACACATACATGCCGTCCGATCATGTTTATTCCCAATTGGTGACATACGGAAGCGACAGACGAACACGCTCCACGGCCTGCGTCTGCGGATTGACAATCATGACGGCACCCTGAACAAAAGACAATGCGGAGCTTTTCTTCTGCCTGGCTGTAAATTCGCCCTCGGCAACTACGTTCACCTGAATCACACCCTTTGTCGTATAGACCGAATTGATGTCATCAAAAACGATAGGTACGGACAATTCCGGCACTTGCAGTTCAAGTGACTTCAATCCGAAAGGCTGACCGCCACGGTTGTTGAGTGTCAGACGTATACTGATATCCTTTATCTTCCTGTCGGCAGCCGACACCGACTTTGCAGCAAGCACCACCTTGCCCTCCGGGACAACAAGGAACTTGCCGTCAGTAGAGTTGGCATTGATGGAGAACTTGCTCTCAACGCGCTTGCCGTCGATACGGAACAGGACGTCAAGATAGTTTTCTTCCTCCGGAAGGCAGTCCGTGTCATCGTATGTAATGATGAACTTCCCGTCCGACTGGCGCACGACTATCTGAAAAGCACAATTCGACGTCACCTTGGGAACCACACCTACCTTCACCGGTCTGCCGTTGAGCATCATCTGGCACTCATACTTTCCTTTTCCCGCCGGTGTTCCGTGTATCGCCATAGTAGAATAAAGCTGCTTGTACTGCTCTATCAGGCCGTCGACCTGGCTCACACGTACATCGTCGAAGAAAAACTCTTTCAAGGAGGCAAGCCGGTTTATGGAACTTTTTATCTCTTCCACGCTCTCAAGATTACCTATCTTGTCTCTCAGAGCCTCATACTCTTCTGTCTTCTCTTTGTCGAGCTGCTCAAATTCTTTCTGAAGACGACGCTGTTCGACCGCAGAATAAGGATATTTCACCCAATATTCGTAGTGCTCCTTCTTCGTAGACTTGTCCTGGACTTTCTGCCAATATATCTCCTCTATCTTTGTCGGAGAGATACCTTTGAGAAACGGCAGGTTGGCAGACTTCATCTTCGACACACGCTTGTAGGCATCCGTCGACTCGACTCCACCATCGGTCGTGACCTCAGACATCACATCTGTCTGAGACACAGACACAGAGGTTGCCACCGACTGGATGATACGTTCCGTAATCTCCTGCACCGACTTCTTCTGAGCTTCGGCAAGCGTCGGTGCTGTCACAGACACTATCAGATAATCAGGCACAGCCGTATTGGCCCATGCCGGCATCTTCTTGGCACTCTTGTCCACTACTTTCGTCTGGGCGGTCGCACCCGCTGCCAACAGCACCAGGCAGACCATACTTATCAGTCTTTTCATTGAATTCATTGTTGTCAGATTACCATTGTACCGGGAGATTACGAATCTCGACAGTCGTTCCACCTATACCGAGCTTGACAAACGACAGCCCCGGAATCTTACTGTTAACCCCGGTGATATAGAAATTGCGCGGTCTGGTCACTCTCGAAGGATATTCCTGATAAAGTCCGTCTGTATCCAAGCTGTTCAGCTTAACTCCGTCGGTTGTGAAAGCCGAGCGAAACTCAACCCTCTCTTGATCGAAATTTCGATCTGTAACATTGGTTACCGCAGCCTGAATGGTGATTCGCTTCTGGGTCATGTCGCCGAAACACTTCAACACCTTGAAAGTATAGTCCTGAGTGGAAATGCTTATCTCACAATCGAGCTTTTCCGCTACCGGTTCTCTATCAACTGTTTTTTCTTCCACGGGAACAGGTTTTTCAACAACCTGTTCTACAGGAACAGGCTTTTCAACGACTCTGTCTATCACAACAATCACCGGCTTCTCCACAACCTGTTCTACAACCACAGTATCGGGAGAAGTGTTTGTCGGGATATTCCTTACAATCTCCTGTCTGAGCATGTTGGCCTCCTCGTAGCAAGGAAGAGACGGCGAAACGGCCTTAAGATAAAGCTGAGCCTCCTCGTAACGTCCTTCCTCAAACAATCTTTGCGCCTTCTGCAAAACAGTGCCGCAATTGGCTGCGTAATATTCATCTATCTTCTGACGTGCAATACGGATGAAACGGGTGTATACAGCGTCAGTCACCTTGATATTCGAAATCATCTTCAGCATGGCACTTTCCTTGCTGCCCAGCGCATCGCCCTTTACAGGAATGGTAGCTGAATAGTACATTGTCCCGTCTACCATGTTCCTGGCAATCAACGTAAGGTTGCCCTGTGCCACAGACACATTCTGCACCAGTCCCTCGGTAGAGACGACATCAGTAAGCTCAATGGCGGGGTCTATGGCAAACACGTTGTACACATCTGCCGCAGCGGCACTGTTACGGTTCATTACCTGCTTCAGTTTCAAGTCCAAAGCATCCGCCACTTTACCCGTTATGTTCTCCTGTGCCGAACGGTTGATATGAAACTGTATCTTCTCCTGTGAAAAGCCGGACAAAGCAGTCAGGCCAGACACTACAAACAGCAATAGTCTCTTCATCGCACTAAGTTTGTTTTTAAAGGTTCATAATAAAGACCGTCCGGGTCTATTCTATCGTCACTAAGAGCTTCTGTCCCAACGCTGTGACCGAAGCCTTATAAGAATCTCCGAACTGCTCTTTAAAGAACTTCCTTACGTCACTTCCGAAGTTGGAGATAGAGTAAGAACGGTTCTTCTCCATGTCCCAGAGCGGGATGTTGACCGTTGCATGGACATACTTGTCGGTGTTCAGACCCATGTCATAAACACCCTGATGCGAGTGCTTGCGGAGCCATTCGTCAAAAACGTCCTTGAAATTATTCGAACCGTTAGGAGTATCTTGGTCGAAATCCCAGTCGCTCACAGTCTCTGAGAGTGTCAGCTCGATTACAATCTCACGTCCCTTTTTCACAATATCCTCAAACGAGGACTGCAGACCGGTGAAGAAATCCTTTGATATTTTACCGAGAGCATGATCGGCCAGACGCACGGTATCGGTAGTCGAATACTGGCCGCTGACAAACGACGCACTGGCCAGATTGCCGCTTGTCTGTCCTTCAACGGCACTGATATTCAGCTGGCAGTCGCTTTTGCCATTTCCATTGGTGTTCACGATTACATCTACCGTCACCACAATGTCACCGGGTATCTGCTGTACTATTTTTGTCTTCTCGTCAGACTGGCTTCCAAGTGTCAGTACCGTATTCGTCTTTGAGTTCTGAAGCATTGTGATGAAGTCACGTGTCTTATAACCGTTCTTTCCGAACTCACCGGTCAGTTTACCTATGATTGTCTTAAGCGCAGGCCTTGCATTGACCTCATTGCGCATTGCCGCAAAGTCTGTATTCTCTCCTCTCACATAAGGCACAACCACAATTGTGGGGTTGAGGGCCGCTGTGGCCTTTACGGCTTTTGAATCTGACCAGCCCGGATTCAAGGCCATCTTGTTTTTCTCAAGGTCGGCAACAAGCGATTTGAGCTGTATGGAGACCCTCACTTTCACCCTGTATTTGCCTCCTATCTTCTCGTCGTCAATATTGTTTATTTCTCCGGATATATAACTGATGTAGCGCGATTCGTTGAAAAATCTGTAGTCATAGTCCTTACGTTCCACTGATACCATGGGGACACCGTTCTTCAGCCCGTCAACACCGGCATGGAACAAGGTGTGGAATGCCGACTTTGCCGCAAGCAGGCTTGCGTCCTTTTTCTTTTCGGCAACGGCCGTCGCTTCAAGAGTCACGGTGTTGCCGCTTTCTTCAACAAGAGTCACATCGGTTGAATAGTTCTGCGCGCGTAAATCTGCGCACAGAACCATCATGAATGTCAACAGTAATACAAATCTGTTCATAACGTTACATTATATTATAAGCTATTGGCGGCTTTCGCAGCCTTGTCAAGGAGTCCTCCACCTTTGTTTTTTGTCCTTACAATGACAGTCTGTCCCCCATCAATAGCGGCTTTAATCTCTTTGCCGCCTTTCTTTACCTCGCACAAAGTCAAATTCTCGCTTTCAACATTTTTCACCTTGAGTTCGCCAATCAACTTAAAAGACTTATGTTCTTGAATAGTGCGCTCAAGACAAGCCTCAAAATACGTACCGGCACCAACTCCATGGTCAGAACCGATGCTGATGTAAACTTCCTTAGCCTCATCTTTCTTCGTCTCGCTGATTTCAAGAATCTTTCCTTGAATCTTGAAAGCATCATCAACCAATTTGCGAACAGCCTTAATAGCCTGACGACAAACTTTTGCTATTGCCTCATCTTCCGTATTACCTGTTGCAAGATTGATAATTCCGTCACCATGCTTGAAGGTCTTCGTGGTAACCAGCTTACCGTTTGACGGATTGATCACTTTCAATGTGTATGCACAAGTCGCACCGTAATAGACAGTGCCGTCATCGAGCTTTTTCTTCTCGGTTGCCATCGAGGTGACATATCCCTGAATGAGAAAGTTAGCGCCTTCAGTGGTCATGACTTTCAAACGCTCCATGTCACCTCCGTCGGTCACATTCTCATCTGTACGGCGCTCTGCCTCCAACTTCAACGCAGCCTTGGAGTCAACATCAATAAGATAGACACGTCCTGTCGCATTGATTCCCTCTATGACGCAATTACGAAGATTCTCAACCCAAGGGAACGGCACCGATGTCGGGCGATAGAAATAGTCGATAAACACATTCGGCTTGCCGGCCGATTCTTCCTGGGCATGTCCTGCTACCGAAAACAATGCACATACCGCGAAAATCAACATCTTTAAATTCATTTTCATCACACAATAATTTTAAATAACCCGTTGTCGGAACTAATTTAGTGCGTACTTAGTTCCGCCTATGAGCTTTACATTAATGTTGTTTACATATTGTAAAACGGTTAGCGCACTAATTTTGCCAATTATCATGGCAAACAGACCGTTTGTATATTTAATACCAATGATAATATCCCGGACAAAAACGGGATTACTCCCTGACGTTATATGAAACTGACATGTATCATTGTAGATTGATTTTAAGATTATGCCTTATCACTTTTATGGGCCGAATCAGTAAAACGGCAGCCGATTTCTTCTTACAAATTTAGTACTTTTCACAATTTCAAACAAATGTTATTACGAACTATTTGCAGTGAGAAACAAGAAATTAGGGAAAACCCCAGGTGTTTTATTAGGGTTTTCCCTAATTTTTATGAAACATGCCAAATGTTATAGAACCAGAATATTCCCGGTAAGAAAGAACCGACTTACGCCAGTATGCCCATCTCTATGGCACGCTTGGTGGCCTCGGCTATTGTCTTTGAACCGAGCTTGTGCAATATGGAACGGCGGTGGAATTCGATGGTCTTCTCGCTTATGCACATTTTCTCGGCTATCTCACGGCTTTTGCAGCCCGACGATATTTCCTTTATTATCTCTATCTCCTTCTTGCTGAGAATACCGGTCGATGCCATTACCTCATTGCTCATCTTCTTGAATTTCGGACTGATATGTGTGTTCCCGTCAAGCACGTCTCTTATCGCGAGGAGCAGTTCATTGGGATTTTCACCTTTCAGCACTATCCCTTCGGCCCCGATGTCCATAATGGTCCTTATGTTCCACAGTTCGTCGTGCATGGTGAACACTATTACCGGCACGTGCGGCAGAATGCTACGAACATGCTCTATAAGCCTTATTCCATCGGTTGTAGTGGGGAGCGACAGGTCGCAGACCATGAGGCTTATGTCACTGACATGGCCGAACAATGTGGCCGCCTGTTCGCGGCTGGTCGCCGTAAGTACGCTGTAGCCATTGTCTGCAAGCATAGAGACAATGCCTTTAAGCACTATGGGATGGTCGTCGACAACAAGTATCTTCTTCATTTCCTTGTACTGATTATTAATGTTGTATTGTTATTCTGTATATATCTCCGTCGGCCCCGATGCTTATCGTAGCCCCGATGTTGGCGGCCCGTGCCTGCAGTGTCTGCCTGCCTATGCCGGTTCCTTCGCGCGGACCGGCCGTGCCGTCGGTTATAATGCCGTCGTTCTCTATTGTCATGCTGTAGCGGCCGGCAGCGTCACCGCCGAGTGTCACGGCAATGTAGCCCGGCCGGGCATGCTTGAGCGCGTTGCCCACCGCCTCCTGCATCATGCGGTAAAGTTCGAATCCGTGTTCTGACGGCAACGTAGTCCAGTCATAGCACCCCTCGTCGGTTATGGTGATGTCCGTTTCGGGATGAGTGGCGTTCATCATCATCACATAATTCATCAGCAGCTGGCATATGTTGCCGTCCTTGAACTGCGGCGGCATCAACTCGTGCGACAGCTGCCGCACCTTGACCGTCAGTGTGTTTATCTGTGCCAATGCCTCTTCGTCGTCGGCCAATGCGAATGTCATGGCGGCCATCTCGTTGCATATGCCGTCGTGCAGTTCCCTCGCTATGCGCTCGCGTTCGCTTTCAAGGCCGCGTATGTACACCTCCCTTTTCTCGAGTTCGGCTTTCTGCCTCATCTTCTCTTTCTTGTATCTCAGCAACGCCGTCACCGATATGACGAGAATTGCCAGAACAGCCGACACGGCTATCCATACGAGCCGCTCCTTTCCGAGCCTTTCGATCTCCAGTTCTTTCTGCAGGGTGCCATATCTTACCGACAGGTCGCTCATTTCGTCCTCCACCCCGCTTTTCCTTATAGAGTCGACTGCCGCATACGCCTGTTTCATCATTGTGTATGCACGGTGACCGTCGCCGAGATTGTCGTAGCATTCGGCACGTTCGAGCAGCAACATGTCTTTGGTCTTGCCGTGAGTGCCAAGCGAATCGATGCGGTTGTATATCTCCAGCTGCTCACGGTAGCGCTTTTCCTTGCCGAGCAGTTCGGCCTTGGCGTTGAGCATCACCACCGCTGTCTGGTGGTTTTCGGGGAATTGGGCGATAAACGGCTCGGCCATTTTCATGTAATACCTTACCGAGTCGGTCTTGTCAAGAGCCAGATAGGCCTTGATCACTGGTGTAAGGAACTTCATCACATAGCCTCCCGCCGCAATGCCCCTCACCATCGGCATGTAGGGCATCTGCACGTCAAGAGCCTTCCGGTATTGATGTTCTCTCGTGTAGATGTTACCTATGGTGGCTATGGCCGACACCATGGCTGTTGTGTCCCGCATTTCGCAGGCAATGTCGAAAGAACGCTTCGAGAAATGAAGTGCCTCCTCCGTACGAGAAGTCTCGCTATAGAGTATCGACAGCAGGTCGCTGATGTACTGCTCGTATTCGAGATTCTTCTCGTCGGTGGCCATATTCAGGGCCTCGCGGTAGAACATCAGTGCCGAGTCAGCCTTGCTATAGCGACGATAGAACACACCTTTTGACGCCAGTGCATTGATTGTCACTTCGCTTATGCCGTGCTTCCGTCCGAAGCCTATCACAGTGTCACTGTATTCCATCGCCCGACCGATCTCGCCCATATTGCCGAATGCCAGCATTCGCTCCAGCATTATGTAGGCCCTGAGCGAGTCGCCTATGTTGAGTGCATTGATTGAGTCGGCTGCCGCTATTGCCTCCTTGTACCGGCCTTCGGCCCCAAGCGTCATGACCTTGTCGTAGAGCCGGGTCTCGTCGTCGGGAGATACCGGCTGCGGCCTGTGGCAGGCACACAGCATAAGCACCGCGGTCAGCAGGCTGAATATTCCTCTTGTCATAAGAATGATGATGTTCGATCGCATGATTGTCAGATAGATTTAAAGATTTATATATTTGTCATATATTCCGCTTTATCGGATTTTATACGTCTCTTGGGTTATGGCTGATACCGGTTGTGACCTATTTTACAAGTCATAAAAACGGTTGTTCGCTTTGGTCATCACCTGTTCCATATGGCAATGCCCCAAATATCGGCTTGTCATTTCCATTTGCAAAGATAATGATTTTATACAATTTATGTTTTTACCCCCCGGAATAACATTCTTTAACGTTCAGATATTATGATTCCGGCACTACACAAACGGGCTCACCTATATTACAGCAATGAAAAAGCCTTAAAAAGGTAATAAATGTTCAATAAAATCGCGAGATGATACACTAGTATGATGACGAAAATGATTTTTATTTAGAGGAAATATTCAATAAAATCGCAAGATTATACACCGATATGATGAAAAAAATGATTTTTATTTAGAGGAAAACTACAAATATTAAGTTGGTCAACAAAATTAAACTACATTATCCTCTGGATACAGGATGAACATACTGTAATACGTAACTTTGTACCACCGTGCCCCGGATGGATGCGCCTCGGACAGATGCGCCCCAACGGGGCAACAAGCACATAGCCCGGGGCAGAGCGTAGCGGCACCCCGGGAATCATACATCGTCAATCCCCGCGCCCTGAAAGGGCAAAAGCATAAAAACATATGGATATAAAAATTGCAAGTGTTTGATAATTAACGCTTTTGCCCTTTCAGGGCGAATGAGTAATTGGACATAATACCCGGGGTGCCGCTACGCTCTGCCCCGGGCTATGTGCTTGTTGCCCCTGCGGGGCGCATCCATTTATGGTGCGTTCATTCAGAGCACGTTCATTCAGAGCACGTTCATCCAAAGCACACCATTCCCGACAACCCGCATTATTCCACGTCTTCAACACACCGGATAAAACATGCGGAACTGGTGGTGCCGTTTAACGGTTCATTTGCTCCAAGACTAAAGTCCAGGGTAAAATAATTGATATCAAGATATGATTTACTGCCATCATACTTATTAACCCAGTAAACTGCACCGGGGCCGATATACACGTTCTCAAACAATGGTCTGTACTGGAGTGTCCCCCATCCGTCGTTGTAATCAGAATACCTCTTGCTGCGCCACGCATATTGCAGCGCACCGGGAAGATATACTCCGGAACCATACCATGACTTGTCTGTTCTACGTCTGCCGTATCCGGATGCACCTATAGGGAAGAACAGATTCTTGCCATTGGTTTTATTATACACGAAGCATCCACGCATTCCGAACCTCGCATCTCCATCCCTATAATATCCGTATACCTCACTGACCTTGTCCAAAGTTTCCGTGGCACTGTCACCATAAAGCACGCCGTAGCCAAATTCCCTGTTTTCTCCATTACGCAAGTTTTCATAATCAGCCTGAGATGCCACACGGACCTTAACTTTGCTTCCACCCGGATTGACAACATCGGCCACGCTTATCTCGTGTTTGGAGAATCCGTCCGGAAAATCTCCCTCTCCGCCTTTTATAGTGCCCCATGCCTTTGACCCGCCGCCGGCCAGGTCGAGCGGCTCCGAACCCACCGGAATCTGAAAGCCGTACTTCTTGTTGTTTTCGGCAAGAATCGCATCATCCAGGTTTCCGTATTTGAAAAGCGAGCCTTCCTCTACCGGCGACTTGGTCTCTTCCGTGGAACTATACAAATTGAAAGAGTGCCATTTTATTTTCCTGTCATTCAGAGACAGCGGCGCATAACCCTGACGTACAAATATACGATGATGGCAGGTGTAATTGTTGTATTCAACCAAAACAATGGCCGAACGTACTGTGTTGGCGTCCTGACACCGACCGGTGAAATCGATATGAAAATCCATCGGAGTGTCGATGGTTCCGTGGACATAACCGTCATTATCGGCCTCCCTGAGCCTGATCATATGGTCTTGGTCTATTTCAACTTTTGCACGCCAAGGGCCTTTAGAGTCGTATGTCTCGAATTCATCCGCACCTTCGTTGGGAAGAATTTTCATTACGACATGAAAACTTTTCGTGTTATCCCAACTTCGCCATACGCCTTTAGGATTTACACATCTGCGCACCTGAATGATAGATATCGTATCAATCAGGTCCTTGCCCTTGCTGTCCAACAGCACCTGTCCGTTATTCTTATCCACCAGCTTCACTTCCAGCTTCGCCTCACGGGGATAAGCCACATAAACATTGTTTCCGGTATAGCCGCTGGTTGGAATCATCTGCTTAGGGCGCGTATAAAACGGCATTTTCAGATTTCGGGTGCCATTCTCAGCCGCCACCACCGAGTAGCTGCCGTGGGAACCAATCGTCAAGTCGTCGAACGTCCGCTTTCCATTTCCGGAAACACGATTCCATTCTTCTTCGTTCCAGTCCTTATTATTCAGGTAATGCTTGTCGTCTCCAATAATCTTTCTGCCATCATAAGAAAGCGACAGGAAACCATTCCACACGGCCTCACGCACACGCCCTACAGGATAGACTTTTGTCGTATCTGCAAACTCATAGCCATCACCTTCTTCCAATGTGGGCCACCAATGGTTTTCGATTATACGTATTTCCATCTTTACATTTTCATAACCGCTTCCTCTGAGTGTGATAGGAAGCGAGGCAGACTGGTTGTAAAGATAGGAAATGTAATAAGGGTTGGGAATGATTATTTCCTTGTCCTCTTTATACTCTATGTGCCAGTCGACATCGTTTGCATAACCGTTAAACCTGAGCGTCAGCTTATAGTGGATATTGCGTTCGGCATTGTAGTCTTTGTAAACATCCCTGCCGAGCATGAAACGATAGATAATCTTACCTTCACCGGGACGGTCGCTCAGACGCGCGTCGTAGTAGCCCTCGACCTCTATATATGTCCCGAACTCGACCCCATCCTTCAGGATATAAGTAGTGTCCCCGGGCAATCCGCCGGCATCGAGTCTGCCATCTTCGTCGGCGTCCTGCCGTTTGTCTTTAATCCCGGGTTTGGTGCTTTCGTCTCCCTGCAGGTTTTCATAGAAATAGAGGGCCGGTGTGTCTTCCGTATGAAAATCGGCTATCTCCGGAGACTCGGGCAAGGGCTGGCCGTCCGGCATAAGGCCATATACGGATTTGCCACGCGAAACGTACGGCCATGATTCGAAATCCTGATTGTCAGGATCACCGGGTTTTCCGTTATAGTAGTACACTTCTCCGTTTTCGAGAAGTTCTTCCGCCGGAGTCTTTCCGTTCTTATCCTTAAACGTTTCCGATGTATACCCGGGCGTGTTTCCGCGACCCAGATAGCATGTCTTGGGGATATGTTTTATTTTCACCGATTTAAGATATATTCGGATACCGTCTTTAAGACCGGTGGCATCAAAAGCCACCGTCACTTTCGACGCTGCACGACGCAGCCAGGCATGCAGGCCCAGCGTGCTGCTGTTGACAACAAGCGGCTGGTCCTCGTCCTGCCTGGAGTCTTTCTTAGTGAAGTAACCTATCATCTGGCCATTGGCCGACACATTGTCGTTATCCCATGTAAGGACAATGCCCTTCAGTCCGTCCACAGTCTGTATGGCTCCGGAATATTCCGCATTTACAAGCAAGTCTGGGATGTTGGCCACAGCATACATATAATACTCACCGAAGTCTATATCCTCCGGCAGCTTGAATACGGCACGTTTAGTGGTTGTTTCAGCATTCGGCCTCTTGTATTCCGGGGCACTGTCCTTGCGGACTTCATCCGACACGGTATATTCTTCTATCTTCCAGCTCTTTTTCAGTTGTCTCGTATTACCGTCATACAACAACACATACAGGCTTCCTATACCTTTCAAGGCATTCCCGGCGGCCCGTGTCCGGGTAAGTGCCGAAGACATGGGTTTGAAGTCTACCGTGGCTGTAACCATCGCCCTGCCGTCACCGTAGGATTCTCCCATCATAAGGTCATCATGACAACCTGCTGCGGCAAGCGCCATCAGGGAGACTATCATAAACCGTACAAAATGCTTCATACTAATTCTTCTCTTTGTTCTTTTCTACATCCAATCCAAAAACCGGATCAAGCTTCACCTCGCCGTATGGAATGACATCCACTACGATTTCCCTGTTATTCATCGATACATCCACCACCACACTCGTGTTGCGGAAAAGGGATTTCAGATTTGGCAGCGGACAGACGAACGGGTCTTTCTTTCCGGCTATATTGATTGTCATAGTGTACTCCTGTTCGCCGTGCGCCGCTTCTCCGGCCTTGAGGTTCATACTCTCAGGCAGGTAGAAGACGGGAGTCTCATCCGCCACACCGGGTCTTGAGTTGTCAGGGTAGTCTATATCAACATGCGGCCGTCCTACCGTCACCGTCCCATGCGTATAGGTCAATCCGCTGTTTGCCTGTTCCGGCAGGTCGTAGTCCTTCAACCAGCCGGCGGCCTCGGTGGTGGCGTAAGAGTCGTTCTCGGACGAGGCGTCGGATACCTCCTTCAGCCACTCTATCCAAGTTTTCCCTTTGAAGAGCAGGCGGTTTTGTTCGCTGTCGTTGACATGCGCCATCAGAAAGTTCCTGTCGGCATGGCCGGATATGGAGAAGCTGCTTACGGTCACATCCTCGCCCTGACGCCAGTTGTTGAAGTTCACGGTGAACTTGGTGGCCACACGCACCACATATAGCGTCTGTCTGACCACACCGCGGGCCGGAACCGCTATCTCGTACATCGATGACATCGGAATAGGCTTGCCGTCCGAATAGTCGGGAGCGAAATAGAGACCGGTCACAGCGTCCTCAAAGCCAGACGATCCCGCCGTATAGGATTCGAAGAAGCGGGTCAGCGACCGCCTATCGTCCTGAACACCCTCAACCACGGCCACGCTTTCCTCGTTGGCAAATAGAAATATCTTCTTTGTCTCGTCGGGCGCTACATTGAGCAATACGCCGAATTCCTCCCGTGCGCCCTCCAAGGCATAGAAGCGGTTGTGTTCCACCGTCCCGTTCTGACGCAGAACAACTACACGCAGGCTGTGCATCTCCTCATTCTCGGACTGAACCGCCGCTCTTGTCTGCTTCATTGAAGCAATGTTCAGATACAGAACTCCTCTCGTAGAGTCGTCAGACGAAGCCCCATCCTGACCGCTGCACGCCACCATCATAAAAGACAGTGCCAATGTAGCCAGGCAAACCACAATGCTTTGTATAATGTTAGGTCTCATCTGTCCAATGCTTATTGCCGATTGTTAAAGATTGACGTCGTCCAACACCACCATCCAGGAGTGAATCAATATCTGACTGCTGAGCCACTCGTTGTTCTCGTCAAGGAACAAGGTCATCACATAGTCGTCCTCACGGTCGAGAAACTCCTGGTCGCTCATCGGATGTCTGTACTCCTCCTCGTAATAGTCCTTTGCCAACAAGGCATAGTCAATCACCGGTATGCGGGCCACCGTATGCCCGTCGCGGCCGGTTACGGTCAGCACCATATCCTTACGGTGCGACTCCATCATACGCCCCACGGTAAGGTCAGCTATGGCTCCCCTGACACTGACGACGGCACGGGTGTCCACCTTGCCCACACCAGCCTCACCGCTCTGCGTTTTCCACGGGCGATATGTGATGTTCTCGTCAGGCACCAGCTCGTTGTCATGGGCCATCAACCCATTCTCATCGTCTATGCGGAAAGAAAACTGATTGACATCGACATCCACACCTGAAAGATGCTGCAATATGACGCGTATATGGTTGGTGTTCTTGGTCAGATACATGGTGTAATCATAGCTGCCTCCGTCCTCGTTGGCGGGCAGCGACACGTCCATCGCTCCGTGGAACAGCCGATACAGACTTTCATCGCTGTAGGCACCGGCCTCGTCGCGCTTGCGGTCCAATGCACACTGCAGCTGCTCGATCCGCGTCTCGCCGATACGGGCTTCGGGCACAGAGAAAGATTCTGCGCGGACACCGTCGTTGCGCAGACCGCACCACGCCAAGAGCCGATAGTCGCCTGCGGGCAGATCGAGCGACATGTAATAGTCACCCGCCACCGACGGGTCGACCCGCTCCTCCTGCTGCCATACCAGTATGCCCGACGGGTCGAAGGCATACAGATGTACCGACGACACTTCATTGGCGAAAGCGTCCGCCCACTTCAGGTTCATGTCGTAGCGGAACTTGAGCCGGTAATACACCGAGCAGTCGCCTTCCTCGTCATAAACCACTCCATCGCAGGCAGCAAGCGGGAACAGCAAAACTGCAGCCGCCACAAGCCAGACATTTCTGATACAAGCCGATATATTCATGTCAATCTTCTTTGTTCACCGTATATAATCGTATCCGGCCAATGCCGGAGTATGAATTTCCATTTCAAGTGGGAAACGCCTTACAGACAGGGTGTTTCCTGAACCGCATCTCTCCTTGCACCGATGCGGAAGTGCCTGTTCTGTGAAATAAGTGAAAACGGGGAGGATTTCACTCCGGAATATGCCTCCCCGCAAGTATGAATCATTATTTTTGCACTGTCAGCAATCTGAATTACCAGTCGAGAGTCACGTCGTTTGCTACAACACGCCAAGAGAGGATGTTGATTTGGGCTGCAATGAAAGAGTTGTCATCGTCTTCCGGCTTCTCAGGATAGATAATCTCGTCAGGATTATAGACCGGAGTGCCAAGACCTGTCAGCGCAGTGATGTTGGCGTCATAGATATGGTTACGTACTACACCGTTCTTTTTGTTACCGAGATGCTTGATGTCGAAGTAATAGTAGGTCCGGCCTTCGCTCCATACCTTGGCTGTGCCGAGAGCCTTCAACGAGCCATTGGCATCTGCCGTAGACAATGCCACCGCATCCTTATTGTTGCTTGGATACCATTCTGTTTTTTCGGCATCGGTTGTGAGCTGGGCGTACACCTTGTAGCGGCCTGCTTTATTAATGTCGGGTTTGTGATTGTCGTTGTCCAAATCACTGATTGTCTTGAAAGTAATATCTTTTGGCTCTATCTTTGTAAATGTCGTTACAGCATCGGCGCCTTCACCCGTTACGGTCTTTCTGTAAAGACCGCAGTTGTCGGCATACAGTTTTTTGAGTTCGGAAACTGTTGTCCGGGTGTCACCATACTCTGCAATATCAATCGGGTTGCCATTCTCATCTACGAGCTGTGCCGATATAATAACCTTGGTAGGTGTTGTAGGATCTTTACCGTCATCCATGTTTGCCACATCGGTTGCATTCTCATTGATATATACCCACTGCGACTTATCGAATTTGGTCATGGCCTGAGCCTGGAATTTATTGTCGTCAGCAGATCCGTTCTGGAATGCGCCATACTGGTAAGCAACACCGGAAGCATTGACAGCCCAGAAAGAACGTGAGAATTCGGACCAGTTCCAAGGCATGTTTTCACCTAACAGGTTTGCGGGCCACTTAGTGCTGATCTCCTTTACAAGCCGTGACTTGTCGGCAACGGCGGTGGTGTTCCAGCCGAGGAACTTCACAAATATCTCCTTCTCCACAGACTCACCTCCTGTCATTTCCGTAAACGTCTGCTTTTCTTCGCCTTTAGCAGTCGAATAGATTTTCACACCTTCAATTTCTTTTACAGCTGTAAGGCCGCTGTTTAGGCGGACCTTGGCCATCGTACGCTCTACATAGATCTGCACAGGGTCGTTAAGTGCCTCACCGGAAGTCGCTTTAACCTTGCCCTCCACGCTGACTGTCATTTTCTTGTTCTTGACATCACCCGCCGCCATATAATAGGTGGAGTTGCTCATCACAAATCCATTGCTGACATCTCCATAGTTGCCGGTTATCTCAGCCAAAGAGGCAAGTGAAAGTTTATCGTTTGCATCACCTTCCGGATTGACAATGGCAACGAGCTGGGTCGTCTCGGTTGTATTATCTCCTAAAGGGGACTGTAGAACCAATGTGGCACTGAGAACCTTTTCTACATTAGGCATATCTGAGCCCTCATCAGATATATTCTTGTTCCAGTCCAGATAGTTGGAAAAACCGTCGGTTGTCTTTCTCACTGCTGCCGGATTGCCGCTTGCATCGAAGAAATAGAAGCGCACCTTCTTCACTTCGTTCTCATTGGCCAGTCCCTCCTCATACTTTGCATTGTTCGGGTCGTCTTCAGTCAGGTCGCCTGCTGCACGGGTGCCGTTGGTAGAATTGGTTACAAGATTCACAGTAAGATACTGTGTCTCGCTTGCGATACCTTTGTTGTCGCCACCATCGACAACCGCATCGTCGCTCGAACAGCCAACAAGCGCCGTTCCGACGCACATTGACATAAATAAAGTTTTAAATCTCATGTTGTTTAAATTAAAAATTAGTATTGTATTTATTTCTCACTACGTCATTTCCTGCGTCCGTTGTCCAAATCCTCCAAGACAAGCGCAGCCTGCTCCAACCCTATCTCTTTAGCCTTGTTCAGGCAGATGCGTGCGGCCTCATAGTCTTCTTCGCGTATGGCCAGTGAGGCGCGCGCATAATGGGCTTCAGCCGAATTGCCCGCCTTGTCAAGATATTTGCGTGCCGTCCTGAAGTCATCCCTGCGGATGGCGGCATTGGCGGCATTGAGATTGGCCACCGTATCGTTTGGGAACATGCGCACCGCCGTCTCATACACTTCGGTAAATTCTTTGGTGCCCTCTTCGTATGAACCTGCCACAAGATAAAACTCGTTCAGGCTCAGGTTCTGCGGACGTTCCGCCATGATGCGCCTTATTTCCTCCACCCGGTTGAACTTGCGTATGGTATAGTCTATACGGTAGTCTGTGCGCCGAAGTGCCGGATAGCAGTTTTGCAGCAGGAAGCGGTAGTCGGCAGGGTAAAGACGCTTTATCTTCGCCTCCTTGGCATCCGGTTCCATATCGCTGTCTATCAACGCAAGAATCTCCGTGCGGTGGTCTATGTTGGATTTCTCCACGTAGCGTCGCAGTCCCTCCCAATTCTCCGGTTCGTAATCGGTCCGGATTATGCTGTCGGCAAAATGGTACAGCCGCTTTATATGCTTTTTAAGGGCGGCTGTACGTCCGATGGAAAGGTCGGTGTTGTGTCTATACGGGCTCTCCGGCGAGGCAAAGCCCTTGAGCCATACGGAAGTGATGGTGACATCCTCATCATTGCGCACGGAGTCGATGGTAGCCTCTATTTTGGCAAGTTCGTGCATATTGCGGCGGTAATCGGGATAGATTACCGTCTGGTCTACAGGGAAGTCAATGAAAGCCGAGCCTGACAACGAGCGGCTTTTTACGATTTCCGCCGCGGGCTGCACAAATATCAGATCCGGGAAGAAAGCCTCGTCATGGCGTCCCAGTATGCCTTCGTATTCTGCAAGTATCTCCTGGCAGCATCCCCAGTCACTACGGTGAAACTTCAGCGTGGCACCGTTCATCCAGTCCTCGTAGATGATGGGGCTGTTGTACGCCAGCCGTTCCGGTTTTTCCGACACCCGGAAAGCCTGTTCCGAATCGCCCGAGATGGTGTTCATACCGTTACGTACATAATAATAATACCGGCGGCGTCCATAGACACCCACCGACGGCAGGTCCAGCGAGTCGGTCCCGTTGACCAACCGCGGTGTAAGCAGCACGGCACGATTGGAATTGACGTCAAGTCCGGCCATATCGATGCCCATCTCAACGGTGAGATATTTACCGTTGCGGCTCATATCGAAATTGTCGATGGAGACACCGGGTATGATACTTTTTGTATGTTGGGCCACCGCCTCCGGCACATTTAACATGCCCAGCATGGCCGCCAGTATGAATATAGTCCTTTTCATCTTTGTTGCAATTTTAGAATAGATAAACCAAGTTTACGGCCGCCTTAGTGGGTCCCACATAATGATGCGGCCGGTCCGTCTCCACCTTTTTCCCGCATCCCGCACACCGGAACCGGTCATAACGGGTATAGGAATAGCCTATGCCGATTTCGCCCTCCATATTCCAATGGCGGCCAAGCACCAAAGCATAGCCATAGGATACACCCGCACCGGCAAACCAACCTTGAAAGCGCGATTTCTTCAGTTTACGGGCATCCGTTCCCAACATGTTGAGTCTGCCGTCGAAACCACCGATATTGAACTGACCCCCATGCAAATGGGCGCCAAAGAAATGCCCTCCGAACCGGTCGCACAGCCAATATCTTACGCCCGGCTGTACCGACCAGTGTTTCCAACGTCTGTTGTGCGAAAGGGTCCATCCGTTGAACTGTCCCACGACACCAGCCGTCCACTTCGGTGCCAATCCTATTTCAGCACCAACATTAGGGCTTAAGACCGCATCGGAGAGCAGATTGGTTTTTATCGCAACATCTTGTCCACAGACGCGTTGAACCGCACCGGCAAAGACCATTGCCAAAAATAAAAGATTCCGTTTCATTATCCTATTTTCCATATCTGTCATATTTGTAATTTTATCTCTTTTATCACTTCTCTCCGTAAGAGAAGTAACCGGTTTTCTCCGTAAGAGAAGTAATAAGGGAAACGCGAATTGAAACAGATCAAGCAAAGGGAGAAAACAAATTAGTTAAGTTAGTCAACAAAATTAAAAACAACATAATCGTCCGGACATAGAAAGAACGCGCCCCGCCGGGGCAACGAGCACACAGCCCGGGGCAGAGCGTAGCGGCACCCCGGGAACAATACGATTGCACATATGCGCCCTGCAAGGGCAAAAGCGTTAATTATCAGATATTTACAATTTCTATATCCCATATATTTTTATGCTTTTGCCCTTGCAGGGCGCGGGGACGTCGATGTTATATTCCCGGGGTGCCGCTACGCTCTGCCCCGGGCTGTGTGCTCGTTGCCCCGGCGGGGCGCGTTCTAGTTTAATGCTATGACTGACTTAATATATTTTGACTATGATTTCAGAAATGAACGACAAGTTTTGGACACCCTACCCGGCGGGGCGCGTTCATCCTATGTCCAAACAATAATGTAGTTTAATTCTGTTGACTAACTTATAAATGAGATTTGCTCAACATTCTGCACTCAAATATTAAAAAAAAAAAAATGCAAGTTTTTAGAGTTTTCTTACATCTATATTCAATAATATTAAGTAATTTTGCACTCTAATACTTCTCTTACGGAGAGAAATACATTCTATCACCAACCGTTTTAGATTTTACAATGATTTCAAGATAATACTGTTTGCCTTGTCTACAACCGAAGTATCCAAAGAGGCAAGATAGATACGTGTGGTCATTTCCGAATCGTGTCCCATTGCCTCGCTGATTGTTGCAATAGGAATATTCTTACTTTTTGCGATGCTTGCCCAACCGTGGCGCGCCACATATGTCGTCAGCGGAATGGGCAGTCCCAGCCGTTCGCCGATTCTCTTCAAGTAGGTATTTATTAGATGCGCCTCGCTCTTGTACTGCCGTCTTTCATCCTTACCGTTATTCTTGATGATGGGCAGCAGATAAGGCGAGCCGGTGGTGTCGTACTTGTCGACAATGTCCTGCATGGGTTTCTCCCATTTGATGAACAGCCGCATATTGGTCTTATGTCTCCGGTAGGACAGTATACCGTTCTGCAAGTCCTTCTTTTTCAGAAACGCCATATCCACAAATGACATGCCGCGCGTATAAAACGAGAACATGAACACATCTCTCGAATAATCCATCATCGGACAAAAGCTCAAATCCATATTCCGTATCTGCCGGATAACATTCAGTGGTACGGCTCGCTTTGTCGTCTTATCGATTCCGGTATACACATGTTTAAACGGAAAACGCTGCACAGTCAGTTCCTTCTCTACGGCACGGTTGTAAATAGCCCGCAGATTGCGCATATAAAAGGAAATGCTGTTAGGACAGATGCCGACCGACTTGAGATATGTTTCGTATGCCGTCATAAGGTCAGAGTCCATGTCATCCCAAGAGACGTCACGGCTGTTCCTGAACCTCAGAAAACTATTGATGGCGGTAGTGTATGTCTCTGCCGTACATCGTTTGCCTATTTTCGCCAACCGGTCTACAAGATTTCGGGCAAAGGATATAAAACAACTGTTGTCTGCCGGCATCAGATATGCAGCCACCACATCTTCTGCCGTATAACGATTGCCCGTACATTCAAGATGTGAGATGACGCTTTTCAGTCGCTTCGTGTCTTCCTGTACATTATTTATTAATGTGACAAGATAGTCGCGGCGCGTCTCCTCTATTCCGGAAGGAAAAACGATTTTCCCATTTTCCGCATCCCATTCCTCAGGATACAGTCTATAACCGGCATTGATCTGCCTGGCCACCCGGTTGTGAATCACTTGATAGAACAATGTGCCCTCTTTCGTTTCGGAAGAGGATGCACGAAATTTGGTTCTTACTGTTGCCATAAATTTTATCGGATTAAGTAAGTGAACAAAATTAGCGCTTTTTCTGTATAGAAAAGTATGCTCAATAAACGAACTCTATTACTTAACCCGTTAGCAGTACAAGGCCGTTGAACTGTCAGTACAAGGCCGTTGAACCGACAGTACAAGGCCGCTGAACCGACAGTACGGGAGCCTTGTATCAGACTGGCAACACCGTAACACCGATATTCCGACATGGGCAATTCATCATAACACCCGTCCGGCTACATCCAAGGATTATCCTGTCAAACATATATACAACTGCCGCCAACCGTCCGAATACAGTCAAATTATACACCGGAGATTTACATTTTTCACGGAAAAGCGTTAAAAATAAAAAAAAAACCGTACTTTTGCAGAAAGTATTTACTCACCTATTATATTGCAACGATATCAATGTCTGAAAGAAGAGTAAGGGTGCGCTTCGCACCAAGCCCTACGGGGGCCCTGCATATCGGTGGAGTACGCACCGCATTGTACAACTATCTGTTTGCCCGTCAGCACGGCGGCGATCTGGTATTCCGCATTGAGGACACCGACTCCAACCGTTTCGTTCCCGGAGCCGAAGAATACATAATCGAATCGTTCAGATGGCTCGGCATCAAGTTTGACGAAGGTGTATCTTTCGGAGGCAATCACGGCCCGTACCGACAGAGCGAACGCCGCGACATCTACAAGACTTACGTGAAACAGCTGCTCGATGCGGGCAAGGCATACATCGCATTCGACACGCCCGAGGAACTGGAGGCCAAACGCAAGGAGACAGACAATTTCCAGTATGACGCCCGCACACGAATGCAGATGCGCAACTCGCTGACCATGAGCAAAGAAGAGGTGGAGGCACTCATCGCCGGAGGCAACCAGTATGTGGTACGTTTCCTGATAGAGCCGGGCGTGGCCGTACATGTGGACGACCTGATACGCGGTGACGTACGTATAATGAGCGACATTCTTGACGACAAGGTATTATACAAGAGTGCCGACGAGTTGCCCACATACCATCTGGCCAATATCGTCGACGACCATCTGATGGAGATTACCCACGTGATACGCGGTGAGGAGTGGCTGCCCAGCGCACCGCTCCACGTGTTGCTCTACCGTGCTTTCGGATGGGAGGACACCATGCCGCGCTTCGCCCATCTGCCGCTGCTGCTCAAGCCCGAAGGAAAGGGCAAACTGTCGAAACGCGACGGCGACCGTCTGGGATTCCCCGTATTCCCGCTCGAGTGGCACGACCCGAAGACGGGCGAAGTGTCGTCGGGATACCGCGAGAGCGGATATTTCCCCGAGGCCATAGTCAATTTCCTCGCACTGCTCGGATGGAATCCGGGCACGGAACAGGAACTCTTCAGTCTTGACGAACTGGTACCGCTGTTCGACATCACCAAGTGCAGCAAGGCCGGTGCGCGCTTCGACTATCAGAAGTGTATATGGTTCAACCACGAGTACATACTGAAAAAGACTCCCGAAGAGATTGCAGCGCTCTTCGCTCCTATAGTACGCGAGCACGTACCGGGCGAGACGACGGAAAGAATCACCGAGGTCACACGGATGATGAAAGACCGCGTGAGCTTTGTCAGCGAGCTGTGGCCGCTGTGCTCGTTCTTCTTTGAAGCGCCCTCGACATACGACGAGAAGACACGCAAGAAGCGTTGGAAAGAGGACTCGCCCGCACAGATGGCCGAGCTGATAGCGGTGCTCGAAGGCATCGACGACTTCTCGATGGAAAACCAGGAGCGCGTTGTGGAACAGTGGATTGAGGAAAAGGATTACAAGCTGGGCAACATCATGAACGCATGGCGACTGATGCTCGTGGGCGAAGGCAAAGGTCCGGGCATGTTCGACATATCGGCATTCTTGGGCAAGGAAGAGACTATAAAGCGCATGAAGAAAGCTTTGGAGTGCATTTAATTCAGTGAAGAGTGCAGAGTTGGGAGTGCAGAGGTATGATTACCTTTGTTGATTCACTTTACAAGAGTAATCATACCTCTTCATCCATCACTCTAAACTCTGAACCATATATAAGGTAATCATACCTCTAAACTCATCACTCTGCACTCTGAACCACATAAAGGTAATCATACCTCTTCACTCATCACTCCAAACTCTGAACCATATAAAGGTAATCATACCTCTTCACTCATCACTCTAAACTCTGAACCACATAAAGGTAATCATACCTCTTCACTCATCACTCTAAACTCTGAACCATAAAGATAAAGTGTATAACATAGCTATATATTTTTACCTGCTGGGCGTGGCCGTGGCAAGCCTGTTCAACAAGAAAGTAAAAAAGATGTGGCAGGGCGAACGCCGGGCGTTCGACGTGCTCAAGGAGAAGGTGGACCCCACGGACAGCTATGTGTGGTTTCACGCCGCATCGCTTGGAGAGTTCGAACAGGGACGCCCGCTGATAGAGCGTCTGCGCCGCGATCACCCTGAATATAAGATACTGCTGACGTTCTTCTCGCCATCCGGATATGAGGTGCGAAAGAACTACGATGGCGCCGACGTGGTATGCTATCTGCCGCTCGACACTCCTATTAACGCCATCCGGTTCCTGAGAATGGTAAGGCCGGTGATGGCTTTCTTCATCAAATACGAGTTCTGGTACAACTATCTGCACATACTGAAGCACCGCAAAATACCGGTGTACAGCGTGAGCAGCATATTCAGGGACGACCAGATATTCTTCAAGTGGTACGGGCGGAGCTACTCGAAAGTACTGCACTGCTTCACCCACTTCTACGTACAGAACGAGAAGAGCAAGCAACTGCTCGGAGGTATAGGCATCGACAACGTGACCATCACCGGCGACACACGCTTCGACCGCGTACTTCAGATAAAGGAACAAGCCAGACAGCTGCCGCTGATAGAGGCTTTCGCCAATGGGAAAAAGGTGTTTGTGGCCGGCTCGAGTTGGGCGCCCGACGAAGACATTTTCATACGCTTCTTCAACGAACACCGCGACTGGAAACTGATTATTGCCCCACACGTGATTGCAGAGGACCATCTGCAACAGATAATGCACAAGGCCGTACACAGGACCGTGCGATACACAAATACTACCGAGGAGGAGGCACGCAAGGCCGACTGCATGATAATCGACTGCTTCGGGCTGCTGTCGAGCATCTACCGCTATGGCAACGTGGCATACGTGGGCGGAGGCTTCGGCGTGGGAATACACAACGTGCTTGAGGCCGCCGTATGGGGCATGCCCGTGATATTCGGCCCCAACAACAAGAACTTCATTGAGGCACAGGGGCTCATCGCCAAAGGCGGAGGATTCGAGATTGCGTCATACGACGACTTTGAAACCGTGATGACGCGCCTTACCAACAACGATGACGTACTGAAAAAAGCCGGAGACAAAGCCGGCAGATTCGTGAAAAGCTGCACGGGAGCCACAGCCAAGATTCTGTCGGAGGTGTACGTACATGCCGCACAGAAGGGCATGACCACTCCGTAAACAAGGCGACAAGAACCATAAACATGACAGAACTGAAAGAATATACCGCCGAGGCCGTAAGGCTGCTAAGCCGGCTGATAGCCACACCATCGGTGAGTCGTGACGAAAAGGCTGCAGCCGACGTGATGGAGGCATTTATGAAAGAGCACGGCATTGACAGCCGGCGCGAAGCGAACAATGTGTGGGCCGTGGGGCGTGATTACGACGCTGCACGGCCCACACTGCTGCTCAACGCCCACATTGACACTGTGAAGCCGGTGGGGACTTGGACACGCGACCCGTTCGGCCCTGTAGTCGAAGACGACCGCCTGTACGGACTTGGCAGCAACGACTGCGGCGGAGGTCTGGTGGCCTTGTTGCAGGCGTTCAGAATATTGGAAGACCCCTGTAATCCCCTCAAGGAGGATATTGTGAACACACAGCCACATCGCCTTGACAATATCAGCCCGTCAAATCCGTCATCACTTTTGCCATACAATCTGGTATTCCTTTCATCGGCCGAAGAGGAGGTTTCGGGACGCGACGGAATAAGCCGTGTGCTGCCGCTGCTGCCGCATATCGACGTGGCCATTGTCGGTGAACCCACAGGCATGCAGCCTGCCATTGCAGAGAAAGGGCTTATGGTAATAGACGCCACATCACACGGCCGCTCAGGCCACGCCGCCCGCAACGAGGGTGTGAATGCAATATACGAGGCTCTCGACGACCTTCTCTGGCTGCGTGACTATCGTTTCAGCCGTGTCAGCAAATTGCTCGGACCGGTAAAGATGAGCGTGACGGTAATCGGCGCAGGCACACAGCATAATGTGATACCCGATGAATGCCGCTTTGTCATCGACGTGCGTTCAAACGAACTGTACACCAACGAAGAACTGTTCGGCATCATCAGCAGCCACGTGAAGAGCGAATTGCATGCACGTTCGTTCCGTCTCGGTTCGTCGCGGATAGACGCCTCCCATCCGCTCGTAAGGCGGATGACGGCCATGGGCATGAAGCCCTTCGGCTCGCCCACTCTCTCCGATCAGGCCCTGATGCCGTTCCCGTCGTTCAAACTGGGACCGGGCGACTCCGCCCGCTCTCACTCGGCAGACGAATACATCTGTGTGAGCGAGATTGAGAATGCCATCAGGACATATGTGGAGATATTGTCATCATATTGAACCTATCTGACAACTAAAAAATATCCTGATAACCGCTATCGAAACTATCACTGGATGTTTATGATTTCCGTTGTTTTAATTTCGTTACTTTGCACCACGAAATCAAAACAACAACAGTTATGAACTACCCATTATTGACATGGAGCTGCATAGCAGGACTGACAGCACTCATTATCATTGTGCGCATCATACGTGCAGCCGGAATATGCATGAAAGGCAGACATCCTTTCATTGAAATAGGAAGCGAGCGGGATGAGTTTTTTGTCCCGGGTGACCCACGCGAAACAGACGAATACGACGATGAGGACGACTACTGTCTATAAATGCGGCAGCCCGTCGCCACAGGAACTATGCCGGTTCCTGTCAGAATACAGCGCACTGCTGCTGGGTTGCGGCGCCACCTGTATACGGCTGGAAAACAACGTACAACGCATTGCCGAAGCGTACGGCAAAGAAATAAGCATGGTCATAATGCCAAGACATGTACAGATATCGGTATGGGAAAAGGGGAACGATGAAGCAGTGACGGCAATATCCACGGTGAAAAGCTCACCGATAAGTTTCAATGTCAACACCCGGCTGAGTGAACTGAGCTGGGAAGTAGCCGACGGAAAGACCGACTTCAACCAAGCCGCAGAGCGGTTGGGAAAGATTGTAAAAGACGACAGACAGGACAAATGGACCGTACCGGTGCTTGTGGCTTTGGCCAATGCCTCGTTCTGCCGGCTGTTCAGCGGTGATGCAGTGGCGATGCTCACAGTGCTGGCTGCCACACTGGCCGGATATTCATTGAAAACATTTCTTCTCGGACGTGGTACCGACAACCGTCTCGCATTTTTCATATGCTCGTTCGTATCGTCAGTTCTCGGAGCCACAGACATACTGTTTGCCATAGGTGACACTCCGACCACAGCCATGGCTACAAGCGTGCTGTATCTCGTGCCGGGCATACCATACCTCAATTCGTTCAGTGACATGCTATGCAGGCATTATATATGCGCCTTCTGCCGGTTCATGGACGCCATTGTGCTCACAGGATGCCTTTCTGCCGGCCTTTGCTGCGGAATGCTACTTATGAACGTTGGAATGTTCTAACCAACCGAACTGACAGACAATACAGTAACACGCACCATACAACATTACTATGTGGAATATATATTTTCAGGATGCATTATTCGCAGCAATAGCCGCTATCGGTTTCGCATCCATCAGCAAGCCGCCGAAAAGGGCGTATATATATTGTGCGCTGACAGCTGCCGCAGGACATTCGTTCCGGCTTATGCTTACCAACGGAAGTACAATGCATATGCACATCACCATAGCCACTCTGTTGGCGGCATTTCTCATCGGCACTATCGCCGTATTTCTGTCACCGCTGGCCAAGACTCCCGCCGAGACTTACCTGTTTCCGGCACTGTTGCCAATGATTCCGGGTATATATGCCTACAAGGCTTTCGGAGGACTGGCCATGTGCATACTGAGAAACGGACACGACATATTCAACTCTTATTTCTATCTGTTTGCCACCAACGCCATCACATGCACGTCCATCATTCTGTGCATGGTAATAGGGGCTACCACACCTATATTCATATTCAAAAAAACATCGTTTCAAGCCACAAGATAGTTTTTTGTATATATCTTTGCACAATGAATTATATTATATATGTATCATGGAACTGCGTCAACTGAAATATTTCGTCAAAGTAGCGGAAACGCTCAACTTCTCGGAGGCTGCCAAAATACTATGCGTAACACAAAGCACACTCTCGCAACAGGTGAAACAGCTCGAGTCAGAACTTGGCACGGAACTCCTTACAAGAAGCAGTCACAAAGTGAGTCTTACTGAAGCCGGTAGCGAACTGCTGCCGCACGCGCAACAGACGCTGAACGAGGCAGAAATGTGCAAGATCAGAATAAAAGACCTGAACAGTCTGTCTACAGGCAAACTAAATATAGGCGTGACATACTCCTTCAGCCCCATACTCACCGAGACACTCATCACATTCGTCAAGATGTACCCGAAAATCAGACTGAACATCTTATACAAACCAATGACAGAACTGATGGAACTGCTCCGGGAACGTGAGGTGGACTTTGTACTGGCATTCAGACCCACACAACACATGGAAGGCGTGGAATCACATATACTGTTCCAGAACTACCTGTCGGCCATTGTAGGAATGAACCATCCGCTGGCTTCAAAAGACAAGGTTACCGTTAACGAACTCGAAAACTATGACCTCGCCCTACCTTCACAAGGTCTGCAAGCGCGAAACGCTTTCGAGCAGATAGTGACCCCATACAACAAATTCCGCGTAAGGATTGAGCTTAACGAAGCAAACATGTTGTTGAAACTCGTCAGACAAAGCAAGTTCATATCCGTTCTTGCCGAAGCCACGATATACAACGAGACCGGAGTAAAAGCCATACCACTCGACATTCCCGACAACGAAATGAGCGGATGTGTACACACACTGAAAGACACATACCACAAAAAATCCATGCAGGAATTTATAAGGCTGCTCAACGAGTCTCTCGCAGTGAAAGAACGGCAGAATGCATGGATATAAAGAAACTAAGAGTTAAGAATTAAGAAGTAAGAGGTATGATTAGCTTCATATATTACAGACCGGAGTATATACAACTTTACTTCTGCACGGTGCCAATCAAACCTCTTAACTCTTAATTCTTAACTCTTAATTCTTCCCAAGCCATACCTCGGGATTCAGTTTGGCTTTCTCGCGGCGCAATTGGAACTGGAGTATATGGTCGGGGCCTACCGTACCGAGAATCTGACGGGTGGTCACTTTCTGACCCTTATGGACACTGACAGACGACAGATTGCAGTATACCGATATGTAACTGCCGTGACGCACCATCACACCTGTTATTCCTCCGAAACTGAACACGGCGCTCACCTCTCCGTCGAATATACTGCGGGCCTGTGCACCGGCCTTTCCCTCAATGTTGATACCTTTATTGTCGAGACGCACATTGCGCAGCCCGTCAACATTGTACTGTCCGAAACGGCTCACTATCCTGTAAGCACCCGTTATAGGCATGGGCAGACGGCCACGGTTGCTCTCAAAACCACCACTGATGCGTCTGTCTTCCGAAGATATATGGAAAATCTCGCCTGACGGTTTGCGTGAAGTTGTCTCCACTCGTTCGGACGACTTGCCCGTAGTCTTTTTCCCGGATGTCTTCCTCTGCGCTGTAGTGCTTTCCGTACTCCGGCGCTCAACCTGTCTGCGGGCCTGTTCCTCGGCGCGTCGTTTTGCGGCAGCTTCGGCTTCCGCCCTGCGTCTGGCCTCAGCCTCCGCACGGGCACGGGCCCGCTCTACCTCCTCGGCTATCAGCCTGTCTATCTGTTCGTTGAGAGCTATATCCTTCTTGCGTTGCTGTTCGATAATCTGTTGTATTGTCTTCTGCTGCTTCTGTAACGTACTGACCATCTGCTTCTGTTCAGTCTGCCTGTTCTCCAGATTGCGGCGTTCCTGCTCCCCTTTGTCCAAAAGCACGCTTTTCTGTCGTTTCGCAGCAGTAAGCTGGTTGTATTTGGCAGTGACCTCCTCGCGCTTTGTCTTCACCATCTCGCCCTGCGCACGCTGATAGGCAGCATATTCGCGGGTAAAACGAAGACGGCGGTACATCTGTGTAAAGTTCTTGGCACTGAAAACAAACATCAGCTGGTTCTGTATCGAGCTATTACGGTGCATATAACGCATCGACTTGACATATTTGTCCTTACGGTCTGCCAATTCTGCCTCAAGCTCTTCCAACTGTTTGCCAAACATCATGATATTACCGTCGAGAGTTGTTATGTCACGGCGTATGGTGTCTATTGTCTTCCTATTGTCCTCGATTTCGTTGTTGATGACCATCAGGTTCTGCAAGCGCTGCCTGACGTCACGCTCGTTCGAACGCAGACGCTGCTCATGCTGCTTTATCTGTTTCTTTATCCTTGCACTTTCGTTCTGCAATCCTTTTATGGATGTTTTACTCCCGGATGCTTTCTTAGTTACGGTCTTTTTCCCCTTTGCGGAAGAAGTTTTCTTCTTTATAGTACTTCTTTTCACGGTTTGGGTTGTACGTTGCCTTGCAGTGGAGGTTTTGCGCGTCTGTGCACCCACCGCCACTGTAAATGTAAACAAGATGACAAATATCCTGAACAGTCTCATTTATGTTTATGATACCACTATTTTTATGATGCCTTAATGATGCCTATTATGCTTACAATGCCATGAAACGGCGCAAAATGTCATCAACCTTCACTTGCTTGTATTTACCCGACACCTCCGTACGTGTCTCCCAATCGCTCTCGTTGCCGATGTAGTTGAGTTTCATGTTCAGCTTTATCTCCTTGCCTGACGATGTGGTGAAAGTGATTGCATTGTCCGTGGGGAACTGCTTGGAACCAAGCGGTTTGAAATTGTTATAGTCCCAATTGAGCTGCGTATTACCCCTCAGTTTGTCCTTATACAATATGTTGGCCATCTTTATCTCGGCTTTCGAACTGCCGGCCAGCCATTTATACGACATTTTGTCGTGCTCAAGAGAAATGACAACGTCACCGTCACCAACGCTTGTCTCATATTCGTTCATGGCTTCGTCCGTAAGCCTCATCTTTCCCGGTTGGAAAAGTTCGTTCCAGAAAAGCGCCTGAAGCGAATAGAAGTTAAGCCCGCTGGTACGCAGAAAGTCAAGCTGATTGTACGGTACCTTGAGATATTGCTTGTTGATGCGGTCCATGATAAGAACATAATCCTTGGTAAACTCCAGACGTCCGGCCTCGACAAATCCGAAAGCCATAAGCTGCAAGCGTATCACGTCGTCGCGCTTCATCTTCAGATTGCCTGTCAGCGTAAGATCCTGAGCACCTACCTGAACCTGAAACTTTATCTTGGAAGTGATAAACTTGACCGACTGAACATTGTTGTCCGATACCTTTTGCAGGAAGTTCTGCGTGTCTGCCGTGGTTACCGGTTTTGACGGTTCGGACTTTTCCAATGACTTTGACGACTTGCACGCCCCCAATACCAACAGCATTGCCATCAGGGCAATATTAAATAAATTCACTGATTTCATCATTTCTTCAGGTATTTTTTCTGTTTTATCTTTTTCTTCAGCAGTTTGTTCCCCGCATCCTTTTCTGCGGCTTTCCGCCACAGTTCCACAGCCTTGTCCATATCGCCGCACATTGCATGTATGTCGCCGGCGTGATCCAGTATCACCGCACCGGCATCTGCGTCGTGCTGCACAGCCTGATCTATATATACACGGGACTCGGCATAACGCCCTTCAAGAAACAATATCCACGCATACGTATCGAGATAAGTGGCATTCTCCGGTTCGGCCTTTATCGTCTTGTAACTCATACGCTCCGCCTTTTCCAGTTCGCGCTCCTCGAGGCTCAGATAATATGCGTAATTGTTCAGACATCCTATGTTGTCGGCTTTCCACTGCAGACACGAGTCGTAAGCGGCAAAAGCCTCGGCCCCTCGGCCCCGCTGAAACAGCAGGTCGCCCATGACGGAATAAAAATCGGAGGCGAGGTCAGGATTGCTGTCTTCCGCTATTACACTGATACCATTCTGAAAAGCCTCCAACGCACTGTCCTCGTCCTCCATACGGTAGTAGGCCATGCCCTGATAATAATAGAAGCCCATGTTGTCAGGATTGTACTGACGGGCTGCACGACACAGTTCGACAACTGCCGGCATGTCGTCACGGTTCCACGCATAAGACACAAGCTCAAGCCGCGCCGCTGCGTTGTCAGGAGCCACACCGAGTATCCATTCCAACACTTTCCGCATGTCATCACGCGGCATCTTCTTCAAATTCATATATGCAACCTGCAACATCGCCACGTCGACATCAGGCTGAGACAGACTTCCACGCATCCTGTCGAAATATTCCATTATGCGTATGCTGTCGCCGCCGTTCTCCTCGCTCTCGGCTATTTCCTGACGCATTATATATACACGATTGGCAGACGTCGTGTTCTTGTTCATCAGAATGTCCATAGTAACAGAGTCGGCACGTGCCGTGTCGGCTTCCTGCTTATAGTGTGCCCGCATCGAGAGCATGGCCCTGACATTGTCAGGCTCTTCGTCAAGTATGCTTCGAAGTATGCCAATAGCCGCGGTATCTTCTCCGTTCATCAACAGCATGTCGGCATACATACCGCGATAGTTCAAATCGTTGGGATATTGGTCGGCCAGCATCTTCATTTCGCTGATGGCCGCTTTCTTGTCACCTTTCTTTGTATATATATCACTCTTGGTGAACGAAAGCCGCTCGTTCTTTCCCTCGAGTTCCTCCATCCGTTCAAGCGTAGCTATGGCATTGTCGTAGTCACCTTGCTGCAAATACAATTGCACGAGCATCGAAAGCATGTCGTCACGTCCCTTGTTACGCTGTGTGAGACGTTCGATAGCAGCTATAGCCTCCTCATATCGTCCATTGGCCACATATGCCTGAGCCAGCGTCTCAAGATATGTGCTGTTGTCGGGATTCAGTTCGGCCGCCTTTTTAAAATGGGCCAGCGCACGCTCCTTGTCTTTAAGCGATGTATAATACTGTGCAAGATAGAAATATACTTCCGGAGCCTGCGGGTTCAGCTCCTCACAATAGCGCAACAGGTCGAAAGCAGCCGTATTGTTGCCTTTCTGCCTCTGCACCATGGCCTCAAGAAAGAACATGTCGTACTTTCGCTTCGCGTCATATCCGGATATATCCCCGTCAGCCGGCCTCCATGCCGATGCCGACGACGGCCGCACCATGCCTGCCGCAATCGTGAGTACAACGGCTATAAATGCCTGCAAAGACTTCACCCTTAACAAATTTGCCATCAGATTACAGTTCATACGATATTCATTTCACGCCCGTATGGCCATACCCTCCCTCGCCACGTTCGGTGTCATCCAGTTCCCCAACAACTGCAAACACGGATTGTTCGTGACGCGCTATCACCATCTGGGCAATGCGCTCGCCGCTGTTCACGACAAAATCGTCGGACGAAAGATTTACGAGCAGCACCTTTATCTCGCCGCGATAATCGGCATCGATTGTACCGGGAGAGTTTAGCACGGTCACACCATGTTTCAAAGCCAGTCCGCTGCGTGGTCTTACCTGTGCCTCATATCCCTCGGGCAATGCCATGTACAGTCCCGTACCTATCAGCCGACGCTCCATGGAGTGTAGCACCACCGGTTCGTCTATGTCGGCCCTGAGGTCCATGCCGGCACTCTGTTCTGTAGCATATACCGGCAATGGCTGACGGCCCCGGTTTATAACTTTTATCTCAATCATTATCTATGTCGGTCTTTATTTATATTTAAAATGCAAAAATAACGATTAATCCTCAAACACCGGCATTTTAATGGCTAAAAAGTATTTATTCCATTATTTTGAGCAAGAGCGTCACTAAATCAGGTTATAATTTGGGGATTTTACTCCTTTTGTGTACTTTTGCGCAATCACATTCATACAATGATACGACTATGGACTGGAAACAACTCATAACCAACAAACGGCTCGGTCAGGAACAACGACACATTGAGCGGCACGACGACCGCACGGAGTTCAAACGCGACTACGACCGTCTGATATTTTCGGCACCGTTCCGCCGGCTGCAGAACAAGACCCAGGTGTTTCCTCTGCCGGGAAGCATATTCGTGCACAACCGTCTGACCCACAGCCTCGAAGTGGCCAGTGTGGGCATGTCGCTCGGCAACGACGTTGCGGCCGCACTGACGAAACTTCATCCCGAACTGCACGACACCATGATAAACGAGATAGGACAGATTGTTGCCACGGCATGCCTCGCCCACGATATGGGCAACCCGCCGTTCGGCCATTCAGGCGAGAAGGCCATACAGACATTCTTCACCGAAGGAGCCGGACTGGCACTGAAAGACATGGTGGGCCGCGAACTGTGGAACGACATAACCCGCTTCGAAGGCAATGCCAACGCCTTCCGACTGCTCACACACCGCTTCTGCGGACGGCGGACAGGCGGTTTTGTGATGACATACTCCACACTGGCCGCTGTGGTAAAATATCCGTTCGAATCGGCCGCCGCAGGCAGCCATGGCAAGTTCGGATTCTTCAATACGGAGAAGGAGACATACTGCAAAATTGCCGATGAAATGGGCATAAAACGGCTGTCGGCGCCCGGTGAGCCCTTGCGTTATGCCCGCCATCCACTGGTATATCTGGTAGAGGCCGCCGACGATATATGTTACGAGATAATGGACCTCGAGGATGCCAACAAACTGAAGATACTGTCGTATCAGGACACGGCCGGGCTGATGCTCGGTTTCTTCGACGACGACACGAAACAGAAGATAATGCAGCGCATTGATGACGAGCAACTGACCGACGACAACGAAAAAATAGTGTATATGCGGGCCTGCGTCATCGGCAAGCTGGTCAGCGAATGCGTAAAGGCATTCATAGAAAACGAAGAGGATATACTCAATGCGCGTTTCAGCGGAAGCCTGATAGACCACATTGCCGAAACACCGCGCAACGCCTACCGCAGATGCACGGAAATATCAAAGAAGAACATATATTGCAGTAAACCGGTGCTCGACGTGGAGCTGTCAGGTTATAAAATAATGGAGACACTCATGGCACAGATGGTCGAGGCCGCCCTTCATCCCGAACGCTTCTACTCCAAACAGCTGATAGGCCGGGTGAGCAGTCAGTATGACATCCACTCGCCACAACTCGAAACGCGCATCATGGCTGTGATAGACTACATAAGCGGCATGACAGACATATACGCACTCGACATCTACCAGAAAATTAACGGCATCAGCCTGCCGATAGTATAGCCGTATTACCTGTTGTCCTTATATATCACGTTGTTGGCACCGCTCGTTATCTTGAGCGCCTCGGGGTGTTCCTTTATATAAGAGTCGATGTGACGGACACGCTTCTGGTCGAGAATCTCGTCGACGGCTATGAGTATGCCCGTCTCCTCCACGTCGCCGAATCCGTAGTTGATAGCCGTACCGAAGAGCTTCATCGTGGGGCTAAGCCCCATATATGCATTCACCAGCGGTGGAATGTTGTATCCCAGATTGCGTATCTCGCGGTTGAGTATGCGGTAATCCTCCTTGAACGAATCTTCACAGAACAATGCATCCAACTCCTTCGGGTCGGCTTCTATAACGAGCGGTTTCACCGGTATCACCAAGTTGTCCTTATCCTCGAAATGCTTCTTGAGGAAATACAATATCATGTCGCGTCCCTTGCGGATATACGACGGATACATGGTCATCTTACCGAAGAAATACTTCACATTGGGCTGTATCACGGTGAGTGCGCCCAGTCCGTCCCAAAGATTGTCCAGTGCGAAAAGGCTCTTGGTGCCGTTCTTGCTTGTGTTCTGATAGCCCAGTGAAACGAAACTGCGCCCCAGCTCAATGGTCTGCGGCATATACTCACGCATGAACTTTTCGGAGAAGTGGAACATGTGACTCGTGGCAAGCAACGGCTGACCGTCGGCTCCCACCTCTACGTCGGTGCCGAGGATATAACGGTAGCCACCTATTATTTCTTCCTCTTCAGGGTTCCACACGATGAGTTGCTTATAACAATTGTCCATCGTGTCAAACTCGTCAAGGTCGAGAGCCTTGCCCGTGCCGCCGCCGGCCTCACGAAATGCCATTTCGCGCAAACGTCCTATCTCACGAAGCACATTCGGCGCATTATGAGCGTCGATAATGTAAATCTCGTTATGACTCTTGTTTGTCATGCGCAACTGACGTTCAGGAGTCAGTTCGCTTTTCAGCAACGCCTTGTCTATCGGCTTTATTATCTCTTGTTCCATAAGTTATTGTCACTCTGCTCTTACCTGAAGTCAGCAAACAGATGAGCGATGATAGCCTCTCCGTGTGTCACCACGGTCTTCCTGTTGCATAAGATGCCTTCGGAAACGCTTGTTATTGTTTATAATGGTTGTTGTATATACATCCCGACATCACAGTTCGTACACCCTATCCTGCACATACTGCGCCCACTCTGCCGGAGTACGGCTGCGATCGAAAGTCTGCCACGGAATAGGCTTGCCTATGGCTACCCGGAATGTCTTGTGCACATTCTTGTACATCTCGTCCACAAGGAAAAGCATGGCGATGTTCACTTTCTTCACATAGCGGTCGGAGATATTGGCCAGACGGTAAAAGAAATCAGAGTTCTGACCGCCGAAATGTATAGGCACCACGTCACGCCTGTACTCTACACTCTTGGTGACGAACGTCTTCTTCCATGCCACATCGCGTATCTCTCCGCCACGTCGGCGTGAACAGATGCCGGCAGGAAACATCAGCATATGGTTGTCGCTGCGGAATCCGCTCTCCACCATCGCCGGAAAACCGCGGCTTTGGCCTCCTGTCTTGTTGATGGGGATGCACACCAGTGCCAGGCCGGGCAGATTCATCAGCAGATCGTTGACCAGATAACGGAAACGTCCGTCATAGTGACGTCCTATTATCGCACCGAGAGCCACTCCGTCGGCACCTCCAAGAGGATGATTACTCACAAAGGTGTAAAGTCTGCCGTCGTCCTTTGCCGGCAGATTCTCCATCCCAACTACATCAAGCGTCATGTCAAGATAGCGCACACACTCTTCAAGCCAATCAGTGCCACTAAGATGGCGGCTTTCCCAAAGATATGCGTTAACCCTGTCTTGATGTATGATATGCTTCAGCCAACTCACGAGAGGACGGGGCACAAACTTGGCCTTGGTTCCCATCTTGCTGAGCAACAATCTGTCGATGTCGATGGTCTTCTCTGTGATTTGTTCCATTTCTCTCCAATTCTAACGATTTGCAAAAGTAACAGAAATCTTTGAGAATGTACACACTTTTATCGGGAATTTAGTCAAAAAACAATAAAATGCAAGAAAAATGCCATTAAAAGCAGGCAACACTTAAACCAACTCATTGATATCTGATTGCAAAAAAACAGGAATAGCATAGATGGCAGAACACCACACAGTCAGAACCGGATTGATACATGATTGCAAAAACAGAAATAGCATAGATGCCAGAACACCATACTGTCAGAACCGAATTGATACATGATTGCAAAAACAGAAATAGCATAGATGGCAGAACACCATACTGTCAGAACCGAATTGATACCTGATTGTATAAAATAAGTTAGTCAACAAAATCAAACTGCATTATCGTCCGGACAGTAGGATGGATGCGCCTTGAAAAGGCAACGAGCGCATAGCCCGGGGCAGAGCGTAGCGGCACCCCGGGATTCATGCATAGCGAGGCCGCGCCCTGCAAGGGCAAAAGCAAATAATCACATATGGTAAAATATAAGTATCTGATAATTAACGCTTTTGCCCTTGCAGGGCGAATGGATGCAATCGTGTTGTTCCCGGGGTGCCGCTACGCTCTGCCCCGGGCTATGCGCTTGCTGCCTTTTCAAGGCGAACCCGTTAAGAATTTCGCAAATTTCAACAGGCTTAACCTGATATGTGACTATGATACTATACATGTTGAAAGAACATCTACTCATATTCCCTCCATTAAAAATACCTTTTTATGCATTTATGCACAAAAGAAATATTATGTTGTTATATACAATACGGCAAGAAAGATTATGTTGATTATACCGTTATATACAATACGGCAAGAAAAATATATGTTGGTTATATACAAAGTAGTCATGTCTGTATGTCTTGATTATTCTGAAAAAAACGCTTTTTATTTTTTCCGAAATAGAAAAGCCGTTAGGCCCTCTCTGCTTTCTTTACAGGCATTTTTTGGGGAGTCAACCCGCCGTAAGGGCCTCCCGACACTCCCGCAAGGGCCGTTTCACCTTGCAATAAGGCCGCCGTCGCAATGCAATAACGGCCTTATTGCAAGGCGAAACGGCCCTCTCTGCTTTCTTGACAAAGCCCCACCGTTGTAACATACTGATAATCAGCGCTCCCCATTTGAAGCAAAAAACGCGATTTTCGGAGCCTTGTCTGAAAATTGCGGAACGGATGCCGCTTAACATACGTTAAAGTAAAAGAAATTCCAATACTCCGATTTACATTGTCAACAACACAGGCATATCGGATGTCCGCACCATGCCGAAATCAACCGGACTGCAATACAATGCCGATGTCGCATTCCACAGACAGCACTAACCGCCACATAAGCCCCACCGTTAACACTTTCACCGTCAGATAATAACATCCTGACAATCAATAATATACAATACAACAACCGTGAGCGTTCCAAATACCTCGCAAAAATAATGGCGATAAGTGGGGGAATGTGGGGAATTTTATGTAACTTTGACGCCAAAATCTTTATAAGAGGTACGTATGCGATTCTTAGGCAACATAGAAGCTAAAACAGATGCCAAAGGCAGAGCTTTTCTGCCCGCCGCGTTCCGCAAGGTGCTGCAATGCGCCGGTGAGGAACGGCTTGTGCTAAGAAAGGACATCCATCAGCCGTGCCTCGTACTGTATCCCGAAAGTGTATGGAACAGCCGTACCGACGATTTGCGTGCCAGACTCAGCCTGTGGAACAAGGAGCACCGTATGGTGTTCAGACAGTTCGTGTCGGAAGTTGAGCCGGTAACACTTGACGGCAACGGCCGTTTTCTAATTCCAAAGCGTTTTCAGACCATGGCATCCATCAGACAGAGCATAAGATTCATCGGCATGGACGACACTATCGAGATATGGAACAACGACACACCCGGGCAACCGTTCATGGAGCCGGCCGATTTCAGCAGAACCATGGAAGAACTGATGGGCGGTGTTTTTTAACTTTTAAGAGTTGATGATGACTGACGAAACGACATATCATGTGCCCGTGCTTCTGCGGCAGAGCGTTGACGGGCTTGCTATAAAACCCGACGGAATATATGTAGACACGACTTTCGGCGGAGGCGGACACAGCAGTGAGATTTTCTCAAGGCTGGCCGACGGTGGCCGGCTCTACGGCTTCGACCAAGATGAGGATGCCGAGAGGAGGCTGACAGGCAATGGAACTCCACTGCCTTCACAAGGGGAAGGAGCCGCACGGTTCACCTTTGTGCGCAGCAATTTCAGATATCTGAAAAACTGGATGCGTTACTACGGTGTGGAACACATCGACGGGCTTCTGGCCGATCTCGGAGTGTCGAGCCACCACCTTGACGACGAGTCGCGCGGGTTCTCGTTCCGGTTCGACGCCCCACTTGACATGCGAATGAACAAACGCGACGGCAAGACGGCGGCCGACATCATCAACGAGTACGACGAGGAGCGGCTGGCCGACATCATCTATCTGTATGGCGAACTGAAGACGGCACGCCGCATAGCGTCGGCTATAGTAAAGACACGGTGTGAAAAGCGCATCGAGACTACCGGCGACCTGATGAAGACGGTGGAGAAACTGTTTCCGAGGGAGAGGGGGAAAAAGGATATGGCAAAACTGTTCCAGGCACTGCGCATAGAGGTGAACCACGAGATGGATGCCCTGCGCGAGATGTTGGCTGCCGCCACCGGACTGCTTGCCCCGGGCGGACGTCTGTCGGTGATAACCTATCACTCGCTGGAAGACCGGATTGTGAAGAACATCATGAAGACCGGCAATGCCGACGGACATGTGTCACAGGACTTTTTCGGACGCACGGACACTCCGTTCCGGCTGATAAACAACAAGGTCATTGTGCCCGACAACGAAGAGCAACTGCGCAACCCGCGCAGCCGCAGCGCCAAACTCAGAATTGCAGAGAAAAAATAAATAATACATAAGGAATACTACATCCAGCCGTCATGCCAAAAGAAGACAAGGTAAAAAGGACCGACAACGTCATCACATCCGGAGAAAGAGCGGACGAGACCGTGGACGGACAAATGCCGCTACAGCCGGAAAGCCCGAAGGAGACAGCACTCCAGATTCTTAAAGAGAACGCCAAGGAGGACGATCCGAAGCCGTCGGCGTCCCTCACGTTCAAGAAAATCATAGGCGGTGACATCCTCAGTGCCGATATCGTGCGCAGTCAGATATGGCTGTTCGTGCTCATCGTGGTATTCACCATAGTCTATGTTGCTTTCAGATATCAGTGCCAACAGGATATGATTGCCATCGACAAACTTGAAAACGAACTGAAAGATGCCAAATACAAGGCTCTGTCAAGTTCGAGCACGCTGACGGAACGCTGCCGCGAAAGCCACGTGCTGGAACTGCTGAAAAACAGGAACGACAGCCTGCTGCGCCCGTCCGATCAGCCTCCGTACATAATCAATGTGCCGGAGAAATAAGAAAACATACGTATATCATGAGCAAGTTTGACAACAAGAAAATAATGCCGCGCTATTTTGCCATCGCCGTCGTGCTCACACTGACGGGGATAGCCATACTCTGCAAGGCCGCATACATAATGTCTGCAAAAAAGGAATATTGGACAGAGGTGGCCGCTCGCCTCAAGAGCGACAGCCTGAGCGTAAAACCCACCCGCGGCAACATTCTGAGTTGCGACGGACGGCTGATGGCAAGCAGTATACCGGAATACCGTATATTTATGGACTTCAAGGCCGGCGGTGAGAAGAAAGACAGCGTGTGGCGTGACAGCATAGACGTGATATGCGAAGGTCTGCACCGTATATTCCCAAGCAAAACGGCAAAGGAGTTCAAGCAACATCTGGAGAAGGGACATGCCAAGATGAGCCGCAACTGGCCGATATGGAAAAAGCGCATAGACTACAACACGTTCACCGAAGTGAAAAAACTCCCGGTATTCAACATGTCGAAATACAAGGGCGGATTCCACTGGGAAGAGTTCAACTCACGCCGCCGCCCGTTCGGCTCGCTGGCACAGCGCACCGTGGGCGACATGTTCGGCGCCAAAGACACGGCACGGTTCGGACTGGAACTGTCATACGACTCGATTCTGCGCGGAAAGAACGGTCTGATACACCGCCGGAAGATACTGAACAAATTCATGAGCATACCCATCATGCCGCCTGACGACGGAGCAGACATCGTGACTACCATTGATGTGGGAATGCAGGATCTGGCAGAACGGGCTTTGGTGGAAGAACTTAAAGAGATTAACGGGAACGTGGGCGTGGTGATACTTATGGAGGTGGAAACCGGCGACATCAAGGCGATAGTGAATATGGTGAAATGCGCCGACGGCGGCTACCGTGAGACAGTAAACAAGGCCATCAGCCACCGCTGCGAGCCGGGGTCGGTGTTCAAGGTGGCGTCGTTCCTCGTGGCACTCGATGACGGCGTGGTCGACACGAGTTTTGTCATACATACCGGCAGCGGCGTAATGCCCATGCACGGTCGTGATATGAAAGACCACAACTGGCGGCGTGGCGGCTATCAGGACATCAACGTAGCCCGCACCCTCGAGGTGAGCAGCAACATCGGCGTAAGTCATGTGATAGACAAATTCTACTTCAACAACCCTGAGAAATATGTGGACGGGCTGCACCGTGTAGGCATCGCCGAAGACCTGCAGTTGCCGCTCGTAGGCTATACGCCGCCCATAATACGCCGCCCGCACAAGAACAGCCGCGGACAATACGACAACTGGAGCAAGACGGCACTGGCATGGATGAGCATAGGTTACGAGACACAGGTAGCACCGATAAACACAGTGACATTCTACAATGCCATAGCCAACAACGGAAGGATGATGCGGCCGCGTTTCGTCAAGAAAGTGATAAAAAACGGTGAAACGCTCAAAGAGTATCCGCCGGAAGTGATAAAGGAGCAGATTGCCAAGCCGCAGACCATCAAGACCATGCAGACCATACTGGAACATGTGGTCAGCCAAGGCCTTGGCAAGAAAGCCGGCTCGCCGATGTTCAAGGTGGCGGGCAAGACCGGCACGGCGCAGGTGTCGAAAGGAAAGGCCGGATACAAAAGCGGTACGGTGGACTACTGGCTGAGTTTCGCCGGATTCTTCCCCGCCGACAAACCGCGCTACAGTTGTATCGTCTGCATAGAAAAGTCGGGCTTGCCGGCATCGGGCGGCGGAATGAGCGGAGTGGTGTTCCACCATATTGCCGAAGGCGTGATGGCCAAACATCTGAAGATGAGTGTTGACGATGCACGTGATACGTCGTCGGTGATGATTCCCGATGTCAAGAATGGTAATATCATGGCTGCCGACTACGTGCTCGGAAGGCTCGATATAAAGACAGACACGCAGTGGGAAGGCAGCTATGCCTACGGCAATCCGATATGGGGCAAAGCTGCAAGACATGCAGGCGAGGTCACACTGACAAAGACCAAGACACCGCGCAACATCGTGCCAGACGTCAAGGGTATGGGTGCACGCGATGCGGTGTACATGCTCGAAAGCCGCGGCCTGACGGTCAAGGTGCAGGGCCGGGGAAAGGTGAAGTCGCAGAGTTACGCTCCGGGACGGACCGCCATCAGCGGGGCCGAATGTGTGTTGGTGATGGAATAACGACACCGGAACATGAAATGACGGCAAAATGAAATCATACAATAAGACAATAAAAGGTACAACAGTATAACAATAAAGATTATGAAACTAAGCGAGTTGCTCAAAACAATAAAGCCCCTGAGCATTGAAGGCAGTGCCGAGGTTGAAATAACGGGAGTAGACATCGACTCCAGACGCATTGCGCCCGGACATCTTTTCGTTGCAATAAAGGGAACTCAGACCGACGGACACGCCTATATTGCCAAAGCCACAGAACTGGGTGCGGCAGCTGTGCTTTGCGAGGAACTGCCTGCCGAGGTAAAGGAGGGAGTCACTTACGTCACGGTAGAATCCACAGAGAGCGCCGTCGGCCCGGTGGCGACACTGTTCAACGGAGATCCGTCGAGAAAACTGAAACTCGTAGGAGTGACGGGGACAAACGGCAAGACCACCATCGCCACATTATTATATAAAATGTTCCGACAGATGGGACACCGCTGCGGACTGCTCTCGACCGTATGCAACTACATAGAAGACGAAGCCATACCGGCCAGCCACACCACCCCCGACCCCATCGAGCTCAACGCGCTTCTGGCACGCATGGCCGATGCAGGCTGCGAATATGTGTTCATGGAATGCTCAAGCCACGCCATCGCACAGAAACGAATAGGCGGCCTGAAGTTTGCCGGAGGCCTGTTTACCAACCTTACACGCGACCATCTGGACTATCACAAGACCTTCGAGAACTACCGTGACGCGAAAAAGGCGTTCTTCGACACTCTCTCCAAAGACGCTTTCGCCATAACCAACGCCGACGACAAGAACGGCATGTTCATGGTCCAGAACACCAAGGCCAGGGTCAAGACATACTCGACACGCAGCATGGCCGACTTCAAGGCCAGGATAATAGAATGCCATTTCGAAGGCATGTATCTCGAGATTGACAACCACGAGGTAGGTGTGCAGTTCATCGGCAAGTTCAACGTAAGCAATCTGCTGGCTGTATACGGCGCCGCCGTCATGCTCGGAAAGCAGCCTGAAGAAATTCTTGTGGTCATGAGCACCCTGAAAAGCGTGAGCGGACGCCTCGAACCGATACGTTCGCAGAATGGAGAGTACACGGCCATCGTAGACTATGCCCATACTCCCGACGCGCTTGAGAACGTTCTATGCGCCATTCACGAGGTGCTCGACGGCAAGGGGCGCGTAATCACCGTATGCGGAGCGGGCGGCAACCGCGACAAGGGCAAGCGCCCGCTGATGGCCCGGGAAGCAGTGAAACAGAGCGACATAGTGATAATAACAAGTGACAACCCGCGCTTTGAAGAGCCGCAAGACATAATCAACGACATGCTGGCAGGTATCAACACCCAACAGATGAAGAAGGTGATGACCAACATCGACCGTCGCGAAGCCATCCGCACAGCCTGCATGATGGCCCGCAAGGGTGACGTGATACTCGTAGCCGGAAAAGGACATGAGGACTATCAGGAGATAAAAGGCGTGAAACATCATTTCGACGACAAAGAGGTGATATCTTCAATCATAAACCTCCAATAACTTAAAAAACAGAAGACATGCTATATTATCTTTTCAGATTCCTGGACCAATTCGGCATCCCCGGTTCACACATCTGGTCGTACATATCGTTCCGCGCCCTGTTGGCATTGATATTGTCATTGGTCATTTCTGCATGGTTCGGCGAGAAATTCATAAAGTTCCTCAAGAAAAAGCAGATAACGGAGACGCAGCGCGACAAGGCCATCGACCCGTTCGGAATAAAGAAAACAGGCGTTCCGTCGATGGGCGGTGTTATAATAATCATCGCCATCCTGCTGCCCATCATCCTGCTTGGGCGCATGCGCAACATCTATCTCATACTGATGATTATCACTACGGTGTGGCTCGGTGTGCTCGGCGGGCTTGACGACTACATAAAGATATTCCGTCACGACAAGGAAGGCTTGAAAGGAAAGTTCAAGATTGTGGGACAGGTGGGGCTCGGGCTCATTGTCGGCATCGTGCTTTACCTCAGTCCCGACGCCAAGATACGCGAAAACGTTGCCATGGAAAAGACCCAGACGCAGGAACTCGTGGTGAAGCACCGCAGCGAAGCCACCAAGTCATTGAAGACCACAATACCATTTGTCAAAGGCCACAATCTCGACTATTCTGACATGATGGCATTCTTCGGCAAGTACAAGACTGCCGCCGGCTGGATACTCTTCGTCGTAATGACCATTTTCGTGGTCACGGCTGTGAGCAACGGTGCCAACCTCAACGACGGCATGGACGGCATGTGTGCCGGCGTATCGGCCATCATCGGCGTCGCCCTTGGCATATTTGCATACGTGTCGAGCCATATCGAGTTTGCATCATACCTCAACATCATGTACATTCCCGGCAGTCAGGAACTTGTAGTGTTCCTGTGCGCTTTTGTGGGCGCCCTTATCGGCTTTCTGTGGTACAACGCGTATCCCGCCCAGATATTCATGGGCGATACCGGTTCGCTCACCATCGGCGGCATCATTGCCGTGGGGGCCATCATCATCCACAAAGAACTGATGCTCCCCATACTTTGCGGCATATTCTTCGTAGAAAGCCTGAGCGTGATGATGCAGGTATGGTACTATAAAATGGGGAAGCGTCGAGGCATAAGGCAACGCATATTCCGTCGCACACCAATCCATGATGCCTTCCGCACTCAGGACAGCCAGCTCGACCCCGATTGCCGCTACCTGATAAAAGGTTCGGGCAATGTAGTGCACGAATCGAAGATAACCATCCGTTTCTGGATTGTGACCATCATACTGGCGGCAATGACCATTATAACATTGAAGATAAGATAAGACGAAGACTACACATATGAAAAGAATAGTAATACTGGGAGCCGGAGAGAGCGGTGCCGGAGCCGCCGTACTGGCCAAGAAAGAAGGTTTCGACGTGTTTGTATCAGACATGTCCGTCATCAGCGACAAATATAAGAAAATGCTCGACGACCACCATATCGCATGGGAGGAAGGCCGCCACAGCGAAGAACTCATACTTAATGCCGATGAAGTGATAAAGAGTCCCGGCATTCCCGACACAGCCCCCATGGTGGCAAAAATAAAGGAAAAAGGAACAAGCATAATCAGCGAGATTGAGTTCGCCGGCCGCTATACCCGCTCGAAGATGGTGTGCATCACGGGCAGCAACGGCAAAACCACCACAACATCGCTCATCCACCACATATTCCGCGAGGCCGGACTCGACGCAGGTCTGGCCGGCAACATAGGCCGCTCACTGGCGCTGCAGGTGGCTGAGGACCCACACGAGTGGTATGTGATAGAACTGAGTTCGTTCCAGCTCGACAACATGTACGACTTCCGTGCCCACATTGCCATACTGCTCAACATCACGCCCGACCATCTTGACCGCTACGACAACTGTATGCAGAACTACACCGATGCGAAAATGCGCATCATACGCAATCAGACACCCGACGATGCCTTCATCTACTGGAGCGGTGATCCCATCATCAGCCGTGAGCTCGATAAATACGACATACAGTCGATGCTCTGCCCGTTCTCCGACCGCAAGGAAGTGATGGAGGCAGGATATGTCTCGGCCGACGGACAGTTCACCGTCGAGCGCCCCGCCATGTTCACCATGCCGCAGGAAGAGCTCAGCCTCACCGGCCGTCACAACCTGTACAACAGTCTGGCCGCAGCATTGGCCGCCGACGTGGCAGGCATATCCCAAGAGGCCATACGCCGCGGTCTGAGCACGTTCCCCGGAGTGGAACACCGGCTGGAAAAGGTGGCCACTGTTGACGGGATACATTATGTCAACGACTCGAAAGCCACCAACGTCGATGCCTGCATGTATGCTCTGGAAAGCATGAAGACACCCGTAATTCTCATCATCGGCGGACGCGACAAGGGCAACGACTACACAACGTTAAAGCCCCTTGTGGCCGAGAAGTGCGCCGGACTGGTGTACCTCGGTGCAGACAATGCCAAACTGCATGCCAACTTCGACGATATGGGCATACCCGTGAGCGACACCCACTCCATGCGCGACTGCATGGAAGCCTGCCGCCGCATGGCCCGTCCGGGCGACACTGTGCTGTTGAGTCCCTGCTGCGCCAGTTTCGACCTGTTCCGCAACATGGAAGACCGGGGCGAACAATTCAAGACACTCGTAACCGCCACAATATGACGAAGCAGCGGACACCACTGACCATGCTATGGCAACAATCCGAATGATTCAATACGATATAAAAGGAACACAACAATTACAACAACCGTTTTAAAAGTAATTCCCTCTGTCGCCTGCATCCTTACACACAATTGAGGCAACATGACGGGAACCAACGTTCTGCAATGAAAATAGGCAACATATTCAAAGGCGACAAAGGCATCTGGATGGTGTTCTTCTTTCTCTGCGTGATAAGCGTGGTCGAGGTGTTCAGTGCTTCAAGCGGACTCACCTACAAAAGCAACAACTTCATCACTCCGATATTCAAGCATTCGGGAATGCTTGTTTTCGGTGTGTTTGTAACAGTGGTCACCACCAACATTCCGTGCCGCTACTTCAAGCTGATGACACCCTTCCTGCTAATCTTCTCGTTCGTCACACTGCTGTGGGTGCTCTTCTCCGGTGAAGCCATCAACGGTGCACAACGGGTCATCGAGATTCCCGGATTCACATTCCAGCCTTCGGAGATAGCCAAGGGCACCATGATACTCGCCGAGGCACAGATACTCAGCGCCATGCAGCTTGACAACGGCACCGACAAGAAAGCCTTCAAGTACATAATGTGGCTGGCCGTGCCTATGGCCTTCCTGATAATGCTCGAGAACCTTTCAACAGCGGCATTATTGTGTCTTGTGGTGCTGCTGATGATGTTCGTAGGCCGAGTTCCGATGATACAGATAGGCAAACTGATGGGGGCTGTGACACTGATGGTGGTACTGGCATTGTCGTTCGTGATGCTGGCCGGTGACGCCGAAAAGGCCGGCAACAACAAGAAGACAAGCAAAACCGAGACTCTGGCAGCCCCGCCGACAGCCGACAGCGGCAAGACAGCAACGACACTCACTGCCGACAGAAAAACCATAGACGCTGCCGGCAAGAACAAAGACGATAAGGAGGGAACCTTGAGCAAGATGTTCCACCGTGCCGACACATGGAAAGCACGCATTCTCGATTTCAACAGCGAAGAGGTTCCGCCACGAGACTATGACCTCGACAAAGGTGCCCAGGTGGCCCATGCCAACATCGCCATCGTATCGAGCAACTTCATCGGCAAGGGGCCGGGCAACTCCGTGGAGCGCGACTTCCTGGCACAGGCGTTCTCCGACTTCATATATGCCATCATCATCGAAGAGCTCGGTATCGTGGGCGCGGCTTTCGTGGTCTTTCTCTACATCATTCTTCTATTCCGCACGGCACGCATTGCCAACCGCTGCGAAAACTATTTCCCGGCTCTGCTTGCCATGGGACTGGCTCTGCTGCTCGTCGTCCAAGCCACGTTCAACATGCTCGTGGCAGTGGGGTTCGTCCCCGTAACAGGTCAGCCCCTACCGCTTATCAGCAAGGGCGGCACCTCCACCATCATCAACTGTGCCTACATCGGTGCCATACTCAGCGTGAGCCGCACGGCAAAACGCAAACAGAACATTGCGGATGAAGACGATGATATGAAAGAAAAGCCCTACAATCCAAAGTAAGAAAATAAGGCAGCAAAATCACTAATTTAAGATTCAAAAGAAAGGGCAGTTTTATAACTATAAATTATCAACCTATCAACTATAAATTATAAAAAACATGAGAAATATTCATTTGTTTGCAATGGCTGTATTCGCAACGATTTCCATACAGGCGAAGGACATTGTGGTGAACACACCAAACACATCGTTACTGCTAAAAGCAGAAGAGGGGCAACCACTACATGTAAGCTACTACGGTGAACGTATAGACAACATCAGCCAGGTATATTCGGCCTACAGCCTTTGGGAACAGGCATATCCCGCTTTCGGAGCCGGTGGCAACAGTATGCCCGCACTCAACGTAAAGCACGCCGACGGCAACATGAGCACCGAGCTGGTATACCATAGCGACAAACAGCAGAACGAGCCCAACGCTACGGTATACACCATCACGATGAAAGACCGTGCCTACGACTTTTGGGTAGACGTGTGCTACCGTGCCTACACCAACAGCGACGTAATAGAAACATGGACAGTGATACGCAACAACGAAAAGAAGCCCGTCAGACTGCTCAAATACGCCAGTGGATTCGTGCCACTACGACAGAGCGATGCGTGGGTGAGCCATCAGCACGGCACATGGGGAGCCGAGGCATACATATACGAAGAACCACTGCAGGCCGGAGTGTTCGAAGTAAACGAGATGAGCGGCACTAAGAACGCCGTATACAACCGTCCCAACATCATGATTTCGCTCGACGGAAAGCCCCGCGAGAACGAGGGCCGCACCATCGGCGCCGTGCTCTGCTGGGCCGGTCCCTACCGCATCACCATCGACACGCACGATCAGAAAGAGCACCAGCTCATAGCAGGCATAAACGAGACCAACGCCGAGTACACCCTCAATCGCGGGGAGAGCTTCACCACACCGGAGCTGGCATTGGCCTACAGTGACGGGGGCATGGGTGGTGTGAGCCGCAGCTACCATCGTTGGGCACGCCTCAACAATAAGGTGTACAACGGCACAGCGCTGCGCAAGATTTTACTGAACAGCTGGGAAGGAGTCTACCTCAACGTGAGCCAAGAAGGTATGGAGAAGATGATGGACGGCGTGCAGACACTCGGCGGAGAACTCTTCGTCATGGACGACGGATGGTTCGGCAACAAGTACAAACGCTCAGTAGACGACTGCGCTTTGGGCGACTGGGTGACAGACACGCAGAAACTCCCCGACGGAGTTCCATCCCTCGAAAAAGCCGCCGCACAGCGCGGACTTAAATGGGGTATATGGATTGAGCCGGAGATGACCAACACCAAAAGCGAACTATACGAGAAACATCCCGATTGGATAGTATGCCACCCCAACCGCAAGCCCATCACCGGACGCGGCGGCACACAGCTCATCCTCGACCTCAGCAACCCCAAGGTGCAGGATTTCGTGTTCGGTGTGGTGGATGACATCATGAAAGAGACTCCCAACACATACTACATCAAGTGGGACGCAAATTTCGACATCGCCAACTTCGGGTCGAGCTACCTCAGCGCAGACAACCAAAGCCATCTGTATGTCGATTATCATCTGGGCCTCAAGAAAACCCTTGAACGCATCCGCGCAAAATATCCAGACCTCGTAATCCAATGTTGCGCCAGCGGCGGCGGACGGGTGAACTACGGTCTGATGCCTTATTTCGACGAATTCTGGGTGAGCGACAACACCGACGCGCAGCAACGCCTCTTCATACAATGGGGCACAAGCATGTTCTTCCCTGCCTGTGCCATGGCACAGCACGTGAGCACATCGCCCAACCATCAGACGGGCCGCGTAGTGCCGCTCAAGTTCCGGTTTGCCGTAGCCATGACAGGACGCCTCGGCATGGAGATGAAGCCCAGCGATCTGACAGACAAGGAGTTGGAATATGCCAAGAACGCCGTGGCCACCTACAAGAAGATACGTCCCGTCATACAGCAGGGCAACCAGTACCGCCTCATCTCGCCTTATGGCAAGACCGGCTTCGCCTCGGAGATGTACATCGACGACAGCAAGTCGGAGGCCGTGTTCTTCGCCTACAAGTTTGAACAGTACGTCAACATAAACCGCCCACGCTTCCACTTCGCCGGTCTTGACCCGCAGGCTACCTACCGTCTTAACGAACTGTGCCGCGATGGCCGTGAAGACCACTGGGAAAACAAGTCATTCACCGGCCGCTTCCTTATGCAGCAGGGCATTGAGCTCAATCTCAACGGAGTGTTCGACTCGAAAGTGATAAAGCTGAAAAAGCTGTAAGGCGGAGCAGGGAAAAACTCTACTCATTAGATTTGTAGGGACATATTTTTCACAGTATTTGCATTTTGACACACTTTCATTATTTACGTGAATATTCCCGTTTATATTTTCCTTTACAAATCACTTCGTCGCCCGTCACAAAATCGCGTTTTTCCGCCAAGAGACCCAAAATCGCGATTTTTGCTTCAAATGGGACACACTGATTATCAGTGCGTTACGCTGACAGGGCTTTATCAAGAAAGCAGAGAGGGCCGTTTCACATTGCAATAAGGCCGTTATTACATTGCGAAACAGGCCTCCTTGCAATGCGAAACGGCCCTCGTGGGAGCGTCGGGAGGCCCTTACGGCGAGTTGACCATGTATAAAACATGCATAAAAGAAGTAGGAATGGCATTCCAACTTTTCTATTTCGCAAAAAACGAAATGCGTTTTTTTCAGAATAATCAAGACATAAATACCTCTATTGGACATACAGACATAATCCTTTTCAGACATGAAGATGTGTTCTTGACATAAAGAACGAGGGCGCCTTGAAAAGGCAGCAAGCACATAGCCCGGGGCAGAGCGTAGCGGCACCCCGGGAACAACACAATTGCACGCATTCGCCCTGTAGGGGCAAAAGCATTAATTATCAGATATTTACGGTTTTATATTGTATATATATTTATGCTTTTGCCCTTGCGCAGGGCGCAGGGATTGTCGATATTTGATTCCCGGGGTGCCGCTACGCTCTGCCTCGGGCTATGTGCTTGCTGCCTTTTCAAGGCGCCCTCGTCCTTTATTTCACGAATTTCGACATGTTGAATCAAGCTTGTCTATGCGCGATACTTTCTGAAAGAACATGTATCCATGCCCATTCACTAAATCATGTCTTTATGCCAAAAGAAAGATCATATCTTTATCCCCCAAAAAAGATATTATATTTTTATTCCAAAAGAAAGTCCATGTCGTTATTCCAAAAGAATACGTCTTCATGTCCCTCCGCGAACAGATGTTGGAGTATTATTGAAAAAAGACCACCTAAAATTAGATTGTACGGGATAAAATTACTAATTTTGCAATTAGTATGCTTATTAAGTAAGGTATGGACAATGAATTGAGAATAATCATCAGCGGAGGAGGCACGGGAGGACACATATTTCCCGCCGTATCCATAGCCAATGCCATCAAGGCCGAGCGCCATGATGCCAAAATACTTTTTGTGGGGGCACTTGGTCGCATGGAGATGCAGCGCGTACCGGCAGCCGGCTACGATATTAAGGGACTGCCCGTGCGCGGACTGATACGCCCGCTGTGGTCACCTCGCAACATTGGCGTGGCTATCGACTTTCTCAGAAGCAAACGCATGGTGAAGAGCATTATCAGAGACTTCCGCCCCATGGGCGCCGTTGGCGTGGGCGGATATGCAAGCGCGGCCACCCTTGAGGCAGCCCATGCCATGGGCATACCATGCCTTATACAAGAGCAGAACTCATACGCAGGAGTTACCAACAAGCGACTTGCCGACAAGGCAGAACGCATCTGCGTGGCATACGACGGCATGGAACGATTCTTTCCCGCCGACAAGATAATGAAGACGGGCAATCCCGTGCGGCAGTCGCTCCTCGAAGTAAAAATGACACGCGAGGAAGCGGCAAACGCTCTCGGGCTGGACCCCGCCAAGAAAACAATACTGCTGGTTGGCGGGAGCCTTGGCGCCCGCACTGTCAACGAGAGCGTGATGCGCCATCTCGACCTGATCGAGCAACAGGCAGACCGGATACAGTTTGTATTGCAAACGGGAAAATACTACAGCAAGTCCATAGCCGAAGAACTTCAAAGACACCACAAGCCGGCCAACCTGACGGTGACCGACTTTATCAGTGACATGGGCACGGCATACCGTGCCGCCGACCTCGTCATCAGCCGCGCCGGAGCAAGCAGTATCTCCGAGTTCTGCCTCATCGGCAAGCCGGTGATACTGGTGCCGAGTCCCAACGTGGCCGAAGACCATCAGACCAAGAACGCCATGGCACTGACCGACCGCAATGCCGCCATCTGCGTGAAAGACAGTGATGCCCCGGACACACTGCTGTCCCTGGCCGTAGAGACCGTCGCCGACACGACACTACTCGAAAATCTCAGCGCCAACATCCTGCACATGGCACTGCCCGACTCTGCTACCGTAATAGCCCGCGAGGTGATAAGGATGGCTACAAAATAAAGAAAAACAAGAATGGAACTCAAAGACATAAAAGCAGTATATTTCGTAGGAGCCGGCGGCATAGGCATGAGCGCCATAGCACGATATTTCATCAGCCGCGGCATCGTGGTGGCAGGTTACGACAAGACCCCGTCGGAACTGACAAGGCAGCTCGAACGCGAGGGCATGCTGGTACACTATGAAGAAAACGTAGACGAAATACCACACGCATGCAAGAAACCGCAGTCGTGTCTCGTGGTGTATACACCGGCCGTTCCTGCCGACCATAAAGAACTGCAATACTTCCGAAAAGGCGGATTCGAGATACAGAAACGCGCGCAAGTGCTCGGCACACTCACACGCTCACACCGCGCCCTCTGCGTAGCCGGAACACACGGAAAGACTACCACATCCACAATGTGTGCGCACATCATGCACCAAAGTGCAGCCGACTGCAACGCCTTTCTTGGAGGCATATCCAAGAACTACGGCACAAACTATATACTCAGCCAGAGCGAATATGTAGTGATAGAGGCCGACGAGTTCGACCGCTCTTTCCATTGGCTCACACCATGGATAAGCGTAATCACAGCCACTGACCCGGACCATCTCGACATCTACGGCACCAAGGAAGCCTATCTGGAAAGTTTCCGAAAGTACTCGTCGCTGATAGAGCCGGGCGGAGCGCTCGTCATACACCGTGGCCTGGAGATGAAGGAAGAGCTGCGCGAGGACGTGCGGCGCTATGACTACGGACTGACCGAGGGCGACTTCCACGCCGAGAACATACACATAGAAAACGGCGAAATCACGTTCGACTTCATATCGCCCATAGAGTGTGTCAAAGGCGTACAGCTCGGACAGCCTGTACCCATAAACATAGAAAACGGTGTGGCAGCCATGGCCATGGCCCAACTGGCGGGATGCACCGCCGAAGAACTGCGCTACGGCATGCAGACATACGGAGGAGTGGTGCGCCGGTTCGACTTCAAGATAAAGACCGACCGCACAGTGCTGCTCAGTGACTATGCCCACCACCCGAAGGAGATATACCAAAGCGCGCGAAGCATACGCGAACTTTATCGCGACCGCAGGATTACGGCAATATTCCAGCCCCACCTGTACACCCGCACCCGCGATTTCTACCGTGACTTTGCCGACGCTCTGAGCCAACTGGACGAGGTGGTGCTGTGCGACATCTATCCGGCACGCGAAGAACCCATCGAGGGCGTAACGTCGCAACTGATATACGACTGTCTGGGCGACAACGTCAGCAAGACGATGATAAAAAGCAAGGACGTGGTCGAATATGTCAAAAGCCGTGACTTCGACGTGCTCGTCATCCTTGGCGCCGGTGACATAGACAACTACGTGCCGCAGATTACAAAGATTTTGCAGGAAAGATGAAGTTGGACTGGAAACGTTATCTTGTCATAGCGATGAATATGCTCGCAGCCGTCTACCTGCTGCTTGCCGTCACGGCTTTCAACAAGCCCGACGACGCAGTGACTGTATGCTCTAAAGTGAAAATAGACATCCGCGACAACATCGTGGACGGATTTCTGAATACCGACGAGATAAAAAGTATCCTACAGCGCAACAAGATATACCCGTTGGGCAAATCCATGCAGGAGGTAAACGTGCGCAAAATGGAGGAGGTGCTGCAGCAAAGCCCGTTCGTGGACAAGGTGCAGTGCTACAAGACACAGGGCGGACAAGTGTGCATAAGTCTGACGCAGCGCATGCCGCTGATAAGGGTGAAAGCCGACAACGGCGACGACTACTATCTGGACAGCCGTGGCGGAATAATGCCCTACACCAGATACGTCACAGACCTTGTAATAGCCACAGGGCATATCGACCGTAAATATGCACAGAGAGTACTCACGCCCATGGGCAACTATATCGTGAAAAACAAGTTCTGGCAAAACCAGATAGTGCAGCTCAATGTGCTGCCCGACGGTTCCGTAGAGATGGTGCCGCGCGTGGGCGAACACATTGTATACCTCGGACATCCGCATCACGTGGACAAAAAGCTGAACCGGCTGGAGAAGTTCTACAAATACGGACTGAACCGCGTGGGATGGAATAAATACTCTTACATCAGTCTGGAATTTGACAACCAGATAATATGCAAGAAGAATTGAAGAAGAAAAACAAAAGATTTAAGAAAATAAGATGGCAGCAAAGGATTTTATAGTAGCTATTGAACTCGGTTCATCAAAGATGACCGGTATTGCCGGAAGAAAAAACCTTGACGGCAGCATCAACGTGCTTGCAGTGGTCCGTGAGGACTCTTCGTCGTTTATCCGCAAAGGGGTGGTGTACAACATAGACAAGACCGCCCTGTGCCTCACCAATATAGTAAACAAGCTGACAGCCCAACTGAAGACAAAAATCACACAGGTCTATGTCGGAGTGGGCGGTCAGTCGATACGTAGCGTAAAGAATGTGATAGCCCGCGACCTGCCGTCTGACACAAAGGTGACACAGGAGGTGGTGATCAACCTGATGGACGTGAACAGCAACTGGAGGTATCCCGACCAGGAAATCCTTGACGTAGCCACGCAGGAATACAAAGTGGATTCACAGACACAAATAGACCCCGTAGGCATACAGTGCAGCCACATCGAAGGCAACTTCCTCAATATCCTGGAACGCAAGACGTTCTACAAGAATCTCAACAAATGTTTCGAGACAGCACGGATAAACGTAGCCGAGATGTATCTCGCTCCGCTGGCTTTGGCCGACAGCGTGCTCACCGAGGCCGAGAAACGCTCGGGATGCGCGTTAGTGGACATCGGTGCCGACACGACCACAGTGTCCGTCTACAGCAAAAACCTGCTGCGCCATCTGGCCGTGATTCCGCTCGGGTCGGGAAATATCACCAAAGACATAGCCTCGCTGCAGATGGAAGAAAGCGACGCCGAGAGGATGAAGCTGAAGTACGCCTGCGCCTATACCGACAACAGCGAAATCGACAACACCATGAGACTGCCCATCGATACTGAAAGACAGGTGGAAAGCCGCAAGTTTATAGAGATTGTCGAAGGGCGGCTGGAAGAAATCATAGAGAATGTCTGGTGCCAGATACCGTCCGACTACTACGACAAGCTGCTCGGCGGCATCATACTCACCGGAGGCGGCTCGAACATGAAGAACATCGAAAAGGCCTTTGTCAACCATACGCACATAGACAAGATACGCACGGCAAAGTTTGTCACACACTCCATCACGTCGACCAACAGCGACATCAATGCCAAGAACGGCACCATGAACACCGTACTCGGACTGCTGGCAAAGGGTGACATCAACTGCGCCGGTGAGGAGGTGGACCCCAACGACCTGTTCGGAGGCAACCAGGAAGACCGCCCTGTAGCGAACGATCCGGGCCCCAAAGCCCCGAGGCAACCGTCGGAAAAACCGGAAAGCGTGGTTCTGACAGAAGCCGAGAAGCAGGCTGCAAAGGAAGAGGCACGCCGCAAGAGAGAGGAAGAGGAGCGTGTGGCCCGCGAAAAAGAAGAAGAAGAGCAGAGACGCCTCGAGGAAGAACGAAAGGCAAACAGTCCGCTCAACAAGGCCCTGAAGTGGTTCAAGAAGACAGCCAACAAACTTACAGAGCCGGAATAACCACTGTCCGTCAACGGGAAGACATGCCCCGGACAGACAGGCACAAGCCCTGGGCTACCCACAAAAAAGGAAACAAGCAATCAATGTCACACATCATTTAATACGAAACAGATATGCCAGACAATAACAATATACATGATTTAGTAGATTTCGGCGCACCCGAGAAAGAGCACAGCATAATAAAGGTAATAGGTGTCGGAGGCGGAGGAGGCAACGCCGTAAACCACATGTACCGTGAAGGCATACACGACGTGTCGTTCGTGCTCTGCAACACCGATGCACAGGCACTAAACGATTCTCCGGTGCCCATGCACCTGCAATTGGGCAAGGAAGGACTGGGAGCAGGGAACAAACCGGCCAAGGCACGTGAAGCCGCCGAGGAAAGTATCGAAGACATAAAGAGCATGCTCAACGACGGCACACGAATGGCTTTCATCACCGCTGGAATGGGCGGTGGCACAGGCACGGGAGCAGCTCCTGTGATAGCCCGTGTATCGAAAGAGATGGGCATACTGACCGTAGGCATAGTCACCATCCCTTTCCGCTTCGAAGGTGCCAAAAAGATTGACCAGGCCCTTGACGGTGTGGAAGAGATGTCAAAGCATGTCGATGCGCTGCTCGTAATCAACAACGAACGTCTGCGCGAAATTTATCCCGACCTGTCGCTCATGGCAGCCTTCGGCAAGGCTGACGACACACTGAGCGTGGCTGCCAAGTCGATAGCCGAGATTATCACCGTGCACGGAGTCATCAACCTCGACTTCAACGATGTCAAGACGGTGCTGCAGGATGGTGGCGTAGCCATCATGTCGACCGGTTACGGCGAAGGCGAGGACCGTGTGAAGAAAGCCATTGACGATGCTCTCAACTCACCGCTGCTCAACGACAACGACGTGTTCAACTCCAAGAAGATTCTGCTGTCAATCGCTTTCAACGAGGAACGAGACGGAAAAGACAACTTCATGATGGAGGAGATGAACTACGTGCACGATTTTATGGACAAGTTCGGCGACTTCGAGATAAAATGGGGTGTGGCCATCGATCCCGAACTTGGCAAGAAAGTAAAGGTGACAATACTCGCCACAGGCTTCGGCATACGCAATGTCGACGGCATGCAGGAACGTATGAAGAAACACACACAGGAAGAAGCCAACCGCATAGCCGAGGCACAGGAAAAGGAAGCGCAGCGGCAGGAGCGCCGCGGACGTTACTACGGCAACGACAATGACACAAAGAAATACAAGCGCCGCCCGCACATATATCTTTTCCGGCCCGAGGATCTCGACAATGACGACGTGATATCGGCCGTAGAATCCACCCCGACATACAAACGGACACGTGAGATTCTCGACAGCATACACAGCCAGGCAAGCGGCGAGGACATGACAAGCACGCCGGCTGCCGACGATACGGCCGAAGCAATACAGGGAACGATAAAGTTCTCATAAGGCCCCGGCAGGCGTGAACAAGACACCGGCGACAACCCGTACAAACATTGTATACAATACTTGATCACAGACAAATACAAAATAAAACATCATGACACTATTCGATCAAATAAGCAAAGACATAGTTGCGGCAATGAAAGCCAAGGACAAGGTTGCACTTGAGGCACTGCGAAACATAAAGAAAGTATTCCTCGAGGCAAAGACGGCACCCGGTTCCGACGGCGAACTGACCGACGGTGCTGCCCTGAAAATACTGCAGAAACTGGCCAAGCAGGGACGCGACGTGGCAACACTCTACACAAGCCAGAACCGCCAGGACCTTGCCGACGCGGAACTGGCACAGGTGACCGTAATCGAGAAATATCTGCCCCAACCAATGAGCGAGGCGGAGATTGAAGCCGCCGTGCGCGACATCATAGCACAAACCGGCGCACAAAGCGTCAAGGACATGGGCAAGGTAATGGGCGCGGCCAACAAGCAGATGGCAGGAAAGGCTGACGGAAAGACGATTTCCGAAATTGTAAGACGTCTTCTGAACGAATGCCACACAGACGGCCTGATGCCTGCATAGGCCCACAGCGGCCGGAATCCGGATGACAACCGGCAATTGTCAAACATCACCGGATAAGTCCGGCAGACACAATATTTCACTTGGAAGCAATATTGGCCGCAGGCACTTAAAATGGTTCTGGTACCTGCGGCCTTTCATTGAATATAGTATAACAGGCAGAACCATACCCTACTAAATCAAACATGAGGAAGAAGTACACACTGCTGATACTGCTGCTCGCCGGAACAAGCATGGCGGCCATGGCCCAGAACGGCGGCAGAAGCATCAACGTGCTCTACCTTGACGGTAGCGACCACGTAATGAGCATGTCGGATGTGGAAAGAATCGAAATCGGAAACGATGACATCAATGTCGTTTCCAAAAACGGAGCCACAAAGAAACACAAAAAGAGCGACATCAATGGAATCTGGCTCAACGGCACCACGTCAGGCATCTGCAACAGAGTGAGACATGACGGCGACATCACCCTGACTGTTACAGGTGAAAACATCACCATAACAGGAGCTTCCCCAAAAGCCAATGTCAGCCTTTACAACACTGCCGGACGGAGCATTGTCAAATCCGTATGTTCTGACGGACGCGCCATCATCGGCATTTCAAATCTGCACGCCGGAACATACATCGTCAAAGTGGACGGCATGACACAGAAATTCATCAAGAAACAAACATCGAACTAAATAAGAAACAAACAACCGACTGAAATGATAAAAAGAATACTTTTAGCGATGATGCTTGTGGCCGGAATGGCCGACATAAGCATGGCACAGGAGAACATGTACCTCATCAAAGGCAACCAAGTGGTGGCCAAATACAACGTAGACGACGTCGACTATGTGTCGTTCAGCCTGCCTGAAGGTGTGACGGAAAGCGCCTTCAACATCAATATAGATGAAGTAACCAAGAACAGTTTCACATACACCATCAAGACACTGTCGCCAAACAAGCAATACATACACTCCTTTTTGGAAAAGACGCTTGTCGACATCACTTTAATGTCGTATTACGGCACAAACATGGATAACACCGATCCTGAAATTGTGAACAACCTGCTTAAAAACCAATTATACAACGGCTTCTTTGCCGCCGGAACAGACTCCTACAAGGTCTATGACGGTGGTCGGATCGGAGACGAAACAATCAATATAACAGCCGGACAGACCTATATCATTCTCGTTGCAGATCTTAACACGATGACGAATGATCTGGGTGATGACTTCACATACGCCACCGTCACCACACAGACAGCAGACCGTTCCACAGGTACGCTCGGCGTTGCCTATAACGGGCTTAATGAGAGAGGTGAGGCCATGTTCAGTTTCAATATCAGCAGTGAGATAACCAAGGTATACACCATGTATAGCACAAAAACCACGTTGGAGTCATTCATCAACAAATATGGTTTCGAATTCACATTGTATGCCTATGCCGGTATTTTCTCGCCGGAAAGTCTCGCCGACGGATATGAAGGCGGATGGCCCGTACCTGAAGAAGATGACTACATCATGTATGCATTAGGCATTGACGCCAACGGAGACTGGACCGAAATACAGAAGACCGAACAGCACATCGTTCCACCGGTAAAAGAGACCGTCGGCCCGCAGATAAAGATATTCAGCAAAGAAAAAGGCCCGGGACACATCAGCGTAAACTTTGAGATTGCCCCGAGCAACGTTACAGAGGCATACGTAAGGCTGATGGGCGAGAACGACTATGACGACAGTGTCAACGAAGGCAACTTGCCCTACGACATCGCCAAGGGCAGCGACGCCATCAACATAACCGATGACATCCGTACCAAAGGCGAGTACACATATACCAACGACGAGGTTCCCGAGCGCTGGAACAGTCTGCTGATAATGGCCAAGAACGATGAGGCCACCACATTGACCCGCATAAACTTCTGGCCGGACACAGAGACGGAGTGGAGTATTTTCGACAACAAGACAATATCCGCACCGTCAGCCAAACCGCATAAGACGCAACAGGTCGCATCATTCAAGGCCATGACCGGTTTCAACAATACCATACTACCCGAAACCGGAAACAAAGAAAAGGCTTCGTTCAGAAAGATGAAATAACAATCGATCGCATTGTAATATAAAACAGGGGATTCAGGCCAATCGGTTCTGAATCCCCTGATTATTCATTGATAAAGAGGCTTCTACTTTATAACTCCCTGCTCCTTCAACTCCCGGGCTGTTTCCTCCAGTTCGGCATACCACTCCGCACCAAAACGACGCTCCAGCGGGCCACGCAGAAACTTATATACCGGCAGGTCTATCTCCCGTCCTTTCCTCACCGCTTCACGGCATACGTCCCACCGGTGGTAGTTCAGTCCTATTGTGCCGTTGCTCATCTGAACCTCACGTATGGGATATAGCGCACAACTGATGGGTTTGCAGAACCTTATGCGACCTGCACGCCATGCACGCTCCAGCACACACAGACAGCAACCGCCATCGTGGCATGTGAACGCACAATCCTTTCCGCCCACAATGCTCGTCACAAGCGTTCCTTCGACATCTGTATAGGCCACCCCCTGGCGGTCTATCACAGCCTGAGCCGAGGCCGACAGTTCCGGCCACACCTCGTCGAGTGCATCTTCTATGGCAGCCACCTCGTCGAGAGTAACCGGTGCGCCGTCATCTCCCTCGACGCAACACTCTCCATGGCACGCTTCAAGGTCGCAGCAAAAGCGTTCCGTCAGTACTTCGGACGACACAAGAACATCACCGACCTGTATTATCGAAAACATTCCATTCATTTTTTATTCCACTCTATTATATCCGGCTCTTTTCTGAAGACAGCAGACAATATCTGCAACATCAAACACCATAAAAAAGAATCACCACCTGATTTCATCTATACCATGCTCCCGCAGATAGCTGTTGGCCCGCGAGAAATGATGGTTGCCAAACCATCCTCCACGGTTGGCCGACAACGGTGATGGATGCACCGACTGGAGTATAAGATGCCGGGAGGCATCTATCAGCGGTGCTTTGCTGCGTGCATATCCTCCCCAAAGAATGAACACCAAATGATCGCGGCCGGCCGACAGCGCACGTATGACAGCATCGGTAAACACCTCCCAGCCCCGACGCTGATGGCTCGCGGCCTGACGGGCCCTGACCGTGAGCGTAGCGTTGAGCAGCAACACGCCCTGTTCGGCCCATCTCGTCAGATTGCCCGACTGTGGCATAGGTGTACCAAGGTCAAGCTCTATCTCCTTGAAAATATTGACAAGTGACGGCGGAAACATCACCCCGTCGTTCACCGAGAAACTCAACCCATGGGCCTGTCCCGGCTCATGATACGGGTCTTGACCTATTATCACCACTTTCACCCGGTCAAACGGGCACAGATTGAAGGCGTTGAATATCAACGGACCGGGAGGATAACATGTTCCGGCCGAATACTCCGAACGTACAAACGTTGTAAGTTCGGCAAAATAAGGTTTGTCAAATTCGCTGCCGACATGCTTCCGCCACGACTCTTCTATCTTTACATTCATTATCGTATTCGTATATGATTAATAATAAAGTCAATGCCAAAATATTGTATCCATACGGCAATAGCTTCATCGCCAACGGATAACAAACTCTATATCTCGCAAAATTAACTATTTATTCCCAATTATCCAAATCCTGGATGGCCGATTCCTCCATCACGCACCTGAAAAAAATCCTCTACCCCGTTCATTGTCATCCTCACCACTGATTCTGAGACAAAAAAAGTGAGAGCATGCCTTACGCACACCCTCACTATTCATATGTTTTAAAACTATATAATCAGAACTTATAAGTAAGACCCACACCTATAACAGCCTGATCGAAATCGCTTACAAACTGATAACGTCCCTCTGCAAAGATAGAGAGCTTGTCTGTCAGGTCATACTCAACACCGGCACCAAGATTGAAACCTATCTTGCTCTCGCTGTCGTCAACGTCACCATACAACTCATCTTTCATAAGATCGCCATAGCCACCCAAAGCATCATCTACAGCTCCTTCATAATCAGCCTTCCAATAAATATAAGAAACACCGGCGAGAGGATAAACACGGAACTTCTCTGAAATAGGAATCAGATAGTGAACATTAAGACTGGCATTCATGTTCGTCAGATAATCCTTCTTGAAGAAGTAATCGAATGAAGCCTCTGCACGCAGAGCATCGAGAATACCATACTGAACTTTGGCACCGAGACCGAAGTTAGAGTTTTCCGAACCGAACGCACCGTAAACACCGGCTGCAGTAGTGCCCTGTTGAGCGTAGGAGCAAACGCTTACGAGTGCAATGCACAACGAAAGAAAAATCTTTTTCATAGATTTGATTTTTTATTGCCTCACAATCCCCAAATTATCGGCCGTTAAAATAGTTTTTGCATAAGATACAGGAATTTCACGTGGAGATTATACTTCGTGCCGGCATACAAAGCAATTCTTTTATACGCCATGGGCATTCGTAACGTTCTTTTACCTGCAAATGTTCCGGTCGCATCATTGATAATCCTTCCGGATAACATTACAAAGATAGCGATTTGTAATTAATCTGCAAAAGAAAAACCCATAAAATATCAAACAAATGAAAAAGATTGTGAATATTCGGTCTGAAAAGCGGTGTAAACGTAAAAAACATCGGTATAGATACTTCCGTTTATAACGTCTGTGTCATTCCGTCAAGTCTGTTTTTATACATTCGGCATGTCCTGTGTCGTCAATTTTCGCCCGGCCTACACCTATATAGTTCTTGGACGAGTCAATGGCGATTAGCACTCCGTCGGATACTCCGCTCCCCTCGACGTGATAACGAAATGTGACCCTACGGCTGTCATACTGCCCCAGATATGTAAGACGGCCGTCGGTAGGGTCCATCCACCACACGTTCTTTCTCTCACCGCTTATCTTGTCAAGGTCGATACGCATTTCGCGTCCCGTATGATTGTACACAAGCAGATAGTCGGTGCCACGTGTGGCAATAAGACGTTCATAGCGTTTACCGTTATCTGTCAGTATGCTCTGGTCTGGTACACGATCAAAGTAAGGAAACAAGAGCATCAACAGCCGAAGATAGCGCATCTGCCCGAAACCAGGGTCGTCAAGTGCCCTATACCATGGCTTGCGGTCACCGTCGGCAAAATATGCCCCGGACACCCCCGGACGCACAAACTGCATTATCGAATTGTTGCCGTAGGTATGCCCGCACGAGCCGGCAAACACCGACCAATAGGCATAGCGCCGCACGTCGAGAGCTGTCCATCTCGGTTCGCTTCCGTCGTGCAGCCCCTGCGGTATGCCCTCGTAACTCGGCTCACCGTCGAGCACCGGCTTAAGCGGACGATAACTCCACGCCGAGTCCACATACATCCACGAGTCCTCCTCTGTGCCGTCGGGTATTGGATAATCTTTGTTTCCCATACGCTGCCCATAGCGCCTGTGGCCGCTCTGGAACATGTTGAAGTCGAGCCACTCGCGGTCGTTGAACCATCGGGCCGACGTAGTCCGGCCGCGCGGGTGGAACGTCATCAGATGGTTGCGGTCTATGCTTTTTATCGTCGCGGCCAGTGCGTCCCACACCTCGGTGTGCACATCGCCCTGTATGTCACCTCCTATTATCCACACTATATTCTTCTTGTCCTTATATCGTCCGGCCAGAAAGCGCCCATAGCTCCGTGCCTGCTCCACGTCCATCCGGCCGCCTTTGACCAGTCCGCCCCATATACATACCATACCTATATATATGCCATGCTCCGCGGCACAGTCTACGATATAGTCCATGTGGTCCCAATATCCGTATACGCCTCTGCGGTCGATGTCAGAGAAATCCCATCCGTCGGTCATAGACATCTGCCCGTAAGCATTGATGGCCGGCACGGCATTGATGGTCTGCACCTGCACGACATTATATCCTGCTTCGGCACAACGTTTCAGATAGTAGTCCGCCTCGTCACGGTCGAGCCGTTCGGGCAAGAGCCATCCTGTATCGCCGAGCCAAAAGAACGGCCGTCCGTTGGCAAACTGCAGGAAGCGCCCGTTGTCCGACACCCTCAGCCGCCCGTTGTCCCACGGTTTGGGGGCGGCATGCACCGAAAAAGAAAAGGACAGAATTAGAAATATGGGAAAGAAGAGCCACCTGTTATCCCTCAAAGTGAGATACAGGGCGCCAACGTTTTTGTTTTGATTGTCAAAAAGCATAGCCAAATAAAGATATATACAAATAAGACGTATAACAAGAACCTACAAAATTCATGCCAATAAGATGGACATCGCCCGCTGCGTTGTCAACAAGACCACGACACCACTTTACAACGATGAAATATAAGTTGGTCAACAAAATTAAACTATATCATCCTCCGGATATAGGATGGATGCGCCTTGAAAAGGCAGCAAGCACATAGCCCGGGGCAGAGCGTAGCGGCACCCCGGGTGTCATGTTCAATTATCCTATTCGCCCTAAAAGGGCAAAAGCATTAATTATCAGATAATTACATTTTTATATCCCATATATTTTTTATGCTTTTGCCCTTGCCGGGCGCGGGGATTGTCGATGTCGGTTCCCGGGGTGCCGCTGCGCTCTGCCCCGGGCTATGTGCTTGCTGCCCCGTTGGGGCGCGTTCTGTCAGGGCACGTTCTGTCCGGAGAATGATATAATTTAATTTTGTTGACCAACTTATTGTAAAATATATCAAGTTGGAATAAGCTAAAGAGTAATATGAATATTGCCCGATTACATATTTTTTTCGTATCTTTGCGGCAATTTCACACATACCTATATAAAAGACATATAAATGGGAAAAGTAATTCTTACCGGTGACCGCCCCACCGGAAAACTCCATTTGGGCCACTACGTGGGCTCGCTGCGCCGCCGCGTGCAGCTGCAGAACGAGGGCGACTACGACAAGATGTTCGTATTCATGGCCGACGTACAGGCTCTCACCGACAACGCCGACAACCCCGAAAAGATACGCCAGAACCTCATTGAGGTGGCACTCGACTATCTGGCAGCTGGTCTCAATCCCGACAAGTGCACACTATTCGTACAGAGCCAGATACCGGAATTGGCCGAACTGACCACATATCTTATGAATCTCATCACAGTGTCGCGCGTACAGCGCAATCCCACGGTGAAGACGGAGATAAAGATGCGCAACTTCGAGGCCAACATCCCATTGGGATTCTTCTGCTATCCCGTGAGCCAGGCCGCCGACATAACCCTGTTCAAGGCCACCACCGTACCGGCCGGCGAGGATCAGGAGCCCATGCTCGAAGTGACACGCGAGTTGGTGAGACGCTTCAACCAGACATACGCAGAAGTGCTCGTAGAGCCAAACATAATGCTGCCCGAAAACACCACCGCGCGGCGTCTGCCCGGAACGGACGGCAAGGAGAAGATGAGCAAAAGCCTTGGCAACTGCATCTATCTGAGCGACTCGGCTGACGAGGTATGGCAAAAAGTGCGCTCGATGTTCACCGACCCCGACCATCTGCGGGTGGACGACCCCGGCAAGGTTGAGGGCAACGCTGTATTCACCTATCTCGACGCTTTCAGCACCGATGACGACTTTGCCGCCCTTTGGCCTGAATACCGTAATCTTGACGAACTGAAAGACCACTACCGCCGCGGAGGACTGGGCGACATGAAATGCAAGAAGTTCCTCAACACCATCCTCAACAACTTCCTCGAGCCCATGCGCCAACGCCGACATGAGTTCGAGCAGGACATTCCCGAAATATACAACATACTGAAAAAAGGAACGGAACAGGCACGCGAAACAGCGGCACAGACTATGGACGAAGTTCGTCGCGCCATGCAGATAAACTATTTCGACGACACCGAACTCATCAGAAGCCAGGCGGAGAAATTCAGGAAAAAAGATTAAGAATGAGGGTGTGTCAAAATACTATTCACTCATTTTATATTATTGATTTTGTATCGTGAATATTCATTATCATTAAAAAATATAACAATAAGACTATGGCAAAAAAAGCGCTACTGATGATCCTCGACGGATGGGGCATCGGAAAACATGGTTGCGGCGACGTGATATACAACACGCCGACACCGTATCTCGACTATCTCACGGCTGTCAGCGCACACTCACAGCTCGAAGCGTCAGGCGAAAACGTCGGACTGCCCGACGGACAAATGGGCAATTCTGAGGTGGGACACCTCAACATCGGTGCAGGCCGCGTGGTATATCAGGACCTTGTCAAGATAAACCGTGCATGCAACGACGGTTCCATCATGAACAATCCTGAGATAACAAGAGCCTACACCTACGCCCGCGACAACGGCAAGAAACTGCACCTGATGGGCCTTACGAGCAACGGCGGCGTACACTCGTCGCTCGACCACCTGAACAAGCTCATCGAAATAGCAGGCGAATACGGACTAAAGGAGACCTACGTACACTGTTTCATGGACGGCCGCGACACCGACCCGAAGAGCGGAGCCGGGTTCATAAAGGAACTTACCGAGACATGCGCAAAGAACGGAGCGCACATAGCCAGCATCGTCGGACGCTTCTACGCCATGGACCGCGACAAACGCTGGGACCGCGTGAAGACGGCCTACGACCTGATTGTCAACGGAGAAGGGACCAAGGCCGATGACATGGCAGCCGCCGTAGAGCAGAGCTATGCCGAGGGCGTGACTGACGAGTTCATCAAACCCATCGCCAACGCCACTGTCGACGGAACCATCTGCGAAGGCGATGCGGTGATATTCTTCAACTACCGCAACGACCGCGCAAAGGAACTCACACAAGTACTCACACAGCAAGACATGCCCGACGAGGGAATGAAGACCATTGCCGGCCTGCAATACTACTGCATGACACCATACGACGCTTCGTTCACCGGTGTGCACATCCTCTTCCCCAAGGAGAACGTGGAGAACACTTTGGGCGAATATCTCAGCTCGCAGGGCAAACGCCAGCTCCACACAGCGGAAACGGAGAAGTATGCCCACGTGACATTCTTCTTCAACGGCGGACGCGAAACCCCGTTCGAGGGCGAAGACCGCATACTCGTGCCGTCACCCAAAGTGGCCACATACGACTTGAAACCCGAAATGAGCGCATATGAGGTGAAAGACAAGCTGGTGGGTGCCATAAACACTCAGGAGTACGACTTCATCGTGGTGAACTTCGCCAACGGCGACATGGTAGGCCACACCGGTGTATACAACGCCATTGCCAAAGCCGTGCATGCCGTGGACAACTGCGTGCGCGAGGTTATCGAGGCTGCCAAGGCCAACGGCTACGAGGCCATCATCATCGCCGACCACGGCAACGCAGACAATGCCATCAACGCAGACGGAACGCCCAATACGGCCCATTCGCTCAATCCCGTACCTTTCATATATGTCACCGACAACAACTCGGCAACAGTGAAAAACGGCCGTCTGGCCGACGTGGCACCATCCATCCTTCACATCATGGGACTGGAACAGCCTGCCGACATGACAGGCGAAAACCTTATCTGCGACAACAAGTAAAGCAGGAGCCAATCGGCATATACAGAAAAAGATATCTGTACATCACGTTACAAGCAAGGGGATGCGACTTTCGCATCCCCTTGCTTGTAACGTGATTTTTCTAATCAATATCTCAAGACATCTGATATTATTATCAGATTATATGCTATACGAATTATCTACTAATCGAGTTTGAATGCCTCGTGGCGCGAGGCAGACAAGTTTCACAATTCGTTTGTATATTAATTACGTTGCAAAATTAATAAAAATATTTTAAAGCATTGATTTGTCCTAAATAAAATGTAAGTAAAATTGTTTATTTGCTGTCTTTTCGATAGATTTCATCCATAAATAGGTATAATTATGCAGTTTATATGGCATATTACTATGTCGCGCTAATTTTCGGAACACTGTCGCGATATATTATTTTGTATGATTTATGGACGCACAAAAGGCGCGGATAGTCATGAAATATACGGATTTGTTATTGTTGTGCAAGTGTTGTGAAGTTGGTACGAGGCCGTTGTACCGTTGGTTCAACGGCCCTGTACTGCTGGTTCAACGGCTTTGTACTGCTGGTTCAACGGCCTTGTACCGGAGTGCGACCGGTGGATATGACACTCTCTATCACCATACGGTTGGCCTGTTCGGTGCTGTTGTCGTCCAATTCGCGGATATATACCATTGTTGTGCGCGGATTGGTATGTCCCATGGCTTTGGATATGACTTTCAAATCTACATCCGATCTGAAAGCTGCGCTTGCCCACGTATGGCGGGCAACATACGATGTCAGGGTAAGTTTTATGCCGGCCATGGCGGCGAGACGTTTCAAGGCACGGTTGTACGTAGACAGGCGGGTGGCATATTCGCGAAGTGCATTTTCCGTCGATACGGAGCGAAGGATGGGAAACACATATTCGTTTGCCGTGTCACTGTGTCGTGATATTATATCGGCCATGCACGGCTCAATGGCCACACAGATACGTTGTCCGGTCTTATGGCGGTAATAGAGTATGTGGCTGCGGGTTATCTGCGATTTTCTGAGAAAAGCGAGGTCGATAAAAGGCATGCCCATGGCATAGAAACTGAAGACAAACATGTCGCGGGCCAGTTCAAGCGGTGTGCCGGGAGTAAGTTTCAGAGACAGCAGGCTGCGGATGTCGGCTATGTCGGCCGATCGCTTGTCGGTGGGCGTCTTGCCGGTGAACACACGGCGGAACGGCCTGGCATCGGCCACGATACCGGCTTCCACGGCTCTGTTGTATATTGTCCGCAGCGAACGCATATAGCATGATACTGTATTGAGACAAATCCCGTGTGAACGGAGCCATGCTTGATATGCTTCGGTCATGTCGGCTGTAATGTCAGCCAGTGTCACATTGTCTCCGGCAAATCTGATGACGGAAGCTACGGCTGTGCGATAGTTGTTAAGTGTGCTGATACTTCTGGACTGTCCCATGAGCAGGGCTTCCCGATTGGTGAAGTTGCTGAGTCTAACTGTGCTTGTCTCTGTAAGGGGTTCGCTGTCTTTTTTCCTGAAGCTCATGCGGAAGTCGAATGAAATCTTGAACATAATAGTCTTTTGTTTTTGGTTTATTATAATAAATAGGTATAAATAATTAGTCTGCCGGATTTCCTGTTTTCTGTATAGGCAGGACATCAACGATTTTTATGTTAAACGGTTTTACGTCATCAACGGTTTTACGTCATCAACGGTTTTACGTCATCAACGGTTTTACGTCATCAACGGTTTTTATGTTAAACAGTTTTATGTTATCAATAGTTTAAAGCTAAATTGACATTTCATGAAATCCTCATCGCCCTGCAAGGGCAGCAAGCGCAGAGCCCGGGGCAGAGCGCAGCGGCACCCCGGGAACAATACACGAACAAGATGTCGCCCTGAAAGGGCAAAAGCGCTAATTATCAATTATATATGTAATTGTTGTGCATGAAATCTATTATGCTTTTGCCCTTTCAGGGCGCGGGGATTTTGGCATACATATTCCCGGGGTGCCGCTGCGCTCTGCCCCGGGCTATGTGCTTGCTGCCCCTGCAGGGCGCACATACACATGGGTATACATTTTTTACCTTTAAAGTCCTACCTTTATTTGAACGTTCTGCCTTTGTTTGAACATCATACTTCTGTTTGAACGTCCTGCCTTTGTTTGAACGTTATACTTTGCGCATCATACATCTTAATACTCATTTCTACAGTCGGAACTCTCCGGTAATTTAATTCTTTAGATAATTCTTCGGACTTATTTTACAGAATGCGTCGAAAGCTGTTCTGATTGTCAAAAACAGCTCCGAGCAAAATCAGATTTTGGCAAAGATACAAAAAATAGTATACCGACGCGCTTGCCTCGCGCCACGAGGCAGACATTTCCTCTGTTTTTTGCCGGATCAGCCTCCCGGTGACATCGACATTACATAACATTTATCATATTTTTAAATTAACGTTTATGAAAAGAAGACTGATTATGTTTCTGGCCTCGCTACTGCTCACCGCAGGAGCCGCGCTGGCCCAGACGGCCGTCACCGGCGTGGTGATCTCGCAGGACGACGGACAGCCGGTTATCGGAGCCACCGTACAGGTGGTAGGAACGAACGTTGGAACCGTGACGGACGCCAACGGAAATTTTACACTGACCGCACCACGCGGCAAAGAGATTGTGAAGGTTTCGTATGTAGGCATGCAGACGGAAGAACTCAAAGTGAAAGGCAATATGAAAATAGTGCTCAAACACGACAACACACAGCTCGAAGAAGTGATGGTGGTGGCTTTCGGTACCCAAAAGAAGTCAGCATTTACCGGCTCGGCGACCGTACTCAATACAGACGAACTGCAAAAGGCACAGGTGAGCAACGTGACGAGTGCTCTGGCCGGAGCCATACCCGGTGTGCAGCTCACGCAGAACAGCGGACAGCCGGGTTCGGATCCGACGATACGCATCCGCGGATTCAGCTCGATCAATGCCAAGAACGACCCTCTTATCATCGTGGATGGTGCACCTTACAGTGGCGACCTGAACAATATCAACCCCGGCGATGTGGAGTCGATGACCGTACTCAAGGACGCGGCATCGAACGCCCTGTACGGAGCACGCGGAGCCAACGGTGTGATCATGATAACAACCAAGCAGGCCAAAAAGGGACAGGACGCCAAGGTTACTCTCGATGCCAAATACGGATGGAACACGCGCGCCCTGCAACACTACGACGTGATAAGCAATCCGGCACAGTACTACGAGATGCACTACGGCGCTCTGGTAAGCAAATACAAGAACGACGGAATGAGCGACGTCGAGGCTTGGCAGAAAGCCAACAGCACACTGACCGGGACAGCCGCAAACGGCGGTCTGGGCTACAACATATGGACAGTGCCCGACGGACAGACCATTATAGGACGCGATGGCAAACTCAACCCCAACGCCACATTGGGATATATGGCAGCAGATGCGAACGGGAAGGAATACTGGATATATCCCGACGACTGGGAAGATGAGGGCACACGCACAGGCTCACGTCAGGAGTATAACCTCTCGATAAACGGCGGCAGCGACCGCGGAACATTCTATGCGTCGGCCGGCTATCTGAAAAACGAAGGCATCACTGCCAAGTCCGACTTTGAACGCTTCACAGGACGACTGCGCGCCGACTACCAGGTGAAGAAGTGGCTAAAGGTAGGCGCCAACCTCTCGTTCGCACATTACGACGTCAACTCACTGAGTACGACCAACGAAGGCAACGAGGTCTCCACAGCAAACATATGGGCATTCACCAACCGTATCGCCCCCATCTACCCGCTGTACGTACGCGGCGGCAACAAAGCCGTGATGACCGATGCCAACGGCATAACCATGCTTGACTACGGCAACGGCATGAACGCAGGCCTCAACCGGCCGTTCATCGGCGACGCCAACCCTATACAGGACAATCTGCTCAACACCTACCAACGTGAAGGCAACTCGGCAAGTGCCACCGGATTCATCGACATCGACATAATCGAGGGCCTGAAGCTGACGCTCAACGGCACTTACCATCTCGACGAGACACGCCATACCGTCGTGTACAACCCATACTACGGACAATTTGACAACACCGGCGGAACCGTCAACAAGGAGCACGACCGCAACTACAACTACAATCTTCAGCAGCTGCTCAACTACACACGTACGTTCAGCGACAAGCACACCGCACAGCTGATGCTCGGACACGAGTACTACGATTCGAAAGACTATGCGCTCTATGCCGCGAAGTCGAAGATGTTCTCACAGGACAACAAGGAGCTCAACGGAGCCATACTCGACGAGCAGAGCGCCGGATCGTACATGGAAAGATACAACAACGAGGGTTACTTCGGACGTCTGCAATATGACTACGACAACAAGATATATGCCTCGGCATCACTGCGCCGCGACGCCTCGTCACGCTTTGCCCCCGACCACCGTTGGGGTACGTTCTGGTCGGCAGGTGCAGCATGGATTCTGAGCAAAGAGAAGTTCATGCAAAGCACCGAGAACTGGTTCGACATGCTGAAGGTGAAGGCATCCATCGGTTCGCAGGGTAACGACAACATAGGCAACTTCCGCTATACAGACCAGTTCAACATCAGCAACTCGGGAGGCGAAATCGGAACATCGTTCAAGTCGAAAGGAACGGAGGACATCACATGGGAGACCAACACCAACTTCAATGTCGGAGTGGAATTCCAGATGTTCAAACGTCTGAGCGGTTCACTGGAATTCTACCACCGCAAGACCACCGATATGCTCTTCGCATTCACAGTGGCTCCGTCGTTGGGCTACGCCAGCTACTATGACAACGTTGGCGACCTCTACAACCAGGGCTTCGAGCTGACGCTGAACTACAACGCCATCAATAAGAAGAACTTCACATGGGACGTGAACTTCAACATCGCATCGCTCAAGAACCGCATCACAATGCTCCACGAGGACAAGAAGACCAACACGTTCTACGACGCTGAGGGCAACGAATATAAAGGATACACGGACAAAAACTTCATCATCACCGAAGGCGAGTCGATGTACACATGGCGTCTGCGCGACTATGCCGGCGTGAACGAGAACGGCGAGTCGATGTGGTGGAAGAACAAGTATGAGACGGTAGACAACGGCGACGGAACCAAAACCCAGAAATGGACCGGACGCGAGACGACGACAAAGATATCGGAAGCCGACTATTATGTTACCGGCGAGACCACCGTACCAAAGTTCTACGGAGGTTTCGGCACATCGGTCCAGGCCTATGGTTTCGACCTTTCGGTGAACTGCTCGTTCCAGCTTGGCGGCAAGCAGTATGACGCTACTTATGCCGACTTCATGAGCTCGCCGGTGAGCAACAACACGGGAACAAACTTCCACAAAGATCTGCTTGATGCATGGACTCCGCAGAACACCGGCAGCAACATACCGCGCTTCCAATACAACGACCAGTACAGTGCCTCGATGTCGACACGCTTCCTCACCAGCTCAAGCTATCTGAACATCGAGAACATCAACTTCGGCTACACACTGCCGGCGTCGCTGCTCAGCAAAATCGACATAGAGAAACTGCGCGTATACCTGTCGTGCGAGAACGTATGCTACTTCTCGGCACGCAAAGGCTTCGACCCGCGCCAGTCTTACAATGAGACTGCCAACGGCACTTTCTACTCTCCCATCAGAACATTCTCCGTTGGCGCAACCGTTACATTCTAAACACATATAACGACATTTAAAGAAGATAACAATGAAGAATATATATAAAAGCATATTCCCGATGCTATGTCTGGCTGCCTCGGTGTCTCTGAGCAGCTGTATAGACGAGACCGTCCCCGAGGACGACTACGCAACGACCGATCAGGTGGGAGCATCCTCCAGCGCGCTCGAGGCATCGTTGAACGGTATTCCCACGCAGATGACCGAGGGATATCTCGTATACAAGGGAGAACAAGTGGACGAAACGGATATGGGATATCCGCAGTTCATGATTGCCCTGACAGAGATGCTGGGCGACATGTATCCCGGCGGAGAACCGGGCTACGACCACTACCGCGCGTACAACACGCTTGAAGGCACGGTACTTTCAGAGACAAGTTATTTTTCATATCTGCCTTGGTTCACTCTCTATCAGTTTGTCAAGACTGCCAACGACGTCATCGGCGCCGTAGACCTGGAATCGGCCACCGACCAGCAGAAAGGACTCTTGGGTTCGGCATACGCCGCCCGCGCATTCGACTATTACATGCTGATGACGCTTTTCGAACCGGTGGAGAACAAGTATACGGACTGCTCGAAAGTGCTCGGACTTACAGTGCCTATCGTTACGGAAGAGACAACGGGCGAAATAGCCAAGAACAACCCGCGCGTGAGCCATGAGGAGATGGTGAAGTTCATTCTGTCCGACCTCGACAAGGCCATCGGATGCCTGTCGGTGACTGACGCCAAGAGCCGTCGTCTGCCGGGACTGGCCGCCGCCTACGCCATACGCGCCAAAGTGCATCTGTGGGACAAGGACTACGAGAACGCGGCCAAGTATGCCCGAATGGCCATCGACGCGTCGGGAGCCACGCCGATGAGCGAGACGGAATGGACCGACCCGACAACAGGATTTGCCAAGGCATGTCCGTCATGGCTGTGGTACATCAACTACTCTGGCGAGAGCATGCGCAACCTGGCCAACTTCGTGGGATGGATGTCGCCGGAGGCAGCTTGGGGATACGGAGAGCTGACCATGCCCTGCATCGACAAGTCGCTCTACGACAAGATCGGTAGCAAAGACTTCCGCAAGAACGTATTCATCAATCCCGGCAAGTTCGCCTACTACGACTATAAGACATCGCACGACCGCGACTTCGTGGAAAATGCGCCCGATTACATGGCCGTGAAGTTCCGCTGCCTCAACGGCAACAACTCCACCTACTCCATCGGCGGTGCAACGGACGTGCCCGTGCTGCGCGTAGAGGAGATGTACCTGATCGAGGCCGAGGCTGTGGGAGCGTCGAAGAGCGTGGCCGAAGGTGTGGCACTGCTCAACGACTTCATGAAGAGCTATCGCGACCCGGCCTACAACTACACCGGTACCGATCTGCGCAACTTCCAGATTGAAGTGCTCACACAGATGCGTATAGAGTTTTGGGGCGAAGGCAACGCTTTCGCATCGGCCAAGCGTCTCAAGCCCAACGTGATACAGAATTACGACGGCACCAACGCACCGGCTGATCCGTACAAAATCAACTGTGAGGGCATAAAGCCCAACTGGACTCTGTGCATACCTATATCAGAGGTCAACGCAAACCGCGCGCTCAACGGCTACAACAACCCGAACCCGTCGGTTGCCGTTGAAGGCCCGACACCCATAGGACAGTTCGCATCGGGTAAATAAAACATATCTAACAATATAAAAGAAACAACGATGAAAATAAATAAGATATATTTTTCGTTCATGGCCATGCTGGCGATGATGCTCACGGCCTGTTCGTCGGACGATGACTACCGGTGGGCATCGGTGAGCGGAACCGAGGTGTATTTCAGCAATACACTGGAAAGCACAGTTGAGTTGTCAGCAGATGCCAACAGTTTCAATGTGCCCCTAAATCGCATTGACGCCTCGGAGGAACTCACCGTCAACCTCAATGTTACACAGGAAGAAGGCAGCATATTATCCATCCCCACAAGTGTGACATTCGCAAAAGGAGAGAAAGAGACCACAATCACTGTAAATTATGAACCGACAGCTATAGTATACGGCAACTACGAAGAATTGAGCATACAGATTGCCGATGAGAAACTTACCACTCCATACGGTGCCGCCACATATACATTCAAGGCCGGAGCCACAGCTTGGATGGATTGGGGTATGGGCTTCTACCGCGAAGACTGCATGACAACTTTCTTCGGAGTGGATAATCCCATCGGCGAAGTAATGATACAGCGCAATGTGATCGAAGAAGGCAAATACCGTATGGTGAATGCCTATGGCGAAGCTTATGCTTACAACGAACCCGGTGATTGGGATGACTCGCAGGACTATTATATCACAATAGACGCCACTGATCCCAACTATGTATACGTAGAAAAAAGCAATACCGGCATGGATTGGAGTTATGGCGAGGTGAGCATTCAAAGTATGGTATCATTCTATCTTGGAAAAGGCAACACGCTCGAAGCCATTAAGAATGAGCATCCAGAATACTTCGGAACACTGAAAGACGGAGTTATAACAATGCCTGCAGAGTCTATGCTTATATCTATGGCGGATCATAAGGAAGGCGGTTGGTTCGTGTCAAACGCCAACGGACTTTTCGCTGTGGCCCTGCCGGGCAGCGTGATTGCCGACTATTCGGCTGAGGTGAGCTACAATGGTATCAATAGAAGCCATTGATGTCAACTCCGGTAACATAGCCTTGCCTATAGGTGACCTGACAGGTGAATTGCAAATCGTTGTCGCAGTCATCGCTGATAATGCAGTGCAGACCGTCGCCACTGCCAAATTCGAATATTACGGAGGAGGTGCCGAACCATGGACATCGCTTGGAACCGGCTATTATACCGACGATTTTGTTGTACCTCTCTATACCGAAGAAGGAGCACCATATACATACGAAGTTGAGATTCAGGAAAGTACCGACGTGCCCGGTCTCTACCGCATTGTCAACGCTTATGCTCCTGTTGCCAACGCATTCGGAGAAGCCGGAGGTAACGAGAACATTACGATTCATGCAGAGGATGCCACTGGCGTTTACTTCATTAACCAGCCTGTAGGTCTTGACTTTGGTGACGGAGAAATTAGCATTGAGAGCGAAGCCGGAGGATATGTGGCACAATACGGATTCGACATGGTAAAGAATCAACTTCCTGAAGTATTCGGAACATTGCAGAACGGTGTCGTCACGCTTCCAATGGTAACATCACAGAATGGAGTTAATTATCAAGGCGTCACATACCTCGGTACAAACGGATATTATGGAGGCATGAACGGAGCATTCAAACTCGTTCTGCCAAACGCGGCAAACAGCGTAAAAGCCAAGGCTAAGAGTATGGCAACCGCTACTAAGTTTGAACAAAGACTGAAATCACATGCCGTGACAAATCACAGAATGATTAATAAGATGGCGACAAAGACCACACAAGTTTTGCGGTAACAACACTGCAAGCTGAATAAAAAAAAGACTTTCCCCATCCCTGAAAACATACCTATACGGGGAATGGGGAAAGTCTTTTTTTGTTTCAAAGATGAAAGATTCACCTTAACCGGTGATTGGGACAAATGATTTATAATTTTCAAGTAATCAATTAAATAACAATACGCTATGAAAAGTATTCTATCAACATTGCTTTGCGCCCTCTGTGTGCTCAGCTTAAATTCGTGCGGGGATGACGAAAATACAGATTCCGTCTGGGGTAATTCTGAGCCGCCACCTTTCAGACCATATATATTGGAGGGAGGCCGAATTTCGGATATAGGCTTGTATTGCGTACCACCAAACGGAGGAACCGGTGAGACGTGGTATGACTACTATAAAAGGACGAAAACCCTCACAAACTATTCCGATGCCGAATTTATCCTGATGCCCAATACCAACGCATGGGTCTATAATACAGATGACCTGGAAGAGTGGACAGCCATCAGCAAGTTGGAAAACAAGTATCAGGAGGAAAAGACACTATTCATGTATGAAGATTACAAAGAGTGCATAAAACACGCTGTCACCTGGTGGCCCGATTACTTTTCAGCATATATCAATGGCGATGTGACCATAGTCTGCGACAAAACACTGTGGGGCGAGGCACCGGGTACAAATCTGATTGGCCACTTCATAGACAGGCATCATACACCATGTATGCCCGTGGGCATTGAGAACCCGGCATTGGCCTGTCGTTTCGGTGAAAAAATACCTGAGAACCTACAGGAACGCTTAATCAACGGCGCATGGGTTAAGACAAAATATATTCTAAAATTCACCACAGAGCCGACCGAAAAATACAGCGAACTGACATTCCACCTCACCATGCCGATGAGAATAGAGCACATCAGAGACTATGCCGTTGCAAAATATAAAGGCGAAGACGCAGTACCTGTATTCACTAACCACATGTTTGAGACAGACTGCAAGATATTGTTTGAATGGTAGTGGAAAGAAACAAACTCTGTCCCTACTGCTATGTGACGAATAAAATAAAGATCATTCACGATTTAACAAATTGCGAAAGAACGTTACTTTAACGTATGTTAGGATGCACACGATTATAAATGTGTAACCTTTCCGAGGCATATCCATAAAAGCTACACAACTTACCTGCCATACACTATTCTCGCTCTTCTTTTTGCAATGAATAATAGATTGATATTCTGCATTTTTTTGTACCTTTGCCAGCAGAACCATAAGACATACTAACAAGAATATACTCATAAACCCACATACAACAATACTATAAATATGTTATCAACAAAGAATCTCAAAAGACTGACACTGGCGGCCTTGCTGCTTGCCGCATCAGTGCCCATCCAATCCGCAGAAAAGAACGGTGGAACATTTACAACGGGTGAAAAAACATTCATGCTCAACGGCAAACCGTTCGTGGTGAAAGCAGCCGAACTGCACTATCCGCGCATACCGCGACCTTACTGGGAGCACCGTATCAGGATGTGCAAGGCACTCGGCATGAACACCGTATGCCTCTACGTGTTCTGGAACATACATGAGCAACGCGAAGGACAGTTCGACTTCACAGGCCAGAACGATGTGGCCGAGTTCTGCCGTCTGGCACAGAAAAACGGCATGTACGTCATCGTGCGCCCCGGCCCATACGTATGCGCCGAATGGGAAATGGGCGGACTGCCGTGGTGGCTCCTGAAGAAAAAAGACATACGGCTGCGCGAGCAAGACCCTTACTTCATGGAGCGTGTACGGATATTCGAGAATAAGGTTGCCGAACAACTGGCTCCGCTCACCATACAGCGCGGAGGCCCTGTCATCATGGTTCAGGTGGAAAATGAATACGGCTCGTATGGTGAGGACAAGGCATACGTGAGCGAAATAAGGGATATTGTGCGCGAAGCGTTTTCTACGTGCAGAAAAACGGAGTGCAAGGATAAGAAATGCGAGAAGACTGAACTCCCGCTATTGTTCCAATGCGACTGGGCAAGCAACTTCACAAAGAACGGCCTCGACGACCTGACATGGACGATGAACTTCGGCACCGGAGCAGACATCGACAGCCAGTTCAAGCGCCTCAAGGAGCTGCGCCCCACGTCACCGCTGATGTGCTCGGAATTTTGGAGCGGCTGGTTTGACAAGTGGGGAGCACGCCACGAGACACGTCCTGCCGACAAAATGAATGCCGGAATTGACGAGATGCTGTCCAAGGGAATATCATTCTCACTCTACATGACACACGGCGGAACTTCATTCGGACACTGGGCCGGTGCCAACTCGCCCGGTTTCGCACCCGACGTGACAAGCTACGACTACGACGCGCCAATCAACGAGTACGGCCAGGCCACGCCAAAATTCTACGAACTGCAGAAAGTGATGCAGAAGTATGCCGAAGGAAAGTTGCCGGCTGTACCCCGCGCACCGATGCCGCTGATAAGCGTACCGGAATTCAGCCTCGAACGTATGATGACACTCAATGACCTCGTCACTGTCCAGCGCGAGAGCCGCGACGTGCTGACAATGGAGGACATGGACACCGGCTGGGGCATGGTGAAATACACCACGACCCTGCCCGACGTACCGTCAAAGAGCCTTCTCACATTGAACGACTGCCACGATTTTGCCCAAGTGTTCATCAACGGCACCTATATAGGCAAAATAGACCGGGTAAAGAACGAGAAGACCATACTGTTGCCTCCCGTCAAAAAGGGTGATGCGCTCGTAATACTCGTGGAGGCTATGGGCCGCATCAACTTCGGGCGTGCCATAAAAGACTACAAAGGCATCACACGGGACGTTACCATACAGGCCGACATCGACGGTAACGAAGTGACATGGAACCTGAAAGACTGGCTGGTCCAGACCATGGCAGACGACTACAACGCCATAAAGAAAGAAATGGGCCAAGGCCACAACGATGTGAAGCTCCGCGAGACAATCAATAGCAACGGCGGATACTTCCGCGGAGAATTCACTCTGAAAAAGCCGGGCGACACATTCCTCAATACCGAAGCATTCGGCAAGGGCCAGGTGTGGGTCAACGGCCATGCCATAGGCCGCTTCTGGAGCATCGGCCCGCAGCAGACGCTATATGTGCCGGGATGCTGGCTAAAGAAAGGCCGCAACGAGGTTGTGGTGCTCGATATAATAGGTCCCAAAGGCAAGGCCACGGCATTCTGTCAGGACCACCCCGAACTGGACAAACTGAATCTTGAAAAGACATCCAAGCACAACAATCCCGGCGACCGGCCCGACCTCAACTCCGCCACTCCCGCACACAAAGGACAGTTTGCCGCGGCCAACGGCTGGCAGAGCATAAAGTTCGCATCGCCGGCCCGCGGGCGCTACCTCGCTCTCGATGTGCGCAGTGTGCACAATGGCAGCAGCGTGGCGGCCGTAGCCGAAATATATGCTCTTGGTGCCGACGGCAAACGATTGAGTCGCGAGCCATGGACGGTGAAATATGCCGACAGCGAGGACACATCGCGCGGTAACAGTACCGCCGACAAGGTGTTCGACCTGCAGGAGTCCACATACTGGCAGACAGAAAAGTCGGCAGCTCTGCCTCATCTCATGGTGATAGACCTTGGATCCGAACAGACCGTTACAGGCTTCGAATATCTGCCTCGCGCCGAACAGGGAGCCCCGGGATGTATCAAAGACTACGCAGTATACATGTACTGATTTTCCTGAAAACAAAGCAGATCCCGGCAATTGGTTTTGTTCAGTATATATTATCTGAAAACCAATTGCCGGGATCTGCTTATTCGAACATATACATCATCAAGCGGCCTCTGCCAAGTCACAGTTTCATACATGCAATCTTAGCTCTGACAAACTCGCGGAACCGGTCATCTCCAAGCACTTCCACACTCTCGAAAAGTCCGAGAACAAAGCGTGACACCCCGAGATAACTACACACGTCGAGCCGTAGGACCCAATGAGACGGGCCGTCAGGCGTGACATAACGACCCGCACGGGGATACTCTTCAAGCAGAAGATTACGGGCCAGACGGTTCAGCCGCAGTTCGACCGGCATGGTGGCCTCGCCACTGAACATGAAGATGTCGGTATATACACTATGGTGGGCGGCCTCGTGAGTCCAGTCGTCGGAAAGCATCATGACCTCCTCTATGCGCGATATCTTGAATGTCTTGTTCATGGCCGATTTATATTCATAACATCTCACCTCATTGTTGTTGTCCAAAAACAAATAAGGTTCCACAACACGGTTGCTCACACTGTCGCTGTGCGGCGACGAATAATTGCGCAGTATTACGGCCTTTTTCTGCTTTATCGCTTCATACAACGTACTCACATTCTGTGCCTCCCGCTCGCGCACTGTCACGTTTTCAAGTATACCAAGGTCGTAAAGATTGTCGAGTTTACGCCTGAGATGCTCAACATGCATACTTGCAGAGTCGGCACCGTCGAGCAGACGACGCATTACAATGGCTTCGTCTTCGGTGAAATGGGCCTTTTTTATCAGTTTTGTGAAAAACGGTGACGTCTTGTCCAGGCTGTAACACGCGCCATGCTTCTCTACAACAAAGCCATAGTCGCGCAGAAAGTCGATATAATAATAAAGACTCCGGCGCGAGATTCCGAGTCGGTCGCACAATTGCCGTACCGTATATCCGCGGTTTTCTGTCATAAGGAGTATCAGTGATAACTCGCGGGCGAGATTGTTGTGACGCATTGTACGTTAGGATTTGGATTACCGATGAAATCTTGGATTTTCTCAATTCAATCTTTAAAATCCAACGAGAGTTCCCCTGTAAGATTGTAACTGAGGCGGTGGTATGGCGTGATGCCGTATTGACGGATGGCCTCACGATGCTTCGCGGTGGGATACCCCTTGTTGCTCAGCCAGCCATATTCGGGATATTCGGCAGCGAGCCCGGCCATGTAATCGTCACGATAAGTCTTTGCAAGGATGCTCGCCGCGGCAATTGACAGATATTTGCCGTCGCCCTTGACAATGGTAGTATATGGCAAGTCGCGGTACGGTTTGAAACGGTTTCCGTCAACAATGATTGCCTCCGGCCGCACGGCAAGCCGGTCGAGCGCACGGTGCATGGCAAGAAAACTCGCATTGAGAATGTTTATACGGTCTATCTCTTCGGGAGTGACAACACCCACAGCCCATGCCACGGCATCGCGCTCTATTGTCTCGCGGAGGGCATAACGCCGCTTTTCCGTGAGTTGCTTGGAGTCGTTTAGCTCTGCATTTTCATAATCGGGCGGAAATATCACAGCTCCGGCATAAACGCTTCCGGCGAGGCAGCCACGACCGGCCTCATCGCATCCGGCCTCAACGAGACCATCGTAAAAATGACTTGCAAGCATTTTAATTAAATTGGTACATATATACAATGTGTATTGCCGCGACATCAAGCCGATGTCGCTATAGCTCCGCGATCAGAACATACGGCTCACACGAGTTATACCGTCGGCAAGGATATCTATTTCTTCCTTTGTATTATAAAGTGCGAACGATGCACGCACTGTGCCCTGTATGCCCAGACGTTGCATAAGCGGCTCGGCACAGTGATGGCCGGTGCGCACGGCAATGCCGAGACGGTCGAGCAATGTGCCAAGATCAAGATGATGGATATCGCCCACAAGGAACGACACTACGGCATCTTTGCCTTCAGACTCTCCAAAAAGCCTCATTCCATCGATATTCCGAAGCCTTTCCATACAATACCGGGTCAGTTCCCTTTCGTGTGCGGAGATACGGTCGAGACCTATTTCCTCCATATAGTCGATGGCTTTGGCCAGACCGTGAGTGGCTACATAGTCAGGCGTACCGGCCTCAAACTTGAACGGCAGATGTGCGAAAACAGTCTTATCAAAACTTACGCTCTCTATCATCTCTCCACCTCCCTGATACGGCGGCAGACGGTCGAGCCACTCCTCCTTGCCGTAAAGCACGCCAACACCGGTAGGACCATACATCTTGTGTCCGCTGAATACAAAAAAGTCACAATCCATCGACTGTACATCAACCTTGAAATGAGGTGTGCTCTGCGCACCGTCTATCATGACAGGAACACCGTGCTGATGCGAAATACGTACGATTTCATCGACATCATTCACCGTGCCAAGCACGTTGCTGACATGAGCGACGCTCACGATACGTGTCCTGTCGGTAAACAAATGTTCAAATTCATCGACGAGCAACTCTCCGCGATCGTTCATCGGAATGACACGGATGGCAATGCCTTTCCTGGCGGCCTGCAACTGCCACGGTACGATATTGGAATGATGTTCCATGACGGACAATATCACCTCGTCCCCTTCAGTCATAAACTCATCGCAGAACGATGAAACCACAAGATTGATGCTCTCGGTGGTACCGCGGGTGAATACTATCTCATTCGTGCTGCGGGCATTGATGAAACTGCGCACACGTTCACGGGCTGCCTCATGAAGGTCGGTGGCCTTCTGCGAGAGATAATGCACACCACGATGCACATTGGCATTGACGTTAAGGTATTCGTCGCGCATGGCATCAAGCACGCAGAGCGGTTTCTGCGTCGTGGCCGCATTGTCGAGATATACCAGCGGACGGTCGTAGACTGTACGTGAAAGTATCGGGAAATCGTTCCTCACCTCATCTCCGATCGGCAGAGGCCGTGCGGACATTTCATGTCGGTTGTCTTGTCGGATTTTCATTAGCTGATGATTAAAAGTTTGTCCTGCCTATCTGCACAACTTGCATCCCTCACATTTGCTCAGTTCGCCACGGAACCGTTTCTCAACGAGCAGATGCAGACGGTCGCGCAACGGAGCGAGCTGTATGGAATCGATCACTTCGTTGATAAATGCGAATTCGAGCAGCAGTTTGGCTTCTTTCAGCGATATGCCGCGCTGGCGCATATAGAACAGGGCGGCATCGTTGAGCTGGCCCACTGTGCTTCCGTGTGCACACTTCACGTCGTCAGCGTATATCTCAAGCATCGGCTGGGTGTATATGTGGGCGTCGCGGGTGGCACAGATGTTCTGGTTGCGCATTTCCGAGATTGTCTTCTGGGCTCCGGGGCGCACGAGCACACGACCGGCAAAGGCAGCCTTGGCCTCTCCGTCGAGCACATACTTATAAAGCTGGTTGCTTGTACAGTGAGGCACACGATGGTCTATCAGAGTATTGTTGTCCACATGCTGCCGCTTGTCGGCTATCACGCAGCCGTTAAGCCGGCATTCGGCCCCCTCACCCGCCATGACGAGATCGGTGCGGTTGCGCGTAACGCCGTTGTGCAGCGTGATGATGTTGTGGTTGACACGGCTGCCGGCCTGCTGCTCGATATACAGATTGCTCACTCTCACGTTCTTTGCATGCGTCTCCTCAAGGCAGTAAAGGTCAAGACCGGCATTGTTCCCTACGTATGCCTCTATGACCTGCGTGGCCAGAAAACGGCGGTCGTCGGCGGCGTGGTCGCAGAACAACAGTTTTATCTCGGCACCGTCTTCCACGATTATGAGCACACGGCGGTTTACCATCAGGTCAACGTCGGAACGCAATATGTTGATCACCTGCACGGCACGGTCCACGACGACATTCTTTGGCACATACACCACAAGCCCGTCCTGAGCCAGCATTGTATTGAGAGCCGTCACGGCATCCTCGTCCGTACGGGCTATCCTTGCATAGTATCCGGCGATAAGTTCGGGATGTTTCCCGGCAAAGTCATTCAATGAACCGACAACGACACCCTCCGGCAAATGGCTCTTGGGCTGCGTCTTGCTGTAGAAAGCGTCGTTGACAATGAAATAAAGCGATGTGCTGAGATTGGGCACGTCGCACCGGAAAGCGTCGTATGGATTGACCGGGATATCAAGACGGTTGATGTTCAGACCGTAATCGGGGGCAAACAGTGCCTCCATGTCTGTATACTTATACCGCTCTACCTTCCGTGTCGGAAAGCCAAGACGGCTGAAGTCGTCGAAAGCACGGTCGCGCACGGCATTCATTGCATCGGCACTATGTCCGAAGAGCATTCTCCGACTGTTGTTATAAAGGTCTATATATTGCTGTTCACTCTGCATAAGCGTTCTTTTCATACTTCTCCTAACTCAGCCTTTATCCAGTCATACCCGCGCTGCTGAATCTCACGCGCCAGCTCCGGACCGGCCGTTTTTACGATACGACCCTTGTAAAGCACATGCACCACATCAGGCTTTATCATGTCGAGCAGACGGTCGTAGTGAGTGATTACGATGCAGCTCGACTCCGGTGTGCGCAGCTTGTTGACGCCTTCGGCAACAATCCTCATGGCGTCGACGTCAAGCCCCGAGTCGGTTTCGTCGAGAATGGAGAGCTTCGGCTCGAGCATGGCCATCTGGAATATCTCGTTACGTTTCTTCTCACCACCGCTGAACCCCTCGTTCACGGAGCGGTTGGCGAGCTTCTGGTCGAGTTCTACAATCTTTCGCTTCTCACGCATCAGTTTGATAAAATCTCCCGCTCCCATCGGTTCCTTGCCCTCATACTTACGCTTCTCGTTGATGGCTGCCCGCATGAAATTGGTCATCGACACTCCGGGTATTTCCACCGGATACTGAAACGAGAGGAACAATCCTTCATGAGCCCTGTCTTCCGGCTTCATCTCCAGCAGACTCTTTCCGTTGAACACTACCTCGCCGCCGGTCACCTCGTAGAGCGGATTGCCCACGAGCACAGCGCTCAGTGTCGACTTTCCCGAACCGTTAGGTCCCATTATGGCATGAGTCTCACCGTCGTTTATGGTGAGATTGATACCACGCAATATCTCTTTGTCGCCAATCTTGGCATGTAAATCTTTTACTGTCAGCATAATCTTTTCTTATAATCGTTTATCCCACCGTGCCTTCAAGCGACACGCTTAGCAATTTCTGAGCCTCTACGGCAAACTCCATCGGCAACTTGTTGAGCACTTCCTTGGCGTAGCCGTTGACAATGAGCCCGACTGCCTGCTCCGTCGGAATGCCACGCTGGTTGCAATAGAACAACTGGTCTTCGCTGATCTTGCTCGTCGTAGCCTCATGTTCTACAATCGCCGTGTCATTATGCACATCCATATACGGGAACGTATGGGCTCCGCAGTCGCTGCCGAGCAACAGCGAGTCGCACGACGAATAGTTGCGCGCGTTGTCGGCTTTCGCCCCCACACGCACCAGTCCGCGATAAGAGTTCTGGCTCTTGCCGGCCGATATGCCCTTTGATATTATGGTGCTCTTGGTGTTGCGTCCGAGATGTATCATCTTCGTTCCCGTATCAGCTTCTTGATAATGGTTGGTCACTGCCACGGAATAGAACTCGGCCACGGAATTGTCGCCGCGCAATACGCACGACGGGTATTTCCATGTGATGGCACTGCCTGTCTCAACCTGCGTCCACGAGAGTTTGGAGCCCTCGCCGCGCAGTTCGCCACGCTTGGTCACAAGATTGTACACGCCGCCGCGGCCGTTCTCGTCGCCCGGATACCAGTTCTGCACCGTAGAGTATTTCACCTCGGCGCGGTCCTTCACCACAATCTCGACGATGGCCGCGTGCAACTGATTCTCGTCGCGCATCGGTGCCGTGCATCCCTCAAGATACGATACGTACGAATCGTCGTCGGCAACAATCAGCGTGCGTTCGAACTGTCCCGTATTCCTTGCATTGATGCGGAAATACGAACTGAGTTCCATCGGGCAACGCACTCCCTTGGGTATATATACGAACGAGCCGTCGCTGAAGACGGCGCTGTTCAGTGCGGCATAGAAGTTGTCGCGATAGGGCACCACCGTGCCGAGATACTCGCGCACAAGGTCGGGATGCTGCTGTATGGCGTCACCTATTGAACAGAATATGATGCCCTTTTCGGCCAGTTTCTCCTTGAAAGTGGTCTTCACCGACACCGAGTCCATGATGGCGTCCACGGCCACACCGCTCAGCGCAAGACGCTCCTCGAGCGGTATGCCCAGTTTGTCGAATGTCTTCATCAGCTCCGGATCTATCTCTTTCTTTTCCTCACCGCCGGCTTTCTTTGCCAGCGGATCGGCATAGTAGGATATTGACTGATAGTCTATCTCTGGCAGACGCACGTGTCCCCATGTGGGCTGTGTCTGTGTTTTCCAATAGGCAAAAGCTTTCAGGCGGAAGTCGAGCATCCAATCCGGCTCGTTCTTCTTCCGCGAAATCAGCCTGACCACATCTTCGTTGAGTCCTTTCTCTATTATCTCCGTATGCACATCAGTGGTGAACCCGAACTCATATTTCTGTTCGGCCACTTTCCTCACAAACTCGTTCTGTCGGGTATCCGCGTTCGTGCCTTTGTTGTTATCGTTGTTTTCTTCCATTTTTCTTGCTTCTTTCCGGCCATATCAGGCCGTCCTCCTTTCAAGATTGCAAAGTTACGAAATAAAGAAACGGCAAGCAAAAAATTACCATAAAAATATGATTAACAAGTCGCAAAAAAGCCAAAGGGGTCTACAACAAATCCCATAACACCGCCGATACTGCTTGTCTGCACCGCATTCCGGCAATGGAATACAGCCATTGACGCCGGGCTGCGCATTTACAATTATCTTTACTTTAACGTATGTTAAGCAGCACACGCAGAGCATTTCTCAATCAAACGCCCGAAAACCGCATTTTTTGCCTAAAACAGGAAGCACTGACAGTCAGCACGTTACGACGACACGGCTTTGTCAAGAAAGCAGAGAGGGCCGTTTCACCTTGCAATAAGGCCGTTATTGCATTGCGACAACGGCCTTATTGCAAGGTGAAACGGCCCTCGCGGGAGTGTCGGGAGGCCCTTACGGCAGACAAGACCGCCCAAAAGCACGTGTAAAGGAGGCGAAGAAGGCGCCCTGACGTTTCTATTTCGAGAAAAAAGAAAAGTTAAAATTTCAGAATTAACAGGACAATGTCATACCCATGTCTTCTCGTACGGACAAAAAAAACGCAGTCACCTCGGAACAAGAATCTCACCTGGTTCCAACCACACTTTTAGGGGTTACAGAACTCGGATGATTTCTTGAAATAAAGGTAGTAAATTAGTTTGAATTATTGTCGTTCTTGTCCTTTAATCTTTTGATTTCTCTATCAAAATCGCTTTCAAGCAAATCCATTTCACGTTTGCGATATATGGCGAACTCTTTTTCTGCTTTTTCAACCGCTTGTTTATGCGAGATGTTTCCTTTGCCAATCAAAACCTTCCGCTTGTGAGCGATGATCTGATTGTCCAAGGCTTCTATCCAATCTTTCATTGTCATGGGATTCATTTCCAATGCTTGGAACTCCGCGAAATCCAAGAAGCCGGAAACAAGCAGATTCAAACGTTGGAGTTCAATCTCAGACAAATAGTTCTTGGCTATCTTCACATCATCCTTAGTCACATAATTGCCTTTGAAGTTAGTCATGCCTACAAACGGCTTTTCATTGTCCACGCGACTGTAGATAACTTCTGCTGCCGTATTCTCGTGAACGGCATAATGCAACTTGTTTTGCACGGTTGCGAAGAACATCTTCGTCATCTCGTCGCGTGGGTCATAGTCTGTGGCTGTAGCATATATATCTGTAACCTGTTGATAGAAATTGCGTTCACTGCTGCGAATATCCCTAATACGTTGCAATAGCTCTCGGAAATAGCGGTTGCCACCTTGCTTCAACCGTTCATCATCCATTGCAAAGCCCTTTTGTATATATTCATGAAGCCGTTGGGTAGCCCAGCGGCGGAAGCGTGCCGCCACTTGAGACTGGACACGATAACCTAAGGCGATAATCATATCAAGATTGTAATGGTCAATATTACGTTTTACCTGACGGTTGCCTTCCTGACGAACTAACAAGAATTTCTTGTTAGTTGCCTCTATGGTCAGTTCTTCATCTTTATATATGTTGTCCACATGTTGGCTGATATTCTGTTGTGTAGTACAATATATCTCCGCCAACTGGTTTTGTGTCAGCCACAAGTCTTCATCTGCAAATCGTACCGATACACGGGTTATTTCGTTATCGTCTTGATAAAGTATTATGCTATTATCCTTATTCATGATTGCGTCTTTTAATCTAACCTTTTATAGGTATTATTTTGAGCTTTAACTAAACAAATCTATCACCAAATCCACGAGCAGAGACATTCCATACGTTTGGCTTTTTTCGTCATCAGACCGGGCATGTCTCAGCACTTCTTTGGTAATAAAGTCATTGGCATAATGGAGCATCTTTGCTGTAAGATTTGTGATTTTCTGTCCTGACAATGAGTCATTAATTGCTTTACATACAATCAATGCGTCAGCGGCTTGCTCATATAAAGGATTACATGGGGCGCAGATTTGTGCGATCTTAATCGAATAGCCCATGACTTTCAGTAAGTCATCCCGGGAGATTTGTTTGCCAGAATTTGTACTATAGTTGTTGCAAATGTTTCTATATGGTGCATAGAAAAGCTGGTAGATAGCATTGTTGGAGAAAGTTCGCGGATACTTCTCTCTCAGTTTCGTTTCAGCCAGATTCAGATACATAGAATTGCGATGATTCGTAAAATCCGTTATCGGATTATGCACCATACTGGCAAGTATATAGTTCGCCTGATACTGAATATCAGGAAACAACGAATTGATAGCATTGATACAAATATTAATACTTGCTTCATTACCTTCAACCACGGCTTGCAACAGTTTGTTCCGCCAATTTTCCAAATATATGTAATTGTTTTCTTGCATTGCTACTGCCTCTTTTATTAATCTTCATTGTTTATTGCTTCAATATCAAGTTCTGAAGATGTCACCTTTTCTAAATCAATGAATCCCTCGTTTGGCTTGCGCCATCTTTTTGCAACAAATGATTCAAATTCATATTTTCCTATATTCAAATTGTCTGCATGGTCTGATATTATCACCTGCGGCATAAAACCATAATCTTTTTCCATAGAGTAATATGCAAAGGTAGTGATATTTTTTTGAAAAATAAATATGAATTCAAGATAAATATTACTCATACTTACTGAAAAACTGCAGGGTAGTTTCAACTGGCAAGTGCAAAATTATTGATTTGTTTGAAGCATTCTTGTTTAGGTGTTGAGAAATTGAGTTTTTTCTTGGCCTGAGATTCAGTTTCAGTTCCACTTTCTTGATATAGTTTTCAGATAAGCCGTTGAGGTTAAACTTTTTCGGGCCAGCAAATTTTCGGTGGACCGTTTACAGGGCCGCGGCCCTTAATTTTCGTGCAACAAAAAAAAGTCCGAAGAAACCTTCGGACTCCTGCGCTTCAAGATGGGCTTGAACCAACGACCCCCTGATTAACAGTCAGGTGCTCTAACCAACTGAGCTATTGAAGCATTGTGTGCGCCTCATTTCTGAATTGCGATGCAAAGGTAATGCGTTTTTCCGAAACCCACAAACTTTTTGGCGAAAATTTTCACTGAGAATTTAATTTTTTACAAAAAACAATCCTAAAAGACCGATTTTAGCATATAAACATGTAATTTTGCAATCATAACCGACAACAGTTTCACACAACAAACAGTTTTTATATGAGAAAACGAATAATGACAATAGCGCTCGCCTGCATGACCATGCTGACGGTGGGAGCTCAGGAGAGCGGAAAGAAATCCAAGGACCACAACTTCGAAGTGGCAAAGAATCTGGATATATTCAACAATATATATAAGAATCTCGACCTTATGTACGTCGATACTCTCAATGCCGCCGAAGTGATAGGCACCGGCATCAATGCCATGCTACGCAGCCTCGACCCCTACACCGAATACTATCCCGAGGAAAACACCAAAGACCTCAAGATGATGCTTACAGGAAAATATGCCGGTATGGGGGCGCTCATACGATACAACCAGAAACTGAAGCGCGTGATAGTGGACGAGCCGTATGAGGGCATGCCCGCCGCCGAAGCCGGACTGCGTAAGGGCGACATCATCCTTAGCATAGACGACTCTGTAATGACCGACAAGAACGTAAGCCACGTAAGCAGCTGTCTGCGCGGAGATGCCGGCACTAGTTTCATACTGAAAATCAAGCGCCCGTCGACAGACAAGACCATGGACATCAAGATAACGCGCAAAAGCATCAAACTGCCCGAGATACCTTACTACGGCATGAGACCGGGCCGCATCGGATACATCAATCTCAACGGTTTTCCCGAAGGATGTGCCCGCGAGATGCGCCGCGCATTCATAGACTTGAAGAAACAGGGAGCCAAGGGACTTGTGCTCGATCTGCGCGGCAATGGCGGCGGCTCGCTTCAGGAGGCTGTCGACATAATAAACATGTGGGTGCCGCGCGGACTGACGCTCGTAGAGACACGAGGCAAACTACGCCAGTCTGACCATAAATACAAGACACGTCTGGAACCGGTAGACACGGTAATGCCAATCGTGGTGCTGGTAAACGGAGAGACAGCCAGTGCAAGCGAAATCACGGCCGGCTCGTTGCAGGACCTCGACCGCGGCGTAGTGATGGGCACACGCACCTACGGCAAAGGACTGGTACAGTCACCCATGATAGAACTGCCCTACAACGCCAACCTGAAAATGACCACCGCCAAATACTACATACCGAGCGGACGCTGCATACAGGCCATCAACTATAAACACTCGGACGGAGGCTACCGCGAACGCATTGCCGACAGCCTGACACACGTGTTCCATACACGCGCCGGACGTGAGGTGCGCGACGGCGGAGGCATCAAACCTGACATGGAGATTGCAGCAGACACGCTGCCAAACATTGCCATATACCTTGACCGGATAGACTCCACCGAGGTGATGTTGGACTACGTGATCGACTATATAGCCGCCCACCCCACCATCGCACCGGCCTCAGAATTCCATCTCACCGACGCTGAGTTCGACGACTTCAAACAACGCGTGCAAAAGAGCGGTTTCACCTACGACCCCATGAGCGGAAAAAAACTGGAAGAACTTGTCAAACTGGCACGCTTCGAAGGATACTATGACGACGCGAGCGCCGAGTTTGAAGCGCTCAAGACAAAGCTCAAACACGATGTGGCGCGCGACCTGGAGCGCAACAAGGACATAATCCGCCAGATGCTCGAGCAGGACATCATCTCTGCATACTACTATCAGGCCGGAGCAGTAGAAGCGGCCCTCAATGACGACAAGCAACTGAAAGAGGCCGAACGGCTGCTCAACGACCCCAAGGAATACGCCAAAGTGCTGACACCCGCAAAGAGCAAATAACCCCAAGGCATTCACGACATAACATACAACGACTATGGAGCAGCAACTGAAACGATGCCCGGTAGGCATACAGACATTTTCTGAGATAATCAACAGGAATCTGTTGTATATAGACAAGACTGAGTATATATACAATCTAGCACACTCGGAAGCCAAATATTACTTTCTGAGCCGCCCGCGCCGTTTCGGCAAGTCGCTGCTTATGTCCACCTTCCGCAGCTATTTCGAGGGGTGCCGCGAACTGTTCAAAGGCCTCGCCATCGAGCAGTTGGAGACGGAGTGGAACGAATATCCCGTGCTGCACTTCGACATGAGCCGTGCAAAGCATGTAGACAAGGAGACATTAGAGGCCATGCTGCGCTTCCAGCTCGGCCGATACGAAGAAAAGTATGGCATCTTCAACGAGGCCGTAACGCCTAACGACCGGTTGACTTCACTGATTGAGCGTGCCTACGAACAGACCGGACGTCAGGTTGTAGTGCTTATCGACGAGTACGACGCACCACTGCTCGACGTGATGCACGAAGACGGCGATCTGCCGGTTCTGCGTAACGTGATGCGCAACTTCTACTCGCCGCTAAAGGCTTGCGACCCATATCTGAGATTCGTCTTCCTCACCGGCATCACAAAATTCTCGCAGCTCAGCATATTCAGCGAGTTGAACAATATCAAGAATATAAGTATGGACGAGCCGTTTGCCGCCATCTGCGGCATAACGGAAGACGAGATACGCACTCAGATGAGCGGACATATAGACAATGTCGGCCAAAAGCTCGGCATCACTCACGACGAGGTTATGGCAAAACTGAAAGAACGTTACGACGGCTATCATTTCACATGGCCGTCGCCCGACATCTACAATCCTTTCAGTCTGATGAACGCCATGGCCGACATGAAATTCAAAGATTACTGGTTCGGCAGCGGAACGCCCACATACCTAATAGAGATGCTGCGCAAGTTCAATGTGGCACCGTCGCGCATTGGTAATTCCAAGGCGCTTGCATCAAGTTTCGACGCTCCCACCGAGCACATGACGAGCATAACTCCGTTACTTTACCAAAGTGGATACATAACCATAAAAGACTATGATGAGGATTCCGACCTGTACACGCTCGATATTCCCAACCGTGAGATACGCGTGGGGCTGATGCAGAGCTTGCTGCCGAATTACCTCAACGAGAATACAGAAATCGGACTCACCACAATGGCCGAGATGTCTGCGGCCATACGCCGCGACAACATGAACGAGGCTTTGCGCATGCTACAGGAGTTCCTGCTCACCGTGCCTTACTGCGACAACACCGACTACGAGGGCCACTACCAGCAGATGCTATATATCATATTCAGTCTGTTGGGCCATTATGTCGACGTGGAGGTGCGCACACCGCGCGGCCGCGTAGACATGGTACTGCGCACAGCCACCACCTTATATATAATAGAACTCAAGCTCAACCGGTCGTCCACAGCCGCCATGCATCAAATTGACCTGAAGGACTATCCGTCGCGCTTCGCACTATGCGGATTACCGATTGTAAAGGTAGCCATCAATTTCGATAGTGAGAAACGGACGATTGGAGACTTTTCCATAATTGACAGTTGACATTACCGGGTAGGTTACTGACATCAGTTTCACATGGAGGTCTTACGTCCATTTTATTGTAACAGAATGGACAATATGGAGCAATAAAGTAATGAATACGGATATTTTTATGCATATTTTTTGAATAACATTTGCCCATTAACAATATTTTTCGTATCTTTGCAGCGTTCAGTGGAATGAGGGGCTTTTCGAAAGCTCCTCATTTTCATTTTAATAATCCCTAACAACACGTATGATAGACAGTAACGTAGTTAAGACCATCGTTGAGGAATGGCTTCAGAAAGGCGAATATTTCCTTGTCGATGTCTGCATCACTCCCGACAACCGCATCATCGTCGAGATTGACCATGCCGACGGAGTGTGGATAGAAGACTGTGCGGAACTGAGCCGGCTGATACAGGAACGTATCGGCGACGAGATCGGCGAATATGAGCTCGAAGTCGGTTCGGCCGGAATAGGCCAGCCGTTCAAGGTGGCCAAGCAGTACGAGAACCACATCGGCAAAGAAATTGAAGTACTAACGGACGAAGGCAGAAAAATGCAAGGCATACTCCGCTCGGTAGAAGGCAGCAGCTTTGTGGTGACGGTAAAGGAGAAACAAAAGGTGGAAGGCAAAAAACGCCCCGTGATAGCCGACGTTGACTACACTTTAGATATGAACAATGTAAAATATACAAAACACCTATTAAGTTTCAAGTAAAGAGCTATGGCAACAAAGAAAGATGAGAAGGGACCAAGCATGATTGAGACCTTCCAGGAGTTCAAAGAGACGAAAAACATCGACCGCACCACGCTGGTGAGCGTTCTGGAGGAGAGTTTCCGTAACGTGATTTCCAAGTTGTTCGGAAGCGATGAGAACTTTGACGTGATAGTGAACCCCGACAAGGGCGACTTTGAGATACACCGCAACCGCATGGTAGTGGCCGACGGTGAAGTTCAGGATGAAAACAAACAGATTTCCCTGACCGACGCACAAAAGATCGAACCCGACTATGAGGTAGGCGAAGAAGTAAGCGAGGAAGTCAATTTCAGCAAGTTCGGTCGTCGCGCCATCCTTAACCTGCGCCAGACATTGGCATCAAAAATCCTTGAGCTGGAACACGATTCACTGTACAACAAGTACAAAGACAAAGTTGGAAACATCGTCAGCGGCGAAGTATATCAGATGTGGAAACGCGAAGTACTACTCATCGATGACGAAGGCAACGAACTACATCTGCCCAAGAGCGAACAGATACCGTCAGATTCATACCACAAGGGCGAAACGGTCAGGGCCATCGTGTTGCGCGTAGACAACGAAAACAACAACCCGCGCATCATCCTGAGCCGTACCAGCCCCCAATTCCTGGAACGCCTGCTTGAGGCCGAGGTACCTGAAATCAACGACGGACTCATCACCATCCGTCGCGTGGCACGTATGCCGGGAGAGAGAGCTAAAGTGGCAGTAGAGAGCTATGACGAGCGCATAGACCCGGTAGGTGCCTGTGTGGGTGTGAAAGGAAGCCGAGTGCATGGTATTGTACGCGAACTATGCAACGAGAACATCGATGTCATCAATTATTCAAGCAACACCCAGCTCTTCATACAGCGCGCCCTCAGTCCGGCCGTGGTTTCGAGCATTACGCTCGATACGGAGAACCGTAAAGCCGAAGTATATCTGCAACCCGACCAGGTATCGCTTGCCATCGGCCGTAGCGGAATGAACATCAAACTGGCATCCATGCTCACCGAGTTTACTATCGACGTATTCCGCGTGGTTAGCGACACCGAAGCCGATGAGGACATCTATCTGGACGAGTTCTCCGATGAAATCGACCAATGGATCATAGACGCCATCAAAGCAATGGGGCTCGATACGGCCAAGGCCGTGCTCAATGCTCCGCGCGAAATGCTCATAGAGAAAGCCGATCTCGAAGAGGAGACGGTCGACTATGTACTCGGAGTGCTCAGAGCCGAGTTTGAATAAAGGTAAAAAGGTAAAAAAGTAAAGAAGGTAAGAAAACAACGCTATCAGACTAACACGGTAAAATAAGTATAAAGCTAAAAGGCAGACGCGAAAAACTCACACAGACAATCGCCGCCGTCTTACCTTTTTTACTTTTTTACCTTTAAAATAATAAAGTATGGCCATCAGATTAAATAAAGTATTAACAGAATTGAATATAGGACTTCAGACGGCAGTCGAATTCCTGAAAAACGAGAAAAATCTTGGCGAAATAAAAGACGACGCCAACATGAACACCAAAATCACCGACGAGCAGTATCGTGCGCTCGTACAAAAATTCAAAGGTGACAAGGACGTGAAGAGCGAGGCTGAAAAAATATTCGCCAAAAAGACCAAAGACAAGAGAGCCGACAAGAAGGTCACCAAGGCAGAGGAGTTGCTCGAGCAGCGTCCGCTGTTCAAGCCATTGGGAAAGATTGATCTTGACAATATGGGAAAGAAGACCTCAAAATCATCCAATACGGAAACTACAGAACCTAAGAAACAGTCTGCCGACATCAAGGTAGAAGAAAAAAAAGCCGAAACCACAGATCTGCAAAAGGCAAAGACAGCAGAGGCATCTGCAACAAACTCCACCGTGCAAACACAAGAAAAATCACGAAAGGAGGATAAACCTGTAGCAGAACAGCCTCAGCCTAAAGCTGCAGAAGCGAGAAAGCCTGAGGCCAAGCAACAGAACGAGAAAAAATCCCAACCCAAATCCACAGAGGCAAAACAACAGCAAACAGCAGAACAGCCCAAAACGTCTGTTGAAACAAAAGCAGAATCCACAAAACCCAAACCTGCAGAAGAGAGCGGTACAGAGAAACAACAGGCAAGCAGCGAGCCGAAGATATTCACCCTTAAGAGTGAGGCAAAGATGGCTCCCAAAGTGAACGTGTTGGGAAAAATAGACCTTGACGCACTCAACCAAAGCACTCGTCCGAAGAAGAAATCGAAAGAGGAGCGCCGCAAAGAACGAGAGGAGAAAGCCGCACAGCAACGCGGCGGAGCTGAGCGCAAAAAGCGTGTACGCATAGGAAAGGAACGTGTGGACATCGAGGCTGCCGCAAAGCAGACAAGCGGACAGGCCACACAGAACAAGAAGAACAAAAACGGCAAGCCGGGAACAGGAAATGCAGGCCCGCAGGGCAACAACAATCATGCCGGAGACCGCCAGAACAACCGCAAAAACCGCAAGAACCGCAACCAGCCGGCCAAGCCACTGGAAGTGAACGAAGAAGACGTGGCACGCCAGGTTAAGGAAACGCTTGCAAGACTCACAAACAAGGCTACCCAAAACAAGAAAGGCGCCAAATATCGTCGCGAGAAGCGTGAAGCCGTCCAGGAACGCCTGAACGAAGAGATGCGCGAAGAGCAGGCAGAAAGCAAGACTCTGAAACTTACGGAATTTGTAACCGTGAGCGAACTTGCAACAATGATGAACGTACCTGTAAACAAAGTCATAGGCACGTGCATGAACCTCGGCATAATGGTATCGATCAATCAGCGTCTCGATGCGGAAACCGTAAATATAGTAGCCGATGAATTCGGTTTCAAGACAGAATATGTAAGTGCCGAAGTCAGCGAGGCTATCAACGAGGAGGCCGACGACGAAAGCGACCTGCTGCCACGCGCCCCCATCGTGACCGTGATGGGACACGTCGACCATGGCAAGACATCACTGCTCGACCACATACGCAATACAAATGTCATTGCCGGAGAGGCAGGTGGAATCACCCAGCACATCGGTGCATACAATGTGACACTGCAGGACGGACGCCAGATAACGTTCCTCGACACTCCAGGCCACGAGGCATTCACGGCCATGCGTGCCCGTGGTGCACAGGTTACCGACATCGCAATCATCATCATCGCGGCCGACGACAGTGTCATGCCGACCACACGTGAGGCCATAGCCCACGCACAGGCTGCCAACGTACCGATGGTATTTGCCATCAACAAGATAGACAAGCCCGGTGCAAACCCCGACAAGATACGTGAGGACCTGTCACAGATGAATCTGCTCGTAGAAGAATGGGGCGGCAAGTATCAGTGTCAGGAAATCTCTGCCAAGAAAGGTATCGGTGTGGACGAACTGTTGGAAAAAGTGCTTCTTGAAGCGGAAATGCTTGAACTGAAAGCCAATCCGAACCGCCGCGCTTCGGGCTCCATCATCGAGTCTTCGCTCGACAAGGGCCGCGGATACGTGTCGACCGTGCTCGTGAGCAACGGTACGCTCAAACAGGGTGACTACGTTGTGGCAGGAACAAGCTACGGCCGTATCAAAGCCATGTTCAACGAACGTAACCAGCGCATAGATAAGGCTGCTCCGGCTGAACCCGCGATAATACTCGGTCTGAACGGAGCACCTACGGCAGGTGACTCATTCCATGTAATGGAGACTGAGCAGGAAGCCAAGGAGATAGCAGGCAAACGCGAGCGTCTGCAACGCGAGCAAGGTCTGCGCACACAGACACGCCTCACACTGGCCGACATCAGCCACCGCATAGCCCTCGGCTCATTCAAGGAGCTCAACCTCATCGTCAAGGGAGACACCGACGGTTCTGTCGAGGCTCTGAGCGACTCGTTCATCAAGCTCTCCACAGAGAAGATAAAGGTGAACGTGATACACAAGGCCGTGGGACAGATTTCAGAGAACGACGTGCAACTGGCATATGCTTCAGACGCTCTAATCGTGGGCTTCCAGGTGCGTCCGTCGGCATCGGCACGCAAACTGGCCGACAACGAAGGCGTGGAAATCAATACTTACTCCATCATCTACGACGCCATCGAAGACATCAAGTCTGCCATGGAGGGCATGCTTGAAAAGATAAAGAAAGAGGTTGTCACCGGTCAGGTTGAGGTCAGACAGGTATTCAAGATATCCAAAGTGGGAACTGTTGCCGGTGCGATTGTCACCGAAGGCAAGGTACACCGCAGCGACCGTGCCCGCGTGGTGCGCGACGGAATAGTTGTACACACAGCCGACATCAGCGCACTAAAACGTTACAAGGACGATGTGAAAGAGGTGCCCACAGGATTCGAGTGTGGTATCAGCCTTGTCAACTTCAACGATATTCTGGAGGGTGACATCATCGAGACATTCACTGAGATCGAAGTACAGCAGAAACTGTAATCCGACAGAAGAATGTTATCCTTATGGAATCTCTTGCAGAGACTGTATAGAAAGGGTATGCGGTAAACTTGACTTACCGCATACCCTTTTGTCTTACTGTCATCACCAGACACAATATACCACACCCCACCGACACATCTCCCACTTTCCGATACGTGCATTTTGCGTATAGCCCCAAACACAAACATATGTCAATACTGAAAAAAGCAATCAAAATCCTCTCAAGCCTTTTGCTCGGCGGCATTATCGGCATGACTATATCCACTGCAGCCATAGTTCTATTCACCGATACCACCATTCAGGAATTCATCGGAAAACTCACAAGAATCGACATCACCGATGCCATTGTATCTGCATCGGTCGGGGTGCTCTGTTTTATTGTCTCCATCCCGATTCTAATTCTGCTGCACGAGGCCGGCCACCTTGTCTGCGGACTGCTTACAGGCTACAGATTTGTATCATTCCGGATATTCAATATCACGTTCATTAAGCACAACAACAGAATACGCATAAAGCGTTTCAGCGTAGCCGGAACCGGCGGCCAATGTCTGCTAACACCTCCCGACATGTCCGAAACCAAGATGCCCACGATGTTATACAATGCCGGAGGCATCATAGCCAACTTGTTGGCACTCTTTGCCGTCTTGCCCGCACTGTGGCTGCCGTCACACCCATTCGTCAAAGAGTTTGCAGTGATATTCATCATTACAGACATATTCATCATTCTCACAAATACCATTCCGATGAAAATCAACGGAATAGGCAACGACGGTCACAATATCCTCGCACTGCACAACAACACTAAAGGTAAGCGGGCATTGGCCCTGCAACTGCGGCTGAACGCCTTGCTACAAGAAGGTGTACGCCCCAAAGACATGCCAAAGGAGCTGTTTGGCGAAGACAACGATACAGACTATTCCAATCCGATGGAAGTGGCCATCCCTATCGCCAATGCCTCGCGGCTGGTCGACGAGATGAAATGGCACGAGGCCCTGTCGGCTTTCGAAGAGCTATACTCACACAAAAGCGAGATTATCAAACTATATGCCGACGAAATCGCATGCGAACTCGTCTTCCTGTCACTGATTACCGGAAACACCGAAAAGGCTATACAACTATACAGTGACGAACTGAAGAAATACATCAGCGCCTATCGCAAGGTGATGTCGTCAAAAGAACGGATACTATGCGCCATAGCACTCTTCATGGACCATGACGAGCCGAAAGCCCGCGACATATACGACAACCTCGTGAAACGCAAGGAGGCCTATCTGCTGCAGGGTGAAGTAAAGAGCGACCTGGCCATAATGGAAAATATGCTGGGCATCAGAACATCCGGTAATGAAGAGACAGAAACCACGTAGCAAATCCATCCCGACGCTTTGAAACCATGTTATGGAAATCGTAAATCTATAACAGCATGATCTTTTTACCTATATGGCAATGGTGCCAATCCCTTTCCAGTGGCCCTATTGGCGTCGGAAAGCAGCAAAATGTTATTTTGCATGATCCATAAACAAAGCCCAGCCATAAATGAACAGAAAGACAGAACATTATGGATATGACAGTCCAATCGGATATCCATCATTTTATAAAATGGGCAACTGCAAAAAGAGTCAAAACTCTAAACGAAAAAATCGCGAATAATCTATTCTTAGATTATTCACGATTTTTTAATGTGGTGCCACCAGGAATCGAACCGGGGACACAAGGATTTTCAGTCCTTTGCTCTACCAACTGAGCTATGGCACCAACTGCACTTTTGCTATTTGCGAGTGCAAAGGTAGGTGTTTTTTATGGAATCTGCAAATTTTTCTCTAAAAATTTGCATTAGTTTCAAAAAAAAGCCGTAACTTTGCACTCGCTTTTAGGAAATCGGGATGTAGCGCAGTTGGTAGCGCACTACGTTCGGGACGTAGGGGTCGGGCGTTCGAGTCGCCTCATCCCGACCAAAAGAAAAAGAGGATTGATTTTTCAATCCTCTTTTTTGTAACTGCAAAATGAGATTCAGAGGCATTGGATTTTGGGATGCCCTATCTTTTTTTTGGGGGGCTGCGAATACTTGACTTTACTGTTTGCATCCATTATACAACCAATAGAAACAGAGCGGATCAATGAATCATCCTCCACCCCAAGTGCCATACCCTGAAAAACGGTTCACATAGAGCATGTTCGGGATAGCCGCGCACCAATCCTGCAATACGCTTCAGTTTCCATATACCATGTTTTATTGTGCCGCCATTTTTCAATGCCATACAACGCATATCGTATTGTCCGAAGTTGCCACCTCGCATTATTTCATCCAGTAACCTCCGCCCCTCCTTCTCGTTCGGCTCACATATATAATAGCGAGAAGACATTGCAAAAACTTCATGCAGCACCCACATCACAGCAGCCGCAAATTTTGCCACGCCAAAAGATTTCAGCGTATGCATCACTTCTTCCTTTGACATGCAGTTCTTGCCTATTCCCTCAGCCAACAGTTCATTAAACTGAGTATTATTACTATCCATGCAGTCATTATGCCATGCCATCAACACAAAGTAATAGTCCATCAGTTGGCGCAATCCCAATCCTGTCTCAAAATAATGCGAAAACAGATGGCACATATGATACACCACATTAACCGATGCTGTAGGAACGGAAAAGCCCATACATGTCCTATTCTTCACGCATTCATCCATGTTGAATGCAAACCAACGCTGCAAACGGATATTTCTTAACGGAGAATACATAAACGCAGGCCTATAGTGCACCTCTATATGCGTCCCGTCAACAGATGGGGCCTCTATGTGATGGTAACAAATCTTCACCCTCTTACCTGCAGCCGACTGACGGTACTGGTTTCTGACATATCGAATCACGTCTCTACAACCATAGCATGATACAGATTTTGCATCGTTTTCTACCACCATACCTTTAATGGAATTTTCAGAACACATGCCAGCCTCCGTCCCTGCATCTCTCATAAAACGAGAACTCACCCACAAGTCTATATCACCGGGATTACGTCTATATCTTATATTCTCAGAATAATTCAGCAGATTGCCTTGTCCTTTAAGTACACAACACCCGAAACCATCGTTTTCAATCTGTGCAGTCAGTTCACGACATTGCATATTCAACTTTTGGTTCAGTGTTTCTATCCTAACGGCATACCCATACCATTTCATCCATAAATCCAATGGACAAGACTCCCCCAAACCATACAATTTCTCTACACCGGAAAAGCAGACTCCCAACAACGCCTGCCGTTTGCAGAAGATGAACATCCGTTGCCAATCGTTGTCGGATAAAGACCGTGACAACATCTTCCTCTCCCCTATAGCTATTTGCAACAGTTCAAAATAAATATTCGCCATATCTAACATTAATGCTGGCCATAAATATACATACTCAAAAGAAGCTACGGAAAGGCGAATCCATCCATATGTGAGTTCGACAAAACAGCATTATGGAATTCCGATAATCACGAACTTCTCGGTTACTTTGCGGTAAACAAAAAGTCTATATAGAACTCAATGGTTACCAAATACAAAGTTACGATTTTTCTTGTGTTACTGGCAACTTCTGCAAAGTTTTTGATATCCATATTCAAAATAAGCATTTATCAACCATAAAAAGCGTTTTCAAGAACACAAAAAATAAGAATTTATACTAATTACTCAATCCTGACACATATATTGAGGAATGTAATAACTATATTTGCAGAAGAGAATGCCGTTTTTATCAAACATGGTGGATAAGAATACCATTTAACAACTTTGGCATTCCGGAAAAATGCAAAATAAAACAGAATTAAAAACGTAGACGACATACGGAAAGGAGACAAACAATAACTGAAAGGAGGTAAACATGAACGAGACAAGAAAAATAGAAAAAAGAAAAATGATGGGGCCTATCACTATATTGATGGCCATGACAGCCGTAATGATGATAGTTGCGGCCATAATAATGGCGTCGTGCACCACCGTAGACAGTACTGTAGGATATACGACAGGGCAAAATAACGAAACTGCGGAAAAGACGGCAGAGGATGTATCAGTGACAACATCAGGCAAATCCGTATGGATGGCTGACACCACAGCCGTCCGCAACTATACAATCAACGTGCAAACAGCCTACACCGCACGAGGACGTATGATTTCACTCACAGGCATATATGAGCTGAAAGTGGACGGCAACAACGTCGTGTCGTATCTGCCATACTTCGGACGTGCCTACCGCACAACATTCGGTATAGGCAGTCCGCTCGATTTCCAAAGTCAGACAATGAACTACAGACAGGAACGCACCAAAAAGAACATCACACGCATCGACTTCGATACAAGAAATGAAGATGACCGTATACACTATCACATCGAGGTAACCGACGACGGCCATGCCACTATCGACGTGACAAGCATGTACCGCGAACGAATCAGATTTGACGGCGACATGGAAATCAACTTATAGCAGGATATAATAACGACACAACATCAGGCCAGTTGCCAATATGTATATAAAATAAGGGAAAGCACCAGGCTGAAACGTATTCTAATCATAGCAAACAATTTAAAAACACGGATTAGAAAATGAACATCAGAGACATCTGCATTGCCGCCCTTATGACAACGGCAATCGCTACAGCTAACGGGAATGCCATGGCAGGCAACATTAAAACATACCGGTCTGGACCGGTGAACATAACGGTTGAAGAACCGGAAATACCGGCACTCAGCGTGTCGATAACAGACTTCGGAGCCAAAGGCGACGGACTTACACTATGTACCGACGCCTTTGCTAAAGCAATAGCCAGCCTCTCTGAACGAGGCGGAGGCACACTCAGAGTCCCCCACGGTGTGTGGCTCACAGGTCCAATCGTCATGAAAAGTCACATACGCCTGCAATTAGACGATATGGCCGTGATAAAATTTGACCCGCGCCTCAGTCTGTACAAATCGCTTGGCGAACTCTTCGGCTCCAATGAAGAGACAGGAAACGGTGGAAGCGAGCACCGCCAGTCACCACTATGCGCATACGGCGCCACCGACATCGAGATATGCGGACATGGCATCATAGATGGTGCGGGCGAGCATTGGCGTCCATTCAAGCGCAACAACGCCACCACACACGAATGGCGCGACAGGACATCCCGCGAAGGAGTGATGAACGCCAAAGAGGACCGCTGGTATCCTATGACGCCCGACGAGCAGGAATACGCCCGTCAACGCGTAGGCGAAGAAACCGGCCAATGGAAAGAATACAAGGACATGGTACGTCCGGAGCTGCTGCACTTCATACGCTGCAGCCGCATAAGATTGGATGGGGTAACGTTCCAGAATTCACCGATGTGGAATCTGCGGCCGGAATTATGCGACAATATCACCATAAAAGGATGTACCGTACGCAACGACCATAACGCAGCCAACGGTGACGGTATTGACCTCGAATCATGCCGCAACGTCTACCTGTCACGCTGCGTGTTCGATGTGGGTGACGACGGCATTTGTCTGAAGTCGGGACGAGACGAGGCCGGACGCCGCCGCGGAGTTCCAACACGCGATGTCATCATCGACAGCTGCGTGGTGTATCATGCCCACGGCGGATTTGTAGTAGGCAGCGAGATGTCTGGCGGCGTACGCCGCGTGAGCGTGAGCGACTGTCTGTTTATGGGAACCGACAACGGACTGCGATTCAAGAGCAACCGCGACCGCGGAGGCATAGTTGACAGTATCTTTGCCCGCAACATCTACATGGAACGTATCAAGAACGAAGGAATACTCTTCGACATGTATTACTTCAAGCCATCCGAGGGCCGCGCATTCCTCAAGGACATGCACAACTACAAGGTAAGTGATGTGCCCACCGTGGACGAGACGACGCCCACGTTCTGCAACATATTCATCGAGAATATAACGTGTGCCGGAGCCGACCGCGCCATCTACATGGACGGACTGCCTGAGCGGCCAATCGACGGCATAACCATCAGCGGGTTCCACGCCACTGCCACAAACCCGTCGCTCATATCAGAGGGAACAAACATCACCCTCAGCGGCATCACCATCACCGACAAGGCCACCGGCGGCTCGCTCTATCTGCACAACACAAAGGGTGTGGACGTGAGCAACGACGGCGGACGGACGAAGATAGAACGCTTCGGGAGCAGGAAATAGACTTCTACGTATACGCACATACAGTCTATGAAGACGACACAGCCGCTACGGTTCATTTTTAAGACGTTATAGGATTTTCATCACTGTAACGTCTCAAAAATGATACGTTACTAAGAGTATGTAGATTATAAAAAAACGCCTATTCAGTATGCTATAATGCCCAAATTGAAAAATCCTCTAAGCAAAATCACCACCAACACGATTTTTTGTCTTCAAAAAGCCATATAACAACAGCCACATAACAAAAAAATCGCTATATTTGCAATCGGAATATAATATATGGAGGGAACGACATGACACTTATGCAAATCAACGCCGAAATATACCGCAGTCTCGGCGCGATAGCCGAAGACGAGGGTCTGATGAAGCGGGCCGCCAAATACCTGAAAAAGCTGGCCACTCAAAAGGAAGACGACACTCTGATGACCAAAGAGGAATTCTTTGCAAGGATAGACGAGTCGCTGCAACAGGCAAAGGAGGGGAAAGTGAAGACATTCACCGATATTGAAGAAATGAATGCTTGGCTTGACAGCTTATGAAAACCATGTATGAAATAAGCTATACCGACAAGGCCGAGAGCGATTTGAAGAAGCTGAAACGCAGTGAGCCTTCCGCATTAAACAAGGCTGTACGTAATTTTTTGATATTTACGTACAGCCTTTTCTGACTGCAATGCCTATGTCCGCACAACAGTCATTCACAAAAAACAGGTTTAAGGAACGACAACCTTACCTAAAGGAATGCCTTTCCAACTTATTGCATATACCCCTGAAGACAGTTTTATGTCGCTACGGCCAACGGGAACCGTATCGCTATATGCTGACATGCCGGTCAAAGAGACGATTTGAAGCAAGCCGCTTTCAGACGCCTCGACCTCCAATGCGCCATTCCTTGTACGCAATATGCAGCCGTCTGTCTTGCAACCGGATACCGCTGAAGACATTGCAACAGTACACGAAATGTCCATCATACCCGATACTTCCGACGCATGATGGACAAGTACATAAGTAATGTCCGAGGTAGCACGCATACCAAACGTAACCTTTCCATCCGCTTCATTGTGTGCTTGAACTTTTATCCTACTTCCGTCAGAGGCATATATATCTACATCGCACATCGGACTTACAGTCCACACAAGACTATCGCCTGCAGCCGCATGCATACGGAACCCGCTGACATATCCCGCTCCAGGTGCATCGAATGTAACGACTTTACCATTGTCAAGGTCGATAAAGTCCGGCTTTACCGGTACTGTCATCAGAAATTCATCCGACAACACCGCCTGAGTAGACCGGCCAGTCATGTCGTAAGCCTCAATGCCGAAGAATACATTGTCATCACAATACACCGTTTCCTTTTCTGCATCAAATCGGTAGTCGGAAGGAATCTCATTGGGCACGACATCTTTCACGTCTATCCATAAGTCTGATATGACAAGGGGATTTCCCGGTTCCACTTCCACATACACACGCGGCCCCCTGTTGAACCAATATGCATATGAGGATATTGCATTGTCAGCCGGTAAGGTGTCAGGCACTACAAAGAAGCTGACACGAGGGTCACTCCACATTCCTTGACTGTCGTTCACCCTAAGCGTAAGTCTGTGCAGACCGGCACGTAGTGATTTGAGGTCCAAATCCAATGCTGCCGCGCCTCCGACAACACTGCCTTTCTTTCTATTGGCGAAATCATCATCTATCCACATTTCATATCCTGCCGCAGCATTACCGGCAAGCGAACGCCCGGTACGCAGAAAGTAGCGCGTCAACGGCACGCTCCAACGCCCCTCGCTGTCAGCCGCCCGGAAGCTCAATGTATGCAGTCCTTCGCCAAGCTCCGACATATCCAAATAGGCCTGCCATGTTCCGGTCGTAGCCGCTGTTCTCCTACTGTCAAACTGCCGGTCTGTCCAGTATTCGCACATCCGTACCGCGACATCCTGCGCTACAGAATACTGCACTGTCGACAGTCCACTGACAGCAAGAAACATAATTTTTACCAGTCTCTTCATAGTCTCAGTCTTTTGTCTGTGCCTCAACCTTGATATTGACTTTCAACTTTCCATCGGCCGATGTCCGAGTATCAATGTTACTCTCCACTATTCGCGGCATTGAGGGTATCTTGTTCCACGGATAGTTTCCTCCGTGCAGTCCCACCTGTGTGCCATCGTTGCCAATATATTTATTGGGATATTTCAGCTCAAAGGTCTTGTCCTTAGCATACGAGCCGTCTTCACCCTCAGCAGCCCATACGCCGGCATTGGCAACCGAAGTCCAGTTGTTATCAAAATCCTGAACATCATCTCCTATCGAAGAGTTAAGGCCTACGAATATATTGTTCTTTGCTGTCGAACCGGCCCTAAGACTACTGTACAGTATACTGTTGGTGGCAAATAGAATGGCGTGTTTGTTTTCTTCTGTAACAACACTATGGTCCACTTTGATTGTACTTGTTGAAGCGAAACCGCCTATATACGAGAAATGAGAATTGGTGACATATAAATTCTGAATCGTGATACTATAATTTTCACCCATAATCCTATACGGATTAATTCTCCAAAACACACACTGCCTTATTGTGAAACTGCTTACAAAACCGTTTTTCTTATTCTCTTGAATATAACTTCCTGCTGTAATATCACCAAATTTACATTTTATGAATGTTATGTCATTCATCCCATTTTGGATATTTATTTCTTTATTCTTAAACGATATTCCCTCAAATTTACAACCGTCCGCCTTACGCACATTTACAACCGGATTGCCATCATCGTCATAACTTGTTATTTCCTCATTGCCTATGGTCAGACCATTGTTTACCACCGTAGCTTTCGTTCCTGTTGCCGCATCGTCTTCAAATCCGGCACCACGCACTGTAAGCGATTTGGAAAAGGGTTTCGCCCCATTAATAGTAAAATTAAACACACCCGATGACAACGTTATCACATCGCCTTTGTCACCGGCTGCGGCATACGCCGCCGTAAAAGCATCGACACCCGTAAACACCAATGTCTGATCGCCATGTTCCAACGTTGCCATAGGCAATTCATTGTTCTGAGCCTTTGCCATAAAGACCGACACAACGGTCATTATAGCCACTAAAAAATTTCTTTTCATAACTGTAAAAGTTAGTTTTCAGCCTCTCCGACTCCCAAGCAAGAAGATGATAATAATAATGATTTGATTATTGTAAAACTACATTTTCATTTCACCATACAAAAGAGCGTGGGAATCCGACCACTGTCACCCGTTCCACGCATTGAGGCTCTCGCATTTGCCCGGTATAGTAGAACGAGCAACGCAGAACCCACGCCGATGATTTATACAATAATCCCATACATCATACCCCTGCGCACTGTGACACACAATGGCATGAATACAACGATACGGGAATGTCTATAAAACATCCCATGAGCATCTACCGTTGCCATGTTCATGACTATACCTGAAATTTGCGAGATTCCAATGCGTCAGGAACAAAGCGCATGATAAACGCTTTTCCAATATGGCGGTCCCCTTCCCACCGCATCCGTCACCGTCAATGTCCTTTGCAGTAACATATCACGGCAACTTCGGCATGGGCTCTTCTGTCATCCGGCACAACCGTCTCTTTGTCCGGTCAAGCCTTATGACAAGATTATTCGAGAACCGATGGCAAAGATACACAATATTTTTCAATAAACAAGTATCATATAACAAATTATAGAAAAGAGCCCGACGTTTTCATTAATCAACGATAAGCAGAGTGAAACTTGTTTCAGCTCTGCCATGGCGAGAAAACGCGCATGGATATGAACACTTTAAATACATCAATCGAAACATTTCGGACGCACAAATCAGAATAAAACAAAAAAATTCCCGCAACACACATCTCACGATGTCGTTGCGGGGTGATTCTGATTAATTATTATGTTATAGATTTTGTCTTTAGAAATCCATCTTGTCCAACGAGTCGTTGAAATCCTTCGGCTCGTTGTTCTCCTGAGGCATGATGTCGCCCAGTGAAGGACGCTGCGGAGCACGCTCACCACGGTCCTGACGCTGACGGCGGTCACCTCCACGCTCAGGACGTTGACGACGTTCTCCGCGCTCGGGACGGTCGCCACGCTCACGGCGTGCGGGACGCTCCACATAGTCGGCAGGCTTCTCGATAAGAACACGGTGAGAGAGTTTGTACTTGCCCGTCTTCGGGTCAATCTCCATCAGTTTCACCTTTATCTTGTCACCCTCCTTGATGCCGGCTTCCTCAACCGTCTCGAGGCGCTTCCAGTCAATCTCGGAAATGTGCAGCAGACCGTCCTTACCGGGCATAATCTCAACAAAGCAACCATAAGGCATAACCGAACGTACCGTTCCTTCATATACCTCGCCCACTTCGGGTATGGCAACGATGGCACGAATCTTGCTTATCGCAGCGTCAATACTTTCCTTGTTCGGTCCGCTCACTTGAACCTTGCCTACACCCTCTATCTCGTCGATGACGATAGTGGCGCCCGTATCTTCCTGCATCTGCTGGATAATCTTTCCGCCCGGGCCTATCACGGCTCCGATAAATTCTTTCGGAATCTCCATCTGGATGATACGCGGCACCTGCGGCTTCATCTCGGCACGCGGCTCGGCGATAGTCTCTGTCAGCTTTCCGAGAATGTGCTCGCGCCCGGCCTTGGCCTGCATGAGAGCCTTCTCAAGAATCTCGAAACTCAGACCGTCGCACTTGATATCCATCTGTGTGGCTGTCAGACCGTCTTTCGTTCCGGTAGTCTTGAAGTCCATGTCGCCCAAATGGTCCTCGTCGCCGAGAATATCCGAGAGCACGGCATACTTGTCCTCACCTGGGTTCTTGATAAGTCCCATGGCAATACCGCTCACGGGCTTCTTCATCGGCACACCGGCATCCATCAGAGCCAGTGTTCCGGCACATACCGTAGCCATCGACGACGAGCCGTTGCTCTCAAGAATCTGGCTCACCACACGCACTGTGTAGGGGAAGTCCTCAGGTATCTGACCTTTCAGTCCGCGCCATGCCAGATGTCCGTGACCGATTTCGCGACGGCCTATACCACGCTGAGCCTTGGCCTCACCCGTACAGAACGGTGGGAAATTGTAGTGCAGCAGGAATTTCATATAGCTCTTGTCCAGCACATCGTCCACCAGCTTCTCGTCGAGCTTGGTCCCGAGCGTACATGTAGACAGGCTCTGCGTCTCGCCACGTGTGAATATTGAACTTCCGTGAGGCATGGGCAGCGGACTTACCTCACACCATATCGGACGTATCTCGTCAGTCTTGCGGCCGTCCAGACGTATACCCTCGTCAAGGATGCAGCGGCGCATGGCATCGCGCTCCACATCGTGATAGTAGCGGTCCATCATGGCGCATTTCTCCTCCAGCTCATCCTCTGTCAGCTCGGTGTGGGCGGCAGCGTAAGCCTCCTTGAAGTCTTCCAGAATCTTCTCGAATGCCTCGGCACGTGCATGCTTGTCAAGAGCCTGACGTGTCACGTCGTAAGCCTTGCCGTAGCATTCCGTCTTTATCTGCTCGCGCAGCTCCTCGTCGTTCACCTCGTGGCAGTACTCGCGCTTCACATCCTTGCCAAGCTCCTTCGACAACTCAACCTGCATTTCGCACATGGGCTTGATAGCGGCCATGGCTGCCTTGAGGGCACCTATCATATCCTGTTCTGAAACTTCCTTCATCTCGCCCTCCACCATCATGATGTTTTCGGCCGACGCACCTACCATGATGTCCATGTCGGCCTCTTTCATCTGCTCGAAAGTGGGGTTGATAACGTACTCGCCACCGATGCGGGCCACGCGGCACTCGCTGATGGGGCACTCAAACGGAATATCTGAACAAGCCAAAGCGGCTGAAGCGGCAAATCCGGCCAATGCATCGGGCTGGTCTACACCGTCGGCGCTGAGAAGCATCACGTTTACGAACACTTCGGCGTGATAGTTTGAGGGGAACAGCGGACGAAGCACACGGTCTACAAGACGGGATGTAAGAATCTCGTTGTCACCCGGCTTGCCCTCGCGCTTGGTGAATCCGCCGGGGAAACGTCCCGCAGCGGCATACTGCTCCTTGTAGTCAACCTGCAAAGGCATGAAATCGGTTCCGGGAACTGCATCCTTTGCGGCACAAACAGTGGCCAAAAGCACTGTGTTGCCCATACGCAGAACAACGCTTCCGTCAGCCTGTTTTGCCACTTTCCCGGTTTCAATCGTGATGGTTCTTCCATCAGGCAATTGAACACTTTTTGTAATTACGTTCATCTTTATATTAAAAACATCTAAAAAAATAAAATTCGGACAAAGATACTTAAAATCAACGGAATAAACGAACAACTGTGCATTTATTTTTATTTTATTATGATTCGACCGACAATACTTTTTATATACCGCCTACACAAACAAGGCATGCGGAAACAACAGCCACACTTACCGGCCGTCACTCCCGCATGCCATCATCGCATTATCTCTGCCGTCACCGTCAGGCCATCGCCTGAACCGCCCCCGTGGCACCGAGAACTGCCGTTTGAAAAGATTCTTGCCGATGTACCCTTTGTCCGCAACCAATTTGCCATAGATAAATTCGATAAAATACTAGTATTCCAATGGTTCCTCTCATCCACATCTCCCGGAGTTATTATGAAGTTTAGTAATTCTCCTTTCTCGTTGCAAATCAGATGCAGTTTGAATCTAAAGAACCATTCCATAGAGCATTTATAGCATCAAAAAAACCTACAAAAGTCATCGGCCATACAAAATAATTCTATAACTTTGTCATCGGTGAACATAGCGATTATTGTTTGTAATACTTTGTAATTCAGCACTATAAAGTTAAAACAATTTTCGCTAATCACTAAATTTAATATACATACAAAAACATTATTTACGGTTTTTCTATGGACTCGCAATCACATTGGCGTCCTCCGCCATCATGTCTTACCGGCTGATTGTACGGATAATTGACTATATACTTCATCCTGTCCAATTCTTCTATGGTAAATATATACCGCTTGTCATAAATATAGTTTTCCCTTATAGAATCCCAATCAGACTTCTCCAATGTAGATTGCTTTACGATGTATACAACCACTCTACATCTACCCCATCCGTGGTAAGTATCATCAAAATCTTGATAAGACATTTCTGAAACATAACTACTATTGGGAGCTATTTTTATTCCACCATATCCCATTAAGTCCTTATATATAGTAGATAATTCCGATGTATCTTTAAATTCAAAAAAATCACAAAATATAGTATCACGTGAATGGTTTCTCACAGTAAAAAAAGGTGGGAACGGGTAACATGCCGATATTCCACAGCACATCACCAACACAAAAAATATTTTTACCAATGCTTTCATATACGTAAAGTTTCAAAATACAAACAATAAAGGAAATCCCATGGAAACTCCCGGAATAATATAATCAGAACAAGAACCACGTGAACCTGTTATAGGAAATTTTCTTTTAATATTATAATTACCTTCTCTCGGATTTATATATGGAGATCGCGTTTTTTCTTTATAAAAAGAAACTATATCAAAATAGTTCTTATCACCTTCAACATATCCATCTGCGCCTCGACCATATTTTTTGTCAAAATACTCGGCACCAAGTTTACTGACATTCACCTCGTACCACTTATATTTATGTTTTTCTCCTAAAAAATTCGCAGCACTTATCACACCTGGAATGGCTATCACAGGAATATAGAAATATCCCCATTGTTGACTCTGAATATAATGACCATATTCGTGTACAAAAAGATGGTAACGCCAATCGGCCTTATAGTTATCAGGACCAAGAGAATAATGACCTATCGTAAAGGCACGTCCACCGGAGGTCGCTCCTGAAAGCGCGAGCATACCATCCAGCGATGTAACACCGTCAACATAGCCAACGGCATTATAACCTTCCGAAACAAGATTACCTATCAAGGAATTTACTCCACCCCATGTCCATTTGTTCAAAATCTGCCAAACATTCCCTCTAAACATACCCATGTCTATTCTCCATGAATTTACGGTTCGCTTCCAGTTATACTGACTCACATTAAAACCATGATTGAAAATATTGCCACATTAGTGTCCACTAATGTAAATATATCTATTAAAATTCATAACTTTCGGCTCTGTATAAGATAAAATTATTGTGGTTATTTACCGTCTATTTACGATCATACGGGTAGATTATTATATAATTCATTTTATCCAACCCTTCCATATCATATATATATCGCTTGTCATAAATACGATTAGCTCTTATAGAGTCCAACCCATATTTCTCCAATGTTAATTGCTTCAGAATAAATATAGCAATATGACATCGACCGAATTCGTTACACATATAACCAAAATCATCGCGCGTAAACTCAGTGACGTCTCTACCATAAGGCTCTATTTTATATAATCCTTTAAATAACGTATATTTATACATATCAGTGAATCCCAATGTATCTTCACATGGATAAAATTCCCAATATATAGTGTCACTTGAATTATTCTGCACAGTCAAGAAAGGGGGAAGAGGGTAACATGCCGAAATACCACTGCATATCACCAACACAAAAAATATTTTTACCAATGTTTTCATATACGTAAGTTTTAAAATACAAACAATAAAGGAAATCCCATGGAAACTCCCGGAATAATATAATCAGAACAAGAACCATGTGAACCTGTTATAGGAAAAGAGTTATTTTCATTCTGTTTACCATTTCTCGGATTCTTGTATGGAGATTGCCATTTTTTTCCAGAAAATGAAACTATATCAAAATAGTTCTTATCACCTTCAACATATCCATCTGCGCCTCGACCATATTTTTTGTCAAAATACTCGGCACCAAGTTTACTGGCATTCACCTCATACCATTTATATTTATGCTCTTCTCCTAAAAAATGCGCAGCACTTATCACACTTGGAATGGCTATCACAGGAATATAGAAGTATCCCCATTGTTGACTCTGAATATAATGTCCATATTCATGTACAAAAAGATGGTCACGCCAATCGGCCTTATAGTTATCAGGACCAAGAGAATAATGACCTATCGTAAAGGCACGTCCACCGGAGGTCGCTCCTGAAAGCGCGAGCATACCATCCAGCGATGTAACACCGTCAACATAGCCAACGGTATTATACCCTTCCGAAACAATATTACCTATCAAGGAATTTACTCCACCCCATGTCCATTTGTTCAAAATCTGCCAAACATTCCCTCTAAACATACCCATGTCTATTTTCCATGAATTTACGGTTCTCTTCCAGTTATACTGACTCACATTAAAACCATGATTGAAAATATTGCCAACAAAATCAGTAACGGCATTGAATATTGTAAACAAAAAGAACTCACCATCAGGGTCATTATATTTCAAAGGATTATTCATAGCATAAGTATACCGATTGAAATTTTGAGACATTTCCGGCATCTGGATATAAGGATCGGGAGACAATAAACGCCCTAATACAGGATCATATAATCTGGCATTCATATTGATAAGTCCGAACAGAACAAGATGTTCGTGCCCGGTATATCCTCTCCCTAAGAACAATTCTGGTTCCTGTCCCTGTTGGTAGACCTGTTGAGTAACAGGATTCCTCAAACGTCCCCAGGCATCATAGCTCAATTCCTGAACTACAGTTCCATCTGAAGCCACAACATGTGTTATGCTACCCAAATAGTCTCGAAGGATATAGTATACCCCCGATGAAGATTCGTCCTTTACATATACCGCTGCCGCATTGTAATAATCACCAAACAAATAAAGTTTTTCCTTTGATGAATATGAGGTTTGATCCAGCTCATAACAATTTCCCAAATAATAACGGGTCAATATGTTATCTCCGTTTCGAGATAAATTCATCTTTACACGTTCATACTCCCCATTATAGTTAAATGTTGCAGTACAATTGTCATAACATATTGATATCGGACGCATGAAAGAAGCATAAGTAACTTTTTGGTTACAAACCAGCGGAACGTCACTACCCGACAATGTCATTCCGGAAACCGCATAAGGCTTTTGTGGAAATGTATATTCAAAAGTTCCTATATCACTTTTACAAGTAATATTACCTTTTACATCATACTGTGTCACTTTATCTGCATACGATGTCAATCTGTTCAAATTATCATAACCGAATTTTTCCGTAAGTCCTCTTGTCATATCTTTTCTTGATGACAGATTGGATGTCGTTACATCAAATACATACGAAAAATTCTGTAAACCGACTGACTGTCCGTTTGCACTTCTACCTGAGGGGAATCCATAAGCCGTAAAATCATATTTACGTGTTATTCTGCCTGTAACCACTTCCGTAGGCTGTCGGAACGAGTTTTCTTTAGACAACTTGAATACTGTTGTTGTTCCATTTAATTTGGCTTCGCTCAAATAACCGTTTGAATAAATATAATTTTCTGTAGCCAAAACACCCGATAGAGTTCTGTATTTTATTGTGTTTACATTACCATCCGCATAGGTATACTCTTTCTGCAACCACTTGCCATCAACAGCATTTTCTTTACAAACAGTCAACCTGCCATAAACATCATAAGAAAATGATTTCGACGTTCCATTGTCTGTAGAGATTCCTGTAAGTTCGCCAATATCATTATACTCATAGGAAGTCACAAATTCAGGAGTAATGGTCTTTACCACTCTGTTATATGAATCATATTCATTTTGGATGATATCACCGTCAGGATATTTTTCTTTTGCCAAATTTCCTGCTGCATCATATTCATATGATATAGTTCCCCAACTCGGGTCAACCAAACTTGTTTGTCTTCTGTACTCGTCATAGCCAAATGAAGTTACGACATTTCCCGGAGCCACAATAGAAGAAAGCTGTCCGTCTGCTGACAAATTATAAGTTACAGTTCCAGCAGAATCTTTAACAGAAATCAAATTATCTTGTGCATCATATTCCTTTGTTACAGAAATATTATCAGCAACAGTTGTCACTGTGTTTTCTTTATAACTATATACTGTCTTTTTACCTGAAGCCTCTGTACAAGACAAAATACGGTCATAAGCATCATAAGCATACGTATTCCATAATGACGCTGCTTTTCCGGTAAACGGTAACGATACTTTTTCCAAATTACCGTAAGAATCATATAGTTTATCAATACTTATTACAGAACCGTCAAATCGTATTTCACTATTTCTTACTTCCCTATTCAAAGCATCATAAACATCTATTGTTGACCGCTGATCTGTATTGATACGAGTAATGGAATAAAGTCCATCAGGCCCTGTCGACGACCAGGCATACTGGATTTTTTCTGTCGTACCATCAGGGTAGGTCACGGATATCTTACGTCCAAAAGAATCATAATCAAATCTCGTTAGATTTTTTTTATGGTCTTCTATTACCAGTAGTCTGCCAAACATATCATACCAAAATTTCTTTGTCAACTCCATTGGACTTGTGATTGCATAAATACGTCCATTAGAATCATACTCGTATACCGTTTTTAATTCATCAGAAGATGTGTATTTTTTTACAATTTCAGATATAGGATTTCCATAACGGTCATATTGGTATGTTTGCACTTCAACCTGTTTACCATTCTTATAGTAAGCTCTAACATTAAACAAACGTAAACGTGAAGAATAATCAAGAAGGCACATTCGTTCTGTATATGAGGAACCGTCACGTGTCACCGTGACAAGCTGATTTGTCAAGAATCCAAGATTATATCCGTCATCCACTTCCGGATTCGACGAATAAGTGTTGGACTTATGTACAGTTATATTTCCTGTATAAGATGTGCTTTCTTCTGTTGGATAACCATAATCATCATATTCATAAGAAGTGGTGGCTGAGACATTCTTAAGCAAATCAGTCTCCACCTTAGCTTTTAAACGGATCCTCGCTATTTTGTTTGACAGTGTTTTTATGTCATAAGTATATGACCTCTCGTAAGTTGGAGATTCTTCCTTTGTCAATACACAATAACGATACGGGCTATAAGTTTTATTTGTAAATTGTTCTCTTTTATCACAAATACCCATCATTTCAAATCCACAAAAGCCAAGCCCTTGTTGATGGAAAACAGCATTCTTATATTGAAATCTGTCATTTTCTATTCTATTACCATTTATATATGTCTCAGATGATGCTATAACAGGTAATGGCTCCAATATATTCACATAAGGAAAAACAGCATTTGACCCTTGCGTATATAAACCACCTCTATCATCGTTAATAAAACGGTATTCATTCTTTTCAACTACTCCAAAACTATTTATCATACCTGTAACCATAACATCTTTACCATCATCACGAGAGAATGAATATTTTGTCACAATATCCTTATTCAAACTTACCAACTGTGTAGAATTATTGCAAGTATTAATATTTGCAGGTACAATAATTGATTTGGAAGACGGGAATTTTGTATAAAATATATCATTACCAACCTTATTGTTACTTACAAGATATGTATAAAAACCATCTGTATCGTATTTGATTAGGTCAGTCTTTCCATCTCCGTTGACATCTTGTACAATGAAGCCGTTATCATCGGCATTACTATTATACGGTCCAACAAAACTTGAATAATCGAATTCTCCATTTCCTTTAGAATTATACATAAACCAGAGATTATCGTTAGTAGAAGTATTTGGAGGAGAAAGCAACAAATCCATAAGTCCATCTCCATTAAATTCTCCCAATATCACATCTCGATTGATCAAATTAGTTTTTTTCAAATTGGTATAGGTTGCCACCTTTCTTGCTGTCAATACATCTTTAACTACATCAAACGTATAAATATTTGTCCCATTTTCATTAATATGACATATATCTGTTTTGCCGTCACCATCATAATCCATTACCATCAATCGGTCTGTTTTGTTCATTGCTTCTTCAGGGTCAGTTTGATCTGTACCTAAAAATTCAACATTATACGCCAATAAATGGTCCTGATACAAAATTCTATCATTGGCTAAATCAAAAATATAACATATGGAAGGTTTGTTTGTATCACCAAACGGCTGATGCACGGAAACAGCGAGCACTTCCATCTTACCATCACCATTAAAATCACCTGTATAATAAAACTTCGGTTGTATACTCTTTCCGCCATCGGCATCAGTATATACTGTAGAAAAATTATACGTTCTTGTATAGTTTAAAGGAATTCCCATATAATGGGTATTATAAACAGCAAATGTTATTTGATCTGTATTGTTGACAACAGAATTGTTTATTTTTACAACACACTCCTCACGGTTCCCTTCTATATCCATACATAGAATATCAACAAAGCCTTTCTCTGTCAGAAGATTACGCACAGGAGCCACCATACGATCCTTCAAGTTTGTGAACAAGAATATTTTTTCATCCCCCGTAAATAAATTGTCGAATCTTTTTTGAGAATGGCGAAACGCTGTATGATGACGATGATGTTTCCAATAAGGATTCAAATTAGGTAGACATATCAATCCTTCTGATCCATTATCATAGTCAAACCTACCTTTTAACAGTTTTATATTATTGGGAGTCTCTGCAACATAATGTTCCAATAAATTTGTATTGCTATTTGTATAAAATGAGACTGTTTGCCCGTCACCATAATAAAAACATAACGGATTATAAGATTTTTCAGAAGCGATATAGTCAACCTGTTTCAATAACGAAACAGAATTCCGGGTCAAATAACTCAATTTATATGTACCCAATGCTACGCCCTTAAGCTTACACACAATACTTTCCAACAACTCTGATCCGTTTATCTTCAGACCTCCGCTATATGACAATAACGGGTCTTGGCGAGTAGTATATTTAAATTCTACAGAGACGTTATTATAAGATATATTCTTTATATTAAAATGATTATTTGAATATGAATATGTATAACTAATTTTGTTGCCATTCAGATCAGTTAAAGAAATCATCGGATAAAACAAATAATTATGCGTTCTTGATGTACTACCGAATATTCCTTTAGTACCATCAGGATAGTAAACTTCAAAATACTTCATTAGATTTTCTTTCATATTTATATACCCGACGACTTTGATATTTCCTTGTTCTGATTCGTATTGGATATAGGCATTCGTCCTTTCTGTTTTAATCAATCTGATACCATTTAACAGAAAAGAATCACTATTATCCATAATAACGCCTTGAGACTTCCCATCATAATACATAGACTTTCCACTACGTGAAATCATCGGCAATCCGGATATCGTCCACCCCATACCACACACGGAATTACCTTGTTGGCTATTATATACCAATGACAAACTGGGTTGAAAATTTTTCATGCCCGGATATAATTCTATAGGTATTTCATAAGTCCGTGCGCCTGTAGGTGAGTATCCTTTTTATAACTATTTGCCCCACCTCCTTGGACTTGTCCAAATCAACGGCGTTCGGTACATTATAACCAGATACAGGATAGCGTTGTGACGATGTGTCCGTATTAACGATTTGTCCCAATAAAGTTGTATCTGTTTCCTGTACAGTCACAGGAGGATACAAATTAGCCAAAATGGAATCTTCGTATTCTTCATACTGTTCATCCGTCCAATCTTTAAACATGTCATCATCTTCAATGCCGTCAGTCTCTTCAAGCACAGTGGCCTCCACTTGAACATTACATGTAAACAATATACAGATGAAATACAAAAACCTTTTCATAGACATTATCAATTTTTTTTGTGTGTACATTCTATATTTCCTCAAAACAGTATAAGAATTCTCTGTATCTGCTGATTGAAAATTTATTTATACACTACTGTTACTTCTATTCTATTCCCATTTGGGTCATAATCGTATTTATATGATTTTACAGGTCTACCGACAAACAGAGAACCACCTTTGGCCACTTCAAATTCACCTTCAAGAGATACATATTTTGGAGCCGCCAACATAAGAAATCCATTATCAGTAACAAACACATCCTTGACATGCAGCGTATCATTTCCTGTTACCGCCACACTCGCTGAAACGACCTTATCTACATAAGATTCTACATCTTTTACATTTTGTGACAATACGGAAACACCACCGCATATCGTCAGTAGCGCGACACAACAAATTCTTTTTAATTCAAAATAATCCATAATACTACTACTTTGTCAGTATCATCTTTCTCGTATTCACCAACTTGCCGTCCGCTATCAGACTGTACAGGTACATTCCGGCTGTCAGTCCCTCAGCCGTCACCGATACTGTCACCTCGCCGCGGTCATGTATCACCTCACTGCGTATCTGCTTGCCGCTCATGTCGTAGACGCAAAGCATGGCGTCGGTCACCGTCTCGGGAATGAACATACGCACAGCTGTCGCGTCAACAAACGGATTGGGATCGTTCTGCAAGAGCGACGCTACGGAAGACGACACCGTGCCGCCAACACCCGAAGTACCGCCATTTCCAACAGAAGAATCACTCTTAGGAACTGACATCATACGGCTGCCGATATTGCCACCCTGAAGAGATACTATCTGCGCCCGAAGCTCCTTTATAGACTCGACAAGCAAAGGAATCATCTCTATATAGTTTATCACTTTCGTCCCGTCATCTTTGGTATACACCAAATCCGGATATACAGCCTCGACTTCGTCCACCGACAGGGCGTAATGTTTCTTATTGTCATACTGTAACTCCATGGAAGTATAATCAACTGCAACCAGCGTAGAGTCCAAACCCGGTCGATTTACATAATCCCCAAGGCCATCTTCTGGCAGTTCACCCACTATGGGCACAAACGTGGAAAGATTCTCGGAAACAGCAGGCATGATGCCACCGGCTGCGGAACCGGAATTGGAATGGGAATCTGACAACGGGATACCATGTGAAATACCCAAAGGTACATACTCCTCAAGCGAAGGGCAGGTTAGTATACCGTCAATGATTCCCCTGACAGTTAGATTGCCGCGCACAGACACCTTGCCGTTGAAGTAGCCGGCATAGCGGTCTTTCAGTTTGCGGCCGTTCTCTTTCTCGTATATAGTTCCATATACTGCGGCACCGTTGCCCTTGCCCACAATACGCCCGAACACACCATAGTTCCAGCCCGATGTAGCATTGCCCGCCGTACCCATCACACCGAAAGCACGGCCTACATTATTATCAATACCATCTGAAGATGTGGCATTGCCGCTGACACCGACAAACATTTTCCCGCTTGCGGTTACCACACTCGACATGTTGCCACCATAAAGCCACGTGCCGCTACCGCCCATTGCCTGACTGAAGATTCCGCTGCGGTTGTCTCTCAGATAAAAACTGTACGTGCTGTCGCCAACTCCAGACATCGTAAAACGAGAAAGAGGGACACCGGTAGACAAGCCCATGGAGACATTGCCGTTGCTGTGAACCTTGAACTGCGGAAAAGCCGCTACACACTGAAAGGTAAAGACTAAAATCAAAAACAGGTTTTTCATAGTTTTTTTGGTTTAATGGGTTCATACTCATGCGCGTTCTCTCGCCATGGCAAAGCTGAAACAAGTTTCACTCTGCTTATTTGGCATAACGAAAACGTCAGCATTTCTTTTATATCGTGACAAATATAACAATTATAACGACAGATTATAACTTTTTAAGTAAAACATTAACTATATTTAACCTCGAAATAAAGATACTTTTTATATATTGGCCACACAAACAAGGCATGCGGAAGCAACAGCCACAATTACCGGCCGTCACTCCCGCATGCCATCATCGCATTATCTCTGCCGTCACCGTCAGGCCATCGCCTGAACCGCCCCCGTGGCACCGAGAACCGCCGTTGCCACTGCTATCAATACTTTAAGTATCAATGACAAATTGAACTTATTTTTCATCGAATATGGATATTAAATAATTGTTTACTATGCGACCCTTTTTCAGGCCCCGACCTCAGTCCCACTTCCGGGCTCATCGGTACCGGTGCCACCCTTCTCCACCGCGTTCGCAGGAAGCTCAGCCACACGGCATCCGTCGAGGAACGAGCGTATCCTGCGGCCAGTAGCGTCGATGCGAAGCTCAGGCTGGAATATCACATGCACACCCTTCACGTTCTGCTTGACGCTGAAATCGCCCGCGCTGTCGCTGCCCATGGTGCTCAAGCCTATCTTGAAAGCACCGAAACGGTCCAGTTTCACACGCTTGGAACTCTGAAGTTCCTTTTTCATCACGACAACAAGTTCGCTAAGCACTGCAAGGATGTCCGCACGCTTAACCGTACAGTTGGCCTCTATCTCCGCGGCAAGGTCGTCGGTGGTCACCGTGCCGAGAGCAACCGCACGGCCGTACCACTTCTTGTAATGATTGCTCTCCGAGTTGTTGTTCTGGTAAAGTCTGTAAAGCACTGCCATAATTCTCTTTCCTTTCTTTGTTTTTAATGGTTATAAATTATTGTTGAATCACTGTGTCTTTCCGGAAGACAATGCAAAGATACTACATTTTGATGCCCAATTCAAGCTTTATCAGGGTATACAACGCTATATACATGACGGTATGACACAGCCTTGGAACCCGCAAAAGAACAGCAAGAAAGAAACACAAATCCCCGGAAAGCCCTTTATTTGCAGGCTTTCCGGGAATTTATGCACCGATTACAGCAGAGTCTTCTATCGTTTCTATTTTATACGGTTTTACTATTTCACTTCACCAAAACCTTGCGGCCGCCTTTTATATATATTCCCCGGCGAGGTGTGCCAGTCACCTTGCGCCCGCTCAAATCGTAGAGCGAGGCATCTTCCGAAAGGGCCTTGTCCTTTTCCGACACTGCCACATCTTTGATGCCATCTGTTGACGCTAGGAAATCATCCGCCGTGAAAATACATACACCATCCTGAAAACACTTGACCATAGAACACCAATAGCCTTCACTACCTGAAATTGGCCACCCGGGGTGCATATAACAGTCTTGTACGTTCGCGCCGATACCTTCCACCCAATAGCCAAGATTCCCAAATTTGTTCCCCAAGGTCAATTTGCGACGTTCAATCCCACAAACATTTATCGTCTCTTCATTCATAACCTCAAACATAAAGTATGTGTAACCATAAATGGAATTATGATATACCGAGTCACCGACATGTAAGTTAAAATCCATACAATGACAAAAGCATAGACTGTCATAATTTTCAGGATGAGAACCATATTCATAAATAACCCCTTCCTCTTCCAGATAAATTTTATAATGATGAGGCTCTTTGGGAACACCCAACGAATCACCTATCAAAAGTTTCTTTGCATGGTGTCCGTCCACTATTGTATCTTCTACAACTGTTTCTGTCCAATAAGTTGTATCTTTCTTATAGTAAAATCCAATAGAATCCCCATGGAGTTTATAATGATGGCGGGCCCAAAGCCACGACTTGCCATCTTCAAAAAACTTGTTCTGCGAACTTGACTCCTGAGCCTTGGTCATGGTTGCAATAACACAAACCAGACTTATTAATATCAATTTAATGTGTTTCATAACTCTCTATTCTTTATTGTTTATTACTAATTCCGCACCTTGCTCCACTGTTATGGAATCTATGATAACATCAGAAGCGTTGATCGTTGTTGTTCCGCTCTTTATAACAACCGGTCCGAAAGACTTTTGAGAAGTCAGCGTATCTGCTATCTTCACTATATCACAATCGTACACTTTATTATCTGATATTGTTTCACCTTGGATAAGACACACTCTATAAATATCAGGAATATATCCCTGACTTGTTATACTTATTGTACTGTTGACAGGAAGATCCGTTAACGGTATTTCATGGCCGCAGTAATCTACCTTATAATAAGAAGCTCCGTCATCATCTGCACTCATGGCACACATGTTATATTCGTAATGATTGACGTCAATAGTAACAGGACCACTTGAATACATCGATTCTATTCTCTCAAAATGTTTCGGGGCTGAAATATAAATTGGCATTTCGGGGTCACCAATAGGATTGAGTCCAAACTGTACCCATCTTTCTGCATTATATATTGAAGAACTTGAAATCATGGCACTTTTGGCCAATGCTGCTATCTTGCCAAAATTCTTATCTTCCATGCTGTTTGAAAACAATTTCTTATAAAATGCCGATTCATATTTAAGATCAATACTGCCAGAAATATATGTAAGATGATACCAATTTTGTCTGGAACAACCAAGATATGCAACAACACCACTTGAAGAATTACGAATCAAACTTTCACTAAGACAAGGGTCTGCCGGACCGCCTTCATCAGATTCGTCAAAAGCGTTTGTCAAACAAGCTGTGGTTGTTATAATAGTTGAACCACAATTATTTTGCGTCATACCTTCATTAATTGTATATCCCCATCCCTTTTCCAAAATCCACCAACATTGTGAACCATGAGTTATCATATCCATGAAAGAATACCCCAACGACATCTGATGAGTAAGACTGTCAGCGTCCAATTCATAATCGGCTCCAGTTGGAAAATCTGTATATGTATCATAGAACTTTACCCGTATTCCATTCCAATAAGGTGCTATGTAGTTGGAATACAACTCGTCTCCTCTAACTTCCGCGTTTTTGATATCGGGATTTGTAGAATCATCATTCAATTTGTTACCACACATCAGAATATTATTATTCCAATGCAGTCCTTGTTCATAACATATCAATTTATCGACAAAAGCCGTAACATGTTCAGGCAGCCTAACAGGTAGACGTGTAACATAGATGTCCGGATAAAGATTTATATTGTCATCCGTCTCTCCATATATTCCGTTATTATTGCCGTCCCACTCAAAATTCTTTCCGAAACAAGCGTAATATAAATCAGTGGGGATTGTTAGATCTTTAGTTGGTGTATTACCGGCTACTACTTCACCATAACACCCCCTGACAGGAACAACTGTATCGTCACCGCCAAGTAATACATATTGCAGCCCGTTGTTGCGATAAAGTTTATAAAGGCAATTCTTCAGTTTTAATTGAATACCGTCACCCTCATAATCAGATTCGATATCTTCCATCGTTATTATCTTGGAATACAGCCCCTTCATCCGCTTCCATTTCAACAACGGCTCGAATGAAGACACCAACGAACGTTTTGTTATTATAACATAATCTATAGGATCTGTCACGTCATTACAGGCCGCCGGCCCGTATTGACAACAAAGAATCCACGACGTCGGGATTTTCGACAAGGCTTTTTATCATTGCGCCATCCATGCACCCACGTCGCATGGAATTGTTGGATTGACTGTTGCCCAATGTAATATCCAATTCTATCGAGTCTATGAAATAGAGATTTTTCTCTTGCGCGTCATACACAAAGGGACATGAAAGAAAATGCAGCACCGTAATGTCACCACATTCACTGGATGCCACATAATTACAATTTGACGCAGGATATACCGTCAATGCGTAAGGAGCCGAGTACGTAACAGGCGCGTCAGGAACGCTGTTAGTGGGCACAGGGAACGGGCTTTGTGCAACACGGACATTTGACCGGATTAATCTTTTGGTAAACTTAGGATATGACGATATGTACGGACTGTTACCGGAAACGGCGATATCCGTTGAGAACAAAGGCAGACACGGTTCATTGCTCGTCGGCAGGGTCGCCGGTTTGACGGGCGCAATCACCAGACATCCCTTTTCGTCGTAAGACAACTGAAAATCTTCTTCAGAAAAGGATATACTCACCTTTTCCGTTTTCAAAGCCGCTGACATTGTCAGCGAGACAAAAAGAAACAATAATATATTGAAGTATCTCATAAGCCCTCATTTTCATTTATTATAAGAATGTTTTCATGCGTCGAAAAATGAATGTATCATTTTGTCAGTATCATCTTTCTCGTATTCACCAACTTGCCGTCCGCTATCAGACTGTACAGGTACATTCCGGCTGTCAGTCCCTCAGCCGTCACCGATACCGTCACCTCACCGCGGTCATGTATTTCAGTGCGACGTATCTGCTTGCCGCTCATGTCGTAGATGCAAAGCATGGCGTCGGTCACCGCCTCGGGGATAACCATACGCACAGCTGTCGCGTCAACAAAGGGATTGGGAGCGTTCTGCGAGAGCGACGCTACGGAAGACGACACTGTGCCGCCAATACCCGAAGTACCGCCATTTCCAACAGAAGAATTACTCTTAGGAACTGACATCATACGGCTGCCGTTATTGCCACCCTGAAGAGATACTATCTGCGCCCGAAGCTCCTTTATCGACTCGACAAGCAAAGGAATCATCTCTATATAGTTTATCACTTTCGTACCATTGTCTTTGGTATACACCAAATCGGGATATGCCGCCTCGACTTCATCCACCGACAGGGCATAGTGGGTCTTGTCCTTATATTGCCTTTCCATTGAAGTAATATCATCTTTTGCCTTTAATAATAAGCTGTCATAAAGAATATGTTCCCAATCATCAGGGATATTTATATTACCTGATTTAATGTTAAAAGTAGAAATATTATCGGAAACGGAAGATGTATTATCATCCATACTCAAGGGACTCAAAACTAAAGAAGTACACTCATCCAACGACGGTCCTACTAATATACCGTCAATGAATCCTCTTACCGTAAGGTCACCACGAACCGACACCTTACCGTTGAAATACCCTGCGTAACGGTCTTTCAGTTTGCGGCCGTTTTCACGTTCATTAGTAGTTCCATATACTGCGGCACCGTTGCCCTTGCCTACAATACGCCCGAACACACCATAGTTCCAGCCGGAGGTGGCGTTACCCGCCGTACCCATAACACCAAAAGCACGACCCGCTTCATTGTCTATCCATCCCTTTGAAGTGGCATTACCGCTGACACCGACAAACATTTTCAAACTTTTACTGACCACACTCGACATGTTGGCGCCATAAAGCCACTTGCCACTGCTGCCACTGCCCGTTGCCTGACAGAAAATGCCGTTTTGTCTGTCTCTCAGATAAAAACTATACGTGCTGTCGCCAACTCCAGACATCGTAAAACGAGAAAGAGGGACACCGGCAGACAAGCCCATGGAGACATTGCCGTTGCTGTGAACCTTGAACTGCGGAAAAGCCGCTACACACTGAAAGGTAAAGACTAAAATCAAAAACATGTTTCTCATAAAAATTTAGTTTTTAATTGGTTCATATTCATGCGCGTTCTCTCGCCATGGCAGAGCTGAAACAAGTTTCACTCTGCTTATTTGGCTTAACGAAAACGTCAGCATTTCTTTTATATCGTGACAAATATAACAATTATAACGACAGATTATAACTTTTTAAGTAAAACATTAACCATATTTAACCTCGGAATAATGATACAGACTTTCCACATGTGCTTGCAATACCTCGGACTTGTTTTCAACAAAGAGCAAGCTGTGAATACGGCACAGATATTCGTGATGAGATTATGTACCGAGCGGTGTCCCGAATGCACAAATCCAAGTGCAAGCCCAACAGTGCCAATAGGCGCCCCGTCAACAATCGCCCCGAATGGGGCAGCAAGCTCATAGCCCGGGGCAGAGCGTAGCGGCACCCCGGGAACAACACGATTCATACATTCGCCTTGAAAGGGCAAAAGCATTAATTATCAAACACTTACAATTTTTACATCCCATATGTTTTTATGCTTTTGCCCTTTCAAGGCGCGGGGATTGGCGATGTTTGATTCCCGGGGTGCCGCTTCGCTCTGCCCCGGGCTATGAGCTTGCTGCCCCATTCGGGGCGCACACGTAGGAACGTTTTCGTCAAACCAGATGAGCAGAGTGAGACTTGTCTCAACTCTGCCATGGTGAGAAAACGAAAGATGAAATCCAACGTTTCCGCCAAACAAGAAGCCCGCTCTGTGTGTACGTACTATCATGTCTGAGGAAAGAAGGTAAAGGGCTGAACGGCCGATGAAACATGATAATACGGACACACATAACGAACAATCTGATGATAATTAATTTGGAGTACCTACTCTTTAAAAAACTTTACTTTAACATATGTTAAGCGACATCCGAATCGCGATTTCCAGGCAAGGCCTCGAAAATCGCGATTTTTGCTCCAAATGGGGAACGCTGATTATCAGCATGTTACAAAAACGGGGCTTTGTCAAGAAAGCAGAGAGGGCCGTTTCACCTTGCAATAACGGCCTCGTTGCATTGCGAAACAGGCCTCGTTGCACTCCAATAAGGCCGTAATGGCGATGCCGGGAGGCCCTTACGGCGAGAAGACATGCATAAAAACATACATAAGGGAAGCCAAAATGGCTTTCAGGAGTTTCCAGTTTGAGAAAAAAGAAATGCGTTTTTTCAGAATAATCTTTATCTTTCGAGCGACACACACATACCATTCCGCATAACTTACCGTCTATGTACCGAAAAACAGACCATAGCCTTGCTGAAATAAAAAAATAAAGATTAACTTTGTGCTTTGATAAAAGCATAAAAACAAGAACATACTACGATAATGGAAATGAAACATTTTGCAAAGACAGCGGCAGCCGCAATCGTCGCAGCAGGACTGGCGGCATGCGACGGAAGCGACAAGTTCCACATAGAGGGCAGCATCAGCGGAGCCAAAGACTCCGTGCTGTATTTCGAGAACATGAGCCTTGAAGGCCCCGTAAAGCTCGACTCGGTGAAACTCACCGAGAGCGGCGGGTTCAGTTTCAGCGACAAGACCGGAGGCGCCCCCGAGTTCTACCGCCTGCGCATTGCCGACAGAATAATCAACCTTGCGGCCGACTCGACGGAGACAATCACCGTAAAGGCCGACTACAGCACGATGGCAACCGGATACGATGTGGAAGGCTCGGACGACTGCCGGCGCATAAAGGAACTCGCCGTCAGGCAGATAGCACTGCACCAAAAGGCCATGGCACTGGACAGAGACCGTGCCCTGAACTACGAGGAGCGCATGGACAGTCTGATGAGGATGGTGGCAGCATACAAGGAAGAGGTGAAGCGCGACTACATCTTCCCCGATCCCAAGGCCGCATCGTCCTACTTCGCGCTGTTCCAGACCCTTGGCGACTTTCTCATCTTCAACCCGCGCAACAACCGCGACGACATCCGCGTATTCGCCGCCGTGGCCACGGGCTGGGATACGTTCTACCCCGGAGCCGTGCGCGGAGAGAATCTGCACAACATAGCCATTGAGGGCATGAAGACCGAGAGAATAGTAACCGCCGGACAGAACAAGGCGATAGATCCCGCCAAAGTGACCGAAGCCGGACTGATAGACATACGTCTGACGGACAACAAGGGCCGGGAACGCAGTCTGACAGAGCTGCGGGGCAAAGTGGTGCTGCTCGACTTCCATGCCTTTGCCATGGGCGATTCGCCCGCCCGCATACTTACACTGCGCGAACTGTACAACAAATATCACGACCGCGGACTGGAAATATATCAGGTATCGGCTGACACCGACGAGCACTTCTGGAAGCAGCAGACAGCCGCCCTGCCGTGGATATGCGTGCGCGACGACAACGGCCCGGCCGCCCAATGCCTTGCACTGTACAACGTGCGCAGCGTGCCGGAATTCTTCCTCATCGACCGCAACAACACCCTCATAAGCCGCTCGGTGCAGATAAAGGACCTGGAGGCGGAGATAGAGAAGTTGCTGTAAAGGGGAGAGAGGCCCCTCCTGACCTCCCCAAGGGGAGGAGCCCGGTGCGCAGGGTAAACCGAGAAGCGCATCCCTACGATTTGCGGGGCATTTGATTATGTTTGATATGACCGAACTGATTATATCTCTGATGATTTGCGGTGTTCCCGACGTCCCCCTTTGGGGGATTGAGGGGGCCGCTTCCATCCATTACCTCATCCTCACCACTGACTCCACCTGCGACCGATGGGCACTGCCCTATCCCGTATACAGATTGGAGACGGGCGATGTCGACGGCGACGGCAACACGGACGCACTGGTGGGCGTAATAAAGGGCACGCGGTTTCATCCCGAAAAGGGACGCAGGCTGTTCATCTTCAAAAACCACCACGGACTGGTACGCCCGTTGTGGCTCGGCTCAAAACTCGGCGGACGCCTCATCGATTTCCGCTTTACCGACGGGCGTATACGCAGCCTTGAAGCCGCATCCGACAACATATATGTCGTGGCAGAATACGAATGGGACGGATTCGGACCTGCCTTCTACAGATATATCGTGCGCAATGCCGACGAACAGACGGCCCGCATGGCTTTTTCCCGGACAGATCCGGCTCTGCCACGGCAAGAAAACGGAGAATGAAATCCGACCTTAGACACAACGAGAAACATACATCACATCTCCCATCAATAAAAACAGCCGCAACATGAAAAAGATACTCACAATCGCGTTTGCCTCACTGCTTGCCGTGGCAACAACGGCACAGCAAACCATCATCGACAACAACGGCACACATACCGTAAATAAGACCGTGGGCCGGATCGTCATTCCCGGACCGGGACGCATCGACGTGGAACAGCTCAACCGCAACATCGACACCGACATGGACATATCGCAACTCACGCTCAGCGAACTGCGTGTGCTGCGCAATGCCTTTGCCGCACGTCAGGGCTATCCCTTTGTCAGCTCTGAACTTCGCTGCCTGTTTTCCGCCACATCGTGGTACGATGACATTTTCTGGAAGCGCTACTTCAGAGTCGATTCCACCGAATGCCCCGACGCTCCACGCGACACCACCGACTGGCGCAACAACTACATGCTGCAGGACGCTTTCCTCAACCCGCTGAAGCTGTCAAAGGCCGAAGAGGCTTTCGTGGCACGCATCAAGACACGCGAGCGAGAACTGCTCCGCCACAACTTCAAGACTGCGGCGGGCGAACGTGTGAACATGGACAACATCATCAACCGGTACCAGCTGGCCGAATGCCCCGACGAACTGAACGACCGGCTGGCACGCAACGGATTTGCAATAGTGCCGGCACAAAACCGCCAGATGTTCCATGTCTACGAACGCAACGACTACCATGTCTTTCCCAACTTCATCACCACCGACATCTTCATGCAGCTGTTCCATCTTTACTTCGACTGCATGATGCGCCAGGTAGAGCAGAACGGGCTGTTCGGTGCCACCGAAGACCTGTGCCGTGCAATGAAAAAGGCCATGGACGAGAAAGCGGCCGTCAGCACGGGCGATGTGAAGGATGCCGCCGAGTATTGCTCGGCCTATTTCACCATTGCCGGGAATCTGCTTAAAGGAGACACCGCCACCGTAGCCACGGGCAGATACGGCCCGCCGGCGGCCGGTGAGATGAAGAAGATAATGGAAGCGGAAGACGCCACATCCGACTTCATCGACGGTTACGACGAGGTCAGATTCAGCTACTCTCTGTTCCGTCCACGCGGCCATTACACCCGCAACGACAGTCTGGGCCGCTATTTCCGTGCCATGATGTGGCTGCAGAGCGTGCCGTTCGGAACCGACAGCGACCTTCAGCTGAAACGTGCCATGATGATGGCCGACGTATTGTGCGGCAGCGAGGACATGATGAGACTGTATCTACGCATCGACCGCCCGATAACATTCCTGATGGGAACACCCGACAATGTGACCGTTGTACAACTCGCGGAAGAGATGGGAAAGACAGGACTGACTGTGGAGAAACTGTTCAGAAAGCGGTCGGCAATGGCACGGGTGCGCAGAAGTATAGAGGAAATCGGAGAGCGGCAGACACGTATAAGACCGAAATTTGAAATTACAAGCCGATGCAAAATCAATCTGATGCCGCAACGGTACATGCCCGACGCCGAAGTGCTGCTGGAGATGGTTGACTACAAGAGCGCAACCACCCTGCGCGACACTCCGCGCGGTCTCGACGTGATGGCAGCCTTGCGGTGGAGCGCCGCCGAGCGGATACTGACCGAGGAAATGGGCGAAAACGAGCGGTGGAGCGGTTTCGCGAAGACTCTCGAGCGCATGAAACTGCGCATGGACAGCATAGAATGGAGCGAAACGGTGGCCACACGGTGGATAGAATCGCTCACCGCACTGGGCGAGACCAACCCCGACATGCCTTACTTCATGCTCACTCCCGAGTGGCAGAAGAAGAGCCTCAATGCGGCACTGGCCTCATGGAGCGAACTGAAACACGACGCCATACTCTATGCCAAGCAACCCATGGGCGCCGAATGCGGCGGAGCCGGTCCGCCGGATCCGGTCACAATGGGTTATGTCGAGCCTAACACGGCATTCTGGACCAAGGCTATACAGCTGCTTGAGGCTACTGCCAGAGTGATAGAGGAGCACCGTCTGGGTTCGGAGAGGATAGCCCATATGACGCAAGTTGTAAAGGAGGAGGCCGAGTTCCTGCTCAGAATAAGCATGAAAGAACTGCAAAAACAGCGCATCACCAACGAGGAATACGACCAGATACGTGTGCTCGGCTCACGGTTCGAATATCTCTCGCTCGACATGCTGCGCGACCCCGACCAGTATCTCGACAGCTGGGACAATGTGCAAGGCCCCGACAAGAACATTGCCGTAATAGCCGACGTATACACGGCCAACGCCCTGAACAACCCACCCGACAGGCGCTCGATACTGTACGAGGGTGTGGGCGATGCCGACGAGATATACGTTGTCGTAGAAATCGACGGCTATCTGTATATCACCCGCGGCGCAGTATTCTCCTACCGCGAACTGAAGCGTCCTCTCGGTACGCCACGGCTTACCGACGAGGAATGGCAGGACATGCTCAAGAAAGCGCCCGATACGGGTCGTCAGGAGTGGATGAAGGATATAATCGTACCGCTGAAACAGCTGCCTAAGGACGATGAGCGCGTATTTTACAGTACAGGATGCTGAGCATAGACAGGTTGACGACAAAGGTGGCGGCCGGCATGATTGTTGCGTGGGTGGCCTTGACAGGCCATGCCGGGATGCCGCCGGCACGCGGCGACACACTCACCGTAACAATCACAGGCGACATCCTGCTCGACAGGGGTGTACGTAACATCATCAGGCATTACGGGACGGAGAGCCTCTTCACGGCCTCCACCGACTCTGTCCTGCTGTCATCGGACATTGTTGTGGGCAACCTGGAATGTCCGGCAACCACCGTCAGGCAGCCCATGTTCAAACGCTTTGTGTTCCGCGGCGAACCGGAATGGCTCGATGTGCTTCGCAGACACGGTTTCACCCACCTCAATCTTGCCAACAACCACTCCATAGACCAAGGACGCGCCGGACTGACTGACACAAAGGCGAACATCGAACGCAGCGGAATGACGCCCATTGGAGCCGGCAACCGCATGGAAGAAGCCGCACGCGAGGTTTTGCTCGACAGCACCCCGCGGCGTGTATACATGTTGGCCTCACTGAGGCTGGCTCTCGAAAACTACGTTTATCTGCCCGACCGGCCCTGCGTAAGCCAGGAGCCGTTCGACTCGTTGCTCTGCCGCATCGCCACACTCAGACAACGGGATCCCCACTGCTACATCATTGTCAGTCTGCACTGGGGTGCCGAACATGTGCTCACACCATATCCCCGGCAACGCGACGAAGCCCGACGCATCATCGATGCCGGTGCCGACTGTATGGTGTGCCACCACTCACATACGCTGCAAACCATAGAGACATACCGCGGACGATGCATCTATTACAGCATAGGCAACTTCATTTTCGACCAGCAAAAGCCGCCCAACACAAAGGCATGTATGGTGAGGATAAAGATAACGGAAACCGACGCTGCCGTGGAGACGATACCAGTGAAGATAGAAAGATGTGCCCCACAGGTATACGAATCTGCAAGAAGGTCTTGCAACAACATAGAAAACAAGTAGATGAAACATACGTTGATAGTCATGGCTGTCTGGCTCCTTGCCGCTTGTTGTACAGACAAGAAGCAGGAGGAGATAATGCGACGCCGTATGCTCGAAGCGAAAGTACAGAATGAAAACTGTCTGCCATTCACAACCGACAGTATAATGAAAAAGGCAGCAGGATATTACGACCGTCACGGTTCAGACAACGAGCGGATGATGGCCCATTATCTTTTGGGATGTACCTATCGTGATCTCGGCGATGCTCCACGCGCACTGCAATGCTACAATGATGCCGTGAGCAGGGCCGACACAACAAGTCCCGACTGTGACTACACTACAATGAGCCGCATATATGGGCAGATGGCTGTTATGTTTTCTGACAACGAAATACCTCAGAATGCCATTTCGTCTTTAAAGAATGGTATATATCTGCTTGTTCAAGAAAGATCCGTCAAATGAAGAGACATTGTTTATGCAGCCGGGCATAGCCAAAGGCTCGGTGATAAGATATATCGGTAAAAGTGCGGATGACTTTTTTGACATGTGCGGATGGAATGATTATCCCATAGCAACAGGTATAGGCTCGTCCGGACTGCCGGAGATAACTCCTGCCTCTACAGGAGATGTCATACCTTTCCAAGGAAGTCAGAAGAGCAACACAGTCCAAAAAGTACCAGCAAAGTCCCAGTCGGATGAAAATGAGTTGCAGGAGTACATATACAACATGGCAGAATTGGGTGCGGCAGGAAACTTTGTATTGATGAAAGACGGTTCATGGAAAGAATACTATGATTATAGAGATTTTTCTGAAAATGAAAATTATGCACGAACGAGTGATGGATATGTAAGGCTGAAGCATGTATATTATACTTATGGAATAAACTACCAATATACCAATGCGCATGCAGAATTTGGACTTTATTCTTTCCCTCCGCAAAAACCGGAAGCATCGATGAACAGCTATACACGCAGTACGGAATTTAACGCAATGCAAAGGTCACCAAGAAAGAATACAATAGTGACACGAGCGGATGATGATGAATATCTCGATGTGGAAATAGGATTCAAAAACACGGAGGGCTGTACGGAGATTCTTGTTGAACAGACCGATTCGGATTATCCTGTGCCATACACATATTTTGTAGATGTCAATGCGGGATGTTTTACGGCCTATATGAACAGAAAATATCCATCTACGTTCAGATTGACATACTATAATGAGGCCGGGGAGAATATTGGAGAGCCGTTTACCATCGACCTGAGAGGAAAAATCTCACATAGATTTGACTGGGAAGCTACTATATTGACTGAAGACGAACTGAAATACAAATTCACAGATGCGGTTGCAATTGAGTTGTCCAAAGCGGATTATATTCTGACTAAGATAGACGACCCTATAATCCGTTTAAAAGGTAAACTGGACAAAACGGAAGGCAGTATAGACATAAGCAATCTACCTAAAGGAGCATATGTATTTACTGTCATTGTAGAAGGAGAAGTGTATTCATATAAACTGGTAAAATAAAATCACATCCTGACATTGCACATCTATTCCATTAATTAATATCCAAACAGACCCGTTGGCTGAATAAATTATGCCAACGGGTCTGTTTTATTTCTATTTCAGACTGTCTGTGCCTCTACACCCTACTTCTGTATCAGCTTCATTCCATCACCGGTTTTCTTGACTGCCATCTTAGGAAGGGCCAACTGCTTCGCACCATCTTTGGCCGCACCGGCAATACGCTGCTGCATACCGTTCCTCATAACCTTGGCTGGAGCGGCCTTCGGAGCGCCGGGAGTGGTGAACTCCTTGGTTGCGAGCGGTCCCCACTCGTTGTTGATGTTCTTTGCAGCAACTGCCACAATATATGTCTTAGACGGGTCTACATACCACCCGCTGTTATCAACTCCATACATGTCCCAATACTGGTCCCAAGGATTGTCCGGATTCTTGTCATTTACCAAATACTCGAGCATTGTAGCATCGCCACCGTTCTGCTCATATTTGTCTTTTTCCATAACCGCGGCATGATATAAAGACACATTCTCGTTGGGAGTGATTGTTACAAGCTGATATGTGCGTCCTTCATCGTTAGCCTTGAAGTCACCTATACTGATTTCCACCTCTGCAAGTCCCGGTCCGCCGTAAGCCTTGGTCATTACCGGTATAAGGCTCATGTCTGCATTCACGCCATTCACATCCCACGGCTGTACAAACAAGTCGTACTCCTTGCCGGCTTTAAGGTCAGGGTAAGTATACGTATATTCACTCTCACAGGCTATACCCCATGCTCTGACCATCTCACCGATACTCGAGAATCCGAACATAGCACCGAACTGCTCATACTGAGCTTGAAGCTCACCCTTATCGAACAGGCAGTAAGAGTAGCCTCCGGTATCCTCGTTGGGACGGAACGTTATTGTCACCGTGTTGTATGTTACATCATCAATGGTATAATCAACCTGCGGATTTCCTGTCACCGGAGTCTTTGGCGTATGGAAATCGACACGCGAAGCACTACAACTGATACCGAACTTGTCTAATCCCGACGTAAAAATAGTGTAATCGGAATTTTCCTTGAACGGCTCGTCAAAACCCGTCATCTCGGCATTTGTAAAGTTGTCGTAAAACAAATTAGGAGCCTTTTGTTCCAGATAGCTGCCTACGGCCGCATCGGTATTGAGACGATTAGCCACTGTTGTGGGAACTACCATTATACGATAGGCCACACATTTCTCGGTACGTGTTACGGCCAGCCGAATGGTATCTCCCGTCTCGCCTGTTGAGTATCCCAAGAACTCCAGATCGGCAGCCACACGGCCTTCTTCTTTGTCAAAGAAAATGCTGTCGATGTTTTCTACAAGATATCCTTTCAGATTTCCTGTTGTCTCACGTACGAGAAGTCTGTTAGGATTGGTCTGTGCAAAAAGTGTCATGCTGAATATGCAAAGCATGAGCAGAGTATAGATTCTTTTCATTATTTCGTGAATTTAATTGTTTTGTTATTTACCTTAAATATATATACACCGGCAGGCAAATCTGCCACTGAGATAGGTGTTCCGTCCCAACGGGAGGCAGAAATCATACTACGGCCGCTGACATCGAATACCGTTGCCGAAACGGTACTGCCGGGCACAAATCCGGCTACTGTAAGCACACCACTTCCATACATCAGTCTCAACGTCGCATCATCATCAGATTTAGCCGCATCGATAGAAGCAAGCATGTCATCCTTAAACTTGATGCTCTTTACATCCGGAATACGGAACACACCCGATTGTGTCACACTTGCCAGACCGACCGTCATATCGTCACCCGCAAAGGTAATCTTTCTGATATCATCAAGAGAGATCTCCTGCGGGCCGTCACCTGTCGAAGCGTTCACCACAAGCATGGTCTGCGCTGCCGTCACACCCCGGCCTAAAGCCATGGCTATAAACAACAGCAAGGTTGTCTTGTTTATTCTGTTCATATTAAAAATGTTTAATTACCCTGCAAAGATAGACAAAAAGTATTATATTCAACAAATAAATATTGCATTTTGCATAAAAAAGCTTGTAAACACCAGTCAAGTTGGCATTACAGCGATTTTTTACGCCACTTTGTAATTCCGAAATACATATTACGCACACAACTTCATTAAATTTGTTGTCTTATCCAAAAAAACGTTCAGCGAGTTGTGGCAGCGGATTTTTTTTCGTAATATTGCACGCAGAAGCAACTTTTATATAACATCATTGAATATGACAATAGACATACATCCGTTAGAGAAATTCAAATATTGTCCGAAATGCGGAAGCAAGCATTTCGACATAAACAACGAAAAGAGCAAGAAATGTGACAACTGCGGATTCACATACTATCTGAACCCGAGTTCGGCTACGGCGGCATTCATACTCAACGACCGTGAGGAATTGCTGGTGGAACGACGCGGCAAGGAACCGGCAAAAGGCATGCTCGACCTGCCCGGAGGATTCTGCGACAATGACGAGACGGCCGAGGAGGGTATCGCCCGCGAGATATTGGAGGAGACCGGCATCAACGTTACATCCACGGAATACCTGTTCAGCTTGCCGAACGTCTATCTGTACTCCGGACTGGAGATACACACACTCGACATGTTCTTCCGATGCACCGTGCCCGAAGGGGCCGAGCCTCAGGCCGCCGACGATGCCGCCGAATGCTTTTGGCTGCCCTTGGACGATATACACACCGAACAATTCGGCCTGCGTTCAATACGCCATGCCCTGCGCCGGTTTCTCGACACTTACAGAAACGGGCACCGACATTGAAACCCTGACGTGCCATAATACATCATCTGTCAATTAAACATCCTGATAAAAGCAAGGCTCTTACACCGTGATAGGATTAAACCAATTATTGACCAAAAAGAACTATAACCCCTATAACTTCCAAATAAAGTCTAAAACATTAAAAAAGCAGAAAAATTTCTTATTATATAATGTGGAAGAAAAGTTTTTGCTTATTTTTGCACCCCAAACAACTGTTATTTAACGATTATGCAAAAGAATCTGGTTATAGTCGAGTCCCCTGCAAAGGCAAAGACTATAGAGAAATTTTTAGGCGACGACTTTAAAGTAATGTCAAGCTATGGTCATATACGCGACCTGAAAAAGAAAGAACTGAGCATCAATATAGACTCACTGGAACCTGACTACGAGATACCCGAGGAAAAGGAAAAACTGGTGAAAGAACTTAAAAGCAACGCAAAGAAAGCCGAGACGGTATGGCTGGCATCCGATGAGGACCGCGAGGGAGAAGCCATATCCTGGCATTTGTGCGAGGTGTTGGGACTGGACGAAAAGAAAACCAACCGCATAGTATTCCACGAAATAACAAAACCCGCCATACTTGAGGCTATCAGCCACCCGCGCCGTCTTAATATGGACCTCGTCAACGCGCAGCAGGCACGCCGTGTGCTTGACCGCCTTGTAGGGTTCAAGCTCTCCCCAGTATTATGGCGCAAAGTGAAACCCGCCCTCTCTGCAGGCCGGGTGCAGAGTGTGGCCGTAAGACTGATAGTGGAACGCGAACGCGAGATACAGGCATTCAAAAGCGAGACTTACTATCGGGTGAACGGCATCTTCGCCATCACCAACCCGGACGGCTCAGCCACCGAAGTCAAAGCAGAACTGGGCACACGCTTCAAAACACACACCGAAGTGGAGAATTTCCTCGAACAGTGCAAGGACGCCACATTCGCCATCGAATCCATAACCCAAAAGCCCCTAAAGCGCACACCCGCACCTCCATTCACCACATCGACACTGCAACAGGAGGCCGCCCGCAAGCTGGGCTTCACCGTGAGCCAGACCATGATGGTGGCACAGCATCTTTACGAGAACGGACGAATCACATACATGCGTACAGACTCGGTCAACCTGTCGTCTCTCTGTATCAATGCCAGCAAAGAAGAAATAACCAGGCTATGGGGCGAACGATACAGCCGCCCACGACAGTATCAGACACATTCCAAGGGTGCTCAGGAAGCCCATGAGGCCATACGCCCTACATATATGGACGCTACCGAAATAGAAGGTACGGCACAGGAGAAGCGCCTCTACGACTTGATATGGAAGCGCACGGCCGCCAGCCAGATGACCGATGCCGAAATAGAAAAGACAACGGTCGTGATAGGCATAGAGCAGACTTCGGTACCGACCGGCCATCAGTTCATTGCTACGGGCGAAGTAGTGAAATTTGACGGTTTTCTGAAAGTATACCGAGAATCTGACGGTGATGACGACCGGCAATCAGACGACACCATGTCTCACCACCTGCTACCGGCCATGCACAAGGGACAGGAACTGACACGCCGCGAAATCACAGCAACAGAAAGATTCAGCCAGGGGCCGTCGCGGTATACCGAAGCCAGTCTGGTACACAAACTCGAAGAACTGGGCATCGGGCGCCCGTCAACCTACGCTCCCACCATCAGTACCATACAACAACGCGAATACGTACACAAAGGCGACCGCAATGGCGAAGAGCGCACATACACCGTAAACATATTGAAAGGCAAGACCGTAACCCAAAAGACACGCACGGAAATGGCCGGTAGCGACAAAGGGAAACTGTTGCCAACGGACATTGGAATCGTAGTCAACGATTTCCTTATGCAATATTTCCCCGGCATAATGGACTACAACTTCACAGCCAAAGTCGAGCAAAAGTTTGACGAAATAGCCGAAGGTGGAGAGAAATGGACAACGATGATGAAAGATTTCTACAACGACTTCGAGCCTATCGTGGAAAAAACAATGAACACACGCTCTGAACATAAGGCTGGAGAACGCTTGTTGGGTACCGACCCGGACAGCGGACGCCCCGTATTCGTGAAGATAGGACGTTTCGGCCCTGTGATACAGATAGGATCGGCCGACGAAAATGAGAAACCGCGATTTGCCCAATTACCGTCGGACAAAAGCATGGAGAGCATCACACTGGAAGAGGCTTTGGAACTGTTCCGTCTGCCGCGTGAAATCGGCGAATATGAAGGTATGAAGGTGACCATAGGCACCGGACGCTTCGGTCCCTATGTTCTGCACAACAAGAAATATGTGTCGCTGCCCAAAACAGAAGACCCTATGACCATAACACTCGAAACTGCTGTAAATCTGATCATCGACAAGCGCAAACAAGAGCAGCAACGTCACATAAAGGCTTTTACCGAAGAGCCCAAACTTGAAGTACTCAACGGACGCTACGGTCCTTATCTGGCATACGACGGAAAAAATTTCCGCCTGCCAAAGAACATGCACGAACGCGCAGCAGAGCTGACACTGGAAGAATGCATGAACATAATAAAAGCCGGACCTACAAAGAAAAAATAGCATGTTACCCGGAAACCATCGGGACTGACAAATCGTGACAGTATGAAAAGAATAATAATAATAGGCTACATGGGAGCCGGAAAGACTACCGTTGGCAAGGCTTTGGCCAAAGAGTTGGGGCTGCAATTCTACGACCTCGACTGGTACATAGAAAGCCGCCGCCACAAGACAGTACCCCAGATATTCGCCGAGACAGGCGAAGAAGGTTTCCGCAAAATAGAACACGACATGCTGCACGAGGTCGCCGAATTTGAAGACGTGGTGATAAGTTGCGGAGGCGGCACACCATGCTTCTTCGACAACATCGACTACATGAACGGCCAGGGACAAGTAGTGTATCTGAAAGCCGAGCCGGAGGTTCTGTGCAAGCATCTGAAAATGGGCAAGACAGAACGCCCGCTGCTGAAAGGTAAGTCGTCCGATGAACTGCTGACATTCATCAACGAACAGCTCAGCCGTCGAACACCGTTCTACGAAAAGGCCCGCTACCAGCTCGACGTGAGCCTGATGGACAATTATGAGAAAATTAAGATATCTGTATCCAAGCTGAGAGAGCTTGTAGGGATATAAAAAACGAAAGCCGAGAAACAAACTAAAAAAGAAAGAAAAGAAAGAGAAATGAAAAAGTGGACTATCGAAGACTCGAAGGAGCTCTACAACATCAACGGGTGGGGCACCTCCTACTTTGGCATCAACGACAACGGCAATGTCTACGTCACACCCAGCAAAGACGATTCGCAGATAGACCTGCGCGAGGTGATGGACGAATTGGCGCTGCGCGATGTCACAAGCCCTGTACTTCTGCGGTTTCCCGATATTTTGGACAATCGCATCGAAAAGACAAGCAGCTGCTTCAAAAAGGCAGCCAAAGAATATGACTACAAGGGCGAGAACTTCATAATCTACCCTATAAAGGTGAACCAGATGCAACCCGTGGTGGAAGAGATTATCTCTCACGGACGCAAATTCAATCTCGGCCTCGAGGCAGGCTCGAAACCCGAATTGCACGCCGTGATAGCAGTGCAATGTCAGAGCGACTCCATAATAGTGTGCAACGGATACAAGGACCAGAACTATATCGAATTGGCACTGTTGGCACACAAGATGGGAAAACGCATCTTCATAGTAGTGGAGAAACTGAACGAACTCGAAATCATAGCACGCGAGGCAAAGAAACTGAACGTGAAGCCCAATCTCGGAATACGCATCAAACTGGCAGCGTCGGGCAGCGGCAAATGGGAAGAAAGCGGAGGCGACGCAAGCAAGTTCGGACTTACCAGCAGCGAGTTGCTCGAAGCGCTCGACATGCTCGACAAGAAAGGCATGCGCGACTGTCTGCGGCTGATTCATTTCCACATCGGAAGCCAAATAACAAAGATACGGCGCATACAGGCTGCATTGAGAGAAGCGTCGCAGTTCTACACACAGCTACACAAAATGGGCTACAAAGTCGACTTTGTTGACTGTGGCGGCGGACTTGGCGTGGACTACGACGGCACGCGCTCACCGAGCAGCGAGAGTTCGGTCAACTATTCCATACAGGAATATGTGAACGACTGTATATACACCTTTGTGGACGCAGCCAACAAAAACGGACTGCCCCACCCCAACATCATAACCGAAAGCGGACGCTCGCTCACGGCCCATCACTCGGTATTCGTAATCGACGTACTCGAAACGGCATCGTTGCCGGAAATGGCCGAGGAATACGAGCCTGACGAGAACAGTCATCAACTCGTGAAAGACCTTTACGAGATATGGGACAACCTGAACCCGCGCACCATGCTCGAGGACTGGCACGACGCGGAACAGATACGTGAAGAATCCCTCGACCTGTTCTGCCACGGCATAGTCGACCTGAAGACACGTGCCGAGATTGAAAGCATGTACTGGAGTGTGTGCCATGAAATAAATATACTGGCAAAGCATCTCAAACACACGCCCGAGGAACTTATCAACCTTGACAAACTGTTGGCCGACAAATATTTCTGCAATTTCTCACTCTTCCAGTCGCTGCCAGACTCATGGGCTATCGACCAGCTGTTCCCTATCATGCCGATACAGCGCCTTACGGAACGCCCCACACGCAATGCGACACTTCAGGACATCACATGCGACAGCGACGGCAAGATAGCCAACTTCGTCACCAACCGCAACAACTCGCACGTGCTGCCTGTGCATTCGCTACGCCGCAACGAGACTTACTATTTAGGCGTATTCCTCGTCGGTGCATATCAGGAAATTCTCGGCGACATGCACAATCTGTTCGGCGACACCACCGCCGTTCATATCAGCGTACAAGACGGACACTATCACATAGACCAGATTATAGACGGCGAGACCGTGGCCGAGGTTCTCGACTACGTACAGTACGACCCTAAGAAACTCGTACGGCAGCTCGAAGTATGGGTTACCAAAAGCGTCAAGCAGGGCAAGATAACCCTCGAAGAGGGCAAAGAGTTCCTTAGCAACTACCGTTCCGGGCTTTACGGATACACTTACTTGGAGTAAAGAATGCGGCCCCTCACAGCCTCCCAAAAGGGGAGGTGCCGGGAGCATAGGTTATAATACAACATCAAGATTATGAATACCAACAATATCCCGCCTAAAGCCCCGCTGACAGTAGTAAAAGTGGGCGGCGCAGTGGTCGAGGACGATGCACAGCTGTCACAGCTGCTCCGCGACTTCAGCGCCATTGAAGGACGCAAGGTTCTTGTACACGGAGGAGGACGCCGTGCCACACAAACGGCCGCGCGTCTCGGTATAGAAAGCAAGATGATAGACGGCCGGCGTATCACAGACCGCGACATGCTCGAGGTAGTCACCATGGTATATGGCGGACTCGTCAACAAGAACATCGTGGCACGCCTGCAAGCCTCAGGAATAAATGCCATCGGTCTGACTGGAGCAGACATGAACATCATACGCAGCCGTAAACGGCCATTGAAAGACGGCATCGACTTCGGATTCGTCGGAGATGTGGAAAAGGCTGACGGGAAAGCCCTCATGCGGTTGATAGAAACAGATGTGACACCGGTAGTGGCTCCGCTGACACACGACGGACAAGGCTGCATCCTCAACACCAACGCCGACACGATGGCATCGGAAACAGCCAAAGCCCTCGCCGCGTTCTACGACGTTACACTGATATACAGTTTCGAAAAACCGGGAGTAATGGCCGATCCTGACGACAACGACAGTCTGATACCCGTCATCACTCGCGAATCGTTTGCCAAGCTAAAAGCCGACGGCACTGTCAGCGGCGGCATGCTGCCGAAGATAGAGAATGCGCTGGCCGCTGTGGAAGCCGGAGTAAGCCGTGTAATAATCACCAAAGCCACAGCCATCGACGGCCGACACGGCACCTTGATTGTCTAATATTGGGAAGTTTTTTTCTTTTAGGAGTTAATTTTTTTAGGAGTTAAAGACAATAGCAACATAAAGTATTCGAGCCAATAATTTCTTGGAAGCTATTGTCTTTAACTCCTGAGCGACCGCAGGGAGTGATAACTCCCCTTAACTCCTTTAACTCCTAAAAAAATATCCCCATCCTGTAACTTTTTCCTTTCCCAATCGTCTTAACTAATAGAGAGGATGAAAAAAATCAGTTTTCGGAACGATGTGCTGCCGCTGAAGAATGAACTCTTCCGGCTCGCCCTCCGCATTACTCTCAATAAAGCGGAGGCCGAGGATATTGTGCAGGAAACAATGATAAAGGTGTGGAACCGGCGCGACAATTGGAACGACATCAACTCCATTGAGGCTTTTTGCCTGACGATATGCCGCAACATGGCATTGGACCGTTCAAAAGCCATGAACAGCCGGAATATGTCGATAGACGATACCCCAAACGAAATGCCGGCCGATCACTCATACTCATCCAATCCAGAGGAACAGACGATGATGAAAGACCGTATAAAACTGATACGCAGCATCATAGACCATCTGCCCGAAAAACAACGGAGTGTGATGCAGTTGAGAGACTTCGAAAACAAAAGCTACAAAGAAATAGCAACGATACTCGACATCAGTGAAGAGCAGGTAAAAGTGAACATCTTCCGCGCACGTCAAGCCATAAAACAAAAATACATAGAAACAGAGAACTATGGACTATAAGTATATTGAACAGCTATTGGAGCGCTATTGGAAGTGCGAGACCTCACTTGAGGAGGAACGCATCCTTCAGGCTTTCTTCAGCCAGAAGGACATACCCGCCGCACTCCGCCAATACCGCGAACTCTTCGCATGCCGTGAAGAGATGATACGTACGGAAGTCCTGGACGACAACTTTGATGCCAGAATTCTGTCAATGATAGAAGACAGGGACAATGCCGGCACAACCCCAACAGTAAAAGCCCGCACCATAACGATGAGACACAGAATGAAGCCCCTGTTCAAAGCTGCCGCCATCGTAGCGATAATAATAACGTTGGGCAACGCCGCACAATTGTCTTTCAAAGACAACAGTGCAACAAGTGAAGACATCAACTACGCCGGATATAAAGACACGTTCAACGATCCGGAAATGGCATACGACAAAGTGCACAACGCGCTTGAACTTGTATCGGAAGGATTCAGTCAGGTACAGCAGACAGACTCTGCCATAACCGTAACGACACACGATGTATTCGACTCAACAATGACAGAATGAAAAAGATAACAAGTCTGCTCATAACAATAACGATGCATGTGACAATGTGCTTCGCACAAGCCGGACAGGACTTTGCCTCGAAGTTCATGCAGCAATGCAATGAAGATACGGCCGTACAATGTATAACCGTCAGCCCCAAGATGATGGAGAAACTCACCAAACAGGCCGGTGCCAACCACAACGAAAACATTGCACAAGCCATACAGAAACTCAAAAGCGCACGTATAGTAACAGCAAGCACCAACGGAAACGAATACTTTCATATGGCCGAGGAACTGTTGAAAAAGAACCGGCAACGGTTCAGCCGAGACAAAGACTACCGAAACGGAAATCATCACGGCACATTCTACACCCGCAAGACAAAGAACGGAGACACAGTGGAACTGATAATGCTGCATACCGACACCGTAAAAGGAAACACTGTAATAGTCAATCTTACGGGCGATATTGACAACGATTTTATCAGTCACCTGACAAAAACATTCAGCGAACGCACCGGCACCATCAAAGAATGACAACACCGGACACGCTAAATACAAAGATATGAACATTTCTATGCTTTCTCTGATAAATCAATAATCATGTTTAGTAAAACAACAACGAAACTGTGAAGTTTCAATTCTCTCAAATTTTTCATAACATACTAACGTAGAGAAGCCGCTCCTTTTGCTTTGGAGCGGCCTTTTTTATTGTCCGGCAAAGGCTGAACGACCGAAACCCAAGCCGAACAATATTGCAGGCTCTCTTACAACACTTGCAATGAAGAAAAACATTCTCTTTATTATACCGGTGCACGACTCGCATTTCTTAAGTTAAGTTAGACAACAGAATTAAACTACATAATCGTCCGGACATCGGATGAACGCGCTTTGGATGAACGCGCCTTGGATGAACTCGCCCTGAATGAACTCGCCCTGAATGAACTCTCTCTGGAAGAACGCGCCCCGCAGGGGCAACAAGCACATAGCCCGGGGCAGAGCGTAGCGGCACCCCGGGATTTATATCCAATTGCATATATTCGCCCTGAAAGGGCAAAAGCATTAGTAATCAGATAATTACAATTTCTATATCCATATGCTTTTATGCTTTTGCCCTTGCAGGGCGCGGGTATTGGCGATGTTTGAATCCCGGGGCGCCGCTACGCTCTGCCCCGGGCTATGTGCTTGTTGCCCCTGCGGGGCGCGTTCTTCCAGAGAGAGTTCATTCAAGGCGCGTTCTTCCAGGGCGCGTTCTGTCCGTACGATAATGTAGTTTAATTCTGTTGACTAACTTAGTTATAATATGTAATTTTGTTGACTAACTTATACATTTACACCGGATATCGGTGTATAACTCGTGTTTTTGTTGTACATTTGCATCAGATATCAAAGTCAGTTTATCTGTCTCTCACATCCCGACATGAGAATCCCACCAAACGAAACATACCTATACCTCATAATAATGTACAGAACAAGACATACATTGCTACTGACAATGCTGCTGCTCGTAATGACATCGCCCACGGTCATGGCACAGAACGGCATAACAGACAGCAGATTCACGCAAAGACATACAAGCGTAACAAAGAGCAAGAACACCGCCACAACCCAAAAACAGCCAAATCCGACAGCCCGCAAAATGGCGGCACAAGGGTTTGTAGACATAGCAAAAGTTGACCCCACGATAAAAGTAAGTCTGATGTACGCCCGCGCGGACAACTTCACGGGCCGCATACTCTACGACGACCTGCGCGAGGCTTATCTGCATCCGCTGGCGGCCGAAGCGCTTAAGAAGGCACAGGCACGGCTGAAACAGTTGCGCCCCGACCTCAGCCTGAAAGTGTATGACGCGGCACGCCCGATGTCGATACAGCAGAAGATGTGGGATGAGGTGAAGAACACCGGACACAGCTTCTACGTGAGCAACCCGAAGAACGGCGGAGGACTGCACAACTATGGCCTGGCCGTAGACCTTACACTATGCCGTCTCAACGGCGACACCATACCGATGGGCGTGAAGGTGGACAACATGACCAGGTTGTCGCACATCGACCGCGAAGACGAACTGCTGAAGCAAGGCAAACTCTCGCGTGAGGCATATGACAACCGCCGGTTGCTGCGTGAGGTAATGCGGTGGGCCGGATGGAAACCACTGCGCACAGAATGGTGGCACTTCAATCTGAGAACACGTGAACAGGCAAGGAAATATTTCAAAGTGATAAGATGACAATGATGGACCGACAGACGGCCGACTTCATAGCCGCCCATCGTGACGACGATGTCCGGCATCTGGCTTTATGCAGTGCCGGATACACCGGTGTGGACATGCCTTTTGCCCTCAACCAGATAGCCGGCCGACAGGCGGCACGCCGCAAACTCCCCACATGGGCCTCGACCGACGGAATAATATATCCTCCTCACATCTCGATGGAACAGTGTTCGAGCGAAACCACGGCTGTATATAAGGCTGCCGTGGCCCGACGGCTTGTGGCCGAAAAAATGAAGTCTGCCGATACCGGGAGCAACACGGAAAAAGCCAACAGAGACACTGTCTTTGTCGACATTACTGGCGGATTCGGTGTCGACTTTTCATTCATAGCCCGACTGTTCGGCCGGTCCGTATACATAGAGCGCCAACAACATCTGTGCGACATTGCCGAAGAGAATTTCCAAAGGCTCGGAATCGACACGGCCGAGGTGGTATGCGGTGACTGTGAGGAGTGGCTGCGCTGCAACACCGGCATGCACGCAGACCTGATAATGGCCGACCCGGCACGCCGCGACGCGCACGGCGGACGCACCTTTGCCATCAGCGACTGCACTCCTGAAGTGACAGCCTTGAAAGAGTTGCTGCTCGACAAAGCCGACTACATAATGATAAAACTATCGCCGATGCTCGACTGGCACAAAGCAGCCGAAGATTTCGGCCCCGAAGTGCGCGAGATACATATCATATCGACAGGCAACGAGTGCAAGGAGTTGCTCATCGTTGCTTCACGCTATGGTGAAAAGACAGACGAAGACAAATACGTCAACAAATCACGTCCACGGTTATTCTGCGTCAACGACAGCACAGTAGTTGAGGTTACAGCGGCGGGATGTGGTACAGACATGAGTGAAAGTGATGTAAAAACACCCGTAAAACCAGTCAAAGACCTCGTTTTCTCAACCCCGCTCTATCTTTACGAACCAAATGCCTCGATTATGAAAGCCGGATGCTTCGACATCATTGAACAACGCTACCATGTACGGCAGATAGACAAGAGCAGCCACCTCTTTGTGTCCGACAGCCCCGTGAACAACTTCCCGGGCCGTAAGTTCTCCGTAACGGGCATAACAACCATGAACAAGAAAGAACTGAGAAAAACGCTTGGAGGAATAGACAAGGCCAACATCACCACCCGCAACTTTCCATTGACCGTAGCCGAATTGAGACACAGGCTCAAGATGAAGGAAGGCGGCGACAAGTATATATTTGCCACTACAATGCCCGACAAGAGCCACGTTCTTCTGATATGCACCAAAAACGATTAGCATTATACCTCCATACACAGGGAGGAATGGTTGCACATAACCCATTTTCATACAAGACCGAACCGGCTTTACAATAAAACAAAATAATTCGTATTGAAAAGTAAAATAAGTTATATTACTTTGCAATATAAGTTATATTACTCATCAATATAAGTTATATTACTTAAGTTAGTCAACAAAATTAAACTACATTATCGTACGGACAGAACGCGCCCTGGAAGAACGCGCCCTGAATGAACTCTCTTTGGAAGAACTCTCTCTGGAAGAACTCTCTCTGGAAGAACTCTCTCTGGAAGAACTCTCTCTGGAAGAACTCTCTCTGGAAGAACTCGCCCCGCAGGGGCAACAAGCACATAGCCCGGGGCAGAGCGTAGCGGCACCCCGGGATTCAAACATCGCCAATACCCGCGCCCTGCAAGGGCAAAAGCATAAAAACATATGGATATAAAAAATTGTAATTATCTGATTACTAATGCTTTTGCCCTTTCAGGGCGAATATATGCAATTGAATATGAATCCCGGGGTGCCGCTACGCTCTGCCCCGGGCTATGTGCTTGTTGCCCCTGCGGGGCGCGTTCTTCCAGGGCACGTTCATCCAAGGCAAGTTCATTCAGGGCGAGTTCTTCCAAGGCGAGTTCTTCCAAGGCGCATCCATCCTATGTCCGGACTATTATGTAGTTTGATTTTGTTGGCTAACTTATACAGAAAGGACCGTATCAAAAGCACAGTCATCCCCTGTTGATGGTATGCGGCTTTTGATGCAGTCCCTTCAGTAATTATCGTCCTGTATGGATTAGAATCCTATTCGTTGACCGTCTCGGTAACAGTTTCGATGACAACTTTCTCTGCCTCACCGTCTACAATGACGCAACGGTTCTTGTCGTTCTCGGCGAACGGCTGCACCTTGTCGCCCTTGCTGTCTGTAATGATACGCGATGCATCGGCACCATAACTGTCTACCAGCTCCTTCTTGTACTGGTCGGCACGCTGCTTGGCATATTTTACGTTAAGTGCCGCATTGCCTGTACCCTTATCGGCATATCCTACCACAGTAACCTTCGCCTCGGGATACTCCTTGAGGAAATCGGCCACACGCTTCATCTGTGCCTTGTTGCCTTCAGCATCAGCCTCGCGAATCTTGTAGAAACGCTCCTCGTGCAGTTTTACAGGCACTTTCTTCTCAACCTTGCGCGTGATAACCTTCGGTTCAGGCTTCGGAGCGGGCTGCTCGACAACCGGTGCCGGCTCCGGAGTCACCACCGGTGCGGGTTCTGCCACATGAACATGCTTCTTTCCATACTTATGACCGAAGCGGAAGCTAACACCGAGCATGGCCGACACCATCCAGTCGTCGCTGTTGTTGTATTTAGAATTGAAACGGTCGTCAAGGCTGCTTGCATTGACCTCGAGCGACACTCCCACTGGCTTTGTCACATTAGTCTCAAGACGCAAACCGGCACGTATATTGTGACTCAGACGCGTATCATCCCATACAAAAGGCATGTTAAGCCCCATGTTCGCATTGGCCATTGCATTGGCATCGTCGTTGCCCCATCCTGTGGTAAGACCCACACCGGCAACGAATATCACATTGAGAAAATGGTCTTTGTCCTTACAAGCCAGATTGGTAAGATTGACGAGAAGGTCAGCATTGGTCGTGATATAGTTCCATTTATAAAAGCCCAAGTCGTTATAACCGCTCTTTGACTCCCATCCGCTGACATGCAGACGCGCACCTACGGCCGGCGTAAAATATCGGCCGAAAGACAATGCTCCGACCGGAGTTATCAACTTGTCCATCTTCGCGTCGGTAAGCGTAATCTGACCACCACCCTGTGCTTCAATGAAATTGTAAGACTTCAAGGTTTCCTTGTCGCTGTCCTGTGCCATCGCAGCACCGGATGCCATCATGCAGAAGACTGCAGCCAAGAATGATTTTCTGTACATTTGTTCTTAGTTTTAAAATAATTATATAATTTGATAAAGAATGCTATTTTGTTTACAAAAGTAAACTAAGTTATTGAAAAAACCAAATTTTCTTTCTTCTTTTTGATTTTTAGCGCTATCTTTGCATAAAGAAAGCGCCATACCGGTTGATAAAAAAGCATTTACGGCATCAATGGTATGGCCGTTTTTATAACAAATAAAAACAGACAATAATGTCATCAGTAGAAATAAAGAGAGTTACGGACAAAAAAGGACTTGAAGCCTTCATCCAATTTCATTATGACTTGTACAGAGGCAATCCTTACGATGCTCCCAACTTGCACTTCGACGAGGTGAACACACTGAGCAAGGACAAGAACGCAGCGTTCGACTTCTGCGAAGCCGAATATTTCCTGGCCTATAGGGACGGCAAAACGGTAGGCCGTGTGGCCGCCATCATCAACAACAAGGCCAACGCACGCTGGAACCGCAAGAGCGTGAGATTCGGATGGATAGACTTCGTGGACGACATCGAGGTTTCAACGGCACTGCTCAAGGCCGTGGAGAACTGGGGCCGCGAACATGGAATGACAGAAATTGTAGGCCCGCTGGGATTCACCGACATGGACCCGGAAGGCATGCTGATATACGGCTACGAGGAACTTGGAACACAGGCCACGGCATACAACTACCCTTACTATCCCAAACACATGGAAGAGATGGGAGGATGGAGAAAAGACAACGATTATGTAGAGTACAAACTTTATGTGCCCGAAAAAGTTCCGGAGAAATATCAGAAGATAGCCGAGATGATAACCAAACGCTACAACCTGCACGTGAAGAAACTGACAAAGCGGGAGGTAAAGAAAGAGGGGTACGGCCAGAAGATATTCGACGTGATAAACGGCACCTTCGGCAATCTGTACGGATATTCCGAACTCAGCCAGCGACAGATAGACCAGTACGTGAAGATGTATCTGAAAATGGCCGACCTCAATCTGGTAACACTCATCGAAGACCGCAACGCCGACAACAAGGTGGTTGGCGTGGGCATAACAATACCTTCATTGACACGGGCTCTGCAAAAATGCCGCAACGGACGGCTGTGGCCTTTCGGATGGTGGCATGTGGCAAGGGCACTGTTTTTCCACAAGACCGACGTAGTGGACCTGCTGCTCATTGGAATACTGCCCGAGTACCGTTCAAAGGGTGCCAATGCCCTGCTCTTCTCCGATCTGATACCGTGGTATCAGAAGTACGGATTCAAATGGGGGGAGACGCATGTGGAAATGGAAACCAACGAAAAGGTGCAAAGCCAGTGGCAATATCTGGAACGGGAATGCCACAAGCGCAGAAGATGCTATGTGAAAGAACTGTAATTCCTTAATTAGCAGCTGACTCCTGATATAAAAAAGACATGAACGAGAACGAAATATTCACACAACAACCTGCCGTAGAATACACCGACGACAACATCCGTCATCTGTCGGACATGGAGCATGTGCGCACACGTCCGGGAATGTACATCGGACGTTTGGGCGACGGCCAACTGCCGGAAGACGGTATATACGTTCTGCTGAAAGAAGTGGTAGACAACTCTATCGACGAATTCAAGATGCACGCCGGCAACCGCATTGAGATAGACGTAACGGACAACATGCGTGTCTCGGTACGCGACTACGGACGAGGCATACCTCAGGGCAAACTTATCGAAGCCGTCAGTGTGCTCAACACCGGCGGAAAATACGACTCGAAGGCTTTCAAGAAGAGCGTAGGACTGAACGGTGTGGGCGTCAAGGCCGTCAATGCCCTCAGCGCGCATTTTGAAGTGCGCTCGTATCGCGACGGCAAGGTGCGCACCGCAAAGTTTGAGCGCGGTATTCTGCAAAGCGACGTCACGGAAGACTCTGCCGACGAAAACGGCACATACATTTATTTCGAACCCGATGACACGCTGTTTCTCAACTATTCGTTCCACAACGACATTGTCGAGACAATGCTGCGCAACTACACCTATCTGAATACGGGTCTGGCCATAATGTACAACGGCAGGCGAATCCTGAGCCGCAACGGACTCAAGGACTTGCTCAACGACACGATGACCAACGACGGAATCTACCCCATCATACACCTCAAGGGCGAGGATATCGAGATTGCTTTCACACACACCGGCCAGTATGGCGAGGAATACCACTCTTTCGTCAACGGCCAGCATACGACACAGGGAGGAACACACCAAAGTGCCTTCAAAGAGCATATAGCCAAGACCATAAAGGAATTCTACGGCAAGAACATGGAATATACGGACATACGCAACGGACTCGTAGGCGCGATAGCCGTCAACGTAGAGGAACCCATGTTCGAGAGCCAGACCAAGATAAAGCTCGGCTCGCTCACGATGGAACCGGGCGGAGGCGTGAGCATCAACAAGTATGTGGGCGATTTCATAAAGAACGAGGTTGACAACTTCCTGCACAAGCATGCCGATGTGGCTGAAGTGATGCTGCAAAAGATACAGGAAAGCGAAAAGGAACGCAAGGCCATTTCCGGAGTGACCAAACTGGCACGGGAACGGGCAAAGAAGGCCAATCTGCACAACCGCAAGCTGCGTGACTGCCGCATACACTTCAGCGACGTAAAGAACGAGCGCAAGGAAGAAAGTTCGATATTCATCACTGAGGGTGACTCGGCCAGCGGAAGCATCACCAAGAGTCGCGACGTCAACACTCAGGCGGTATTCTCGCTGCGCGGAAAACCGCTCAACTCATTCGGACTGACAAAGAAAGTGGTATACGAGAATGAGGAGTTCAACCTGTTGCAGGCAGCACTCGACATCGAAGACGGACTCGACACGCTGCGCTACAACAAGGTAATCGTGGCCACAGATGCCGATGTCGACGGCATGCACATCCGCCTGTTAATCATTACGTTCTTCCTGCAGTTCTTCCCCGATCTCATCAAGAAAGGACACGTCTATGTGTTGCAGACACCGCTGTTCCGCGTGCGCAACCGCCGTACAAAAATCAAGAACAAGCAGGTTCTGGCCGGAATCGCCGCAAAGTCCGAACGCAAGAAAAGCGATTTTGTCACCCGCTATTGCTACAGCGAGGACGAACGGCTCAAAGCCATCAACGAGCTTGGCCCCGACCCGGAGATAACACGATTCAAAGGTCTCGGCGAGATTTCGCCCGATGAGTTCGCCAACTTTATCGGCCCGGACATGCGTCTCGAACAGGTGACACTGCACAAGACCGACCAAGTGCAGAAGTTGCTGGCCTACTACATGGGAAAGAATACGCCCGAACGGCAGAACTTCATCATCGACAACCTGGTGATAGAAGAGGACAAGCCTGAGGAAGAAACATATGAAATATAAATACGGATTACAACACTATGAAAAGACTTATATGGGCAGTCATCTGCTGCATGACAATTGGCACGGCACACGCACAATTCAAAATCAACAGCGGTCCTGACAGTCCGCTACGCAAGTTGCAACTGGCGGAAATGGCCATAAACAATCTGTACGTGGACAGTGTCGACGAGAAAAGACTCGTGGAAGACGCCATACGGGGCATGCTCGAGAAACTCGACCCCCACTCTTCGTATCTAACACCCAAGGAGGTGAAAGCCGCCAACGAACCGCTATCGGGCGGATTCGAAGGCATTGGCGTGCAGTTCAACATGATAGAAGACACACTGATGGTGATACAGCCGGTAGTGAACGGACCTTCGGAAAAAGCAGGCATCGTGGCCGGCGACCGCATTGTGAGTGTCAACGACACTGCCATAGCCGGTGTAAAAATGTCACGCGAAGACATAATGAAACGATTGCGGGGACCTAAAAACACAAAGGTAAAGTTAGGTGTGATACGCAGCGGCATCAAGGACAGGCTGACATTCAACGTGACACGCGACAAGATTCCGGTGAAGACAATAGATGCAGTGTACATGATACGCCCCGAAGTGGGATACATACGCATAGGCAGTTTCGGCGCCACCACCTACGACGAATTCATGGAAGGGATGAAGAAACTTGACGGACAGGGTATGAAAAAGCTCGTGCTCGACCTTCAGGAAAACGGAGGAGGATACCTTCAGGCGGCCGTACAGGTGGCCAACGAGTTTCTCAGGAACAACGACATGATCGTATATACAGACGGACGGCAGGCACCACGTATGGAATATCGGGCCAAGGGCAACGGCTCGTTTACCGACGGACAGGTTGTAGTACTTGTCGACAGCTATACAGCTTCGGCTGCCGAGATTGTAACCGGAGCAATACAGGACCAGGACCGCGGTACCGTTGTCGGGCGCAGAACATACGGCAAAGGTCTCGTCCAGCGCCCGTTGGACCTGCCCGACGGTTCGATGATACGCCTTACAACAGCCCATTACTACACGCCGACAGGCCGATGTATACAGAAGCCGTATACCAAAGGCGGCGGCAAGGACTATGCCATGGATATGATTAACCGCCTGAAGAGCGGAGAACTGACCAATGCCGACAGTGTTCACTTTGCCGACTCGCTGAAATATTACACTCTGCGGGAACACCGCACTGTATACGGTGGAGGCGGAATAATGCCCGATCACTTTGTGCCGCTCGACACGACAAAGTATACGAAACTGCATAGGGAACTGGCAGCACGCAACATCATCATCAATGCGAACCTGCGATACATCGACACCCACCGCAAGGAGCTCCGCAATACTTACAAGTCATTTGCCGATTTCAAAGAGAGATTCGAGATACCCCAGGATGTCATCGACGGCATAATGAAAGAAGGAGAAAAACAGAAGATTAAACCAAAGGATGACGAAGAGCTCAACAAGACAACACCCTATCTCAAACTACAGATGAAAGCACTCGTAGCCCGCGATCTGTGGGATATGACCGAATATTTCGCCATCATCAACGAGACCAATGACATAGTGCTGAAAGCACTTGAAATACTGTAATTTAGAATTGAAAATGGAGAATTATAATTGAGAATGGAGAATGGAAAATTATGATTTGCTGCATAAATACCGACAGTACGGTGTCTGAACCAAAAGGCCTTGCAGCAAATCATAATTCTCCATTCTCCATTTTCAATTCTAAATTATAAAAGTTCCAGCGCTTTGTTCTCGGCTGCCTCCATCTTCTCACGCTCGCCCGGCCCCTTGTCATTTATGCCGCAAAGATGAAGTATGCCGTGTATTATCACTCGGTGCAGCTCCTCCTCGTAACTTTTACCGAACTGTGAGGCATTGGTACGCACGGTATCGAGACTTATCACCAGATCACCGCTTATAACATCGCCCTCGTCGTAGTCGAAAGTGATTATGTCCGTGTAATAGTCGTGTCCGAGATACTCACGGTTCACCTCGAGTATCTTCTCGTCATCCACAAACATATATCCAATCTCACCCACACGCCGGCCGTACGAGGCTGCCACAGCCTTGATCCACGCTGTGGTGTCGCGCCGTTTTATCTTAGGCATCTTTACGCCTTCTGCATTATATGTTATCATAAAACTGTTTCTTACTTTCCCAAACAATATATTCTTATACCACAATCATCGTTTCACCGGCAAGAACTCATCGACACTACGCCCGAAGTGTATCAGTTCGCGGACCATACTCGAACTCACGCTCTCATACTGTGGCGCAGCAAACAGCAGCACAGTCTCTACACCACCGATACGACGGTTGATATCAGCCTGCTCACGCTCATATTCAAAATCACGCATGCTCCGCACACCCTTTATGATGAATCCGGCATGCTCACGACGGGCAAAGTCTACGGTGAGGTCGCTATAAGTACGCACCTCCACACGCGGCTCGGCAGCATACAGAGACGCTATAGCCTCTACACGCCGGCCGGCAGTCTGCATGCAAACCTTACGCTCATTCACGCCCACTCCTATCACAATACGGTCGAAAAGCGGCAACGCACGCCTCACAATATCGGCATGCCCCACTGTAAACGGGTCGAAACTTCCTGTGAATATTCCTGTCTTCATTGTTCCATTCCGCTCATTCACCCCTCCCATGTAAAGGAGAAGGAGTGAAGGAGCCATTATATATAGGATGTTTTACTACTTCCGCCATATTACTCGAACAGTCCCGGCTGCATGATGTTGCCCGTGTACGGGTTGCGCCCGAAGTGACGGTATGCCAGCTCCGTAACCATACGTCCGCGCGGCGTGCGCTTGATGAATCCCTCCATGATGAGGAACGGCTCGTACACCTCTTCCACAGTACCCGTATCCTCACCAATGGCAGTGGCTATGGTAGATATGCCCACCGGACCTCCACGGAACTTGTCCATTATCGTTACGAGAATCTTATTGTCTATCTCGTCAAGACCGTAACGGTCTATATTGAGAGCCGTCAGGCCCACACGCGTAATGTCGGTATCTATGCGGCCCGTACCTTTCACTTGCGCAAAGTCGCGCACACGGCGCAGCAATGCATTGGCTATACGAGGGGTGCCGCGGCTGCGGCGGGCTATCTCAAAAGCGGCATCATCGTCTATCGGCACTTGCATTATGCCGGCAGAACGCTTCAATATACGCTGAAGCGTCTCCGGCTCATAGTACTCCAGATGCAGATTGATTCCGAAGCGGGCACGTAGCGGAGCTGTAAGCATGCCTCCGCGAGTTGTCGCACCAACGAGCGTAAACGGGTTAAGATCTATCTGTATAGAGCGCGCCGACGGTCCCTTGTCTATCATGATGTCGATACGATAGTCCTCCATGGCCGAATAGAGATATTCTTCGACCACAGGCGACAGACGGTGTATCTCGTCGATGAAAAGCACATCATTTGGCTCAAGCGATGTAAGTATACCGGCCAGATCACCAGGCTTGTCAAGCACCGGTCCGCTCGTAATCTTGAAACCAACCCCCAACTCATTGGCAATGATATTGCTCAGCGTAGTCTTTCCCAGTCCGGGAGGACCGTGCAGCAGTGTATGGTCAAGCGGTTCACCACGATATTTGGCGGCCTCGACAAACACTTCAAGATTCTCCACCACCTTCTGCTGACCGCTGAAGTCACCGAAACGCAACGGTCTGAGAGCATTCTCAAAGTCGCGTTCGGCCGACACCCTTTCCTGCCTTATATCAAAATCTTCGTTCATCAATCGTTCTCTATGTCATTAGTCATCGGTATGCCGACAGACATCCGGTTGCAAAGTTAGCATTTTATTTGCAATTCACCCACCACAATGCCCACAAAAACAATCACCGTCCGAGCCTTATATTATGACCCGGACTACAATAAGTCATACGGCATCAATACCGGTAAGATTCACACGAAGTGCATTTTTAAGAAGGAAACATACATAGTGACGATTTTTTTGTGTAAGTTTGCAAAATAAATACAAACCCGAAACAATATGAAGATTATAAATTTCAGTGAGACAGATTCCGTCATCAACAGATATCTGGCGGAAATACGCGACGCAGACTATCAGAAAAACCGTCTGCTATTCCGCAACAACATAACACGCATAGGCGAAATGATGGCATATGAAATGAGCAAGACGCTGACCTACGAAGAGCGCGAAGTGACTACCCCCTTGGGCACGGCACGCATCCGTCTGCCGCAGGACAGTATCGTGCTGAGCACCATCTTCCGTGCCGGACTGCCCCTGCACGCAGGATTCCTGAATGTGTTCGACCATGCCGACAACGGTTTTGTAAGCGCATACCGCAAGTATACCGACGAAGCCCATACGGAGGTGGGCATAGAGGTGGAATATCTGGCCACACCGAATCTTGACGGCAAGACACTCATAATTGCCGACCCCATGCTGGCAACCGGCGGCTCGATAGAGATGGGCTACCGTGCTTTCCTGACCAAAGGTATGCCGCACCGCGTCGACATAGCCTGTGTGCTGGCCACACCCGAAGGACTGGAACACGTGAAGAAGACCATGCCCGACGACATTACCACCGTATGGTGTGCCGCCATAGACGAACGTCTCAACGAGCACAAGTACATCATCCCAGGTTTGGGTGATGCCGGTGACCTGTGCTTCGGAGAGAAATTGTGACAAGCATTTCATCATAAATATTTCTTTCACATCATGAAACATTTACTATTAGCTACACTCATTACCATTCCGTTTCCCGGCGAAAGTCGTGGAGACATTGCATGCGCACAACGCATACCTCATGCCTCGATGATGATGCGTGGAGGCACTTACAACGCTACGCCCGTACCGTTCAGAACCGATACCGACATAAACCTGTGCAAAGTGCCGGAAGCCCCGATACTCTGGGGTTTGGATACGGCATGGGACAGCGAAGACAATGTGACTCGTGGCACCAACCATATCGGTACCGGCGTGATGCGCATAGGACGCGTATCGTTTCAGCCGAGCGACCTTGTCGATGACAACGGCAACCTGTCAGCGGCACAGCAGACGGCGTTGCAGTCGAGGCTAAACCATATAAGAATAAGCGGCGTGCGCGATGTCATTCTGAACTGCGACCACGAAGCACTTAATTCTTCCAACTATTATGCCAAACCGGAAGAATGGTATAAAGTGATAAAAGCCAGTGTGAAGTATATCCGTACAAAAGGTTTCAACGTTATTACGGTATCACCGTTCAACGAGCCCGACTACACACCATGGGGCGAGGGAACCAAGGCGCATTTTCGCTCGATAGCCAAGAAGATAGCCGAAGATGCCGAGCTTCAGGGCATCAGAATATCTGCCGGAAACACTCTCAACTGTGACCAAGCTCTGTCATGGTACAACTATATGAAACCTTACGTGACAGAAGGCAATACCCACCAACTGGCAGGCGGATTTGATACATATGCCGCCTTCTGGCAGCAGGTTCGTGCCGACGGCAACCATGCAACGGCTGACGAACTTCACAATGTAGGCGAAGCGTTTATCGGTGCCCACTACGGCATGCAGTCCGGAGTATGGTGGGGATGGGACGGTGCAGCACGCGGAAAATACTGCAAGGCCTCGTTTGCCGGCAAAGAAATAGGTTATGCGGAAAACCGGAGCGCATGGACGGCTGCCACCGTATACAAGTGCGGGGACGGACGTATAGATGCTTTTGTCGGATCATCGGAACGACAGGCCACAACCTCGGCGTTCGACTTTACCGCTACCGACCGGCCGGTCTATTACGACGGTTACGGTCCTGTGTACAACTATACCATGACTATACCCGGAGGAACAGGTTATCAGACAGGGCAGACCAATGCGGAGCGCCTGATACAGATAAACAAGGGCGAGGACGTGCCTTTGGATAACCTTGCCAACGGAACGTTTGTGATAATGAACAAGAACTCAGGCAAGTGCCTCGGATTCTACAATGGAGCCAAAGGCGAGGCCCTGAACATCACACAGATGGCATACAGTTCGTCGAGTGCCTCCACCCACCAGCAATGGATTGTAGAACCGGTGTCGGAAAGGGTTGGCGGTGACTACAGCTACTTCTTATTGCGCAACGTACGCAACACCGCACAGGTGATGGATGTGAAAGACTGGAGTACATCTGCCGGCGGAGAGATAATAGGTTACTCGGGCAGCGGAGGCACCAATGAGCAATGGTTTGCAGAATATGCCGGTGAGGGTAATTGGTATCTGCGTTCGCGGCACAGCGGATTATATCTTGAAATAAGGAACTCCTCAACCATCAGAAATGCCTATCTACAGCAGGCTGCCTTTACCGGAACTCCCAACCAACAGTGGCGCTTTATGCCCGTCAAAGCCCAACTGGAGTCTGACGCTCCTACGGCACCCAAGAACTTGAGAGCAACGCCACTGTCCGCATCAGTAAAACTGGAGTGGGATGCCAATGGCGAAACCGACATAGAGGCTTACTGCGTGCTACGGTCCGTGGCAGGAACGGAACTCACAAACAGCGATTCGTGGGATATGATAGGACGCATGATTGCCGGAACGGAATTTGTAGACAACAGCGCCGTGGCAGGTGTGCAGTATGTATATAAATTAAAGGCTGTGGACAAGAGTCGCAATATGTCGGAAGCATCGGCAACCGTGACTGCGGGTCATGGCGGCAGCAGGCAAAAGACTGCACTTGTAGCACACTACGTCTTCGACGAATCGACAAACGACATTACCGAGAATGTATTTGATGCCGTCGTGGAAGGAACGCACACATACAATACGATTGAAAATCAAGAGAAAACCGGATGTATCGCTCTTGGCGGAACAGCCTATCTTATGTTGCCGCCGGCAGCCACACACCATTCCGACATGACGGTGAGCACATGGGTCAATGTGACCGGCACAAGGACCTGGCAACGTATTTTCGATTTCGGAAACAGTATGGATCAATATTTCTTCCTCACTCCCAACAATGGCTCAGGAATGAGCGTTGTCATGAAAAACGGAGGTGAGGAGCAACGATTGACAACTGCAACTCTTCAGGACGGATGGCACCACGTAGCTGTCACGCTGTCTCCGGATGCAGTGACATTGTATATCGACGGCGAACAAGCCGCAACAACTGCTGACATAACAATACGTCCTATCGACTTCATGCCTGTGCGCTGCTATATCGGCCGCAGTCAGTTTGCCGCCGACCCGTTATTGACGGGCAGCATCGCCGATTTGCGCATATACAACAGCGCGCTTACCCCGGCAGATATAAAGAACATTATGGACGGTGGGGAGCCTACAGCAATACATTCAGTAAAAGACAATTCCGCATCTGCACGACAGGACCGCACCTATACCATTGGCGGACAGGCCGTGAACAACGGCAAGCACACCAAAGGTGTATATATAATAAACGGTAAAAAAGTGATAGAATAGAGACACTACCTATCAGCAATACATTGCGGACCATTACCTAATTATTACAAAGAAATTACGGAATCACACAGATTATTCCCCATTGGGAAATACATGTAATTCCGTAATTTCTTATATAGACCTTTCTTATTTCTTCTCCTCGTTCTTGCCTTCCTTGTCTTCAGGCTTGATGATGTTCTTCACCGTCTCTCCAATGGGCAGCTTGTCGAGCACGCCGAGACTTGGTGCCACGGTTTTGACAAGGTTGTTGAGGAAGTTGCCGGTTGTGCCCTGTCCACTGTCGAATACAGTAACATTGCCCAACTGTATCTTCTCGAACGCCTTTACCTGCTCTCCGGCAATCTGCTTCCACTGGTCCACCATCTTGTATTGGATGGCTATCGACGGGTTGAGCTCGGCAGCCTTAACCATTGCCTCAAATCCCTCGGCCTCGGCCAACAACGACATTTTCTTACCCTCGGCCTCGGCCTCCAGTTTCATACGTATGGCCTTGGCCTCGGCCTCAGCCTGGGCCAGAGTGGCCTTTGCACGGGCGTCGGCCTCGCGCGTCACTTTCTCGGCTACGGCATCAGCCTGAAGAATGGCCTCCTGCTTGGCTATCTCGGCAGGCACAATCTTCTCGGCCTTCAACGATGACTCCACCTTGCGTGCCTTGGCTTCTTCAACCTCTTTCTGGGCCTGCTCCCGGGCTGTCTGGATAGCAGCCTCCGAACGTGCTGCGGCCTCTCCTGCCTCACGGTCGGCATTGGCTTGTGTCACCTGCAACTCGGCATCAGAACGGGCAATGTCCTTCTGTGCCTCGTTACGTCCTACGGCTGCCTTTTTGGCGGCATCGGCCTTCTTTATCTCCATGTCGGAGTTAAGTTCGGCCACACGGCTTTCCTTGTCGGTGTTGGCTTTCTCTATATTGATATTCTTCTCGGCCTCAGCCTTGGCTACCTGAGCCTCTTTCTCGGCATTGGCCTGGGCCACCTGAGAGATACGGTCACGGTCGGCCTGAGCCACCGAAATCTCCTGATCCTTGAGAGTCTCGGCAATGGCAATCTCCTGCTCTTTTTTAGTAGCGGCGATGGCCACTTCCTGGTCCTTGCGTGTCTCGGCCACCTTGGTCTCACGTTCACGTATCTGATTCGCTATCTTTATGGCACCCAGTTTCTCCTGCTCCTCAATGTTGGCCTGAGCCTCGTTCTGAGCTTTGCTCTCGGCCTCCTTACCTAAGTTTACGATATAGTTGGCGGCATCGCGGATGTCACTGATGTTGATGTTCATCAGATAGAGACCGAACTTGCTTAATTCGGTATCGATGTTGTCCTTGACTTTCGAGAGGAACTTGTCTCGGTCCGAGTTGAGTTCCTCAATTGTCATGTCGGCAATCACCAGACGCATCTGTCCGTAAACCACATCTGTGATGAGGTTCTGCTTGTCCTCGAATCCGAGCCCTAGCATACGCTCTGCAGCGTTCTGCATAACGGCCGGATCGGTTGATATCGCCACAGTGATAGTTGTGGGCACGTCTACGCGTATGTTCTGCGCCGAAATGGCTCCGGTCAGCTTGCAGTCTATCTGCATCGGTTTCATCGACAGAAACTCGTAACCTTGGACTATAGGCCATACAAAGGCTGCTCCTCCGTGAAACAGCTTGGCTGATTTCACACCACCGGTCTTTCCGTATACAACCAGTACCTCATCACTCTTGCACTTACGATAGCGCGAAAGAATACCCACAATAGTGAGCACTACAACGGCCACACCTATTGCAGCCATTATAAAAAAACTTTGATCCATAATTATTAACTTGATTGGTTAGTAAAAAAAGTCACTTCACATAATATTTGTTGTCTTCATGGCGTACCACGGTGATTCTCTCACCGGTCTTGTAGCCGCAATATTGAGACTCAGACACTACGTCGAGTTCACGTATGGCACCGTTATGTGTTATCTGGATGATGTAACGCCCGTCGCCCATATTGTTGTATACCGTCCCGTAACGGCCTACCAAGGCTTTGGGGTCCTCGGTCTGCGTCTCTTTCTGCAACCGCAAAACCAGCACATACATCCTCCACAAGACAAAAACAAACACCAAGCCTGTCACCACCGCCACAAGAATGTTCTTCAACGTTGCCTCGCCGCCTCGGAGAACCATCATCCATCCGAAGCCTATCCCGAAATGAACAAGCCCCTTGAATGACACTAGACTGCTTACATCGGTATCTGCCGTGGCATCACCGTCTATGTCCACATCTATATCACCAAAGAATATGGACAATATGAACTGGACAACGAATACACCCGTTGAAACAATGGCTATAAGCCAGAATACTTGCGACTGTTCCATGATTTATCATTGATTGTTTCCACAAAAGTAAAGAAAAGAATTAATATATACAACTTTTTACTGACATTTTTGTATTAAAATACGGGAAAAACTAACGAAATGCCACTTATATATGCCCTTTAACAAGAAAAAAGCCCCATAATCCCGCAGTATGGGCCACGAGATTATGGAGTAAAGTCGGTTTTGTATATCAAGCAAATTTCATTTCACTTCCCACGTATCGTTTGTCATGAGAAGTTCCTCAAAGCAGTGGTACTTTTTCATCTGCTTTACTTCTTCTATCTGTGCTGTGACGGCATCGTCGTAGGTAGGCGCATCAACATCGCGTATAACTCCGAGAGCTACAGGAAAACCTTTCTCCGGGTCCATCATTGCCAGTTTGAGCTGAAGCGTATTGTCCTCGGCATGGGCGTCGTGTACAAGCACGTCGTCCATAGTATAACCGTCCTTGCCTATCTCGACCACTTTCAGACCGAAACCCTGCTGGACAAGACCGTACTCATTGTTCTCACCGAACACGAGCGGCTCACCGTGACGCACGTAAATGGCATTCTTCTTGCGCCCGTCCTTTGTATATACAGATTCATAACATCCATTGTTGAAGATGACACAGTTCTGCAATATCTCACATACCGAAGCTCCCTTGTGCCGGTATGCCGCTTTGAGCACGTCTACCGTTGCGGGGGCATCAGTGGCCACGGCACGTGCAAAGAAGTGGCCACGCGCACCGAAACAAAGTTCGGCCGGACAAAACGGGTCCTCGACAGTGCCGTAAGGGCTCGACTTCGATACGAACCCGCGCGGACTCGTAGGCGAATACTGTCCCTTGGTGAGTCCATAGATGCGGTTGTTGAGCAGAATCATGTTAAGGTCGATATTGCGACGCATGGCATGTATGAAGTGGTTGCCGCCAATGGCAAGTCCGTCTCCGTCTCCACTTATCTGCCACACGGTAAGATCGGGATTGGCAACCTTTACGCCTGTGGCTATCGCAGCTGCACGACCATGTATGGTCTGCATGGCGTATGTATTGACGTAATATGGCAGACGGCTTGAGCATCCGATTCCCGAAATGACAGCCATGTTGTGCGGAGCCACACCAACTTCTGCCATCGCTTTGTGGAGCGATGCCAGGAAGAAATGGTCACCACAGCCCGGACACCAACGGGGCTGGCCTTTTTTATAGTCGGATACGGAGAAGCTTTCCTCGGTCACTGCTACAGGAGACGTGCCGGCAGGTATATTGTTGATGTTATTTGTTTCCATAACTATCTTGCTTTTTTATTATTTAAATTTACCAGTATTATTTACTTGTAGGGACATATTCTTGTATTTGTCCGTTCTCACAATTCTTGATAATCATATTTATGTCATCAGCATCGGCATCACATTTCATATTCAGTTTATCCTTGTTCCATCTCTCAGGATTCAGATATATGTATTCATTTATCTTGTCGTATGATTTCTGATTCCGAACGATATGATCATAATATCTGTTTTGCCATAACTGTCCGTCAAATCGAGGCCAACCTTTTTCCTTTACGCCATGAATATATTCTACTGTCGTACGGCTTTTCAGGTAACGCATCATTTGAGGCAGTCCCATTCCGCCATCTGCCATTATACAAATCAGACAGTGCAAGTGATTAGGCATTATTACCATGCTTGTAAGTTCTGCATACTGATTGTTTGAGAACATAACGTCAAGAACATTACGCACCATCAGTCCTGCAGCATTAAGTTCCATTTATCCATCTTTCACACATCCAAACAAATCATCTCTGTTTTTCGTCACTATCGTAACAAAATAACATCCCGGTTTTGAGTAGTCATATCCTTTTAATCTGATACTCTTACGCTGCGGATTAACGTCAGATTGATTCATTTATGATATAGTGTTACGGACAGATACAAGAATTTGTCCCTACAAGTTCTTAGTAACTGATTCTACACTACTTCTTGGCTAACGAGGCCAGCGCCTTCACCAGTTCGCTCACCACGAACGGCTGTCCCTTAACCTCATTGTACTGTTCGGGCACAAAACCGTCAACGTTGGCGCGCAACCACGCAGCCAACTGACCGAGGTTCTGCTCAGCCACCACCACCTTGCGGTATCTGCGGAGCACCTCAACTGTGTTTCTTGGCAACGGATTGATATACTTGAATTGCGCCAACGCAACCTTGTGACCGTCGGCACGAAGTTCTTCCATGGCCGAATAAAGATGACCATAAGTGCTGCCGAATCCCACTATAAGCAGGTCGGCATCGTCACGGTCGCCGTCTACTTCAAGGTCAGGAACCGGAATACGAGCCACCTTGTCTGCACGCAGACGGCACATGATGTCATGATTTTCAGGATTGGTGCTGATGGCGCCCGTACGGCCGTCCTTTTCCAGTCCGCCGAGGATATGAGTATAACCCTCCTGTCCCGGCACAGCCCAATAGCGGGCGCCCGTCTCAGGGTCACGCTCATAAGGCGTGTAGTTGCCTTTCTGCTCCTCCACGACACGATGCGGACGTATGGCGGGCAGTTCCTCCATCATTGGCAACCGCCATGCCGCCGAGCCATTGGCAATGAAAGCATCGGTGAGCAGAATTACCGGTGTGAGATGCTCTACGGCAATCTTTGCGGCCGAATACACAGCATCAAAACAGTCGGTAGGACTCGTGGCGGCTATCACCGGGATGGGACTCTCGCCATTACGGCCATAAAGAGCCTGCAGCAGGTCGGTCTGTTCGCTTTTGGTAGGCAGACCCGTAGACGGACCGCCGCGCTGCACGTCGATTATGACCAGCGGAAGTTCGTCGATGACAGCCAGGTTGATAGCCTCAGACTTCAGACAGATGCCCGGACCCGATGTCGACGTGGCGGCCAACGCTCCGGCAAACGATGCTCCGATGGCACTGGCACAGCCCGATATCTCGTCCTCACACTGCACTGTCTTTACACCGCACGACTTGTGCTTGGCCAGCTCGTGAAGTATGTCAGTGGCCGGAGTAATGGGATAAGAACCGAGGAAAAGCTGCATGCCCGCCTTCTCGGCAGCGGCAATCAGTCCGTAGGCAGTGGCCTTGTTGCCCGTGATATCCATATATCGGCCGGGCACTTTATCCTTCGACTCTATACGATAGGTTGCAGGTACACCGGCATGCACGTTATGACCATAGTCATATCCGGCCTGAACAACCTTGATATTGTTCTCGGCTATCTGAGGCTTCTTGGCAAATTTATCACGCAGATAGTTGTTGACAAGCTCAAGGTCGCGGTTGAACAGCCAGCACACCAGTCCCAAAGCAAACATATTTCGGCACTTCAGAACCGACTTGTTGTCCATTCCCGAGCCGGCCAGACAGTCCTTGACCATAGTTGTGAGCGGACAAGCCACCACACGGTCAAGATCGATGCCCATCTCGCCGAGATAGTCGTCAGTGCCGAACTGTGCCTTCTCCAAGTCTTTTGCCCCGAAACTGTCGGTGTCGATGATTATCGTGGCCTGCGGCTTGGCAAACCTGTATTGTGTCTTCAGCGCCGCGGCATTCATCGCCACAAGCACATCACATAGATCACCCGGCGTATAGACGCGACCCGCACCGATATGCACCTGGAATCCAGACACACCCGTAAGCGAACCTTGCGGGGCGCGTATGTCCGCCGGATAGTCCGGAAACGTGGATATGCCGTTGCCCACGGTGGCCGACACCGTGGAAAAGATGTTACCGGCCAACTGCATTCCGTCGCCGGAATCGCCGGAGAAGCGAACCACAACCTGGTCAAGCTCCTTCACTTCCAATTTTTCTGCCATATTCTACAAATATTGTAATTTGATTTTTTACACCATCGAACATGCGTAACGCACATTTGCCAACCTAAACGAGACATAGATATAAAAGTCCGTCCGGGAATACCTCAGGCGTTACGGACTGCAAATCTCGCAAAATTTATTGAAATAACAAAATGTTTTGCAACAAAATAGAACTTTGGACAAATATCCGCATCATGCACCGTTTGATTACAATTCGTAATTATTTCAACTATAAATGCGCTATTATGAAATGTGAATCCATCCCCGACAGCCCAACATTTTAGGCAAAGACATATCCGCATGCGTCAGAAACGGAGCATGAAAAATGCGGATATTACGTCATCAGAACTCAAAACCAAGGTTGACATACATATACAGACTGTTGGTGCGGCTGCTATATCCCAGGCTCGCCCCCAATGGACCTATCATGCTGTCATAAGCATAATCGAACCGTGCCCCGGCCATTGGCAGGCTACGAAACAGATTGCCGAACTTGTCGTCATGGCAGGCGGCGGAAAAAGTCAGTGATAAGTAGTTATTGTCCATTACACGCTGCTGAGCAGAACATTCCAATCCGACGAACACATCGGAAGCCCGCTCCACGTTGCCGAAACCCGCAAAAGGCATCTGATGCTCGATATAATGTCCGAAAAAAGGTCCGCCAATGAAATTGCCCATAACGTAAGGAATGCCGCGCCCCATGAGCGCGCGCCCATAAACCATTGGCCTCAATGAAAATCTGTCGGTCAGACGCAACGCCGTGCGCCATCTGGCCGAGAGAATGCCGAAGGGAGTATGACCGTCATACTGATACATATTGTCCGTATATATGGCATATTCCGCTTCAAACCGGCTGCCACGTGTGGTGAAGAAGTCATTGTCCTGGGAGTTATAGTTCAACATGGCACGATAGCTCAACAGCCTGTCATTATCACTGCTGCCCGCTCCGGCATTCCCGCTCGACAACATGTCACGATAGTCATAATAGTCATAACGTGCGGAGATATCAAACATGATGTTGCGCCACGACAGGCTCAACAGTCCAAGTTCGGCGGTGTGACGGTTGTATGTAAAGTTGAGCTTGCGGTTGCCGCCATGATAGATATTTATGTCATTATAACGGAATGTGTATGACAGTTTGAAGCTGTTTATCCGAGTGGGGCTCACGGTGGCCTCCACACGTCCCATGCTCCGTTTGCCCAGACGTCCGGTCAGACCGAGGCGCACCGGCGGCTTGAATCTCAGCGGGAAAATGCCATGAAACTGCAGTGCCACCTTCTCTTCATTGTCAAACCTGATACCCATCAGTATCTCGCTCGCCTTGCGTCCTTCGGTATCTATCGTCAGCCTGTAGCCGTCAGGCTGCCCAGTCAACTGATAGCCGGCATCATTGTAGAACAGAGTGCCGCGCAACGCCCCTATGGCCTTCTCTATCTGCATGATGCTCACACTGTCACCTTCACTCAGAGAATAACGCCGGCACAGATATGCCGTGTCCTGACTGCTCACGTTACGGAAATCCAGCTTGGCCACTCTTACCTTACGTTCCGCTCCCATCGGCTGATAGCGGCTTATCTTGGCCGGCCGGTAATCATCGTCATAGCCCAGCCTGCGCTTCAACCCGATGATGCTGTCCCAATGCTCCATAGCCGCCCGCTCGCCACGTGCTATCAGCGTGTCGATAGCCTTAAGGTTGAAACTCGCCATAGAATATCCATCCACATCAACACGTATCGGGATGTCGGTAATGGCCCAGTTCTCACGATACTTGTTCTCGCAGTTCACGTCGATGAGTTGCGTCAGCACAGCTCCCGCAGAATTAAAATCGTCGGCTGTCTTATGCTCCTCTTTCTGCACGCTCACACCTATTACATAGTCTGCACCCATGTCACGGGCCACGTCGGCAGGATAGTTGTTGCGCAGACCACCGTCTACGAGCACCATCGTGTCGAGCCGCACCGGTGTAAACGCAGCCGGTATCGACATGGATGCACGCATGGCCGTGGCCAGATAACCGCCGCGAAAATCCACCTCACCGTATTTCACCATGTCGGTGGCCACACAGGCAAAAGGCACCGGCAGACTGTCAAAACTGATGGAATCGTGGTAGCCGACGGTAAGCCGGTTGAAAAGATTGGCCAGATTCTGTCCCTTTATCAGCCCGCTGCGCGACAGAGCCTGACGGTTGAAACCGCTCAGAGGCAGCGAATAGAAATAGCGGTCCTGAGCCGCACGGTCGCCGAGCGACTGCTCCTTGGGGTTAAGACGGTCTGAAAGCAGGAAACCCCAGTCCTGAACATGAACCAGAGAGTCGAGCGTGGCGGCATCGTAACCTATGGAATAGAGTCCTCCGACAAGCGCCCCCATACTTGTGCCGCAAATGATGTCAACGGGTATGCCGGCACGTTCGAGCACGCGCAGCACTCCTATATGGGCCATGCCCTTGGCGCCGCCTCCGCTGAGAACGAGGGCCACACGCGGACGTATGGCAGATTGCGCCGAATCGGGATTGTACGGATTGCTCCTGCCCACCGACACGGCAGACACCAACACCATAAATGCTGCAACGAGGATTCTCTTCATCTGCTGTCTATGTCATAAGCTGTACTCTCACTCTCTCCAATATCTCCGTCAGCTCTTCCACGGTTTCGGCCCTGAGCATGGCTATACGCGTCTGTCTGAAGTCGGGAATACCCTTGAATATCGGTGTGGCCGCCAGATGGCGCCTTGTGTGCAAAATACCTCTATATTCGTCTATGCGCTCCACGTTGATGCGCAACTGCTCGAGGAGAATGTCTATCTTGTCCGAGACGGTGAGGGGAATGCCAAAAGATGATTCCGCCACCTCACCGAATATCCATGGCCGGCCGAACGTGGCACGACCTATCATCACGGCATCCACACCATACTGCCGGAAAGCATTGTCTGCATCTTCGGCCGAGGTGATGTCGCCGTTGCCTATTATCGGTATGCGTATCCGCGGATTGCGTTTCACATCGCCTATCAGCGTCCAGTCGGCCTGACCGGTATACATCTGTGCCCGCGTACGGCCGTGTATGGTAAGCGCCTGTATGCCACAGTCCTGCAACCGTTCGGCCAGTTCTGTTATTATAAGGTTGCCGCTGTCCCATCCCAAACGGGTCTTCACCGTCACTGGCAACCTGACGGCATCGACCACCTTGCGCGTAATCTCGAGCATCTTCGGTATGTTCTGCAACATACCGGCACCGGCTCCCTTGCCCGCCACTTTCTTTACAGGACATCCGAAGTTGAGATCTATCAGGTCGGGGCCGGCCGCCTCGACCATACGCGCCGCCTCGACCATGGCATCGACGTCACGGCCGTATATCTGTATGCCCACAGGGCGCTCCTCATCGCAGATGGTGAGTTTGTTCATCGTCGATTTGACCGAGCGCACCAATGCCTCGGCACTGACAAACTCGGTATACACCATAGCCGCCCCAAAACGCTTGCAGAGCATGCGGAACCCGATGTCGGTGACGTCTTCCATCGGCGCGAGAAACAACGGACGCTGCCCGAATTCTATGTTTCCTATCTTCATCGTTGTCTTTACTGTCTTATAAACACTTTCTGGTACTATAAACCTTTTTATGTATAAACCAACAGAGAACAAAAATAATGTAACTGCAATGAAAAACAATGAATACATTTCGGTTTTTCATCTTATTTAACGCTCCTACTTTACATTATATTACAAGGAGATGATATGTCCCGCCCGCCAACGGGCGCACCACACCTTTCATTTCCATCTGAAATAGCAAAGCTGTGACACGATTTATCGGCAGACCGGTCCTTACGGTTATGATGTTTATCTGGAGATTGTTGGTCTTGCGCAACAAATCGGCTATAAGCTGTTCGTCCGGCTCAAGTTCGGGAAACAGCTGCCGCTCTATACCTCCGGCCTTAGCTTTGGTAAGGGTTGTATCGCTGTCCCATCCCATCGCCTTGACAAAATCACCGGCACCGGTAAGAAGCACCGCACCATTGTCACGGATAAGCCTGTTGCAACCCTCCGAATACGGTGCTCCCACCGGACCTGGAAAGGCAAAGACATCGCGACTGTATCCGGACGCGATGGAAGTCGTTATGAGTCCGCCGCCCTTGGCTGCCGACTCCACAAGCACCACGGCATCGGCCATACCCGCCACAATACGGTTGCGACGCACAAAATTGACTTTGTCGGCATTGGTACACGACATGAACTCCGTGAGCAGTCCGCCTCTCGAAAACATATCTTCGGCTGTACGGCGATGAGCCGAAGGATATATCATATCAAGCCCATGAGCAAGCACGCCCACGGTATCGTATCCACATGAAAGAGCATTGCGATGGGCACAAATGTCAACTCCGTATGCCAGTCCGCTGACAATGAGAACCTCGGGACAATATTCCCTCAAGTCTGTCATGAAACGATGTATAAGGTCCTGCCCATAAGCCGTGCAATGGCGTGTGCCCACAATGCTGACAACACGCCGTGCATTGATATCGGCCGACCCCTTGTAATACAGCACAACCGGTGCATCGTCACATTCCTTCAACCGTTGTGGATAGCCGTCAGAGCACAGCGGCAACGGCGTTATGCCATGCTCCTGCATAAACGTTGCTTCATCGCAAGCTCTGCGCAATGCCCCGTCCCAGTCTTTCAAAGCATTTACAAGACGCGGCGAGCAGTCGGGCAGCACGTCGCCAATGTCGTTGCGGTGTTCGTAAACAGCCCGTGCACCGCCCAACTCACGGTACAATGCAAGCGCAGTACCGAGATGGAAGTTGCTGATGCGCGTAAGCGCCATGGCATATATTATCTCTTGTTGCATATTCTTTTTTACAAATCAATAAAGAATCAACGGCACAAACCACATTCATTCCTTCTTGTTCTCCATATCCATTAACGCCCTGTCTATATCCCGGCTCACAGCCAGTTTGCCATTGACAAGGCACACCACGTCGATAACACCGCGGAAACACAGTTTCCCGTCGGATGCGCGGAAGATGTCCTGATAGAAGACATAGCGCAGTCCCTCCTTTTTCAGGGCGAGGCGCGATATGAACTCGTCGTCACTACGCAACGGTATCTTGTATTGCAGATTCATGCGCGCCACCACGGCATCGGTACCACGACGGTGCATATCTGCAAAGCTCAGTCCGCACCGTCGCAAGAAGAGGTGACGCGTATGCTCTGCATAGTGCAGATAGTTTGCGTTGTTGACTATTCCCTCGATATCGCACTCGTAGTCGCGCACCATCATCCTCGTTTCAAATATGTAATCCATCTCACTGCTTTAAATAAAAAAACATATAATTCAAATCGGTTCAAGTAAAACATAGATTTCATAATCCATAGCTTACGGATTGTTCCTAAGATACTCATATCCTATGCGGCACCTCAGACAGTCGCGCCTGTCACAGTATTCGTTCTTCAGCTGTATAAGCGCCTGACTGTCACCGGCCGTACGGACCTCCAATCCGCAATCGCGCCACATACGTATGATGTGATTGTCTTCGGCACGCATACTGTCAAGAAAGTCCAAAGCCCTGCAGCACAACACCTCACACGACGTATGCCGGCCATAGGCAAAGAGCATGGGAATGGCTGTATTGATGGTGAGCAAAGCAAGTGACGATGCCGACAGACATTTGTCGTTGCGTACGCTCTCATGTCCGAAGGAGTAGTGCGTCTGCCAATAGTCTGTAACACGGGTGTGAAGCAGCCGTTGCACATCGTCCACATTACAGCATTCCGTCAGCGCCCTCAACCCCATGCGCTGCCCGTGATAAAGACGTGCAAGCTGGGAAATACGTATATGCGGAAAATTCTGGGGCCTCAACCTCAGAAAACGCCATCTGTGCCAGTCCATCGGCTCAAGCGAAAACTTATGAGCCAGATAGCGGTATTCGGCACCAAGCCTGCGGAAATATCCGTCGCCCGCAGCAGCCTCACGACAGCGCTCCGGCATGGCTTCGGCACAAAGCAGCCCGGCCTGTCCCATGAATATTGCTTCAATCTGGAAGAGATCGTCACGATGATGAGCCACAGCCGCCAGCGGCACGTGCATGGCCCACTCCTCAAAAGCATCGCCGTTTATGCCGAATCCGTAATTGCGGGCCAACGTAACAAAGAGTGCATTCTCCCATGAGCCGCCGCACCGTTCCACCCGTTGCCATATGTCGTCCGTCTTCCGCGACAGACGCTCGGTCTGCAGTGCCGCCATCCACGAGCTTACAGTGAGCCGCGACAGACGAGGCACAATGCGGCGGCACGGCGGAAAGCGGTCTTCGCCCATAAGCACATCATAGTTTTCGGTGACATGCGGCGGCACTTCCAGTACCACCTGCGGTATCACACGACCCTTGGAGTCGGTCACAGGCCCGTCGTCCTCACCCACGACATGAAGCACCACATTGTCATACCGTCCGTCACTCTGATGTCCGTGCAGCCGCCAGTCGGAAGCCCGTTGGTGTATTTCCACATTGCCAACCCACAGCGTACCTTCCACCTTCACTTTCGCATTGAAGAAATCCGGCCCGGCATTCGTATTGGCTAGTCCGGGATCTATCAGCTCCACACTCTTTCCGTCGGTGGTGACAAGCTCTCTCACCGGCAGCAGGCGGTGGCGCCACACGTAGTGAAGTAATTGTTCCATATATATACTATGTTTGAATTTATAAGTAAAATGCCGTGCGGAACATACCGGGCCGGCACAAACAGTCAATCATCTCTATTTCCTCAATGTCTTCTTATATTCCGAAGGCGTCATGCCGAACTCTGTCTTGAAGTTCTCCGTAAAGCGCTTCACTGTGTTGTAGCCCACCCGATAGGCTATCTCCGAGACATTCATCCGGCCCTGGTCGAGCAGCATACGTCCATGCTTCATACGTATGTTGCGGATGAAGTCGGCCGGTCCCTTGCCCGTTATGGCCTGCAGCTTCTTCCATAGTGCCACGCGGTTCATGCCCAGAGCCTGTCCAAGCGCCTCTACAGAAAAGTCAGAATCGCCCATATTGGCTTCAACAATACCTATGGCTTGTTTTATGAACTGCTCGTCAAGCGTAGTTATGGTTATCTCCTCCGGCCGCACGTCGGGCTTCTGCTGAAAACGAAGGTGGCTCATTTTGGCCAGTTCGATGAATTTGTTGATGCGCAACTTCAGCATATCAATGTTGAAAGGCTTCGTAAGATAGTCGTCGGCTCCGGTCTCATAGCCCTCCATGACCGAGTCCTCGGCAGTGCGGGCCGTAAGCAGTATGACAGGAATATGGGACAGCTGTATGTCGCTCTTGATGCGGCGACACAGTTCCAGACCATCCATTACGGGCATCATAACGTCGCTCACCACCAGGCTCACCGCCTCGCGACCGAGAATGTCCATGGCCTCTGCACCGTCTGCCGCCGTGAGCACACGGTAATGGTCGGCAAGCGATGTGCCTATGAACTCGCACATATCGCGATTGTCATCTACCACAAGCACCGTAAACGCACCGGCCGTTTCGGACAAACCATCCGGAACAGCCTCGGCACAGGTTCTGACATTCTCGTCTGCCGGAATCCTGAATGAGAACACAGCTCCACCACTCTCTCCGTCACTGACATACACCGTACCTCCCATCAGCCTTACATAGCTGCTCACTATATGCAGACCGATGCCGCTCCCAGTAAGATGCTGCATGTCATAAGAGTCAGCTGACCCTTCTACTGCCGACTGATAGAACCGTTCGAATACAAGCTGCTTGTCTTTGTCAGCCACTCCGGGCCCGCTGTCGGCAACGCTTATCTCCACCTCGTCCGGCAAACGGCGCATTGTGACGCAGATGGAACGTCCGTCGGGAGTATACTTAAAAGCATTGCTGAGCAGGTTGTAGATTATCTTGTGAATCTTGTCATGGTCAAACTCCATCTGCATAACATCTATATCCGTATCAAAACCGAAACTGATGTCCCTGTCGGTTGCATAAGACGAGAACCGTTCGCAACTGTCGCGAACGAACGATACTATGTCGCCCGACTGCAACCGCAGCCGCTCGGCCCCGACGTCAAGGCGCCGGAAGTCGAGAAGGGCGTTTATCTGGTCCTGCAACAGACGTGCATTCTTTTCCATGATTTGCAGACGGCGCATGACCGTGTCGGGCAATGTTTCACGCAACAGCATCTGCAACGGGCTGATGATGAGCGTGAGCGGTGTGCGCAGATCATGGCTCACATTGGTGAAGAAGCGCAGTTTCATCTCGGCCAGACGCACGTTCTTGTCTTGCTCCATACGTTGCCGTTCGAGGTCCATCCGGCGAATGTTGCGTCTGCGTGAACGCATCACAAACCACCACACACCCAATACGACAAGCAACATGTATAAACACAGCATCACCGGCGAGAGCCAAAATGGCGGCGCCACATATATGGCCAGACGCCGTTCCGGACTCCACACCCCGTCACCGTTGCAAGCCTTTACGCGCAGTAAATAACTGCCGGACGCCATCGACGCGAACGAAATTACAGGATTGTTTATATATATCCACTCCTTATCTCCGCCAATAGTATACGCATATCGCACCTCTGAAGAGCCGGCCGGATTATCTGTCATGAGACGCAGAAGAATGGAATGGTCTCGATGGCTCAGGTCCAACTTTTCCGCTGTCTCGTCGAGCGGCTTTCCGCCAGCCGTAATTGAGGAGAAAAATATCTGTGGAATATGATGCTCGCTACGCCGATACGCCTTGGGACTGATACCTACATATCCGCGGACACAGCCGAAGAGCACACTTCCATCCGATGCTATGGCCGATGAATTCTGGTTGAAATAATTGTCTGACTCACTCGCTATATGCTTGAAATTGAGCACCCGGAAATCACCTTTGGCCCTGTCGCCAACGCTTATCCGCGAAATTCCGCCAGCCGTGCTTACCCAAATATTCCCATCACGGTCTTCCTGTATGCTTTTGACAAGGTTGTTGCAGATGCCACGCTCTTCTGTAGAGAACAGCCATATCGAATCGGTCTTCATGTCCCAGGCCGTCAGGCCATTGTAATGGCCCATCCACAATATATCATGACTGTCGTAACACAAAGCCATGGCCTGCCGGTTGAGAAAAAGGCGGCTGCCGTCCTTGTCGGCTGAAGTACATATCTGGCTGCCGTCGGCAGTATCATATATGCAAAGCCCGTCGGATGTACCTATATATATACGCCCGGCATGGTCTTTCGTTATCGACATGCCGTAGACATCGCTGCCCTGCGGAGTCTTGTAATACGCGTACCTTCCTGTTGCCGGATCGAGCCTCAGCACGGGATGAAATGCCGAACATACCCATATATTTCCCTTATCGTCTTCGGATATCTTCCACGACATGTCTGTCGGCAGACTGCCGTCGGCCGTGGAATATTTGCTGATGATACGTCCGCCGCGGTCCATACAGTAAAGCCCGCTGTTGTACGTTCCCACCCATATATGTCCGTCGCGGTCCTGCAACATGCTTGCTATGCACATGTCGCGCAACGGTGTTTGCTCGGGGGTGCCGTCGGCACTTGTACGGAACAGACCGTTACCGTCGGTGCCCACCCATACCGTGCCGGCCTCGTCGGTGAACAGAGCGCTGACATCGCCACAGTCTCTGGCAAAACGTTTGAACATGCTGAAATCCAGACTGCTGTAGGATATGCCCTGCTTGTAATGCCCCAGCCAGAGAGTGCCATGCTTGTCGACTGTCAGGGTATTTACATTGTTTTCCGCCATATCTCCGCGATTGCCGCCGGCAGTGATATGCTGTGTTACGGCTCCGCAGGCCGTATCATAACAGAACAATCCGCGATGGTCGGTGGCTATCCACACCCTGCCCTTTCCATCGTCGGCTATCTGGTGTATGGCATTGGCCGAGACCGAAGACCGGACACCATCCGAAGGAGGCAATACTACTTGTTGCCATTCCGTATTCTCACCCACGGTAACGCGACGGTAAAGCTGTTCGCTGAGAGTGGAATAGGCCCATAACACACCGTTTCTGTCGGCATAGACACAAGGACGACTGTTCTTCAGTTCGGCCGGAACGGAGGTTATAACCGTCCTGCCCGTCTTCTTGTCCACCTGCCACAGACGGTTGCCGCAGCCGCCGATATATATATACATACCATCTTCGGCAGACGATATATACTCGCGGTTTCGCTTCTGCGGCAATCTTCCTGAAGTGACGCGCCACAACTTTCTTTTTGCAAAATCATATCGGTAGAGAGACTTACGGGTAAGCACCCACAGGCGTTTACCGCCATCGGTGAATACATGTTCCTTTGCGGTGCTGTCGATGCCTATCGACGTGAAAAACGCTTCCGTATCGTCATCAAGACGATTCTCCTTGCGTATATAGCGCAGCAATGCGTCTCCGGAGCGTATCCACAGATTGTGCTCGCCATCCTCGCATATCTCCGAAACGGCACGGTCCATCACTGTCATTACCTCATAACCGTCGTAGCGTGCCAGTCCGGCGTCGGTACCTATCCACAAGGCTCCGCGACAGTCGGTCAACAAACTGGTTATGTTGCCGTCGGGCAGTCCCTGCCACGTTCCTATATACCTGAATTTGCGTGTGCCTTGTTCGGAAAAGCCGTGACAGGGAGTCGACATCGTGACGACATATAACAATAAGGTTAGTATTTTTATAAGTGTATCGTTCATAATTGTATTTACAATAAGGTCTGGACAAATTTACATATATTTTTCCAATATACATCAAACATCTTGATTTTTTTCGTGTATTTGCCGATATTAAGGATAGAAACATTCTTAACGAAAACTTTCTTCTGTACTTTCGTCATGTTGTGACAAAACCGACAAGAAGATGATAACGGCTTATGGACGTCCCGCAGGAGCAACAAGCGCACACCTGAAATCGTGCATTCGGGACACAACACAAACCTGCAAGTACCAAAATACTTTACTTTAACGTATGTTAAGCGACATCCGTATCGCGATTTCCGGACAAGATTCCGAAAATCGCGATTTTTGCTTCAAATGGGGAGTACTGATTATCAGCGAGTTACGTCAACGGGGATTTGTCAAGAAAGCAGAGAGGGCCGTTTTGCATTGCAATAAGGGCCTTATTGCATTGCGACGGTGGCCTCGTTGCACTCCAATAAGGCCGTAATGGCGATGCCGGGAGGCCCTTACGGCAAGTTGGCACCCTCGAAAACACATAAAAAGAAAGCCCGGAGACGAGCCGGGCTTCTCTATTTTGAGAAAAAAGAAATGCGTTTTTTTCAGAATAAAACATACATATCGGCTGACAACCATCAGACGTACACGGCGGTTACCCGCCACTACGACCGGAACGCTACATACCTGCGGGCGTTACGTCGGCATCCTCCACTACATATTCCGGCCGTTCGTCAGGAGCGGCGGTGCGTATCTCAATGCCGTCAAACCTGATGCCGCGGGCATGGCGCACGAAGAATCCCCGGGCCGGTAACACTCCCCACATCGTGGCTTCGGGATATTCCTTTTCCTTCTCGTCGACAGGTATGGGCGTCTGTTTCTGGCCTCCGCTGTGGCAGATGGTGATGTCCGACAGAGTGACATTCTCTACGGGATGGCCCGGCAGGCCGGTGATGGAGCAGCCCGAAGGGCCGGCGTTGTTGACAAAGACATTGCTGATGTGCACACCGTCGATGCGACCCACGCGGTCAATCTTCTGCCCCTCGTAATATCCTCGTGCACGGTTGGCCAGACGTACGAATATGGGTGACTCGGTGCCTTCGGCCGTAATGCCGCTCACGTTGACATTCTCGAGCACGCCGCCGTCCACTATTTCAAGCGAAATGGCGGATATACCGCGGGGCAGACCGAAGAACTGCGACGACTGGTCCTCGGAAGGCTTGACGCAGATGCCGCTGATATTGATGTTGCGGAAGCCGCCGTTAGTCTCCGTGCCGAGCTTTATTGCGTTACAATGGCTGCTCACCACACATCCCGTTATGGTGATGTTCTCGCAGAGGCGTGGCGAGGTGCTCTTCAGAGTGATGGCATCGTCGTCGCTGTCGGCCAGCATTCCCGTCACCACTACGTCGTGGCAGCCGTCGAGATCGAGAGCGTCGTTATTGTAGTTGTTGCGGTTGAATACCCGTATGCCGTCTATCCGTACACGGTCGCAGGCCAGATAGTGCTGCATCCAGCACCCGCTGTTGCGCAGGGTGATGTCGCGCACCGTTATGTCGCGGCCACGGATTATGCGCAGCAGATGAGGACGGGTGATGCCTTCGTCGTTCCACGACAGTTTCTTGAACGAACGGCCGCGGCCGTCAATGGTGCCGTGGCCGTCTATCACCACGCCAGCCACATCGTCGGCATATATCAGCTGTATCGTCTCTGTCTGCGTGCGAAGCGACACATAGTCCGATTTCATCGGCCTATAGTCTTCCAGACGTGTGCTGCCATAGAGCGTGGCACCGTGTTCGAGATGCAGGTTGACGTTGCTCTTGAGCACTATCGTACCTATCTTGTAGCTGCCTGTCGGCACCAGTACGCGCCCTCCGCCGGCCTGAGAGCATTCGTCGATGGCGCGCTGCACAGCATCGGTGCTAAGCCGCGAGGTGTCGCTCACGGCACCGTAGGCCGTGATATTGTAGTCGGCAGCCGTTGATGTCATGGCACCGAAAACCATTAAGAATGACAGGATGATTTGTTTCATAGATTTGTCTCCGCTTTATTTGCTTATACATTTCCCTTTATAGAAAGCACGGAAGTTGTCTTTGGCATAACCATGACCGTCGACCTTGAACGTTGAGGCATTGGCGCCCTTTACCAATTCTCCGCGATAAAACACCCTGAAAGAATCTTTTGAATAGCCTTCTTTCAGCAACTTGAACGTCGAAGCATTGGCGTCTTTGATATGTTTGCCATGGTAATAAACCCTGAAAGCGTCCTTGGCATAACCTTGCTTGATAGCCTTGAACGCCGACGCATTGGCGTCCTTGAGAAGTCTGCCACGGTAATAAACCCTGAAAGCGTCCTTGGCATAACCGTTTTCAAGTACCTTGAACGTCGAGGCATTGGCGTCTTTCAACGGTTTTCCGCCATAGAACACTTCAAACGATGTCTTGTAATACTCCGCTTTGTGACGGTCGTGCTCCCTCCAACCCTGAGCATCAGCGCAGAGTTGGAGGAGGGAGAACAGCATAATACAAACGAATCTGTTCATAACTGATTGTCTTTTGATTGTCATTTAACTTTAGTGGCACGGATGAAGTATGCTATCAACAGCACATAAGCCGCGAGCGAACACAATTCGGAAAGCGGATTGGTCCACCATGCCTCATAGTCAAAGCTCACACCGCCGAAGCGCAGGATGGCGCTGACAACACCCATCAAGGCACCGCCGGCTATGAATCCGGAGGCTATCAGGTTGCCCATCTCTCCACGTTCCTTGTTCTTCTGCGGGTCCTTGGTACGGGTTGTGACATACCAGTTGACTGCTCCGCCGACAACGAGAGGCACATTCAGTTCCATAGGGATGAACATGCCAAGAGCAAAGGCCAGTGCCGGAACCTTGCACCATGTGAGGACAATGGCCAATACGGCACCGATGGCATAGAGCACCCATGGAGCTTCGATGCCGTTCATCAGCGGATCTATAACGGCAGCCATGGCGTTGGCCTGCGGTGCGGCAAGCTGTCCGCTGGCAAAACCGTAGGTCTCGTTGAGCAGCATCATCACACCGCCGACAGTAGCGGCCGAAACGAGTGTGCCGAGGAACTTCCACGATTCCTGCTTCTTGGGAGTGGTGCCGAGCCAATAGCCAATCTTGAGGTCGGTGATGAACGAGCCGGCCATGGACAGTGCCGTGCACACCACACCGCCCATTATCAGTGCGGCCACCATGCCGCCGGTACCTTTAAGTCCTACGCCCACCATAACTACAGACGCCAGGATGAGCGTCATAAGCGTCATGCCCGACACGGGATTGCTCCCCACGATGGCAATGGCATTGGCAGCCACCGTCGTAAAGAGAAATGCGATGACAGCCACGAGCACTATGGCCACGAGGGCGAAGAGCATGTTGCCGTCCATCACGCCGAACCAGAAGAACAGGAATGTGATGACTATCGTGGCTATGGAAGCTATGGCTATGAACTTGAACGATATGTCGATGTCTGTACGACGCCTGGACGTCTCTGCATTATCGGCTTCCGACGAAGTGCCTTTCATCTCTCTTGCGGCCAGACTCACGGCGCCCTTGATGATGCCCCACGACTTGATGATACCTATTATTCCGGCCATGGCAATGGCGCCAATGCCTATCGACTTACCGTAAGAACGGAATATCTCTTCAGGGCTCATCTCGCCCACGGTCTTTGTTATGGCAGGATCCCATGCGTTGAGGACGCTGTCGTGGAACATTATCGACATGCCCGGCACCACCAGCCACCACACTGCCAGCGAACCGAGACATATGATGAGCGCATATTTCAGACCTACGATATAGCCCAATCCGAGCACCGCCGCACCGGTATTGACCTTGAAAACGAGCTTGGCACGCTCGGCAAGCGTCTCGCCTATGCCAATCATGCGCGAGGTGACATTCTCGTTCCACCATCCGAAAGTGGCCACGACGAAGTCGTACAGACCGCCGACAAGTCCGGCCAACAGCAAGGGTTTGGCCTGATTTCCGCCCCGCGCGCCGCTGACAAGCACCTGTGTGGTGGCCGTGGCCTCGGGGAAAGGATACTTGCCGTGCATATCGCTCACGAAATATTTGCGGAACGGTATGAGAAACAATATTCCGATGATGCCGCCAAGCAGGGATGAAATGAATATCTTGATGAACGACGCACTCATCTCAGGATACTTGGCCTGCAGGATATAGATGGCAGGCAGGGTGAAGATGGCACCGGCAACCACGGCACCGGAACAGGCACCGATGCTCTGTATGATCACGTTCTCGCCCAAAGCACGGCTGCGCTTGGCGGCCGTCGACACACCCACGGCAATGATGGCTATCGGTATGGCCGCCTCAAACACCTGTCCCACCTTCAGCCCGAGATAGGCTGCGGCCGCCGAGAAGAGCATCGCCATAAGCACACCCCACGTCACCGACCATGCATTCACTTCGGGATAGCTCGCACGCGGACTCATCATCGGCTCGTAGCTTTCTCCGTCACGCAACTCACGGAAAGCGTTCTCCGGCAGTTGCATCATGTCTTTTTCGTCTTGTTTCATAATTGTTTTGGCCCCTCCCGACCTCCCCAAGGGGAGGAGAAGGGTAGTTGCTTTATTTGTTATTATTACTGTTATTACCAATATTTCCAGCTTGCTACTGATATGATCACGACTATCGCGGAGTTATTCCGAACCACCCTACACCTCCCCTTGGGGAGGCAGGGAGGGGCCTTCAGTATCTTCCAGATATTCCGCAAATATCTTCGCCGCCGATACTATCTGGCTCACGCAAGGACGTGTCTTGTAGTATTCGGCCGTACGCTCGCTGGCCTCATAACTCAGCGGAGCGCCCTTTTTCAGCTTCAGAAGTTCGGCACACACAGTGGACCCGTGCATCTCCTCAAAACGCTTCATCAGCTGTTGCACCACGCGATAGTTGACCGACTTGCCTTCACGGTCGCCTGCCGTAACGGACCCGCAGTCCATGCCGGCCAGCGTCACCATGCCGCAAGCCGCACCGCACGTCATCCGCATACGCCCTATTCCGCCGCCGAAACCCGCGCTGAGCTTCAATGCCTGTTCCTCGGTATATCCGTAAATGTCGGCAAAAGCCGCCACAACCGACTGCGAACAGTTGTAGCCCTGCATGAAAAGTTCTTCGGCACGGCGCACTCTTTCTTCTTTGTTCAGTTTCATGTAATACATTGATTTTACATATAATTGGATTGGGGATAATGCTAACCTTACGCAACATCTGATTAGTATTGTCAATGTGGCATTTATCCATTGCAAAGATAAATATAATAATTGAAAAAGAATGAAAAAACAGTCAAACAATGCTGTAATAAAGCCATTTGGACACTTGATGGCAACGAGATGAGAAAGAAAACCATGAGATGAAGAAAATTTATCTTTCATATTTTGATACTTCAAATAAAAAAGATAAATTTGCATCACATGCCAACAAAGAGTGTAAGATGAAAGAGAATAGTTTATACGATAAGAAATCCATCCGTGAAATAACCGGAAAGAATCCGGACTGGAACGAGGTTGCAAAAGATTGTGTCGCTTTCAGCAACGCACAAGGCGGCATAATAGATTATGGCATAGAAGACCACTCTGACGAACCTCCTGCAGAACAGACTATAGACGAAGACCTGCCGGTAACATTGACAAACAAAATAAACGGCAAGACTATAAACGTAACCGTTTTTGCCGAAACGCTTGTCCATCAGAATGGAGGCCAATACATCCGTCTGCACATTTCGCGCGGCCATACCGTAGCATCCACCGCATCAGGCAAGTATTTTCTACGTATAGCCGATAACAGTACCCCTATCACAGGAGATAACATAACAAGACTGGCTGCCGAAAAAGGATATTTCCGTTGGGAAGACCAACCGTCAAAATGGAGTTGGAAGGATGCAGACCCCGAAAAATTGCAATCGCTGATATACAAACTCAACTCATCTGAAAGGGTAAGTCCATTCGTCAAACAGAAACACAAAAAGGAATTGCTCGACTATTACTTCCTGACAGAGGAGGAGTCAGACCGTATGACCAATCTCGGTGTGTTGTTCATAGGAACACAATCGCAAAGGGGACGACTGATGAACGCTCCTGTTGTGCAATGCATCAAATATGATGAGAACGGAGAGAAAGTAAGAAAATATCTGTGGGATGATTTCTCCATGACGCCTGAAGAAATAATCGAGAATGTATGGACGGAAATACCCGACTGGCGTGAAACGAACGAAATCAGCGAAGGGTTGTTCCGCAAGGAGATACCGGCTTACGACAAGGATGTGATTCGTGAGCTGGTATGCAACGCCTTGGTACACCGCCCTTATACAATGGCAGGAGATATATTCATAAACATCCATCCCAACCGCATCGAAGTAATCAACCCTGGCACTCTGCCATTGGGAGTAACCCCAAAGAATATCCTTCATAAAACAGTAAAAAGAAACGAACACTTCGCATATCTCTGCTACGCATTGAAACTGATGGAACGTGAAGGTTCTGGATATGACAAGATGTATGAGATACAGCTCACCAACGGGAAACAAGTCCCTCAGGTTTTGGAAAGCAGCGATTCTGTCACTGCCATTGTAGAACGTCGTATCATCAGCAAAGAAGCCATCAAGGTAATCCGCGGAGCCATGCAGAAAGCCGACCTCAAACAGAAACAGATAATTTGTCTTGGACTTATCGCCCAACACGAAAGCATATCGGCAACCAATCTGATACAGATACTCAATCTTAAAGACCGTGATGCTCTTTCGCCATGGCTCGACCCACTACTCGAATACGACATAGTCAAGGCTGTCGGTGCACACAGAGCCAAGGAATATCGTATAAGCAGTTCCGTACTTAAGCAAAGCTATTATAAAGGAAAGACATCACTGAAAAGGATTGAGGATTATCGCATCAAGGAACTGATTGTAGAAGACCTTAAGATTTACACCTGTGCGCCATTGAAAGATATTCACCAAAGAATAGGAAATGAGATTCCGTATAAGAAAATTCTTGCCCAAATGAAATCATTGACCAGTGAGAATATCGTAAAGGAAGTAGGAGCAAACAGATGGGTAAGATACAGTTTGGTTAAGGAACCGTAATTATCATTTCCAAAATCAGAATAGAACACTACAAGAAATGAGAAATGGAAACGAGAAATGGAAACGACACAGATATACTCGCTGATAATCAGCGGATTACAAAAACATCAGAATACAAATAGGAACTGACAAAACACAATCCACAGATGAAAAGAATATTCAATGTAATGATTCTCACGGCGATAACCATAGGTATGACCGCGCAGACAAGCAAGCAGCTCATCACATCAAAATATCCTGCCGGTACGATTGCCGCAGCAGTGGAACGCACGGAAGAGTTCAACCCCGTACCGAAAGCAGGAGATGCATTCTGGCGCGACTCGGTGCCCGAAAGCATGCGCCGCAATTACATAGAACACGGGGAGCGATATATTGACAGGCCATGGTCTTCGCTGCCGGCCACGGAGTTCGCACGGTTCAAGACTGACGGCAACCGCACCGGATACGAAACATTGTGTTTCAACAAACGCCGGCAGTTGGTAGCGTTGGTGATGGCCGAGGTGATGGAAGGCAAAGGACGCTTTATGCCCGATATTGTGAACGGACTGCAGAGCACACTCGAAGAGACATGGTGGGGACTGCCGGCCCACTACGGCACAAAGATGCAACGTGCGGAAGACCAGAACGTAGACCTGTTCAACGCCGAGACCGCAGGCATGGTGGCATGGATATCATACGTGCTGGAAGAACGGTTGGACAGCTTCTCACCACTGCTGCGCAAACGCATTGACAGCGAGATTGCACGCCGCATACTGGACCCGGCAGTAAAGAACAACTATTGGTGGAAACGGGCCGGTATGAACTGGAACCCGTGGATAGCCTCCAACTGGCTGACGTGCATACTCTTCTGCGAACATGACGACAAACGCCGTGCCGAAGGCATCGGTCAGATAATACATGCCCTTGACGCCTTTATTGACGCCTACCCCGAAGACGGAGGATGCGACGAAGGCCCCGGCTACTGGGACCGTGCCGCCGCGTCGCTATACGAATGTCTTGCCCTGCTGCGTGCGGCCACCGGCGGAACGGTGGACATGAGCCACGAACAAAAGATAAAGGCTATGGGCAGCTATATCTATAAAATGTACATAGGCAACGGATATTATGTCAACTTCGCCGACGCGCACAACAACCGCAACATGCAGCAGGTGAACGTGGTATACCCCTTCGGCCTGTACCTCGGAGACCGCACAATGACGTCCTTTGCAGCCTACACCGCCCAAAAGGCACGTATCACCGAACGCGCAGCGACAATCTACGACCGTAGCGGCAACTGGCCCACACTCGGCCGCGAACTAATGATGCTGGGCAACATAAACAGTATGCTCCGTGAGACACCTGCCGAACCGGCCACGGCTGATGTATGGCTGCCCGATCTGCAAATAATGACGGCACGACGAGGCGGACTTTTCGTGGCAACGAAAGGAGGACACAACGGTGAGAGCCACAACCACAACGATGTGGGCAGTTTCATCGTATACACCGACGGCGAACCGCTGCTCATAGACCCCGGTGTGGGCAGCTACACGGCACAGACATTCAGCAACGGACGCTACGGCATATGGACCATGCAGTCGCAATATCACAATCTGCCGATGATAAACTGCACGGGACAGAAAGACGGAAAGAAGTATGCCGCAAGAAACATATCCTACACCCGAGGCTCGCTAAGCATGGACCTTGCCGGATGCTACCCCGACAGCGCCGAAGTAACAGAATGGACACGCTCCGTAAAAGCATCGTCAAAAGGTGTGGAAGTGACCGAGAACTACACACTGCGCGAACATCGCGGCACAACGGCTCTTACGCTCATGACAGTGACCCGCCCCGACATATTGTGTGACGGAACGATAGCTCTTAACGGCGGACGACGCATCGCCTACGATCCGAAACAGCTCAGCGTCAGCATAGAGGACATATCGCCAATGCTCGACGCCCATCTGAAGGGAGTATGGGGCGAAAAGATGTACCGCATCGTCATGACCGTTAAAGGAAACAAAACGAAAGGGAGCATCAGATATAAAGTGATATAACCTCAACTCGTATTTATGAAATAAGAGTCTGTGTCAAAATATAAGTGTTTCACAAAGTGAACTGCACCCCAAAAGTTAGACACAAGACTTTTGGAGTGCAGTATCATATTGATACAGCCCCTTATTTTATATAGAATATCCCCTCCGGCCCCATATTGAAGAGCAAGTCAAGGATGCTGAGATTGGGCTGAAAACCGTGTTTGCGCTCGTACACCTGATAATAGCGGCGCGGGGAAAAACCGGGATCATGGTGGGGATGCTTGGGATTGATGGCATCACGAAAGTCGACAAGGCTTCCGCCTCCGGTTCCGTCACTTTCGTTTAACATTGCGACTGCGGCCGGCTTGACATAATCTTCCGTATGCCTTATATCGGGACGGATATCAAGCAGTTCGCACATCTTCAGGCAGATATCCATGTTGAAATCGTACAGATACGTCCAACGGCGCTCGAAGAAAGGCCGTATGTCGTCGGCATAATACTCGAAGAAAGGTGATTCGCTGTAAGCGCTCATCAGCGCATGCCAATGCTGATGACGCCAATTGGCATGGTCGCTGATGCGGATATCCCTGATATATGTCCCCTCACGCACCACCGGCACCGTAAGCGTCTGCAAACCGTTTGTTGCAGCTATTATGCAACGGTTGCGGTATGTCTGTTTCATAAAACTCTCGTGCCGCTCAATCATGACCGAGCCATAACTGCAGAGTTTCTGATACCATTGTATCGGACCGAAATATGTTGTGGAAAGTAATGCTTGCATTTTGATACTTGGCCCCACCCGGCCTCCCCAAGGGGGGGGGGAGAATGGGATAATGTTCTGCCTCAATCTCCCCAATGAAAGGAGAAAGGGTTTATTTATACATAAAGAAAATTTCTACAGGTCAGTCTACAAAAAAGCCACCGACAGATTGGTTTACCCTGTACAGCCGGTTCCTCCTTTTCGAGGGGGGGGGCTGGAGGGCCCTACATCATCCTCCCTTTCCTATATCCGGTGTAGAACGGCTTCGTATCGTCGTGGCCGTACACCACCATGCACACGCGGCCGATGATGCTGCTCTCTGGCACAAGGCCGAAGAAACGGCTGTCGATGGCATTGCCGCTGCCGATGGACTCCATCCAGTAATAGTTTTCATCGGCACAAGTGGACAACCCCGGAACGAGAATCAGGTCACCGTTCACACGGATTGTGTCGCCGGGCAGCGCACCACACCGACATACGAACACACCGCCAACCGAATCCACCGGACTGTCAAACGCCACGATATCCCCCCGCTCCACATCACTGCGACATATCCGTCCGTAGCGGAACAGTCCGTCGCGACTACCAGTGCGCAGCCCGTAGCTCCAGCGGTTCACCAGCACACGGTCACCGCCTTGCAGTTCGGGCGCCAGCCCGTCACCGTTCACGACATATAGAGTGAAAGCCAAAGCACGGAAAGCAAGCATCAGCAATGCTGCGACTGTCAGTGCCAATATGAACTTTACCGAGGCTTTCATCTCATTTTCCGTTTCTTTACTTGATATTGTCTACGAAACGGAACAGCCGGTTCCATCTCACTCCGCGGTCAGGATCCTTCGACCACCAGATGAATATCGGCTTGCCCACGATATGGTCTTCGGGCACGAAGCCCCAATAACGCGAGTCGGCCGAGTTGTGACGGTTGTCGCCCATCATCCAGTAATAGTCCAGACGGAATGTATATTCCGATGTTTCCTTGCCGTTGATGTATATCCGTCCGTCGCGTATCTCAAGGTCGTTGCCTTCATACACACGGATGGGACGCTCGTAAACGGCAATGTTGTCAAGTGTGAGCCTTATGCTCTTTCCTTTCTGCGGAATCCATATCGGACCGTAATTGTCGCGCGTCCAATGCATGTTGCCGTTGAGCGGATATATATCCACATCCTCGGCATCGGTCACCGGCTCCACGCTTTCCACAAGGTCCTTGCGCTGAAGGAACACGTCCAAAGCCCGCTTTGTCAGAGGCATAAAGCCATTGGTATTCAGCGAGAAAATATCTTCGGAAGATATTCCAAGCTCTTCCATCAGATCGTCCGGAAGATGCTGGCGCAATTTTACATAATAAGTATATTGCACATTGTCAGGCTCTTTGTTTGCCTTACCGTCGAGATACACTATGCGGTCGCGTATCTCAAGCGTCTGTCCGGGCAGTCCCACGCATCGTTTCACATAGTTCTCGCGCCGGTCTACGGGGCGTGTCGCTATCTCACCGAATTCGGCTGTATTTGCCGCGATATACTCGCGCCCCATTTTCTCCACCTCACTATAAAACTTAAGACGTTCCATAGCCGTGAGCGAGTCGGGCACGGGCAGATAGCCGCGATTGTTATAGAAAACCTGATAACCCGACATATAGCACATTCTGTAGAAGTCCTGCGCCTGATACTGCTGCGCCATGCAGAGCGTATCGCCGGCGGGATAGTTGAATACCACGATATCGTTGAGCTGCACCTTGCCCAGCCCTTTCACACGGCGGTAGTCCCATTGCGGCCATTCTATGTACGACTTGCAGTCCAGCACAGGCAGCGTATGCTGTGTGAGAGGAACGGTAAGCGGTGTCTGCGGCACGCGCGGCCCGTAACTCATCTTGCTCACAAAGAGGTAATCGCCTGTGAGCAACGACTTTTCGAGCGAACTCGAAGGTATGACATAGTTCTGAAAAAAGAACAGATTGATGAAATATACGGCCACGAGAGCAAACACGCAAGCATCCACCCACGACATAACGCCGCGCAATAAAGAGTTGGGCGAGTCTTTCCACCACTGCCACTTTATCTTCTTTGTGATATACACGTCGTATATGAACGGCACTACGATAAGTCCCCACCAGCTCTTCACCCACAGAAGGAAAGCCAGATAGAGCAATGTCACTACGACGAACTTAAACCATTGTTTTTTCATTTCTTTCTTTATTTTGGCCCCCTATAATCCCCCCAAAGGGGGATGCTGAGCCTGCAATTCTATACATAATGATTTAACCCTTCACTCTTTACCTCCCCCCTTTGGGGAGGACAGGAGGGGCTCATTAAAACTTAAACATATCATCTATCGTCAGCAACCCGCTGTGCGTGGCCGTATATTCGGCTGCGAGCACTGCCCCGAGCGCAAATCCCCGACGCGAATGGGCGTCGTGAGTGATGGTGATGCTGTCGGCATCGCTGTCATACCTTACGGTGTGTATGCCGGGCACCTCGCCGCGGCGCACGCTGCTTATACCTATCTCATCGGCCTGCGGCGTGTGCTCCACCGTAGTGGTGCCGTCAGGCTGCGTGAGCCGTCCGAGCGTCCACTTCTGCTTGCGGTCTATGGCGTCGGTTATCTGCTCGGCCAGAGTGATGGCCGTGCCGCTGGGATGGTCGAGCTTGTGCACATGGTGCACCTCTTCCATCTCCACGTCATACTGCGTGAAGCCATTCATTATACGCGCCAGATAGCGGTTGACGGCCGAGAATATGGCCACGCCCACCGAGAAGTTCGACGCCCAAAACAGCGTGTGACCCTCCTCCGTACACATACGGCGCACGTCGTCGCCATGGTCTTTCATCCATCCCGTCGAGCCGCTCACCACCTTCACGCCGCGCGCGAAAGCCTTCAGATAGTTGCCGTAAGCCACATGGGGCGCGGTGAACTCGATGGCCACATCGGCCGAGGCAAACTCCGGACTGTCGAAGTCCTGCTGGTTGTCTACATCTATGATGCTCACTATTTCATGGCCGCGGCCGCGGGCTATCTGCTCAATCATCCTGCCCATCTTGCCGTAGCCTATTAAAGCTATTTTCATTATTTATCCTTGTTAAACAGCGCAAAGATACTTATTTTTACGCATAATAGATTGATTTACAGTGAAAAAAATAGCGCCACACGGGCGAAATGAAGTAAAAAATGCCCTGCCCGCCTTTCTTTTCACTGCAAACGTCCGTATGGAGAACATACAAAAAGGAACCAACCGGCAAAAACCGATTAGTTCCACTTTTGATTACCTAATCTATCATTCATATATCACAGCCAACATCTTATGACTATGATGCAATGAATGCAGTCAGTTTGCTTACATCACACTTACTGCTCAATCCCTTGCCTTGCATCTGAATTTAAGAATCAAATCGTTTGACTGATTTCTAATTGAGTCTATCTGATTCTGACCGAACAGTTCCCTGTTTTCCATTACCTGACGCACACTTACCGATGAATATATCACGCCGTCCTTCTGATATAGCAAATCAGGCATCCAACCTACATACCGGAACGCTTCAACACTGTTGGACTTCAAATCGGTCACCATTCCATAAAGTCTGTTCTTGCTTGCAAAATAGCTGTGCAACTGCCCGTCGGCATATACCGCCCTGAAGAAATAATCATATTTCGATTGTTCGGACATAAACTCCGACGTATTGGCAAATTTTTCATAAGGCATGTAGTTGTCCAACACCAGTTTTTTCTTTGACACCGAAATACGCCCGTCGGCATTTATAGTATAGACACTCGAATCATACACATCAAAGTATATGTATTCTCCACCATCTGTCTCATTGAATACGTTCGAAACCAATGGCGGTATCTGCATCTGCCTGGGAAGAACAGGTATCTGCTTGTCCGTGAATCCGAAGTCCTTGTCAAAGAAGTAGAACAGGAACGCATGCTTTCCTTCTGTATATGTCATGTGGTTTGTAGAGCATATAAAACCGTTGGCATAGCTCGCAATATTCCACAACATCGTGTTTTTCTCTATCTTCTTTGACTGCACAAAACTGCCGTCAAGATTATACACATACACAGTTGACGGGTATGCCAATATCACAACCCTGCGGTTTTCCTTGTCAATCGTGAAATCTTCAATGTTTACATATTCACCTTTGCCTTTTCCTGCATTGCCTATCGAGTGCTTGTATTTTCCATCGGCATCAAAAACAAGAACGCGCCTTTTACCCGTCTTGTCCAATATATAATAGCAGCCATCGTGAATCATCAGTTTGTTGATGCCACGGAACACGCCTTCGTCTCCTGTCTTCAAGGTCAGTATCTCAAAGTCCGAATACAAATCATTCAGTTTGCACTCTTTTGACGTCTTTTTCACATAGATTTCCTTGCCATCTGCTTCATCGACCTTCTTAGCACATGACAACATGAAGAAACATATCGTCAACATGCAGACTGTTTTTGTTTTCATACCCATCGGTTTGGTTTTCCTTCTTGTTTACATTTCAACCTTGAAAGCAGGGTCTACATTATCCAAGTACCTTTATATCGGGATTCACCTTACACATATCGTTTACAAAACCCTCCTTGTCCTTTGGCGAGATTATGATGCTTCTGCCCTTGAGCATTATCTCAATTCTGTCCAACGACATCGCCGGTGAACTTGCAAGATTATGCGTAGGACGTATGGCTATGACGGACATTATGTCACATCGGTCTTTCGCCAACATGCCGCACTTCACTCTAAGCATCTGTCCGTCGATGATGTATTCGGTATTGAAAACCATATCCGCGAATATCAGCCCGACAACCATATCAACCGCAAGCACAGGCCACACCGCACCCGGAACAAACATACATGGAACAGTCGATACAACCATCACCACAACGACAATCAGCACAATCCGGCTGTCTACCTTAGATTTATATGTTTTCATTGGTTATAGTATTTTATGAAATTCACTGTCTCTTGTATCTCATGGTATCTGCTTTGCAGTACCCTATCGTCTGATTCTTGTCAGGAAACGACACTACTATCATCTCTGTAGAAGAGATGCTTATTATTTTCGACGCAAGAACATTATCACCCGTCACCCGCCTTACTATATAGTCACCCCCGGTATGAGTACCAACTTTGTGCTCCTCGTATCTGATTGGTTTATGTATCGACATATAGTATTCTTCCTTTGCCGTTCGTGTGCCATTGCCGTCGTTATACGTCACCACTGTTGTTATGGTGGTATCGGTAAAGCATTTCGTCGTTACTATTCTGCCATCGGAAGAACTTGCAGTCCAGCACGTGCCGCTCAAAACGTCGGTATTGCTCTTGACCGCCGTGTCGTCATACGGACTGCCGGCTATTCTTCGGTACACGGCTGTGTCACGGCCGCCTACAGTGACGTCGTTTTCAGGTTGCAGCAGCAGGCGCATCTCGCTATCCGATATACCAGCAATCTTCCATACCATCATCCCTGACGACCCCGTTTCCATGTTTATATACTCGCCTTTGGTCCCTTTGCCCACTTGTGATGAGTCAAACACCGTACGGCTGTCGTCCGACAGATAATACCTGTCTTCTATTATATACGAATCATCGAAATCTTTAAATATCCTTACGGTCACGACAGTCGTATCTGTGAAGTACATCCGCGATATTATTGTGTTGCTCGGGTTTGCCGTTTCCCAAAATGTGCCTTTAAGACTGTCGATGGAACATCTCGGATTAACCGTGTCTACATTGTCGCATGATGCTATTGCCCTGCCCTTTGCATCGTTACCACATGACACATTTGCATGAAGCAACAGAATATACAAAACGAAGCTAACGGTCAGTCTCATTGTTTTCATATTTTTATGTTCCATACTTAGTGCTTTGATGAATTTATTCTGAAATTTGGACCTTGTATCTTGAAATAAGATATGGTTTTATAATTACCATCCATTGGATCTATATAAATGTAATAATTCCCATCTTCTGTACTTCCAATGATTACTATTTCATGAAGTTCTGTGGTTAATTTTTCGGAGCTGCCATCGATTATTGATAATATTGGATTGTCAGAGTTGATAGCATCCATTAATTCTGACTGGTAAAATATCTTATCTGCATAAAACTCTTTATTTATGAAAATTTCTATTTCAAATGGTGCTATACCATCTTTATTCACATCCCTATGAGGATTTATATATTGATTATATTCATAAATATAAAAATTTCGATGGATATCCAAACCTAGTATTTTTGCCACATACTCCATTGCTGTTACAACACAGGTTTTGGTTCCTTTTTCTTGTCTTTCCCATTTCGTTTTAAGCTCCATGTCGATAAATTTGTCTTTAACATTTGGTGTGTACTCTTTATAATTCTTATCATCACTATCTGGACTATAAGACGAATATCCAATGTCATCATAATAATCATTCCAATCGTCATCTTCGTCCCAATCATCATCTTCGCTCCAATCGTCATCTTCGTCCCAATCATCATCATTATTCCAAAAGTCATCACTCCAAAAATCATCATCATCTGGTGTGACAATATATTCTGGCAATTCTCCTCCCCATAAGAAATCGTCATCTCGCCAATCATCATCTTCATCAAAACATGCTAAGGCATTGATGCTATAAAACAAAGATAGAAATAATATTATAAATTTGCAATTCTTCATATGCCAAAAAATTATAAATGCGTAAAAACTGTTGTTACTAATCCTTTATTACCTACAATTTTGAGAAGATATTTTCCCTGTGCAATTGTAGCATTAATTGTTAATTCATTTATGCCTTTTTTTATTTTTATGCTCCCATAATCAGCTATTTTTATACTCGCCATATTATATATACTGATAGTTACGATATCATCATTTTCTGCATAAAGTTTGATGGTCATTGATGTATCTTTTACAGGTAATGGAGTTATTCCTACAATTTTTAATGATTGCGATGGTACCGAAATAACATCACGATGTAAAACTGCTATAGCAGGCTTACGAGGTTCTTTATTATTGAATTTTATTGTACTAATCGGTATATACAATTTATTGTCTGAATCAACATAAAATGAAGCCTTAGTTACTACCCATTTTTTTTGTTGATAATTTTTGTGTAATTTTGACATCTTAAAATAATTATTTTCTTGAATATCAGGTGTAAATATAGTACTAACAGTGTCATTGTTTATCCATTTCATTGTACCAAATATTCCATCTCCGGTGAATAATAGAGTTATTGGTTCTTGATCAAAAATTTTGCGATAAGACCAATCATAAGTATATATAGTACCAGTCCATCTACCTGCTAAAGAATGTAGATCTGTGGTAGTCATTGTTTTATCTTGAGCTTTTTTTTGAATTAATTCTTTTAAATTCTGCCCAACAATCATTTTTTGTCTACTTTGGTTTTTTGATTTTATTGAATCCAAGGTATTATACTGTGTTAGATCTATAGTCCAATTATGTCCTCTTTTTACAGCCATATTATAATGTTTTTGAGCTTTTTCATAATTAGGGGTACCATTCATACCATTTGCATAATATGAGCCTAAAAGGAAATCACAACCCGAATGCCCCTTTTCCGAACCTTTACGCAAATAAATTTCCGCTTTTTCATAATTTTGTTTTGTTCCCAATCCTTTATATGTAAGATACCCTAATCCATAAAACCCCTCAGGACTTCCGTGTTGCATAGCATCAAAATAATACAAATATGCTTTTTCGTAATTTTGCTTTACCCCCAATCCAAACTGGTACATTTTTGCAATAACACACATTGCTCTGACATTATTAGATTGAGCGGCTCTTTTAAGAAGAAAATAAGCTCTTTTATAGTTTTGTTCAACTCCATCACCATCAATAAACATCTTACCTAATTCCGTCATTGCATCAGTATTACCCTTACGTACAAGATACTTATATATTCGAATCGCTTTTTTTATATTCACATCAGTATTTATACCGTATTTATATTGCTTAGCTGTATTCAATAAAACATTTATACCTAACGTATCTATGGGTGTAACATCCTTAGATATTGATTCAGACTGTGCATTCGCTCTTATCAAACATAATGACATCAAGCAGAATATAACTATTTTATAAATCATATTATTTAACATATATGTATTACCAATTGATTTTACCATTTACTATTTTGCCTTGCGCCTTTTGCTTTTCACGTATTTCGCTTTCACGTAAAGATTGTGGACGAACATTCTTTAATCTGCTAATATTTTCTTTTTGCTTTTTGATATCATATTTATCACGAACATATACTAATTTTTCAGCCATTAAATAACTATAAATTTCTTTTTTCATTTTGTTTAATTCAAGATCTGAATATTCATTACTTTCCTTAAGCAACATAATCTTATATTGTGTTTTAGCTTCAATTTCAGGTGTCGATGTGATTTGAATGTATGTATTACGCTGCTTCTCTGTTAAGATTGACATTAAAACTTTGTTAAACTCTTTACTTGCATAATACTTTATTTTGGATGCTTCAACTGCATTTTGTACTTTATATAATGCAGAATCAACTTTTTCATTATATTCATCATACGCCTTACGTATAGCATTCTCTTGCATTGATGAAAGTTTAATTATTTTACTTATTTCTATAATTTTTCTATCAGAGCGCTTACCAATAGTCCCTGCAAAATTTGCCACTATAGGCATTCCTAATACAAATATCAAAAAAAGTCGTTTCATAATATTATTGTTAATTTATACACTGGTTTCTATAGTTTTATTCGATAATTTGAAGTATGGATTATAAATATACATTTTATATCATTACTTCTCCATAAAAACAATATCCTGCACGTACGAACCGTATCTCATATACTCCAGTGAAACCGGTCGGAATGTCCACTGTCTCTGCCCCGGCTGGAATAACAGACGAATAGACAATGCTTTCGTTCCCGTTTTCGTCCATGCCAACCAATTGTATTTCTTCAAAAGTATTACCATCGAGATACAGTGTATGACCATCTATGTATATAGCAGGAATACGTACAGAAGATCTGCCGATACCGTTCTTTATATTTTTAGGGTCGTCATACCTTACTTGCAAATCTATACGGATATAGCAAGGATTATTTGTTATGCCAATGGTGTTTCTTGTTATTTCTCCATCGTTATTCTTGGCTGCATATCCAAGTGTTGCTGTCATCATGATGATGCCCGCGGCTAATAGTTGTTTTCTTGTCATAACTTTACTGTTTTGATTTCTACTCAAAGTTATGAAAAGAAAACTTTTATCGGCAATATTTCTAATACATTTTTTACACGCCGCGGTTTTATCATCTTTATAAATTACGCTATATCAACTATTTACAGATATAATACACTTTTTACACTTCTCGTTAAAAGAGCTGTCTCAGATTGTAGTCAAGCTTTTTTGTACCGTCATTTCCAAACAGTTTCCGGTTAATTTTGCTCCTTATGTTGGTCAGATTCTGGCCGGATATATCGAGCAGTACCGATATTTCTGACGGTATAAGATACAGGCGAATCATGATACAGATTATGATTTCTCTCTCGGTCAGTTTGTCATCTACATTGATTATCCTGGCATAAAATTCAGGAAAGGCGTTTTCTACGAACGTAACCATAGCATTCATTTCCTTTATTGTGACACGTCCGTTTTTCATGGCGAGTTTATGAAGACGCTTCACCATTTCGTTGTTTTCCATCGCCCGCTCCATGTCCGAATCATCATCATGCACCATCGTTTCCTGATATGTGGCTATCGACTTGCGTATTCTTTTCAGTTCGTCTTCCTTTTCTTTCTTATACCGTTCAAATCCTTGCATTGCTCTCATCATATCCTCTGATGCACTTTCGTATTTGCTCAACAAGTCGCAGAACTTTTGGTTTTCCTCAACCAATTTCAGCTTCTGTTTTTGCCTTTTTACGGAATAGAGCCTGTAAGATGTAACAATAATAATGATTATACCGAGACCTACCGCCACAAGCATTATTCTGTAATTGTCAACCTCATTCGTCTTCGCAATCATCATCTGCTGCGCACGATTATAGTTGTACAATACCTGTGCTCTGTTTATCTCTTCTGCCGACCGTATTATTGCGGCAGAATCGTTTATATGACAATACAACTGAGAATACTTGACCACAGAATCCGTTTGATGCTGGTTGGCATAATACCCCATCAGTTCCCTGTATGCAATCTCTGCACAAGTTATATTTTTTTCAAACATCAAAAGTTTTTTAAGATAAACAAATGCCGAATCACTCTTGCCTATGGCCCGATAGTATCTTGCTTTCGTCCCATAATACGACTCTTTTCCGGATATGATATTACCGCCCGAATCAAAGAAACCGGAATATTGCTCAAAGTAATCCATGCTTTTCTTGGCTGCATCAAATTTCCGTTGATTCAGATAAACGTATATCACAGAAGGCAGAGCACCGGCAGCCAGGTCTCTACGCCCATATCGGTTGTATAATTCCACAACACTTTCAGTTATGCTCACAACCGAATCGGCACAATACATCATATAATACGTATCGGCTTGCAATTCGTATGCCCTCAATGCCATTATTGTGTCTTTGGCTCGCCATGCCTTAGCGGCTGTCTGCTTCCATTCTTCCAATTCGTATTCAGGTGAAGCCATTTTGTGAAACAGCTCAGCCCTCTGCCCGTGTATATGGCACAGCGTGTGCCAGTCGCAGTCGTCAGCAGTTGTGTCTGCCAGCTCTACAGCCTTGTTGTATTGAACCAGTGCAGTGGGAGCATCGCCCATGTCGCGATACACACAGCCCAGCAGATAGTAAGCCATCATGCGTTCGTGAATGTTGCCGTGACGATCGTACCATGTTGTCACGTCTTTCATCACGGTGTCGGTAGTGAACGGCACGAAAGCCCGATTCATCGCCTTTGCCCTAAGCAGCCGGTAGCGCATCTGCATACCTGTAGGCATACTGTCGGCTACCGATTCATGACGGTCGAGCATAGCCAATGCCGAGTCCGGCCGGATGTCAACGAGCGAATCGGCCGTATCGAGCAACGCCCTCATCCTGTTGTGTCCCGTACATGATGTAAGAATGGCAAAGATTATTATTACACTTCTAAACTTCATATATCCACAAAATACCGTTATTTATAGTTTCTGCATGGCAAAAGTAATAAAAATCCATCACATCATAATCATTTACCCGACATTTTTTATATCATAAACAAAATCAGCAAATATAAAGATTATTCCGAAAAAAACGCTTCCGTTTTTTTCCAAACCAGAAAAGCCGAGAGGCCCTCTCTGCTTTCTTTACATGCCTTTCGGGCATGGTTTTCTTGCCGTAAGGGCCTCCCGAGGTTGCCGTTACGGCCTCGTTGTCTTCCCGCGGCGGCCTCGTTGAAGAGCCGGGAGGCCGCCGCGGCAACCTCGGGAGGGCCTCTCTGCTTTTCTTACACGGTCCTTTTGCAACCTCACCCGCGTAACTATCTGATTATCAGCGTCTCCTATTTTATCCGAAAAACCGCCATTTTCGCATCGTAATGCGGAAATGGCGGTCCTGTTGCCTTTTAACTATTGTTAATGTAAAGACAATTCGTAATAAATCCACCCTATAACGATGCCTGTGCCTCACCACCTTCACTTTGTCCCTACTCTACTTGCGCGGCATTTGCCTACAAACTGCGAACAAAGGTTTATCCTGTGCGCTCAATATCCCCCTTTGGGGGATTACAGGGGGCTCCCCGCTACATCTTATATGCCAGTCCGAGACGCACGGTAAACGTTCGTGCCGACACGTCGTCATGATACGAATAGCGAGTGCTTCGGATATAGTAAGAGGCCGACAGGTCGAGACACAGTCTGTCCGACACCGACAGTTGCAGACGCGGATTGACCACAAGCAGCTGGGCACTGCCCTTGTCGCCCTGGGCATTGAGGTAGAGCGGGTCTGTGGTGGCGAGGTCCTCGTCTTCATATCCCTTCCATGTATATATATTGTAAAGGTCGGCATTGATGAAGAAGCGTCCGTAACGCCCGAACTCCATCATCGTGTGTACCTTGGCACTGTAGCCGCTGCCCATGTTATAGTCGCGGTCAATCACGTTATAGTAGTCGCTGAGCGAACCGCCGAGTAATATGCCGCTGACAAAAATGCGCTGCTCAAGACGTGTGAGATTGCCCACACCGGGAAACTTGTAAATGATGCCCGGTCCCACCGCCGCAGCTTCGGATATGCGGAACGGCACCTCGCTGCTGCCGTCCTTTACGGGCTGCGAATCGTAATAGTTGAAGTGTTGGAAGAACCCGAATTCGGCCTGCATGCCGTTCGAAGAATACACCGGAGCGCTCCACAGTTGTCCAAGCAGGTGTATGCCGCTGATGATAGGCTGGTTGGAGCTGAGCCCCAAAGTCACATCGGCCGTGAAATAGTCGTAAGGCCGGTTTACCGACTCGTCGAACGGATCGCCATAGCTGAGTCCGACGTTCACATACGGATTTGTCTCTCCGCGAAACAGCGCGTTGTTGTCGGCCAGATAACGATAACCCGCAGACACGGCCAGCCCCACGGGCAGCCGGTCGTAATCGTGATACTTGCCGCCGGTGTGCCTCACCTTCCAAGCCTCGCCACTGACAATGCGGTTGAGCCCGCGCATGGGGCACACCACCGTGCCGAGCAACTCACGCCAGAAACGGGCCGGACCGCTCTTGCTGTCGTCATAGATGAGGTCGCTGATGCGGTAGGTGATTTCTCCCAGACAAACACCGCCCACTGTCGTTGCCACGAGATCGTTGATGGCCGGCGGCTCCGTCTCGCACACTGTCTCCCACATCAGGCTGCCGCCAAAAGCATATGGAACCGACTCCCAGAAGTTCATGCCGTTGCTGCGTGCCGCGTTGAAATAAAGTCCGCCGTGATACGGATGGGCAAACAGATTGGTGGAAAACTGGTCGTTGTCCCACACGAATCCTGTCTTTATGTTGTGACGCACGGTACGGGGAGAAATCTTTGCAAACTCGGCGTCAAGCGCAAAACGGTCGAAAGCAAGCACAAAGGCATTGATGCCCACCACCTCAGCGGCGGCTATCCACGGATGCTTCACCGAACGGTTGACCTCGGTGTCGGCCAATGGCATTGTAACGACAGGGAGACTGCACTCTTCGTCGGCCGGCATGTCAACCACCATGCGCAGATAGTGTGCCGCCATGCTGTCTGTCTCGGACGCTGTGGGCCCGCTTGCGGACGCTGTGGAGAGCGTGTCGACGGCTGCGGCGCGGCAGGGATGCTGCAACACGATGAGCAAGAAGAGGACAACAGCAAACGCGCCACACCATCCGGAAAGGCTGTATGTACGGCTGTGGCGGCAATATATAGTGTAAATGATGATGTCAGACATTTTCATTTTCTTGTTTTTGGTTATATGTCACCTGTTCTCCGAAGGCAGACGGAATGTCAGCCCGGCCTCGGCTATCAGTCGCTCACGGTATCTTCGCGAATGATGATAATAGCGTGTATCGCCATATCCCACCGTTACAAAGGCACCGAGGATGTGCCACTGGTAGTCCAGATTGACGCGGCCCTGCAACGAGTAAAGACGATCGGGCTTGTCAGCGGAGTTGCGCGCAAAGGTCTCGACATGATAGTAACCGATGTCACCGCTCACCGTGAGACGCTTCGACAGATTGAAATACTGGCCGACACGATAGAATACAGCTCCGGAAAAGTCTTCATCAAAACCCATATAGTGCGAACCGAAACCGATGATGCTGTATGTACTGCGGTTGCGGAACCGCACTGCCAAGTTGAGCTTGACGGACGAACCTGCATAGACCATCATGTCGATGCGGGTCTTGGGATTGACATTGACCAGACCGATTTTATGGGCAATGGTGTCACGGCTATAGTTGATAAGCCCCACCTGGATGCCGCGCGGATGACTCATACAAACGTTGAACAGACCTATCTGCGAACCGTTGAGAGTGTCGGCGTAATTGTATGCCGCCATTTGCACGCCACGCATATACGACGAGCACACATTGGCGGCTCCGGCCAACTGCACACCGCGCTTCACTCCCATCGAGATATTGGTGACGGCACTCAGCTGAATACCGCGCATGGGAGTGGTACAGGCATTGGTAAGACCGGCCAACTGGACACCGTTGAAACGCGACGCGACATTGGCCACACCGGCTATCTGAACGCCACGCATGTCGCCACTGCCGGCGTTAAGCAGACCGGCCAACTGCACTCCGTAGGCACGGCCATGACTCAAGGCGGCCAGGGCCGACACGTTGGCACCACGCATTTCACGTCGGGACGCTCCGGTGAACAACGACAGTTGCATGCCGCGCAGTGTATCGACATTGGCAAACAGACCGACATTAAAACTGCTGAACAGCAACGAGTCGGCAGTACGGCGGTTTACTCCGATGCCTATATTGGCTGCGCTGCCATCCGGCTCACGGGCTGCGCAAGGCCTGGAGAAATATGGCAACAAAACTAATGACAGGACAACAAATGTCTCTGACACCAACCGTGTATTCATGATTCAATACCGTTTATTTGAATTTACGCGGCAAAGATAAACAATATATCTGACATCTGCACTATTCGGCGGAAAATCACAAAATCATTTAACAAGAAATAAAAAAAGGAGAAGCATGCCGTCACGACACACTCCCCCGTCTACTGAATCTTAGACATGTTTATAATAGATACATACTAACGCCAAATGTTATTATTATTTTGCGACAGCGGCGGAATCACAAGCCACAGAGTCGCAGGCAGCAGCCTTGTCACAGGTTGTCTTTCCGCAAACCACCGAATCGGATGCAGCCTTATCGGAAGCGCTGGTGTCAGGAACCTGAACATCCACAGTGTCGTTCATTATGATATTGTTCACATTTGCTGTATTCTGTCCGCCGTTTGCAAATACACCACTAACCGATACCATTGCCAAGGCAATAACTGCCATTACTGAAAACTTTTTCATAATCTTTTCTCCTTCTTTTTTTAATTAATAAATCAATAAGTCTTTCTGCAATATAAAGTGCAATAGGCGTGCCAGAAACGTATTATATAACATAACACTCTGACAGACAGCAGTATATAAAAATCAGAGATATAAGACTACGTGTAGAATAGTGTGGAAAGGTGTGGATTTTTTCCACAATAGAATGTGTAGAGACAGTGTGGACTTACGATTATTGCGACTGTGGCAGGGCATAGATATAACAAACCGGCACACCTTCATCATTGTGTTATACCATATTTTTCAATCTTATTGTACAGTGTCTTCCGGTCGATGCCAAGCAACTGCGCGGCACGGCTCTTATTGCCTCCTGTAGAGCGCAGGGCAGCCACAATTCTGCTCTTTTCGTCGCCGTCATCGCGCAAGGGCAATATATGGAGTATGCCGGCTGGAGAAAGCGACGGAGCCAAGTCGGCAGCTGTGATATATCCGGAACGTGCAAGCAATACGGCACGCTTCACCACATTCTTAAGCTCGCGCAGATTACCGGGCCAGCTGTATGATGCAATCATCTCGGAGGCCTTGGCGTCGAAACCGACAATATCGCGGTCAAGCTCATGATTGGCCTGACGAAGAAAGAGATCGGCAAATAGAAACAGGTCGGCGCCACGGTCTTTCAACTCGGGCATCACTATGGAAAATTCATTGATACGGTGGTACAGATCTTCACGGAAAGTGCCACGGGCCACGGCCTCGGCCAGATTTTCGTTGGTGGCACACACTAACCGGAAATCAACCTCTACCTCGCGAGCCGAACCAACAGGCCGCACACGGTGTTCCTGTATGGCACGCAACAGCTGCACCTGCACATCGTAGCTAAGATTGCCAACCTCGTCAAGAAACAAGGTGCCGCCATCGGCCTCGACAAACGCTCCACGCTTGTCGGCCACTGCACCGGTAAAAGCCCCCTTCACATGGCCGAAAAACTCTGAAGCGGCCACGTCACGCGGTATGGCTCCGCAATCCATGGCTACAAACGGACGACCGGCACGACGGCTCTGTACGTGTATGCTTCGGGCCACATACTCCTTGCCCGTGCCGCTGGCGCCCAATATGAGCACTGACATCGGTGTGGGAGCCACAAGGTCCACATAGCCGTAAAGCTGACGGGCAGCCTCGCTCGTGCCGCGAAGATAACGGGGAGGGGCGGCTGAACCTGAAGACGCAGACGAATCCGTATCTTCCGCCGGAACAACGGTCTTGCCTTGCTTTGGCATTACCGGTCTTTCATGCGCTGCAACGGCAACATCACAACCGCCTCCGGCCAGCGCATCGTTTATCTTCTGCAACAACACATCCGGCTGCACGGGCTTGGCTATATAATCGCTTGCCCCGGACTTCATAGCCAACACGGCATTCTGTACCTCGGCATAGCTTGTCATCATGATGAACGGCACCGCACGGTTGCATTTACGAAGCCATTGAAGCAGAAAAATGCCGTCACGGTCGGGCAGACGCATGTCTGACAGTACCAGACCGACAGTGCCGCCATCGTCACCGGACAACAGTTTGACTGCATCGCTGACACGGCTCACCGTATCGACATGAAACCCTTTCTTGGCGAGCCAGGTCCGCAACATCATGGCAAACGTAAGGTCGTCCTCAACTATAAGTATGTGATTGTCGTTCATCATGCAGCTATAATGCAAATGGATTACAAAGATAAGGCTTTTTACAGAGCCGTGACAGATATATATACATTTTTTGTATTTATATAACACTCCGGGCACTGCTATAGAGGCAGTGCCCGGAGTGTTCATACTATAATGCGGTCAAGCTCGTTGAGAATGGCTTCCAGTTCGCATACGATATCACCGCAAATGTTCCGGAAGTCGGAAACCGATAAACAAGAAGCAGAACCGGCAACATGACCGTTAACGGAAGAGCCGCGCATGGCTGACAATGCTTTGAGATGCGTCACCGCGGGCGACTGTATCATTGTAAACACGGGTATGAGCTTGTGGCCCAAGGCGGCTACGGATGAAACATTCTCCAAGAGCGAACCATCGCAAGTATAGATATCTTCCGAGGCATTATCCAAAAAACCACGAAACGCCTCCAAATGTTCGGCCGTAGACAAGCGGAACTGTCGTAGTATGTCTATCTCGGCGTCACGGTCACCGTCGGCAAATTCAACAAGCGGAGCAAACCGTCCATATACGGAAATAGTGGGTGAATCAGCCTCAACTTCCGTATACTCTCCGTAACATCCCATCAAACGTGAAATGACGGCATACAGATTTTCCGTATTGAACGGTTTGGAAAGACGTGCTGCAAAACCGGCCTTAAGAAACTCATCGTCGCTGATGGCATCATGGGCTGTCATGGCCACGGTGGGCAGTCTGTAACAACCTAACCGTCGCAAAAGTTCAAACCCATTGGTGCCAGGCATTTCTATATCTGTGAACATTATGTCAAAATGCCGCTCGTCAAGCAATACCAACAGTTCTTCGGTTTGACTGCATGCGCATATCCGCCATCGTCCGCCGGACATACCGCGCAGCATCTCACAGACAAGCTGAAGCTGGAACGGATCATCGTCTATGATGACAATACTGAGATCTTGCGGCAATGCGCCGGCACAACAAGTGAGCGACGGTGAAGACGACAAAGCCGGCGCCTCACCGGCTGCCGGTCCTGTCTCAACGGGCAGACATACTGTGAACGTGCTGCCATGACCCGGTGTGGTATCGAGCGTGATTTCACCGCCGAGCAAGGTCACAAGTTCACGGGTGATGGAAAGTCCGAGTCCGACTCCTTCAATATCCTGTGCACCCGACAGGCGAGTAAAGGCAGTGAAAACCCGACGGCTATCCTCTTCGGTCATTCCCGGACCGGTATCGGCCACCGACAGACGTAAAATCCCTTCAGTCACACCGACAGCCACAGTCACACAGCCCTTTGCGGTGTATTTAAGAGCGTTGCTTATCAGGTTTTCGGCAATCTGGCGTATTCTGAAAGCATCGCCACGACAAACATCATATAGTTTTTTACCCTCTGTCGCGGAAGACGCAGAAAGGTCTGTGACGCCGTCAATAGTTTTGCAAATAAGCATAAGTCCCTTGGCATCGGCTCTTGTGCGAAAACTCTCTACACAGTTGGCTATAAGAGTTGACGGTGAGAAACTGACAAAACGTGCACATACACCTCCCTTTTCAAGCTGATGATAATCGAGTAGTGCACCCACAAGTTGCAACAGATGAGCGGCTGACGAGCGCATGACATCAAGCCACCCAACGGCCTTGGGGTCTGAAATACGGGTGCGCAGAAGTTCGATGAATCCGGAAATGGAAGCCACAGGAGACTTGATATCGTGAGTAATGGTAAGCATCAAACGTTCGCGTTGTTCAAGCAGACGTTCCGCCTGCTCACGGGCCTCTTCAAGACGATGCCGGTAAAGAACAGCCCTACGATTGTCACGGCATACAAAGAACAACGACACCAAGGCCAGCAGCACGGCAACTGCCGACAGTAGTCCCATACGCGTCAAGGCAGCCGTACGGCGAGACATGTCGGCCTCACCGGCGTGACGAAGCCAACGGCGCTCGGCGCGGCTTATACTTTCTAAAAGTTTATCGGTGCGGTGGGCAAGCTCGATACCCGTAATCTGCAACGCACGGGCACTTTTCTTGATACGAATAGTACGGGCACGTAGCAGACGTTCTTCCTCACGTCCGACTCCAGTCAGAACCTCGGCCAAAGTATCACTCAGATTGACAACTTGCCTCATAGTGTCAATACCGGCATGATGGTCCGACACTGTTACAACAGTGGTATCGGAACGTGAACGGCGGAACACATCGGCCAAACGGCTGAAGAATGTCTTGCCCGTACGGTTGACTACGTATGTCACATGCTTTTCATCTTTGCCACGGCTGACATCCGAACTTACCACGACAGAGTCGAGACCGTTACGCAGACGCTCGGCCCGACGTCGGTATACTTTTCCTGCACCGTCAGTACCTATCACAGCGATAAGACGGCGAGTGTTATCACGCTTGCAATCCAACAACATCTGCAACGAATCGATACGGGCACGCTGGACGGTATCGTCAAGCAGAACCGAAAGACTGTCGGCATAAGCCTGCGTACGAGATATGGCACGCTCATAGGCGTCCCATTGTCCGACATCACCCATGCAGACGGCACGTTCCAGATTTTCCACCTCAAGGATACTGTACACAAGACTGCCGGCAGCATCCCATCTCACAGTCATGGCACGCTCAACATCGGACAACCGTACGGCAGAACGGGTGTATCCATAAACAAGAATCACAGCCATACCGAACACAACAATAATGAAAGTATAGCCAAAGGCCACTTTCAAAGGTATGTCCCACTTTTTCATCGTCGATTATATATACTTATGTCTCAAATTATTATATTTACGTACAAAGATACTTCTTTTTTCATATCAATGACAAAAACTTCGCTTTAAATGACTAAATTTGCAGACTGCTTAAAACGAAAATAAAAGCGAAACAAATCAAGAATTGGTGAAGTCATAAAACTGAGAAGTAAACAAATTAAAAAAAGGACAGAACAGATGAGAAAAAGGATTTTGGGCATTGTCACCGCAGCCGTGACTGCCGCCGCAGCAAGCAGCACACCACTGACGGTATGTGACTTTGAGAATTATCCCATAGGCACTACATGGACTTTATGGCACAACGGCAACGGAGAAATCGCGTCTACAGCAACTGTCGAGGCTGACCCGGCAAATGCAGGAAACAAGGTGTTGCATATAGTGCTGAAAGAATGGGGATGTCATCCTGAATTTGAACTCCCGACGGAATTGCGCGGAAAAGCACTGACCGACCGCTATCCGATGGTAAAATTTGACCTCTACCGCAGTACGTCAGACGCCGACGACTGGAAACAGTTTGCTGTGTTCGTAGGCACTCAGGAGGTATATCGCGACGAAGGATATCCATATCAGGGAGACAAAGGTGTATGGCAAAGCAGAAGTTATACCATGAATCCTGCCGGAGAAGACAACACTGCGGGATTGATCAGACTTGGCATACACCACAACAATACGGACTATTACATTGACAACATCCGCCTTGCCGGAGAGTACGACGACTACTTAACGACCGAAAACGGCGGTACACTCGATTACTGCACGGCAAATACGGCAAGTTCGTACAGCACCATCGGCGACAACATCTTCATACCTGCAGGCACGACAACCAACGTTCGCACATCGCGATATTCCGAATGGACAGGAAAAGTGGCCGGTGAGGGCAAGCTCAATATATACGCAGGAGGAGAGCGCTCGTACATTGGCACGAAAGCAAGCAAAGGCACGACATATCCCGACTGGAATGCCATGAATGGCGAGATACATGTCTATCCGTATAAGGAGGTGGCCGGCAACTGCGGTTTCTACGGTCTGCTTCTGAGCAGCGGCACATTCCAACCAGACAACATAGAAGCGTCACGATGCAACGAGGTTTTCACAAACAGCAAGGTGGCTCTGCACGACGGAGCAACGATGGCTGTCGAGTCGGGTACACGAGGCATCAGATTCGGCGAACTGAATACAGAGACGGGCAGTACGCTTGACGGATACTACAAATCGGGCAAGGCCAACTCTTATTACATAGTGGGCTCAAAAGGCACTGATGCCATTCTGGCCGGCAGGATATACGCATCGACTGCAGGCAACACGGTGGGACTGGTAAAGGAAGGAGCCGGCACATACACCATAAGCGGCAACGACAACGACATCAGCGGAGGAATACGTCTGACAGAAGGCAGACTGAACATCGACAACGATGCGGATGAGGCGGAGAAGAAGAAGAAAAACGGTGCTACAGGCAAAAACGGAACGGTATTCGTATTCAACGGCACCACGCTTGCGGGCAACGGTAACGTGGCGGCACGCACAGAGATATATGGCACGGTAAGACCGGGAGGCGAAAAGCCAGGCACACTTCACTTTGCAGACTATACGTCGACAACCGGTGTCAACGTAACTCTGCATCCAGAAGCCAACATCGTATGCAGGGTTAAGACCACTGACGAGCATGACATGGCAGACATCAAAGGCGTAATGGCATACAGCAACAAGACGCAGGACTTTGAGGACTCGGACAAGACCCCGAGGCTGACCATCGAACTGGCAGACGGTGCGGCACCGACTGTGAACGAAGAGATAACGTTGCTCACGGCAACGAAGAAGGAAGGCAGCGGATGGGGATTCAGAATACGTTATCCCAAGGCTTATACATGGGTTGTGGAGCAGCATGAGGGCGACGACGGACAATACAGCATCGTGGCCAAAGTGACATCGCTCGACTACAGCGGACAGGGAGACACCGGTGACGACGAGGATGAACCGGGCGGAAAAGGCGAATACCCCGACGACGACTGGACTGCCGACATTACCGACAATACGCCGCTGCGCGAATATACGGCGAAACTGGGCAAGAACATAGGTCTGGCATTGGGCACATACAGGTACGACTGCAGCCGCGACGACGGCGAAACGGGAATAGCCGGGCGCGAGTTTGACATGCTTGTAGGCGAAAACGAGATGAAATTTGACGCTACAGAACCGAATCGCGGTGAATTCAACTTCGGCGGTTCTGATGCTGTGATGTGGGTGGCCGACAGATTCAATCAAGAGGTGCGCGGGCACACACTGGCATGGCATCAGCAGGTGGCCAAATGGGTGAGCGAAGACGGAAAGAAGAACAACAACAACTTTAGCAGAAGAGAATTGCTCGACATACTGAAAAACCATATCTTCACTGTGGTTGGAAAGTACAAGGGACGTATACGCGAATGGGACGTATGCAACGAAGTTCTTGACGACGACCAAAGCATAGTGCGCACCAATCCTAATGCCTACAAGCTGCGCCCGTCGATATGGGCCACGTACATCGGCGAGGAGTTTATCGACTCGGCTTTCGTATGGGCACATCAGGCCGACCCGCAAGCCAAACTTTACATCAATGACTATGGTGTAGAGTTCATGGGCAACACCAAGACTGAGGCTTACCATAATCTGATAAAGAGACTGAAAAAATCAAGACTGCCAATAGATGGATGCGGACTACAATGCCATCTGACGACAGGACAACTGGACACGCTGAAACTGGAGAAAAACATAAAGCGCTATGCCGAACTCGGCATGAACTGCATCATAACGGAACTTGACATTGCACTGGCCAATCCGTATGCCGAGAACGCTCTTGACATTCAGGCAAAGGAATATGGCGCTATAACAAGAGTATTCTTAAGGAACGACAACTGTCCGTCAATGCTTGTATGGGGGGTGTCGGACAATCACTCATGGCGTAAGAACAATCCGTTGCTCTTCGACAAGAATCTGAAAGCCAAACCGGCTTACTACAATGTTCACGCACAATTGCGGCTGGCCGCAGAAAAGGCTGTTGCCGACGGCATTGTGTCTCCAACGCAATCAGCTGACAACACCAAAGTCATCTCGACGACACGTTACGACATTTACGGACGCAGTGTTAACACACCAAAAGGCATTGTCATCGAGAAAAACATATATTCGGACGGCAATGTGAAGGTGGTGAAGAGGGTGTACAGATAATAAAATTCGATTAATTAGATCTGTAGGGACATTTTCTTGTATTTACTCCGTTTACCATATTGGTATCAACATTCATCTGGCGGATAAATACAAGAATATGTCCCTACTCTAATATAACTCATATAATCAAATCTCGTTCAGCATATTCGGCAATTTCTACCAAATATCAGGTGGCATCTTATCAAACTCATATTCATAGGAAAATATTTATAGCCACCGATATAACCTCGTCAGCGGCATACCCGGTACAAATTCCAATGTAATGGCGAGTTGTCGAATTTTCAATATTTCAATCCCATGTTATAAAGTATGAAACTATAAATGTCGGCCTGTTCTTCAAGCACCTTTGCCAACGGCTTACCTCCACCGTGACCCGCTTTGGTATCTATACGGATGAGCACGGGCGATGTGCCGGTGTGACACTCTTGAAGCGTAGCGGCAAACTTAAAAGAATGGGCAGGAACAACGCGGTCGTCGTGATCGGCAGTGGTGACAAGTGTGGCAGGATAGGTTGTACCAGGACGGAGATTGTGCAAAGGAGAATACTTATACAGATACTCGAACATCTCCTTGCTGTCCTCACTCGTACCGTAATCGCTGGCCCAATTCCAGCCAATGGTGAACTTATGATAGCGCAACATGTCCATCACGCCCACTTCCGGTACAGCCACACGGAAAAGTTCAGGACACTGTGTCATACAAGCACCTACAAGCAGTCCACCGTTGCTGCCACCCACAATAGCCAAACGTTCAGGACCGGTATACTTATGGTTGATGAGATATTCGGCTGCAGCGATAAAATCGTCAAAAACATTTTGCTTTTGCATCTTCGTACCCGCCTGATGCCATTCCTCACCATACTCACCGCCACCACGAAGATTGACCTCGGCATATATGCCGCCACTTTCGAGGAAGGGTATGCGCAAAGAAGAGAAACGCGGTGACAGACTGATATTAAAACCTCCATATCCATATAAATAGACAGGATTACGACCATTAAGTTTCATACCTTTCTTATAGGTGATACTCATAGGTACACGTGTTCCATCCTTGCTGGTATAGAATATTTGCTCACTTATATAATCGGATAAGCGAAACGCTAACTTTGGTGTTGCGTAAACAACGCTATGGTCTGCCTCTATATCGTAACTGTAGATTGTGGTAGGAACCGTATATGAGCCAAAGCCATAGAAGCATTCCTTATCATCCTTTTTGCCACTGAAATATACTGAACCTATCATTGGCAATGTTACCTCATGAAGGCGTTTTCCATAAAGGTCACAGACATAGGCATGTGATGAAGCATCCTTGGAATAGGTAAGTAAAAGTCTATTCCCTATAACATCGGCACTCTCCAATACATTCTCGCTCTCAGGCACTATCTCCAGCCAGCTGTCAACGCCTGGTGAAGCCAACGACGCTGACATAAGACGACAACGAGGCGCGCCATAATTGGTCATTATCATGATTTGACTGCCTATATTCTCTATAGGATAATAATAATAGTTCATATCGGATGTCATCTGAATGAACTGCGAATCGGCCTGTTTGAGACTGCGTACATAAAGATTGTTGCCTGCACCCTCACCGCTCTCAGTAAGAAAAGCCATGGTTTCCTCTTCGTTTACCGTAATGCTATAGAAACGCTTTGGATAGGCCGGATTATGATAAAAGAGCACGTCTTCACTCTGCGGTGTACCTATTTTGTGATAATATATCTTATGCCCCTTATTGATGCCGGAAAATTCTGTTCCCTTAGCCAATGGAGCATCATAGGCACTGTAATAGAAGCCATCACCGTGCCATGCTGCACCAGAGAACTTTGCCCATTCGATATGGTCATCCATAAGACGTCCGGTTGACACGTCTATAACAAAGATTTCTTCCCAATCGCTACCGCTGCGCGATATGGCATAGGCGGCATATTTTCCGTTATGCGAGAAATAAACACCCTTCAAAGCCACCGTTCCATCGGTAGAAAGCGTATTGGGATCAAGAAACACACTCTGTTCCCCGTCAAGCCGTTCCATGGTATAAAGCACCGATTGATTCTGCAATCCATTGTTACGATAGATATAATAACGTCCGTGACGCTTGAATGGTACGCCTATTTTCTCATAATCAGCCAATTGTCTGAGTCTTTTGAGAAGTTTGTCACGAAAAGGAATCTTTTCAAAATAAGCATTGGTTACCTCGTTCTGCATCTTAACCCATGCCATGGTAGCCACACTTGTATCGTTTTCGAGCCAACGGTAAGGATCAGAAACTTTAGTGCCAAAATATTCATCCACAACATCGCATTTCACCGTGTTAGGATACTCTATCTGTGCCATGATTTTTTCTGATGGTGCCACAACAAATGCCAATAATATAATTGCCTTTAACTTCATATGATTACATTCAATACTATTCCATATTTTTTATATCTTCTATTGTAAGACCTGTAGCCACAGATATCTGTTCTGCCGTAATACCCATATGCAACATTGACATGGCTATAGTCCTTTTCTCTTCGAAGCGACCCTTCTCCATACCTTCTTTCATCCCTTCTTTGAGTCCCTTCTCCAATCCTTCCTTCATGCCCTTCTCCATGCCTTCTCTCATGCCTTCCTTCATGCCTTCCCGCATGCCTTTCTTCATGCCTTTCTCAAATCCTCTGTCAAGACCTTTCTTCTCAGCCGTTGTCATAATACTATACCAATCACGGTATATTTTCAAACTTTCTTCATATCCGATACGGTCTTGACGGTTGAACTTGGCAATCTCAGCTACCTCAAAAAGACGCTGGAAAACCTTTTCCTGCAAAGCCGCCGGACGTTCAAAGAGGGTAGCCAAATGACGGATGGCATAAAGCCATTTGTCGAATAGGGTAACGAGTTCGGATTCTGTCTTTGTAAACTTAGGCATTTCGAGATAAACATACACCAATTTGTCATAAAAAACCTTACCGGTCTTCGTGTCCACCAATTTAACCTCATGGTGAAAATACTCAGGATCGGTATCATCAAAGCAGAAATTAAGAATACCTATCGTATAAACGGTCTTAAGATTATAGTCCCAACTGTTACCACGGATAGCCTGATCACGAATAGGAAAAGTTGAATAAAACACACTGCGGTCCTTGAAGAACTGCTGTTCAGCTTTCTGCATTTCCACAAGAAACTTCTCACCTTTCTCATTCTCGCAATAAACATCGAACACAGCCTTACGGTCAAGTTCGCCCGTACCGAGTTGTTCATTGTTGAGATATGTAAGGTCGCGGATGACCTCTTTGCCGTCAAACATAGAGTTAAGGAAACTGATTAGCAAGTCCTTGTTGACTTCCGTGCCAAAAAGTTTCTTGAAAGCAAAATCTGTATAAAAGTTGACGTATCTCTCGTCAAGATTGCCTAATGCCATAATCGTTACGGTTTTATATTATTCAATGTGGCAAATATACTAAAATAAAACTTTATGGCAAAAACAACCTCATAAAATAAAATAAAAAACGACGATAAAAACTAACTAATTAGCAAAAACATCCATTCGAATGACAAAGAATATATATCCGGCAATAAAAAAACTTGTCCTGCAAGAACTTTTCGTTCTAATAAAGAAAGCCCCGCAAACGAGATTTGCGGGACTTTCTGATACATTATCCGAAGACTTCAATCGGCTAACTTTGCCTTGATAAATTCGCGGTTCAAACGGGCTATATTGGCTATCGACTCGTTCTTTGGGCACTCGGCCTCGCAAGCACGGGTGTTTGTACAGTTACCGAAGCCCAATTCGTCCATCTTGGCAATCATGGCCTTGGCACGCTTGGCTGCTTCGGGACGGCCCTGCGGCAGCAGAGCAAGCTGGCTCACCTTAGAACTTACGAAAAGCATGGCCGAACCATTCTTGCAGGCAGCCACACAGCAACCGCAACCGATACATGTGGCAGCATCCATGGCTTCATCGGCATCCTCCTTGGGAATAAGGATAGCGTTGGCGTCCTGAGCCTGTCCGGTGCGCACGGTGGTGTAGCCTCCGGCCTGAATAATCTTGTCGAAAGCCGAACGATCTACCATACAGTCCTTGATAACTGGGAAAGCAGCCGAACGCCACGGTTCAACTGTGATTACATCGCCATCATTGAAACGGCGCATATAAAGCTGACAGGTGGTTGCACCCGTAGCCGGTCCGTGTGGATGACCATTGATGTAGAGTGAGCACATACCGCAGATACCCTCGCGGCAGTCGTGATCAAACACGAACGGCTCGTTACCCTCGCTGATAAGTTCTTCATTAAGGATGTCAAGCATCTCGAGGAACGAAGTGTCATCGGGGATGTTCTTCATCTCACGTGTGTCGAAGTGCCCCTCATCCTTGGGACCGTTCTGCTTCCAGTACTTCAGTGTGAAACTTATATTTCTTGCCATTTTATTTCGTGTTATTAGTTCTTGTAATTTCTTGTCTGTACCTTTATTGCCTCATACTCAAGCGGTTCCTTAATGAGTTCGGGTGCCTTTTCGTCAGAGCCCTGATACTCCCAGCAGCCTACATAGAAGAACTCCTCATCGTTACGCTTGGCCTCGCCTTCCTCGGTTTGGTGCTCTTCGCGGAAGTGACCGCCACAGCTCTCTTCACGATGCAGGGCGTCGTAAGCAACGAGCTCACCCATGGTGATGAAGTCACGCAGGTGGATGGCCTTGTCAAGTTCCACGTTGAGTCCTTCCTTGGATCCGGGGATGAATAGGTTGGTATTGAACTCGTTGCGCAGTTCCTTCATCAGTTTCAAACCTTCCTCAAGTCCCTTCTTGGTGCGGCCCATGCCAACTTTTTCCCACATGATGTGTCCAAGCTCCTTGTGGATAGAGTCTACAGAGCGCTTGCCCTTGATGTTCATCAGCTTGTCGATTTCGGCGTTGACCTTCTTCTCGGCCTCGGCAAACTCAGGCAGATCGGTAGACAGACGCGGCCAGATAGACTGGTCGGCCAGATAGTTCTGTATTGTGTAAGGCAGCACGAAGTAACCATCGGCCAGTCCCTGCATCAGAGCCGATGCACCCAGACGGTTGGCACCGTGATCCGAGAAGTTGCACTCGCCGATGGCGAAGAGTCCGGGGATGGTTGTCTGCAGCTCGTAGTCAACCCATATACCGCCCATGGTGTAGTGTACAGCCGGGAATATCATCATCGGGTTGTAATACTTCACGCCGTTGATTTCGTTGGCCAGCTCGCCGGGGTTCACGTCGGTGATTTCCTCGTACATGTCGAACAGGTTGCCATAGCGCTGCAGAATTTGGTCGATGCCCAGACGGTTGATAGACTCGGAGAAGTCGAGGAACACAGCCTTACCTGTGTTGTTCACGCCGTAACCTTTGTCACAGCGCTCCTTGGCGGCACGCGAGGCCACGTCGCGGGGAACGAGGTTACCGAATGCCGGATAGCGGCGCTCCAGATAGTAGTCGCGGTCTTCCTCGGGAATGTCGCTACCCTTAATCTTACCGGCCTTTAATTTTTCGGCATCCTCCAGCTTCTTCGGCACCCAGATGCGGCCGTCGTTACGCAGCGACTCCGACATCAGCGTCAGCTTAGACTGATTGGAGTGTTCACCACCGTGAACGGGGATACATGTGGGGTGAATCTGAACGTAAGAGGGGTTGGCGAAGTAAGCACCCTTACGGTAGCAGGCCATAGCAGCCGAACAATTGCAGCCCATGGCATTGGTAGAAAGGAAGTATGTATTTCCGTAACCGCCCGTCGCTATGACAACGGCATTGGCACTGAAACGCTCGAGCTTGCCGGTTACGAGATTCTTGGCAATGATACCACGGGCACGACCGTCAACGATAACAACATCCTCCATCTCGTAGCGGGCATACAACTTCACCTTACCTGCCTTGATCTGACAGCTCAGCGAAGAATAGGCACCAAGCAGAAGCTGCTGACCTGTCTGTCCTTTGGCATAGAACGTACGCGACACCTGGGCACCACCGAACGAGCGGTTGGCGAGCATGCCGCCGTACTCGCGTGCAAAAGGCACACCCTGAGCCACACACTGATCAATGATATCGTTTGACACCTCGGCCAGACGATAGACGTTGGCTTCACGGGCACGATAGTCGCCACCCTTCACCGTATCGTAAAACAACCGGTAAACGGAGTCACCGTCATTCTGATAGTTCTTGGCGGCGTTGATTCCTCCCTGAGCGGCGATAGAGTGAGCGCGACGGGGAGAATCCTGTATGCAGAAGTTGAGCACATTGAAGCCCATTTCGCCGAGCGAGGCGGCAGCCGATGCACCGGCCAGACCCGTACCGACAACGATAACATCGAGCTTGAGCTTGTTCTTGGGGTTCACCAGACGCTGGTGAGCTTTATAATTGGTCCATTTCTCGGCCACAGGGCCTTCGGGTATTCTGGAATTTAATGTCTTAGCCATAATAATATTCTTTCTTCTTGATATTGATTAGCATTTGTACTATAACGGATTATCCGACGCAACATCCCAGACAGTCCTGGAAAGCGAAGAACAATACCACTACGAGGAAGCCAAGCATGAGCAGTGTCGTGTAGGCGACACCTATCACTTTCCAGCGGCAGAACCATGTCTTGCCGTTCCAGCCAAGTGTCTGCATGGCACTCCAGAAACCGTGAGTGAGGTGGAACCACAGGGCTGCAAGCCACACGATGTAAAGCACTACGAACAGCGGATTGGCAAAAGTGTCCAGAATGTAGGCGTAGCCGTCGGCAGGGTCATAGACTGTGCTGATTCCGGTAACCTCGGCAAACATCATGTTGTACCAGAAGTTCCACAGATGGAGCAGCAATCCGAGCACCACCACGATACCGAGCACGAGCATGTTCTGAGACGCCCACTCCACTTTACCGGGACGTGCCGTCACTTCATAGCGCGCACCACCTCGGGCACGGCGGTTCTGTGCCGTGAGCAGAAATGCGTAGACAATGTGAACGACAGCCAGACCGGCCAGACCGGCCGTTGCCACAAGAGCATACCAGTTGGCACCGAGAAACTCGCAAATCATGTTGTAAGCATCGCCCGAAAACAGCGCCACCACGTTCATCGACATGTGGAATGTCAAGAACAGAATAAGCGCAATACCGGTAACCGACATCACAACTTTTCGACCAATAGATGAATTAAATAACCACATAAATGATTGAAATTAAAATATTTAACTGTTAAACTTGAATTTGTCACAGCCATAGACAGAGACACATAGCCTCCGAAAAAATGAGTATCACTACTTGACAATAGGTATATTACTTATTATTTTGAACGCAAAATTACTATAAATTAATGATAAATCAAAGTTTTTAAGACAAAAAACGGATTTTAATGTTTATTTATCTGAATTTTCAAATATCCGGAAGACAAGGCATACCAAATTGATTGGGATATAGTATTGCCGTCCGGTTTCAACACAAATACAGACATACAGAACACATACACAAACGCCAATACGAATTTAGCAACCATAAATCCATGATAATACAAAAGTTTTTGTAATTTTGCAAACACAAAAAACAAGCAGTCAAAAGATATAACAATGACATTAAAATACGACGTTCTGGTAATCGGAGGCGGACACGCCGGATGCGAAGCGGCCACGGCAGCAGCCAATATGGGCGCACACACATGCCTGGTGACAATGGACATGAACAAGATTGCGCAGATGAGTTGCAATCCGGCAGTGGGAGGCATAGCCAAGGGACAGATTGTCAGAGAGATCGATGCACTCGGCGGACAGATGGGACTGGTAACCGATGCCACAGCCATACAGTTCCGTATGCTAAACCGTTCCAAAGGACCCGCCGTTTGGAGTCCGAGGGCACAGTGTGACCGGGAGAAATTCATATGGCAATGGCGCACGGTCCTTGACCACACACCCAACCTTGACATTTGGCAGGATCAGGCCGAAGAGCTGATTGTAGAACACGGACAAGCCGCCGGCATAATGACTATATGGGGCGCAGAACTGCGGGCACGCTGCATCATAGTGACTGCGGGAACATTCCTGAACGGACTGATGCACATTGGACGGCACATGGTGCCCGGCGGACGGATTGCCGAACCGGCCGTTCCCCGCTTCACCGAAAGCATAACGCGACACGGCATCACATCAGCACGGATGAAAACAGGAACACCTGTGCGCATAGACCGCAGATCGGTGCATTTTGAGGATATGGAGATACAAGAGGGCGAGACAGATTTCCACCGATTCAGTTTCATGGGCAGCGGACGCCCTCTGCAACAATTGCCATGCTGGACATGCTACACCAACCGCAATGTGCACGACACCCTGCGCGGAGGACTGGCAGACTCCCCCCTCTACAACGGACAGATAAAAAGCATCGGACCACGCTATTGCCCGTCAATAGAGACCAAACTGATGACCTTCCCCGACAAGGACATACACCCGCTATTCCTCGAACCGGAAGGCGAAAATACCAATGAGATGTATCTCAACGGCTTTTCATCGTCGCTGCCAATGGAAGTGCAGATTGAAGCACTTCGAAAGATTCCTGCACTCAGAGACGTCAAGGTATATCGTCCGGGATACGCCATCGAGTATGATTTCTTCGACCCGACACAGCTTAAGCACTCGCTCGAATCGAAAACAATCAGCGGACTTTTCTTTGCCGGACAAGTCAACGGCACCACAGGATATGAAGAGGCGGCAGGGCAAGGACTCGTTGCCGGCATCAACGCCGCTCTTCTATGCGGTGGAAACAAACCTTTTATCATGCGACGTGACGAGAGCTACATCGGTGTGTTAATCGACGACCTCGTCACGAAAGGTGTCGACGAACCTTACCGCATGTTCACTTCACGTGCGGAATACCGTATACTGCTACGTCAGGACGATGCCGACGCACGCCTGACTGAAAGAGCCTATAGCATAGGATTGGCAAAACGCGAACGCTATGATCATTGGATGAAAAAGAAAACGGGTATCAGCTATTTAGAACATTTCTGCGAAACGCAACCTGTAAAACCACGCGAGATAAACGATGCTTTGGAACGTCTCGGCACCACCCCGTTACGCGAAGGATGCAGACTCAGCGATCTGATCGGCCGTCCGCAAATAAGCATAGAGATACTTTCGGAATTGATTCCGCAATTAAAGGAAGCCGTCAACAAACCTGAAAACCGCAAAGAGGAGATAGCTGAAGCGGCCGAAATCCGCATAAAATACAAAGGGTATATAGAGCGTGAGCGGATGGTTGCCGAAAAGATGCACCGCCTGGAGAATATAAAGATAAAAGGACACTTCAAATATTCGGAGATGCAACAGCTGTCAACGGAAGCCCGCCAGAAGCTGGAGAAGATTAACCCGGAAACTTTGGCTCAAGCAAGCCGCATTCCCGGAATATCGCCAAGTGACATCAACGTGATGCTCGTACTTATAGGAAGATAGCATTGGCTAATGTCTAAAAATCCCTTCCTTTATATTGCTGGCAGATAAAGTTTCACGTGAAACAATCAAATATAACATAAATTTATAACTCACTGAGTATGAACAACAAAACATTAATGGACAACCTGAGATGCATTCCCGACTTTCCACAAAAGGGAATCAACTTCCGCGACGTCACGACACTATTCAAAAGCCCCGAATGTCTGAACATCATGGTAGACGAGCTATACGAGATGTACAAGAATAAAGGCATAACAAAAATAGTAGGCATAGAGAGCCGCGGTTTCGTTCTTTCCTCTGCCCTTGCCGTCCGGTTAGGAGCCGGAGTCGTACTTTGCCGCAAACCGGGCAAACTTCCGGCCGAAACCGTAAAAGAAAACTATACCAAGGAATACGGAAGCGACACAATCGAAATACACAAAGATGCGATATCATCGGAAGATGTAGTGTTGCTGCACGATGATCTTTTGGCCACCGGAGGAACAATGAGAGCCGCATACAACTTGGTAAAGAAGTTCAATCCGAAAGAAATCCTCGTAAACTTCATCATCGAAATCACAGACGAGGGTCTGCACGGCCGCGATGCTTTCGAGAAAGACACCGAGGTAACGACATTGATTACAGTATAACCAAAAGAAAACAGCCGCCGGTTCGAACCTTATAAGGACACATAAAAAGACACGGAATTCATGAACGATACGGGATACGACATCAGCAGCATGCCCGAAAACGCAGATTCATGAAATCCGTGTCTTCATTTTACAATCCGGCCACTTGTACAACAGAATAGAGGCAGCAGAAGTTTCACGTGAAACAAAATTCAGTAAACTATCTTTAAACAAAGGAGTTGCAAGCTATGACTAAAGAAGAAAACGAAAAGCGCCTGACCCGTCTTAAAGGTATTGTAAGCAGTCTTCCGGAAAAACCGGGCAGTTATCAATACTACGACGAGCAAGGCACAATAATATACGTAGGGAAGGCAAAGAACCTGAAAAGCCGCGTATCATCTTATTTCCATAGTGAGGTAGACAGATACAAAACCAAAGTCCTTGTGAGCAAAATACACGATATATCTTATACCGTAGTAAACTCCGAGGAAGACGCGCTTCTGCTTGAGAACAACCTGATAAAGAAATACAATCCGAAATACAACGTCTTGCTGAAAGACGGCAAGACCTATCCAAGCATCTGTATCACAAACGAGCCTTTCCCACGCATATTCAAGACGCGCAACATCAATCGCAAATGGGGCACATTCTACGGTCCGTATTCTCACATAGGGTCCATGTATGCCGTCTTAGAGCTTATAAAGAAGTTGTGCAAACCTCGCACATGCCGTCAACCGATGACACGTGAGGGTATTTCGGCCGGCAAATACAGTGTATGCCTGGAATATCATATAAAGAACTGCGGAGGCCCGTGCATAGGCCGTCAGAGCTACGAAGAATACAACAAAAGCATTGCACAAGCCCGTGAGATTCTGCGCGGGAACACCCGTGACATCCTGCGCTCAATGCGTGCCGAAATGGAGTCTTTGGCATCAGAATTACGCTTTGAGGAGGCCGAAGCCATCAAACAGAAATTCATGCTCATAGAAAATTTCTGCTCAAAGAGCGAAGTTGTGAGCCATGTCATCAACAACGTTGACGTATTTTCCATCGCCAGCGACGAGAAAACGGCATTCATCAATTATATCCACGTGAGCAACGGAAGCATCAACCAGTCTTTCACGTTTGAATATAGAAAGAAGCTCGATGAATCCGACGAGGAACTGCTCTCATTGGGCATAGTGGAGATGCGCGAGCGCTTCAAAAGCACATCGCGCGAGATTATCGTTCCCTTTGTCCCCGAACTGTCATTGGACGGCATCACCTTCACCGTGCCGCAACGCGGCGACCGCAAGACATTGCTCGACCTGTCGGTAATGAACGGCAAACAGTATCGTTTCGACCGTCTGAAACAGGCCGAAAAGCTCAATCCGGAGCAAAAATCGGTACGTCTGATGAAGGAAATACAAGACATCCTCCACCTGCCCAAGATGCCCTATCAGATTGAATGCTTCGACAATTCCAACATATCCGGAACCGATGCCGTGGCTGCCTGCGTGGTATTCAAGAAGATGAAACCGAGCAAAAAGGACTACAGGAAATACAACATCAAGACTGTCACCGGCCCCGATGATTACGCCTCGATGAAAGAGGTGGTACGCCGCCGCTACACACGCCTCATGGAAGAACAGCAACCCCTGCCCGACCTCATAATAACCGACGGCGGACGCGGACAGATGGAGGTAGTCCGCGAGGTTGTGGAAGACGAGCTCGACCTGCAAATCCCCATCGCCGGACTGGCCAAGAACGACCGTCACCGCACCAACGAACTGCTATATGGCTTCCCGCCAATGGTCGTAGGCATGAAGACAGACAGCGAACTATTCCACCTTCTGACGCATATTCAGGACGAAGTGCACCGGTTTGCCATCACTTTCCACCGCGACAAGCGCTCAAAACATGCTCTGCATAGCGAACTGGACGAAATACGGGGAATAGGCCCCAAGACGAAAGAAGCCCTTTTAAAGCGTCTGAAGAGCGTAAAACAAATACGCGAGGCAACACTCCGGACACTGACAGAAATTGCAGGAGCGGCAAAAGCAGGGCTCGTATACAGACATTTTCACGGCGATACACAGCCGGCAAAAGATTAGGCGTGAATCTTTTCAATAATACAGGAACATACGTACACCAACACTCCGGCATCCATCGTCAGCCGGTACTGCGGCTCCGTACTGACAGTCCAAAGGCCTTGTACTAACGGTTCAAAGGCCCTGTACTGACGGTTCAAAGGCCCTGTACTGACGGTTCAACAGACGAGAATCGGCCTCAAAAGCCGTTATCTACAACATATACGCAGCACTATTATGGAAAAAACACACGTTTCAAGCATATTCTATGGCCAAAAAACACTACCTTTGTAGTAAAAGAAACATATATATCCACAAAGGAGACAAAAGTAAATGAGGACAGTAATACAGAGAGTGACACATGCATCGGTAACGATAGACGGCAAATTGAAATCAACCATAGGCCGCGGCTATATGATATTGCTCGGAATATGCGAGGAAGATACCACAGAAGACGTGGAATGGCTGGTGAGGAAAATTGCCGGCCTACGCGTTTTCGACGATGAAAACGGCGTGATGAACCGTCCTATAACCGACTTCGGAGGCGAGGCTCTCGTCGTAAGCCAGTTCACACTGATGGCATCCTACAGGAAAGGCAACCGCCCGTCATGGCTGCGCGCCGCCCGCCATGAGACGGCCATACCGCTGTATGAAGAGTTCTGCCGACGTCTCGGCGAGGCCATCGGGTGCCCCGTCGGTACCGGGGAATTTGGAGCAGACATGAAAGTCGAACTGCTCAACGACGGACCAGTAACCATATGTATGGACACAAAAAACAAAGAGTAGCCCCTCTGCCACAAAAAAAATGTAAAGAGTCATTCTGCAATACCAATAAAAACAGATAACAATGAACGATAACAAGACATCAAACCAACGTCAAATCTCTCTATCCACAGTGGAGACGGAGCCGTCCACAGTGAAACCGGAGGAAAGCCACGTCACCCTGCGCGACGCCCAGCGCATCGTAGACGAGTGGATAAAAACGTATGGCGTACGCTACTTCTCGGAACTGACAAACATGGCCGTACTGACGGAAGAAGTAGGCGAAATGGCCCGAATCATGGCCCGCCTATATGGTGACCAAAGCTTCAAAGAGGGCGAGAAAGCCGACCTTGGCGACGAGATGGCCGACGTGCTTTGGGTCCTGTTATGCATTGCCAATCAGACAGGCACGGACCTTACCGAAGCCTTCCGCAAGAACATAGAGAAGAAGACCTGCCGTGACAAGGACAGACACAAGAACAATTCTAAATTAAAAGATAAGTAACAACTCAAAAAACAAGATTATTATGAACGAGAATCATGCAGAACACTGCTGCGGGCACCATCACGAACATGCCCCGAAACAGAGCAAATATGAAGTTGCTCTGAGCAAATATGACCTCAATATCTCAGACGGGGAAGTGCGCGAGGCCGTAAAGAAAATCATTGCCGAGAAAGTACACGAAAACGACACCCCCGAGGTGAAAAAGTTCCTTATGGGAAGCATCGAACTGACCACGCTGAAAACCACCGACTCCGACGAGAGCGTAATGGCATTCACCGAACGTGTCAACCAGTTTGACGACGCCTACCCCAACCTTCCTCACGTGGCCACAATCTGTGTCTATCCTTGCTTTGCAGGCATCGTAAGCCAGACACTGGAGGTTGATGGCGTGGAGGTAGCCTGTGTGTCAGGCAGTTTCCCGTCTTCACAAGCCCTCATTGAGGTAAAGGTTGCCGAGACGGCCTTGGCGCTGAAAGACGGTGCCACGGAAATAGACATAGTGATGTCCGTGGGCAAGTTCCTCAGCGGAGACTACGAAAGTGTAGCCGACGAAATCAGCGAACTGAAACAAGTATGCGGTGACAGGAAGATGAAGGTAATCCTCGAAACCGGATGTCTCAAGACAGCCGAGAACATCAAGAAGGCTTCTATCATAGCCATGTACGCCGGTGCCGATTATATCAAGACAAGCACAGGCAAGCTCGAACCTGCCGCAACACCGGAAGCCGCCTACGTAATGTGTCAGGCAATCAAGGAATACTACAACGAAACAGGCATACAGATAGGTTTCAAGCCCGCCGGAGGCATCAATTCGGTGATGGACGCACTCATATACTACACCATCGTAAAAGAGGTCTTAGGCGAAAAATGGCTCACCAACCAATGGCTGCGTCTCGGCACAAGCCGTCTGGCAAATATGCTGCTGAGCGAGATATTGGGAGAAGAGACAAAATTCTTCTGAAAAAACGAATGGACAAAAGAGGAAATGTACAGAGCAAGGATGGAACGGAGAAACAGCCATAAATAATGCAAGAATCCCATCAGCGACATCGCCGGTGGGATTCTTCTTATTTCTTTCTCTCGATGACATAGTCGAGATACGCCCTCAGCGCATCCCTTATATCATCATTTCCGACATTATTATCAAGAAAATCCATAGCCTCGATACGGAAGTCATTCATGCGTCGCTCGGCATATTCTATACCGCCGTGAGTCTTTGTATAATCCACCAATACGGCTATCTCATCGGCATCAACAGTGCGGTCCTTCACCTTGCGGGCAAGATTCTTAATCGACGGCTGATCGGAATTGTTCACCGCATATATCACAGGCAGCGTCAACTTGCCTTCTGCCATATCGTTGCCCGTAGGCTTTCCTATCTCAGGCGAGTCGTAATAGTCGAAAATGTCGTCGCGTATCTGGAATATTATCCCGAGGTTGCGGCCGAACTTCCCGGCCGCCTCTATCTCGTCGTCTGAAGCTCCTGCCGACAACGCTCCCATAGTACAACAAGCCTCGAAAAGAGCCGCTGTCTTCTGCATTATCACCTGATAATAAACCTCTTCGGATATCTCCTGATTCTGTATGTTGGACAACTGGAGAATCTCGCCGCTTGCCAACGTACGCCCAAGCTCGGAGAGATATTCCACTATCGTGATATTCCGCGTGCGGGCCACGCGCAACAATGCCGTCGACAGCAGATAGTCACCCACAAGCACAGCCACCTGATTATTATATGTGGCATTCACCGAGGCTTGTCCGCGACGCTCGCTGCTCTCGTCCACCACGTCGTCGTGCACCAGACTTGCCGTGTGCAGCAGTTCCAGACCGAGCGCCGCATTCTGCGTCACATCGGTCACACAGCCATAGTTACGCGCCATCAGCAGTATCAGCATGGGGCGCATCCGCTTGCCGGCACGATTGCGTATATGCGTCAAAGCCTGCGACAGCAGACCGTCCGCATGACTCATCGACTCGTCAAACAAGCCGATAAAATCTGTCAAATCACTTTCTATTGGTTTCTTAATCCGTGATAAATAGTCCATCGAATCAAATTTGATACAAAAATACGGATTTTTATCGGGATAATACTGATTTTTTTGTAATTTTACGCAGAAATAAAAAGAATTACAATGAATAAATTGTTTTTGATAGACGCATACGCGCTAATATACCGCTCTTACTACGCTTTCATAAAGAATCCGCGAATCAATTCAAAAGGGCTCAACACCTCGGCAGTGATGGGATTTGTCAATACTGTCAACGAAGTGATGACAAAGGAGAAACCAACCCACATCGGAGTGGCTTTCGACCCTGCCGGCCCGACATTCCGCCACGAGGCATATCCCGAATACAAGGCACAGCGGGAGGCCTGTCCCGAGGACATCAAAAAGTCCGTACCTATAATAAAAGATATACTCAAGGCCATGCGTATACCCATACTTGAGATGCCCGGATACGAGGCAGACGACGTCATAGGAACGCTTGCCACCAAGGCAGGACAGGCCGGAGTTGCCACATACATGCTCACACCCGACAAGGACTACGGACAGCTCGTCAGCAGCAATGTTTTCATGTACCGCCCGCGATACGGCGACGCTGGCTACGAAGTACTCGGCGAAAAAGAGGTGGAAGCCAAGTACGGCATCCCCACTCCACTCCAAGTAATCGACCTGCTCGGACTCATGGGCGACTCGTCCGACAACATACCCGGCTGTCCGGGGGTTGGCGAAAAGACGGCTGTCAAACTGATAAGCGAGTTCGGCAGCATCGAACAGCTCCTTGCCGGCACCGACAGACTTAAGGGTGCACTGAAAAAAAAGATAGAAGACAACCGCCGTCAGATAAAGTTCTCGAAATTCCTCGCCACCATCAAAACCGACGTTCCCGTCGAGCTCAACCTCGACGCACTGCTCGTCAGCGAACCCGATGAGGAAAAACTGAAGAAAATATTCGATGAACTGGAGTTCAAGAGTTTTGCTGACAGAATTCTTAAAAAAACCGAAAATAAGTCAAAAACACAAAATCAACAACTTGATTTATTTGCGGAAATTCCGAACAACGGGTCAGAAACTTCTGAATTTTCGAATTTTGAGAGCCTTAAAACCACTTCTCACGAATACAAACTCGTTGATAATGAGGATGATTTGCTTAATTTGTTTGACTTTTTACGGACAAATAAAATTCTCAGTTTAGACACGGAAACAACTTCAACCGTTGCCATCGACGCAGAACTTGTGGGTTTGAGCTTCTCCGTTGAAGAAAAAAAGGCTTTTTACGTACCCATTCCTGCCGAACGTGAAGAAGCTAAAAGAATTGTTAATATATTTAAACCAATATACGAAGACCCCGAAATCCTCAAAGTGGGACAGAACATCAAGTACGATCTCGAGGTACTTGCCAACTACGGAGTTCATCTTGCCGGCCCCATGTTCGACACCATGATAGCCCACTACCTTATTCAGCCAGAACTCCGGCACAACATGGACTACATGGCCGAAATATATCTGCACTACCGCACCATACACATCGACGAGCTCATCGGTCCGAAGGGCAAGGGACAGAAATCCATGCGCGACCTGGCGCCAGCCGATGTATATGAGTATGCCGCCGAGGACGCAGACATCACCCTGCGTCTCAAGAACGTCCTCGAGCCCGAGTTGAAGAAGTACGGAGCCGACCGTCTGTTCTACGAAATCGAGATGCCTCTCATGCCCGTTCTGGCCGAAATGGAGATGCAAGGCGTGCGCATCGACACTGCATCACTGGGCGAAACGTCAAAAGTTCTGACGGCCCGCATGGAAGAGATAGAGCAACGAATATACGAACTGGCAGGCGAACAGTTCAACATAGCATCGCCAAAACAGGTGGGTGACGTGCTCTTCGGCAAAATGAAGATTGTGGACAAGCCTAAAAAGACCAAGACCGGCCAGTTTGTCACAAGCGAAGATGTGCTCCAGACATTGAAAGGAAAGCACGAGATAGTGGCCGACATACTGGAACACAGAGGGTTGAAAAAACTCCTCGGCACATATGTCGATGCCCTGCCAAAGCTCATCAACCCGCGCACCGGACACATACACACATCATTCAACCAGACTGTCACCGCCACAGGACGACTATCGTCGAGCGACCCCAACCTGCAGAATATCCCCGTACGCGGAGAGGACGGCAAGGAGATACGACGTGCCTTTGTGCCAGAACCGGGCTGTCTGTTCTTTTCAGCAGACTATAGCCAGATTGAACTGCGTGTGATGGCCCATCTCTCGGACGATGCAAACATGAAAGAAGCCTTCCGCGAGGGGCACGACATACATGCCGCCACAGCAGCCAAAATATATAAGGAGACTATGGACAACGTCACACGCGACCAACGAACCAAGGCAAAACGCGCCAACTTCGGCATCATCTACGGCATCACTGTCTTCGGCCTGGCCGAGCGTCTCGACATCAGCCGTGACGAAGCACGCCAACTGATAGACGGATATTTCGAGACTTTCCCGGCCGTTCACGAATACATGGAGCAGGCCAAGGAGACAGCGCGAACACGAGGCTACGTCGAAACTCTTTTCGGACGGCGCCGGTATCTTGCCGACATAAACTCGCGCAACGCCACCGTACGCGGATTCGCCGAGCGCAACGCCATCAATGCTCCGATACAGGGCACGGCGGCCGACATCATCAAAGTGGCCATGATACGCATAGCACGCCGGTTCCGCGAGGAGAACATCAGAAGCAAGATGATTCTCCAGGTACATGATGAACTTAACTTCTCCGTCATTCCCGAAGAACGCGAACTTGTAGAACGCATCGTGCTCGAGGAGATGCAGAATGCCTGTCCCATGAGCGTACCGCTGACAGCGGACTGCGGATGGGGCGAAAACTGGCTTGAGGCACACTGACACAAACGTCCGAAGACGACAATGAACAAGACAAGAACTGTCATATACACCATATTTACCGTCGCAGCCGTAGCCGTCACATTGTATCTGAACAATGGCACGACTCTGGAAAACAGCAGAGAGAACGATACCGCGGAGATATTCACCACCGAGGTAATCAACGGATATACACCCGTGAAAAACCAAGGCAAGAGCACGCTATGCTGGGCCTATGCCATGCTGGCCGCCATTGAAACAGAACATATCATGCGAGGTGACTCGGTGCATCTGTCGGTGAAATATGCCGCACGGTGCCTGTTGGAGGAGCGCAGCCGGCAAAGCTATCTCACCCGCGACACCGTACCTGTGGCGATGCGGGGCATGGGCGGCACACTGCTCTGCGTCATGGAACGACACGGAATGGTGGCATACGACGCCTATCGCGACGACCCGGAAGCCGACATCATGGTATTGGCAAACAAAGTAAAGCGCACGGTTCATCGGGCAATAAGAACACGTAGCCGGCTCGGCCGCACCTCCGGGCAAGTGACTGCTTTGCTCGACGAGACTCTCGGCACGGCACCGAGGCGGGTCTTCATGTACGGAGCGGAATACACTCCGGGTGAGTTTGCCCGCAGTGTATGCTCACCCGGAGAGTATGTCGGCCTGACGAGTTTCACACATCATCCGTTCTATACCCGCTTCGCTCTCGAGGTGCCCGACAACACGGAACACAACGAATTCTACAATGTGCCGATAGACACGCTCATGGCCACAATAGAAAGAGCCGTGCGTACAGGTCACGGCGTATGCTGGGAAAGCGACACGAGCGAACCGGGATTCTCTTTCCACCGCGGCACAGCCACGCTGCCTGTATCCTCCGACACGTCGCAGGAGGCACGCCAACTGGCTTTCGAACGCTTTTCCACCACCGACGACCATTGCATGTCCATCGTCGGACTGGCCCGCGACGCCCATGGCCGACGCTTTTACATAATGAAAAACTCGTGGGGCACGAACAATCCCTACGGTGGCCTGATGTATGTGTCGGAAGACTACATGAGGATGAAGACAGTGGCGGTGTATATGGTCAGAATGAACGGTATATCTTAAATACTGTCACGGAAGTCCGTTCATAACTCCGTGACAGTAAATGCAAATTCTTTATTTATTCAATCTCCAGGCCACACCGTCCTTGGTGTCCTTGACCTCGAAACCGGCATCTTTGAGCGCATCGCGTATCTGGTCGCATGTAGCCCAATCCTTGGCGGCACGGGCCTTGGCACGCAGGTCAAGCACCATATCGACAACCTTTCCATAGGCTTCTTCGCGTACACCGGAAGAACCGGCTTTCTCCTCACGCAATCCGAGCAGGTCGATGGCAAAGAGACGCATTGTGGCGCCAAGCTCTTCCAAGCAATCGGCGCAGATGGTTGCCTCGTGGTTGAGCAGTTTGTTGACAACACCGCACGCCTCGAAGAGATGGCTGATGACCTGCGGCGTGGCGAAGTCGTCGTCCATGGCCTCGTAGCACTTCCGGCGCAGTTCCTTGACAATCTTCTCAGTCTGCGGGTCGCACTTGGCCGACACCGGAACACGGTCAAGGTCGCTGATGCCGTTCATGAGCCGCTCCAATCCTTTTTCACTGGCCTTGAGTGCCTCGTTGGAGAAGTCTACAGTGCCGCGGTAATGGGCCGAGAGAATAAAGAAGCGTATGGTCATCGGGCTGTATGCCTGCTCAAGCGACGGATGACCGCCGGTGAAGAACTGTTCCAACGTGATGAAGTTGCCAAGACTCTTGCCCATCTTCTGACCGTTGATGGTTATCATGTTGTTGTGCATCCAGTAACGCACCATCTGGTCGCCCTGACTGGCCACAGCCTGCGCTATCTCACATTCATGGTGAGGGAAAACGAGATCGAGACCTCCGCCATGTATGTCGAAATGTTCGCCGAGATACTTGCGGCCCATCGCCGTACACTCGCAGTGCCATCCCGGAAAACCGTCGCTCCACCGGCTTGGCCAGCGCATGATATGCTCCGGCAGCGCTTTCTTCCACAAAGCGAAATCAACCTGGTTGCGCTTCTCTCCCACTCCGTCAAGTTCGCGGCTGGCGTTGATTACATCGTCAAGGTTACGCCCCGAAAGTATACCGTACTTATGATCACGATTATATTTCTCAACGTCGAAATATACCGAACCGTTGCTTTCGTAGGCATAGCCGTTGTCAATTATCTGCTGCACAAGTTGCTGCTGCTCGATAATGTGGCCTGTGGCATGGGGCTCTATGCTCGGCGGCAGCACCCCCAAAGCGTTCATGGCCTCATGATAACGGTTGGTATAGTGCTGTGCTATCTCCATGGGTTCAAGCTGCTCGAGACGCGCTTTCTTCGCTATCTTGTCGTCACCCTCGTCGGCATCGTGCTCCAAATGACCTACATCGGTAATATTGCGCACATAGCGGACCTTGTAACCCAAATGGCGCAGATAACGGAAAACGATGTCGAAAGTTATCGCCGGACGGGCATGCCCCAGATGCGGGTCGCCATAGACCGTCGGTCCGCACACATACATGCCCACATTGGGAGCATGCAACGGCTCGAAAGCCTCCTTACGGCGACTGAGCGTATTGTATATCAGAAGTGTATGTTCCATAATCTATCTTAATTAAGTCGAAAAACTATTTGCAAAGGTAGTGTAAAATTCTGATTAAGCGAAAGAAAAGCCAAGATAACGCGCTTTTTTTGTCATAGAACAATCCTTTCCACCATCTCTTCACAAAACAACATATCGTCACACCACCACTCCGATTAAAACTTTTTTCATTACAAAAAACAGCCGGTTTATTGCACAAATATATACATAGTGTGCAAAGAAGAGTGCTTTTTTAGTGAAATAATTTGCATAGCTGAATAAAAATTAGTTACTTTGCACCCGAATTTTTTGGATTTGAAATCATTATTAACATTTTAAACATTACAATTATGTCAGAAATTGAATCAAAAGTAAAGGCAATCATCGTTGATAAACTTGGTGTAGACGAGGCTGATGTTAAGCCGGAAGCAAGCTTCACAAACGATCTGGGTGCTGACTCTTTGGACACAGTAGAGCTCATCATGGAATTTGAGAAGGAGTTCGGCATTTCTATCCCCGATGACAAGGCTGAGAAGATCGGCACTGTTGGCGATGCCATCGCTTACATCGAGGAGAACGCTAAATAAATTCAAATTAACAATTGGGAAATTGGACAAACCGACAATTTGCAATTGAGAAAATGGAGAATTATGATTTCCCCGTCTTGCAATGGTGGCAATCATAATTCTCCATTCTTGATTTTCAGACATCCCGGTTAGGCTTTTTCCCGGTTTTCAACTTTTATCATAATGGAATTAAAAAGAGTTGTTGTAACGGGCCTTGGAGCAGTTACTCCGGTCGGCAACACTCCGGAAGAAACCTGGAACAGTCTGGTAAACGGAGTGAGCGGCGCGGCGCCCTTTACACTATTTGACGCCTCAAAATTCAAGACACAGTTTGGCTGCGAGGTCAAGAACCTCAACGTAACGGACTACATTGACCGCAAGGAAGTGCGCAAGATGGACCGCTACACACAGTTTGCCTTCATCTCCGCATTGCAGGCTGTCAAAGACAGCGGTCTCGATCTGGAGACAGTTGACAAAAACCGTGTGGGAGTAATCTTCGGTGTAGGTATCGGCGGTATCAAGACCTTCGAGGACGAAGTGAAATACTATGGCCAGCACGAGGACATGGGACCGAAGTTCAACCCCTTCTTCATCCCTAAGATGATAGCCGACATCGCCGCCGGACAGATTTCAATCCACTTCGGATTCCACGGCCCCAACTACGCCACCACATCTGCATGTGCATCATCAAGCAACGCTTTGGCCGACGCTTTCAACCAGATACGTCTGGGCAAGGCCGACATGATAGTCAGCGGTGGTGCCGAGGCCGCTCTCTGCGCTGTAGGCGTAGGCGGCTTCAACGCCATGCACGCACTTTCCACACGCAACGACGACCCTGAACACGCATCACGCCCGTTCAGCAAGAGCCGCGACGGCTTCATCATGGGTGAAGGCGCAGGCTGTCTCATACTCGAGGAGCTGGAGCATGCCAAGGCCCGCGGAGCCAAGATATACGCAGAGATGGTAGGCGAAGGCGCCAGTGCCGACGCTCACCACATCACAGCATCACATCCCGAAGGACTCGGAGCACGCCTCGTGATGGAAAACGCTCTGAAAGACGCCGGTCTGAAACCCGAGGATATCGACTACATCAACGTTCACGGCACATCGACCCCCGTGGGTGACATCTCTGAGGCCAAGGCCATCAAAGCCGTCTTCGGCGATGCCGCATACAAGCTGAACATTAGTTCGACAAAGTCAATGACCGGCCACCTGCTCGGTGCAGCCGGAGCCGTGGAAGCCATGGCTACGGTGCTTGCCGTGCAGAACGACATCGTGCCACCGACAATCAACCACGACGACGACGACCGCGACGAGGAGATAGACTACAATCTGAACTTCACGTTCAACAAGGCCCAAAAGCGCGAGGTACGCGCCGCCATGAGCAACACATTCGGATTCGGCGGACACAATGCCTGCGTCATCTTCAAGAAATATGCTGAATAATATCATCATAGATAGAATAAAGCTCCGTTTCCGCAAGGAGAAGGAGCTTTTTTCTTCCCTCTACGACATCATCGGCTTCTATCCCCGCAACATCGAGTACTACAAACTGGCCCTGATGCACAAGAGCGTATCCAGGCGCAACGCCAAGGGAAAACCGCTCAACAACGAGCGTCTGGAATTTTTGGGCGACGCCATACTCGATGCCGTAGTGGGCGACATCGTCTACCGCCACTTCGAAGGCAAGCGTGAGGGATTTCTCACCAACACCCGCAGCAAGCTCGTACAGCGCGACACACTCAACAAACTGGCCGACGAGATGGGCCTCTGCCGCCTTATAATATCGTCAGGACATACCAACTCCCACAACAGCTATATGGGAGGCAATGCGTTTGAAGCACTCGTGGGCGCCATCTATCTCGACCGCGGATACGAAGCTTGCATGCAGTTCATGCAGAAACGCATACTCACGCAGCTCATCAACATCGACAAGGTGGCCTACAAAGAAGTCAACTTCAAGAGCAAGCTCATAGAGTGGACACAGAAGAACCGTGTACGAATGGAATTCAAGTTGCTCGAACAGAACAAGGATGAGAACAGCAGTCCCACATTCTGCTATCAGGTAATACTGGAAGACATAAAGGCTGGCATAGGAAAAGGATTCTCAAAGAAAGAGAGCCAGCAGTTGGCGTCGAAGGAGACATTGCAGCGCCTCCGCCGCGAACCGCAGTTCATAGATGCCGTATTTGCCTCCAAGACAGGACGCACAAGAATGGAAGAAGAACCGGAACCCGATGCCCCGGCAACCGGCGAAAACACCACCGACGGCGTCACAAACACATTGCCTGACAGCAACAACATCACCGACTGTAACATCAAATCCGGAGACACGACCGGCCGCCGGCACGAAAGACAATCCGAAAAGACCGGAAAACAGGCCTCAACCGATGTTGACGAATTCGACTTGTCCGACATAACAGCCACACCCAAAGAACTGTCGAGAGAAGAAATAATAGCTGCCGCCGAAGCAGCAGCATATACAGACTGACATTTTTCGTATAGCAGGCGGACAATACAAGATTATATCCCGACATACAGTCATGTCGGATAAATATCTTTACTTTAACGTATGTTAAGCGACATCTGTATCGCGATTTTCGGGCAAGGCTCCGAAAATCGCGATTTTTACTTCAAATGGGAAGCGCTGATTATCAACACATTGCAATCGCACAGGTTTGTCAAGAAAGCAGAGAGGGCCGTTTCACCTTGCAATAAGGCCGTTATTGCATTGCGACGGCGGCCTTATTGCAATGCGAAACGGCCCTCGCGGGAGTGTCGGGAGGCCCTTACGGTGAGAAAACAATGCAAAAAACATGTGTAAAGGAAGCCGAGAAGGCCTCCCGGCTTTTCTATTTCAGAAAAAATAAAATGCGTTTTTTTCAGAATTATACTGACATAAAGACATATCCCTTTTGAAGGCAAAGACATGCTTCCTTATCTCCGAAAGAAACACGTCTTTGCCTTCAAAAGGGATATGTCATTTATGTCCAAAGAAACATGTCTTTGTGTCTAACCTTAAAAATAGTAAAAAGTATTTGTGTTACAAAAGTTTGCCGTATCTTTGCATCTATTATGAACATAACAGGAATAGTTCGCAATGTGTTTCTGCCGCGCCAAAAAGAGCTTGAACGGCACATCAACGGAGCAGAAACGCTGCAACAAAATGTGTTGCAGCACCTTGTGACACGCGCCGGAAACACCGAATACGGGCGTAATCATCTGTTCGGAACGATACACAACTATGATGATTTCGCAAGAAATATCCCCATAAACACCTACGAGGAACTCAAAGGCGACATCGACCGCATGCGCCACGGTGAAAGAGACATTCTATGGCCGGGACGCGTGAAGTGGTATGCCAAGTCGTCGGGCACCACCAACGACAAGAGCAAATTCATCCCCGTCAGCGCCGACGGCCTGCGCGACACGCACTATAAGGGCGGCAAGGATGCCGTGGCCATCTATCTGGACAACAATCCCAAGAGCCGCATGTTCGACGGCAAGGGCCTGATACTCGGCGGAAGCCATTCGCCCAACTGCAATCTGGCCGACAGCCTGGTGGGCGACCTCAGCGCAATACTGATAGAAAACATCACCCCGCTTGTCAACTTAGTGCGCGTTCCGCAGAAGCAGACCGCCCTGCTGAGCGACTTCGAAGTGAAGCGCGACCGCATAGCCCGCGAGACGATGGGCCGCAACGTCACCAATCTGAGCGGCGTGCCGTCGTGGATGCTCTCCGTGCTCACACGGGTGATGGAGCTCACGGGCAAGACCCATCTGGAAGAGGTGTGGCCCAATCTGGAAGTGTTCTTCCATGGCGGAGTGGCCTTCACGCCCTACCGCAAGCAATACGAGCAACTGATTACCTCGCCCCGGATGCACTACATGGAGACGTACAACGCAAGCGAAGGGTTCTTCGGTCTGCAAAACGACCCGCAAGACAAGTCGATGCTGCTGATGTCCGACTACGGCGTGTTCTACGAATTCATACCGATGGACGAGTTCGGCACGGACAACCCCACGGCTGTACCGCTGTGGGGGGTTGAAACGGGACGCAACTATGCCATGGTCATCTCCACCTCGTGCGGACTGTGGCGCTATGTTCTGGGCGACACCGTCAGCTTCACTTCGGTCAATCCCTACAAGTTCGTCATCACAGGCCGCACCAAGAGTTTCATCAACGCCTTCGGCGAGGAGCTCATCGTAGACAACGCCGAGCAGGGTCTGGCCCACGCATGCAGCGAGACCGGTGCCGAAGTGCTCGAATATACCGCCGCACCGGTGTTCATGGACGGCAACGCCAAGTGCCGCCATCAGTGGCTCATAGAGTTCGCGCGGCGCCCCGACGACATCGGCCGGTTTGCCTCGCTGCTCGACAAGCGCCTGCAAGAACTCAACAGCGACTACGAGGCCAAACGCTACAAGAACATCACCCTGCAACATCTTGAGATAGTCGAGGCACGTCCCAACCTGTTCAACGACTGGCTCAAGATGAAGGGAAAGCTCGGCGGACAGCACAAGATACCGCGGCTGAACAACAACCGCGACATAATGGAGCAGATGCTCAGACTCATGGAAATGGGAATCTGAAGGCTACGGCAGGACTTCAAGACAAGAGTACAACAGAAGAAAAAGACAACAGGAAATGACGGACAAGGCCAACATCACGCATACAACCGAAACAAGAACCGGACACGGAGCGCAACGGAAATACAGCCCACGCGCCGCCTTGTCCATGCTCAAAATTGTCGTGGCCTGCATTTCGGCAATGTTGCTGACAGCCTCCTGCGCACGAATGGGGCAGCCCGACGGCGGATGGTATGACGAAACGCCTCCAAAGATAGTGCATGCCTCACCTGCCGACAAGGCCACCGGAGTGAAGACACGCAAGATAACCATCACATTCGACGAGTTCGTCAAACTTGAGGATGCGGCCAACAAGGTGGTCGTGTCGCCTCCGCAGCTCGAAACGCCAGAGATAAAGAGCGCGGGAAAGAGGATTGTCGTAGAACTGAAAGACTCGCTCAAAGACGACATCACATACACCATCGACTTCTCCGACGCCATCACCGACAACAACGAGAACAATCCGATGGGCAACTACACATACAGTTTCTCGACAGGTACTGAGATTGACACGTTTGAAGTGGCAGGCAACGTACTCGACGCAAGCAACCTCGAGCCTGTAAAAGGAATACTCGTAGGACTGTACGACGACCTGTCCGACACGGCATTCACCGCAAAACCGATGATACGCGTATCGCGCACGGACAGCCGGGGACGCTTCATCATAAAGGGCGTCGCACCGGGAACATACCGCGTATATGCCCTTCAGGATGCCGACGGAAACTATATCTACAGCCAAAAGAGCGAAATGGTGGCCTTCAGCCACGACACCTTCGTGCCGAGCTGCGGCCCGGACATACGGCAGGACACCATCTGGCGCGACGAACTGCGTATCGACTCCATCGCCCGTGTGCCCTACACGCATTTCCGTCCGGACAACATCGTGCTGCTGGCATTCACCGTGCCGCAGACCGACCGCTACCTGCTCAAGACCGAGCGGCAGGACCCGCGACGCATAGACTTCTACTTCACTTACGGCAGCGACAGCCTGCCCGCTGTCAAAGGCATCAACTTCGACGCATCGGACGCATTTGTCATCGAACCGTCGGAGAAGCGCGACACCATCTTCTACTGGCTGCGCGACACGGCTTTGGTCAACCGAGACACGCTGCTGATGGAGGTGGACTACATGATGACAGACACCACCGGACTGCTCACAAGCCGCACCGACACCATATCCGCACTGCCCAAGAAAGGTTACGAAAAGCGGATGAAAGAACTGGAGAAAGAAATCGAAAAGTGGCAGAAGGACCAAGAGAAAGCCCGCAAGAAGGGCGAGCCTTACGATTCGGTGATGCCTGTGAAGAATATGGAACCCAAAATCAGCATCCCGTCCTCGATGAGTCCCGAAAGCAGCGTATTCATCGAGATGCCCACACCGCTGGCACGCTTCGACACATCGGCCATACATCTGTATTCAAAGCACGACACCCTGTGGTACAGAGCACGCTTCGAGCTGCATCCCGTCAAGGGACAGCTGCGCCGGTACGAACTGCTGGCCGAATGGCGCCCCGCGGTGGAATACAGTCTGGAGATAGACTCGGCGGCGTTTGAAGACATTTACGGCATTGTGTCAAAACCCGTAAAGAAAGGCCTGAGAGTGCGTTCGAACGACGATTTCGGCTCGTTGATGGTCAGCATTGACGGCAGGACCGACACGCTCGATATGGTAGTACAGCTGCTCAACAGTTCGGGCAATGTGGTAAAACAGACAAAGGCAAAGAACAACACAGCCGAATTTTTCTATGTTCAGCCCGGGAAATACTACCTGAGCGCCTTTACCGACAACAATGGCAATGGCATATGGGACACCGGTGACTACGAGGCCGACAGGCAGCCGGAAGCGGTGTTCTACAATCCCAAGGAGATAGAGTGCAAGGCCAAGTGGGACATCACCGTTTCGTGGAATATAAACGCCGTACCTCTGACAGAGCAGAAACCTATGGCCATAACCAAGCAGAAACCCGACAAAGAGAAGAAACAGAGAAACAGGAATGCCGACCGCGCACGCGAAATGGGCATACCACTGAAGAAATAAAGAATCGGCAAACACATGGAAAGGAGGACACTATGAAACATTTCAGCACCAGAATCTTACTGGCTATAGTGATGACGGCAGCCATAGCCGCCACGGGCCGAGCACAATGCGGCATAGAAAACAAGGCATTCAAGTCGGGAGAATTCCTTTACTACGACCTGTTCTTCAACTGGAAGTTCATTTGGGTGAAGGTGGGAACAGCCTCCATGAGCACTGTCAAGTCAACATACGACGGCCGACAGGCATATCGCACAAGCCTCATCACACGCGGCAACAACAAACTTGACAAGATGTTCATGATGCGCGACACGCTGCTGTCATACTGCACCGACGACATCGTACCGCTATACTTCCGCAAGGGTGCACGCGAGGGAAAACGCTACTATGTGGACGAATTGTGGTACAGTTATCCCGCAGGCAAGTGCCATCTGAAAAAGCACCGCATAGAAAACGACGGACGGCACGTGTGGAAAGACTCGGAGTACAAGGACTGCATATACGACATGATGAGCATATTCCTGCGTGCCCGCAACTTTGATACCGGCAAGTTAAAGAAAGGCCAGACCATACCCATGCCCATCAGCGATGCTAGGCGTCTGTCCAACTCGTGGCTGAAATATATCGGGAAGGAAACATTCAAAATGGAAGGCAGCAACGACAAATACCGCTGTCTGGTGTTCTCGTTCATTGAACGCGAAGACGAAAAGAACCACGAACTGATACGTTTCTATGTCACCGACGACGTCAACCACATACCCGTACGGCTTGACATGTTCCTGAGTTTCGGCTCGGCAAAGGCTTTTCTGAAAGGCTACAAGGGTGTGCGCAGCCCTATGACGTCAAAATTGAACTGAATCCGATTGGGAATATGGAATTGAAAATTGAGGATTGAGAATTGATAATTATGATTACCATTGTTGACAATAGCCGAGACATGACAACTGAATCATAATTATCAATCCTCAACAAAAACACTACTAACCGTGAAACTACCCGTCATTATGCCTCCCACCGTTCCAATTCCTCCCACATCTCCCACCATTCCCACATCTTCCATCCCTCCCTTTATTCTCATAATAATGTTCCTCCTCCTTCCGATACAGATGCCGGCACAGTCCGGCAAGCCCACGGCCGCACCGTGGGAGGAACTTTTGTACGGATTGGTGAGCGATGAAGAAGACACAGACGAAGACCTGTTGGATGAATGGTACGATGTGATGAGCGGGCTGGCCGACCATCCGCTCGACATCAACACCGCAACACGCGAAGAGCTTGAGCTCATACCGTTTCTCAATGACAGGCAGATAGAAGATATATGCGAATACATATATCGATACGACTCAATGAAGACCACAGGCGAACTTGCCCTTATAGAGTCGCTCGACCGCCCCCGGCGACAACTCCTGGAATACATTGTCTATGCCGGAGACAACCGCAAGGAGACGTTGCCGTCGGTTGGCAATATGATGAAATACGGCCGGCACACGCTTACCGCCACAGCAAAGATACCGATGTACAAGCGCAAAGGCGACATCAACGGCTATCTTGGCTATCCTTATAAGCACTGGCTGCGCTACGATTTCGGTTACAGAGACCGTGTGCGTCTGGGCATAGTAGCCTCGCAGGATGCCGGAGAACCGATGTTCGCAGACAAGAACCCTGCCGGCTATGACTATTATTCCTTATACATGCAATTGCGGAAAACGGGCCGCATAGAGTCGCTCACGCTCGGACGCTACCGCGTGGCATTCGGCATGGGACTCGTTGCCGGCACATCGTTCAACCTTGGCAAGACTGCCGTGCTCAACGGTCTCGGACGTCCGGTCAATGCCATACGTGTGCATTCGTCGCGTTCTGAAGCCGGCTATATGCAAGGAGCGGCCATCACCCTGCGTATGACGAAAAGGCTGACAGCAAGCGTCTTCGCATCATACCGCCCTCTCGATGCCACACTCAACAGAGACGGCACTGCCGCTACAATCGTATACAACGGATACCACCGCACCATAGGTGAAATGGAAAAGAAGAACAACACCCGCGCCACTACGGCCGGAGCCAACGTCCGCTATGCCGCAAACGGATTTCATGCCGGGGCCACACTGGTATACACTCATCTTAACCGTCGGCTCAGCCCCGACACCGAGGTACTTTACCGCCGGCACTATGCCAAGGGCAGCGACTTCGTTAACTGGAGCACAGACTATGGTTACATCCATCATCTTTTCACACTGCAAGGCGAGACTGCTGTCGACCGACATGGAGCTTTGGCCACCATCAACACTGCCTCTGTATACCCGAATGACAGACTTCGTATGACTCTGCTGCACAGGTTTTACTCACATAAATACACATCGTTGCATGCAAACAGCTTCTGCGACGGCAATAAAGTACAAAACGAGCACGGGATATATGCCGGCATAGGATGGCACCCGTCTCCACAAATTGAGCTTTCGGCATACACAGATCTGGCCTACTTCGCATGGCCTAAGTATCTGGTGTCGGGAAAGTCGTACTCATCGGACAATATGCTTACGGCCACACTGTCACAAGGCGGATGGACGTTGACCGGACGATACCGTCTGCGACTGAGACAGCGTGACAACGAGGACAAAAGTGCACTGAAAAACCGTACGGAACACCGTTTGCGACTCAGTATCGCCCGCTCACTTGAATACGGATGGGGCTGCAAGACACAACTCGACCTTGCGCAGACCTACTTCAAACGACGCGACCGTGGACTGATGGTAACCCAATATGCCAATCGCACATTCGGACACGGGCAGATAAGCATGAATGTCTCGTATTTCAATACCACCGGATACGACAGCCGCCTATATGCCTATGACCCCGGAATGCTATACACGTTCTCCTCCCAGGCATACCAAGGCCACGGTATACACTATGCACTGATGGCGCGCATAGCTCCATGGCACAGTATCAGACTCTCGGCCAAAGTCGCCGTTACCGACTACTTCGACCGTCCCACTATCGGCAGCAGCTATCAGACCGTCTATCGTTCATCTACAACCGATGTGGAAATACAGGCCAGAATAAAATTATAGGGGGGGGAAAAGTAAAATCGTACACTCCTGCACTTGCCACACTATATACACGTCTTCAATATCTTGGAAACAATCTGTGCCATGTCGTAATATTTGTATTCGGCAAGCCGGCCGCCGAATACGACGTTTGTCTCGCTTTCAGCCAGTTCCTTGTATCTGGCATATACCGCATTGTTAAGGTCGTTGTTTATGGGATAGAACGGTTCCATACCATCTTTCCATTCCGTGGAATACTCACGGGAGATTACAGTGTGCGGACATCGGTACACATCATCACCGAACATCTCGAAGTGCTTGTGTTCTATCACCCGTGTATAAGGCACCTCGCGATCTGTATAATTCACCACGGCATTTCCCTGATAGTTTGGTATATCCACAATCTCTTCATCGAAACTCACCGTACGATACTCAAGCCGTCCGAAACGGAAACCGTAAAATTCGTCTATGCGCCCGGTAAACACGATTTTTTCAGCCAAAGAGTCCCAATGGGTCTTGTCGGCAAAATAGTCGGCTCCAGTAATGGTCTCCACACCCCACAGCAGTCTTTCCGTCAATCGGTTGTAGCCTCCTATAGGTACACCCTGATAACAGTCGTTGAAATAGTTGTTGTCAAATGTAAGCCTCACAGGAAGACGCCTGATGATAAACGGAGGCAACTCTGTACACGGACGTCCCCACTGTTTCTCGGTATATCCCTTTATCAGCGTTTCGTAGATATCACGTCCGATTAGCATCAACGCCTGTTCCTCCAGATTGCGCGGCTCTGTGATGCCTGCCTCACGCTTCTGCTTCTCTATCATCGCCAGAGCCTCGGCAGGCGTGGTCACACCCCACATCTGACTGAAAGTGTTCATGTTGAACGGCAGATTATAGAGTTTGCCCCTATAGTTGGCCACCGGCGAATTGGTATAAGAGTTGAATTCGACAATCGAATTGACAAAATCCCATACTTCCCTGTCGGATGTATGGAAGATATGGGCACCGTACTTATGCACGTTGATACCCTCTATGCTTTCACAATATAAATTACCTCCCAAGTGCTGTCTTTTGTCAATGACCAGACAGCGCTTACCCATCTGATGGGCCTTATGAGCAAAGACGGCACCAAACAGTCCGGAACCTACAATAAGATAGTCATATTGTTTCATGTTCTGCTGCAAAGTTACGTATATTTTTTTTATTCTTACAAAGAAACATATTATAAATAACAATATAACAGTTTTATTGCATCATGTTTTAAATTTTTATGTATCTTTGCGGAAAGATAGGCTGCACCCGGCAATTCAAGCGAACTTAACAGCATCCGGATTGCGCCATCTTTGCAATAAACAAACAGCATTTCGGCAACTCAGAACAAGTTGTGTTGTGTTAGGTTTCATTATCAATACGGTTCTACGTCTGTTTTTACAGCCAATGATATGATTAGATTAGCAATAGTATCGCCCTGTTACAACGAGGAAGAGATTCTCGCCACATCTACAGCAAGGCTCACCCAAATGCTCGACACTCTCGCAGTCGGGCAAAAGATAAGCCCTGACAGTTTTATTTTATATGTCAACGACGGCAGCCATGACCGTACATGGGAGATTATTGCACGTCTTCACGGTGAAAACAGATACGTAAAAGGGCTTAACCTCACACGCAACACCGGTCATCAGAACGCACTCATGGCAGGAATGATGACGGCAAAAGACATGGCGGACGCTGTGGTGACCATTGATGCCGACCTGCAGGACGACATCACAACCATACCAAAAATGATTGAAGCACACACCAAAGGCTACGACATCATATACGGTGTGAAAGTGCATCGCGCAGCCGATCCGCTGCTGAAGCGCCTCTCAGCCACGGCTTTCTATCGGTTGCAGAAGAGGATGGGCGTGGAGAGTATATACAATCATGCCGACTTCCGCCTGATGAGCCGCCGCGCACTCGACTTACTTGCCGAATACAAAGAACGAAACCTATATCTACGCGGTCTGATACCAATACTCGGACTCCCATACACCACCGTGGACGACGTGATAAACGAACGCAAGGCCGGCACATCAAAATATACACTCGGCAAGATGCTCACCCTTGCTCTCGACGGGATAACCTCGTTTTCCGTAAAACCGATATACGGCATAATCTGGCTCGGAATGATATTCATCATCATCAGTCTTGCAATAGGCATAGACGTCGCCCAGGCACTTATCACGGGAACGGCCGTGCCAGGCTGGTCGTCGCTCATACTGAGCATATGGTTCGTGGGCGGAACCGTGCTGATCTCTATCGGATTGGTAGGGGCATATATCGGAAAGATCTACAACGAGGTGAAGGGCCGTCCGCTATACAATGTAAAGGATGTGCTCGGATTGGACGAAGAAACGGCTGACGTTCAGTGACTTCAATGGCACTTGATAATATCAGGTAAATGCATTAAATCAAAGAGGACGTATCAAAATTACGGAATTGTATCAATATCATTATTCAAACCACGCCCACGCCATAGCTGTGCTTCGTCTCTTCCATCACAAAAGTACTTTCTATCGAAACGACACTCTCTATTCTGCCAAGTACATTGATAAGAAACTGCTGATATTGCTTCATGTCAAAGGAGTGTATTTTAAGCATATAGTCGAAATGTCCGGATATGTTGTAACACTCGGTCACTTCCGGTATCCTGCCGATACGCTCCGTAAAATCGTTGGCTGTTTCGGTGTTCAGTCTGCTAAGTTTTACACAGCAGAACACGACAAATCCCCTGTTCAGCTTTCCGGCATCAAGCACTGCAATATATTTCTTTATATATCCCTCGCGTTCAAGCCTTTTCCATCGTTCGAAAGTCGGCGACGGCGACAGGTGGATCTGTGCGGCAAGTTCCTTGTTGGTAATCCTGGCGTTTTGCTGTAAGGCGTCAAGTATAAGTAGGTCGGTACGGTCAAGACGTTCTGTTTCGCTCATATTTGAATGATTTTTTCAGAATAAATATATGGTTCGGACATGCAAATTTAGTGATTTATTCTGAATTTTCGCAAAGCCATTAGAATGTTTTCCCAATCAATTAACTTTGTACCGAAAATAAGTCTAACAAAAAAAGTAATGACGTTATGAATAAAGAGACACTGAGCAAACTGCATTTCGAGACTCTCCAACTACATGTAGGACAGGAAAATCCGGACCCGGCGACCGATGCGCGCGCCGTACCGATATATCAGACCACATCGTATGTATTCCGCAACTCTCAACATGCCGCCGACAGGTTCGGACTGCGCGATGCCGGCAACATATACGGCCGGCTGACCAACTCTACACAAGGCGTGCTTGAAGACCGCGTAGCCGCGCTCGAAGGCGGTGTGGCCGGACTGGCTGTTGCCAGCGGTGCGGCGGCCATCACCTACGCTCTTCAGAATGTGGCACAGGCCGGCGACCACATCATTGCAGCAAACAATATCTACGGCGGCACATACAATCTGGTGGCTCACACGCTTGCGACACAGGGCGTGACCTACTCGATAGTGGACCCGGCCGATTTCGACGCCGTAGAGGCTGCATTCAAAGACAACACAAAAGCCATTATAATAGAAACATTCGGAAACCCGAATGCAAGCGTGACCGACATCAGGAGAATATCAGACATTGCCCACCGCCACAACACCGTTGTCATTGTCGACAACACTTTCGGCACCCCCTACCTCATCAAGCCTATAGAGCACGGTGCCGACATTGTGGTGCACTCGGCCACAAAGTTCATCGGCGGCCACGGCTCGAGTCTCGGCGGAATAATAGTGGATGCCGGACATTTCGACTGGAAGGCCAATGCAGACAAGTATCCTTCATTGGCCAAGCCCGACCAGAGCTATCATGGAGCCGTGTTTGCCGACGTGGCGGGTACGGCAGCATTCGTCACCCGCATACGTGCCGTGTTGCTGCGCGACACGGGAGCAGCCATTTCCCCGTTCAACGCGTGGATACTGCTCCAAGGTCTGGAGACGCTCAGCCTGCGCGTGGAACGTCACGCCTACAACACACGCCGCATTGTCGATTTCCTCGCAAAACATCCGAAAGTGGCCCGCGTCAATCATCCCCAACTTCCGTCACATCACGACCATGCCCTGTATACAAGCCTGTTCCCCAACGGCGGCGGTTCGATATTCACATTCGAGATAAAAGGCGGTGAGAAGGAGGCATGGACATTTATCGACAATCTTGAAATTTTCTCACTGCTGGCAAATGTGGCTGATGTGAAAAGTCTCATAATCCATCCGGCCACGACTACCCACTCGCAACTCTCACCCGAAGAACTCAACGAACAGCACATCAGTCCATCGACCATCCGTCTGAGCATAGGAACCGAACATGTTGACGATCTCATCGCCGACATAAGCCATGCACTCGACAGCATCTGACAGAATTTCAGATTCTCTCTGTCAAAACAAGAACTTGAAAACGTAAGAAGTTTCCAAACTTGACTGCAAAGTAAACATAAAAGACGCGGAAATGTCTGTTGAGAACCAGATATCTCCGCGTCTTCATCATAACGAATATTTGCCACATCGGTATCAACCTGTTATTTCAGCCGGCAGCACAGGCATTGCACCCTTTTGCGTACATACGTATGCTGATGTCCTTACGGCGAGCGCATGGGCTTCGGTAACGCTCTTGCCTTTAAGAACCGATGCGATAAATGCCGCCGTAAAGCTGTCGCCCGCTCCCACTGTGTCGGCCACCTCGACTGTCGGTGTAGGCTGGAACGACACGTTGCCCGGTGTGAACACATAGCTGCCGTTGATGCCGCAGGTCAGTATGAGCATCTTCAGGTTGTATTTGCCCATCAGTATCCAGCATTTGTCCTGAAGGTCGATGCCCGGATAACCGAACATGCGGCTCACGGTGACAAGTTCCTCATCGTTTATCTTGAGGATATTGCAACGCTTCATCGAATTGCACAGTATGTCCTTGTTGTAGAATCCCTGACGCAGGTTCACGTCGAACACGATCAGCGTACCGTCATTCTTTGGCATGGCATCGATAAAGCGGCCTATCGTCTCGCGCGACACCACGTTGCGCTGTGCGAGCGAACCGAAGCACACGGCTTTGGTGCTCTTGGCTATGGTTTCGAGCGCGGTAGTGTAAGGGATATTGTCCCACGCCACGTTCTCCTTTATCTCATACTGAGGTATGCCCGCCTGATCTATTTCTACCTGCACCGTTCCCGTGGGATACGGCACCTTGTCAATCTGATGGTTAAGGCCTTTCGATGTGAAGTTGCTGATTATTTCGTTGCCGAGTGCATCGTCACCGATTGCGCTCACCACACAGCTGAGCAACCCGAACTGCGATACATGATAAGCGAAATTGGCAGGTGCACCGCCTATCTTCTTCCCTTCCGGAAGAACGTCCCAAAGGGCTTCGCCCATTCCTACTACTAAGTTGTTCATTATTGTTTTTTAGTTATTTGGTTATTTTTTTCTTATGGAGATTCTTTTAGGAGTTAAAGGAGTTATAGGAGTTATCGCGGGTAAAGCCCGCTCAGGAGTTAAAGACAAATGCTTTTTCTCTTGTTCTCTTGGGAGTTAAGGGGGGGGATGTACGGTTGCAACAGGGGTAATGTCTTTAACTCCGGAGCGACCGCAGGGAGCGATAACTCCCTCTTAACTCCTTTAACTCCTATAAACTATTCTCCTAAGAAATCTTCTTTATCCTCGTCGTATAGTACATCAGATAGGCCACCCCCACCGTCATTACGGCTACGGCACCCGCCTGACAGCCTATGGCGTCGGCGGCTAACCCCATGGCAAGCGGGAATACAGTAACGCCGAAGAGTCCCATTATCATAAGCCCCGACACTTCGTTCTTCTCTTTCGGTGAGTTCATAAGCGCCTGCGAGAATATTATGGAGAATACATTCGAGTTGCCAAAACCGATCAATCCAATTCCCACGTACAGCATAGTGAGCGTGTCACACACGAAAAGAATCAACATTCCGGCAAACATCATGACGACACTGACGCCGAAGAAGAGCCGCGGTGACATCCGGCGCAGGATAAAAGCACCGAGAAAACAGCCCGCCGTACGGAAGATGAAATACACACTCGTGGCAAAACCGGCTTCTTCAAGCGGCAACGCGAGCCGTTCCATGACAATCTTCGGTGCCGTGGTATTGGTACCCACGTCGATGCCCACATGGCACATAATGCCGAGGAAGCACAGGAAGATGAACGAACGGCCCAGCAGACGGATACACTCGCCAACGCCCGATGCCTTGTCGGGACGCTCCTCCTCAATGGGAGTGGCTGCGAGCATGACTACCGACAGGAAACTGACGATGGCGTAGATTACGAACAGGCCTTTCCATCCCAATCCGAATGTAGGCATGGCACTCGTGGCTCCCCATGCCGCTATCAGCGGGGCGAGGAACGAGGCTATCGCCTTGACAAACTGCCCGAAGGTGAGCGTCGATGCCAGCTTGCTTTCGCTGATAAGGTTGGTCACCAACGGATTGAGCGATGTCTGCATGATGGCATTGCCTATGCCGAGCAGCGAAAACGAAAGCAGCATCACCATGTAACCGTCGCCGAAAACGGGCACAACGAGCGACGCTGCCGTCACTACGAGACTTATCAGCACTGTGTTCTTGCGCCCTATACGGTTCATCAGCATTCCGGTGGGCACCGAGAATATGAGGAACCAGAAGAATACGAGCGACGGAAACAGGTTGGCCTGTGAATCGGTAAGAGCAAGATCCTTCTGCACGTAGTTTGATGCCGTGCCGACAAGGTCAACAAAGCCCATAGCGAAGAAACAAAGCATCACCGGCAGTATCTGCATGATAAAGTCACGGCGGGTGTTTACAAGTGACTGTGTATTACTCATTACTATAGTTTTTTATATTGTTTCTTTGTTGCGTTCATTTCGTCTCCTTTATCTCATAGATGTTCAGGCTTGTGATCTGCGCCACCCTGTCTGAAGATACCGTCAGAGAGGTATACGGAGTACGGGGGAACACGAGGTTGGTCATAGCGAAGCGGCCGTCTTTACCGAACACTTCGATGCTCGAACGGTCAACGAATATCCTAAGCCCCAGTTTACCGTCAGCCGTAAATGTGGGAGCAGTGGTCACAGCGGGAAAATCCTGACTGAAGTCAGTGATGCCGCTCTCACGGCGGTCGAATGACAACGTGCCATTGGCCGCGTCGTACGTCATCACAACCTTCTCGCCTTTGTCGTTACCCAGTGTCAGTATCATGTTTCCACCCCGGCGCGATGCCGCGTCGAGCGTTATCTCGCATAATTCGGGCAGTGCGAACCGTTTTGCCTTACGGCCGGCCGACATCTTCGACACATGCTTTACCACCTTGCCACGCAGAGCGTCCACCTCGGGCGACGGCACTGTAGAGGCATATATCCTGCCATCACCGGCCTTGAACAGTCCCACCTCGCGCGGCAGAGTGTTGGCGCTGCGGAACTGCTGCGTAGGCACCTCGGCTGCATACTGCCAGTTGCTCATCCATCCTATCACCGTGCGACGACCGTCGGGAGCGTTGCTCCAACTCACCGTAGCATAGTGGTCCTTGCCGTAGTCCATCCATTTGGTGGGCACACTACCGTCGGCATCCCTGTCGGGTGTGAATGTCTTGCCATCGAAGTCGCCTATAAAATACTGTGTGGCGCTGCCACCGAACGGGCCTCCGGGGTTAATGCTGCATATCAGCATCCACTTCTCCTCGCCACTGCCATCCACCTTCAGTTTGAACAGGTCGGGGCATTCCCACACACCGTCCTGACAGCCCAGTCCCTTACCGAAGGAGCTCTGCAGCGTCCAGCGCTTCAGGTCGGGCGATGTGAAGAACAGCATCTCATGATCGAGAGCATGCGCCAAAGCAAGATTCCACTCGCCTGTGGCCTCGTTCCAAAACATATTCGGGTCGCGGGCCTCGCTCTCGAGCGTGATTACGGGATTGTATGGATATGTGGCAAACGTAATGCCACCGTCCGTACTCAACGCCACGCTCTGCATCTGGCTCACATCAGCCGAAGTATACATGGCCACCACAGCATTCTCTCCGAATCCGGCTGTGTTGGCCTTGTCCACGACACAGCTGCCGCTGAATATCATTCCGAGTCCGTCGGGCTTTACGGCCACAGGCTTATGCTCCCAATTTACGAGATCGGCCGATTCGGAATGTCCCCACGACAGGTTCTGCCATTTCGAACCATAAGGGTTGTACTGGTAATAGAGATGCCACTTGCCGTCTTTGTAGAACATTCCGTTGGGGTCGTTCATCCAGCCGTAAAGCGGTGTATGGTGATAGGCAGGACGGTATTTCTCGCGATTGGCGGTGTCGAAAGCGTCCACCAGCCTAATGCCTTTCCAGCATGCGTCATCTTTAGCCTCGCGCACAGAGCTGCGGCCTTGCGATGTGACAATGTCGAGAATAACGTTCTTGCCTTTGTAGGGCGACAAGTTGTAAGGAACGGAATAGTCAATCTTCGATTTTGCCAGACGCACACGTATTGTCTCGACAACATTTCCGTCAACAAGCACATTGATACGTGCATCGTCGTTTGCCTCCTGAACCGGAAGAAGCAAATACTTGCCCTCACCCGTCACACGTACCAGTGTGTTGCTTACTCCGAGATGGTCCACCTCCACGCCCGTAGCCTTGTCGGCAACCGGCTGCGTTGACACTTGTGACACCGCCGTTAACGTCTGTGCAGATGTTGTGGCTGTCTGTGCCGATACCGTCATTGCCTGATACAACAACGCGGTTCCCATCATCATCATCGATTTTAAGTTTTTAGTTATATTTCTCATCGTTATATTGTTTTGATATTCGTCTTCAAAGTACCTGAAACAATCTTCCTTACCTCAAAAAGGTTCTACCTATTTTACTTATTTACTAACTAACTTTACTACTGCTCTGCCATTCTCTAATCACCTCTTTAATCCTTGTCATTGGCTGCCGACTTTCATATAATCATCTTTTCTTACCCATCATTATTTCCTTCAGGTGCCGGTCTGCTCCCGATATACCCTCCTTAGGGAGGATTACAGGGGGATACGTTTCTTCACTTGCAAAATTACTATAATACACAGACACACAGTGCCAAATATAGTGCATTAGCTATCAAAAATGTTGCATAGCCCGATTTTTAATACCTTATGCACTGTTTTTCATCGGATTATAACTAAATTTGCAATACGATATTGACAACCAACCCGATGAACAGAATATTATCATACATCATGTTATTGTCCGTTATTGTTGCCGTAACCGGCTGCAAAGCCGACAAAGTCTACAAAATAGGTGTGTCGCAATGCAGTCAGGACGACTGGCGTGCCAAAATGAACGACGAGATAAACCGTGAGATAATGTTCCACGAAAACGCCGTCGTGGAAATACGTTCGGCCGACGACGACAACGCCCGACAGATAGAAGACATAAAATATTTCGCCGACAACAAGTTTGACATCATCATTGTCTCTCCCAACGAGGCCGCAGCCCTCACGCCAATTATAAGGAAAGTGTACGAAAGCGGCACCCCCGTCATTATATTCGACCGCAACATCATCGGCGACACCTACACCGCACGCATCGGCGTCGACGACGAAGGCATAGGCCGCTCGGCCGCCCACTATGCTACCCATCTGCTCGGCAAAGGCACCACAGCCATCGAAATTTACGGACTGCGCGGCTCGACGCCCGCAGATGGGCGCCACAACGGATTTGCAAAGGAATACGAAAACGAGGGCGGACGCCTGCTGGCCAGTGTGCCGGCCAACTGGAACAAGGAAGACGCCATACCCGTGACCGACTCACTGCTGAAACTCTACCCCGACATCGACCTCATCTTTGCCCACAACGACCGTATGGCCATAGGAGCTTCCGAGGTGGCACGCCGTCACGGCCGACGCGACATAAGGGTTATAGGCATCGACGCCGCGCCCGAGATTGGCATACAGGCCGTGGCCGACAGCGTGATAGACGCCACTTTCCTCTACCCCACCGAGGGTCACCGCCTCATACAGACAGCACTTGCCATACTCAAAGGGCAGCCCTATCGCCGCGAAACGCTAATACCGGCATCGTCGGCCGTCGATCTGACCAATGCCGACATCCTGTTGCTGCAAAACGAGACGCTGAAGCAGGAGACGGGCAAGATGCGGCTTCTCAAGGCACAGATAGACGACTATTGGGCCAAGCACTCCGCACAGACATCGCTATTCTATGCCAGCATAGCCATCATCGTGCTGCTCTTCGGAGTGGGATTCCTGCTTCTCAGGGTCTACTGGCAGCGCAACAGACACCGCAAGACACTCATTCAACAGAACCGGCTGCTCGAGCAGGAGCGCGACAAGCAGAAGCAGCTGAACGAGCAGCTTGAAGCCGCCACACAATCGAAACTGATGTTCTTCACCAATGTGTCACACGATCTGCGCACCCCGCTCACCCTCATAGCCGAGCCGGTGGCGCAGCTCGCACAGGCCGCTAACCTCACACCGCGACAGCAGACGCTCATGAAGATAGCCGACAAGAATGTGAGGATATTGAAACGTCTTATCAACCAGATACTTGATTTCCGCAAGTACGAGAACGGCAAGCTCGACTTAAGGCTCACCGAGATTGACTTCGACCGCGCCACACGCGACTGGATGGAGTCGTTCTACACCATTGCCGCCAAGCGCGATATACACCTTACGCTCGCCGTACCGGCCGACGGCACGAACGACAACAGCACCGGCAACACCACCGGCCGCAAACCGCCACGCGTAGCCATTGACACCGAGAAGATAGAGCGCGTGTTCTTCAACCTGCTGTCCAACGCCTTCAAGTTCACCCCGGACAACGGCACCATCACTGTGAGCTACCACACCGACGGCACCACACTCACATTCGGCATAAAGGACACCGGCGAAGGTATCAGCAGCCGCAACCTCGGCAACATCTTCGACCGCTTCTATCAGGCCGACCGCGTGCATCCCCAAGGCTCTGGAATAGGGCTTTCGCTTGCCAAGGCGTTCGTCGAGCTACATGGCGGCACGATATCCGTGGACAGCACGCCAGGCAAAGGTTCGGAGTTTACCGTGACGCTGCCCGTCACCCATGTGACCGACAATACCGTCATAGAGCCAAAGAACATTGACGACAAGGAGGTGAAAGCCGAACTCGACGACATAGACACCGCGATGACTTTTGATGACGACAAACCGTTGCTGCTCATCATCGACGACAACACCGACATACAGAAACTTGTGGGCGAATTGCTCGCCAACGACTACAACATAATCACTGCCGCCAACGGCCGTCAGGGATGCCGCATGGCCGCGAGATACGTGCCCGATATAATCATCTGCGACATGATGATGCCGGTGATGGACGGTCTGGAATGCTGCCGCTTCATCAAGAACGAGGTGTCAACATCCCACATCCCCGTGCTCATGCTCACTGCCTGCTCCATGGACGAACAGCGTGTTCAGGGATACGACAACGGTGCCGACGGATATCTCTCGAAACCCTTCAATACCGAAGTTCTCAAGTCGCGCTGCGCCGCGCTCATAGCCAACCGCAAGCGCATCATCCGGCTGTACAGCACGACCGTCACCCCGCCCGAAAAGCCGTCAGCCGGTGCAGCCCCAGCCCGACAGCTGCCCACCGGTGACATCGACAACGAGTTCTACAACCGTTTCATCGACATATTCAACAGGGAAATGGGCAACTCCGACTTGAATGTCGACACTCTTGCATCGATGATGGGACTGGAGCGCTCGCAGTTCTACCGCAAGATAAAGGCGCTCACCAACTATGCACCAGTGGAACTGATACGCCGCTTGCGTCTGCAACACGGCCGCCATCTGCTCACCACCACCGAAAAGACAATCAGCGAGATAGCCTACGAAACAGGATTCTCAACTCCCGCCTATTTCACAAAATGCTACCGCGATGCCTATGGGGAGACACCCACCGAGGTGAGGAACAAGTTGAAGGGGTAGGAGGCCAGGCCCCCTATAATCCCCCAAAGGGGGATATTGAGCACGCAGGATAAACTGGCATACAGCTTCGTGTTGTGACACGAGAGCGTTGCAATATACAAATATTGTGCGTGGTAGGGGCTGTTTCGCGGTTTGGTATACTCTAAGATTTACGGATTCGATATTTTTGCCTTGGATGATGAGGAACATCATGCATCTTTTCCAAAAAATCAGTCATTAAAGGTATTACATGGTTCTTTACGTACGTTACATTCCTTCCTATTAGTTCTGCAATCTGTTCTGCCGTCACCCAATCGGCACAAACCTCTGTTACTTTCTCCTTTAACTGCTCTTTTGAATATCTTTTGGGAAGAGCAACATTGGAGGCTTGAAGAGCAACATTAGCACCATAAAACGCCTCTCTGACAGCGACATGTGCAGTAGTCTCTGCTTTTCTCTGTCCATCTTCAAGAATGAATGGTTTGGGCAGGAAATTTTGAAGAATAGGCAATAAGCGACTATAAAACTGAAACAGATTTGATTCCCAGTTTCCATCGGGACAAATACGGTTTACCCATCTGTCCTTAGGATCTTGTATTTCTTGATAATCAGGAAAGAAATTCGGATTTTCGTCCATGATGGCACTATACGTTCCAAACATCAGCAAACCGGCATAGGTCAGTCCGTACTCGCCACTCTTTCTGTCTTTTCTGAATACATTGATCTTTTCCAGAAACTTGTCTTCAGGCAAACTGTTCCAAACATGGTCAGGATTCCATTGTTCAAAACGTCTGCGATATTGTTTTATAGAACTATGGTCCAAATCCTCCTTGCTGAAGTTTTTCAATATCCGGCCGTCAACAGGGCTGGCAAGATTGGCATCGGCAAACATGCTGTTCACTTCTTCACGCGAACAATGATAATCCCCGTCAATGTCACGGCGGAAAGTTCCGGTATAAGGGTCAAGCCCCACATATACCGGTCGTAATGCACGGTCGATACGAGGAATATAAAATAACAGAAAATGGGTTCCACCATATTCCACATCATGCACAAGGTCTTCTGTAATCAAAGCGATGTTTACATTCTGTTTGCTGTGTATAGCGTTGAAAAAATCACGTTTATATTTTGCAATCTGGTCAGGATTCAGACCGTCGAGTAAAAGCACATCATCTTTTTCCTTTATTCCAAATACTATAGCCCCTCCATTGGTATTGGCAAAAGAAGAATACGTCTCCCAAAATGAATGTGGGAAACCGCCTGCGGCAGTCTTGAATTTCACAAACAACAAGCCTTTAAAAAATATAAGATAGTTTGGCCGGTAAAAAAAGAAGAAGTATATTTGCAATCGGCAACAATATCGGACAAATATAATGAAAAAAGAAACACAAGAGTATCAAGTTATAGAAGCATTGAGGAATGAGGGTGGATTTGCAACACTTCGCAGACTCAATGAAATAATGGATTTCACGTCTTGGAAAACGAAAACTCCGGAAGCAACCGTAAGAAGAATAGTTCAGGTCAGCAAAGAAATATTCCGTATACAACCTGGTTTGTGGGCTTTGGAAAAAGAGCGTGACAAAGTTTTGCAAAAGTTTGATCTGAAGGTAGGAAACCGACAAAGCGAGGAACGATTCAGTCATGGATACTATCAGGGGATGCTGGTTGAAATCGGAAAGTACAATAAAAAGGAAACTTATGTTCCTGCACAGGACAAGAACAGGATATTTCTTGACAAGCATTTAGGAGACATCACTGATACTGTAACATTGCCTCCATTTACATACGAAAGCCTGTTGAGAAAAGCAAGGACAATAGATGTTATATGGTTTAATGACCGCAGAATGCCCACTGATTTATACGAAGTGGAACATACTACCGATATTAAGAATTCACTTTCCAAGTTTTATGAATTGCAGGATTTCTATGCAAAGTTTTACATCGTGGCGGATAAAAGTCGTGAAAATGAGTTTCTTGATAAATTGAATGCTTCTATATTCAATGCAATATCCAAGAGGGTACGTTTTTTAAAATATGAACAAATTGTAAATGTATATGAAGGATTAACCAAGGCTAATACAATGAAATGGTAATATCGTCAACGTTACAGTTGTTATTTCAATCAGACAAGAGAAACTGATGTAGGCTATTTAAGATGTGGTTTCTCCAGGTTTATCCCCGCCCTTCTTGCCTGTGAGTGTTGCATACTGCGTGGAACACGGTATGCTCTTCCGTCCTTTATAAATATGGCACCGGTTTGTTTGAACCAGAAACCAATGCCGTTTTCAGCGCATACTTCACGTATGTCGAGAATCCATTCGAAGTGGCAAGGACGCGCATAACGCCCCGATTCTCCTCCGGCAACCACCTGCTCTATGCAGCCGGCGGTTATATACTGACGTAGATTGACATGCCCGAGTAGCGGCTCGCATATTATTGTCTTGTGTTTTATAGGAGCGGAAAGGTATATAGGCAAGCGCAGGTCGGCCATGGCCTGATTCTCCACCGTACAGCAGACGGTGACATTTTCATAACCGTCTGCCCAGTCATCAGGCAGACATGCGGCAAATCTGTCTATGCGTTTTGTTATCATAAGAAAGCGCAGGTCTTGCCGTTCGCGTATCATTGCCCATGCCTCCTGCCTCCATATGTCGGCATCTTCGACGAAGAAATCTGACGTGAAGCAGGTGTATACCATTGTGCCCGGTGCAATCTTCCAACTTCCGTCACGTCTCCGTCTCACAGGCAAGTCGAAACTTCCTGTACGTGTCACCACTGTTGTGTCTACATCGCGGCCGGCATCAGCACGGTATACATAGCAGTTGGCACAGCCCGGACTCAACTTGTGGCAGCCGTGCCAGAGATTCCACAATACGGAATTTTTCTCTATGCCGTTCATAATTGGGTATTCTACTCTTGGACGTTTTTTCTTCAGGAGTTTTCTTCTGTGAATTAAAGGAGTCAAGCGAACGATGTCTTCCACTTGACTCCTTTAATTCTCCAAGGTCCCCTAAAGAAAAAAAACTATTTCTTCTTAGGCTTTCGGCGTGCCCACCCTTCTTCAGCGAAGTCGGGCTCCTCCCCTATCAGCTGTATGTCGTGTCCTTGGAAGAACTGGCGCCAGTCGTCCTGACGGCCGCTCTCCATGCGCACCTCGCCGCGCTGTCCGCGCTTGCCTTTGCCTTTCTCCTTGCCTTTTTCCTTGGTCTGACGCTCCGAATAGCCCTTGCCGCTGCGGTCAAAGCTCTCGCCGCGGACACCGCGCTCACGTTGACTGCGGCCTTTGCGCTCGCCGCGTTCAGCCGAAGTGCGCTCTCCACGTGGCGTCTCTGCATCGTTACAACGCACCTCGCGCCCTTTATACCACGTTCCGTCAAGCGCCTTCATCACCTTTTGGGCATCGCGTTCGGGCACCTCTATGTATGAGAACTTGCTCAGCAGGTCTATATGCCCAATGTCCTGACGGCCCTGTACATGCTTGTTGACATACTGCATCACTTCACCCGGATAGAAACCGTCGGCCTTTCCCAGATTGATAAACAGGCGTTTGTAGCCCTTCTCTGCCTTGCGGTTGCCGCCTGTACGTCCGCGGCTGTTGCCGCCACGCTCCGAACTGCGCTCGCTACGGCCTTTTTTCTCCGGCAGCACGTCAATCTCAGGTGCGTCGGCATAATAAGCAAGGAAGCGCCCGAAAGCCTGGCTTACAATCTTCTTTATCACGTCCTCCTTGTCTATGAACTCGAAATGGCGGTTTATTTCTTCCATAAAGGGGGCTATCTGCTCGTCGTCAACGTCCACCTTTACTATCTCGTCCATCACCTTGTACAGCTGCTTGGTGCATATCTCCTGCGGCGAGGGAATCTTGCCGGCCACAAACTCCTTGCCGATAATCTTCTCTACCTCGCGTATCTTATGGCGCTCGCGGGTGTGGACGATGGCTATCGACGTGCCCTTCTTGCCGGCCCGGCCCGTACGTCCGCTGCGATGGGTGTACGATTCTGTGTCGTCGGGCATGCCGAAGTTGATTACATGTGTCAGGTCGTTGACGTCAAGACCGCGCGCAGCCACATCTGTTGCCACGAGCAGCTGGGTCATATGCTGGCGGAACTTCTGCATGGTCAGATCACGCTGCTGCTGCGAGAGGTCGCCGTGAAGCGACTCAGCGTTGTATCCGTCGCGTATCAGCTTGTCGGCAATATCCTGTGTCTCAAGTTTGGTGCGGCAGAATATTATGGCGAATATCCTCGGATAATAGTCGACGATGCGCTTCAGGGCCAGATACTTGTCCTTGGCATTGACCATATAATATACGTGGTTTACGTTTTCGGCACCCTCGTTGCGGCTTCCCACCACTATCTCCTTGTGGTCGTGCAGATACGACTTGGCTATCTTCTCTATCTCTTTGCTCATCGTGGCCGAGAAAAGCAGCGTGTTGCGCTCTTCGGGCACCCCCTCGAATATCTCGTTGATGCTCTCTGTAAATCCCATGTTGAGCATCTCGTCAGCCTCGTCGAGCACCACGTTCTGCACCGAGTCGAGCACGGCCTTGCCGCGGTGCATCAAGTCGATGAGACGTCCCGGCGTGGCTACGATTATCTGCGCTCCGTGGCGCAGCGAGCGTATCTGCGTATCTATCGAAGCGCCTCCATATACAGCCACTATGTTGATACCTTTCATGTGCTTTGAGAAGTCCTTAAGGTCGTCGGCTATCTGCAGGCACAACTCGCGTGTAGGACTGAGCACAAGTGCCTGCGTCTCTTTCCTCTCCGGGTCAATGCGCTGCAACACGGGAATGCCGAATGCGGCCGTCTTGCCCGTGCCGGTCTGTGCCAGCGCGATCACATCGTTACGGTTACCAAGCAGATAAGGGATTACTTCTTCCTGAACTGGCATCGGATGTTCAAATCCGAGCTCCTCAATGGCGCGGCGAATCTCTTCGCTTACGCCCAATTCTTCAAATGTCTTCAAATCAAATGTCTTATATAAAAAATATCCGTAGTCCCCGACCTGTCTTTCCCTACCAGCCATGTGAAAGCTCCCGTTCAGGGTTTACGCGGTGCAAAGGTAGTGAAAATAAATGAGTTAACTGCCGGTTGGGCCGTATAATTACATAACATGCGGATAAAAATACTTGTACGGCACCACAAGAATACCACAAAAAGACAGCCTGAAGATGCAGAAAAAGCTACGGACTATGTAAAATAACGCAGTTGCAATACCCCAAAATACGTAAAATAACGCAATCTTAACGACTGAAATATGTAAAATAACGCAGTCATAATACTCCAAAATATGTGAAATAACGCAATCTTAATGCACAAAACTTGCAAAATATCGCGTTTTTACGAATGATTTACTTATCTTTGCGGCATAAAGACAAGCATAATACAAATCTTAATACCTACTTTTATGGCAAGGCAGAAACAACCGGAATTCATTGACAAGCGCACTCTTGAGATGATTCTCACCGACCAGCAGGAAGAACTGGAGGCACGCCGCAAAGACCCGCTGTGCCACCGCGGCGAGGAAAAGCTCATCGACCTGACCAGCCCGCAGGCACAAGTAGTGACGGGAGTGCGCCGCAGCGGCAAGTCCACGCTTTGCTTTCAGGCGCTCGAAAACGCATCGGCGAGATATGCATACGCCGATTTCGACGACGAGCGCATGAGCGGCATGCAGGCCGCACAGCTCAACGATGTGCTTGAAGTGATGTACAAGGTGTACGGCGACTTCGAATACATATTCCTCGACGAGATACAGAACATCGAGGGATGGCACCTTTTTGTCAACCGTATGCTGCGCAAGAGAATGCACGTAGTCATAACCGGCTCCAACGCAAAACTGCTCAGCACCGAACTGGCCACTCACCTGTCGGGCCGCGCCAAAGAGATAAACCTCTACCCGTTCTCGTTTGCCGAATACTGCGCCATGAAAGGAGTAGACACCGGCCGCAAAACCACCAAGGCCGAAGGCTTGCGGCGGGCGGCCTTTGACGAGTATATAAAGGACGGCGGCTTTCCCGAACTGCTCGCCATAGGCGACAAGCGCACCTACATCACCGACCTTGTGAACAACATTCTGCAAAGAGACATCGAACAGCGCCACAACATTATATATAAGGAATCGTTCGAACAGATGGCCCACCATCTGCTCAACATCTCGCCGGCAACCGTTGTCACCACCGACCTCGCGCAGACATTCCACATCAAGTCCGAGCATACCGTAAAGAACTACATATCGTATCTCAAGCAGGCTTTCCTGCTCGCAGGCATAAAAAAATACGCACCCAAAAGCAAGGTACGCATCACACAAGAGAAAGTTTACGCCATAGACGTGGCCATGATGAACAGGCGGGAGAACGCCTTTGCCGGAGAAAACCTCGGATGGAGGCTCGAAACGGTGGTGCTTGTGCAACTGTTACGACGCTGCAAGACCAACGGATGGGACCTGTACTATATGAACGAGCGTTCGGGCGAGTGCGACTTTCTGGTGTGCAACGGCAACACCGTGCTGCAAGCCATACAGGTGTCCTACGACATATCGGCCGAAAAGACACGCAAGCGCGAAATCAACGGTCTGCTCATGGCCCACAAACGCACCGGATGCACCGACCTGCTGCTGCTCACCGACCATGAATACAGTGACATAGAGCACAACGGACTGCACATCGCCATACGCCCCGTTTACGAATGGAGCAACTGTTACCGAATGAAGAATGAAGAGTGAAGAATGAAGAATCTGCTGCCGCTGTTGCCGTGAAAGATGCTTCTGGCAGAACTATCTTCCTATATACTTCCTCCCCTCCACCACTCTCAGGCCGTGTGTGCCGGCCGTGGCGGGTATACCGCGCAGGTCGTACGCCCGCTTGGAGGAGCGAGGGCGCTTGTCGGTCGCCACGCGGCGGATGCCGTTAGTGATGTCATCGTGGTCAAACTGCCAGCCGGCCATCATGCCGTAAGCCGCAGACGACGGTTTCAGACGGAGGAACGAGATGTCGGGCAGCGAACCGTCGGCCTTGCGCTCGCGCAGCAGTTCGGAGCCGTCGAGGCTCTCGAAGTCAGTGGGACGCAGCGGCACGGCGGGCAGAAACGTGTTGTCCGTCAACGTGCATCGCTCCACGTCAATGGTGCCGTAGTCGCCGCGTCTGCCGCTGTACGACACGTTGCGCGTGAGCACATGGTCATAGCCGTCCACGTCGACAGCCTCGTCCCAAGCCTTGCGGTTCACCATATAGAAGTTGTACTTGTTCTGATAAGCCGAATTGTTGTGCCAGTCATTGCCGCCAAGATGATGGTTGGCGTAGAATCCGTTGGCTTTGTTGGCCCAGCAGATGCTGTTTCTGATTACGTTACGCGGTGCGTCCACGTCAGCTTTCATCGTGCCCATGCCGTATCCGCCGGCCTTGATGCCCGTGCCGTCGCCCCGCGATACGCGATTGGCGTCATATCCGTTTTCCCACGCCCAACAGCTGTCCACCACAACCGGTGCAAGATTCGATATCAGGTCTATGCCGTCGTCACTGTTGCGCCATGCCCGGCATCCACGAATCACGTTGCCCGTGTATGACGCCTTGTTGAGATGGAATCCGAATCCGTCGCAGTTGCCGCCCTTTCCGTTCTCCGACACAGGGTCGTAGTTGTTGTAAGCGTCGCAGTTGAGCACCAGATTGTTGCTGCCCCGGGTGAAATATATGCCTATGCCCATACCGTCGTGTATGTTGACACGCTCTATGATACAGTTGCTCCCGCCGCGCATGCTTATGTTCTCGCTCTGGGTGTGGCCCGTTATGGTCACCTGTATGCCCGTGATGTCAAAGTCGCGCAGCCTCCAATAGTCACCCTTGACATAGAATCCGCTGACGCGCTTGCCCTCCGGCCTTATGCCACTAAGGTCTATCACTGCTTTCTCTCCGGGATATCCGGCTATAGTGATGGGCCGGGCTGCAGTGCCACTGCGCGTGAGATTGTACACACAGGCGTACAGCCCGCCCTCCTGCCAACCCATTATCTCGTCCTCGGCAGGCCGGTATGTTCCGCCTCGCAGATATATAATGTCGCCGGCCACGGCTTTCTCCACGGCCTTGCGCAGCGTTGCCAGCGGTTTGTCGGCACTGCCGGTGCCGGTGTCGCTGCCCGAGGGCGACACATAGTAGTCGCGTGCCGAAACGGCCATGGCCGCAACGAGAGCCATAAATGACAATACAAGTCTGTTCATGATATGTATGGATATGAAATGTTTTTGAAGATCAGTCTTTATTCTGCAAATATAATATGTAAAGATGTAACAAAGAAACAAATTGAATAGAAAAATACGAAACAAGTTTACTTTAACGTATGTTAAATAGGGTCGGAACCCTCGTTTGTACGCCATGGCCCTGAAATAGCGCCTTTTTTGTTCAAAACAGGATGCGCTGACAATCAGCGTGTTACGGATTTCACGCCTTAAAACGCCCGTGTAAAGAAAGCAGAGAGGGCCGTTTGACCTTGCAACGGGGCCGTTATTGCATTGCGACGGCGGCCTCGTTGCAAGGTGAAACGGCCGCCGCGGGAGTGCAAGGAGGCCCTTACGGCAAGACAATCATGTCAAAAACACGTGTAAAAAAAGCAGAGAAGGCCTCACGGCATTTCTGGTTTGAGAAAAAAGAAATGTTAAATTCTACGAATAATATTGACACCAACATCTTCCGTCCTGCCATCCACCGGCAGCGTAAGACACCTTGCCGTCACTTTCTCCATATATGTACCGTCGGCAAAGGACGTAACATAAATATCACCCGACGGTACGCTTTTACCTGAATAATCCACAGACATGAACTCTTGAATGGAACAACCAAAGTCCGGGTATAGCAATATGAGCGCCCGATGGGGCAGCAAGCACACAGCTTAGGATAGATAATGTGGTTTAATTCTGTCGACTAACTTATCTGGCATTTGCTGTGATATTCCTTAAAAATTTCACAAGTCAAAAAATTAGATGATTTCATTATAAAAAAGAATTGGAATATTGCCAATTTAAAAAAAAAGCATATCTTTGTCACCATGTAAATTTTCGTCAAACAGTGTATTGAACCAAACTTACTTGAACTTTGCAATGGCAAGAATACAAGGGATGGATACCATAACCTGATTATAACAATAATCCAATGTCAAACCAAAAATTAAAAATTATGATTAACAGAAAGTTTATTCTTAAAATTACCACATTCCTGACAACACTTATTTGTCCGGTTATGCTACACTCGCAAAATCAAGATGCTGTAAATATAAGCTATGAGGATAATTTCAATTTCAGCAAAACAAAATTCATAGTGTCTGATATGGCGAAGTTTAAAAGAATTTCCAATAAGGGATATGGCAATATAGATGTCAGATACAAAGATGACAACATGCCCGATTCATTGAAAAGAGCTGTGGAGATAGCTACAGGAGTATGGAAAGATTATATGAACATAAAAGATTCACTCAAACTGGATTTATATTTTGACAACACAATAGAGCATGACATCATTACAAATGTTGCCTATAACTTGAATGTTGAAAACGGGATGTATTACCCAAAATCCTTGTATTCAAAATTAGGTATATCCGGAAACACGAATAATTGCGATGCAGAAATAAAAATAAATTCTGACATTGATTGGTGCATAGGAATTGGAACTGGAAACGAAATCAATCCGAAAAAATTATTATTGGCAATGCTTCAATCGATAGGCAGAAGTTTAGGTTATGGTTCATCAGTAAAAAAAGACAAACGAGGAGATTTCAGATTTTACTTTACAAACGGAATATCGGTATTCGACAAACTTGTATTTTCGGAAGACGGGAAGCGCATGGAAGACCTGACAAATAAAAAGCGTCAGGAATTCAAAGACTTTGTATTGCAAAAATGCGGCTATCTGTATGCGCTGCAAAAAGCAGACTCATATAAAATATATGCACCTGAAAATTTTGATGAGATAAAATCACTGAAATACTCAGCCAATCCAAGTTCTATAATGTATCATGGAGAATGTATACAAAGCGACCTTGTCGTTGATGAAGCCACGATAAATATGCTTTCATCCATAGGCTGGAATTTCAACTCTGAGCAACCTTTCAAAATTGTAGGTGAAGATATAGACGAAACCGGTATCACATCGGCATATCAGCCACATAAATTCTACATACAGTCGAATGGCTTACCTTTGAGTAAGCATGAATGGGAATATTTACTTCCACTTAAAACTGGAGGATATAAAAAAATTTCCACTTCAACCAATACAACATTTACCATTCCGGCTGTAAACGATGAAGAGCCATATGAACATACCATAGAGGGTGATATATGCGGAATAATAAATTTCAAAGGAATATCAGACGGAAAAACAATCGATTGCTCATATTGCATCACTTTGGAATTGAAGCCACGTATTTTAGAAGTGGATATAATCGACATTACTCCGTGTTCTTATGACGACTCATATTATGACGCAACAGTAGATGTATACTATCAGGGAAGCCACTATCTACATTCATACGTAGAGGAGGAATACAGTTCTCTTACCAAGGCCTATTTTTCAGATTCGCCTTATTATGCACGGTTTAAAATCACCGATATAGACTCTTTGGGCGAAGCATATTTTAATATTGTTGCAAAAAATGATTATGGCAATGACACTTACGTCCAACCACTGCACGGATACTATAATCAAAAAGCAAGTCCTGTGTCTGTCAATGAGATTGAAAGAAAGAGCAACATAACACACATTGACGTGTACAGCACAACAGGACAATACTTAAAACGGATAAATAAAACAAGTGAGCTTAAAGATATGAGCAAACGATTGTTTATCCTGAAAATATATAATGACAATGGAAAAACAATAACCGTAAAGTATCTGAACAAATGAGAATCATATTTTTAATAATTGCATATATTTTTGTTTTCTGTCCGAAGTGCTTTGCCGAAAGCATTTCAGATAGTGAGATTGTAGCCTCTTCATATCTGATAAAGAGAAACGATATGGCCGTATTTTCTTTATCTGGTAAAAAGCCTGCTAATTGGACTGTATATATTCTTAAAGAGATTTGGTCTTCAGAGTCAAATCAATACCAAATGGAGTGGCATAAATATCTTGAAAAATCAGAGTCAATTTTCTTTGAAGTATCGGCCAAGGCCACCCATTTCGATTGGAAACGAGCAATGAAGACTATTGATTATGAAACCGGGCATACATATTTTGACGGTATTGTCGTTTGTGAACACGACAATATAGAAGATACTGTTTCTATAAAATTCGATGTGTTGCCGACAAGACCCATCATCTTGAACGCTGCTTTAAGTTATGATTACTTCGATTATGATTGGAGGAACTTTATAGATCCTATATTTGAAATGACCGTTGACTCAAAAGAATGTGATGTAATATATCTACTATCATCAGAACCGTATCCAGACATCAGAGGTGAATATCATTTCTATATACAAGATAGTCCTACAAACGTAAAAATAGACGACAATACATTTCGTTTATATTATGACAGATATACATGGGACCTTAAAATGTTTCTTTTTGCAACTAACGAATTTGGAATTTCAGCATATAGCGATACCATATATTCCAACGACTATATAGAGGACCCTCAAATATTGAAATTTGTGGAAGATGAAATGAACTATGAAATGGGTATACACGACAGATATGACAATCAACCCCACAATTTATTCGTAAAAGACGGTTCGCTCTGTTTTACAGGTATTGCAAAACAGTTGTCTGTATATCGTATAGATGGAAAAATAATGAAAACTGTAACGAACACTTCATCCATAAATATCAGCAATTTACCCAAAGGTATATATACAGTTATTGCTGTTTCGAATGATAATAGAAAATATTCACTAAAAGTTATATTATGAAAAAAGTATTGATTTTTGTATTAGGTATTCTTTCTATTCCTTGTTTTGGGCAAGAGGTGATGGAAGATGAATCGTATGTATCTGACAATATTGTCAGACAGGAATATGGCTTGCCTATTATCAGAGAAGTATATGGAGGAACCAAGATTATTGTTGACTTCAATGGCAATTGGACAAATGAGATGAAAGGTGCATTTGAATATGCCTGCAAAATATGGGAAGAGGCAATGCCTACAACATTCCCTATAAGGATTCTCGCAAAACTTGACGAGGAAACACAAAGTGCGTCTCTGTCTCGCATAGCAATACAAACACGCTCTCACACGAATGACAAACTTTCATATCATCCATATACCAATGTATCTACATGGACCCAAATAAAAGGTACTGCTTATATTGATTTTTCAGGAAGAGGAAATGCTGGTATTTATGACAACATCCTAAGTGAGGATATGTTTAAAGAGCATGACATAACAATAACATATTTTAATAAATCAAACAAACTTATAGAAAATTGTTCTTTCGCTTTAGACGAAAATACTATAGACGACAATTACTATGACTTTGTTACAATAGTCCTTAGAGATATTGCAAAATCTTTTGGTATAATATGGAATAACAAGATTGTCAGGAACGAACAATTCAGAATTAACACAAACAACATTTTACCATACGAAAAACATGTATTGGACTGTTTAGGATATGATGGCGACAATCATCAAGCATATTTAAATGCAATCAAGGGAAGTTTGGCATTTGGGAAATTTACTATTTATGCACCTGTTACTTGGGATCAAGAGAGATCCCTTAACTATTTCATTCCTGATGAAAACGTAAAACTATCACAATTACTGTCATTTGACTTTGGTAGAGGAAGTGTTATAAGAGATATTTCTGATGTACATACTTATAATTTTTTTGAAAACACTCTAAATTGGAAAAGTGATATTACTGTAGGAGACAATCTTAATTCTTTTAATCAAAAAGGAACGACAACAGACAATGTTGTTCCTTTCAATGGAACTATATTTGAAGAATCCCCGCAAAAAATAAATATTTCAAGTATTGAAAATACAGAAAAATCTGCTGATATTAAAAAAAACAGTATAGAAAAAACAAATAACATTTTACCTTCTTTTTTGAAAATATACGCACCTGATTATTATGGTGGAGAATTTGATTTTGACGGTTGGGCTATCTGTTTGCTCAAAAAAGATGGGACATGGGATAATGTTTATTTTTTCGGAATGCCCAATCGTCCGTTGGAAGTATCAACAACTGATTTTACACTCAATTATGACATTGAAGAATATGCAAGGACTTGTGATGGATATTTACGGTGCAGAATAACATATTCGCAGCACTTACCTCCAACATATAAAAGAACATCAGGATGGTCAAAGTATTATGTATTGGATTATCTACCACAACGAGTTAAAATGTCTAAATCAAAAGTATTACCTCCTGAAGATGAATATTATAGGGACGTAGAAATTGGTCTGAAAGATATAGAAGGCGTAACAAGGGTTGTGGTGTCTCAATTAGACGAAGGTAATGACATGCCGTATCAATATGAAGTTCCTGATTTCAGAAAAGGATATTTTACCGCTACCGTAGACAGGGAATTCACCTCTACATTCACTATAACTGCATATAACAAAAACGGTTCAACAAAAAGTGAAACCTATGTATTACAACCGTTGACTCCGACAACAAGCATTGACCTTAAATTTAATGTCAACAATGACCAAATAAAGGTATTTTTGGATGATACACAACGACATGACACATCCGGCAGGCTACTTGTATCATCATATCAAATAAAAAAAGTGATGCCATATACTTCTGAAAAAACTATTCAAGGATTGATTTCTTTACCCAAAAGACCCGAAAGTAACATTATAGATATATCAACTCTTGACAATGGCATATATATATTGACTGTCTATGACATAAAAGGAGGATGCCATACTTTGAAATTTACAAAAAACAACATCAGATTCTTATAATGAAAATGATGAACTCCTGCAATGTGTCTGTAAAGAAGATTGCAGGAGCTTATTTTACATTCTAACCTCTAATACTGCATCCAGTCTACACCCTTACCATGCAGAAAACACCCTAAAACAGGCTTAAAATAACAAAAAGGCGCTTTTTTATAACATTTCGTCCTATTAGTATTGCATATAAAAAGTAATTTTGTAACCATGCATAACCAAGCCGTTCCTTTCGAGCCGTGGCGAGAAAACGGAAATAAAAATGCAAGTTCCGCAACTAATAACTGATTGATACCTATAAACATTTTACTAACAATAAAAACATGACATGATGAACTTCAGAAAACTATTCAAGCGGACGGAGAGAGCCGGAAGCCTCTTCATCACACTAATGCTGATCATGTTTTCCGCAAGTGCCGCCGCACAAGACGGCAAGCTGAAAGGAAACGTAACCGGCGCATCGGATGGCGAACCGCTGATAGGAGTCAGCGTAGTGGTAAAAGGAACATCGAAAGGAAGTGTTACCGACTACGACGGCAACTATGCCCTCAACGGTCTGAAACGGGGAGACATTGTCGTCTTCTCATACATAGGTTATACGGCGGCCGAGCAGACGTACAACGGCCAGCAGACGATGGACATAAAGCTCAAGGAAGACAGCAGGACACTCGACGACGTCGTCGTGATAGGCTACGGCACTATGAAGAAGAAGCTCGTCACCGGAGCCACGATGCAACTCAAGGGCGACGACATACAGAAGCTCAACACGGTCAACCCGCTGTCAGCCATGCAGGGACAGACGCCCGGAGTCAACATCGTGTCCACATCAGGCCAGCCCGGCGCGTCCATGAGCGTCACCATCCGCGGCCTCGGCACCGTGGGCAACTCGCAGCCGCTCTATCTCATCGACGGCATCGCCGGTGACATCACCAACCTCAACCCGGCCGACATCGAACGCATCGACGTGCTCAAGGATGCCGCCTCGGCCGCCATCTACGGCGCGCAGGCTGCCAACGGCGTGATTCTCGTCACGACAAAGAGCGGAAAGGAAGGCACAAGCAAGATCTCGTACGACGGGTATGTAGGCTGGCAGACCGTGGGCCGCAAGTTTGACATGCTCAACTCGCGCGAATACATGAGCATCATGGACGAGGCACGGCTCAACTCCGGCATGTCGCCCGTCGACTGGGCTTCGCTCAACTCCATACATGATGCCAACGGAAACATATACGACACCGACTGGATAGACAATGCCATCGATGACGGCGCACTGACAACGAGCCACAACCTGTCGTTCGCCGGCGGCAGCAAGACGTCGACATATGTCATCTCGGGCGGATATACCGGTCAGGACGGCGTTATCGGAGGAAAGGACGTCTCTTATTATAAAAGGTATAACTTCCGCGCCAACTCCGAGCACAAGATGTACGACGGACTCATCACCGTTGGCGAGCACGTGAGCTTTGTGTGGAAGGACAGCCGCAACATGGGCACGGGCAACATATACAACAACAACCTGCGCTCGGCATTCTCGGCTTCGCCCATCATGCCCGTATACGGACCCGACGGCGGCTATTACGACACTACAGGTTCCGACTGGAACGTCAACGACGGCAACCCTTACGGAACGATGATGGTGAACCGCTACAACCGCAGCCGCAGCGGAAACCTCGACGCCAACGCATACATGCAGGTGGAGCCTATAAAGAACCTCAAGTTCAAGACCGTCTTTGCCGTAGGCTACGGAGCATCCGACTACCGGTCGTACACTCCCGCCTACAGCTTCTCGCCGCAAAGCGGACAAACCGAGGAAAGCGTGCGCCAAAGCAACGGCCACGGACTGTCGATGGTGTGGACCAACACCCTGTCTTACGACTTCACCCTCAAGGGTGGCCACGACATCAGTGCCCTCGTGGGTACGGAATGGTCGAAATATGACGGCAGCAGCACCGAAGGATACAACACGGGCATCGTACCCGGCTTCGACGACTGGGACCACGCCTGGCTCACCAATACCAACGGCACTGCCAACAAATCGGCAAAAGGCGCGCCCTACGACCCTGTGCGCAGCATGTCATACTTCGCACGTCTCGGATGGTCGTGGAAAGACCGTTATATGGTCAACGCCACCCTGCGTGCCGACGGCTCGTCAAAATTCGCACCGGGCAACCGCTGGGGCTACTTCCCCTCGGTATCGGCCGGATGGACCGTCAGCGAGGAGGACTTCATGAAGAGCGCACGTTCGTGGATGGACTTCCTCAAACTGCGCGTGAGCTGGGGACAGGTGGGCAACGCCAACATCAACTGCTGGCAGTATCTTGCTCCGGTGACAACAACCAACGTAAACTATAACTTCGGCACCAACGGCGGACAGGAGGGATGGTCCACCGGTTCATATCCGAGCCGTCTGGCCAACGAAGACGTGAAGTGGGAAACATCAGAACAAATCAACATCGGTATCGACGCGCGCTTCCTGAGCAGCCGGCTCGCACTGACAGCCGACTGGTATGTCAAGAGCACCAAGGACTGGCTCGTGCAGGCTCCCGTACTTGCCACGGCCGGAACGGCAGGCCCGATAATAAACGGCGGCGACGTCAAGAACACCGGCGTGGAACTCGGACTGACATGGAACGACAACATCGGCCGGGACTTCACATACAGCGTAGGCGCCAACTTCGCCTACAACCACAACGAAGTGGGCAGCATACCAACAGAAGACGGCATCATCCACGGCAACACCAATCAGATATACCAGAATGCCGAGGAGTTCTACCGCGCCGAGAACGGACACGCCATCGGATATTTCTGGGGTTACCGCACAGCCGGAATATTCCAGAGCAAGCAGGATATCGACAGCTGGATTGCAGCAGGCAACGGCGTGATGCAGGCCAACGTGCAGCCCGGCGACGTGAAATATGTGGACATCAACCGCGACGGAATGATAGACGCCAAGGACAAGACAGACCTGGGCAACGGTCTGCCCAAATACACCTTCGGCTTCAACATCATGCTGGGATGGAAAGGTTTCGACCTCGGGCTCAACGCCACCGGCGCCGCAGGCTTCAAGATAGCACAGTCGTACCGCAATCCCAACGCCGCACAGGCCAACTACAGCCGCAGCATACTGGACCGCTGGACAGGCGAGGGCACGAGCAACAAGATGCCCCGCGTGACATACAACGACGTTGGCAACTGGCTATTCTCCGACCTCTATCTGCAGGACGGCGACTATATCCGGCTGCAAAACCTCACGCTGGGCTACGACTTCAAGCGCCTCATCGCATGGAAAGGCATATCCAGACTCCGTCTCTACCTTCAGGCACAGAACCTGCTCACGCTGACCAAATACGACGGCATGGACCCCGAGGTTGGCTCGTACAACGGCACCGACGCCAATCACGTCAATTCAGACGGCTCGACAACACAGACATGGGTGTCGGGAGTGGACATGGGCTACTACCCTCATCCGCGCACATTCATTGTTGGTGTGAACATTGCTTTTTAACCGATAACAAAGAAAACATAATATGAAGACAAGACATATATTCTTAACGGGCACCATGGCTCTGTCGGCATTTGCCGTTACATCGTGCTCACTCGATACAGAATCGATGACCCAACAGAACGACGAGACCGCATACCGGAACCTTGAGGCTGCCGAGCTGGCCTTGGTGGGATGCTACGACGGATGGCAACGCACCATCAGCAGCGAGGATGTAGGCATATTCATGCTGGCCGAGTTCGCATCAGACCAGGCCCACGGCGGACTGGGACTGTCAGACGCCAAGAACAACAACGCCATCGACCAGTTTGACCTGTCTGTGGCACCGTCGTACAACAACCTGTTCAATGCCGACTGGACCAACTATTACAACGCCATATTCCGCTGCAACAAGATTATTGCCAACGAGGACGTGACGGATTGGGGCACCGAGGCCGACAAGGGACGCGTGACAGGGCAGGCCCGCGCGCTGCGTGCCATCCTCTATTTTGACCTCGCACGCATGTTCGGCGATGTGCCGCTGCTGACAGGACCGTCAAAAGAGAACATCGCCCGCACCCCGGCTGCCGAAGTGTACAAGGTTATCTTCAATGACTTGAAGTATGCTGCCGCCAATATTCCGGCCGACGCTTTCCCGTTGTCGGCCCGCGAAAGCAACGACGGACATATCACCAAATATGCCGCCGAGGCTCTTCTCGCACGCGCATATCTGTACTACACCGGCTACTACGGAACGGAGAACGAAGCCTGCACGAAGCAGGAAGCCATCGACGCTCTAAACGATGTGATACAGAACGGCGGATACGAACTGGAGCCTGACTATGCCGACCTGTTCATGCCGGCATGCACCAAGGCCGTGGGCGACACCTACGCATGGGAGACTACATATAAGGGCAAGTACTACAACGACGGATGGAAGAGCGACATATCGAAAGAGGTAATCCTCAACCTTAAGTTCGGCTCCACATCCGACTACGACGGCAATGCCGACGGAAACGTATTCCAGGTGTATCTCGGCCCGCGCAATGTCTGCGCCACCAGCGTATATATCGCAAGCGGATGGGGAGCATGCCCGGTGACAAAGGCTTTTGTCGACAAGTACAAGGACGACCCGCGGTTCAGCACATGCGTATGGAGCTGCGACGAGGCCGGATTCAAGGCCGACCTGAACGACACATACGAGTATACGGGCTACTACACCCGCAAATACGCTCCGATGTGCTTTGCCGACGGCACACGTCAGGAGGTGGGCTTCAACCTCGGCATAGCCCACATGAACCTGACGTACTATCAGGACTGGACGGTGATGCGCTATGCCGACGTGCTGCTGATGCACTCCGAGCTCACCGAGACGGCCGACGGCCTCAACCAAGTGCACCGCCGCACCTATCCTGGCGAGACACTGGCCTACAGTATAGAGAACATACGCAACGAGCGTGCCATAGAGTTTGCCTTTGAGGGACTTCACTACTGGGATCTGATGCGCTACGAAAAAGACGGAGCCTATGCCGGACGGGCCATCGCCGCGGCACAAGACGGAGCACCGGTGCTGAACGGTGGCATGGAAGCCACGACACGTTTCGACGTGAACAACTTCACCGCCAAGAAAGGACTGATGCAGATACCCAACACCCAGATTACCCTCTCGGGAGGCGTGCTTACACAGAATGAGGGATGGTGATGCCAACCTGATACAGAGCTTCGGTATTAACAATAACAAAAAACAAGAACAACATGAAACTCAATCATATCTATTCATTGATGACAAGCGCCCTGCTGCTATTCGGCGCCTGTACGCCCGATGACCACGACTTCGGCGGAGCACAGTATTCGAGTGAAAATCTTGTCGCTCCCAATGCCTATACCGTCACCATCGACGGCAACAAGGTGCATCTGGCATCAAAAATAAGCGGATGCACACCGCTGTGGGTGACGCCCAACGGACGCTCGCAGGAAAGCGAACTGACTCTCGAACTGCCTTTCGCAGGCGACTATGAGGTGACGTTCGGAGCAGAGACACGTGCGGGAACAGTCTACGGAGAGCCCTACAAGTTCACCCTCGGACAGAACGACTTCGGTCTGCTCAGCGACGACAAGTGGTTCTATCTGGCCGACAACAACTTCCATACGGGCGACAAGCTGCCCGACGCCGCAACACTGGCAGCAGGCATCAGCAAGAAATGGTATCCGTGCGACGCCGACTACGGCCTGGGCTGTACAGGACCGGTGATGTACATGTCGCCATACGACCCGGACAACGACGGCAAGGGATTCACCGCCGACGACGAGGCCAATCTTGTATACAAGGACATCACGTTCGGACGCGACAATTGGGCGCCGAACTGGGACCCGGGCTTCCAGTCGTGGCTGATACCAGAGACCGACCCATACATGGATTCGTACATGCAGTTCAGTATGGACGCCAAGAACGGCTGCGTGGCAACGGTATATCGCGGCGAGAGTGGCAGCAAAGGAGCAAGCACCGGCAGCAACATGACAGGAAAGTTCAACCTTGCACTGACCGACAAGACAAAACCCTCCATATCGTTTACAGACTGTTACGCCCTGCACAACATCAGCTTTGACGAGGTTTGCGCCAACTATACGCAGGACATACAGATAATAGAGCTTACACCGTATTATCTCAGCCTCGTTACTCGACGCACCAACTCCGAAGGCAACTGGTACATCGTATGGAACTTCGTATCGGAAGAAGTCATACAGACACATGGCGAATGTATTCCCAAGGAAGATGCCGGACTGATAGACAAGGCAGAACCCGTGCTGCCGATATTCGACAATCTTGATACCGACCTGTTCACCATAGAGGCCGACGGAGTGACATATGTCGGCAGCCAGATGACATTTACCATCGACGAGGAGATGCCATATGAATGGATGTGGTGGAACGGTTCGCCAAGCGTGACCGCATGGCAGGGTGTCACCGGCGGCGACTATACGGCAGCCTGGGCTCCGGCTGCGGGCGACGACATCGGTGACTTTGAACTCGTCATATCCAAGGCTTCCGACGGCAGCTACGACTATACAGCCGGAGAGACGGAAGGCAAACTTACCATAACCGACGGCAAGCTCGTGTTTGACAACGAGATAACCATACTGACAGCATCGAACGATTTCCGCACTGTCACCGTCACAGGAAAGGAGTTTACAGTGATGTCCTGCGAACCGGGCGAGAGCATGATGATAGGCATACCGTCATCGACCGACGACAAAGGCAACACCGATTCGTATCTTGTGGCCAAGCTCAACTACAAGCAGATCAGCGCCGGACAGACCGGCCCGACCGTTGTGCCCCTGACGGACAACTATAGCGACGAGGGCATCACATGGACAGAAAACGGTTGCGTGCGTCTGGCCTTCCACCATTATGGCGACGGCGGAAACGGCATATTCAAGGATGCCGCCAGCGTGAAACTGAAGAAAGGCCAGACCATCAAGGTAACCTTCAAATTGAAAGAGGGCGTGATAACATGGAGTCAGACACCCAAATGCGCCCTTATCGACAATAACATCAAGACGACATGGGAACCCGGATGTTTCGACATGGACGACGCCGTGACGGTGAACGTGAACGGCGAGACCACCGTCACACTGAAGAACACCACCGGTGCCACACAGAAGTTCACAGCCACTTGCCTCGACCTGTCGATACAGTTCGACGGCTATGGCGAGGGCGACTATACCGACATGTTTGAAAGTGTTTCCTGTATAATTGAATAACCAAAACGAACAAAGCAATGAAAAATAAGATATTATTCGGAATGATAGCCCTGTTCACAGGATTATTGTTCACGTCATGCAGCGACGACGATTTCAGCGTAAGTACAAACCCGCTGCTTTCAGACGGCGCGGTAGTGACAGGCTCGGCAGACGTAACAGCCACATCGGCACTGATGCACGGCACGGTGAGCGGGCTCGACGGACAGTCGGCAGGAGCCTACACGACAGGGTTCTACTATGGCGGTGCAGCCGACAAACTAACCGGGCGGGTAGTGGCCAACAGCGCTGCGGAATTCAGCGCGGCCATATCGGGCGCGCCCAACGATGTGTATTACTATCAGGCATTCGTCACGCTGCAGGGCCGCATCACCTACACCGGTGAAGTCAAAAGCCTCATCATGACAAATGCAAAAGCTGTCACGGGCGACGCAACCGACATTACGGCAAACTCGGCGAAACTCAACGGCAGACTGAGCGAATATCCGGCTGATGCAGAGGCCGGTATCGTGGTATCGGGCATTGCTGGAGACGAGAATGTGCGTGCCGGTGTACGGATAGCAGCCGATGCGGCCGACAGCTATACCGTTGCGGCCTCAGGCATGCTGCCGAACACCACATATTACTATGCCGCATATATCGACCTCGGAGCGGGTGTGGTCTATGGAGAGACAAAATCGCTCACCACGCCGTCACAGACCTTCGACGTGGACAACGATCTCGTCGACCTCGGACTGTCGACGAAATGGGCACGCTACAATGTCGGTGCTTCCAAGGAGACGGAATCAGGCGGACTGTTCGGTTTCGGAGACATGACAGGCTACAACACCGGCATAAATCCGGACAGCTATGCCGGCGCCGACATATACCGCACTGCCAACGACGTGGCCAACAAGATATACGGTGGAAAGGTTACCATGCCTACTATCGACGAGTTTGAAGAACTGTTCCGTTGCTGTCAGGTAGAGTGGACAGAGACGGAAGGAGTGGCCGGATACCGCTTTACCGGTCCCAACGGCAATTCGATATTCCTCCCGGCAGCCGGTTCGCGTACCAAAGGTGCCACAACAGGCACCGGTAACGAAGGCCGCTATATGTCAGGTTCCGTCAACAGCTCCGACCCGCGCTTCGCCATGAGCTACCTTTTCAACCGGTCAGGCAACGCCCGCTCGACCACACCTGTATATCAGGCTCTCTCCATACGTCCCGTATCCGTTGCAAAGAATGTTACGTTCGACAAGTCGATGCTCTGCAAGACATGGGAGATTGACCTCACCGACAACGGTGAATACAAGATATTCCCCGGACCGACATATTTCTATGGTACCGACGATTCATGGGCTACCGTATCCAACAACGAACCTATCGTGGGCGACTCATGGTGCTGGGCGGCCGACTTTGCCGGCAACACATGGGCTGTGGGCGGCGACGCAAAGAACTGCCGTGGCTCGATTACATTCAATGAAGACGGAACGGTAGCAGTGAAGCACATTACGGCCGAAGGCATCGAGACGGTGGAAAACGGAACTTACACCATCGACGATGAGAAAAAGACCATCACCCTGAAAGACGCCACGATGCTGGCACCGGCCAACTTCACACCCGACTATGTGGCCAACCTGACCACCGACATCAAGATTCTGTCGCTCACCGAGAACTCCGTACAGTTCGGTGTGCTGCGCGACAACGACCCCGCCACACTGAGCATCAACATGATACCACAGCTCGAGAAGTACGGCTACAACGCAAAGCTGACATGCTACGGACAGGGCCGGAACGGCGAACCTACAGACGGATGGGCTTCAGCAACCACAACGGTATCTGGCACCGGCACCTACACCGTGACCTTCTCCACCAACGAACCGCGCCTCTACGGACAAGTGTACCTGATAGACATCGAGAAATTCGCAGCCGCCTACCCCAACGCATTCGTTAAGATTGAGACGATAAAGGCCGACGGCAACGACGTACCATTCGACGCCAACAAATTCTACTACGGCGACATAGAGAACAACGGCAACTTCCGTATCGAGATGGCCAACATCTGGGGATGCGGACACAACGAAGGCTGGAATGGCCTGGCTGACACCCCGTTCCAGCCTGGCGGAGGCGAGACTACGTCTGAGACGGCCCTTGCGTTCAACTCTACATTCGAGGTGACATTTACTGTAGTATCACTCGATGCCGACCTGGCGTTCAATGTCAAGCAGACAGCCGTGGGCCTCGTTTCACCGTGGGCCATGCCCGGCAATTGGGGCAAGGAATATCCCGGTGCCTTGAGAATAGAGAAAGACAACTTCCGCTACAAGGCGACAACCGCCAATCTGGACATGACCCTCACTGCAGCCGAATGTGACGGTGGCACGGCTCCGGTAAACGGCGCTGTCAACCTTATCGATGTTGTGGGCATACGCAACTTCTTCCCCGCCTTTACAGCCGAACTGGTGACTGTGAACAACGACGGTGCCGACGTGCCGTTCAATGCTGCAAATCTAATCACCGGTGACATCGAAGGCAACGGCAACTTCCGTATCGAACTGCATAACATATGGGGTGCAGGCACGGCAGCCAACCCGGCATTCGGCGGTGCCGAGACTGTAGAAGGCAACAACTGCGTCAAATCACTCGGCTTCACTGAAAGTACCACATACACCATAGGCAACTTCAACGACAACCTTTTCGCAAAACCGTGGTGATGCACCGCCATCGTGGCCCGTGTAAATCCATTACACGGGCCACGTAACATTAAGATTCGAAAAACGACGAACAAAAAAGCACCAAATATTAAAAGATAATAGCACACATGAAAAGACTATATATATTTCTCACAGCGGCATTTGCCATAATGACATTCGCCCTATCGTCATGCAGTGACGACGACGATCCCAATCCTTTGGCCGGCAGTAACGGCACGTTGGACATTTCTACCACCGGAATGTCATTCACAGTCGACGGTGGCACGGCATCGTTCACCGTTGTCGGCGGAACGGCTTTCGTGCGAAGCGAGAGCGACTGGCTCACCGTAGAGCGCACATCAGGCAACAACAAATCATCCGAATTTCTCGTGGCATGCGAAAAGAACGACGGCGAGGAACGCACAGGAACAATATTGGCCAACCTCAACGGAGCCTTCGCACGTATTGCTGTAATACAAACGGGCAAAGTAGTAAAACCAGATGTGGAATACACCTTCCGCAAGTCAGCCGAACTGGCCCGCGAAATGTATCCGGGATGGAACCTTGGCAACACTCTTGAAGCGACAGGAACAGGTCTCGGCGCCGAGACCGCATGGCAGGGCACCAGAACAACCCGAGAAGTGATAGACTTCGTGAAGGCACAAGGATTCAGATCCGTCCGCATACCCTGCTCATGGGACATACACTCCACCGACAGCCGGATAAATACAGAATGGATGGAACGTGTAAAGGAAGTCGTGGACTACTGTATCGAAGCCGGACTTTACGTAGTGCTAAACGACCACTGGGACGGAGGATGGATAGAAGAAAAAGGCTTCAGCAAAAGCAGCGACAAGTACGTCCCTGTAGATGAGGAGACCATCGTGGACAAGACCGCACAGTTGAAGAACTACTGGACACAGATAGCCGCAGCATTCAAGAACTACGACGAACATCTGCTCTTCGCCGGACTTAACGAGCCGTTCCAGAACTACGCACTGTTCAACAGCCGCCACAAGGAACTCACTCCGATACTCAACCGTTACAATCAGGCTTTCATCGATGCCGTGCGCGCCACCGGAGGAAACCATGCCCGCCGCACACTGGTGGTACAGGGACCGGCCACAAACATATCATCAGCTGTCGACCCCGCCATGGGATTCACCATGCCCGAAGATACGGACGAAGGATATATAATGGTCGAAGTTCACTACTACGATCCGTGGAATTTCTGCGGACAAACTGACAACGGCGCATGGTTCTGGGGTGAAGGCAACCACGTAGACGGCAGCAGCCACAACGTGACATCAGGCGAAGAATCATGGATTCGCAGCCAGTTTGGCAGCTTGAAAACAACGTTCATAGACAAAGGTTATCCCGTGATTATCGGAGAATACGGCGCACAATGGCGTTCGCTCACTGCCAACCAAAGTGAACACGACGCCTCCGTGAAAGCGTTCTTCCGCGAAGTCAACCGTCAGGCCGTGAACAATGGCATAGTGGCGTTCGCATGGGATATCAACGCACCAAACCAAGGAGGAGAAAAAGGCGTGATGACTATTCTTAACCGTTCGTCACTCAGCGTATTCTGCCAACCGGCGATGGACGGCATCTCCGAAGGCACAAAATCAGCCGCGTGGCCACAATAATATCCATCATTTACCGATACTTATAATATGATATACAAACATTTGTTCTTGACAGCCATCCTGTTCTTAGGCACATTTGTCAACGGTCATACCGGCAACTATACAAAGAGCGGCAACACCGTCACCGTGAACGTAGAGTCGCCCGGTGAAAGAGGGGCAAAAACGGTGCGTCTGCAGGTAATTGGCGACAAGATAGTACGTGTAGAGGCCACACCCGAAACATCGTTTCCCGAGAAACAAAGCTTGATTGTAGTACCGCAGAAAGCAAATACCCGTTTCACAGTGACACAACAGGGCGACGATATAACCGTGAGCACCCGGCAAGTGCGTGCAGTGGTCAGCAGCCGAACGGGACACGTGGCGTTCTACGACGCTGACGGCCGGCTGTTGCTTGGCGAAACCGCACGCGACGGAAAAACCTTCCGCCCCTTCACCGTACCGGAACGCGAAACTGGCACAGGCACACTCACCGACGGACAGCGCAACGGCTGGACGTGGCACATGCAATTTGACTCGCCGGCCGACGAAGCCTTCTACGGACTCGGACAGCATCAGGCGGAGGAACTCAACATGAAGGGCCGCAACGAAGAACTGTTCCAGTACAACACCAAGGTCAGCGTACCGATGGTGCTGAGCAATCGCGGTTACGGACTTCTGTGGGATTCGTACAGCTATTGCCGTTTCGGCAATCCCGACGACTATATGCAACTGCACCGGGCCTTCCGTCTGTATGACCGTGACGGACAGCCCGGCTCTCTCACCGGAACATACACCGACAAAAACGGCCGTGTGATTGTGCGCGGCGAAGACTCCATATACTTCGAACACGCCGTGCCTGAAGTCAACCCGCTGCACAAGCAGGACCTCGGCATATATGCCCTGCCTAAGGGCTTCAATCTCGACGGAGCCCACGTCACCTACGAAGGTTACATCGAGGCACCGGCCGACGGTGACTATCATTTTCTGCTTTACTATGCCGGTTACATGACTGTATATGCAGACGGCCGCGAAGTGGTGCCCGAGCGATGGCGTACGGCCTGGAACCCCAATGCGTGGAAGTTCCGCTGCCCGCTGAAGGCCGGCCGCCGCACCCCAATACGCATAGAATGGCGTCCTGACGGTGGAGTTAGCTACTGCGGTCTGCGCGTGGCCACGCCCCGCACAGCCGAGGAGCAGGGCCGACTGAGCATCTGGAGCGAGATGAACCGATACATGGACTACTACTTTATTGCCGGTCCGTCCATGGACGAGATTGTGTCGGGCTACCGCACGCTCACCGGCAAGGCTTCCGTTTATCCCAAATGGACGCTGGGCTACTGGCAGAGCCGCGAACGCTACAAGTCGTCGGACGAAGTGGAAAAGACAATGGAGGAGTTCCGCCGACGCCACATCCCCGTAGACAACATCGTTCAGGACTGGAACTACTGGAAACTCGACTCGTGGGGAGACCACACCTTCGAGCCTTCGCGCTATCCCAACCCGCAGGCCATGCTCGACAGCGTGCACGCCATGCACGGTCGTTTCATGATAAGCGTATGGCCAAAGTTTTACGACACCGTCGACAACTATAAAGAACTTGACGCCAAAGGATGGATGTACGGTCAGGCCATAAAAGACGATATACACGACTGGCTCGGCTTCCGCGGCTCGTTCTACGATGCCTATGACGCCGGAGCGCGACGGATGTTCTGGCGTCAGATGGACGAGAACCTGTATTCCAAATACAACTACGGAATAGACTCATGGTGGATGGACGCCTCCGAACCCAATGTGCGCGACTGCACACCGATGTGGTATCGCAAGGCTCTCTGCGGACCGACAGCCCTCGGCTCGTCGACCGAATTCTTCAATGCCTACAGCATCGTCAACGCCGATGCCATCTACAACGGACAGCGCTCCGTGCGCCCCAATACACGCGTTTTCCTGCTCACCCGCAGCGGTTTCGCCGGCGAACAGCGCTACAGCACAGCCACATGGAGCGGTGACATAGGCACACGATGGGAAGACATGCGCTCACAGATGACCGCAGGCCTTAACTACAGCATCTCCGGACTGCCATTCTGGGGTATGGACCAGGGCGGTTTCTCGGTAGAGAACCGCTATGTGGCCGCACAGAAGATATTCGACAAGAGCGGGTTGGAAAGCGAAGACCTGAAAGAGTGGCGCGAGCTTCAGACACGCTGGAACCAGTTCGGATGCTTCATCCCGCTCTACCGCGCCCACGGCCAATGGCCGCTGCGCGAGCCGTGGAACATAGCTCCCGACAATCATCCGGCGTACAAGACCATCGTGTGGTACGACCGTCTGCGCTATCACATGATGCCATATATGTATTCGATGGCGGGTTGGGTGCACTTCAGCGACTATACGATGATGCGGCCGCTCGTGATGGACTTCAACGGCGACGACCGCGTACTCGACATCAAAGACCAATGGATGTTCGGACCGTCGCTCATGGCCTGTCCCGTAGGTTACTACAAGATGCGTTCACGCGAGGTCTACCTGCCGAAACAATGCGGATGGTACGACCTGTACACAGGTAAGTATCTCGATGGCGGCCGCACCATCACCGCATCGGCACCCTACGAGCGCATGCCCGTATTCGTGCCCGAAGGCGCAATCCTGCCCTTTGGGCCGGCCATGGAATGGAGTGACGAAAAGCCTGCCGAACTCATCAATCTGTATGTCTATGCCGGTCGCGACGGCAGTTTCCGGCTCTATGAGGACGAGGGCACAAACTACAACTATGAGAAGGGACGCTACGCAACCATCGACATCACCTACGACGACAACGCCCATACTATCACCGTGGGCCGCCGCAAAGGCTCGTTCGACGGCATGCTGAAAAACCGCCGCTTCAACGTGGTGCTGGTGTCGAAGGACAACGCACGCAAGCTCGACCTCGACAGTCCGCAGGGCACGATGGTGAACTATACGGGAAAGGAAGTGAAAGTGAAAATCGGAAGCCCCCTATAATCCCCCAAAGGGGGATGTAGAGATTACCCTCTTAAAGAAAAATATAAGGAACGTTTGCTCCCGGCGTCCCCCTTTGGGGGACTACAGGGGGGCCTAAATCCACATAACAATGAAGAAAACAATCTTATCGGCAATCATCCTCGCCGCAAGCACAACAATTACGGATGCACAGACAAAGAAACCGCTGTATCTCGACTCCCGCGCACCCATTGAAGAGCGCATAAAGGACGCGCTCGGCCGCATGACAACACACGAGAAGATACAAGTGATTCACGCACAGAGCAAATTCACCTCGGCAGGCATTCCGCGTCTCGGCATACGCCAGCTCAACATGGACGACGGTCCGCACGGTGTGCGTGAAGAACTGGAGTGGAACACATGGAAGCCGGCCGCATGGACCAACGATTCAGTGGTGGCATTCCCGTCGCTCACCTGCCTGGCCGCAACATGGAACCCCGACCTGTCCGCCCTATACGGCAATGCCGTGAGTGAAGAATTTGCATTCCGCAACAAAGACATCATGCTCGGTCCGGGCGTCAACATAGCCCGCACACCGCTGAACGGCCGTGCTTTCGAATACATGGGCGAGGACCCCTATCTGGCCGGCCGTATGGTAGTGCCATACATCAGGAGCGCACAACAGAACGGTGTTGCATGCTGCCTGAAACACTTCGCACTGAACAATCAGGAAATCGACCGCTTCGCCGTCGACGTGAAAGTGAGCGAACGGGCCCTGCGCGAGATTTATCTGCCCGCTTTCGAGCGCGCTGTCAAAGAGGCAAATGTATGGACCATCATGGGCAGCTACAACCTTTGGCAAGGCGTACATTGTTGTCAGAACGATTCCCTGCTCAACGGCATACTCAAACGCGAGTGGGGATTTGACGGGGCCGTGGTAAGCGACTGGAGCGGCGTGACCGACACGTGGCAGGCGGCCACAGGCGGCATGGATATAGAGATGGGCTCATACACCGACGGAAAACTGAAAGAGTCTGAATATACCTACGACGACTATTACCTGGCCCGTCCCTTCGAGCGGCTCATCAACGAGGGCAAAATACCGATGTCCGTGCTTGACGACAAAGTGGCCCGTGTGCTACGCACTATGTTCCGCACCTCAATGAATCCGGACAAGGCCATAGGCAACCAATGCTCAGAGGCACATTACGACGCCTGCCGCCGTATTGCCGAAGAGGGAATAGTGCTGCTGCGCAATCAGAAGGACATACTTCCGATAGACGCCTCACGCTACGGCCGTATACTCGTGGTGGGCGAAAACGCCACGCGGAGCCTTACAGAGGGCGGAGGCTCAAGCGAACTGAAAACCCTGCGCGACATATCTCCACTTGAGGCTCTGCGCTCTCTATACGGTGAGAAGATTGACTATGCCAAAGGCTACGACTCCGGCCGTCCGCTCTACGACCATGTGGACAAGGTCAAGCCCGAGACACTTGCACGCCTGAAAGCCGAAGCACTGGAAAAGGCCAGCACGGCCGACCTCATAATCTTCGTCGGCGGACTCAACAAGAACCACAAACAGGACTGTGAGAACGGTGATCGCGAAAGCTACGACCTGTCGTTCGGTCAGAACGAACTCATAGCCGAACTGGCCGCCATACAGAAGAACACCATCGTCGTTACATTCGGCGGCAACCCATACGCCATGCCGTGGCTGGACCGCATACAGGCACTCGTACACTGCTGGTACCTCGGTTCCGAATCGGGCACGGCACTGACCGACGTACTGAGCGGAAAAATATGCCCGAGCGGAAAACTTCCCGTGACGTTTGCCCGCAACCAGAACGACTATCCCTGTTTCCACTATGGTAAAGACGGATATCCCGGCAACGGCAAGGAAGTGCGATACGATGAAGGCATTTATGTGGGCTACCGCCATTTCGACACCCGCGGAGTGAAAACGCTCTTTCCGTTCGGGTTCGGTCTTTCCTACACCACGTTCAAGTACGGCAAACCCACAATCACCGCCGACGGCAACACATGGCAGGTAACCGTGGACGTCACGAACACTGGCAGCCGTGAAGGCAAGGAGATTGTCCAACTGTACATCGGTGACGAAAAATCATCAATAGACCGTCCGAAAAAAGAACTCAAGAGCTTTGCCAAAGTATCGCTGCGTCCGGGTGAGACGAAAACCGTAACGATGCGTATAACCGAGCAGGACCTGAAGTTCTGGGACGAGACATCCCACGACTGGAAAGCCGAACCGGGCAAGTTCAAGGCATATGTCTGCGCATCGGCAGAGGATGTACGCGGAACAGTGGGATTCAGCTACCAACAATGAAATGAGGCTTTGACAGAATACGGATAACCGCACAAAGATTTCGTTTGATTATAAAATAGAAATCTTTGTGCGGTTATCCGTATTCTGTCAAAGCCATCAAACTACAATTTCCTGTAGACTGCGACAAGGTCCTCACATAGCTTCTCATCCGTAAAATTGAGAGCGTAAAGCCGTCCCTCGTCTATCATACGCCGGCGCAATGCCACATCCGTCCACACACGCTGAACAGCCTCGGCCATCCGGCACGGATCGTCCGGAGATACATATATTGAGCCGGGGCCGCCGGCTTCCTCCAGGCACGACCCCGTACACCCTATGGCCGGCAAGCCGCTACTGACCGCCTCAAGCATAGGGATGCCGAATCCCTCGATACGCGAGGGATATACAAAAACCGTGGCAAGGCGGTAAAAAGCCGGCAAATCGGCAAAAGGCACTTTGTGATGAAAACTGAACGAACCGCCGAGTCCGTTCGTCTTCAGATAATCCGCTATCCGATCGGCATAAGACGTATGTTTTCCCACAGCCACCACATGAATGTCCTCGCATCCCGGATCGCACCGTTTCTTCATCACATTGAGAGCCTCGGCCACAAGCATCAGGTTCTTACGCTCTTCAATGCTGCCCACGTAAAGCACAAATCTGTCGGGCAATCCGTAACGGGCCTTTACCTCATCAAGCCTGCCGCGTGGTATCTCCTGTGAAAAAACCGGGTCGCAGCCCTGATATACCACGTCGATTTTCTCCTCGGGAGTGCCGTAGTATTTCATTATATCCTGCTTTGTAAACTCGCTTACCGCTATCACACGGTCGGCATTTTCGCAGGCCCTGCGGAATTTGTAGTTGTATATTGCGCGGTCTATCCGCTTGTAATACTGCGGATAGCGCAGGAAGATAAGGTCGTGTATGGTCACTACGCTCTTGCATCCGGAGTGCCGTATGTTCAGAGGCAGCTCGTTGCTCAGACCATGAAACACATCAATCCCGTCACGTACTATATCGGCAGTAATGCCCCATACACGCCAAAGCGACGACATACGGTGCCACAAACCCGCCGGCGGAAAATGCATATGCAGTTGCGGCAGCGTAGGTATCTCGGCGACAAAAGGCATGCGACCGGCCTTGGGAATATACATATGATACTCGTTAGCCGGTTCTTGCTGCGACAGTATGCGCAACACAAGACGGCTGTAGTTTCCCAATCCGGTACGGTTTTGGGCAGCCCGCTTTGCATCGAATCCTATTTTCATCTTTGTCATAAAATCAATTCACCGGCAAAACTATCTAAAAAAAACGAGACGACAGCCTATTACGGCCAAAAAAAACGCCGGCCTCCTCCCCTGCTTCACATGTTTTAAAGTCAAGAAGCCGTTACAACTTTTCCACAAAAACCTTTGGCTCTTCACATTTTATTCTTAATTTTGTGCGCACAATAATATCGGAATCTGCCGACAATCAACAACTATGCGTAGAAATATATTATCCTCACCGCTCTGTATGTTGGTAAACCTCGTTGTGGTATACCTTGCATACGCAATATGCAGACTTGCTTATCTTCTTGAAAACTGGAATACGTTCGCCAACTCGCTCACCATACATTCACTTGCCGAGACTATATGTGGAGGGCTTGTTTTCGATACGTCAGCCATTCTTTACACCAACTCGCTCTATATCCTGCTCATGCTTGTTCCGCTGCATTACAAGGAGACCGCGATTTGGCAAAAGATTGCAAAGTGGGTATTCGTGACCGTAAACGGCCTTTGTGTGGTCATAAACCTGAGCGACGCCGTATACTTCCAATATACCGGACGCCGTACCACCATCACCGTATTCTCGGAATTCGCGTCCGAAAACAATCTGACCGGAATCTTTGCCGGCGAGATGTTCAGACATTGGTATCTGCTGCTGCTCGGCATTGCACTCATATACGGCATGTACAGGCTCTACCGCTCTCCGTTCGACATGCGCAGAGCCGGGAGCCATCCGTACGGCGGCACAGTCGGGTCGTGGATGCGCTACTACGCCGTACAGACTTTGTGTCTGCTCGTTTTCGTACCGGTTTGCATTATCGGAATGCGCGGTGGAGCCACAACGGCCGTACGTCCCATCACCATCAGCAACGCCAACCAGTATGCAGACACACCGATGATGGCCGCCCTTGTACTCAATACTCCGTTTTCACTGATACGTACCATAGACAAACCGATATTCACCGTACCGCAATATTTCGCACAGGACGAACTTGACAGAATATACACGCCCCTGCATCTGCCGCAAGACAGCATAGTGACAAGACGCAAGAACGTTGTCGTGATTATTGTTGAAAGTTTCGGACGGGAATATATCGGAGGCTATAACAGATGGCTCGACGGCGGGTCGTACAAGGGCTATACACCGTTTACCGACTCGCTGATGCAGCATAGCGCCACATGGCTGTACTCATACTGCAACGGGCGCAAGAGCATAGACGGCATGCCATCCATCCTGTCAAGCATCCCGATGTTTGTAGAACCGTTCTTTCTCACACCGTCATCCATGAACGATGTGAGCGGACTGGCAGGCGAACTGAAGCACAAAGGATATTATTCGGCTTTCTTCCACGGAGCCGAAAACGGCTCGATGGGATTTCAGGCATTCGCACGTACTACGGGATTTGACAGCTATTTCGGCCGCACGGAATACAATGCGGACAAACGGTTCGGCGGAGACGCCGACTTCGACGGTACATGGGCTATATGGGACGAGCCGTTCATGCAGTTCTATGCCACGAAAATGAGCGAGTTCAGACAGCCGTTCATATCGGCTGTCTTCACGGCATCGTCACACCATCCCTACGTCATTCCCGAAAAATACAAGGATATATATCCCGAAGAAGGCATCGTCATCCACAAGTGCATACGCTATACCGACAATGCGTTGCGCCGTTTTTTCGACACGGCCAGGCGCCAGCCGTGGTATGGCAACACACTGTTTGTGATAACGTCAGACCACACCAACCTGAGCGATCACGACTATTATCAGACATCGTTGGGCGGATTCTGCTCGCCGATAATATTCTTCGACCCGAGCGGAGACATACAGCCGGGCATGCGCGACGCCATAGCGCAGCAGATAGACATAATGCCCACAGTGCTCAATTATCTTGGCTACGACCGGCCTTACGTGGCCTTCGGATGCGACTTGTTCAATACACCGGCCGAAGAGACATGGGCCGTGAACTACCTGAACGGAATCTATCAGTATGTCAAAGGAAACTATCTGCTGCAATTTGACGGCAGGCAGGCCAAGGGGCTATACCGCTTCCGTACCGACCTGCTGCTGAAAGAAAACCTCGCCGGACAAGGCATTGAAGAAGAACAGCAGATGGTACGTGAGGTCAAAGCCATCATACAGTCGTATATGATGCGCATGACGGACAACAAGCTCACCGCCGTTGGGGAGGAAATAAAAGAAGCTACCTCCTACCAAGATCGTCGTATAAACTCTGCAATACAGTTTTGGCCTTATCCGTACGCCCGGGCGCCGTATCCTTACCATCTACAGCATCATAGTTTTCCAAAACACGGTTTCCGATAATATCGTAAACGGTGTGTCCGGTGCTGTCGGCGAAACCTATTCCTTCCTTGAACGTGAAGAAAGCAAACGGATAAGTGTATTCCCTGCTCAGCACATCGCGGCTGAAAGTGTATTCACCGTGGTCGATGCGAAGCTGTCCGAGCAATGTCGCGGCCATGTCGCTCTGGTTCATCAGCGTGGTTATGCGGCGTGCATTCCGCACGGCACCACCCAACCAAAGCATAGTGTTGTGATGATGCTGTTCGTGGGTAATATCGGCAGGATACTGGAATCCGTGGTCGGGAATGCAGACGATGAGCAGATTATGCCACAGGTCTGTCTTTCTGACACGCTCGACAAAGCGTCCCAGACATTCGTCGGTAAAGGCAAAAGCATTGGGTATCTGCTCGTCCAGACGGCTGTAAGGCACCTCGAACGGTTCGTGGCTGCTTAACGTAAGGAAGCCTATATGCCACGGCTCGCGCTTCTGTGACGCCATGATATCATACAACCGGCCGAACGTCACGTCATCGTTCGCTCCCCAAGGATTGTCTTTCCTGTCACCGGAAGAAAAGTCAACGTCGCTTATTATCGTGCCATAACCGCCCGTACGCAGGTAACTCTGCATATTGGTGAAGTTGATGTCACCGCCATAAAGGAATGTACTCTTGTATCCTTCGGCATTGAGGCTGCCGGCTATGCAAGGCAGTGTGCGGCTCTTTACGGGCAGTTTCATCACGGACAAGGTAGGAAAAGCCGGATAGCCGCTCAGTGCCGACACCATGCCGCGGTCTGTACGGAAACTGTTGGAATAGCAACGGTCGAACAGCACTCCCTCGCGGGCCAGCCGGTTGTAGTGGGGCGTTATGTCGGGACGCCCGCCTGTGGCCCCGACCACCTGACCGCCAAAACTCTCCATAAGTATTATCACGATGTTGGGGCGTGTCGTGTTGAGCAACGACACTGTGTCGGAAGGTGTTGCCGGATACAGCCCTTCAAAGAGCGCGGCACGCTGCCGCTCGGCAAAGTAATTGAACTCGTCACCATAGTTTTCGGCCTTGCCAAACGAGTAAAGCAGACTGAAACACGGATTGACGGCCGAATGGTTCAGATATTCGTCTTCGCTGAAGTATACTTTGCCTATATTGGCTGTGGACTCTCCCAAACCGCCACGTATGGATATGCCCAGCGGAACGGCAAGAACTACGAGCGCAACCGTACTTACAATGCGTTCCCTGACGCCGGGCAACGGATGCAACACAACCGGCGTGACACATCTCATGCCCACAAACAGTACAACGGCATACACAGCCGTCATCACCACACGCAACGCTATGTAACCCGCCGAAACACTGGCCATGGCATCTGCCGGTGAGTCCATATAATAGAATATCGTGGCATCAAGTTTGAATTTCCAAAAAGGGTAGAGCGACATGTCGCTTACAAAAACCAGACCTGTCATCACTGCCACCACCGCATAATAAGGCACCATCCACCGGCGCAGCATCATACCGGACGGAGTCCAGCACGAAGCAATGACCGCCAGCAACGGCACTATCACCAGATAGCCCGTCATTGGTATGTCGAGCTGGAGGCCATGCCACACCACATGCATAAAATCGGCACAGCCGTATGCGCCACAGCCGCCGGGAGCCGTGGCAAACATGAACAATATCTTCTGTATTATAAAAACAAACACTGTCAGTACATACAGACTGACAAGATACTTAAATCGCAATTTCATATAACCGGTACAAATATTGGGTAAATGATTCGGACGTCATTTCATGCACGATTTCAACCGCAGTATGAAAAGCACAAAATAAAGCCGTGGCAGAAGGCGGAGCCTGTCGAGAAAGCCGTCCAACTCCTTTATAATCATTATGTTCTGAGATATTCCGTCTCCACGATGTGTATTTGACACCCCTCCCGTATCAAACAAGGCTATCGGAAAATCAAGTTTGCAGAATTTCTTTCCGCACTTCCATAGCAGCTTGAACAGTTTGAAGTCGGCCGACATCGTATATCTGATATCAAAAGGAAACTCACGCAAGCACTCTCTTCTGACAAACGAACTCTGATGACAGAAAAACATCCTGTGGGCATTGTGCGGATTCTCCGCATGCTTGACATAGCGGTTGTCGTCACTGCCCTTCTTGACGACATCACCGTAAATGACATCGGCACAGCGGTCGCGCCCGAAAACACGCGACAGCGTATCCGTATCAGCAAATTCGTCACCGGCATTCATGAAAATACAATAGTCTCCGGTTGCCATTCCGACACCTTTATTCATCGCATCATATATCCCTTTGTCTTTCTCCGACACACTTCTGGATATCAAACCGGACATTTCTCGCATTACATCCGGCGTACTGTCCGTTGATGCACCGTCAACAACTATCACCTCCATATTGGAGTAGTCCTGCTGCGATATATTCTTCAACGTTCTTTCAAGGGCATCCGCCGCATTCATACATACGGTTATGACAGTAATTTTAGGAAATCCGACCATTATATTGTTTGCTGATAAATTCTGTTTTCGCCATGCAAATTTACATATAAATCGTGAGATTTCTACACCGACAGAATATAAAAAGTCTTTTTATAGAGGAAAGATACGGATAAATTCCAAGATTCATACAATGGCAAGATAAAGATTTAAGTTTTTATTTATGAGGAAATATGAGAAAATAAGTTAGTCAACAGAATCAAACTACATAATCACTCGGATATAGGATGGATGCGCCTTGAAAAGGCAACGAGCACATAGCCCGGGGCAGAGCGTAGCGGCACCCCGGGAATCAAACATCGACAATCCCCGCGCCCTGCAAGGGCAAAAGCATGAAAAACACACAATACATAAACTGTAAATACCTGATAATTAATGCTTTTGCCCTTTCAGGGCGAGTGTGTACAATCGTGTTGTTCCCGGGGTGCCGCTACGCTCTGCCCCGGGCTATGTGCTTGCTGCCCCATTCGGGGCGCATCCATCCAAGGCGCACCCATCCTTCCACTCCTTAGGATACAGATTGTTGGAGCTATGTGCCTGTCGCCTTTTTCAAGGCGCACCCATCCTATGTCCAGACGATAATGCAGTTTAATTCTGCTGACTAACTTATAAAAACATGAACCTTGATTATTGCTTTTACGCTTATGACTTTTCTTTACTTTAACATATGTTAAGCGACAACAGAAGTACTATTTCCAGACAAGGCTCCGAAAAACACGATTTTCCGCTCAAAAGGGAAGTCCTGATATTCAGCATGTTACGACAGAGACATTTTGTCAATAAAGCAGAGAGGCCCTTATTACCTTGCAATAACGCCCTTATTGCATTGCGACTACGGCCTTATTGCAATGCGAAACGGCCCTCGCGGGAGTGTCGGGAGGCCCTTACGGCAAATTTTCCATGCAAAAAACGTGTGTCAAGAAAGCAGAGAGGGCCTTACGGCTTTTCTAATTTGAGAAAAAAGAAAAGTTAAAATTTCAGAATTAACATGACAATAATATAGACGAAGCACAGACTTTGCATACTACCCGGTACAATGCCGCAGAACCGACAGTACAACGGCTCTGTAACGAGACCAACACACCGACACAACCATACCGATACTACAACATAAGTAGGTGTTCAAGATTAATCATCATCTTGAATACCTACTTAAAGCCTATTTTTTTGTGTTTTTTATTTTGAATTAACAGAAATATGTGTATCTTTGCATCGACTCAGTTAGTCCGCAAGGGCTTGGGGTTGATACATTTTGGTTAAAAGGACGTTTACGGACGTTATCTTCTACGGTTGAATCTCGCAAATTGAACCAAATATCTAAGAAGATGCGCAACGGTGGAACGTCCATGCTGGGTATATTGTATCCTGTATGTTCGTGCACGTATGTGTATGGATATACTGTTTTATAATATTTCCATGGCGTGGGCTAACTGCGTTGCTTATCCTTAGATATGGGCAATGCGAGAGCCAAACCGTGGGATAAGCGAGAAGTTCAGATACCCACGTCTTTTCATTTTATATAGTTCAGCCGAATCTTGGGATTATCTATAGGCACCGGAAAAGTATAGAAATATATATGTGTCTGCTTGTACATCCGACTGATGTAGAAATACGACAAGTCACAGTAGTGTTTGCAAGCGGGAAGTGATAATACAAATCAAGCAAAGACAAATAATAAGATGAAAAGAGTATTTACCGCAGTATTGGCTGTGTGCATCGGAGGATTGTCCGTTGGTACCGTCGCACAGCCCGACAATTCTTTAGAGAAGAGAGTGTTCAAGCTGAAGTATCAGCCGTCGTTTGTGGACAATTATTCCTACAAGGTATTCTATGTGTCGAACGGCAAAGTGTACAATCTGATGAACTTCGCACTGGCCGAGCGCCTGAAGAACGCGTCGCAGATGGCCTGTCAGCCCGGCGGTGCCACGTGTGCCGTGCTGGTGCGTCAGGGAGAGAGCGAGCTGAAGAAGAAGTTCAAACAGTTGAAGAACAAGGGTGCCGTGCAGGAAAGCAAGGTACAGTCGTGGATAGAAGTCTATGACGCTGAGAGCACCAACAAGACCGTAGCCACCGTCAAGGACGGTACGGACATGCTGAGCATCTGCTATTCGCCCGACGGCAAGTCGCTCGCCGTGGGCACGTCGACAGGCGAGATAAAGTTCTACGACACCAAGCAGTATCAGCCGTATGTGTCTCTCACGGCAGGCATAGCTCCCGGAATGCTGGCTCTGAGCGAGAACAACTATTACGCCGCCGTAGCCTCGGGCACGGGTGTCGAAGTGTGGAACCTTGAGAGCAAGACCCTGCGCACGTCTTTGCAGGCTGCAGCCGAGATCACCTCGATAGCTTTCTCGGGTGACAATTCCATGCTGGCCGTACTTTCTTCCGACGGCAATGTGAATGTATATGAGACACGCGGCTTCACCCTGCGCTACAGTTTCAGCGGCCTGGGCAGCGGCGTGTCGTGCTATTTCCATCCGGACAACAAGTATCTCGGTGTGGTGACCGATGCCAATACCATTGTCTTGCAGAACATTCTCAACACGTCCGACCGTGTGGAGGTGAAGAGCCTCAACGGTGGTGTCACCAACGTACGTTTCGTCCGCGACATCAAGGACGACCGCAAGAGCTTCATGCTGTACCCCTCGGGGATGGGCGTTGTCTTGCAGGCCCTGTCGGGGCTTTCGGCCAACAATCTTCAGGCGCTCACCACCTCAGTCAACGAGAGGATGAACGAGTGGATGAAGATGATGGACGGCGAGAGCATGGACGACTACCGCATACGTGTGAACGACGAGACGCGCGCCAAGCAGCAGCTGGCCTTTGAGCGCGAGGTTGCAACGGAGATGGCCGGCGACATGATTGCCGCACAGACCGTCAAGCTGGGCAACTACAACTCGCAGAAGAGTCTGCTGGCCGTGGAGTTCGACGGCATGCCGTCCATCGCCCTCGACATACCCAAGAACGAGGTGGCCTCGTTCGGCAACGGAGCCGACCTGTCGTTCTCTAACACTGTCTACGGCGTTAACGAGAACGACCAGTTCGAAGTGATATACACCGAGGTACTCAACGCCAAGACCGGCAAGAAATACGTCTATGACAACCTCGACCGCAAGTCGGTCACGGCCATGTCCGTGGACGAGGGCTTCGTGCCGCTCGACCTCGTGCAGCAGTCGAGCATGGAGGAGATGAAGCTCAGGGACATACGCAAACAGGTGGTTGAAACGGCACAGAAAGAGAACAAGATTACGGACAAGACGCAGATAAACGTCAACACCGAGGTGCTCAGCGACGTGGATGCCGCCGGCAACCGCATTATGAATTATAAGGTGAGCTACGGATACGAGGTGAAAAAGGAGTATACCGCACGCGAGGACTTCCCTTCGGGACGTTACAAGACCACCGAGAGCAATGCCGCCATGTCGATGCTTAAGATTGTGAAGCAGGCCTTTGCCACCGACTTCGCGCAGTACATCAAGCCCGGCAAGCGCATACGCATCAAGGTGACGGGCAGTGCCGACGCAGCTCCTATCCTTGGCAAGATAGCATACGACGGCAGCTACGGCGACTTTGCCAACGAGCTGATATACAAGAACGGGCAGCTGGCCAACATCACCGTGAGCAAGGCATCGGGCGTAACCGAGAACGACCAGCTGGCTTTCCTGCGTGCCGTGGGCGTGAAGAGCTACATTGACAACAATCTGACGGCTCTTAAGGACATGATATGCGACTATCAGTACAACATAGAACTGTCGGACAAGACCGGAGGCGAGTTCCGCCGCATCAACGTGGAGTTCCTCTTCATGGATGCTTTCGACAAGTAACGGAACGTGGACTATGAGACACCAGATAATATCTATACTTATTATAGCACTCGCCATGACGGCAGGCAAAGCAGCGGCACAGTCGCCGGCATTGGCAAAGGCCGATGCCGACCTGGCCGCCTTTGTCGCCGGGTATGGCGGGAGCGGAGGCAGCGCTTCGCAGTTCGCGTCTCTGCTGTCCTCCTACCGCGCCTACATGTATGCCGTGCGTCAGGACAAGAACAACCCTACGGCGCTCAACGGCCTGCGCAAGGTCTATCCCTATCTCATAGACGGAGCCATCTTCTTCTCGCAGAACAACCAGCCCGACAAGGCTTTGGAGTATGCACTGGCATACATCGGTCTGCCGCGGATAGAGGCGTTCCGCAACGAACGTTTCGCCCGCAGCGACTACTATCCTACCATCTGCTACTTTGCCGCCACCACGGCCTACAACAACAAGCAGTTTGCCGATGCCATCGACTGTTTCCGCTGCTACATACAGACAGGCGAGCAGAAGAACCTGGAAAACAGCTACACATATATGGCGAGGGCATACAAGTTTGCCGGCGACCTCAACGGACAGCTTGCCGCCATAGACGAAGCACTGAAGGTATACCCCACCACGGCCAACTTCCTCTACGAGGCCATCAACGCCTGCATAGAGCACAAAGCCAACGACAGGCTTGAGACGTATGTCAACCGTGCCCTATCGCTCAACCCCGGCGACATGAAAGTGCTGCCGGTAAAGGCCAAGCTCATGGCCGACAAGGGCGACTATGCCACGGCGCTGCCGCTATACGAACGCCTGTACAAGGCGAAGCCCAACGACTTCAACGTGTGCCGCATGTATGCCACCGTGGCCTACAACCATGCCGCCCAGCTCATCAACGGAGCCAACAGCATAGACAACACCACCCTTTACAGACAGCAGCGGCAGAAGGCCGACACCTATCTTAAAGTGGCGGCGGGCCTCTTCGAGCGCATCGTGACGGTATATCCCGGCGAGGTGAAATACCTTTCGGCACTTGCCGACACCTACAAGTGCATGGGCCGCGACGCTGATGCCGACCGCATTGCGGCCCAGATACGCGCTCAGGGCGGTACCTACGTGGCATCAAACGTCAAGAGCCTCGGCACGCCGTCAGGCTCTCAAGACCGTCAGACGGCCATGTCCTCACCGTCAGCATCTCCATCGGCAGCCGGAGGTGCGTATCGGCAGGGCGGCGGTGTCATGCAGCAGTCAGCCGGTGCCGGTGGTACAATGTCGCTTGCCGACGTTCCCGCTTTCTCGGTATATGCCAAGAAGTATGTCGAGGCAGCCATCAACAAGTGGCAGCTGAAAGACGACTACGAGACTCTCGACGAATACAAGGCCCGTGTGACCGATGCCACGCGCGAGGCGAAAATAAAGGAACTGGCCGCCGTGGCCGAGAGCAACTACATTGCCGAATACGGTGCGCGCGTGGGATGGAACAATCTGCGGCTGGAGCGTTACGACGCCGAGAACGGCGTGTTCCTAATCAAATCGCCCGAAATGGGCGACATGCTGCTGCCCGTGCCGCGCACCAACAACGAGGCACGCCAGTTTGAGGCGCAGTGGAACACGGTCAAGACCGACGACGCGCAGTTCTGCATCTCCGACGACAAGCTCACTTTGGCACGGCTCACGTTCCGCACTAACACCGGAAAGAAATATATATACAACAACAATGCCTCTCTCACGTACCAGAACACACAGATTGACTACAACTTCGAATCGGTAGACATGGCCGCCCTCACAGCGGCATCCGCACAGAAGGCACCGGCAGGCGGAGGGGCAAAGATAGTGAACAGCAGCGTGAGCGTGGGCAAGTCGGACATAGACACCGGCATACCCGTGTCGAAGAAGAGCAACGACAACCTCTTTGCCGTGATAATATCCAACGAGAACTACCGCCGCGAGTCGAAGGTACAGTTTGCCAACAACGACGGCGAGGCGTTCCGCAACTACTGTATCAAGACATTGGGATGCCCCGAGAAGAACGTGCACCACACGGCCGACGCCACTTTCAACGACATGAAGGCCGAAGTGAACTGGATGACCACCGTGGCCAACGCCTACGGAGGCAAGGCGCGCATCATCTTCTACTACGCCGGCCACGGCATTCCCGACGAGGCCACCAAGTCGGCCTATCTGCTGCCGGTGGACGGCTTCGGGTCGGACGTAAGTACGGGCTACAGCCTCGACAAGCTCTATGCCACGCTGGGCGAGCTGCCGGCCGAACAGGTGACCGTGTTCCTCGATGCCTGCTTCAGCGGCTCACAGCGCGACGGCAAGAACATGGCGTCGGCCGCACGCGGTGTGGCCATCAAGGCCAAAAACAGCACGCCCAAGGGCAACATGGTGGTGATGAGCGCCGCCACGGGCAACGAGACGGCCTATCCCTACACAGAGAAAGGGCACGGCCTGTTCACCTACTTCCTGCTGAAGAAGCTCAAAGACACCAAAGGCGACGTGAGCTACGGCGAACTGATAGACTATGTGCACAGCGAAGTGTCGAAGAAGAGCATCGTGGAGAACAACAAGTCGCAGACACCCACTTCGACAGCGGCACCCGCCGTTGAGTCGGGATGGCGCAAATGGAGTTTCAGATAGGCATGTACGGAACTGTCGGGGACCGGCATGCACCGGCCCCTGACAGTTTTAAAAGAAATGAAACAATCAATTTATTATTCATAATTTAAAACAAAGAAATGCAATGAAAAAAAGATTATTGACGACTCTGTTCGGAGTCCTGGCCGTATTTTCATCGGCTATCGCCGATGACGTGAACTACAGCGGCACGGTGGTCTCAAAGAGCGGTGATCCAATCATGGGTGCCACCGTCACCGTTACGGGAACCACTGTCAGTACCATCACCGACATGGATGGAAACTTCTCCATCGTTGTGCCCGACGGATATACCACCGTCACCGTGACTTATTCGGGTATGAAGAAACAGACAGTGGCCATACAGCGCGAGCCGGTAGTGCTCTACGAATCGGCCGAACAAGCCGAGCAGGCACGGCAGCTCGCACTGAAGAATGCTAAGAATACGCTTAAAAAGCCGTATAAGAAAAATGCCTTCAACTTTGAGCTTGGAACAGGCGCCGCAATGGGTAACTGGTATGACGGATTGGATTATTTAAATGGAGGTTTTAATTATGCTTCAGTTAATCTCGGATGGCATCATGGCTTCAGCAAATACATTACATGGGAAGTGATTAATGTCGGAAGTTTTTTCACTACTGACAATTTTGACATGAATCTGGTCAATGCTTATGCCACGACAGGTATCAAGCTGACTACCCCGCGTTGGAAGAAGGTGTCTTTGTCTTATTCATTCAACCTCGGTGTCGATTATGACGGATGGAGCGAATTAGCCAATTTCATGATGAGCCATAAGATAAGTGTCAACTTCGGCAAGTGGTTCTACCTTGGCTTTAAATACAATGTCGTGAATCTCTGTGATGAAGCAAAAGAGTATGCTTACGATTTTGGCGGTAACTATAATAATGGTAGCTATAGCTATAATGAATTCAATGATTATGGCTATGGTGGTTACAAATACGACGGCGACCCGGTTGAAAAGCTGGAAACGGGAAGTTTCATTCTCGGCTTTAACTTCTAACATTACAACATAAACATATAATAAAAAAGACTATGAACAAGTTAGCAACAATGATATTAGGTCTGGTCGGATGCGCTACATTGGCCGTGGCCCAGACAAACAATGTGAAATCTGTTGTAGTGTCGGGAACAACGGGTGAGCCCGTATCCGGAGCTTCCGTGGTAGTTACAGGCACCGACATCGCCACCACCACCGACATCAACGGAAAGTTCTCCATCGACGCACCGAAAGAATATAAGACTCTTACCGTGTCGCACGCCAACATGCAGCCCGCAGTGGTGAACATTCTGCCCGAACCCATCGTCATGAGCCAGGCCAACAGTCTGATGTCAGGATGGGGCGTGGAAGTGGGATTGTCGTCGACCACATTCGGAGGAGACGCAACTGACGGACTGAACCGCCGTGGCGGCTTCACTCTCGGTGTCACCTACGACTATCCCATCCAGGCCGTGCCCAATCTCTCGGTGATGGGCGGACTGTTCTATTTGGCCAAAGGAGCGAAATTCGATGAAGGAGACATGGATATAAAATACAACGCCAATTATCTCGAGCTTCAGGCCACGGCTAAGTATGCCTATACGCTGCCTATACTCAACAACGATCTGAAAGCCTTTGCCCTGGCCGGACCTTACATCGCATACGGTCTTGGAGGCAAGAGCGGCTATCACGATGAGGAAGAATCGACTTTCGATGCGTTCAAACGTTTCGACGCCGGCCTTGTGCTTGGTTTCGGCGTGGAGTACAAGCGCTACTCGCTCACCTGCCGTTGGGGTATCGGCCTGTCGAATATCGTAGATGCCGACAAGGCGATGGAAAGCGATATGAAATATGATTATAACTCAAGCGAATATTACTACGGCAATATGACGTTTGATGAGTACAAAGCAGAATATGGAAGTGAGTACAGTAAAGACGGTTACGATGTCAGCCTCAAGAACCGCAGCTTCATGCTTACCCTCGGCTATCGTTTCTGATGTCCTACTTACAAAAAAAACGGAACAATGAAAAAGACATTCTTGATACTGTCGGCATTGCTGATTACGGCTATACCGATGATGGCGCAAAACAACAAAGACACGTGGAAAGAACGCAAGGAACTGCGAAAAATGTCGCGTGACGCACTGAAAGAGAAAGCATCGAAAGACGCACGTAAGGAAGCCAAGGCTCTGACAAAGGAGGACTGGAAAGCCGCTCCGGGTGCACTGCCGTTGGAACGTCAGCTCGACCGCTCATATATGATGCAGCAGGAGTTTGACGACGACATGTTCCCAAAATATCTGATGGGCGAGGGAATGAGCATCGGCGAGAACTACGACGGCGCAAAGATGCAGGCACTGGAACTGGCCAAGCAGAATCTGGCCGGACAGATACAGACCGAGATTACGGCCCTGGTGGAGAGCAATGTGGCCAACAAACAGCTCAGTGCCGACGATGCCGCCACGGTGACACAGACGGTGATGGGGGCCAAGAATTTCATCTCGCAGAGCATAGGCCGTGTAATCACGGTAGTCGAAGTATACCGCACGAAGAAGAACGGCAACAAGGAAGTGCTTGTGCGTGTGGCTTACAACTCGGCCATGGCCAAGGAGGCCGCCAAGAAAGCGGTGCGCAAGGACTTGGAGAGCAAAGGCGACGACCTGCTCAACCAGCTCGACAAGGCCATGGGGTGGTGATGTCTGCAAGGCACACACATAATCAGAGCATACTATGATTTATCATTAATGCTTCAATATGACAATATTTCATTTCACTTATTTTGCCTCTCCCGTCACTTCCGCATTGCGGAAGCCGGGAGAGGTTTTGTTTTTCCCTCTCGCAATTCTCTTGCTATTGCTCGGTGCGGACAGGTGCATGGCGCAGCGCGTCAAGGAGGTGAGCGCCGAATATACCTACGTTACCTCCGCCGATGTGTCGGTGACCGAAGCCAAACGCACAGCCTTGGAACGTGCGCGGCTGCAGGCTTTGGCCGACGAGTTCGGAACCACCGTGAGCCAGACCAACACAACGCAGATAAAGAACACGTCGGGCGGAAAGTCGTCGCTCGATTTCCTGTCGTTGGGCAGCAGCGAGGTGAAAGGCGAATGGCTGCATGACACCCGGCAGCCTGAATACGAGATAAAGTTTGAAGACAACAACCTCATAGTGCATGTCACAGTGAGTGGCAAGGCCCGCGAAATAGTCTCGGCCGCCGTGGACATTTCGGCTTTCATATTGCGTAACGGGAAAGAGCGCAAGTTTGAAAGCGAAGAGTTCAAGGACGGCGACGACCTCTACCTGTTGTTCAAATCGCCCGTAGCGGGATATGTGGCGGTATATCTTGTAGACGACGCGAAGACGGCCTATTGCCTGCTGCCGTACAGCGGTGACGATGATGGCCAGCAACCGGTGGAAGCCGGTCGCGAATATGTATTTTTCGATTCCGGCAAGGCTCCCGAACCGGAGTTGGCAGCCATCACCGACGAGCTTACCATGACCTGCTCCAAGGCAATGGAACACAACGAGGTGTATATAATCTTCTCTTCCATACCGTTTGTAAAGGCTATGGACGGGCGGGCCGACGAACGTCTGCCGCGCAGTCTGTCTGCCGACGACTTCCACCGCTGGCTCACCAAGAACCGCGTAAAGGACAAGAATATGGTGGTGGTGAACCGACTGATAAAAGTAACCAAGTGATACAACAAAACATCCGATGAAGAAGACACTGACAGCAATGGCCGTATTGATGGCGGCATCCATAGTGTGCACACACGCCCAGACCGGCGACGACTACCGCCGGCAATACGATGAATACAGCCGCACGGCACGACAGAAATACGACAATTTCAGACAGAAGTGCAACGACGACTATGCCCGCTTTGTGGAGCAGGCCTGGCAGAGCTTCAGCAGCCGGCCGGCACTGAAACTGCCCGATGAAGACAAGCCCGTGCCGCCGCGTCCCTACGACATAAGGAACGACAGTATCGACCGCAGGACACCGGTGGAACTGCCCCACGACGAGGTGGTGCCGGCTCCAGTGCCGCAGCCGCAGCCCGCACCCGTGGAGCCGGTGAAAGAACAGCCGGCCCCCGAGACCGTTCCGTTCACATTCACATACTGCGGCACGACGATGAGCGTACGTCTCTCCGACGCGCACCGCTTCACTCTGACCGACTGTTCCGAGAGCAGTGTGGCCAAGGCGTGGAGCCGTTGCTCACAGCCTGATTTCGACAACGTGCTGCGCGACTGTCTGGCCTTGCGCCTTGCCTACGGGCTGTGCGACTGGGCATATCTGCAGATGCTTCGCTGCATGAGCGAGGCCTTCATGGGGACCGGCACCGACGAGGCCACGCTCCTTGCTGCCTACATCTATTGTCAGTCAGGCTACCGGATGAGGCTCGGCCGCAGTGCAGGCAGCCGGCTGTGCATGCTTGCGGCCAGCAGACACAAGATATACGGACGGCCTTATTTCGTTGTCGACGGCGAAAACTTCTACCCCATAGGCAGTGACGAGAGGAATCTTGAGATATGCGGTGCGGCTTTCCCGAAAGAGCAGTCATTGTCGCTCTACATGACTTCTGCCCCGCTTCTTGCCATGAATGCCACCCCGCCCCGCACTCTACAGTCGGAACGTTATGCCGACATGAGGGCGACAGTGAGTGTCAACAGAAACCTTCTTGACTTTTATTCCGGATACCCGGCATCGGAAATATCGGGCAATTTCATGACCCGTTGGGCCATGTACGCCAACACCGCGATGGACAACGCAGTACGAGATTCGCTGTATCCGGCATTGCGCCGTGCCATAGACGGTCTTCCGGCAAAGGAAGCGGCCGAATGTCTGCTCAATTTTGTGCAGACGGCATTCGTATACGAATATGACGAAACTGTGTGGGGAGCCGACAGGGCTTTCTTTTCGGAAGAGACATTGTTTTATCCATACTGTGACTGTGAGGACCGTTCCATCCTGTTCTCACGCCTTGTACGCGACTTGCTGGGCCTGCCGGTCGTCCTGGTATACTACCCCGGTCATCTTGCTTCGGCTGTATGTTTCGGAGACGACAACACGACAGGCGACTACATACGGTTGGGCAACCGTAGCTTTGTAATCTGCGACCCCACTTATATAGGTGCCGGAATCGGTGTTACAATGCCCGGTATGGACAACACCGCAGCCAAGGTTATATTGCTTGAATGATACAGACAGGAACTCTTACCGGATACTGCTGACCGCCGTGAAAATACGCCTGAACGTAACAAACAATTTCATTTATTATTTTGTTCGTAATATGGAATTATTGTACCTTTGTAGTGAAATATTTGATTTAATGAAAAAAGGCAGATATATTTCCATACAGACAATAGAAGAGAACAGTACCTCGTATGCCATATTCAAGGCCCGCTCGGATATGGACAAAGTGATTGCCTCATGTGGCTACACTCCCATCGTTCTTGGCAGCCGTTCAAGGATAGGATTGTTTCGTGTGTTGAAACGGTATTACGACATCTTCAGCCTCAGATTGAAGATAAAGCGCAGGGATGTAGTGTTCTTCCAGTTTCCATGGATTCATAGCAATAAGGATGCTTTCTACAACAACCTGTTCAGGACCGGAGCCAGAATACAATGCGTGATTCACGATATCGATTCACTAAGAAGTGATGACAATGCCAAAAAACTCACTGAGCTGAACGCTCTGAAAAACTGCGAACTTATCATAGCACACACACCGGCCATGAAACATTATCTGGCAGAGCATGGCATCAACGAAGAACGAATAAGACAACTGAACATCTTCTGTTATCTAACTACCGATCCGATACATCACATAGACAACCTAAGCGATGCCGCTGTCATCTTTGCAGGCAATATCCGGAAAAGTCCGTTTGTAAATCATCTGCAACGCATCGCAGGACCACGCCTGCGCTTCAACGTTTACGGCAACGGGGCCGAAGAGTTCAAAGAAAGTGACGGCGTGGAATACAAAGGCTGTTTCTCGCCTGAGCATCCCGGCGTGATAGAAGGCAACTGGGGACTGGTATGGGACGGTGGAAGATTAGACACATGTGACGGTATGTATGGCAAGTATCTGCGGTACAACTCGTCACACAAGGCGGCTCTATATCTGTCGCTTGGCATACCGGTCATACTGTGGAGCCAATCGGCATTGAAAGACTATGTGCTGGACAACAATCTGGGTATAGTCGTGGATTCGCTCGAAGAACTCGCCAATACATTGGAAAACCTGCCGGAAGAGAAAAAGCAGTCTATATTGAAAAGCGTCAAAGACTTTGCCGACGTATTGAGAAACGGAGACACAATACGTCCGATTGTCATTTCAAACATACAGACAATATAACACACCCGATCGTCATGCCAAACTACAACATACGCGAACTGCAATTGCATATAAAAGAAATGCTGATGGCATTTCACAATATCTGTAAGGAACACGACCTGCACTATTATATTCTGTTCGGAACAATGCTCGGCGCCGTCCGTCACAAAGGATTCATACCGTGGGATGACGATATTGATGTAGGATTGCCGCGTCCGGAATACGAAATGCTCATCAGGCATGCAAAAGAATGGTTTCCCGAACCATATGAATTTATCTGTCACGAGACTGACGAGAACTTTCTCGGCGGCATCGGCAAAATGCAGGATGCAAGCACAACACTGATAGAACGGAGCCATGTAAAGTACGTCGGAGGCGTATATATAGACATTTTCCCACTCGACGGAATATCCTCGTCGCACGTGGCACAACGTATACAGTATCTGAAGTATGAGTATTATAAGAAAATAATATATTTCCTGCTGCGCGATCCTTTCAAGCACGGGCACGGACCAAGTTCATGGCTGCCAAGACTTATACACAAGACATATACCGGCAAGGGGGCGATGCGACGGTTCAAACAGGTGATGACACGATATCCATACGACAGAAGCACATGGGTAAGCGCACTCAATGACGGTATGACGAGCGTTATGCCCAAATCTGTCATAGGAGCTCCAACACCTGTTGAATTTGAAGGAGAAACAGTGATGGGGGTAGAAAATGCCGACGATTACCTGACAAGAGAATTTGGAGACTACATGCAGATACCAAAGGAAGAAAACCGCGTGAGTCACAATTTCCATTATCTGGACTTGAAACAACCGTACAAAGAATATCTGAAGCAAAAAGGATTAAAGACATGAACATTGACAACAAAACCATATCAGTAGTGATAAACACCTACAATGCCGAAGAACATCTGCGCGAGGTTCTCGATGCAGTAAAAGGATTCGACGAAATTGTGGTGTGCGATATGGAAAGCACCGACTCTACTACAGACATAGCGCGCAGGTATGGATGCAAAATCGTGACGTTTCCGAAAGCCGGCCACAAAAGCGCCGAACCGGCACGTACGTTTGCCATACAGAGCGCATCGTCGGAGTGGGTTCTTGTGGTGGACGCCGACGAAATCATTTCCGATGCACTACGTGAATATCTATATGACCGGATTGCCGATAAAGACTGTCCGCAAGGTCTGTTCATTCCAAGGCAAGGCATGTTCATGTCACAAATGATGCATCTGTCATATCCGGACTACCAGCTGAGGTTCTTCGTCCGCGAAGGTACCGTATGGCCTCCTTACGTACATACGTTTCCGGTAGTGAAAGGACGTGTGGAAAAGATACCGAGAAGACGGCGCGACCTTGCAATGCTTCACCTGGCCAACGATACCGTACACAGTATATTACATAAAACAAACGAATATACAGACAACGAGGCAATAAAAAAAGCAGCCAAAAACTATGGACTGGCTGCTTTACTGTACCGACCGGCGTTCAGATTCTTCAAGTCGTACATTCTGAAAGGGGCATGGCGCGACGGCAAGGCCGGATTGATAAAGGCAGCACTAAACAGTTTCTATCAGTTTGTGGTAGTAGCAAAGATGATGGAAAACAAGCGCAACAGCCAAAACTGACACGTTCCACACTACATATTCTTGATCTGCTCTTTAAGCCATGAGGAGGAGATACCTTCCGTACGCGGCAGTACCACGACCTCTTTGCCTCTATCACGACACCATTGTATTGCATTCTTGAATCCTGAATGTGTCTGGTCCGGACCTACCACAAATATATCAAAGTCAACCTCACGCACAATATCATTTACATCGCGATAAGAAACCACTTCATCTACAAATCTGACAGCCTTAACCATATACATACGTTCTTCGGTAGAATAAACCAAATTAGCGTCAGGCTTGAATCTGGCCACGACATCCGATTCCTGTACTGCGACAATGAGATAATCTCCAAGTTTGCTGGCACGACGGAAAAGATGTACATGTCCTATATGAAGAAGGTCGTACACTCCTACAGTAAACACTCTTTTTCCTGAAATCATGGCGTCTGTATTTTATTCGGAAACATATTATTGATAAGATTCGTCAGCAGACGGTTGATGTTTGACATCTTTATTCTTACGGGCATCGACATCAACTTCTCCATATCGAGTTGTGCCACTTCGTCTTCCACATTCCGTCCTGCCATATATGATTTCAGAAAGAACTCATGGGCAAAGTCGTTAAATTCGCCCTTGTTACCCCAATAATGGGTTATATAGTCTTCAGCCGGCTTCAGGACGGTTGTCTCGTATAAGGCTATGCTCAGAGAATACTGTTCTATCACTACCCGTTCCACATCATCTTCAAGCATTCCGTCGCATATCCGCAGAGTCAAAGCTACCGTTTCACGCAACTTGTCACGCGGGATGGCCACCACCCCCGCGTTCCACATGTCATGCTGCCTGCCCAATGTAATCCCTCCATATGTATGACCGGCGACTTTCTTCCACATTTTCAAAGACTTGGACTTCATACGGCCGGGATGCCCCTCGTTAAGATGCATCATGCCGCAACCGTTGTCCAAGAGTGTCCTTATCTGTTCAAGATTTCCCGTAAGGACAGTGTCACTGTCAATATACAACAAATGCTCGTCGGGACATAACTTTACAATATGCTCTATAGCCTTTATCTTCACACGCCAGAAGAACCCGTGCCGGCCTTTCCACTCTCTCAACGTATCTTCAGAAACCGTTATCGTCCTCACGGTATCGATACGGCTGTAATACTCCGGATTTGTTGTTATCACATATATCGTATCATTATCTGTGAGTTGCCGCATGAATGAGCGTATGGAGAGATTGGCCTGAACATGGTCATTAAGCCGTCGTCCAAATACGAGGTAAAGTATATTCATTGTTATCGTATATTGCGGAATAAATTATCAAAATCTTTAAACTCTACATATGCGCCGTTTGTATATGGACACTCAATCCACATCAACGGACGGTCGTGATACATGGATGCGACGAGCGAAAAAGTGCTTGGCGCTCCCATTATATAGTCGCATTCGGACAACAGGCACAGATCTTCGCCCGGATTGCCGTCGGGGAAGAAGACGCTGATTCTACGACAGAATCCTTGCGCCCCATGAGCCTTCACCGGACCGCCAAGCTCTTCCATATAACGTGTCTTGTCCAGCGACGGATCGTTTCCGCAGATGAACACATTTATGTTCCGGTCGTTATGTTGCCCGGCAAACCGGCGTATATATCCTATGTACGTATCGTCGTCAAAATAATATTGTCCGCCTTTCCATGTCTTATAGTCACCACGACGAATATGCACGCCGAGATTCAGGTCTCCGTCTATGGTCTTCGATGCCATATATGACATGATGCCGTCACTGATGCTCTTCTTGAATGAAAACAGGTTGACGATTTCCGGCTTGTATTTCAGGAACAAGTCGTAGAACCTTACATACCATCCTTCCACCATTACATTGCCAGCCGACAGCATAAGCCTTTCCTTTTCCGTCGTATCGATGTTTTCATCATGGAATCCCACGACAGGCATCATTCCCCATTTAGCCATGTACTTTGCAATGAGGTACGTAAGGAAGCTGTGATAAGGTGTGGAACATATTCTGAAATATTGATATTTGTAACAGAAACGCATGGATACGCTTTTCCGGCCATGTTCCCTTGCCCAAGCATAGACATGACCGTATTGCAGTATGTTATTGCACATCCTACCCTTGTCTCTTGCAAATATCATATATGTTTTGTTCCTATGCCAACTTCTTTTAATCTACAAAGATAGTTCTTTCCTACAACAAAACGGCAAAAAAACGCGACAAGTTTTCTTGTTACAGCATAATTTTCTTAATTTTGCAGAACATTTGCCCACAAGACAACATTTATCAGATGGATAAAGCTACCACATCCCAACTCAAAGGCATTGCCATATTGTCAATGCTGTGGCTGCATCTGTTCAGTTCCGGAGATCTGACCGCAACTTTGGCCAACACCGTATATTTCTACAATGGCGCCCCGCTGGCCACGGTGATGAAAAAAATATGCTCCATGTGCGTGCCTGTATACATATTCTTGGGCGGATACGGACTGGCCGTAACCCATGAACGGGCCGTAGCGCAAGGCCGCCGTATGCGCAATTGGCGGCGCGTGCTGAGCCTATACGCCAATTTATGGACCGTATTCCTGTTTTTCTATCCGTTGGGACTGGCATTCAATCCGCAACTTTTCAATACCGGCATATACGATGCGGCACTCAATCTTACCGGTCTGAAATGCTCCATGAACGGTGCATGGTGGTTTCTCCTGCCATATGCGATACTGACACTCCTGTCGGACCGCATACTGAAACTGATATATTCAGCCGGTGTGAAGCATGAAATACTGATGCTCGTCCCGGTCTTCATGCTGTACGCAGGGGCATACGTTGCTGTCGATTCCGTTAATCCCGACCATTCCGGAACAGCCGGACTTGTGGTTATCAACGTGCTGAGGATATTCATGTTGCTGTTCATGTTCATGGCCGGAGTGATGTTTGCAAGACACCGGCTTATAGAAAAACTGAGGTCGCGGCTGACCTCTCGTTACAGTTATGGCAGAATCAATGTCACAGCGGCTTGTACGGCGGCCGTACTACTGTTCATAAAACTTTGCATCGGCGCCTCAAGTCTCATACATCCATGGTTTGTGATGATACTCATACCGCTGTACGCTGTGTGCAAACGTCCGGCATGGGCTGACCGCATGTTTGAATACTTCGGCCGACACAGCACGAATATGTGGCTCATCCATTATTTCTTCGTTCATTACATATTCGGCAATGCCATTTACTCATTGCGCTATCCTGTCGTGATATGGATTGTCCTTGTAGCCGTCTCGCTGGTATCATCGTATATCGTAGGTTTTGTATATGCTCCGATAAGGAGACTTGTAAGACAGGAACGTCCCGTTATCAGCCGCTAAGCAGATATCAAGTCTATCTCGATCAAGCCTCATTTTTCTTTGCCGGCAAATCAAACCTCCGCTCCCACTCCTTACGCGTACGTTTCCACCTGTTATGTGTCCACAGCCACAGATGAGGCTGACGACGGATGGTCGCTTCCAGTTCACGCCAGTACAGTTCCGTAAGTCCGTATTCTGACAATTCCTGCGGTGCATCGCTCATCAGTTTGAATTCAGCGACATACCGTCCTCGTCTTTCTCTACGGACATCGAGATAGTATGTCTTAAGGTTATACTTACGTGCAATACGCTCCGTACCGGTCAGTACAGGTGTATCATGGTTCAGAAAATCCGTCCAATAATGTATATTGTTCCAAAACGGTGTCTGATCAGCAATGAATCCTATGATTACAGGCTTTCCCTCATTGCGGTATTTCACAATATAACGCAATGTTTCCGCCATCGGTATGCTTATGGCCCCCATACGCCCTCTCAAACGATAGAACAATTTGTCGAACATCGGATTCTCAAGCACATGATATATCTGTGCACATACAGCATCGCAACCTATCGACAACGGCAACGATGTCACCCACTCCCAATTGCAATAATGTCCCAGATACAACGCGCACGACCGACCGCTTTTCAAGGTTTCCCTCACTTGTTCCAATCCCTCGAAGCGCATCCGTTTCTTCATCTGCCTGCCGCCCATTGAGAACAGTTTGATTGTCTCTACAATATAGTCACAGAACCATGAATAGAAGTCCTTCTCTATTCTTATTATCTCCTTGACCGTCTTGTCAGGAAAAGAGTCTGTAAGATTCCTGCGCACCAATGGCCGGCGATATCTTACAACATAATATATCAGGTAGAACAACCCGTCGGAAATTACATAAAGCACCCTCAGCGGCAGCAGCGATATGAGATACCACAGACCGAATACAGTGTAATAAAATGCCTTTTTCATTCCCTGACCGTTATAAAATTCATAATCTTACTGTTTTTACTGCATATGGTTTTACAGTATAATATGCAAAGATACGGAAACCTTTTGAGACATACAACAAAAAAATATTGCAATCTTCCGATTAAATCAAAAGATTGCAATATTTCCTTATCCAATCATTAAAACAGTTCCGTATGGCCTATATGGTCTGCATATCGTTAAGCCTTTTGTAATATCCGTCGAGAGCGATGAGTTGTTCGTGCGTGCCACGCTCCACAATCCTGCCCTCGTGTATCACGCATATCTCGTCGGCACTGTGTATCGTTGACAGACGATGTGCGATGGCAACGGTGGTGCGCGTCTTCATGAGCCTCTCGAGAGCTTCCTGCACCAACCGCTCGCTCTCGGTGTCAAGAGCCGACGTCGCCTCGTCGAGTATCAGAATGGGCGGATTCTTGAGTATGGCCCGGGCTATGCTCACACGCTGGCGCTGTCCGCCCGACAGACGTCCGCCGCGGTCACCGATATTGGTGTCGAATCCGTGCTCCGACTCCATTATGAAGTTGTAGGCATTCGCTATCCTTGCCGCCTCGTCTATTTGCTCCTGCGTGGCGTTGTCCACCCCGAAGGCGATGTTGTTGCGGAACGAGTCGTTGAAGAGAATGGCCTCCTGATTGACGTTGCCTATCAGCTGGCGCAGGTCATATATTCCGAGGTCCTTCACGTTGATGCCGTCTATGAGCACTTCGCCCTCCTGCACGTCGTAGTAACGCGGAATGAGATCTACCATGGTCGATTTTCCTCCTCCGCTCTGTCCCACCAGAGCAACTGTCTTTCCCTTCTCTATCGTCAGGTTGATGTTGCGCAGAATCCAGCGTGTCTGCGAAGGGTCTTCGGCATTATAGTTGTACGCGAACGACACGTTACGGAACTCTATCGTATGCCTGAACTCGTCTATGTGCTTCGGATTGTCTTTCTCGCGTATAGGGTTCTCGGCATTCAATATCTTGTTGACACGGTCCATCGAAGCCAGTCCGCGCGGTATGTTGTAGCTTGCCTTTGAAAACTCTTTCAGCGGATTAATGACACTGTAAAGGATTACAAGATAATAGATGAACGTCGGGCCGGAGATGGTTGACTTGTTGAGCACGAGTATTCCGCCGAACCACAGCACTATCATTATGAGCACCGTGCCGAGAAACTCGCTCATGGGGTGAGCCAGCTGCATCCTTATCACCATGCGCTTAAGCGTGTCGCGGTGCAGATTGTTGATACGGTCGAAACGTTCGTTCATCTTCTTCTCGGCACAGAAAGCCTTTACTATGCGCAGTCCGCCGAGCGTCTCCTCCACCTGGCTCATAGTGTCACTCCACAGGGCCTGCACGTTGAGCGACTGCGCCTTGAGCTTGCGGCTCACCACTCCCATGAACCATCCCATGGCGGGAACCACGGCAAGAGTGAAGAGCGTCAGCTCCCAACTGATGAAGAACAGCGTAACAACATAGCTCACAATGAGGATAGGATTCTTGAAAAGCATGTCGAGCGACGACATTATCGATGTCTCCACCTCGTTCACGTCGCCGGTGATGCGCGCTATGATGTCACCCTTGCGTTCGTCGGTGAAGAAACTCAGCGGCAGCGCCGTTATCTTGAAGTATATCAGATTGCGTATGTCGCGGACTATTCCCGTACGTATGGGCACGATAAATGCCGAGGCACCGAAATACAGGCTCGTCTTTATCAGTGTTGTGAAAACGAGGAACAGCCCGATGGCAAACAGTGCCGTCACCGCTCCCCAGCTGTCTATCATCTGACAAACGTAATAGTTCAAGTTGCCGGAGGCCCAGTCTTTCAGACTCCCGTCGCCCCAAGCCATCGGGCTTGTCACCCTGTTCTCGTCTACCTTGAAAAGTATCTGCAATATGGGTATCAATGCCGCAAACGAAAAAATGTTCATGACCGCCGACAGTATGTTGCACACTATCGACAATACCAGATATTTTCTATAAGGCGGCAGAAAACGCCACATTATATTCAAAAAGTCTTTTACCATTTTAAAAGGAGTTAGTTGAAAAAGGAACTACCGCTTACTGTATCCGCTTAGGAACTGTTGTCCTGCAACCGGCAATGGGCCGGGCGGAATACAACGTCTGTCGCCCTTCTCTTTCAATTCTTATATTCCGAGTCTTTTCCCGAACAGAGTGGCGCTTGTACTGCCTGTTATAACCACACGCACTGTCTGCCCCACCCGGCTGTCGCCCTTGTCAAACACCACCATCTTGTTCTGCTCCGTGCGTCCGCACATCTGCTCGCGCGAGCGCTTGCTGTAGCCTTCTACGAGCACGTCAAACTCGCGGCCCTCGTCGCGGCGGTTGGCCTCGGCCGACAGTTCCGTCTGCAACTGTATCATCTCGTTGAGCCGTCTTATCTTCACCTCCTCCGGCACGTCGTCCGGCAGATGTTTCGACGCGTACGTACCGGGACGCTCACTGTACTTGAACATGAAGGCCGAATCGTAACCCACCTCGCTCATCAGCGACAGCGACATACGGTGGTCTTCCTCGGTCTCGCTGTGATAGCCCACAAACATGTCCGTCGAGATGGCACAGTCGGGCACTATACGCCGTATCGCCGCCACGCGGTCGAGATACCATTCGCGTGTGTACTTGCGGTTCATCAGCTGCAGAATCCTGTTGCTGCCGCTCTGTACGGGCAGATGTATATGGCGGCACACGTTCGGCTCCCCGGCTATCACTCTGAGTGTATCGTCGCTCATGTCCTTGGGATGACTTGTAGTGAAGCGTACACGCATCTCCGGCACCGTGCGGGCAACCATACGCAACAGACCTGCGAAGGACAAGTCTCCTTCGGATGAGCCGGCAGGAATCCTGTACGAATTGACATTCTGCCCCAGCAGTGTCACCTCCTTGTATCCCCGGTCGCGCAGATCGCACACCTCGCGCAGTATGCTCTCTACGTCGCGGCTGCGCTCCCGCCCGCGGGTGTACGGCACTATGCAGTAGTGGCAGAAGTTGTTGCATCCGCGCATGATGCTGACAAATCCTCCCGTACGGCTTGCGTGCAGCCTCTGAGGCACCACATCGCGGTATGTCTCCGTTGTCGAAAGTTCTATGTTGATGGCCTTGTGGCCGGCCTCGGCCTGTGCTATCAGATCAGGCAGTGCAAGATAAGCGTCCGGTCCCGCCACAAGGTCGGCATGATGGTTCTCGAGCAGTTCGTCGCGCACTCTCTCGGCCATACATCCCAATACTCCCACTATCAGCTTGCGGCCCTTGCGGCGTTCGGCGTCGAGTGCTTCAAGACGGTGATAAATCTTCTGCTCCGCATTGTCGCGCACCGAACATGTGTTCAGCAACACGGCATCGGCATCCGCTATATCCTCGCAGACATCGTATCCTGCCATTTTCATCACCGAGGCCACGACCTCCGAATCCGCAACATTCATCTGGCAGCCATAGGTCTCGATAAACAGTTTTTTCATAAAGTCTTAATTATATAATCAAGGTGCAAATGTACAATAAAATAGTGAGATTATACACCGGCAGGATAAAGAAAATGATTTGCGGAATTATTTTGCGGGATTTTCTTTTGAGAAAAAAAGGGTGCAACGAGCCACACGACTGATGACGAAAATGAAAATCACCAAAAAGAAACAGCAAGGCATTCAAAGCCTCCCCAAAAACAGATCATACGTATTGATTCTGTTGAATGACTTATGAATCAATGAATGCCAAGTAAATTTTATTCTGAAAAAAACGCATTTTATTTTTTCCGAAATAGAAAAGCCGGGAGGCCTTCTCGGCTTCCTTTACACACGTTTTTTGCCTTGTTTTCTCGCCGTAAGGGCCTCCCGACACTCCCGCGAGGGCCGTTTCGCATTGCAATAAGGCCGCCGTCGCAATGCAACAACGGCCTTATTGCAATGCGAAACGGCCCTCTCTGCTTTCTTGACAAAGCCTCATCTACATAACGTGCTGACTGTCAGCGCTCCCCGTTTGATACAAAAATCGCGATTTTCGGTGCCTTGTCCGAAAATCGCGATTCCGATGTCGCTTAACATACGTTAAAGTAAAGATTTTTAAATACCGGCGTATCAGAACTTTGGGTTTGCCACATCCTTATCTCTTCCTGTACTTTACGATCGTCGTCACACTGCCATCGGATACCGAAGTTTTCCGCTTGTCGTACGTGAGCATGTATATGCGCGTACAATCGTTCTTCTCTATCGTGAGCAGCATCGTCACCTTGTTGCCGTCCTCTGTCTCGCTGAACGTGCCGCTACCGGCCTCAGACCTGAATACCCCGACAAAGGAGGCAGCGTTGTAAGACGATGTCTTGAGCACCTTGACCACCTTTTTGACCTTGTGCGTGGCGGGATTTCGCTCTATGACCGATGTGAATGTGCTTGCCCCTATACACTCGTTTGAAAACATGTTCATACGATTGTCTATCGTGTTCTGGCCGCGCGCATGCGACAGCACCGACACGACAACAACCAAAAGCATCAATATTCTTTTCATAAACTCAAAATCAAGAAAACGTTATCACTCAAGCAACCTGCGGATGCGCTCGCGCTCTTCTGGATCGCTTATGGCACCGAGCACATCCTGTTCGGCCGCCGTTATAGCAGCTTCGGCACTGGCACGGTGTTCCTGTATCTCGACCATACGCAGCGTACTCTCTATATGCGGCAGAATCTTTTTAAGATTGTCAGTACGCTGACCGTCGACAATCATATAGCTGCCGCCGTAGAGCGACGAAAGACGGTTGCGGTAGCGGATGTCTTCGGCAATGAAAATTCCGGCGGCTATCAGCACTACAGCAGCGGCGGCAACGGACACACGCCTCAACACGGCAAAGCGCCGGCGTGTCTGCGGAGGGACCGGCATACAGCACTCTCCTCTCCCATCCGGCTCCTCACCGGCAGTATTTCCACCGGCAGCAGCCGGCGTTGCCGGTGGAACCAGCAGTGCGAAGTCGCGAAACATCTCGCAATACTCCTCCAGTTCGGCCGGAACATCGTCCGAAGCGAAGAATGCGTATAGACGCCGTTCTTCGTCAATCGACGTGGCACCGTCAAAAAAACGGTCCATAAGCATCTTTACATTCTTTATATCATCCATCTTCTCCATTGTCATCGCTTGTTTCTCATTTGTCTGTAACGGTCTCTCACAGCCTGGCGGGCACGGCTCAGGGCCTTCCTCACCGCCTCTTCGCTGCTACCGGTCTGTTCGGCAATATCACCCATCTCCATGCCATCTAAATGCCGCATGCAGAGCACGGTACGCTGCCGGTCGGGCAGCCGGTCGACGATAGCCATTATCCTGTCCACACGCTCGCACGAATCGTCAACGGCGGCGGCAGCGGAACAGACGGCAGTGGCAGAAAAGCAACGGTCTGCAACGGCCGCCAGGCCTTCATCGCCCGCAAGCGGGACCACCGTCACGGCATTGCGGCGGCGGAGCCTGTCGACGCATATATTACGGACAACGACACGTGCCATCGGCTCCATCGGACAGTGCAGATTGCAGCGCATGTCCCAAAGCTTCATCATGGCGTCCTGCACCACATCTTCAGCTTCGTCGCCTACGTACTGCCATGCCGTGCCTACAAGGCGCGGGCGCAGCACTGCGGCTTCTTCCATATATTCGCTGTCCGTCATAGGCAATGGTTGTGTGTATCTGCCGTCAGGCCGGTCCGGTTCAATATCTGTTCAGACCGCTGCAGTTCACCGCTGCGGCTCCCGAGCCTTCTATTTTCACATCGTCGGCCGTGCCCGTTATCGTTATGGCCGACATGCCGGTGTGGACAACGTTCAATTTGTTGCAATCCACTCCGATGTTCATACTCCTCGCTCCGCTGCTGGAAATGTCCGCCCGGTCGCCCTTGTATGTGAGTATCGAATTGCCCATACCACCTTGGTTTATGCTCAGGGTCGTGCCGCTCATCTTTCCCGATCTTATCTGGGCCGTGCCGGTGGCTGTCAGCCGTATGGCCGGAGCCTCTGTGTCACCCATTACCAATGTACCCATACCGCCGCAAGAGATATCGAACGTTCCGCTGCTCGTGATGTTGCCCGATTCTATATTAGCCGTTCCGCTCTTGTCTATCTTTATGCTTTGGCAGTTTATATCGGCCGTGGATATTATTCCCATTCCTCCGGCCTCTATCCTAAGGTCGCCTGAGGCACGGACTGGCCCGACACACAGGTCGGCAGTGCCGTATTTGTTCATCGAGACGTTACTGCCGCTGACATCGGCCGCCGTAAGTTTGCCCATGCCTCCGGCCTTGATAGTGAGATTGCCGGAGGCATGGACCGCTCCCATACTCAGGTTGGCGGTGCCGTGTTTGTCTATCTTGACGTCGGTGCCCTTTATGCGGCCGGTGCTGACGCTTGACATGCTGCCTGCCGTAAGTATGAAATCGCCGGTATCTATATCCGACAGTTCGGCCACGGTCTCGCCGAAACACTCTATGAGCCGTGGATTGGGGCATGACACTTCCAGTATCACCATCCCCTTTTCCAGTTCCACTCTACCTTTCCATTTCAGACAAAGTTTGCTGCCATCGACGTATACGTTTGCCAATTCGTGTCCTTTCGCCGTTGTGGTAAGGGCAACGCTATATTCGGAAGACTGCCTGTACTTGAGCGTGGTTATCCAGTAGCATTCTATCTCATTGAAATCGCGCAACGGAAGTGTGCGCCTGATAAGCCGACCGTCGTCCGAAACGCTCTCCTTACATCCGCCGTCAGCATACGCCATGCCTGTAGCCGCCTTACGCGAACTGCTGCAGGCCGTAGACATGCACACGGCCAGAGCAATGATAAATAATCTCCGTATGTTCATAATTGACTGGTTATTGGTTTGTTTTCATAATCTTTTAACTGTTCATCAAACGGTATTACACAAAGAGACGTCCCCCCGTTGTTTACCTGTAATACGTAAAAACAACAGTTTTGTGACATAAAAACAAAGGAAAAAAAACGATAATCGACTCAAAAAAGACACACAGCCTCATGACATGACGTGTCATGAAACATCGTCGTTATCGGTCATCGGCCCGTACGGCACATCTCCGAATAGTCCTTAGGCTCTATCCTGCCCGTGAGCACACACAGGGCGTTGTAGGCCAGTGAGTTTATCTCGTTCTCGCCGGGCATCACCACCACCGGAGCAAGAAAGTCAATCTGCGCCTTTAGCCGCTTCATGCAATAGTCGCTGTAGGCTATGCCGCCGGTGACGATGACGGCCTTCTCCTCACCGTGCAACGCCACATGCATGGCCCCTATCTGCTTTGCCACGGTATAAAGCATGGCATCGAGAACCGTGCGGCACGGCTCGTCTCCATCCTCGGCACGGCGTGCTATGGTTATCATGTCGTTGGTGCCGGTATATGCCATCAGACCTCCGTGGCCGTGAATCATCTTCTTGATCTGCTTCATGGTATACTTGCCGCTGAAACAAAGGTCGACAAGTTGTCCGGCAGGCAGCGTGCCGGCACGTTCGGTAGAGAATGGTCCCTCGCCGTCAAGAGCGTTGTTGACATCGATGACCATACCGCGACGGTGGGCGCTGACAGAGATGCCGCCGCCCATATGAGCCACTATCACGCTGATATCCTCATAGCGCTGTCCGGCCTTGGAGGCATACTGACGGGCCATAGCCTTGCTGTTGAGAGCATGGAACACCGATTTGCGCATCATCCCGGGTATGCCGGTATAGCGTGCCACGGTCTGCATCTCGTCGACCACCACCGGGTCGGCAATGAACGCAGGGCAGCCGCATTCCTGTGCCAGTTCGTCGGCCAGCAGCGCACCGAGATTGCACACATGGTCCATCTCGGCCGTAAGCAGGTCGCGCTTCATTTTCTCGTCGACACGATATACGCCTCCAGGCAGCGGACTGAGCAGACCGCCGCGCCCTATGACAGCATCGAAACCGACAGCGATGCCATCGGCCTGCATCCTGCGGCGTATGAAGTCCATGCGATATTCATACTGCTCGGTGGAACGGTGAAACCGCACGAGGTCGGCAGCGGAATGATGCGCTCCCGACATCCACACGGCACGGTCGTTCTCGTAGAGGGCGAGTTTGGTCGATGTTGCTCCGGGATTGATTACGAAAATGCGGTAAGGACGTGAGCCGTCACGGCATGTATTGTTGTCGGTAATTGGTTTCATAGTCAGTAGTTGTTACTTGTTAATTTATGGTTTGCCACGTGCGGCGGCATACCGCAACGTGACTTCTGCAATATTGTCATAAAGCGGCCATGACCAGACTGTAGTACTTGGACACTTCCGAATCGGCTCTCGAGGCCACCACCACCGGTACCGTCGTACCGGCAAGCCACCCGGCGGTCTGTGCTCCGGCAAAGAGCGTAATGGTTTTGTAGAATGTGTTGCCGGCCTCGATGTTGGGAAATATCAGCACGTCGGCACAGCCTGCCACGGGCGACGATATGCCTTTGATGGCCCCGCTCTCGGCATCGAGCGCCGTCTTGACATCCATCGGCCCGTCGACTACAGCATTGCCGTATGCTCCTGCGGCGGCACGACGCTTTATCTCTTCGTAGGCTACAGTGTGCTCGAACTTGGGGTTCACCTTTTCCGTGCAGTGTGTCAGCGCTATGTTGGGAGTGTCGATTCCGAAACGACGGCATGCCGATGCACAGGCATTCACTATGGCATCAAACTGTACGAGCGTAGGACGGGGCACCACAGCGGCATCCGAAAACATCAGCAGTTTCCCGTAAGCCGGTATGTGGCTCATCGTGATATGGTTCATCACGCGCCCCGGTTCCAACAGTCCGCATTGCTTGTCGAGTACGGCCCGCAGAAGCACATCTGTGTTCACCGTTCCCTTCATCAGCACATCGGCCTCGCCACGCCGCACCACAGCCACTGCCTCACGCGAGGCCTCGGCCGCATCGGCACAGACCACAATGTCCACCAATCCGGCATGGGCTTCCGCCACACGCGCAAGACGCGGACTGAGCGGTCCTGCCGTAGTAAGCACAAAGCGCGCGAAGCCCTCGCCAAGTGCGCGCTCTATCACATATTCGGTATGTGTGTCGTGGGGGCAGGCCAAAGCTATGCACTTTCGGACAGACATGCCTCTAAGTCTCTGTTCCAAAAATGAAAAATCATGAAGTAGTTCCATAGGCTTTATTTTTCTGCAAACTTAAGAAAATAATTTCTATTTAACGAGAATTATGCGGGAAAAATCTTTTTAAGATAATGCTTTTCTCATATCGAACTCACGTTAATATAATAATAAAAAAACTAAGAGCTAAAAGTGAATAATCAGGAGTTATGATACCACCGGGACCTTCAGTCTCTGTTTATGCAACATATCATAACTCCTGATTATTCACTTTTAATCCTTAACTAAATGGCTGTGTCGTTGTCGATCAGTTCGAGCAGACGCTCCACGGCCTCCTCCTCGGGAATATTCTTTGCCACACACTCCTTGCGGCGGTAAAGAGAAATCTTGCCTCGGCCGGCGCCAACATATCCGTAGTCGGCATCAGCCATTTCGCCGGGACCGTTGACGATACATCCCATTATGCCTATTTTAAGACCTTTCAAATGCGCTGTGGCCTCCTTGATACGCGCTATGGTCGAGCGCAGGTCGTAAAGCGTGCGTCCACACCCCGGACAACTGATATACTCTGTCTTTGACGTGCGCAGACGTGCAGCCTGCAATATGCCGAAGGCTGTATCACAGATGTCAGATGACGACAGTGTTCCGTCGTTCATCAGCCAGATTCCGTCGCAGACTCCGTCAAACATAAGTGCTCCCATATCGACGGCAGCTTCAAGTTGGAAGTCACCTTTTTCCTCCTGCGTGTGGCGATACATCTGGCATATTACCACCGGGTTGGTCAGCCCGGCGGCAGAAATCTCGTGGATGAGGGCACGCTGTTCGCCAAGACGGTTCTGATGGTTGCTCACGCACACCACAACCACCTCAGGATGCCTGCGCAGACATGCCGTATACTCCTCTGCCGGCACACCGTATTGCAGCACAAGGAATTTGACATCGGCTTGCACTGTACCAATGAACGGCATGGCCGTATGGGGGAAGATGGGATAGAAGGAGCCCGCCCCCCCCTCAGTCCCCCCAAGGGGGGATGAAGCAGCAGCACCGAAATGCTCCTGATATACATTAAAGTCGACGATATACTTGTGGCCGGACGCCGGATTCGCCGGCATATTGCCACCTATATATATATAGTCGGGCTTCATATCGGACTTCGTATTGGGCTGCTCGTCGGACTCAGTGTCTCCCGCAGGGCATCCCCCCTTGGGGGGACCGAGGGGGGCCGGTCCCACCACCACCGGCACATTGTCACCGCCGATATTCCCCACGGCTGTCGTCTTGCGACGCTCGGGGTGCAGCCAATCGAAACCGGCACATGCCGTGGCAGGGATCATCATGTGACCGTCACGACACGTGACATAGTCTACAAGATGGCGTGCCACGGGAATCTCAGCCTCGGGCTCCTCGCTGAGTGATACGCGGATGGTGTCGCCGATACCGTCGGCCAGCAATGCACCGATACCTACGGCACTCTTTATGCGTCCGTCCTCACCCTCGCCGGCCTCGGTCACTCCAAGGTGCAGCGGATAGTACATGTCCGCGCGCTCCATGGCGTCGACAAGCAGACGTACCGAACGTACCATGACGACAGTGTTGCTTGCCTTTATGGAGATGACCACATCGTCAAACTTCTCCCGCTTGCAGATGCGCAGAAATTCCATACAGCTCTCAACGATGCCCTCGGGCGTGTCGCCGTAACGCGACATGATGCGGTCGGAGAGCGAACCGTGATTGACGCCGATACGCACTGCCGTATGATGCTCGCGGCATATATTGAGGAACGGCACGAAACGTTGTTCTATCTTCTGAAGTTCGGCGGCATATTCTTCATCGGTATACTCCAGTTGTCTGAACGTACGGGCGGGATCAACATAGTTACCCGGATTCACACGTACTTTCCCGGCATAGAGTGCAGCCACATCGGCCACGTTGGGGTTGAAATGCACGTCGGCCACTATCGGGACTGCATATCCGTCGGCTCTCAGCCGCTCACCGATATTCTTCAGGTTCTCGGCCTCGCGCACGCCCTGCGTGGTAAGACGCACATATTCTCCTCCGGCATCCACTATGCGTTCTGTCTGAGCCACTGAACCTTCGGTGTCGGTAGTCTGCGTAGTGGTCATCGACTGCACACGCACAGGATTGTCGCCGCCGAGAGGAGTGTTGCCTACGTTGACGACAGATGCCTTGCGGCGTGAGTAGTTAAACAAGTCTATCATGACAATATCTTTTTTAGTGAAGAGTGTAGAGTGATGAGTGCAGAGGTATGATTACCGTCAAGCCTCATTTACTAAAGGTAATCATACCTCTTTTAGTACAATTCTTATTTACTCTCTTGGTATGATTACCCTCAAGCCTCATTTACTAAAGGTAATCATACCTCTGCAATCATCACTCTGCACTCTAAACTGATTCCGATGAATCAGTTGGTCTTGAAATTGTATTTCACCTCAGCCAGCTCCATGTTGGCCTTCTCTATTTTTGCTTTCAGCCCGCTCTTGAACTCGGCAAGGCGTACGGCCAGAGCCTCGTCAGCCAAAGCCATCATCTCCACGGCCAGGATTGCGGCATTCTGCGCTCCGTTCACTCCCACCGTGGCCACAGGTATTCCCGGAGGCATCTGTATGATACTCAACATGGCGTCAAGCCCGTCAAGCATGCCCTTGATGGGTACTCCGATAACGGGCAGCGTTGTCGAAGCCGCTATCACCCCTGGCAGCGCGGCAGCCATGCCAGCTCCGGCTATTATCACCTTTATACCGCGATCCTTGGCTCCGCGGGCAAACTGCTCCACTGCATCCGGCGTGCGGTGGGCAGACAGTGCGTTAACTTCAAACGGCACCTGCATCTCGTCAAGAAACTTGCAGGCCTTTTCCATTACGGGCATATCACTCGTACTGCCCATGATAATACTTACTACTGGATTCATATTCTTTTTATATTTGCAAATATTCATTCAATACGGCTTTTCCATAACAACGTCTACACGAACAATATGGTAAGTGCCGAGCATACCATACCGATGCAGAATCCTCCAACAACCTGAGCCAACGAGTGCTGGCGCAGAATCATTCGGCTCGTACCGAGCAATCCGGCAAGCAGAAAAACGAGGCACATCCACCACACGGGATTGAAACCGAATATCTCTCCAAACGAGAACAATGCCCCCGCCATACCGCCGATAGCCGCCGTATGGGTGCTGATCTTCCACCATGCATTAATTATGGCACAGACAATCTGTATCATCAGTGCCGCTGTAATGATGCTTCCCATGAAATGGGGTATGTGCAACCTTTCCATGATATATACACACATTAGATAACACATGATAGATATTACATACGGCACCATTCGCCGCTCCTTGTGTCCCAATTCTATAAGCGTCCAACCCTGATAATGACGGTATAGACGTATTAGCAGTGTCGGAATCAATATTGTAAATACGCACACCAAAGACAGGACAAAAATCTTGTAGAACAGCGGCAACAGGCTGAGATAACTGAACAGAAACAATGCTATCAGTCCCACAAGAGGCAGATAGAACGGCGCAAACAGCATACTGAACAACCGTGCCGCAAGAATGATATTCTTGGTACGTGTGCTCTTATGCCTTTCCGAAGGATAAAGCCTTTGTTGATGTTCTTTGTGTAACATCTTTTTTATTTGTTTTATTATTGGGCAGATATTCCTAACTCTTCATTCAATGAATCCGCCTCAGACGGGCTATCGGTATGCTGAGCTGCTCACGGTATTTGGCCACGGTACGACGGGCTATGGGATAACCGCGCTTGTTGAGTTCATCGCGCAAGGCGTCGTCGCTCAGCGGGCGGCTACGGTCCTCGGCATCAACTATATCCCGTAAAGCGGCTTTTATACGGCGTGTCGACAATTCTTCGCCGCTTTCCGTGACATAGCTGTCGCTAAAGAAATGACGCAAGGGGAAAGTCCCCCACCGTGTCTGGGCATATTTGCTGTTGCTTACACGTGAGATAGTAGAAAGGTCGAGACCTGTTTTCTCGGCTATGTCCTTAAGAATCATCGGACGTAACGAGGCTTCGTCTCCATCCTCGAAAAAACGGTGCTGCCAGTGTATTATGGCTTGCATGGTAAGCGTAAGCGTACGTCGACGCATTTTCACAGCCTCAATAAATCCCTGTGCCGCCTCTACTTTCTTCTTGGTATACAGAAGCGCCTCCTTCATCTGCCGGCTCATTCCGGCCTTGTTCTCCTGATATTCGCGCAACGTGTCGGCAAACGATTGCGACACATGCAGTTCGGGAACATCGCCACTGTTGAGCGAGAACGTCACACTGCCGTCCTCATGCGTGTCAACTATAAAATCGGGCGTTATCTGCTGCATATTCCTGCCTACAGTCTCACCCATCGACGCTCCAGGCTTGGGGTTCAGCTTTCGTAACTCACCCATCAGTACATCGGCCTGCATCTCCGTCAATGACAGTGCCGCCCGTATACGATGCCAATGTTTCTTAGTGAACTCGTCAAAATAACGTTCAACCACATCGAGCATCAGATTCTTCAACCGTGAGTCGGGTCTGCGCTTCACCTGCAACAGCAAACACTCCTGCAAACTGCGGGCTCCGATGCCGGGCGGGTCGAGATACTGCTGCATAATGCCGAGCACACGGTCTATATCGTCGGCCGTCACGTCCAACCCCTGATATATGGCCAGTTCGTCGGCGATGCCGTCCATGCTTTTGCGCAGCAATCCATCGTCGTCGAGCGAGCCTATCAGATATTCCATTATCTGGCGTTGCCTGTCATCGATATCCATCTCGCCCAGTTGCTCCTTCAACTGGTCGTAGAATGACACCGCCTCACCATATACCATGTCCTCACGCTCATCCTGCGTGTTGATTCCGCCATGATACACTGGCAGATCTTCATCATCGCGCCCTATATTGCTCAAAGCGTCGTCAAGCGCCGACTGCCGTTCCTCGCGCTCATTGCGCGTGTCAAAATCGTCATCCGAAACAGTGTCGTCGTTTGGACCATCATCATAGATTTCGTTTCCTGATGTAATGTCATCTCCCGGTGACTCCGCCTCAAGCGCAGGATTGTCGTCCATCTCGGCATTTATCCGCTCCATCAACTGATTGATGGGCAGTTCCACCAGATGGGCTTGCAACAGCTGCTGTTGCGAGAAGTTTTGTGTCTGCCTGAGCGCTTGTTCCTGTTTCTGTTCCTGAACCTGACTTTGAGCCATAAACAAAATGAAATTATCGTGTCTTTTTTCGTCTGCAAATTTAAATAAAAAAAAGAATAAAGAAAAACTTAATGGTTTTTATTTATTTTCTTTAGGAGTTTTCTTTTAGGAGTTAAAGAGAATTATAGTTGGCAAAATTCGCTAAAGGAAGAACCAAACCGTTTATAAAAAAAACTCCTTCAACTCCCTCGCATACGATGCAAGACCCTCAATACTGCTATTACCGAAACGTTGCCATATAGTGCGACAGGCTGGCATTAACGGAGAGGAAAGGAGTCGAAGATTAGCCGGACGACTCAGATAAGGATCGAAATGCTGGTATAGTTGCAACACATCATTTACCACGTCAGGCGAAATCCTCATCACTCGCGCCAGTTCTATCACCTCAGGGGTCTCGGGTACCATCGTGGCCGGAGTAAGGCGGAAATACAGATCTATTATCATTATAAGCATTACAGGAATTACGTCAATGTCTTCACATATCGGACGAAAATCCCGCTCAAATGTCTCGACGGTATTCACACCGGCATAAAAAGCCTCGGCATTACAAAAACCACTCATGCCACGCAACCTCTTTACAGCTGCCGACAGTCGCCGTGGATTGCTGCCGTATGTCTCCCACAGATGTTCTATATAAGGTGTTTCATGATTAGCTATTGCACACATGCGGGTAAACAGCAATGCTGGACGTATGTGCAACTCAAGGCTCAGCTCTACCATCGGCCTGCTGTACATAGGCTTTACACCCACGGGGTTACGCAGGTAAAGTTGCATGAGCAACAGCCAATAATCATCAGACCAGTTTGATAGTTTTGCCATGTTATATGGTAGCAATATTTATTTTCTGCAAATATACAATTTCTTTTTCAGACAAGAAGAAATAAAATGAAAAAAGACATAAAAATTCAAAGGTAAACCCACATTTAAAATACAACCCTAACCAAACCTATCATTTTCCATTGAGAAGACAACGATACGTAAGTCAGCCAACAAGGTTAAACTACATTATTGTCCGGACAGAATGTGCCTTGTCTGGACAAAATGCGCTCTGGATGGATGCGCCCCAACGGGGCAACAAGCACACAGCCCGGGGCAGAGCGTAGCGACACCCCGGGATTCAAACATCGCCAATCCCCGCGCCCTGCAAGGTAGGGTGTCCAAAACTTGTCGCTCATTTCTGGAATCATAGTCAAATAAATATATTAAGTTAGTCAACAGAATCAAACTACATAATCACTCGGATATAGGATGGAGGCGCCCCGTCGGGGCAACGAGCACATAGCCCGGGGCAGAGCGAAGCGGCACCCCGGGAACAACACGATTGTACACACTCGCCCTGAAAGGGCAAAAGCATTAATTATCAGGTATTTACAGTTTATGTATTGTGTGTTTTTTATGCTTTTGCCCTTGCAGGGCGCGGAGTGTCGGTGTTTGATTCCCGGGGTGCCGCTTCGCTCTGCCCCGGGCTATGTGCTCGTTGCCCCGACGGGGCGCCTCCATCCTATATCCGAGTGATTATGTAGTTTAATTCTGTTGATCAACTTATTAAAATACAGAATATGACATTGTTGCAATTGAGTAATTTCGTATTTTAACGCCTCCGCTCATATAACGTTCATTTTTGAGATAAAATATAAAAAGTCAATTATTTAAATATCATACAGTTATTGCTAAATTTAATGCTATTTTGATACTAAAAATGAACCACAAATTATGGCCACCCTACCTGCAAGGGCAAAAGCATAAAGACATATGGGATAAAAATGTAAGTATCTTATAATTAGCGCTTTTATCCTTTCATAAACAACAGGCAGGCTGTTACGACCGCACAGCAATTCTTCCAATCATGGTCTTATACACCTTCCTTGGCCTTGAAGGCCAGCGCATACATGCGCATCTGCTTGACCATGGCCAACAGTCCGTTGCTGCGCGTTGGACTGAGATGGTCTTTCAGACCTATACGGTCGATGAAATACAGGTCGGCCGATAATATTTCATCAGGCGTATGTCCGCTTACTACTCTGATAAGCAAGGCTATGATACCTTTGACTATAAGTGCGTCGCTCTCGGCTGTAAAGTTGATACGGCCGTCTTCATAGTCGGCTTGCAGCCACACACGGCTTTGGCAGCCGTCGATGAGGTTGCTCTCCGTCTTGTAGCGCTCGTCGAGCGGTGCCTGCTCGTTGCCTAAGTCGATAAGCAACTGATACTTGTCCATCCAGTCTGTGAAATCAGAAAATTCCTCGATGATTTCGTCTTGAAGTTCGTTTATTGTCATAATGAGAAGCCCCCTATGGTCCCCCCCCAAAAAAAGGGGACACCTGTGAGTATAGTTATGTAATTATTTTATTGTTGTTATATTTTATATGTCCCTTGCTGCTATCCGCAGGCGTCACCTTTGGGAAGACTACATGGAACTTTCTTTTTCTATCCTGAACAGCTTGTCGCTCGGTCTCACTTTCTCCGGCACTGCTATGCTTATGCGCGTGCCTTTGCGGGCACGTTCTACAGGACCGTGGTCACCATGCACCACATCGGGCGTGACATAGAGCGCGCCGGTAGTAGGACCGGTGATGAGGAGTTTGTCCCCAGGAGCAAATTCTGTTGCCTCAACCGTAAACTCGGCCACTCCGAGTTTGCTGAAATACTTCACACCTTTGCCCACATACACCTTGCGCTCGGTTGCGCACGAACCGTAGTGACGGTTCCACTCGCCAAGCGTCTGCCCCTGATAGTACCCGTCCCAGAATCCGCGGTTGAAGACGGTGGCCAGACGCTCGTCCCACATGTCTTTTTTCTCCTCGGTAAACGTACCGTCGAGCACTGACGCTATGGCCTCGCGGTAACACTCCACCACTGTTTTCACATATTCCGGTCCGCGGGCACGGCCTTCTATCTTGAATACCCGCACACCGGCCTCCATCATGCGGTCGATGAAGCGTACAGTCTTCAGGTCCTTCGGACTCATGATGTATTTGTTGTCAATGGACAGTTGCTCGCCCGTCTCATTGTCGGTAACGGTATACGAGCGTCGGCATATCTGAACACAGCTTCCGCGATTGGCACTGCGGTTGGCCTCGTGGAGGCTCATGTAGCACTTGCCGCTGATGGCCATGCACAGTGCGCCGTGGCAAAACATCTCTATGCGGACCCGACGGCCTGAGGGGCCGCAAATGTTCTCCTCGCATATGCCACGGTATATCTCGGTCACCTGGTCCATGTTGAGCTCGCGGGCCAACACCACAACATCTGCAAACCGAGCATAAAACTTCAGCGCCTCAATGTTGGAGATGTTGAGCTGCGTAGACAGATGCACCTCCTGCCCCACCTCGCGGCAATACATCATCACGGCCACGTCACTGGCTATCACGGCCGATATGCCAGCTTCGCGGGCTGCGTCGATTATCTCGCGCATCTGACAGAGATCCTCTCCGTAGATGATGGTATTGACGGTGAGATATGTCTTTATACCGTGCGAGGCACACGTGGCCGCAATCTCGCGCAAATCGCCAATGGTGAACGTACTGGCCGAGTGAGCTCTCATGTTGAGTTTCTCTATGCCGAAATACACCGAGCCTGCCCCTGCCTTGATGGCCGCAGCCAGACTGTCGCGCGAACCCACGGGGGCCATTATCTCAAAATCGGATATGTTTGTTCCGGTCATTGCTGTATGTATTGTTGTGTAGTTGCTGTTACTGTGTATATGCCTGCGGCATGCACAATCGGTGTGCAAAGTTATGAAATTTAAGACAAACAGTAATACACATCAATGAAAAAACGCGCATTTTTTACGCTAAAGCGAGATATCAGGAGCACACATATACCGGTACGGGGCCGCTGTACTGCCGGTACAACGGCCTTGAACTATTGGTACACAGGCCTTGTACTGGCAGTACAAAGCCGTTGTACTGAAACGGGAGTGGCGTTGTCACGACTATTTCAGATAATCACTTTCAACGTGATGAGACATCGTCACTCCGTAATCTCTATCTAAATGTACATAAAAAAGGCGTGATTTCCATAACGGCAGAATAAAGAAATGATTCTTTCCTTAAAGGAAAGTCAGCTGACATAATGATATATCCCTAACAAATCTTGACCGAAATTCGTATTTTACACAGATTTGTCGTAAGTTTGCACAATCATGAAAATATGTATATTCTGTTCCGCCAACAGCAACATAGCCAAAACCTACTTCTCCGCCACCGAGGAGTTGGGACGCTGGATGGCGGAAAAAGGCCATACGGTGGTGTTCGGCGGCTGCGACCTCGGACTGATGGAGTGCATAGGGCGGACCGCACGTGAGAACGGGGCAAGAACGATAGGAGTAGTACCCACTAAGGTTGAGGAACGCGGACGCACCAGCCGCCACATCGACGTGCACATTCCCTGCGACAATCTCAGCGACCGCAAGGAACTGATGATGACCCAAAGCGATGTGTTCATCGCCCTGCCGGGCGGTATCGGCACGCTCGACGAGATATTCACCGTGGCGGCATCGGCCACCATCGGATACCACTCAAAGCGCATTATTCTGTATAACGTCGACGGTTTCTGGGATTCACTCATAGCCATGCTTGACGACTTGCAGCAGCGCGGATTCGTGCGCGGCTCGTGGCGCGACCATATCGTCACAGCTACAAATCTTGAAGAGATAAAGAGAATTTTGGGTTTCCTATAGAACCAGCCCCCCTATAATCCCCCAAAGGGGGATACCTGATAACCAATATAATCCTACTTGATGTGCCAACTTCACTCCTATAATCCTTCAAAGGGGGATACCTGATAACCAATATAATCCTACTTGATGTGCCAACTTCACTCCTATAATCCTTCAAAGGGGGATATTTGATAACCACCCAAAGACACGGGAACTCAGTATCCCCCTTTGGGGGATTATAGGGGGCTGGCTTTACATCCTCCTGTTCAACTGGAACAGCGCCGGAATCAGCATGCAGAACGAACAAAGCAAAGCAAGCACAACGCGTGTCTCCGTGCCGAAATACATGATAAGTTGAGCATCGGGTATGGGAAAGATGTTATACAACACATAAGCAATGGTATTGTTCACCCAATGATATACCACTCCGGGGACAATGCTGCCCGTTCGGACATACATCCATCCGAGGAGAATACCAATGACGAAAGCATGCGGCATCTGTGCGGGGTTACCGTGAACCACAGCAAATATCGCGGCCGAGACAGTGATGCACAACCACGGCCGGGACTTCCACTGACGGAACAGAGCACGGAGTATGGCGCCGCGAAACACAAGTTCTTCTACAAGCGGGGCCAACAACCCCACTGCCACATACCCCCAGCGCTCTCTGAGAACCATATCCATATGGACATCCAAAAGATTGGGCAATTCCGGCATCCGTTCCTGAATCCATAATGACGGCACTATGGCCCCCAAAGCAGCTACAGCACACCAGAAGAGGACGTCCCATGGTCCAGAACGTACATAATTGCGGGACACCACTGCCCACCGTGCAAGCAGAAACACGACCATGGTCACTATGCTGAACGCACCGGATGCCACAATGAGCATCATCGCTGTCATGTCCCCGGAACCGCTTGCCAACCGCCACAACAACTGCACACCGGACGTCACACCGACCTGAATTGCAAGAAACACTGCTAAATAAATCAAAGCATTCTTCATAAATCTCTTATTTTTTCTATCCTTTTTAAGGTTGAAATTCCTACCATCATACCTTACTACCGGAATCCTTGAATATCTCTTCGGTCATCTCTTTATCCTTGTTCAACTGCCGTACCAGTTCGTCAACATCGCGAAACCGCCGTTCTTCTCTCAGTCTCTTGACGAACGACACACCCATAGACATACCGTAAACATCACCCGAGAATCCAAATATGTGAATCTCTATAGTCTGACGTGTGCCGTCGAATGTGGGACGTGTGCCGATGTTCATCATTCCGCGATACAGTCTTGCATCGCCGGCAAGAGCCACCGTCACGGCATAAACACCGGATGCAGGTATAAGTTTGCGGTTGTCGTCGGGTTCGAGATTTGCCGTTGGAAAACCAATACTGCAACCAACATGCTCACCCGACACCACATGCCCGGACAATGTATACGGGTAACCAAGACAACGGCGGGCCATCTCCACTTCACCCTCTTGCAGAAACGAACGTATCACCGACGAACTGACGTTGACACCATTGAGCACAAAAACGTCACCCTGACGCACATCGAGCCCCATCTCCCGTCCGTAAGCCACATAGTCGCCGAATCCCTCACTGCGGTTATGTCCGAAGCGGTTGTCGTAGCCCGTTATAAGAGCTTTCAGTCCCAGCTGTCCGCAAAGCACATCGCTCATGAAGTCGCGTGCCGACAGTGCAGCCATAGTCTCGTCGAAAGGCAGAACCACACAATTGTCCACCCCCGTCTGCGCAAGCAGTTCTTTCTTCTCGCCGAAAGTGCTGAGCAACCTCGGTTGGAAATCACTATGCAGCACTTCACGCGGATGACGGTCAAAGGTGATCACCATCGACTCCATACCATTCGCTGCGGCTATCTCCCTCACCTGTTTTATCAGATGACGGTGACCTCGGTGCACACCGTCAAAGAATCCAATCGTACCAACGCATGGCCCTTTGGGCTTCATGCCTTCAGCCGGTATTATCACTCTCATAGTCCCTAACTTTATTGTTGGATTTCATCTTGTGTTTTCTCGCCATGGCAGAGTTGAAACAAATTTCGCTCTGCCCATTTGACTTGACGAAAACGTTCTATTAATGTTTCCCTGTCCGTTTTATTCTCATCATCCATCTCCACAGCTCACCGGCAATCAGCACAGGTGATGTTGCGGCAACTATCCACAGCCATGTGAAAGCATCAAGCGGAACTGTTCGAAACATTCTGCCTCCGAATGTGACTATAATCCACTGTCCCGCTATGATAATGGCAAGCACGAGCAACAGCCCACGGTCTTTCAACATGCCTTGCAATGCCGGTTTACAACTGCCGAGAGCCTTGGCATTGAACAGGTTCCACCACTGCAACATTACAAAGACCGTAAAGAACACCGTCAGCTCTTCGTCCGACAATCCGGCTATATGCTCAAAATAATAGAGCAGCGAAAGCATCGTTACAAAAAACACTGCACCCACAACACTTATGGCCCGGGCCATGGAACGGCTGACTATAAAGTCGGCCTGACTGCGCGGCCTGTCGTTCATCACCTCTTTCTCGGGCGGCAATGATGCAAGAGCCATCGCAGCAAAAGTATCCATAATAAGGTTGACCCAAAGTATCTGCGTTATCGTGAGCGGCATCTCGGTACCTATAAAAGAGCCTCCGAGTACGAGCAGCAGAGCCGTGACATTGACAACAAGCTGGAAAAAGATAAACCTGCGTATATTGTTGTACAGCGAGCGTCCCCACTCTACAGCACTGACAATACTGTTGAAAGAATCGTCGATGAGTGTCATGTCGCTTGCATTCTTGGCCACACTCGTTCCGGAACCGAGCGACAGTCCTACATGAGCATGGTTGAGTGCGGGAGCGTCGTTTGTACCGTCGCCGGTGACAGCCACCACCTCGCCACGCCGCTGCAGCAGATTGACAAGCCGCTGCTTGTCGGCAGGCCGCGCACGGCTCATCACCCGTATTTCCGACACACGCTCCAAAGCCTCATCGTCACCGAGAGCTGCAAATTCCGGACCGGTAATGACTGATTCCGCTGTCAGGCTCATCCCTATCTGACGTGCTATCTCCATAGCCGTTGCCGAGGTGTCGCCGGTAACTATCTTCACATTTATACCGGCACTGATGCAACTGCGTATGGCATCGGGCACCTCCTCGCGCAGAGGATCGCTGATGGCGGCCACACACTGAAGTGTCATATCACTCACCTCCATAGTGTCACATCTGCGGCATGCAAATGCCAATGTGCGCATAGCCTTGTTCTGCCACCCCGCAAGCATTCCTGTAACACGGGTGCGCTCTTCGTCAGTCATTACACAACGGGCCATGACAATTTCAGGTGCACCCTTGACAAACAGCCACCTTACACCATCCACATCGCACAACGTAGCCATATATTTACGTTCTGTGGAGAACGGCAACCTCTCTTCTATCGGTACTGATGCCCGCAATGCCCTATAGTCGGCGCCGTGACCGGTGAGCCACCTCAGCAGAGCCACTTCCGTAGGGTTGCCTATGCCACGGCTGTCATCGAGCTCGGCTGTGGTGTTGAGGGCGAAAGACAGGGCCAATGAAGGGAATGAATATCCTGATTTGCTGTCGTCTCCAACCGGCAGTACTTCTATCTCGTTCACCCTCATCTTGTTCTGCGTCAACGTGCCGGTCTTGTCGGTACAAATCACGGTCACAGCCCCCATAGTCTCACAAGCATGGAGTTTGCGCACCAGATTGTTGCTTTTGAGCATACGGCGCATATTGAGCGCCAAAGCCAGCGTCACTGCCATCGGCAGACCTTCAGGCACGGCCATCACTATCAGCGTGACAGCCATCATAAAATAGCGCAGCACCACTCCGGCCATCTGCACATAATCATCTGTATGCCATAACGGCTGTGTAAGTACATCGTGGCCCAAAAACACAACAAAAGCTGCCATAGCCACAGTTACCCCAACTTTGCTTATCATCGAGGCAAGCCGGTCGAGCTGGCGGTTGAGCGGTGTCTTTACGGCTGTCAGCTCCGTGGCGTCGTGGGCCACACGCCCTATCTCAGTGCCATCGCCCACTGCCGTCACTACCATTCTACCGTTACCATTCATCACCATCGTCGAACGCAACAACATATCGGCAGGATATGCAGCCTCGTCGGCATTACGCATCACATTGTCGATGGAAGAGTTTTCCGATACGGCGGCAGTACTGACGTGACTTTCATTGACGTATTTATCCGTCACAGGTTCGCCCGTAAGAGCCGATTCGTCTATCTGCAGATCCGTGGCCTCAAAAAGAAAGCCGTCGGCCGGCACCTCATCGCCCACCTCTACCATCACAACATCGCCTACGGTCACTTCACGACGTGCTATCTCACACACTTTACCGTCACGAACAACCTTTACCGGCTGTTCCTCGCCTATAGCCGTGAGTACATCAAACTTACGTGCTGCGTCGCGCTCAAAAAAGAAACCTATTGTAGTGGCAAGAAAGATGGCAAAAAAGATACCCACAGTTTCGACAAATTCCCCGTTTACAAAAGCCAATGCCAACGACACGGCTGCAGCTACAAGCAAAATACGTATAATGGGATCGTCGTACTTTTCAATATAAAGTAGCCACATTGACGTTCGTGCAGGAGGCGTGAGAACATTATCACCATACTTCAACCTGTTCTCCGCAGCCTGCACACCAGTAAGTCCAGTACGGTTTATATCACATCCGTCTGTTTTATTATCCATTTGACATACTCCTTCCTTATAAGGTATTTATTCTCTGCAAAATTAGCTAAAAAGGCCATGTCAACCAAGTATATAGAATTAATTTAGTTTCTTTTCACAAAAAAATATTTGGTAATTTGATTTTTTTATGTAACTTTGCACCCGAAATCAATCAACAATTGGTTTTTCGGGCTTTTAGCTCAGTTGGTTAGAGCAACAGACTCATAATCTGGAGGTCCCAGGTTCAAGCCCTGGATGGCCCACTTAAAGAAGCGTCAATTGCATAGTACGGCAATTGATGCTTCTTTTATTATACAATTCGAACGAATGAGCCGAACTAAAATTGTCACACGGCATATATATATTAGTTTCGAAACGTCGTGACAAAACAATATCTAAACAAACTCCATAAGTTCCGCCACCGTACTCACATAACTGCTGCTGCCGTCTTTAAAAACAATACGGAATGCCGACATAGTAACCTCTATTGATATTTCATCGGACAAGACTTCATCTGTAGTCTCTATGCCACGGCGGTGCAAAGCCTTGCGGACCATTGCCATCCGCGGACCATTGCATCCGGAAATATGTATACGACGGACAATATCGGCAGTGACTGTAAAAAGCCCAGTCTGTTGGTCAAACGATATTCCACGACCGGAAAAGAATGACGACAGACTGCCGTCAAGCGCCATATCCTCCGGTGATCCTATAGTCAGCGCACCACCTGAAGAAAGAAGCCACACGGTATCTGCAATCTGAAGAGCCAATTCAAGATCATGAGTTGAAAGAAACACGGTCTTCTGCATGGTATGGCTGATACGATGGAGTAATTGCATTATCTCCACCTTGCTCGGAAAATCGAGAAATGCCGTCGGCTCATCAAGATATATCACAGGAGTCTGTTGGGCCAACGCCTTGGCTATCATAACTTTCTGCCTCTCACCATCGCTCAGCGTACTTACCATACGCGAGTCCAGCGAGTCAATGCCAACCATCGCCATTGCCTCGGCAACAACATTCATGTCTTCCTGCGAACACGTTCCCCAAAAACCGGTATATGGAGAGCGTCCGAGACAGACGAGCTCGCGTACTGTCATATTTACAGTGTCAGGCTTATCGGTAAGTACAACGCCAATGGTACGGGCCAGTTCGCGATCACCGAACGTACTCATTTCCCTGCCGTTTATATATACACTTCCGCTCAACGAAGGTTGAAAATACGAAAGAGTACGCAACAACGTACTCTTTCCCACTCCGTTGGCCCCGAGCAGACATGTCAGTTCGCCGCAACGTATCGACGCACATATGCCGCCGGCAACCGTTGTCACCCCGTCCTTGCCACGATAACCTATGCTCAGTCTGTCAAGACGTATGGTCTCTTTCTCTGGTTTCATCATGCCGTTTGCTTTGTCTGAAAAATCCTTTTGCCGGCAAAGTTACGCAATCTTGGACCTTTATCCAAATTTTTATTGCAAGTATATTGTCAATACATACCTGTGTCTACCTCGTTGTCACGAACCACCCCGAGGCGTACAAGCTCGTTGAACATCATCTGACCTATACGCTCGGTCCAGTCAGCAGCGAAGTGCAGATTGTCACGGCCGAGCCATGCCTTGCTCAGGTCTATGCAATACACATCAGGCAGTTCGGCAGCCACACGCCTTTGGGCCTTTTCCACGCCGGCACTGTATTGACGGCTTGCATGAGGAACGGTGCCGAAGATGAAAGGTATGTTAAGGTATTCGGCCCGTCCTGTCTTAAGGCTTATAAACTCACGTATGTAGCATATCATATCCTTGAAATTCTTGTAGTAGTCGGCAGCTGCATGACGGTCGCTCTCACCCTGATGCCACATTATGGCCTTCACATCATACCCTTGGGGCAGACTGACGAGTGTGCTGTCAACACACATAGCGAAACCCTCTGTAAGTGATTTGGTGAGCGAACGGCCCGTAGCCACATCACCGTCATATGCCTTGTTGGCAGCCAGCCATCCTGCACCGGCATACCATGACGGACGCTTGGGCCCACCCGCGACGGTATCTATCGACGTTCCGCCCACAGAAGCCTTTATCGAATAGAAGTCACAGCCGAGGGTGCCGTCCAACAGACGGTTGACCACATCGCAGTAGGCCCAACGGCCTTTTCTGTCGTCAAATGTCCGGTCACCGAAATGTCCGGTACGCCTGGTAGTTACATTTGCAAAATGCAGATGATTGTATTTTTTGCGCAGACGTTCAGGCATGTCCGATACATACGCACGGCCATCAGTATTTGACTGCCCTGCGGTGAGGAACACCGGTGCCGCCCCACCCGCCTCGCAACCTTCCATGGGGCTTATCTCTATACTTCCGCCACCCGGCAGAAAATCTATCATGAGGCTTTTACCGCGACGCCTTACATAGAGCTGCCTGCCGTCTTGCACGGCCACGAGCGGTTTGTCGGACGTCACGACAAGCGTGAGCGGCTGACTGTAAACAGCCTTGTCAAGCGACATTCGAGGCTTTATGACGGTTTTGTCCTTACGACGGTTTATTTTCAACTTCACGTTGTCACGTTCGGCCACGTATGCCGCCACATCGGCCAGCGGTGCTATCCACAGGCTGTCACGCCGGCGCGACACATAGTCCAGATGTTTCCAAAAGCGTGTGGGGTCGCCAAGAGAATCGTAACCACAGGTGATGCCATGAGTCATGCCAACACCCCAGCTGCCTGATGATACAAGTCCGTCAACCCACCGTCGCAGCCATGTCGAATCGCGCTTTGAACCTATACTGACCTGTTCCGTACGCGTACCGGTACGTCCCTGGCTGCATAGAGCCAGTGCCTCGGGTGTCTTACGGTTGCCGGGATATACAAACGTGCGCGGCATCACTCCCGTATGCTCGTATATGGCCGTGTCGCAACGTTGCACCTCATGCCGCAAGGCTTCTCCCGTAAGTCGGTCTACAGCGGAATGACTCCATCCGTGATTGGTAACTTCCTGTCCGTCGGCAGCCATTTCTTTGAGTTGTTCCCATGTCATGCATGGTGTACCTTTCCATTCATCTCCCACCCTGTTGCCTATCACGGCAAAAGTGGCTTTCAGCCCGCGACGCTTCAGTTGCGGATAAACCTTGGTATAATGCTCTGCCAGACCGTCGTCAAACGTATAACTGACGGCCGCAGCCCTGTCACCCCAATATCGTGCCACGCGTATATCTGTCTGCGCCGACACCGTTACAGACATTATGCTGATAATAAAAGACAGTTTTGATATTCGTTTCATCCTATTCATTTTTTACATGGAAATTATTATCTGAAATCGAACCATAGCTTCATCCGCAATCCCTCGTCACCCTTGTTGATGCGGATGTGACTGGGCTGAGCCTGCGGACCAAGCTGTTCGATAGGTTTATACGACCGCATGCCCGGTATCTCGAACAGGAACGAAAGGTCACCTTCGGGAAATGGTTGCATGGTATGCACCTTCTTGCCTTCACTGTCGGTAGGCTCTTCAGGAGTGAACACACGGAAATACAAGCCGTCGGTCTCGCTGTATACGGTGAACGGAGCCGTGGCAGACAGCATCCTTGCCCAATAGAGATTGGCATGATAACCCTTGAATTCGGGATATACAAGACGACCGTCCGATTGTCCTGTCACGGTGTTGTTATATTCTTTTTGCCACAATCCAATCGTCTGGCCGCGCTGACGGTTGCGCCATACACGATATGGACCACGTCCGAACCATTGCATACCCGTGCACAGAGTTTCAGGATATGTGAAACTGAATCCGAAGTTGCGCACGTCGGTATCGAAAAACTGCCCACCGAAACGCTTGCCGTCACGGCTGTTGAGCAACACGGCATCCATGCCGAGAAGTCCTTCGGCCGTCATTCGCCACACGATAGAGTCGACAGCACCGGAATAAGTCATCACCAACAGTGCGTCACGGCCGTCTTGACGAGACTTGATATCAAGCAGGCGCATCTTCATGCCCACCGGCAGCGGACCGCCGCCGAAAGGTATAGTACGCCCGTCCATGCTCACATTGACCAGCATACCGCTTTCGCGGTTGAACTCGGCACGCACACCGGCTGACTCGAGAACCACGGGCGCACCATGAGAACATGAAACCGTAGATATGCCCAAACCGGCATCATCCGGTATTGCCAATCTCTCTTTAGCCCAATACTCATCGCTATGACGTATGGGATACGACCATGTATTGACGGTATCACCGGATGCAGTGAAAGCGGTCAACCTAAGCAAGTCGCCGGCAGCAAAGTTATCGGGCAATGTCATTCGGGCCGTACCTGTCTCACCCGGAGCCACGTCGGGCAAGCCAACACAACCCGAAGCCACCGTACGTGCCGCAACGTTATCATCGTCGCGGCCTGCTCCCGCCAGCGGCGAAGTAACCGACAGCAGTTCATATTTCATCCAGCATTCGCCAAGGCGACTGAAAAGATAATTGTTGCTTACACGGAATGTGCCGTCAAAAGATGACGTGACTGCCACAGGAGCTATCTGTATGGGCGACCACACATCGCGCACGGTGTACCAACTGGCTTCCCGCTCGCGGTGCGGACCGACAATACCGTCGGGCGCATTGGTACCGTCGGTATCTATACTTCCTCCACGGTCGGTACGGGCCACACCTTCGTCTATGAGTGCCCAGATGAATCCTCCGGCAAATAGCGGGTTACGGCTCCAATTGGCCCAATAGTCGTCGAGCGACGTGCCTGCCCCCTTGTCATACTGACTGTGAAGGAACTCAGTGGGCATGAACACTTCGTTGCCGTTGGCCAAACGGCCGACGCCCGTCTGATAGGCCGGATAGTGATGGGCGTCGACACCGTCGAACAGTGCCCAAGGATGTATGACATGGCGGCGCTGAGGGTCATAGCATGCAAAGAGTGTGTCAAGAGCCGTGTTGAAACCTCCTTCATTACCGTTGGCCCAGGCAAAGATACATGGATGATTGGCGTCGTGCATCACCATCTCGCGTACAATACGGCTGCCAACGGCTGTGGAATAATGGTTCTGCCATCCTGGCAACTCGTTGAGATAAAGCACTCCGAGCGAGTCGCATATGTCGAGCAGATGAGCATCAGGCGGATAGTGCGAGCGTATGGCGTTGGCGTTCATCGCCTTCACCAGCTTTACATCCCCAACGTCGAGGCGGCGGCTCGTTGTACGCCCGGTCTCAGGATAGAAACAATGTCGGTTGACACCTTTTATCGTCAGCTTGCGGCCGTTAAGATAGAATCCGTCACGACGGCGGAATTCAACTGTACGAAACCCTACACGTTGCGTCGTCTCGTGTGCCACCGTACCGTCAGGAGCTACAAGACGCAGAATAAGAGTGTGCATATTGGGATGTTCAGGATCCCATAGTGATATTCCCGGCCAACGGGAAGTGACGGAAGAGGTTGTCACTGAAGATTCTCCCGACCTGTTGGAAATAGACGACAGCTGTGCCGACTGCGGTGCCATTCCGTCTACAGACATCTGCAAGGTATATCCGGCGGTGACTCCTTCTGTGCCGACTTTTACGTTCAGTGTACCATCGGCACGGGCATCTACAGCTGCATGAGCGATGTGTACCGCAGGCAAAGCCCGCAGATAAACGGGACGGTATATTCCACCGAAAAGCCACCAGTCGGCACGTCGCTCAGCTGAGTTTACCGATTTGTCCTTAGACTGCTTCTCTACCATTACCTCAAGTGTGTTGGTCTTGCCGTAACGCAAAAGACCGCTTATGTCGTAAGAGAAGGCCGTAAATCCGCCCTGATGCACGTCGCCGGCCGAAATGCCGTTTACAGTGACAGCGGCATCGGTCATCACTCCTTCAAACACAATCTCCACTTTACGGCCATTCCATGCTGACGGCACACGGAATGTGCGTCGGTAAAGTCCGTTTTCGTCACTCGCACGACCGCCTGGTTTCTTGTAGTAGCGGCCGTATGTGTATTCTCCGAAACCCTGTTGCTCCCAGCATGACGGCACGTCTATCTTTTGCCATCGCCCACTGTTCATACCACCGGAACAACGGAAATCCCATTCCACCGCATCGTCCGCACCATGACCCGACAAATAAATGACAGCTGTTGAAATATCCTTATTGACATTCCGGCCCTCTCCGAATGAAAAGGTTGCGGACAGAATGAAAAGCGACGTTATGATTGATTTTGTCATTTTCAGCCTTTCTTCATTATTTATTTCACAGGAAACAGATAGTGCTTGCGTTGCGGATTGAAATCTATCATCCATTGGTCGGCAATGATGTGGTTGTCGAGCGCACGGATGACGAGCGTGTGACGGCCCTTTGCAATGTCTACAGGCAATTCGCGCACGGCCTGACCGCGCAGTACATTCTGTTTCCATCTTTCCGAACGGAACTTTTCCTTCAGCGTATATACCGTAGGTTCGCCACCGTCTATACTGACACTGTAGCGCAGGTCGCCATTGTCATTTGGCTGCGTTGGAATCATAGCCGTACGCAAAACGGCTTTGCCGTCGCGCTCAGCCACAAAGTCGTAAGTAAGAGTGCCATCCTTTGGCAACGCCACGGCATTCATACTGTGACCGAGCATCTGCACGGCACGTACTCCGGCCGATGCCGACGAATAGTCGCAAGCATTGCGCACGATGGCTCCCTCGGTATCAAGCTCGTGGCACTGGCCTTGCCGGGCCTTGCCAAGCCATTCCGCCACTTCCCTGTCGTCAAGCAATGTCGGCAGCGACGGTGCCGCATATACAGGCAGGTCACGCGGCCGCATGTTCATAGAACGTCGCCACTTGCCTCCCGACATGGTTTCGTTGTAGTATTCCGTCAGACGACGTATCTCCTGATAGGCGCTCTGACTGCGTGCCACGGCAGTGTAAAGGGCTGCGTTCGAAGCAAACATATCCTTCTGTGTGCTTCCCGTTGCCAACTGGCGTGCACGCTGAGATTCCAGTATCTTGCGGGCATGCGCATCGGCGGCATAAACAGGATACTTTACAGCGGCGAAATAGGCATCGCGCAATTCCGGACGTATCAGTCGCTCTGCATCACTGACAGTACGTCTTACATCAGCGTAGCGTTCCAGATAGCGGTCAAGCTCACCGCCGAAAGCCGTAGTGCTGAACTCGGTGTTGACCACCGGACTCAGTCCGCGGGCATATGTCTTCTTGTCAAGTTCAACCTGACTCCACCCCATGAATTCCGGACGGCGCTCACCGCAAAGACGGTAGAACTCGTGCATGGCGGGAAACAGTTTCTTGCCTGCCTCCGTACCGAACTGACGGCAGAGCCATGCAAGATAATGGTCGTTCAGGGTTGACGACGATACACAGTCAATGTTCCAGGCCATATCGAGAAAAAGTTCAAGGTCGTAACCGGCCACCTTTGGGTCGTGCACGTTGACAATCCACACCTTGCGCACGTTATGATCGTATGCCTCGCGCATCTCGTTGTATATAAGTCCGGGCTGGGTGGTGGTGAGCCACAGATAGTCGTGGGGACGTCCCCAATAACTCAGATGATAATATATTCCTCCCCCACCCGTACGCTTCTGTTCGGCAGCATTCGACAGACGGGTCATATATCCGTAGTTGTCGTCACACCACATCAGCGTGACATAGTCGGGCACACGCAGGCCGCGCTCGTATATCTCAAGCACTTCCTTGTAAGGTACAAACACCTGTGTCTGCCGTTCCGGTGCACCTATATACTTCCGCAACAACTCCTGCTGGTCGTCTATCACCTGTTGCAGTGCCGTCTGCTTCTCATCCATGGTCTTCACGCCTTCCATCGAACCGTCGTGTATGCCACGCATGCCTATGGTAAACATGTTGCCGCCGGCCGAGCCTTTCACCTCTTTAAGCCGCTCTATCCAATAGTCATGGACAGCCTGACGGTTGGTCATATAGTTGTAACGTCCGCGCTGCTTCTCATTCCACTCATCCACATTGTTGCGCAGCAACGGTTCGCAGTGTGACGTGCCGATGGCTATGCCACAGCTGTCGGCAACAGCCTTGGCACCTTCCGTACGGAAAAACGCCTTTGTCCCGGTGTGCATGCCCGGCCAGATGGCGTTGGCACGAAGACGAAGCAACAATTGGAAAACTTTCTTATACGTACGCGGACCTATCTGCCCGAACTCTGCCGGCTCGTATGTACCGTAGCTCCACGGACGCAAAGTCCAGTCTTCGTCATTAATGAATATGCCGCGATATTCCACCGACGCACCCTGCAACGTCCGGTAACCGCTGTCTATTATGAGCCGGTTGCGGCGTTCGGGCAACACATCGCCCCACCATATCCACGGTGACACACCGGCCATACGCGACAGTTCAAGCACGCCGTAAGCCGTTCCGCGGCCGTTGGCCCCCACCACGGTAATCTGCCTGCCGATGACAGATATATGAAACCCGTCGGTCAATGTCATCAGACTGTCTACGGGCACACCCTCTTTCTTAAGCCGCCTGAGCACGGAGCCGGAAGCACGGTCTGCCTCGATTATCCTTATTGAGGCACCGTCGACCGATACCGGCCTAGCCCTACGCCCCGTTACGGCCTGCATGTCACTGCCGAACATATCAAGAGCCGTAAGCACCACGGGGTCTACACTTTTCTGTACGTTGTATGTAACTGACGTACTACCGTCATACCATTCTATATCGACAGCCGACGAATTGACGGAATACATACAACACATTACAGCCAATGTTGTCTTGAATTGTAATAATAGATTTCTCTTCATTTTATATAATTGTATTTGTTTTCGGTTATCGCCATTCGGTACACAAGTGCAAATTTACCTATAAAAAACATCTTTCCATGGTAATTATGTTCAAATATCAGTAATTTTGTACACAACAAACGTAGTTTTTCAATCTGATACGACGTCTAATATATAGAAATCCATCAAAATCAATACGGATATGAATATATCAGAAAAAGAATTTGCACAGGTGGTACGTGAACACAAAAACACCATATATACCGTATGTTACATGTTCTCCAACGATGCAGACGAAGTGGCCGACCTGTTTCAGGAGGTACTGATAAACCTTTGGCAAGGCTTCGCCAACTTCAAGAAGCACAGCAATGTGAAGACATGGATATATCGTGTGGCATTCAACACATGTATATCAGCCGACAGAAAGAAAAAACGCAGGGCTGCGGCACAACTCGATATGAACATCGACCTGTTTGACGAGAAAAGCTCGGATCGCAATCAGACCACACTCCTTCACAGCCGCATCAGCCGTCTGAAGCCGTTTGACCGTGCCATCGTTTTACTTTGGCTTGAAGATATGAGTTACGACGAGATAGGCGCCATCATCGGAATAACGACAAAAAACGTATCCGTAAGATTATACAGAATAAAGGAAGAACTGAAAAAAATGTGATTCTTCCATACTCATCACAACAACAAACATCAAAAGAATAAAAAAAACAGAAGTAACGAGCCGTGTTCAGGCAGATTATGAACGAAGAGCTGCGCAGCCCATATCAACGTTCCGGCTCATTGCACCTGTAATTAATATAGTCAAACATTAAAAAAACTTGAACACAATGGAAAACTTAAACGAAATGGAAGATATGCGCCGTAATATGGCCGAGCTTAGAAAAGAACTCGACAAACAGACGATAATCAACGACCGTATATTACGACGCGCAATGAGAAACAGTTCATCGTGGATACGCAGAAGATATATATTATGCATGACGGTATGTGTTCTGATGGTACCATATTGCTACTTTTTCATGATACGGATTTATAATTTCTCCATATATCTATGGATATTCACGAGCATCTTCATGCTTATCGCCGCCATCTACACATTCTATAACATGCGGGCACTCAACCGCGACTTCATATATGAAGAGAATCTTGTAAAAGCCGGACGAGAGATAGCACGTGCCATGAAGATGGATGCCGACTGGCTGAAAATAGGCATACCGCTCATCATAGTATGGCTGGCATGGATGGAGATTGAGGCTATGTCACTGCCTGACTTCACATACTTTGCCATAAGTACCGGCATAGGCGGAAGTATCGGTGCTATCGCGGGCTTCGCCATGCACAAGAAAATACAACGTAAATACCGTGATATTATGGAACAGATAGACAGTATTTAAGTTCAGAGTTTAGGGTGAAGAACGAAGAGGTATGATTACCTTTGTTTATGTAATACATCCATCCTTAAACAAAGGTAATCATACCTCTTCACTCATCACTCTGGCTTCTGAACTTAAAAGACCCTACTTCACATACTCCGCATAGTCCGTCAGACGCATGTCGCCCTTGCGGCCCAGCGTGTCGTGCATAGCGAAAGCAGCCGACAGGCAATGTCTGGTATGTCCGCCACAAGCAATCTTGAGATAATCCCACAGCAACTGGCGATAGTCAGGATGTGCACAGTTCTCGATGATGCATTCGGCACGCTGCATCGGACTCTTGCCCCTGAGGTCGGCCACACCCTGCTCCGTGACTATGATATTGACATCGTGCTCCGAATGGTCATGATGACTCACCATCGGCACCACAGAACTTATCAGACCACCCTTCGCCACCGACGGGCAAGTGAAGATTGATATGTAGGCATTGCGCTCGAAGTCGCCCGAACCGCCGATGCCGTTCATCATCTTCGTGCCGCTGATATGAGTTGAGTTGGCATTGCCGTAGATATCAACCTCAAGGGCAGTGTTGATGGCGATGACTCCCAAACGGCGGATAAGCTCCGGCGAATTTGAAATTTCGCTCTGACGCAACGTAAGATGCTTTCTGAAATAGTCAATATTATCGTACACCTTCATCAGACTCTCGTTCGTCACCGTCAGCGAACAGGCCGAAGCATCCTTGACACGTCCTTCGAGCATCATGTCCACCACGGCATCCTGAAGCACCTCGGTGAAGATATTGAAATCGGGTACGTTCTTGTCCTGACTCAGAGCGGCCAAAATGGCATTGGCCGTAGAGCCTACACCACTCTGCAGTGGCAGGAACGACTGGGGAATGATGCCGCGCTTCATATCAGCTACAAGAAATTCGGCCACGTTCATACCTATCTTTGTCGTCACCGGGTCAAGGTCTTTAAAGGCACGCGCCTCATCGGGAATGTTACATTCTACCACTCCTACTATTTTTCGGGCATCAATTTCAACGTAGGGCTTGCCTATACGGTCACTGACGTTTGTCAGCGGAATAGGCTGACGCAACGGCGGATCCTGCAGCTCGTATACGTCATGCAGATATTTTGCACCCGTACTGTGGAACGTGTTGTGCTCCAGAATGACATGTTTGGCCAGACGTGCTGCCGTCGGGCTTATACCTCCGGCCGACGTAAGATAAGCCTTACACGTGGTCTCGCCCTCCTCGATGTCACACACTTCGAGTATGGCCCAATCCACCTGCCCCATGAATCCGTACCGCAGTTCCTGCGCCATCTGGCTCAGATGAATATCATTATAGGCTATCTCACCCATGTTGACATGCTTGCGGAAGTCGGAATTTGTAGTGTAAGGGGCACGGTAACGGATAGCGTGGGCATTAGCCAGATCACCATCAGTGCTTTGTCCGGTAGATGCTCCCGTAAAAATACCTACCTGAAAGTTGCGTCCCGCTGCATGCTCTGCCTCGGCAACCTTCGCCAGTTCCTTGGTGACAGCCTTGGCGGCACCCGATGGGGTGAATCCGCTGAGGGCGATATTCTCTCCGTTCTTAATCAGTGCTGCGGCTTCGGCAGCTGTCATACGTGTATAAGCCATATTATGTATATTATAATTAAGTTAAATTCGTATAATCGTTGCAAAATTAAAGAAAATCAACTGGATAGCAAAAGGTTTGGGAGTTTTTCTTTGGGAGTTATCGGAAGTTAAAGGAGTTATCGCTCCCTGCGGTCGCTCAGGAGTTAAAGACAAATGCTTTCAAGACATCAAGCTTGAAGACTTTATGTTGCCATTGTCTTTAACTCCTGAGCGACCGCAGGGAGCGATAACTCCTTTAACTTCCGATAACTCCCAAAAAGAAAAACTTAAATCCTTATCTTCTGTCCCATGTATATGTATATTCCCGGAACGAGGGTATGCAGCGATTCCGGCGTGGCTTTGTCAAGAACGCGCACACCCTGCATATTATATACGGCATTGTCGTCACATGTGCCGCCCTTTACGGAGATTATACCGTCAGCGGTCTTCTCCCTGCCCCACTTGAAGTCGTCAATATAATATGTTGCCGACGAAGCTGCGCAACGCTTGGCGGAAAGGCGGAATCCGATGAAGAACACGTCGGGCATATCTTCAACCACGCTCAAATCCACCTCGTAAGGTATCCAGTTGCCGCTCTCGTCGGCTTTGGCCGGAATACCGAAACCCTGCATTGGATATATATACGGCTTGCCGTCAATCAGTTCGACGAGACATACATCTAGTTTTTCTTCCTGGTCGTCATGAAGGAACTGCCCCATCAGACGAAATTCGAGCATCTTTCCTTTTGCATTCCTGTAATCGAGTGCCGGACTGACAAGAAGCATGCTTGCCGCGGTGCCGTCGGTCTCGGCCACCTTCGAGTCGTAGAGAGTGGCCTTGGCAGCAGTGAACGGTTCGTCACCAGAAGACGTATATCCCCACCATGCACGTGTGCCGTTCTCGGCCACGTTGGTCCATCCGGCTATGTGCAGAGGCTTGTTGTGCTCTGCGACGTCGTCGAAAGTCTGTTCGTAGAACGCCAACGGTGCAGAGCCGTCGAGCACCAGTTCGTCGCCCTCTACAGGTTCAGGCTCGATGTCACCCGTTGCACGGGCCGTCACGGCGAGCACTACCGGCTCGCCCATGGTCGTGGTGAATGTGTATGTCTGTGTGACGGTTCCCTCGGTCTTTGGGCGGAAGGTGATGCGGAATTTCTGTTCACCGAGGTTGGGCAGAAACAGCGTACTGCTGACTATAAGCCCTGTGTTCTGCGCCTCACCGGCCTTCACGTTGATATAGTCAAAGCAGTATGAGGGTGTAACCGTCAGCTCGGCCTCGGCCGAAGAGCCAACACGCGCCTCAAGCTCTACCTCGCTGCGGCTGAGCGTTATCGTGGGCAGATGGTCCGGGTCGTAAGCCTTGACATTCAGCGAATATGCCTGGTTGAACTCCGGATTTATACCGTCGAAATCGAACGCTATGCCACCTTTGTGCGTGCCCAAGGTAGATGGGGTTACAGACACTACAACCTCTGTTGTCGACGTGCCGGCCGGTATCTCCGTGTGGCTCGTGCTGAAAGCTGCGTCGCCACCGGTGAGATAGATTGGCGCGGCGGCCGGCAGATCTGTGGCCACCACCTTGAACTTGCACAGCACGGTGGTGGTGTTTATAGGTACCGGAGAGGCGGCCGCAGGCATCTTTTCAAGTGTTATCTCCACTGCCGGAGAGGCGGCCGCATCGGCTTTTTCAATACCCGTTGCTCCAGTGACAAAGGACAAAGCATTCGCCCTTACGTTGACCGTGCACAACACCAGCGGCACGAATACCAATGCAAAAATAAAATGTATAGATTGTATTTTCATAAACAAATATCTGTAAATAGGATGCAACAGGGGCAAACACCTGTATCTGCTGCCCGAAATATTGATATTGCCTATCAATATGAAAAACGGGAGATACAAGTATTTGCCCCTGATTATTTATCTGCTGTACATTACTTCACAACGACTTTCTTGCCGCCGATGATATTGATACCCTTCGCTGGCTTTGACAGACGTTGGCCCGACAGATTGTAGATGGCGTCAGCCTTATCGGCAACTTCTAAGCTGCCTATACCGGCAGTTACGTTGTTGATGGAATAAATGGAACTTCCAGTGCCAATCTGGCCGTTACCGTTGTAAATAGAGAGCTGACCGTAAACGATAACCTCATCGCCTACCTTGATTTGGTCTTCAGCCGTAAACTTTTCTCCGTCAAGATAGTAACCACGGAACACATAAAGCTGGTTATCAGTAGTTTTGGTGTCACTGATGTAATATGTTGCGTTTCCATAAGAAGTTGAAACCTCGGATATTTCCGATATATAACCTTTTACATATACATTTGCAGCAAGTCCTTCTCCGGCAGCAATCAGCTCATGAGCCTTAGCTACACTGTAAGCTGTCTCGGGAGTATTTGTTATGTCAACGATAATAGGATCATTACCAACCTCATAGTATGACACCTTGGATATCTGAATCAGTCCATTGGAACTACCCGCCTGACAGTCAAAAGTAAGTTTATAATACAGATTCGCAGCCGTCTTGCTTACTTTGAACGTAAGGTCACCCTTAGCTATCGTCTCAGCATCCATTTTCTCAACAACATTATTGAAATCCTTGTCCGAAGCCACTGTCAACGAAATAGAATTGACCTTGCTCACAGTCATCTGGTCTATAGTAACGACAATACTTCCTATAGCTTTGTCCATGGCATCCGCAGTACTGATATGTGCCACCGACGCATTGTTCTTGCGTCCGCACTTGATGTACGCCCAGGCATTCTTGTTGTTGTTGAAGTTTTCAATGGTCCATGTAAAGTTTTCAAGTGTAACAGACCATGTCTCTGTATAAGCACTTATCTCTTTACTGTTTCCATCAGGAAAAGTCAATACCTTATAGGCATCGGCAAAAGAAAAACTACTGATAAGCATGAATGCTGCCATCAGAGAAACGCGTAAAATTTTGTTCATAATCAATTTCTTTTTGTTTATTAACGACTTTATATTTTTATCTCATAATGCAAAATTACATAAAAATACGATATGTCCAACATTTGTTTCATTAAATTAACGTGAATATTCCCAATTGCAACGACAAATACGGAGAACAGCCATAATTTGCGTAAACAAACCTCAGTTTGTTATTTTTATTCTTAAAAAAACGCACATATTTTTTCTCGAAATAGAAAAGCCGTAAGGCCCTCTCTGCTTTCTTTACACACGTTTTCGGAGTTGTCAACTTGCAATAAGGGCCTCCCGGCACTCCCGCAACGGCCTTATCACCTTGCAATGAGGCCGCCGTCGCAATGCAATAACGGCCTTATTGCAAGGTGAAAAGACCCTCTCTGCTTTCTTGACACGGCCTTATTTCGCTCATATAGCCGTAACAGTCTGATTGTCAGCGCATCCTATTTTAACGAAAAAATGGCTTTTTTCGGGCCGTAGCCGACAAAAGTTGTTTTCGTGACGAACGACGAAGAAGATTGTAAAAGATATATCAAACATGTTCATACTCCTATAATCCCACAAAGGGGATACAGAGCGCATACTTTCCTGCCTGGGATGGTAGGGGGCGCATCCATCTAATAAGCAAATTTAAACCCACTAATTTTTCGTAAAGTTCCCCACCAATCCTATGTCCGGACGATTATGTAGTTTAATTCTGTTGACCAACTTATTGGGTATGATAATCAATATCATCTATCTTAGACCCTTCACCCAATATCCCCCTTTGGGGGATTATAGGGGGCTTCCATTTTTTTCCCCTTTTATTCTTAATTCTTTTTTTTTTGTAGTACATTTGCACATTATTAAATATAAGGGACGACAAAAACAACTATAAAGAACAATATGGAATATAATTTCACAGACATCGAAAGGAAATGGCAACGCCGGTGGGTGGAGCAACATACCTATAAGGTAAAGGAAGATAAGGACAAGAAGAAATTTTACGTGCTCAACATGTTCCCCTATCCGTCGGGAGCAGGACTGCATGTTGGCCATCCGCTCGGATATATTGCCAGCGACATATACGCACGCTACAAGCGTCTGCAGGGATTCAACGTGCTCAACCCCATGGGATACGACGCATACGGACTGCCTGCCGAACAGTACGCCATACAGACCGGACAACATCCGGCCATCACTACCGACGCCAATATCAAGCGCTACCGCGAACAGCTGGACAAGATAGGCTTCTCGTTCGACTGGGACCGCGAGATACGCACCTGCGATCCTGAATATTACCACTGGACACAGTGGGCATTCCAGAAGATGTTCAACAGCTATTACTGCAACGACAGCAAAAAGGCCCGGCCAATAGATGAACTTACCGACGCCTTCCCTAAATACGGCAACGAGGGACTCAACGCCGCCTGTTCCGAGGAACTGCACTTTACGGCCGACGAATGGAACTCGTGGGACGAGAAGCGCCGGCAGGAGGTGCTGATGAACTACCGCATAGCATATCTCGGCGAGACGATGGTCAACTGGTGTCCGCAGCTAGGCACAGTACTGGCCAACGACGAAGTGGTGGACGGTGTCAGTGAGCGCGGCGGCTACCCGGTCGTGCAGAAAAAGATGCGCCAGTGGTGTCTGCGAGTATCGGCATACGCACAGCGTCTGCTTGACGGTCTGGAGACAATAGACTGGACCGAATCGCTGAAAGAGACACAGAAAAACTGGATAGGCCGTTCGGAAGGTACCGAGATGCTGTTCAAAGTGGCCGACAGTGACATCGACTTCACTATCTTCACAACCCGCGCCGATACCATCTTCGGCGTAACATTCATGGTTCTGGCCCCCGAAAGCGAACTTGTCGACCAGCTCACTACCGGCGAACAGCGTGCCGCCGTAGACGAATATATAGCTTATGTAAAGAAACGCACCGAGCGCGACCGTATCAGCGACCACCGCGTGACAGGTGTATTCTCGGGTTCATATGCCGTCAACCCATTCACCGGCGACAAAATTCCCGTATGGATATCCGAATATGTATTGGCCGGCTACGGTACCGGTGCCATCATGGCCGTACCTGCACACGACTCGCGCGACTATGCCTTTGCACGCCATTTCAACCTGCCGATAGTCCCGCTGATTGAAGGTGCCGACGTAAGCGAGCAGAGCTTCGACGCCAAAGAGGGCGTCGTGATGAACTCGCCGGCCGAGGGCAAGACGGCCATCGACGGTTTCTCGCTCAACGGACTCACCGTAAAGGAGGCCATCGCCAAGACAAAGGAATTTGTAAAGGCTCATGACATGGGACGTGTGAAGGTAAACTTCCGGCTGCGCGACGCCATATTCTCACGTCAGCGCTATTGGGGCGAGCCGTTCCCCGTCTACTATAAAGAAGGCATGCCGTATATGATTCCCGAAGAATGTCTGCCGCTCGAGCTGCCCGAAGTGGCCAAGTTCCTACCCACGGAGACAGGAGAGCCGCCGCTGGGACACGCCACACGATGGGCATGGGACACAAAAAACAACAAAGTGGTGGACAACGCACTCATTGACAACGTCATCGTGTTCCCGCTCGAACTCAACACCATGCCGGGATTTGCCGGCTCTTCAGCCTATTATCTGCGATACATGGACCCACACAACCATGAGGCACTGGTCGGAAAGGAGGCCGACGGATACTGGAAGAGCGTAGACCTGTATGTCGGTGGAACGGAACACGCTACGGGTCACCTTATATATTCACGATTCTGGAACAAGTTCCTGTTCGACTGCGGATATTCGTGCAAGGAAGAGCCGTTCGGAAAACTCGTAAACCAAGGAATGATACAGGGACGCAGCAACTTCGTATACCGCATCAAAGACACCAACACATTCGTCTCGCTCGGACTCAAGGACAATTACGACACCACGCCTATACACGTCGATGTGAACATCGTAAGTGGAGACGTGCTCGACGTGGAGGCATTCAAGGCATGGCGTCCGGAGTACAACGATGCCGAGTTCGTGCTTGAAGACGGCAAATACGTTTGCGGATGGGCTGTCGAGAAGATGTCGAAGTCGATGTACAACGTCGTCAATCCAGACATGATTGTCGGGAAATACGGTGCCGACACACTGCGTCTGTACGAGATGTTCCTCGGACCGGTAGAACAGAGCAAGCCATGGGACACCAACGGTATAGACGGATGTCACCGCTTCCTGAAAAAGTTCTGGGGACTGTTCTACAAGAGAGGCACCGACGAACTTACGGTGAACGACAGTGAAGCGACTCCCGAACAGCTCAAGTCTGTACACAAACTGATAAAGAAAGTGACGCAAGACATCGAAAACTTCAGCTACAACACAAGTATATCCGCATTCATGATATGCGTCAACGAACTTACACAACTGAAGTGCACCAACCGCGAACTGCTCCGTACTCTCGTTGTACTTATAGCACCGTTTGCCCCGCACATCGCCGAGGAACTGTGGGAGGCCACAGGCGGAGAGGGTAGTGTGTGCGATGCACAATGGCCCGTACACGACGAGAAATATCTCGTTGAGACATCGGTGAAACTCGGCGTTGCCTTCAACGGCAAATGCCGGTTCGACATGATGTTTGCCGCCGATGCGGACAACAAGACCGTAGAAGCCGCTGTCATGGTCGACGAGCGCTCGCAGAAGTATCTTGAGGGCAAACAGATTGTAAAGGTCATCATCGTTCCAAAACGCATGGTGAACATCGTCGTAAAGTAGAATACCCGAACCCTCTATGCTGCGACATAGCTTTCAATTTAGGAAAGCCATGTTGCAGCATAAAATAAATATAAAAGATGGAATATAAAGAACATCCCAATAACAAAATCAAACATTGGTCGGAAGGTATAGCCTATGAAATAGCGTTTTGGAACAATGTTTACAGATGGAAAAACACGTTTTCCGGTATGATGGGGTGGTCCAACCACTGTCAAATTATAAAACTTGAGAATTTCGACTGCAACCGTTTTCTGACATCATGTCAAACCGAACCGAATGTTCTGGACATTGGTTGCGGTATGAGTTACACCACCGGAAACTATATTAAACCCGAAAACGGAGCACAACGAGCTGTCAACATACACTATGTTGACCCGCTCGCACCATTTTTCAATGATATTCTCAAACGATATTCCAGCAGAATAAAAAAAAGACTAGGATATATGTTGCCTGACATTGAATTCGGCATGGTGGAATATATTTCGTCGTTTTATCCTCACAACACCGTAGATCTCGCCATCATACAGAATGCTTTGGACCATTCCGCCCTGCCCATCAAAGGACTTTTGGAAGCTATTGAATGTTTGAAAACGGGTGGAAAACTATATCTTAACCATCATCCTAACGAGGCTGAGACAGAACATTATAAGGGATTTCATCAGTATAATATAAACAATGAAAACGGAAAACTTATAATATGGAACAAAAACGAACGTCATGACATCAATTCCCTTATCTCTCAATTTGCCGACATAACCGTGAGCACAGGTATAGACAAACATGTCATCGCTGTCATAACAAAACGAAACAACGTACCCTGCGAACTCCTCAATCACAAGGAAGACAAACAATACCTATGCCGACAGATGATGACTGAGATAATTAATGGAACAAAAATAAACAACTTCATCAAGTGGAAACTGAAATATTGGACATATAACATCATCCAATTCTTCATACAGTCGCTGTCCTGGGAAAGAAAGATGAAGATAAAACGGCTTATAAAACAAACAAATGACAATAATAGATAAGAATAAGAATATATGAAAATAGTATTCGCAACCAACAATAAGAACAAACTCTCCGAGATACGCGACATTCTCGGAAGCGATTTTGAAATAGTGTCACTTCAGGATATCGGCTGCCACGCCGACATACCGGAGACAGGCTCTACACTCGAAGAGAACGCCATGCAGAAAGCCCGTTATATATACGACAACTATAATATGAGCGTGTTTGCCGACGACACGGGTCTCGAAGTGGACGCACTCGGAGGCGCACCCGGCATATACAGCGCACGCTATGCCGGCGGAGAAGGGCACGACAGCGAGGCCAACATGACAAAATTGCTCGGCGAATTAGGAGAAAATAACAATCGCAAGGCAAGATTCCGCACGGCAATAGCGTTAATATTAAAAGAAGACGGCAACGGCAATATCACCGAGAAACTATTCGAGGGTATTGTCCGTGGAGAGATAATAAAAGAGAGAAGGGGAGGAGAGGGCTTCGGATACGACCCTATATTCCAACCCGAAGGATACGACCGCACCTTCGCCGAACTCGGACCCGACGTCAAGAACAAGATAAGTCACAGGGCACGGGCTGTGGCACGGTTGGTGGAATATCTCAGAAAGTCGGGAACATAACATAAACATCATGATAAAAAAGCTTTTAACCTATACTTTCATCATAGAATGTATATTCTGTACAAAAGCGCATGCGACTGAAATAGGAGCATGGAACAACTATATGGCCTATTATGAGATACAACAGATAAAAGCTGCCGGCAACGACATTTTCGTACTTGCAAGCAACAACCTGTATATGTATAACACCAATGACGGCTCGATAACAACCTACGACAAGATAAAAGGACTCAACGACAACAATATCAGACATATTGCATGGAACAGTTCGGTAAAGAAACTTATAGCCGTATATGCCAACTGTAACATAGATATGATACGCACCAATGGAGAAATAACCAATATATCAGACTTTTACAAAAAAGCGATGAATGCTGACAAGACCGTAAACAGCATTACCATACACGACAGATATGCGTATCTTGCCACAAAATTCGGAATAGTGAAAGTCAATATGTACAATGAAGAGATAAGCGAATCCTACAATCTGCAACGTGACACGAGAAAAGTGGCCGTAAGCGGAAACAGCATATATGCAATGACATCAGGAAACATTGTACTCACTGCGTCCGTGTCGGACAACCTTATAGACAAGAACAAATGGACCCAAACGTCAAACTATCCGCAAGGGATATTCGACGAAGACAACACCGACTATGAAAAATACTATCCCATAGTGTCCACACTCAACCCGGGCGGACCGCATTACAACACCATAGGATTCCTACGTTTTACCGGAGACAAACTGTATACGGCAAACGGACTGTCCGCCACGGAAGGCAAAGCCAGCCTGCAAATATATGACGGAAAAGACTGGACCGTATACGAAAACGACATTACCGGACAGACCGGACACAGATTCGTAAACCTCATATCGTGCGATGTTGACCCGAAAGACGAAAACCACGTGTTCGCAGGCGGACAGACCGGACTGTATGAATTCAGAAACGGAAAGTTCATAAAGGAATATAACATAGACAACAGTCCGCTGAAAAATGCTACCACGGTAGATTACGGCAACAAGAATTATGTAATAGTGCCGACCGTAAAATTCGATGCCGACGGCCATCTGTGGCTTGCCAACAGCATAAGTCCGTCTACTTCTCTATTTGAAATAACACCCGAAGGCGAATGGATTTCGCACCACGACAAGCGCCTGATGACTGAAGTTCCGACAAAAAATGGAAAAGTATTGTCTTCGTTCGAGAGCATGAACGGGCTGATGTTTGACAGCAGAGGACTGATGTGGTTCAGCAACAACTACTTCCGCACACCGGCACTGATGAAATACTCGCCATCGGACAAGAACCTGTACGTATACAAAAAGGAATTCACAAATCAAGACGGAAAGAAACTCACACTGTCATTCATCAAAGAACCGACGGAAGACAAAGACGGCAACATCTGGATGGGAACAAACATCGGTCCCGTATATATAACACCGTCACAGACAACAAGCAATGAAGACATAACGGTGCTCAACCAGTACAAAGTGCCGCGCAACGACGGTACAAATCTGGCAGACTATCTGCTCAGCAACGTGGAAATATCGTCAATTGCCATCGACGGAGCCAACAGAAAATGGTTCGGTACAAAAGGCAACGGGGTATATCTCATAAGCAGTGACAATGAAAAACAGATTCATCACTTCACCAAAGACAACAGCAAACTGCTGTCGGACAACGTAATGGATATTGCCATAAACGACAAGGGAGAAGTGTTTTTCGGCACAGACCAAGGCCTTTGCTCATACATGGGCGATGCGACCGAACCGGCAGAAGACATGGACAAAAACAGCGTTTATGCCTATCCTAATCCTGTCAGACCGGAATATGACGGACTGATAACCGTATCCGGACTGACCGCCGATGCCGACGTCAAGATAACCACGGCCACCGGATATCTGGTAGCACAAGGGAAAAGCAATGGCGGCACATTCACATGGAACGGCCGCGACCTCAAAGGCCGCAAGGTAGCTTCGGGCGTATACCACGTGGTAACGGCAAAGAGCGACGGAAGCAAAGGTACGGTGTGCAATGTAGCGATAATAAGATAAAACCGCAACAACGACAATACAAGTACGACAATACAAGAAACAACTTATGGACATCATCAAGAACATCACCAGGCATATTACACCCATCACGGTGATACTGTTGTTGTCACCGTTCATCCTATATGCCATAACTCTGCTGCTGCCTACATTCGACGACTGGACATACTACACTACACCATACTTCGGCACACTTACACTCAACAATCTCTTGCCAGAACGGAGCTGGTGGCGACCGTTTGACGTAATCTTCGGATGGGTGCTCGGCAGAGACTACAGGCTGTTCCCGTTGCTCAACCACATCTTCGTATATGCCGGGCACTTAGTGTCAACCTTTCTTATATACAAGTTATCCGGCACACTTTCGTTCGGCAAGACTGCCCGGAACACAGCCACCATATTTTTCTTCATATCCCCTGGAATGCTTGGAACTGTGCTCAGCATCGACTCGTTAAACCAGACTTATGCCCAGATGTGGGGACTGCTCGGCCTTTGGTTCTATCTCAACAAAGGGCACAGGCCCAAATACGCATTGTGGATATTGTGTACATACATGTCAACGTTTTCAAAAGAAAACGGAATAATGTTCTTCTTCATACCACAAGTCATGGCGTTCGGTTTCGGCCGGACATGCAGACAACAGTTTGTGCGCGACTCCATCATAGGGGCAACGGCAGCCGCAGCATATCTCACCGCACGATTCTCTCTGACACCACACGATGTCAATTTCAACGAAGAATACTTCGACAACACCATATTTTCAAAGCTGAAACACATCGGCACCTTCATCGGCATGACATGGGTGGCCGTGGACTACGTAAGCCTTGTACATGCTCCAAGCCGCAATCCGGCCGTCGTCGTTGCCACACTGCTGCTCTCCATGCCATTCATGGCATACCTGTTTGCCGGCAGGCGCGGCCGTATCGTACAGCGTCCGCTGCTTTCGCTTGCAGCATGTATGTGTATGGCGGCATTGCCACATCTGCTCACGCTTTTCACCGTGATGCACACTTATGCCGGTCTTGGCATGGCGGCGCTGATCGTAGCCTTTTTGGCCGACAGGTCCCGACGACCGGCCGCACTGCGTATTCTCTTCACCCTATACGTCATATCGAGCATCTTCATCGACATCCATCACTGGCATAAAGCCTATCGCTCCGGCCTCATGGGACAGGACATGGGTCGCCAGGCCATAGAAAAGACGGGCCACCCCGTAGACAAAGCATACAGCATATCTGTGAGGGACGACGAAAAGAAATACTCGTCATTCTGCGTTCTGCCGTCGGACGCCTTCGGATGGGGGCATGCGGCTTTTGCCGCCACAGGATACAAATGGCCGCGTGTGTTCGGCGACACCGCCATACACGTGACCGATATGCATCTGGTGGACAGCATTGCCGACCATGCCGTGAAAGAAGGATATGACAAGGTATGGCTCGTTCACGGCGACACAGTGGACGTGATAAGGTGAAAAGCAGCAACAGCTCTATGCCATATATAAAATATGTATACCACCGCCATATGAGACCGACAACTCCGAGAGACGCACGGCTCGACACTTACAGAGCCATGATCATGATATACACCGTATGTGTGATTCACACCACATACTGGTTTGCCGTAGGCACCGAACCGCTGCTGTCGGCCATGCTTTTCGAGATGCCCGTGATATTCTTCATTGCCGGTGCGTCGCAGGCCGTAACCGAAAAGAAAAGAAACATCATCCAGACCATCATCAACCGGTCCAAAAGAATCCTTCTGCCGCTATACATATTCCTTTTCTTCACCTTCGCGACAGCCATATCCCTCACCGCAACCGGCACGGATATACATCCTTATACGATAGACCTGAGCCGGTTTACGGCGGCCGGACTGGCCAAAGTGCTGCTCACCGGCGGAAGCACCGTATTTCCATTCTACGGATACACATGGTTCGTATCCGTATATCTCGTTATATCTTGCTCGCTACCCATACAGCAGAAACTGCTCCGGCACATTCCCGGTTCGGCATACCTTGCGTTGACGGCCGCCGTGGTGCTTGCGCTGAGTCCGCTACACTTCAAGGGAGAGATGGAGCTGAAGCACATACCGGCATACAATTTCTTCTACATTGCCGGCTACCTTTACTACAAACGATGTGAGCAACGTCTTTTCACTGTCGTCACAACCGTTGCAACCATAATGACGATTATATGCTTCATCACAGGAAACATGGTGCCTATGCAAAGCCACAAATTCCCGGCCGACATCTTTTTCGTCATCTTCGGCACGGCAAGCCTGTGCCTGCTCACGATTATATTCCGCAGAATCGACATACGCTACACGTATATCCTAAGGCTGTGGAACGAACGCGGATATACCATATATCTGTATCAGACCGTAAGTCATGCCATCGTCTACGCCATAACCTACAGCTGGATTGACAGCATCGACTCGCATATTGTGAAGTTCCTTATCTATGCTCCGATGGCATTCACAGTGACAACCCTGTTGAGTTATATCACATATCCGACGGAAAAATACATCATCAGCAAAATAACAGCAAAATAATCCATGCTTTCCCAAACCCTCATCACAAAGGTCTGACAAAACATGGAAAACAGTATGAGAACCTGTAAAACTGTATGAAAAAACCTGTGTCAGCTCAGTTCAAGCATCCTCTCTATAGGCTTGACGGCCTCGCGGGCCACGTCAGGATCGACATCGACCGAAGGCCATTCGTATTTCAGCGTATTGTAAATCTTGAGCAGTGTGTTCATCTTCATATAGTCGCACTCGTTGCATGAGCATCCTACGCCGCCCTCGCCGATTTCCGGCGGCACAGGCAAAAACGTCTTGTCGGGACAGCGACGCGTCATTTCGTGCAGTATTCCGGCTTCAGTAGCCACGATGAACTCGCTGTCGCTGCTCTCCACGGCATATTTGAGCAACACTGCAGTGGAGCCTACCACATCGGCCACGGCCAGCACCGGCCCCTTGCATTCGGGATGTGCCAGAACTTTGGCACCGGGATGCAAGGTCTTCAACTTCAATATCTCCGCCACCGAGAAGCGTTCATGTACATGACAGCCGCCATTCCACAGCAGCATGTCACGGCCTGTAACCTCGTTGATATACGACCCCAGATTGTGGTCGGGGCCGAATATTATCTTTTCGTCTTTCGGGAATGTGTCTACTATCTTCTTTGCGTTGCCGCTCGTCACTACAACGTCCGTAAGCGCCTTTACGGCCGCAGTGGTGTTGACATAGCTCACCACTTTGTATCCGGGATGCTCTTCTTTGTAACGTTTCAAGTCCTCGGCACGGCATGAATCGGCCAGCGAGCAACCGGCGTTCAAGTCGGGTGCAAGCACAAGTTTTTCCGGACTGAGTATTTTGCATGTCTCGGCCATGAAGTGCACACCGCACATCACGATGATCCGGGCGTCTGTCTCGGCAGCCTTGCGGGCAAGGGCGAGCGAGTCGCCGATGAAGTCGGCCACGTCTTGTATCTCACCGTGCGTGTAGTAGTGGGCCAGTATCACGGCTTTCTTTTCTTCGCACATACGTCTTATTTCCGTCTTCAGGTCTACATCTTTACTCACGGGTTCGTCGATGTATCCTTTTTCTTTCCATTCCGGTTTCAGCATTGCTTTCATTATTTATATCTTTTTCTTTCTTTAATTTAAAAATGAAATGTTTAGTATGATATGCCGTTGATACGTTGAAAACTTTATACCTGTTTTCTTGCATATTCCGTTGTAAACATCTGCCATACGGTTACTAACAGCAGATGTTGATTGTTATCTGCTGAAAATGAGTGTTATCTTCATCTTATCAACAATTTTACATTTCGGTGCAAATATAATAAGTTTATATCTTTTTCTGCCAAAAATATGTTGAAAACTTGATTAAAAGCCTTTAATAAGCGTGTTGATATCCCATGCCTGACGGGCGTGTTGTGGTTTGTGTTGATAATACACGGATTATCAACACGGTTATCAACATGGTTGTACACATTGTTATCAACAATAATATGACGTGAATTAGATAAGTTATTCAACAAAATAAAAACTATATTATCCTACGAATATAGTATGAACGCGCTTTGGATGGATGTGCTTTGGATGGATGCGCCCCAACGGGGCAACAAGCACATAGCCCGGGGCAGAGCGAAGCGGCACCCCGGGATTTATATCCAATTGCATATATTCGCCCTGCTTGTCCCCGAATCCCTTCCGAATGGCGCTATTCCATAGTAGCATGCGATTTTCCTGGGGTCATATCCGAACTTTCTGAAGTTGTTGGTATATACCATCATGAACACGGCGTTCTGCGTGCCTAT